>Ga0207799_100041_pt1 | contig 219795 bp, 196 predicted proteins | sample TtanPargueraPR_4_FD_187742 | JGI IMG/M metagenome (GOLD analysis project Ga0207799, IMG submission 187742) | Aerobic enrichment media microbial communities from Bioluminiscent Bay, La Parguera, Puerto Rico - Tt and M2 (SPAdes) | ecosystem: Environmental > Aquatic > Marine > Unclassified ... | reverse complement strand
CCAGAAGGAGTGAGACGGTGGAGGCGGGGGCGTCGAGCAGGTATGTGACGATATACAGGGCGCTGGTCTGGAGCATGACCACCCCCACCTGATACCCGAAGAACAGGATGATCTTGCCCACGAACCGTCGATTGGATAGCGTCGTCTTCATGGTGGCGAAGAACCCGTCGTGTCCATTGCCGCTGTCAATAATCTCCCGCCTGCGTTTGTACATCTCCCTGACCCGGGGGCCTTCAAATATGCCGGGGATGATCAGCAAAAACAGAACCAGACCGCCCCCGACGGTGACCATCGCGGAATTGCGGTAGGTGGACGCCACCCCGGTGGTGATGAAAAGAGGGGGGATGGTGGCGGCCATCACCAGGCCGATGATGCCGAAGATGGTCCCGAATGTCTGTACCATCCGCCGTTCACGAAGTCCGCGGAATTTCTCCGGGTAGAGACTCACCGCGTTGACGTCAAAGATCGTACCGAATACGTCGAACAGGCAGAGGGACACCACGTACCAGGCGAAAATCTTCCATTGACTGGTATCGGTAACGGTGGTGGGACCCAGATAGATCATGAGATAGCTCAAAAGCCACAGTATCCCGCCCGCGTACATGAAGGGCATCCGGCGATATCCCCTCCGCCTCTCCCAGGGGAAATGGACGCGCTCCATGAGATACCCTGTCATGGGGTCATTGACGGCGTTCCAGATCTGGTAGATGATATAGGCCAGAGCCGCCAGCTTGACATCGAGTCCGATCACCGACTCGTAGTAAAAAAAGACGGTGAACCCAAACGCCGCCGTAATCCACTGGGAGAAAAGTTCCCTGGCGCCGTAACTGGCCATGATGATCTTGGGATATTCGTATTTGGGTTTTTGTTTCGGCTCCTTGCCGAGAGTAGATACGGTTTCCATGGCTGCCTCCTTACGCGAAGAAAACGCCGTTCCGGCGAAGCTTTTCCTGCAGTCCGCTTACCGAAATGTCCCGCGGCAGCACACCTCCCTGCACACAGAGGCGCTGCCCGCCGCCTGTCCGGTCTTGTAGCACATGGGCATAATGGCCTTATAGAGGTTTTTTGTAACCGTATAGGTCGAAGACCTGGACGGCTTCTGCAAGGATCAGGTTCAGTTTTTCAATTGTGTTCATCCGTGCCTCACATAGATGGTGATTTAAACAAACCGTTCAATTATTATAATATTTCTCACCGCCATCCTCTGTCAACAGTGTACAATGTTTCCATATACCTCTATCTAGTTGAAGTATTAATATTAAAACCTGAATTTCAATCAGTAGAAAAAAGTTTGATGAGGGTATATTTGTTGGCAATACGACCCGTTTTATTGATGTTGGAAATGATAGGTGTTAGAGTAAAATCGCTATTTAGCAAAGAAAAATAAGGAGGGTATGCATTTATGAAGAGAGCCAGTGTATTGTTGGCAGTTCTATTGATTCTGTCACTGCTCATCGCAGGATGTGCCCAGAAGACAGCGGATACTCCCGCCCCGGCCCAGAGTGAAAATACAGAGCCGGAAGCGGAACCGGAACCGGAAGCGACGCCCGAGCCGGAACCTGTGGAGACCATCATCATGAAGGTCGGTCACTCCCATTCCACAGAGGCGCCCCGTCACGTATCCCTGCTGAAGTTTGAGGAGCTCGTAGAAGAGAAGACAGGCGGTGTGGTCGATGTACAGATATTCCCGTCCTCCCAGCTCGGCTCCGAACAAGAGATGATCGAGGCCGTGAAGATCGGCACACTCCAGGGTTCCCGTGCCGGTATGTTCGACCTGGTTACCAATCAGCTGTCTATCTACATGATGCCGTTCCTATTCGACGATGTGGAGTCCTTTCAGCAGATCGCCCGGGGTCCCATTGGCGAGAAGATCGCGGCGACCGCCAATGACGTGGGTATCGAGATCATCGCCACCGGCGATGCGGGCGGATTCCGTCAATGGTCAAACAATGTGCATCCAATCAAAAGCCCTGCGGACATGAAGGGGCTGAAGATGCGGGCTCCCGGCGTCATCACCATCCAGGAAACACTGAAAGCCTTCGGCGCGAACGTGGTGACCATCGACTACAATGAGCTGTATCAGGCGCTAAAGACCGGTGTGGCCGACGGCCAGGAGAATCCCTTCGTCAATATCGTGGATAAGAAATTCTACGAAGTGCAGAAATATCTCACAGTAGCCAATTATCAGGTCCATCCCGACCCCTTCTATGTGAACAAAGAATGGCTGGACAGCCTAGATCCCGAAATCAAGCAGGCCATCGTCGACAGCGCCAAAGAGATGTATGTGTACAGCGACCAGTTGATGATCGACGCCAATACGTCAGGCTATGATACGGTTGTGGATAGCGGCGTGGAAGTGTACGAATTGACGCCCGAAGAGCGGCAGGTATTCATCGACGCGTGCCAGCCCGTGTACGACAAATTCATCAGCGACGGCCTCATCGACGAAGCGTTGTTCAACGAAGTGCTAGCGGCGCTGGGTAGATAGTCTGATAGCGCCATTGGGGGACGTATGTCCCCCTTCTTTTTTATTTTATTAATGTAACAAAGGCAGCTCGATATAGACAAGATTATAGTATACAATGGGGACTGGAGGGAGTTGGTGGTTCATGAAAAATCAGCATACATCAGGGAAGTTATGGTATTACATCGATAAGGCCCTGACTATCTGGTGCGTCGCCATCATGGGGCTTATGGCACTGCTTGTGATCACCTCGGTAATCCTGCGGTACGTATTCAACCTGGCTTTCGTATGGACTGAGGAACTCATCGTATTGCTGTTCATCACGACCACGTATTTCGGGGCGATACTGTGTGTGAAAGAAGACGAGCATATCGATATTGCGTTTTTGCGTGAAATTTTGCCCCAAAAGGCGGGCCGGCCACTGAAAGTAGTCATCGGCTTCATCAGTATCGTGGTGCAGTTGGCACTGGCCTATATCAGTTTGGAGTGGATAGAGAAGACAGGGTCGTCTATCACGGTGGGTCTGAAGATCCCATATTCCGTGATCTACGCCATGTTCCCCATCGGATTCACGAGTATGGCGCTTTACCAAATACGGAAAATAATCAACATATTGAGAAATAGAGAGAACACTGCGGGGGAGGGAGCATAAGATGTCCATCGCGTTACTGCTGATTACATTCATCATATTAATCTCATTGGGCGTACCCCTGGCTTTCGCGCTGGGGGGCGCGAGCCTGCTGTACCTCGGCGTCACCACCCCCGATTTTCTCGCCATCGTTCCCCAGCGGATTTGGGCGGGTACCAATAGCTTCGTCATCATCGCCATGCCGCTCTTTATCCTCATGGGCGAGTTTATGAACAAGGGAGGCATCACCCGGCGGATCATCGACGCCAGCCTGTATCTCGTGCGGCCATTTAAGGGAGGGCTCGGAGAGGTCAATGTGGTGGCCAGTATGATCTTCGGCGGGATCTCAGGCTCCTCGGTGGCTGACACATCCGCCCTGGGCTCGGTGCTGATCCCCGAGATGGTCTCCCGAGGGTATTCCGAGAAGCTGGCCGCCGGTATCACGGTGGCGTCATCCACGGTGGGGATGATCATACCCCCCAGCGTACCGATGCTGATGTACGCCATGGTGTCCTCGGAATCGGTGGGGGCCTTATTTTTGGCCGGACTGATCCCCGGGCTCATGATCGGGGTGACCCAGACCATACTGGTCTACATCATATCCAAGAAGAAGAAACTCCATCCTCCGAGGGAACCATTTGACCCCAAGCATTTCTGGCACACTGCGAAGGACGGCTCCCTGGCCGTATTGATGCCTCTGGTCATCATCGTCGTCGTCACCTTCGGCATCGCCACGGCGAGCGAATCCGCGGGAATCGCGGTGCTTTATGCCTTGGTGCTGGGGATGCTCGTCTATAGGCAGATGAAGGTAAAAGACATTTTTCCCTCCATTAAGCGGACGGTACTGACGTCCTCTAGCGTCATGCTGGTCATCGGATGCAGCATGATATTCTCATGGATACTCGGGGTGGAGCAGATACCCACCATTGCCGCGGACTTTCTGCTGGGTTTAAATCTCGCCCAGCCGGTGCTGCTACTGATCATCGTGGGGATCATACTGTTCATCGGGACATTCCTCGACGTGACACCCATCATCATACTGATCACCCCGATCCTGCTGCCCATTATGCGAGAGGTCGGCGTGAGCGGTCTCCAGTTCGGGGCCATGATGATCGTGGGCACCGCCATCGGGCTGGTGACGCCTCCCATCGGCATGTGTTTAAATGCCTGTTCCAAGGTGTCGAAGCTGTCGATCATTGAGATCGCTAAGTCGGCCGCGCCGTTTGTCATATGCAATGTGATCGTGCTGCTGCTGGTGACCTATATCCCGGCGCTGTCCACCTGGCTCCCCAGCCTGTTTATGTAAGTACGATCAAAGGAGTCTGTATGGGGCGTTTTTATGAGCTCGACCGTTTGCTGGATTTCATGGAGGAGCATATAGATCTTTCGCATATCAAGGAGATTGAGGAGCTGCAGTACGATGCCATCCGGTATCGCAATGTGGCGAGGCTGCCCCTCTCTGTGCGCATCCCCCATGACGGATATGATCGAGCGCCCCTGATATACGCCTATTATGATCCGGAGAAGATGCTTTACAATGAGATCCTGTGGAGCAGCATACACAGTGCCTACGGTAGCGTGCGCACCCAGGATGACGGGCCTCTGATGATACGCAGCAATCACGGCGTAGGTGTTATCCCGTCTCTTTTTGGCTGCAAGCCTGTGATATTCAATGACGAAATGCCCTGGGTGGAGCCCATGAGCGTGGATCGAGTCAAGAAGATTTTCGCGAAGGGCGTGCCCGATCTCGACCAGTCCCTGGGTAGAAGGGTCAGGGAAACCTACCAATACTATCATGAGCGGCTGAAGCCCTATCCCAATTGCTATCAGGCCATCCATATCACCCAGCCCGATCTGCGGGGGCCCTATGATATACTCCATCACATCCTTGGTAATGATGCCTTTATACTGCCTTTTGACAGCCCTTCCCTTACCAGGTACTTAATCGATGTCATCACCGCCACCTATATCGCGTTTCGGAGATTCATTGATCCATATCTCACCGACAGTGTTAACGGGGACGCGGTACTGGTACATGGTCTGTGTATAGGCGGCAAGGTACTGATCAAGGCCGACACCGGCGCTGCCAACCTGTCTCCCGAGATATACCAACGGTATGAGGGAGAGCCCGACACGGCGATTATGAAGGAATTCGAAGCCGATGGGGGCGGTTCCCTTCATTACTGCGGCGGGACAAAAAGCTGGCATAACTCAAAGATCATGAATCCGTATCTACGCAGTATCAACTACGGCAACCCGGAGCTCCACGACCTGTCAAGCGAATACGCCTTTCTCAAACAAAAGAATGTGGCTATCGTCGGCTGGGGAAATAACGAGGGCTATGCCCGGATTAAAAAGGACATCGAGACCGGGGACGCGGGCTCTCCCATCACGACGGGTGTGACACTGATGTGCGAGGCGGGCAGTGTGAAGGAGGCCATGGAGATTCTCCGCAGGCACAGGGACATCTCGGGCATGCATCGGGAGAAGAGTGCCTAACTGTCCTTCAAAAACTGTTTGGGGGAGACCGAGAAGTGCTTTTTAAACGTACGGATGAAATGGGTGTAATTTTGAAAGCCGCAGAGGGCGCTGGTGTCGGTCACGCTGTATCCCTGATGCAGGAGTATCTTGGCCCGTGCCAGCCGCCGCGCGACGACATAGCGGTTGATGGTGGTGCCGGTGGTGTTTTTGAACAACTGGCACATGTAGTATTTGCTCATGTGGAATTCTTCCGCTAACTGATCCAATGTGATCTGGGATGTGAACTGATCGTTGAGATGATCGATGATTGCCTTGATGGTAGGGTTCAGACCGTGTTGCTCGTAAATGGTGGTGGTGGAGTAATTATTCCGGTACCAACGGTTTAGATACACCAAAAACTCCACGAAATACAATTCTTTTAAAGTCTGATATCCTAGTTCATGGGGATTTAAGTCCCGTATCTTCTCCACCAGCTCAAAATAATGCCTGCGTTCGGCTTCGGATAGGTTGATCTTGTTGTGCTCCCCCCGCTTTCTGGAAGTGAAGCAGCTTAGCAGCAGGGCGGATTGCTGGGGGGCGATCTCCTTAATCTTTTCGGGATTGATGATAATGACGATCCGCTCGTACTGCCCCTTGGGGTTGCGCAACGGTTTGTGTATCTCGTAATTGTTGATGATGAACAGGTCGCCGGGGTTTAGTGAATAGATACTGTCCTCGATCAGGTACTGCATTCCGCCGCCCAGGCTGTAAAAAACCTCGTAACTGTCATGGAAATGAAAATCGGGAAAACATGGGTCCTGATTGTATTTGTACCGTATCTCCAGATCGTGTTCAAAGTACTCCTTGCTCTCAAACGAATTGTCCATATGCGTATCCCCCATCTCCCTGAAAATACCAAACATGACATATCTATAGCCAGTATATCGCAATTTACGCAAGGTATAAAGTAAAATAAGTCTATTTTGTACTTATATTTATTGATATATTGTAAATGGGACAGAATTAGGGGTTGATCAATATGTGCAATATCATGATAGCCGATCAAAATAAAATGGTACGGCAGTGGCTCGTCAAACGGATTAAATGCTCCCGGATTCAGGGCGAGTTGATCGTATGCGAGGGGATATCTGACGCCCTATCGTACCTGTCGGGCCATACTGTGGATATCGTGTTGACACGGATCGACAAAGATGAGGCGGGGATGGAGTTTGCCCGGAACGTGAAGCAGAAGCACTTATTTACGATCGTGGTGGGGTATGGCGCCTGCAAGGACTCGGGATTCCTCTTGAAAGCCATGCGAAACGGCATTTCATTTTATTCCTCCAATATTTACGATAACAAGGAATTGATGCACGTGCTCAACAAGGTGTATGATCAATACCGGCGCCAGCAGATGGAACTGAAACTGCGGGTGGAGGAAGAGAAACGGCATACCGAGAAATACTACAACAGCGGCCTATTGCAGGAATGGTCGGTGGATTTTTACCGAAAAGCCACAACGCACGATGGAGACGGGATCACCCGGTATATTGACTATCTCTGTGAAATAATGGATAAACAGACCTTCTTATCATCCAAACGGATGGTGATCGAATTGCTGGTGATACTGGCGGGGAGATTGGAAACTGAGGGGATGGATCTGCCGGTTTTTCCCCGGTCGGGGGAAGACTATCACCTGATCGTCAGCGCGGGGACAATCGACGACTTGAAAGCATGGTTTAGGAAGAGCATGGCCGCCATCGCCCGGGTGGCGGGGGAAGTTACGACAGTGGACACCAACTCCCATAAGCTGGCCCAGGCTGTGAACTTTATCGACACCCACTACCACAAGGATATATCCCGGGACGACGTGGCGGCCCATGTTCACCTCACTCCCTGTTATTTCAGCCAGTTTTTTAAGCAGCAGATGGGAGAATCGTTTGTGGAGTATCTGCGGCGTGTTCGGATTGAGCGTGCGAAGTATCTGCTGGAATACACCAGCGATCATACGACGGATATCAGTATGCGGGTCGGATACAACGATAGCAAGTATTTCTACAGGGTCTTCAAGGAACACACGGGGTACACGCCCTGCGAGTATAAGCGAATGGTCACAAATATGCAATGCGCCCTGTAAATAATAAAAAAGGAGTAGGATATGGAGTTCAGACAATCAGCACATCCCAAAGATGCCAAGCACTATACCACCGACAGACTGCGGGAGGAATTCCTCATCGATACGCTGTTTGAAAACGGTGAGATTAGGCGTGTATACAGTCACATCGACCGAATTATCGTTATCGGCGTATGCCCCGGCGCGGCGGCTGTCTCCCTGGACCGGGGCTTGGATATATTCAAGGCCCTGGGAACAGATTATTTTCTCCAGCGGCGGGAGCTCGGCGTCATCAATATAGGCGGCAAGGGCAAGGTCACCGTTGACGGGGAGGCCTATATATTGGATAAACAGGACGGCCTGTACGTGGGGATGGGGGCAAAAGAGGTTCTCTTTGAGAGTGACGACGCGGGTAACCCCGCGAAGTTTTACTGCAACAGCGCCCCGGCTCATACCACCTATCCCAATAAGCTCATCGATCTGGATACGGCCAAGAAGGTCCATTTGGGGGACCCCGCCCAGCTCAATGTCCGCACCATCAACCAGTATCTGCACCCGGCGGTGCTGGATACCTGCCAGCTCTCCATGGGGATGACCATATTGGAAAAAGGGATGGTCTGGAACACCATGCCCTGTCACACCCATGAGCGCCGGATGGAGGTTTATTTCTACTTCGATATGCCCGAAGACGGCCTTGTCTTCCACTATATGGGCAGGCCGGATGAGACCCGGCACCTGGTCGTTAGAAACGAACAGGCGGTAATCTCGCCCAGTTGGTCTATCCACGCGGGGGTGGGGACAGCCGCATACACATTCATCTGGGGCATGGTGGGAGAAAATAAAGAGTTTACCGATATGGATGCGATCCCCATGGACGCCCTGCGGTAGGAAAGGAGACATTATGAATCTGGACCGGTTCAGACTAAAAGGAAAAACAGCCATTGTCACGGGGTGCACCACCGGACTCGGCCAGGGGATGGCCGTGGGCCTCAGCGAGGCGGGCGCATCCGTGGTCGGGGTGGACTATGTGGAAGACAGCGCGGACACCCAAAAGAAAATCGAAGCGCTTGGCGGCGAATTCACATACGTACGAGCCGATCTCATGACGACCAAACCCATACCGGGAATCATCGAGCACGCCGTGGATACATACGGGCATCTCGATATCCTGGTGAATAACGCGGGGATCATCCGCCGGGAGAACGCCATCGATTTCACCGAGAAGGACTGGGATGACGTCATGAACATCAATGTCAAGACCGTGTTTTTCTTTTGCCAGGCGGCGGCACGGCAGTTTATCAAGCAGAAGACAGGCGGCAAGATCATCAATATCGCCTCCATGCTGTCGTTTCAGGGCGGCATCCGTGTGCCCTCCTATACCGCCAGCAAGAGCGGCGTCATGGGCATCACCCGGCTGATGGCCAACGAATGGGCCAAACACAATATCAATATCAACGCCATCGCCCCCGGCTATATGGCGACCAACAACACCCAGGCGCTACGGAACGATCCCGACCGGAGTAAGGCCATACTGGAGAGGATCCCCGCCGACCGGTGGGGGCTCCCGGAGGATCTGGCCGGTCCGGTGGTGTTCCTGGCCTCATCAGCGTCGGATTACGTCAATGGCTATACCCTGGCCGTGGACGGAGGATGGCTGGCGCGGTGATTTGATATGCGAAGGATCGTGCGACTTCCTCCTGTATCGATATCGCCATAACCAGGGCCCCGGTTTTTCCGGGGTCTTTTTTTGTACCGGTTGGGCATGGTCGTTTTATCGGTTTGACGGAACTGTGCGATTTATATACAATCAATAAGACATCACAAAGAGAGGTGCCGCATGAGAGTATTTCTGGACTGTCTCCCCTGTATGGTCCGACAAGCCCTAGACGCCGCCCGGATGTCGACCGACGATGCTGGAGCGCAGCAGGAAATCATGGAGAAGGCCCTGACCGTGGTCTGCCGGTGTCGCGAGTACCGGAGCGCACCTGAGGCCGTGCGGGACATACACCGCATGGTGAAGCGCGAAACGGGGCAGACCGACCCTTACAGGGCGATTAAGGATAAGGCGATCGCGTCGGCTTTCGCGCTGGTTCCTTTTTTGGAACGGTTTTTGGATGGGAAAGCAAGACAAGCTCTACTGGGCGCTGAAGACCGCCGCCACCGGTAATTTTATCGATGCTGCCGTCTCCTGCGATATTACGATTGACGAAGGGATCAAAACCGATCTGGAGAAGCCTTTTGGGGTCTGTGATATCGAAGTGTTCCGAGAGAGGATGGAGCAGGCCAAAACCCTGCTGATTATCGCCGATAACGCGGGGGAGACGGTCTTTGACCGGCTGCTGATGGAGCGCCTCCCGTCGCTCTCCATCATCTACGCGGTGCGGGGCGAGCCCGTCATTAATGACGCCACGGTGGAGGACGCCCGGGCCTCTGGCATCGAGGGCTGCGCCCGGATACTGTCTACTGGCTGCGGCGCCCCCGGCATTGTATTTGAGGAATGCGGCGATGAATTCCTGGAGATATACCGGGATGCGGATCTCGTGATCAGCAAGGGCCAGGCCAATTTTGAGACACTATCCGGGGAGAAGCGGGAGATCTTTTTCCTGCTGAAGGCGAAGTGTCCGCTTATCGCGTCCCATTTGGGGGCCGATGTCGGTCAATATGTCTTTCTGCAAAGCACAGGCCATGACATGAAATAAAAGGAGTATCTATATGATCACAGAGACCGAGATACTGGTACGTTACGCCGAGACCGATCAGATGGGGATCGTTCATCATTCCGTTTATCCCGTGTGGTACGAGGCCGCGCGGACGGATTTCTTTAATCAACTGGGATTCCGTTATTCCGATATGGAGGAGGCCGGGATACTCCTGCCCCTCACAGATTTATCCTGTAGTTACAAAAAGCCCGCCCGATACGAGCAGACCGTCACCGTCCGTACCCGGATCGATCAGTTCACCGGTGTGCGGGTATGCTTCTTCTACGAGGTAATAGACCCAAAAAGCGGCGAACTGCTTGCCACGGGGGAAACCCGCCACGCCTGGACCGGGGCGGACCTTAAGCCCCTCAATCTCAAAAAGAAGAAGCCCGCGGTTTACGAGGCCCTTCGGGGCAGCGTGGAAACCGATGAATAGTCGATATGCCCATCGAAGGAATCAAGTAGCCACTCTATATCGATATCAATGATTCCCTACGCCTCCGGGCCTATGACGGCGTGTTGAGCTTCGCCTACGACTGGTATCAGGATGTAGAATCACTCGAGCTGATTGACGGCAGGGATAAGGCCGTTCCTTACACACGCGAGCGTCTGGAGAAGATGTATACGGTTCTCGACGATGGCGGAGAGCTCTACTTCATCGAGAAAAAGGCGGGGGATCGGTATATACCCGTGGGGGATGTTACGTTTTCGCGGGACGATATGCCCATCGTGCTCGCCAAGCCGTACCGGAATCAGGGTATAGGTAAGAAAGTCATCCAGTGCCTCATCGAGCGGGCAAAGGATCTCGGGTACGGGCAGATTCATGTGAAAGAAATTTTTAATTACAACACCGTGTCCCGGAGATTATTTGAGAGTTGCGGTTTCGTAAAAAAGGATACGACGGATACCGGGGCATCGTATACCCTCGACCTGTAGAGATGACTTCTCATCCGCTTTGGGCCATGGCATGAATTAGGCAACATTTCTTTTTCTTCAATTTGTGATATATTAAATATATACATGTCTAGTACTGTCCGAAGGAGGAGGGAACCGATGCGGGTCAATATTATCGGTACCGGTATATCCGGCCTGGTAACAGGTGCGCTGCTCAGCAAGGCCGGATGCAAGGTGCATCTATACGAGCAGCATGACGATATCGGCGGGGTGACCGGGGGCGTTCACAAAAACGGATACCACTGGGACCTGGGCCAGTTGATTCTGGAGGGATTCGGCCCCGGAGAGCAGGCGGGATCAGTGATCGATGAACTGGGTATCCGGGACAAGATCAATCTCATCCCCGCGGACCGGGTTTATGCCTTTCCCGGCTTTACTATCGAGCCCCCGGAGGAATACCAGGGGCCATGGTGGCGCAGACAGTTTTTGATCGATCAATTCCCCCACGAAAAACGGGGGATCAAGCGGTATTACCGCTACTATAGGCGGATGATGGAGGTCGTGACGCTGGCCCGTCGCGGTGATAGCGCCCATGGGATAGCGGCGGCTTTTTACAAGACCGTTATGCTCTTTCATCTGCTGCCCCTGCTGACCAAGAAAAACTGGTCGGCCAAACAATTGATGAATCATTTCTTTAAGGGCGAGGAAATCAAGGCGGTATTCACCTCCATACTGGCCGACTTCGTGGTACGGCCCGAAGAATTCCAGGGATTGGGGGTGGCGCTGGTCAACCCCGAGCCCGCCTTCGATAAGCGTGTACCCCTGAAGTTTTCCTGGTGTGGTCGCCAGCCCAGTTATCACTATATCGACGGGGAATGCCGGGCCCTGGTGGATGTCCTGGCCGAACTGATCCGCAGTCACGGCGGCGATATCCACACCGGCTGCGAGGTCGTCGCCATCCGGACACGGGACAAGAAGGTGGCGGGGATCGAGCTGGAGGATGGAACTGTGGAACCCGCGGAGATCGTGGTGGCCAGCGGCGGAGCCAAGGAGACATTTTACGGTCTCCTGAAACCAGGCGAACTGGACCGGGAGTACCGGGAGACCGTGAACCATATCCCATTGATGGAGTCGGTCTTTATGCTGCAGTTGGGGCTTGACATCGATCCGGCCCAATATTTACCCTCCGCGGTTAATTACTACTACCTCACCTACGATATATCCGGCGCGGTGGAGAAACTATCTAAGGGTATCTACCACGAGGGGCAGGACGGTTACCTGATCTGCAATCCCACGCTGCTGTCCCCCCAGTCCGCCCCGGAGGGGAAGTTCGCGGTGACCATCTACACCGTGGCCCCGGACAAACCCGAGGATTTCACCTGGGCGGAGGCCAAGCAGGACATGGCGGACAAGCTCATCGCCCTGGCCGAAGAGAAGATACCCGGCCTGAAAGAGCATATCACGGAGATGGAGATACTGACACCCGAGGACTTTCGGAAGGTCACCCTCCTCCATCACCATTCCTTCGGCGGGTGCGCCCCGGTGATGGGGAAGACGGGCGCACCCTACCGGACCAATATCGGTGGGCTGTGGTTTGTGGGGGCTCAGAGCGAGAGCGGAGCGGGGATGAACAATGTCATCGAGGGGGCCGCCAAGGTGTTCCGGATGATACTCGATGAAAGTCCGTAAGACAAAAAACACATCTCATTAAAGCCCTCATGTAGAAATGGGGGCTTTCTTCTTCGTTTTTTTGTAAATTAAATATATCCAATCTCCACAACCACATCCAAAAATCCACATCCCCATCCATTATCCTGACACTTCCCGTATTTTATAATGGATATATAGAACGAGTAATGGGAGAGTGCGCCTATGCAGTACGGACATTTCGATACGGCTAATCGGGAATACGTGATCGAGAGAGTGGACCTGCCCGTATCGTGGACCAATTATATCGGCATTCACGATATGTGCGGGGTATTCAACCACACGGCGGGAGGGTATCTATTCTACGGCTCCCCGGAGTACCATAGGATCACACGCTTCCGGCCCAACGGCGTGCCCATGGACGGTCCCGGCCACTATGTATATCTCCGGGACGATGAAAACGGGGATTACTGGAGCGTCTCCTGGCAGCCGGTGGGCAAGCCCCTGGATGCGGCCCGCTATACCTGCCGCCACGGATTCTCCTACAGCAGATACATCTGTGACTACAGCGATATACACGCGGAACAGACACTCTTTGTCGCCCCAGACGACCCGGTGGAGATCTGGGACGTGCGGATCAAAAACACGGGGGATACACCCCGGCGCATAAGCGCATACTCCTATCTGGAGTTTTCATTTCACCATATCGACATGGACAATCGCAATTTCCAGATGAGCCTCTATGCCGCCGGGTCGCGGTACACTGACGGTATCATCGAATATGATCTGCACTATGAGGAAGACGGGTACCAGTTTTTTACCGGGAATTTTGAGCCGGACGGGTATGATTGTCTTCGGGACAGTTTTATCGGCCCCTATCGTACCGAAAAGAATCCTATGGTGGTGGAACAGGGTGGGTGTACCGGCAGTTTTGAAAATGGCGGCAATCATTGCGGGTGCCTTCAGAAAAAACTGACACTTATGCCGGGGGATGAGGTGCGTCTCATCTACCTATTGGGTGAGGGCGGCGTCGAAAATGGAAGGGCCATGCGGGAGAAATACGGGTATGGCGACGCGGTGGACGCCCAGTTCGATAAGCTAAAGGCCTTCTGGGATGAGAAATGCGCGAAACTTAAGGTCGAAACCCCCGACGAGGGTCTCAATACCCTCACCAATCAATGGACGCTCTACCAGAGCGAGATCAATGTGATGTTTTCCCGGTTCTCCTCCTTTATTGAAGTGGGGGGCCGCACGGGCCTCGGGTACCGGGACACGGCCCAGGATGCCATGTGCGTCCCCCACTCCAATCCGGGAAAATGCCGCCAACGCCTGGTGGAACTGCTCCGGGCGCTGACCCGGGAAGGGTACGGACTCCATCTATTTGAGCCCCGGTGGTTCGATCCGGATACCAAACAGCAGTCTTTTCAATCCCCGACCGTGGTGCCGACACTCGGGAAAGACTCCATCGTCCACGGCATCGAGGACGCCTGCGCCGACGACGCCCTGTGGCTTGTAAGCGCTATTGTGAACTACGTCAAGGAGACGGGGGAGACGGACTTCATCGAAGAGATCATCACCTACGCCGACGGAGGCGAGGGGACGGTGTACGAGCATATGCGGCGCATCCTTGATTTCTCCGCCAGAGAAGTAGGCGTTAACGGAATCTGCAAGGGGCTTCGGGCCGACTGGAACGACTGCCTGAATCTCGGCGGAGGGGAGAGCGCCATGGTGAGCTTTCTCTACCACTGGGCGTTGATCCAGTTCGTGGAACTCGCCCGGTATCTCGACCGGGACGGAGATGCGGAACAGTATGAAAAGATGGCCGTCCGTGTCCGGGAGGTCTGCGAGGATGTGCTCTGGGACGGGGCATGGTATATTCGGGGCATCACCGCCGACGGGCGCAAGATCGGTACCCATACCGACACCGAGGGAAAAGTCCATATGGAGAGCAATACCTGGGCGGTACTATCGGGGGTCGCTTCCCCCGAGCGGGGCCGAAAGGCCATGTCCTCCGTCACGAAGTATCTATTTACCGAATACGGCCTCATGCTGAACGCCCCGCCCTACACCAAGCCCGACGACGGGATCGGGTTTGTAACGCGGGTGTATCCCGGGCTCAAGGAAAACGGCGCGATATTCTCCCACCCCAACCCCTGGGCTTGGGCGGCACAGTGCCTGCTCGGTAACGGAGAGGGGGCGATGGAATTTTACGACGCTCTCTGTCCCTATCACCAGAATGAAAAGATCGAAGTACGCCAGGCGGAGCCCTACAGCTACTGCCAGTTCGTCGTGGGGCCCGCCCATCCGGCCTTCGGCAGGGCCCGGCACCCCTTCATGACAGGCAGTGCGGGTTGGGCGTATTTTGCTTCCACCCAGTATATACTGGGGATTCGTACCGGATTTGACGGGCTGACCGTGGACCCCTGCGTTCCGGCGGACTGGCGGGAGTTTCATATCACCCGGCAATGGCGGGGGGCCCGTTACGAGATCACCATCACCAACCCCGACGGGGTACAACAAGGCGTGCGAAAGATTATTGTAGACGGGAAAGAAGTTGAGAAAATACCGGTACTGCCCGCGGGCGGTACCTGCCAAGTGGAGATTGAGATGGGGGAGAAAGCATGATCAAGTTCGGTACAGGCGGGTGGCGGGCCGTCATCGGCGATGAATTCACCAAGGACAATGTACAGCGGTTGAGCGCGGCCCTCTGCGCTCTCATGGAGGAGCGGGGCGTGGCGGATCGGGGGCTTTGCATCGGATATGACAGGCGTTTTTTGTCCCGGGAGGCCGCCCGGTGGGCATCAGAGGTCTGCGCCGGAGCGGGGGTTCCCTGCGTAATTCTCGACCGGGAGGCGCCTACACCCCTCATTATGTTCACAGTCAGAAAGCAGGGATTTCCCTACGGCATGGCGGTGACCGCCAGCCATAACCCCGCTATCTACAATGGCGTCAAAGTGTTCACCGAAGGGGGACGGGATGCCACCGAAGAAGTGACGGACGAATTGGAGCGGCACATCGAGGGGTTGGGGGACAAACGGATACAGACGATCCCTTACGCAGACGCCCTGGAGGAGGGATTGGTCCGGGAGATCAACCCCCTAAACGCCTATATCGACAGTATCCTCTCCCTGGTGGACGTGGACGCCATCAAGGACGCCGGGCTCAAAATTGCGCTGGACCCCATGTACGGGGTCAGCCGCACCAGCTTGCAGACTATTCTATTGACCGCACGGTGCGAGGTGGAAGTGATCCACGACCGGCACGATACGTTGTTTGGTGGGAGGCTCCCGTCCCCTACGCTCCATACCCTGGGGGCGCTTTCCGGTTTCGTGGTGGAGAAGAAATGCGACCTGGGCATCGCCACCGATGGGGACGCCGACCGGATCGGAATCATTGACGACGCGGGCGCCTTTTTGCATCCCAATAAGATTCTGGTATTATTGTATTATTACCTGCTAAAATACCGTGGCTGGAGGGGGAACGCGGTCCGCAACCACTCTACCACCCATCTATTGGACAGGGTGGCGGAGGGTTTCGGGAAAACCTGCTACGAGGTGCCGGTGGGGTTTAAACACATCTCCGCCAAGATGCAGGAGACGGACGCGTTGATCGGCGGGGAATCCTCCGGGGGACTCACCGTCCGGGGCCATATCCCCGGCAAGGACGGTATTTACGCCGCGACCCTGCTGGTGGAGATGGTGGCCAAGACCGGCAAGACACTCTCTGAGATGTACCGGGAGATCACGGAGCGGTTCGGGGAGCTATACATGGTGGACGCGGATTTTACCATGACCCCCGTGCGCAAGCGGGAACTGCAGGAACGGCTTTTCGTGGAGAAGGCCATACCCGATTTCCCCTATGGGGTGGCCCATGTCTCCTATATGGACGGGTGTAAGGTATATTTCGATAACGGTGGATGGGTGGTCTGCCGGTTCTCCGGTACCGAGCCTCTGCTGCGCACCTGCGCCGAGATGCCGGATGAGAAAGACGCCGCAGCCTGCGTCGAGATATGGCGCGTTTTTCTGGGATTATAGGAGGGTAACGTGAAAATAACGATCAAAAATAAACCTTTGTTTGATCAGGATTTTCTGCCCATCGGGGCTTATAAGCGCGCCTACGAGCGGGATGCGGATATACCTCTTTGCCTGGCGGTGGAGCGGGAAGACGGGATGTCTGTGCTGGAACTGCGCCTGCGCGATTTTGATGACGAGGCCTGCCGTTACGCCGAGCGTATGGCAAAAACACTGCTCTGGCAGAAGGGCGGGTACCGCCTCCACGTCTGCGGCCCGAGGGTTGTTTTTAAATACATCGCCGGCGCCTATACCGCAGGGGGGAGCCGGCAATTCGACGCGGACTTCATGGCCGGCGTATACCGCCATCCCTTCGAAGTTGTTCACAGTGAGTATGATAAAAAACCCGCGTCCCGTGAAACGGTGCGGGATATGGGGCGGCATATGGAGGGCTGTCGGATCGGGTTTGACGCGGGGGGGAGCGACCGTAAGGTGTCCGCCGTCATCGACGGGGAGACGGTTTTTTCCGAGGAAGTGGTCTGGCACCCCAAGACCAGCGCCGATCCGGACTACCACTATGCGGGTATCGTGGGCGCTTTACAGACCGCCGCCGCCCATATGCCCCGAGTGGATGGAATCGGGGTGTCCTCTGCGGGTATTTATATTGATAACCACACGGCGGTGGCGTCCCTGTTCCGCAAGGTGCCCAAGGAACTCTTTGAACAAAAGGTGCGGGATATCTATTTACGGGCGGCGGCTGAGATGGGGGACGTCCCCGTAGTGGTCTGCAACGACGGGGACGTGACGGCCCTGGCGGGCTCCATGTATTTCGGGATGAACGCCCTATTGGGGATCGCCATGGGGACCGCCGAGGCCGCAGGATATGTGGATAGTGAGGGCCATATCACGGGGTGGCTCAACGAGCTGGCCTTCGTCCCCGTGGACATGAACCCGGGTGCCATGGAGGATGAGTGGTCCGGGGATACCGGCTGCGGCGTCACCTATTTTTCCCAGGATGGGGTGATTAAGCTCGCCGGTTACGCGGGATTTACGCTGCCGGATGTGTCTCCCGCGGAGAAACTGAAGACCGTACAGCAGGCCGCCGGGGACGGGAATGAAACGGCTTTGCGGATATTCAGCGATATAGGCTGCTATCTGGGCCATACGCTGCCCTTCTACCACGATCTTTATGGCATGGAGAGCGTACTGCTCCTGGGCCGGGTGATGAGCGGCGCGGGCGGGGATGAAATACTCCGTATGGCAAAGGGGGTGCTGGCGGAGGAATACCCGGAACTGTCCGTCGATCTTCTGCTACCCGACGATACATTCCGCCGGGTGGGCCAGTCCATGGCGGCTGCCTCGCTACCGCGGGTGAAAGGGTGAAATCGATGTGGATCGAAAAAATCAGGTACTACGGTGAGGACTATCGCTTTCATTACGGCGATATCGAGACCAAGGACGGCCGATTCACGCAGATCACAGAGCGTGATGAGCCCGTCCCGGAGGATGCCGATACGCTCATACCGGGGCTCGTCGACATGCATCTACACGGCAACAGCGGGGCCGATTTCTCCGATGGTGACTACGATGGGCTAAAGAAGATGGCCCGGTTTCTGGCCGGTGCGGGGACTACCTCCTTTAGTCCCGCCACGTTGACACTGCCAGAGGAGGACTTAACCAGAGCCTGTGAAACGGCGGTGCGCCTAAGAGACAATTCGCCAGAGGGCTGCGCCACGGTAGCTGGCATTACCATGGAGGGCCCCTTCTTCAGCGAGAAAAAGAAGGGCGCGCAGAACGCCGCGTATCTCAAAAAGCCTGACATCAAGCTTTTTACCCGCCTGCAGGAAACGGCAGGGGGGATGATCCGGGTGGCTTGCGTCGCGCCGGAACTGCCCGGGGCGATAGAGTATATCAAAGAAGTAAAAAAGACCGGTGTCACGGTATCCGCCGCCCACACCGAGGCTGATTACGATCAGGCGGCGGCGGGATTTGAGGCGGGGGTATCCCATGTGACCCATCTATTCAATGCCATGCCGCCATTCCTGCACCGGGCGCCGGGCCTCATCGGGGCCGCGGCGGAGCGGGAGGATGTGACGGTTGAGCTGATCTGCGACGGTATCCATGTCCACCCCAGCGCGGTACGGGCGGCATGTGAGCTGTTTGGGCCGGAGCGGATCTGTCTCATCAGCGACGCCATGGCGGCCTGCGGCCTATCGGACGGGGAGAGTATGCTGGGCGGGCAGAAGGTGACTATCCGGGACGGTAAGGCCACGCTTGCCGACGGGACCATCGCCGGGTCCGTGGCCACACTCTATCACTGCGTTCGCCAGGCCATATCCTTCGGTATTCCTCCGGAGGACGTCATCCGGTGCGCGACCGCCAATCCGGCGCGTGTCCTGGGGGCGGAGGATATAGGCGCTATCGCCGTCGGAAAACAGGCGGACTGCTTGCTGTGCGGCGCAGATTGGACACTGAAGGAAGTATATTTACGAGGTAAGAGACTGGCATGATACAGTACACGATCGTTGACAACATGGAGACTATGGGATACTGGGCGGCGGATATGGTGGCGGAGCAGATCGGCCGCAAGCCGGACAGCGTGCTGGGACTGGCGACGGGGTCCACGCCGCTGCCGCTCTATGGGGAACTGGTGCGGCGAAGCGAGGCGGGGGAAGTGGATTTTACCGCCGTGCGTACCGTCAATCTGGACGAATATGTGGGCCTTCCGTCGGACCATCCCCAGAGTTACCGGTACTTCATGCGGGAGCATCTATTCGACCGCATTCCCATCGATCCTGAGAATACCGCGCTTCCCGACGGAATGGCACAGGATCTATCCGCCGAATGCAGGGCCTACGATCAGCTCATCGAAAAATGGGGCGGGATCGACCTGCAGGTATTGGGGATCGGCCACAACGGCCATATCGGGTTCAACGAGCCGGGGTCCGTGTTTACCTTGAAGACCCATGTGGTGGATATCTCGGAACGTACCCGGATCGCCAACGCCCGTTTCTTTGGGGACGACCCACAGAAGGTGCCGGCCCAAGCCATCACCATGGGGATCGGCAATATCATGGCCGCCCGCAGGATACTCCTGCTTGTCTCGGGGGAGAGCAAGGCCGAGATCCTGGAACGGGCGCTTTGCGGGGACGTGACACCCCAGGTGCCGGGATCCGTCCTACAGCTCCATCCCGATGTGACAGTTATTGCCGATCGGGAAGCGGCCTCCTTTATTGATCTACGACGTGCGGCGATGTTATAATTTATAGGTATCAGACAGCCGGTGACGACTGATGTATATAGCCGTTGCCAAAGGAGAGCAGTATGCGCGTACCCGTCAAAAAGGGCCTTTCCCTCAAGTGGGGGCTCATCGCCATCATGGCGCTGTGCTGGGTCGTGCCGATCGCCGTGATACTGGTCTACTCTAGCTACACCATATCCAACAACGTCCAGGGGCGCATCCGGGACACCATCGAGACCAGCGTGGACAGCGCCTTTCAGCAGACCGAGGACCGGTTCAATAGCATTATGGACAAGTCCCGGGCCTCCTCTTACGATGATACAATCCGCAACGCCTACACCGCCTATCAGGAGGACAGAGACGGGGTAGCCCTCTACGATAGCGTTTCCACCTATCTATTGCAGCAGTACGGATATGACAGCAGTATCAACGCCACCTTTTTATTCTTCACCGACGATCCCGCCACCATCTACCACGCCAGCAACCGGACCTACGCGGGACAGGTGTACAGCCTCCAGCATTATAAAGAAGATATGCACGATCAGGTCCTTGCGGCCTACCCGTCCCTCAGTACCGGTATCAATTTCCTTCCGGGGAAAGACGGTCTGTATATGGTGCGCAATATCGTGGACCGCAGCTTCAAACCTTACGCCGTCATCGTCATGGAGTGCAATGAAGAAAAACTCTTTCAGGGTATCCGAAGCATCGTCTGGCTGAAGGAAGCTGTCATCGGGATCGACGAGATGATACTTCCCGTGGTCGGAGACGGAGCATTGATCATCGGCAGTGATGATGGTAAGTGGTATGACGATTCAAACGGCAACTATACCATCCAGCTCTCCGATACCCTGGCTAGCCATACACTGACTCTCTCTGTGGTCTCCGAGAGCGCCAGTCTCATCGATGAATTTCCCGATGTGCGGAACACGTTGCCTCTGATCACCCTGGCCGCAATCGCATTGTTTTTGCTGGCGGTTTGGGCCTATACCCATTATATCTCCCACCCCATGGATGCCCTGGTGGACGCCGCGGCCCATATGGAGGCGGGGGAGCGGGGGTATCTGGTTCAATATGAGCCCAAGAGCAGGGAATTCAAATACTTAACCGACCGGTTCAACGGCATGTCCACCCAGCTCAAGTATCAATTTGAGCGCAGCTATCAGGAACAGCTCGCCCTCCAGGACGCCCGCGTCATGGCGCTCCGATCCCAGATCAACCCCCATTTTCTCAACAACACCCTGGAGGTCATCGGGTGGGAAGCGAGGATGGCCAAGGACGAAAAGGTCTGCCGGATGATCGAGGCCCTCTCCATGATGCTCACGGCGGCCATCGCCCGGGGAGGGGACACCGAGGGCAATATGGAGCAGGAGCTTGCCTACACCGACGCCTACCTGTATATACTCTCGGTCCGCCTGCGGGAGCGTCTGACCATAAATAAAGAGATTGAGCCCGAGACCCTCCGGGCGCTGGTCCCCTGCCTGATCCTGCAGCCCATCGTGGAGAACGCCATCGAGCACGGCATTGCCAAGCAGGATAGGGGAGAACTCGTGCTGCGCAGCAAGCTCATGGGAGACACGCTGGTGCTGGAGGTGGAAAACGATGGTAAACTCACGGACAAGGACCGGCAGGTCATAGATAAGCTACTGAACTGGAACCCCGACGAGGACCAGGACTCCCCGGAAGACGAAGGCAGTATCGGCATCCGCAATGTCAACCGCAGGCTCAAGCTCCTCTATGGCGAGGAGGGCGGGCTTACCATATCCGAGACGGCGCCCGGCCGGGTGTTGGCCCGTATCACGATCCCCCATGTCGAATTTGACGCAAAGTAACCAATTACAAGCAACAAAACGCAAGTACGGGTATAGGGGTTATTCTCGAAATTATCCTATACTTTATATAGGGTTTGCAAAACCCGCATTTTATCTAATCTACAGGGGAGGAAAGATAAGCATGAAGAAAGTATTGGTACTCATGGTGGCAGTGCTCATGCTCCTGGCGGCAGTCACAGGCTGCGCCCAGAAGACCGCAGAGCAGCCCGCGGCGCCCGAGGAATCGGCGTCGGCAGCGCCCGCGGAGGATACCCCGGCCGCGCCGGAACCCGTGGAGATCACGGTGGTGACATCCTACGGCGGGGACGACGGCAACCGCGGGAATTACGAGGCCGCCCTGGCAAGCTACGAAGAAGCCACCGGCAATACCGTGCTGGACGCTTCCGCCACCTCCAACGAGGAGTGGAAGGCCAAGGTCATGACCGACTTTGAGACCGGCACCGAGCCCGATGTACTCTTTTACTTCAACGGCGTGGACGCCAATCCCATCGTGGAGGCCGGCAAGGTCGTATCCCTCGATGAGATCCGCGCGGAGTATCCCGAATACGCGAGCAATATGAAAGAAGACATGCTCGTTGCATCCCCCGCTGACGGCGTGGTGTATTCCGTTCCCTCCAGCGGTTTCTGGGAGAGCCTGTTTGTGAACAAAACCGTGCTGGACGCAGCCGGCGTAGCGGTCCCCGGCCCCGACTATACTTGGGACCAGTTCCTATCCGACTGCCAGAAGATCAAGGACGCGGGCTTTACCCCCGTCGCCGTGTCACTGCAGGAAGTGCCCCATTACTGGTTTGAATTCACCGTGTACAATAACGGCAATACCGCCAATCATCTAGACGTACCCACCGCGGCCACCGACGCCACCGGTGAAAAATGGGCCGCCGGATTTGAAGACCTGAAATCCCTCTATGACGCCGGTTATCTGCCGGAAAACACCTTGACGGCCACCGACGCCGAGACGGTGCAGCTCATGGCCGACGGCCAGGCCGCGTTCCTGATCGACGGCTCCTGGAAGGTCGGGTATTTCATCGAGAACTGCGCCGACAATCTGGATGATTTCGCTCTCGCCTATGTCCCCGGCAAGGGTGAGCGCAAGGCCTCCGATATCATCGGCGGGATCTCCATGGGCTACTACATCACCCGTCAGGCCTGGGAGGACGAAGCCAAGCGTGAAGCGGCGGTGAAGTTCGTCGAGCATATGACCAGCGACGAGGTACTGTCCACATTCGTGACCACCGAGGTCACCGCGCTCAAAAACGGCGCGAAGCCCGCGGGCCTCAATGTCATCCAGCAGTCCGCCGCCGATATGTGCGCCGGCGCGACCAGCCTGGTAGGCGCGGTCCAGGATAAGCTCAGCGCCGAAGCCCGGGCGGACCTCTTCGCCAATGTGAAGAATATCGTCACCGAGAAGGTCACCCCCGCAGAGGCCATCGACTCCGCCCTGGAGATTCAGGGACAGTAAGACAGCGCAATGAATTGCCTGAGGGGCTGCTTGTCGGGCAGCCCCTCACTTTTACCAGACCCTTTCCGGTTGATGAGAAAGTCTTGAAGACGAGGTACAGCGGGGCGAAATGGGCTTTGTCATCAGTCTGAAAATAGCTCAGACTCTCAATACGCAAGTGAGGCGGTGAGACCATGAATTCAATGATATACAAGAGAAAAACGCCGCTGTTATTGTTCCTGATACCGGCTTTCGTGTTTTTATCCGTATTCCTGTACTATCCCTTCGTCCAGAATATCGTCAATAGTTTCCTGGATATCGCGGGGCTGGGGACGGCGGCGGCGGGGGGCAACGACCCCTGGTATGTAAATTACACCAGGATGCTCAGTGATCCCAATATGCTCACGGCTCTGAAGAACACCCTGTATCTGACCGTGGCCACGATCGTATTTCAGGTGGGGATCGCCCTGGCGCTGGCCTTGCTTGTCGATGGGGCCAAGAAGGGAGCCCAGTTTTTTCGGACGGTGTATTTCTTCCCCATCGTGATCAGCGCCACGGCCCTTGGATTGATGTTCAACCTGATATTTCTATATAACGGCGGGATGCTCAACCAGCTATTGCAGAATGTATTCGGCGCCACGGACAATATCGACTGGAAGGACACGGAGCACTACCTGGGGACCATGCTCACCCCGGTGATGTGGCAGTACGTGGGGTTCTATTTTGTGATATTGGTGACGGGGCTCAATAATATCTCCCCCGATCTCTACGAGGCCGCCGAGATCGACGGGGCCAGCGGATGGAAACGGACCCGCTATATCACGCTGCCTCTGCTGCGCAACGTATTGAGTACCTGCCTGGTGCTGGCCATCACGGGAGCGCTGAAGGTATTCGACCTGCCCTGGGTGATGATGGGAGCGGGGATCCCCATGGACCAGTCCTGGCTCACCGGCACCTATATGTACAACCAGGCGTTTTTGCGGGGCGATGTTGACTATTCCTCGGCCATCGCCGTGGTGATCGTGGTTCTGGGCGTGGTGCTGGCCCAGCTGGCAAACCGGATATTCGCCCAGCAGGATTATTGAGGAGAGGGGGAACAGGCATGCGTACATTGGCAACAGCTCCGCCCAAGGGGCGCACAGGTAAATTCTCGCTCTCCCAGGCGCTTCGGTACCTGATACTCACGGTCTGGGGGATCACGACGGTTTATCCCTTTATCTGGGTTATATTGAATTCATTTCGGCAGAAGGGGGAGATCCGCTCGGATTCCTTCTCGATCCCATGGCCCTGGACCCAGAGTTTTACGCTGGATAATTACGTGACGGCCACCGAGCGGGCCAATTTCGTTACCGGCTATACCAACAGCCTCCTGATCTCGGTGACGGTGACGGTGGTGGTGGTCCTGCTGGCGGGATTGGCCGCCTATGGGCTCACCCGCTACACCTTTCGGGGCAAAAAGGCCCTCTACGGTCTCATCGTGGCGAGCATGATGTTCCCGGTGTTTTCCACCATCATCCCGGTGTTCCGGATGGAAGTGGTCATCGGGATCGCCAGCACCGGCAAGCGGTTTCTGTCCCTTCTGTCGGTGATATTTCCCCAGATCGCGGGAAACCTGTCCTTTGCCATCATCGTGCTGATGGGGTTTATCCGCTCGGTGCCCGTCGAGCTGGAGGAATCCGCCTACCTGGACGGGTGCAGCGTGTACAAGATTTACACCAAGATCATCATACCGGTGGCGAAGCCCTCATTCGCCACGGTGGCCATATTCAGTTTCCTGTGGTCCTACAACGATCTTTTTACCCAGATGTTTCTGCTCCGCTATCCCCATGAGAAGACCATCACCCTGCTATTGAATGAGATCAGCAGCCAGGCGGGGGTGAACTACGGTTTTATGGCGGCGTCGGTGGTGCTGGTGGTAATGCCCGTGCTGCTCGTCTATATATTCCTGCAGAAAAATATCATTAAAGGGCTGACGGTAGGTGCGATCAAGGGATAAACGTAGTATGATAGGGATATAAGTTCAGCATCAGGGGGGAGACAGCATGTACAAGGTCGTGCTCATAGACGATGAAGCGGTGGTGGTGGAGGGCCTTATGAAGGTCGTGGACTGGGAGCGCTACGGCTGTACCGTGGTGGATACGGCCTACAACGCCGCCGGAGGGGCCGTCGCCATCCGGTCCCACGCCCCCCAGATCGTGTTCACCGATATCAAGATGCCCGACGTGGACGGGCTCACCATGCTGGCGGGTCTGAAGAGCGAGTTTCCCGATATGCAGGTGACGGTGCTGACCGGCCACCAGGACTTCAAGTACGCCCAGCAGGCGGTGACCCTCGGGGTGACCCGTCTGCTGCTGAAACCCTCCCGGATGGACGATATCGACGAGGCCATGCGGGCGATGATCGCCAATCTGGACAAAGACAGTGACGCGCCTAATGCCGACTCCGACGAGCAGGACCAAGAGCACAACGCCAACAGTTTTATTGTCCGCCAGGCTCTGGCGTTTCTGGAGGAGCACTTCGCCCAGAAGCTGTCACTCCAGGATCTAGCGGACCACTGCTATGTGTCCCAGTGGCACCTCAGTAAGCTGCTCAACAAGCATACCGATAAAAACTTCTACGAACTCTTAAACGAAACCCGGATCAACGCCGCCAAACGGCTTCTCCATGACCCGAGCCTGAAGATCGGGGATATATGCGAATTGGTAGGGTACGCGGATACGGGACATTTCTCCCGTGTGTTCAAGAAGATCGAGGGGATGAGCGCCAACGAGTACCGGAATCGAAAGGACATATGACCGTCGATAGGGATGGATAGAAATAATCCTATATATAATAGAATGGTACCGGTAGACCGGTATCTTTTTCTTTATATATGTATTAAAAAGTATATACTGTAGTTGACGTATCCTTTGATTCACGGTACTATTATACTAGTATTTCAGATTTATATTGGAGAGGTGTATATAGGATGAAGGATTTTATGGGAGCGGATTTTATGCTGTCCACGCCCGCCGCGCAGATTCTGTTTGAGGACTACGCCAAGGTAATGCCCATCTACGATTATCACAATCACCTGTCGCCCAAAGAGATCTACGAGAAAAAGCGGTTTGCGAATATCACCGAGGCATGGCTAGGGGGCGATCACTACAAATGGCGTGCGATGCGGGTCTGCGGGATCGACGAAGCCTATATCACCGGGGACGCCGACGACTATGAGAAATTTGAGAAGTGGGCCTATACCGTCCAGCGGATACCGGGGAATCCCCTGTATCACTGGGTGCATCTGGAGCTTCAGCGGTACTTCGATATAGACGAGCCCTTCGGCCCCGGCACGGCCAAGGCAATATGGGATACGTGCAATGCCAAACTGGCACAGCCTGAATTCAACGCGGTGGGCCTTTTGAAGCAGATGGATGTGCGGACGCTCTGCACCACCGATCTGCCCAGCGACACCCTGGAATGGCATAGGAAGATCGCGGAGGATGATACGATTCCGATGAAGGTGCTGCCGTCCTACAGGCCCGACGGACTCCTCCATATCGATTCCCCCGACTGGTCCGGATACATAGAGAGGATGGAAGCGCGTTACGGGGTCAAAATAGACGATTTCGAGGCGCTGAAACATGCCATTGCCCTCTCCATCGCCCATTTCAAAAAGGCGGGGTGTGTCATCAGCGATCACGCGTTCACTGAATTAACCTATGCATCTGTGGGTGATCCGTACGCGATATTCAAGAAAGCCAGGGCGGGGGAGACATTGACCCCGCAGGAAGCCGCTCAGTACAAGGGGGCGCTGATGCGCTACCTGGCGGGGCAGTACTGCGAGAACCACATGGCGATGCAGCTCCATCTGGGGGCCCAGCGCAACAATAACAGCCATATGATGAAACGTCTTGGCCCCGACACGGGGTATGACTCCATCGGGAAACCCACCGATCCGACACAATTGGGGGCGCTCCTGGACGATCTTAACCGTGCGGGGAATCTCCCCCGGACCATACTGTACTGCCTGAATCCCGCCGACAATCCTATGCTCGCCACCATGGCCGTCAATTTCGCTAGCCAGGAGATCCCCGGCAAGGTCCAGTTCGGGAGCGCCTGGTGGTTCCTGGACAGCAATAGGGGCATGCGCAGCCAGCTCGACGAGCTTATGGAAACCGGACTGATCTCCACCTTCGTGGGGATGCTCACCGACAGCCGCAGTTTTTTGAGCTTTCCGCGCCACGAGTATTTCCGGCGGATACTCTGCGATAAGCTGGGGGCCCTCATCGAGAACGGCGGGTATCCCCGGGATCTCCTGACTATGGGGGGGATCATCCAGGATATCTGCTACCGCAACGCCGTCCGGTTCTTTTCGGAATAAGGGGGAGATAGATATGCTTAGATTGACAATGGAGGGGATCAGGGATAAAGCCGCCTGGGAGACCGCCGGGGTGACACTGCCCCGGTACGATGTAGCGGCTATGGGCGGGTATACTGCGAAAAAGCCCGCGTGGGTGCACTTCGGCGCGGGGAATATATTCCGGGCCTACATCGCCCGGCTGCAGCAGGAATTATTGGACCAGGGCCTTGCGAAAAGCGGGATCATCGTGGCCGAGACCTACGATACCGACATCATCGATAAGATATACGAGCCCTACGACAACCTCGCCCTGGTGGTGAGCCTCAACCCCGACGGCAACACAGGCAAGACCGTGGTGGCCAGCGTGGCCGGGGCGCTCCGGGCTACGCCGGAGGATACCGGGGAGATGAGGCGGCTCGCTTCGGTATTTGAGAACCCGGCGCTTGAGATCGCAAGCTTTACCATCACCGAGAAGGGGTATGCCCTCAAGGGGATGCGGGGAGAACTGCTCCCCGCGGCCAAAGCCGATATGGAAGCGGAACCGGAAAAAGCGCGTACGGCCATGGGATGCGTCACGGCCCTGATGTACCGGCGGTACCGGGCAGGGGGATATCCGCTGGCGCTATTGAGCCTCGATAACTGCAGCCACAACGGGGAAAAGCTGAAGGAGGCCGTCACCGCCGTCGCCGAAGCCTGGCGGGAAAGGGAATACGTGGACGATGGATTCATCGCGTACCTTACCGAGGAGGACAAAGTATCATTCCCCTGGAGCATGATCGATAAGATCACCCCCAGGCCCTCAGAGGCCATCGCGGCCGATCTGGAAAAACTGGGCATCGCGGATATGGCGCCCATCCGTACCGATAAAAATACCTTCATCGCGCCATTTGTCAACGCCGAGGTGCCGGAGTACCTGGTGATCGAGGACCGGTTCCCCAACGGCAGACCGCCCCTGGAGCGCGCCGGGGTGTATATGACCGACCGGGACACCGTCAATAAGGTGGAGCGGATGAAGGTCACCACATGCCTGAATCCCCTGCATACGGCGCTGGCGGTCTATGGGTGCCTGCTGGGCTATGCGAGCATTGCCGATGAGATGAAGGATAAGGACCTGGTCAAATTGGTGGAGACCATCGGGTACAAGGAGAGTCTCCCCGTGGTGACCCACCCCGGGATACTGGAGCCGGAGGATTTCCTGCGGGAGGTCATGGAGGCCCGTCTGCCCAATCCCTATATCCCCGACACCCCCCAGCGGATCGCCACCGACACCAGCCAGAAGATCCCCATCCGCTTCGGGGAGACCATCAATTCCTATATGCGGGATCCGGGTCGGGACCCGGGCTCCCTCGTAGCCGTACCTCTGGCCATCGCCGGATGGCTTAGATATCTATTGGGGGTGGACGACGATCTGCTGCCTATGCCATTGAGTTCTGATCCGCAGCTGGAGAATATGCGAGATACATTAAAGGGCATAAAGGCGGGAAGTCCGGATACCTACGGGGGAGAGCTGAAAAGCATCCTGCGAAATCCCGTATTATTCGCCGTGGACCTGTATCAAGCGGGACTCGGGGACAAGATCGAAGAGATGTTCCTCTCCATGATGGCGGGGAAGGGAGCGGTGAGAAAGACACTGCAAGGATACCTTGGGAGCTGAACGGACGGTAAGCTGAGCCCCAAAATATAACAAAAACTAATATTTTAATATACTAGTTATTGCGCGTCACGGGTTTAAACGGTATAATTAGACCGCTATATGAGAGGATACACGATACATGGAATTATTGGAACGCAAAAATAGAGAACCGGCCCGGGAATACGCCCTGCGGGTGTTGAAGCACAATATCGTCATTCTGGATCTGGCGCCGGGCAGTATCGTCAGTGAGAATGAGCTCGCCACCGAGATGTCTCTCTCCCGCACACCGGTCCGGGAGGCCCTGCAGGAGCTGAGCAAGGTGCAGATCGTGGAGATATTTCCCCAGAAGGGGAGCTATATCGCCAAGATCGACTACAATCTGGTGGAAGAAGCCCGGTTCATGCGGGTGGTGCTGGAGATCGCCATCGTGGAGCAGGCCTGCGAGGTGGCTGCCGAGACCGATCTGGACGCCCTGGAGGAGATACTGAAGCTGCAGCGCTTCTACCTCGACAACCCGGAGAAACTTCTCGACCTGGACGATGATTTTCACAAGCAGCTCTTTCATATCTGCAATAAGCAGCGGATATTCAGCCTGATGGAGAATATGATGATCCATTTCGACCGGGTGCGCAGCATGAGCCTATCCACCATCAAGGACATCAAGATCGTGGAGGACCACCACGCGATCCTGGACGCCATCAAGAGCCGGGACAAGACCAAGGCCCGGGAAGCCATCCAGAAGCATCTGTCCCGGTACAAAATAGATGAAGAAGTAATACGGCACTCCCACCCCGAGTATTTCAAGTAAAAATATAAACGAATTCATGAGACGGTAGTATAGCTACCGTCTTTGCTTGTCAAAAGAGTCTGTGCGCCGGGAAAGCCGGGCTCCCCGGACGGGCGGTCTTTATTGAGTCTGACGCCTCCCAAAGACGATCTGTAACGAGTTTCAATTTATGTTTGGGTTTAGTACCCATTTCCTATTCGCTGTTTTGAGTACAAGGGTTTTTCATTCTTTGTCCGGGGTCACGTGGGCATTTCAGTTATATATTTTCGACTGCCCCATACCATTAGAAGGTTTTGAACGATGTTCGTTTAGAAGTTTTTCCCATTTTTTCATCGCGCGCACGCTGTATGGCTGTATCATACACGTATAAGCAAGAAAAAAGAAACACAGCAAATAAGTTAGAATTAGTTGATATTTGTAACCGGCGGGAGAGGACGGCGATATGAGGACATCGGGCCCTGCTATAGAGCTGTACAACAATTCGTAAACCAAAATGGGGCTTAACACACGCCCCTACTCCATAATGGATAGGTTTCCAAGGGGGAGGGAAGATCGGTCTTGGACTCTCCGGCTTGGCCATTGTGACGTGTGGATGCTTCTTTGACACGTCATGCCCTACGGGTTATCTCCCAGGTATTGGGGTTTTTTTCTTCGGGACACTGGGAACGTCCTGCTTCGCAGGCAATATCATACCGTAAGCCGTAACACACAGGATATTGACGGGTGTGTTTTCTTGGAAAGCCGCACCACCCGGGAAGGCGTTTGGCATATGCACATGTATAAATAGCGTGAGATGAATGATAGAGGTTTTTCGGCGGCCGGAGACGGTAGGGTATCTACCGTCGTCTTCCTAGCAGATATTTAATATAAATAAGGATTATTTAAATAAATTAATGGAATTGTAATTGACTTACTAGTATGCAAGTGTTATAGTATGCATACACCTGGAAAAATTATATAGGAGGGATTGAGAATGAAGAAGGTTCTCAGTATTCTGTTGGTTCTGGTGTTGGTTGTGGCTGCCATGTCGGCATGCCAGAAGGCTCCGGTGGACGAGCCCGAGGCGGCCGTGGAGGAGGAGAGCGCCGCGCCCGCTGAGGAAACGGCGGATGCAAAAGAGTCGGAGGCGCCTGCCGAGACATTTACCCTGAAGATCGGCAATGTGCTGGCCGACGACGATCCGATCACAGTGGGCCTCCGCGAGATGGCCAAGAATGTATCGGAAAAGACCAATGGCGGCGTGCAGATCGACGTATATCCGTCCAGTCAGCTGGGGGATACCGCCGACGTGCTCGAGATGGCCAAGAGCGGCTCCAATGTGGGCGTCATCATCGACACCGGCATGCTGGCAGACTATGTGCCGGATATGGCGATCTACGCCGCTCCCTACGTCTTTGACAGCGTGGAAGAAGCCCGTGCCTTTATCGATACCGATATCTTCAAGGGCTGGGAAGAACAGCTCGCGACCAACGGTCTTCGCGACCTGAGCTGCAACTGGTATCAGGGGGCCCGTCATTTCCTGACCAATACCCCCGTCGCGACCCCCGCCGACCTGGAGGGTCTCCGTATCCGCACCATGGGCAGTACCGTGGCCCAGGAGACCATGAGTTCATTGGGCGCCGTTCCCACATCCCTGGCATGGGGCGAGGTGTACAGCGGCCTGCAGTCCAAGGTCATCGACGCCGCCGAGGCCCAGCTGCCCGCGGTGTACGGACAGTCCCTGCATGAGGTCGTGGACTACATCACCCTGACCGGACATTTCCTGCTCTACACGGGTCTCGTCATCAGCGAGGACTGGTATCAGTCCCTGCCCGCCGAGTACCAGCAGGTATTGATGGACGAATCCCGCGCCTGCGGCGACTACGCCACCGAGCTGACCCAGGAGAAGGAAGTGGAGTTCCGGGCCGAGATGGAAGAGGCCGGCGTGACATTCGCCGAAGTGGACATCACTCCCTTCAAGGAAGCAACCGCGTCTGTGTACGATACCATGGGCTGGGGCGAGCTGAAATCTCAGATAGACGCCGCCCTCGGAAAGTAAGGCATTTATCAAGTTGATGATATTGAGGCGGTACCTACCGCCTCAATATCATATCTAGTACCGGCATGATAATGATCATCAGAGGGAAAGGTGGGGATGGGCATGAAACGGATCAATCAGATGATCGCCAAAGTGGAGATCGCCATCGGCGTGACACTGATGACGGCCATCGTGCTGCTGGTATTTGTATCGGCGGCGACACGGACATTTAAATATCCCATCGTATGGAGTGTGGACTTTGCGCAGCTGCTCTTCGTGTGGATCAGTATGATCGGGGCGGACGTTGCGTTGAAATACAAGGCTCATATGGGGGTGGACCTGCTGGTCAGGAAGCTGCCGGCCGGTCTGCAGCATGGGATCACGCTTTTGACATATCTGCTGATGACGGGCTTTATCGGGTTCGTCATATACTGGGGCGTCACACTCTGCATCGAAAACGCGCTGCGCCAGTACCAGACGCTGCAGATCAGTTATTCCTACAGCACCGCGGCGGTGCCCATCATAGGCGTACTGATGTTATTGACAGCCCTGGAGCATATCATAGATCTATGTAAACACTGGAACGAGCCCATCGTGGTCGATGAGCTGCAGGGCTGCGTTGTGACCGAGGGAGAGGAGTGAGACTATGGGCATCGTCGGAATCTTATTTGTCATCCTGCTGCTTTTGAACTGTCCCCTGGCGTTTACCATAGCGATCTCCAGTCTGGCGTTCTTTTTGATGAACCCGGATGTATCCTGGATCACCCCGGTCCAGCGGATGGTGAGCAATACCCAGAGCTTTCCGCTGCTGGCGGTGCCCTTCTTCGTCCTGGCGGGCAATCTGATGAACGCCACCGGCATTACCCGGCGGCTGATCAAGTTCAGTACCATACTGACCGGACACCTACGGGGCGGCCTCGCCCACGTGTCCTGCGTCTTAAGCACCCTGATGGGGGGCATATCGGGCTCGGCCTGCGCCGACGCCGCCATGGAGGCCCGGATACTGGGCCCCGATATGATCAAGCGGGGCTACAGCAAGGGGTTCTCCGCCTCCGTCATCGCGCTGACCAGCCTGATCACCGCCACCATCCCCCCCGGCGTGGGGCTGATCCTCTATGGGGTCACAGGCGGCGTATCCATCGGTAAATTATTCGTGGCGGGGATCATCCCCGGCGTCATCATGATGGTCTTTCTGATGTTTACCTCCGGCCGTATCGCCCGCAGGCGCCAGTACCCGGTGGAGAACGAACGGCCGCCCAAGGCGGGGGAGGTCTGGGCCGGGCTCAAGGAGAGTATCTGGGCCCTGATATTTCCCATCATCCTCATCGTGGGGATCCGGTTCGGGCTCTTTACCGCCTCAGAAGCCGGGGCCTTCGCGGTGGTATACGCGTTCATCATCGGTAAATTCGTATACAAGGAATTGACATGGAAGAAGCTCTTTGAGGTATTGGGCACCACGTTAGCCGACAACGGGGTCATCATGTTCATCATCATGTGCTCCGGTATATTCGGCTTCGCCATCACCTATGACCAGCTGCCCCAGTCCATGGCGGCCTTTATCAGCACCCTGAGCTCCAGCCCGCTGATCATCATGGGGATCATCCTGCTATTCATATTCATCGCGGGGATGTTCATGGAGGCCACGGTCAATACCCTGCTGCTGACGCCCATATTCCTCCCCATCGTCAAGAGCCTGGGGATCGATCCGGTGCACTTCGGCATCCTGTTTATGACCATCATCACCATGGGGGGCATGACGCCGCCGGTGGGGGTGGCCATGTACGCCACATGCTCCATCATGAAGTGTCCCATAGAGGAATACGTCAAGGAGAGCCTGCCGTTTGTCGGGATGGTCGTGGTGGAGATCGTCATACTGTCCTTCTTCCCGCAGGTATTCATGTGGCTGCCCAATTTGATATTCGGCAGATGAGGCGATGGAAAGTATGAAGATGTTATTTCGATGGTTCCCCAACGGGGACGATAGTGTCACCCTGCCGCAGATCAGGCAGATCACAGGGGTCTCGGGTGTGGCCACCTGTATGCCCCATATCCCGGTGGGGGAGGTGTGGCCCTATGATGAGATCAATGGGCTGAAGCAAAAGATCAACGCAAACGAACTGACGATGGAGGTCATCGAGAGTGTCAATATCCACGAGGACATCAAGAAAGGCCTGCCGGGCCGGGACCGTTATATTGACAACTACATCGAGACCATCAAAAACCTCGCCCGGGCCGGTGTGAAGTGCCTCTGCTACAACTTCATGCCGGTGATGGACTGGGTCCGCAGCGACTTATCCCACGCAAACGCCGATGGCAGCGCCGTGATGATCTACCGGCACGAGGATGTGCTGGAGATGAACCCGGTAAGTATCGCGAGCCGGATGGCCAGCAAGGCAAAGGGATACTCCCTCCCCGGGTGGGAGCCCGAACGCCTTGACGCCATGGCGGCCGATATCGAGTATTACCAGTCTATCTCCGACGATCAGTACTGGGAAAATATGCGGTATTTCCTGGACGCGGTGATGCCCTACGCCGAGCGGTACGATGTCAGGATGGCCATCCACCCCGACGATCCGCCGTGGCCGCTATACGGGCTGCCCAAGCTGATCGCAAACGCCGAGGGTATGCGCCGATTTGTCGAGCTTAACAAGAGTCCCTACAACGGGTTTACGCTGTGTACCGGCAGTCTGGGCGCCAACGGGGAGAACGACCCCGCCGCCCTGATGCGGGAGTTCGCGGGGCAGGATCGCGTGTTCTTCGCCCATATCCGCAATGTCAAGCGCCTTGCCGGGCAGGATTTCGACGAATGCGCCCACCTAAGCGACTGCGGCGATCTGGATATGTTCGAGATCGTCAGAGCCCTCTACGAGAGCGGTTTTGACGGCTATATCCGGCCTGATCACGGACGGATGATCTGGGGGGAGAAAGCGCGTCCCGGATACGGGCTGTATGACCGGGCTCTGGGCGCCCTCTACCTGCTGGGTCTGTGGGAGGCCCTCGCAAAACGCGAAAAGGCGCAGTAAAATGAACGCGTATGATCAAACGGCGGGGCATAAGAGGCCCCGCCGTTTTGCACTTATTTTCGAATTTTTATATTTTACAGGGAAACGCTGGCACTTGCCTAATGATTCTGCAATAATCGCAGGTAGTATCATAGGGCAGCATATCGGCCTTGGACTATGCATACATGACAGACCGCTGGAGGGACCAAAAATGAAAATGACACTGCGCTGGTTTGGAGAGCTTCATGACACGGTGACGCTACGAGACATCCGCCAGATCCCCTGTGTGGAGGGCGTGGTCACATCGCTCATCGATATGCAGCCGGAGGATGTATGGCCCATGGCGGCCGTCGAGGATATGCGTCGCCGCGTCACCGAAGCGGGACTCACCGTGGAAGTGATCGAGAGCGTCAATGTCCATGAGGATATCAAGCTCGGCGCAAAAGGCCGGGATGAAAAGATAGAGGCCTATATCGAGACCATGAAGCGCCTGGCCGCCGTGGGGATCAAGGTAATCTGCTACAATTTCATGCCGGTGCTGGACTGGGCCCGGACCCACCTGTATTATGACCTGCCCGACGGCTCACAGACTATGTATTTCAACGGCGGCTACATCCGGGAGATTACCCCGGAGACATTGGCCGCCCGCTACGCGGAGCAGTGCGGCGGCATCGCGATGCCGGGATGGGAGCCCGAGCGCATGGTCCGGGTCAGGGAGACCATCGAACGGTACGGTAATATCGATCAGGAGCAGTACTGGGAGAATACCCGGTATTTCATCGACGCCGTCATCCCCTGGGCCCAGACGCTGGATATCAGGATGGCGATACACCCGGACGACCCGCCGGTGCCCATATTCGGGCTGCCAAGGCTCATCAACAGCGCCGAGAGCATCCGGCGTTTCCTGGCTCTAAACGACAGCCCTTATCACGGCATCACGCTCTGCACGGGTTCCCTGGGGGCGGACCCGCGAAACGATATACCGGCCATCATCCGGGAAAACGCGGGGCGGATCCATTTCGCCCATGTCCGCAATCTGAAGCACCTTGACAGCGGGAACTTCTACGAATCAGCCCATCCCACCGCCTGCGGGTCGCTGGATATGTACGCCATCATGAAGGCGCTGTACGATATACGGTTCGACGGGTATATCCGGCCCGATCACGGCCGGTTGATATGGGATGAAAAGGGAAGGCCCGGGTACGGACTCTATGACCGCGCCCTGGGGGCTGTGTACCTCACGGGACTGTGGGAGGCTATCGGCAGGAGTCAGGGGGTTTAGTACTCTTCGTTTTCTTCACAGGAGTGGGATTCGATCTTTCCGGAACGGATGACCCGGGAGGGGGTAACGCCCCTGCTCTCCTTGAATACCTTGCAAAAATAAAATATATTGGAGAAACCGCATGCCACCGCGACCTCGCTGACATTGTACTCTCCGCTGCGGAGCATATCCTCGGCGTGGTTCAGTCGAATCGATGTGAGGTATTGGCGAAATGACACCCCGGTTTCCTGTTTAAAGAAATTGCCGAAATACCAGGGGCTCAGACCGATGAGATCGGAGACGCTCTGGACGGTCAGGGGATCGGTGTAGTGGTCGATGACATAACGCAGTACCTTCCGGATGCGGTTGTCCACCGTGCTGGGGTCGTTTTTGAACACGATCAACTGAAAATACCGCTGGAGTATCATGAGCCAGATGGCCCTGACCCGCATCCCGTATCCCGTGTCCCTGGAGAGCCATTCGGCGTTCAGTTCGCGGCAGAGATCGATGATCTCCGGATGCATGCCGATATGGGTCTTGACCGGGAAGGGCAGATCGATGTCGCCGCCGGATAGGAGCCGCATGCGGCCGTTGACGCAGTAGCTCTCCACCGGGTCCTCCGGAAAGCCGATGGCGGAGCGCAGCGCGCCGCTGGGGATGCATAGGAGATCCCCGGCCTTGACGGGAAAGACGACGGAATCTACGCTGTATTCCGCCCTGCCGCCCACGATATAGGTCACATCGACGAAGTCAATACGGGATTCCTCGATGAGCCAGGTGGGGGTGGAGATACGGTGAATGAAGTAGTGTATCTCTGGGACAAGATCATTGTATATTTCTTGATCCATAATACCTCCCGATTTTGATCGCCGGTATCGGGCGTTGATACTCGTAACGGGCGCATGTCCAATGACATAGTGTATTATACCATACTGACGTATCCCATATGGTATAATCATACCGGCACGACAGTCTATACCAAAGTATACCATGGAGGAATCATATCGATGAACGCGGAAATATTGGACACATTCGCAGCCGCTGCCCGGGGTAAACAACTGGGGGTGTATGGAATACACCTATACCGGGAGGGAACGGGAAGTGTAGCGCGCAGGATGCGCAGCGATGAGCGGATCCACCTATTCTCCGGCTCCAAGGCGTTCACCTCTATGGCCGTGGGTATCGCCGTGGGGGATGGCAGGCTCTCCCTGAATGACAGCGTTCTGTCGTTTTTTCCCCGGTACAGGGAATTAGCCGCAGACGGCGCGGAAAACATCACGGTCAAGGACCTGCTCCAGATGCGCGCCGGACATGCCCAATCCCTGTTTACCACCTTTGAAGAGTCCCATGAGCGGAGCCGGGACTGGGCCGAGGTCTTTTTTACCGCTCCCCAGGCGCACCCGGCGGGCACGTCCTTTCTCTACGACAACGGATGCACCTATATGCTGTCCCGCGTCGTGGAGGCGGTGAGCGGTGAAGTCCTCCGCGACTATCTCATGCCCCGTCTCTTTGAGCCTATGGATATTTTCAACCCCCAATGGCATACCTGTCCGGGGGGACACTCCATGGGGGCCATCGGACTGTATCTCACTACCGAGGAATTCTCCCGGCTGGGCATCCTGCTGCTGCAGGAAGGCCGGTGGGGGGAGCGGCAGATCGTACCCGCGGACTATATCCGGCTGGCCGCCGGCGATCTGGTAACGGTGGAGGGGTTTGACGACCCTGAAAACAATCAGGGCTACGGATACCAGCTATGGCGCTGTACCGTCGAAGGTGCCTTTCGTGCGGACGGTAAATACGGACAGTACTCCATCGTGCTGCCGGACCGCCGATCAGTGGTCACGGTCATGGCCCATAACGAAAGGAACGCGAATGACATCCTCCGGGCGGTCTGGTCGGAGGTATTGACCCGTTTGGATTGATGCGAGGCAACCCGAATTAGTGCAATGACGTTTTCTGCCGGTTTTCGGTATATTGGATAATAGTTTCGCACACCGTAAATGCCGCTTTTTTAGGTCTTGTGGGCATTGTAAGCATAGGATGGGGACGAGCATATCGATCTATATTCCTTTTTATGCTTCGTAAAAAGATATAATTTTCATATTTGCACCCACAATAAATATAAATATTCAGTATTTTCTTCATGTTCTCTTTGGATACACAATGTTACAATCAATACGCAATCAAGAATACGGGTGTGGGGGGTGTGCGCGCCACGCGCATATTCATTTTCTCCTTTACCCTTTTACTATAGGAAACAAGCAGGACCCTGGACTAAAACGCCGTCCTGATTCATGTATACCGACAGATTATAGGAGTGCTTTATGAAAAATGGGGAGTACCGGGAGTATAACGCGTGGCTTCAGCCCAGAGCAGAAATTCCAATGGCCGGAATGCGGTTAGTCGTAGATGACGTCAATACCTTCGCCGCCGGGGAATGCCGTCTGGGAGCCGAACGATTGTACGGTCCGGGCATCTGGCGCGACGACGCGGCGTTTACCGTATCTATGTCGCTGGATGCGTCTATACCGCCGGAGGGATACCGTCTTTTCGGCTCCGGTGACGGGCTCACGATCGCCGGTGGGGACGAAAGCGGTCTGCTCTACGGGGTGTACGCGTTTCTCATGCATCTGCAGGCAGGGGACGATCCGGCGGACCTCCGGGAAGAAACAGCGCCGGCCATGCCCAACAGGATACTCAACCACTGGGACAATATAGACGGCAGTATCGAACGCGGGTACGCGGGTAAATCCCTGTTTTTCCGGGACGGTGGGGTTGCGTATGATGCTGAACGCATGGAGGATTACGCGCGGCTACTGGCATCGGTGGGTATCAACCGCCTCTCTATCAATAATGTCAATATCACCGAGCAGAGCGCCCGGTTGATTACAGAGGAACTACTGCCCGATGTGGCGGGACTGGCCGGTATTTTCAGACCCTTTGGCATTCGGTTGGTTCTCTCGGTCAACTTCAAAAGCCCGGTGGTACTGGGCGGACTGCCCACCGCCGACCCCCTGGATAAGGATGTGGCGGGGTGGTGGCGCGACACCGTGGAGACGGTCTACGCCCATATCCCTGATCTCGCGGGATTTCTGATCAAGGCCGACTCAGAATTTCAGTACGGACCCGCCGCTTTGGGGCGCACCCAGGCCGACGGGGCCAATGTGATCGCCAAGGCACTTTCGCCCTACGGCGGCACGCTATACTGGCGCTGCTTCGTCTATGACTGCGCCCAGGACTGGCGGGATACCAAGACCGACAGGCCCAAGGCCGCTTATGAGAACTTCTATCCCCTGGACGGGCTGTTTGATGATAACGTGGTGCTGCAGATCAAAAACGGACCTGTGGATTTTCAGGTGCGGGAACCCAATTCACCGCTTTTCGGCGCGATGGAGCACACCCACCAGGGCATGGAGTTTCAGGTGACCCAGGAATACACCGGCCAGCAGATCGATCTCTACGCCCTGGCCGTGCAGTGGGAGGAGGTATTCGCGACCCCTGTCTCCGACACGAGGGTGACCCGGGACCTCATAGGCAGGGAGATCACAAGCATCGCGGCTGTCTCCAATGTGGGATGCGATGAGAACTGGACGGGGCATACCCTGGCCCAGTGCAATCTCTTCGCCTACGGGCGGATGGCGTGGGATCCCTCGCGCACCGCAAGCCGGATCATCGAGGAATGGATCCTGCTTACATTCGGCAGCGAGCCCGGTCTGCTCAAGCCCCTGACACAGATGATGATCGACTCCAGGACCGTTTACGAAAAATACAACGCTCCCCTGGGGATCGGCTGGATGGTCAGCATCTTAGACCACTACGGTCCCAGTGTGGACGGATACGAGTATTCCAAATGGGGCGCCTATCACCGGGCCGACCATACCGCCATCGGAGTGGACAGGACCAGCAGGGGGACTGCCCTCACAGCCCAGTATCATCCTTATGTGGCGGCGATCTATGACGATGTAAAGACCTGTCCTGAGAACCTGCTGTTGTTCTTTCATCGTCTGCCCTACGACTATAAACTCAAAAACGGCAAGACTGTGATCCAGCATATATACGATACACATTTCGAAGGGGTGGACGATGTAGAGGGATTTATCGCCACATGGAAGTCCCTAAAGGAATATCTGCCCCAAAGCGCTTACGAGTCGGTGCTTTCGCGCCTCCATCGCCAACTAAAAAACGCCAGGGAATGGCGGGATGTGATCAATACTTATTTTTATCGAAAGACAGGCATTCCGGATGAAAAAGGCCGGACAATATACGGATGGGAGGGGGATATGGATGGAAATCAGCCGCAACTTACAGATGCGCAGCAAACGGCGTAGCTATCTCAAACGCACGTGGATGCTGTACGCGATGCTGCTGCTTCCCATAGGGTTCTTCGTGCTGTTCAGATACGTTCCCATGACCAATATTGTGATCGCGTTTAAGGATTACAATATGTTCAAGGGGGCTTGGGCTTCCCCGTGGGCGGATCCGATTTTCAAATGGTTTTCGAGAGCGTTTACCGCCAAGGATTTCGGTAACGCGCTTAGAAACACCCTGATGCTGAACATCCTCGATCTGATCATAGGCTTTCCGGCGCCGATCATACTGGCGATACTCATGAATGAGCTCGTGTTCAAGCGGTATAAACGCGTCACCCAGACCGTGGTGTACATGCCGTATTTTCTGTCCTGGATCATCATCGTCGGCATGGCAAAGGAATTGCTCGGCCCCCGGACGGGCGTCGTCAATATCATGCTGGGCAATATGGGGTTGGGCCCCATCGATTTTCTCATGGACAAGGTGCTGTGGGTGGTGACCTATATCGGACTGGGACTCTGGAAAAATGTCGGCTGGGGGACCGTGATCTATCTGGCGGCCATCACCACCATCAACCCGGAACTCTACGAGGCGGCGGAGGTGGACGGCGCGTCCCGTCTGCGCAAAATATGGCACATCACGCTGCCCGGGATCCGTTCCACCATCGTGGTGCTGCTGATCATGAACCTCGGGCATATCCTGGGAAGCGAGTTTGACAGGCCCTACGCGTTGGGGAACGACCTGGTCCGATCCGTCTGCGATGTGATCAGTACCCTGGTATACCGGTTGGGTATCAAGGGATTCCAGTTCTCTTACACGGCCGCGGTGGGATTATTCCAGTCGGTGGTCTGCGTGTTGTTCCTATTGGCGGCGGATACGGTCGCCAAACGCGCCGGCGAACGCGGGATATGGTAAGGGGGGATCGGCATGGCTATCAAATCTAGACGCACCAAGACAATGGACTGGATCATCGTGGCGATATGCTTCGTCATCATCCTGATCTGCCTGCTGCCCATGCTCAATATATTCGCGCGATCCCTAAGCTCCCCCCAGGCCATCATCAACAGGCGCGTGTATTTCTGGCCCTCCGAGTTTACGCTGGACTCCTATATGTATGTGTTTCGGGACCCCGCCTTTTCTCGATCCATGATATGGACCGCGGTACTGACGGTGATCTGCACCTGCGTATCGATGGTGTTGACGATATTGTGCGCGTTCCCCTTGACCTACGACAATCTCAAGGGCAGGAAACTGATCAATACCCTGATCATATTGACCATGTTCTTCAACGCGGGCATCATCCCCAATTACCTGTTGATGAACACCCTCGGGCTCATCGACAACCCCTTGGTGCTGATACTGCCCAACGCGTTGTCGGTATTCAACATGATCATCATGCGTAGCTTTTTCTGGGGCATACCCGAGAGTCTCAAGGAGTCGGCCCAGATCGACGGGGCCAACCCCTTCCGGATACTCTGGAGCATCTACCTGCCCATGTCCACCTCTGTGCTGGCTACGCTGTCACTCTTTTATGCCGTCGGCCGGTGGAATGGATTCTCCGACGCCCTGATGTATATGACCGATCCCAAATGGGCGCCGGTACAGCTCAAGCTCTACCAGGTCGTCAACAACCTCTCGGCCATCGATGTGCAGCACGTGGAAGGCTTCCAGGCCGGAGCGCCGGTGGCGAGCGAGGGGATGAAGGCCGCCGCCGTTATGTTTGCCACCATCCCTATTTTGGCCCTGTATCCCAAGCTGCAAAAGTATTTTATTTCGGGCGTGACGATCGGCGCTGTCAAGGGCTGACCGCCGCATAACCCGATCAATATACACAAAGAAAAGGAGGATATCATGAAAAGGAAAGTACTGTCACTAGTCCTGGCCTGCTTCATGCTGGTCGCTGTGTTGACCGCTTGCGCAAACAAGACAGATGTGGAGACCGCCCCTGAGGAATCGGCATCGTCAGAGCCTGCCGAATCGACCCCTGCGGAGTCAGCAGAACCCGCGGCGCCGGAATACAGCGAGATCACGGTGGAGATCTTTGACCGTGGCACCGACGGCGGCAAGACCGACTGCACCGACAACTACTATACGGACTGGATCAAAGAAAAGGTGTTGGCCGATGAGAATATCGGCGTGACATTCCAGGCCGTATCCCGCTGGGAGGAGACAGAGCAGCTCAATAATTTGATGGCTGCCGGCAACGCCCCCGACGTCTGCCTGACCTACAGCACGGACTTGATCTCCAATTACCGTGATCTGGGCGGGTTGACTGACCTCGCGCCCTACATCGACAACGAGTTGTCCGATTTCAAGGCGTTCTTGGGACCCGATCTTTCGGTTGACGGCAGGGACCTGATCCTGCGTGACATGATCCCCGAGACCGGGGCTGTATTCAGCATTCCCGGCCGCCGTATGAACGTGGCCCGTATCGGCACGTTTATCCGCAAGGATTGGCTGGATGAGCTGGGATTGCCCCTGCCCACCACCACACAGGAATTCTATGATGCCCTGGTGGCCTTTAAGGAAAATCCCCCCGCCGGCCTGTCCGCCAACGAAGTGGTCCCCTTCTCCTTGACCAGCGACGTGCGCTGGCGCGCGGGGAATCTGCTGGAATCCTTCATTGATCCCAACCTGAGCGAAAGGGAGCTTTGGGTCAACACCGTCATCGACCGCAAGTACCTGCTGCCCGGATACAAGGAAGGCGCCCGCTTCTTGAACAAGATGTTCAACGAAGGCTTGGTCGATCCCGAATTCCCGCTGTATGAAGATGATGTCACCTGTGACAACCTCATCAAGCAGGGCGTCGTAGGCGCGTTCATCCACAATTGGGATCAGCCTTTCCGTGAATCACCCGGTCTGCTAAAAGACCTGCAGGCCAACGTGCCGGATGCGGAAATCGTGGCGATCGATCCCTTCACCAATTCCGCCGGCGTGACCGCCAAGACACTCTACGACCAGGCCGGTATTCGTGCCTTTATCCCTGCCAACAGCGAAAACGTGGACGGCGCTCTGCGTTACTTGAACTGGATGGCAAAGGTCGAGAACCGCAGCTATCTGCAGCTAGGCGACGAAGGCGTGACCTACGACATGGTGGACGGCGTACCGCAGCTCAAAACCACCGAAACAGAGAAGATCATGAATTCCTGGCTCAATATCGACTACACATTCCCGATCAACGGCCTTGACCTCGGCGATGAAGAGCTGAACATGAAGGCGATGGCCGCCGGTTATGCGGTAGACGCCCAGTTGGTCACCGACGCCTACAATTACGCCATGGCCAACGGAAAGCCCGATCCGGTCATCCCGGTGCCCCTGAGCGCCGCCGGTCCTGTGACCCAGGATCTGATCGACAAGGGCAAGACCCTGATGGCCACCTCTGTCACCTGCTCTCCCGATGACTTTGACGCCACATGGGATGCCGGTATCGCCGATTGGCTTGCCTCCGGCGCCCAGGCTGTTATCGACGAGCGTGCGCAGAAGTACGACGAATACACGGCACAGTAAGAAAAGCACTCTCAATCTCTCTCTGGGGCTTTTGCAGCCAGTTGCAAAGGCCCCTTTTCTCCGTAAAATGCCCTCATACGCGCGCAGTATTGGAAAAGTTATGTATAATGAGTATTAAGCCAGAAACGCCACGAAGAATGGCTCTTACATAGATATGATGGAGGCAGTCATGTTTGATATAAAAAAGGAAGCGGCCGCCCTGGTGGCGAGGATGACACTGGAGGAGAAGATCAGCCAGATGCTCCACGGGGCTTCCGCGGTCAAACGCCTGGGGATCCCGTCGTATAATTGGTGGAACGAGGCGCTCCACGGCGTGGCCCGGGCGGGGGTAGCGACCATGTTCCCCCAGGCCATCGCGTTGGCAGCCACGTTCAGCGAGGAAATTCTGTATCAGGTGGCGGACGTGACCTCCACCGAGGGACGGGCGAAGTACGACGCGTTCCAGGAGGAGGGGGACCACGATATATTCAAGGGACTTACATTTTGGTCTCCCAATATCAATGTATTCCGCGATCCCCGCTGGGGCCGCGGCCACGAGACCTACGGAGAGGACCCCTATCTGACGGCCCGTCTGGGCGTAGCCTATATCAGAGGACTCCAGGGGCCCGACCGGGATCATCTCAAAACGGCGGCCTGCGCCAAGCACTACGCGGTCCACTCGGGGCCGGAGAGCGAGCGGCACGAGTTTGACGCCGTATGCGACGATTATGACCTTTGGAATACCTATCTCCCCGCCTTTGAGGCCGCCGTGGTGGAAGGACAGGTGGAGGCGGTGATGGGAGCATACAATAGGACCCTGGGAGAGCCCTGCTGCGGATCCAAGCTGCTCCTGAAAGACATCCTCCGGGACAAATGGAAATTCGACGGACATGTGGTCAGCGACTGCTGGGCGGTCCGGGATTTCCACGAGCATCATATGGTGACTAAGACCCCCGAGGAATCCGTCACCCTGGCGGTCAGTAACGGCTGCGATGTCAACTGCGGCAATATGTTCGGCTACTGCCTCCAGGCGGTGAAGGCGGGTATGCTCACGGAGGAGCAGATCGACACCGCCGTGACCCGGTTATTCGTCTCACGGATGCGCCTGGGCCTATTGGGCGCGCCCGAGGTGCCGGAATACAAAAATATCCCCTATGAGGTGGTGGACTGCGAGGAGCATAGGGCGTTCAATCTCAACGTGGCCCGTCAGACTCTGGTCCTGCTGAAAAACGACGGCGCCCTGCCGCTGGACGAAAGCAGGATCAATACCATCGGTGTCGTCGGACCCAATGCAGACAGCCGGTTGAGCCTGGAGGGCAATTATCAGGGAACCGCCGGCAGGCATGTGACCGTACTGGGGGGCGTACAGGCTCTCTGTGAGGAGCGGGACATCCGGGTGCTGTATGCCGAAGGGTGTCATCTGTACAAGGACCGGGACAGCATGCTGGCCATGGCTGACGACCGCATCGCCGAGGCCCGTGCCGTGGCGCGTCGCTCCGACGCCGTGATCATCTGCCTCGGTCTCACCGCCGATCTCGAAGGGGAGGAAAGCCACCAGTCCAACCAGTTTACCGGGGGCGACAAGGCAACTCTGGATCTGCCCGGCCGTCAGCAGTACCTGCTGGAGCAGGTGGTGGAGGCCGCGGGGGATACACCCGTGATCCTTACGCTGATATCCGGCAGCGCGCTGGCGGTGGGCTGGGCGGACAGTCATGTGAATGGTATCCTGCAGGCATTTTATCCGGGGGCCTGCGGCGGCCAGGCCATTGCCGAAGCGATCTTCGGGCGCTTCAGCCCATCGGGGAAACTACCTGTGACATTCTACCGCGGTACCGAGGATCTGCCCGATTTCCGGGACTACTCTATGGAGAACCGGACTTACCGGTATTTCCGGGGGGAGGCGCTGTATCCCTTCGGGTACGGCCTGGGGTATTCCCGTTTTGCCCTGGGGGATGCGATGGCGACGAAGGGTTACGTATCGGTCACTATCCGCAATACCGGCGATATGCCGGCCCACGAGGTGGTGCAGGTGTATGTCACATCCCCGGGACAGAAGGAGATCCGCAGTCTCGCGGGGATGAAGCGGGTATTCCTGACGCCCGGTGAGAGCGCCAAAATCCGCATCCCCCTCAATCCCAACGCCTTCTCCCGGTACGATGCGAAGGGCGATCCGGTGGAGATACCGGGGCGGCATACACTATATGTGGGATTCACCCAGCCCGACCCGCGCAGCGTGGGGCTGTACGGACAGGAACCGTTGGAGCTGGAAGTAACGGTATAGGACGATAAAAAGCGCCGCTTTTCTAAGCGGCGCTTTTCTCATGCGGTATTTACACGAGATGGATTTTTGTGCTGCAGCGCGTGTCGCCCAGGAGGACGGACTCGGTAATCTCCACCGTGACCACACGTCCAAATAGCGTACCGAATATCTGCTCCTGAAAGGTCTTGCAGCAGTGGGCGCAGAGGGAGAGGGGCGGATCATCGCATTCCGCGTAGACGCAGGCGCATTTATCCACTTCTCTGCCGGTCAGATACAGGATTGAGCGGTCTTCATCGAATACAAGGCTCTGCCAATAGGGAGATTTCCCTTCTTTATTGTCCCTATCGAGGAATGCCTGGACGTCGCCGTGAAATCCCTCCACCCATTCCTTGACCGTCCGGCACGAAAAGCACTGTCGGCCCAGTTCGCCGAACACCTCTTTTTTGATGCTTTCATCCTGACCGGCGTCGATATGTTTCAGTACGTTTACGATCTGATCATGATTGAGTTCCATAGGTGACCCCTTAACCATGCGATATCTGATAAAATAGTAACATTATGTATACTCGTCCGCAAGCGGGAGATACCATTACCTGTATATAATGGCTTATGCGTGTGGTATGATGATGGGGTGAAGACAAGAGGGGGAATGGGCATGAAGCGTTCTGCGGTCAGCCGCGCGATTTTATGGGAGTTGAAGACCAATCGCTATCAATCCATCGCGGTGATCGCACTCATCGCCATGGTAGTTTTGCTTTCTTTTGGATGCGCGGGGAGGGACAGGGACAGCTTCGGCATCGATCTGCCATTGGCCCAATCCCAGGTTATCAGCTTAACACTGGAAAGTGAGTGCATGGAGAGGGAGATGCCCTTCATGGTCTATTTCCCCCAGGGATACGGCGGGGGAGATGCGTATCCGGTGTGGTACGCGCTCCATGGGTACGGCTCTACGGAATCCATGTGGCTCGATGCCGGTATAGGAAAAGCGGCAGATGAGCTGATCGAGGGCGGGGAGATCGATCCGATGATCATGGTCTTTCCCCTGACCCGGTACGACAGTCTGGAGATCATCCAGGCGGATCTGGCGGACGGAAAACGGGAGGAGAGCAGGATGGACCGGTTTCTGTGTGAGGAACTGATCCCCTATATCGACGCCCGTTGCGATACCATAGCATCATCGGAGTGCCGATACATCGGGGGATTCTCCATGGGCGGTATGATCGCCCTGCGTACCGCGTTTCATCATCCCGATCTATTCGGCAAGGCGGGGGGCTACAGTCCCGCCATGCCCTCCAGTGAGTATTCCGGCACCCAGTTTGAAGAATGGCTGTATCCCAACGACACCTTTGAGGAGGTGGACGTTGCCGCGTTGGCCCGGGAAAACAGTCTGACCAGCCTGAAAGTGTGGCTGGACTGCGGTACGGCCAACGATCCCTTCTCGGAGCCCATACAGTCGCTGCGTGACGCGCTGCGAAAACGAGGCATCCCCGCGGAATTTCGCCTCTATGACGGCGGCCACGATATCCACAATGTGATGGACAATATCGAGGAATGCCTGACATTCTACAGCGGTGGGGAGATTGAATAGCGTGTCATTTGACGGAAAATCAGCGTGATCCTATAATGGGAATCAGGATGAGAAATATTGGGGGAAAGGAGACCGGTACGAACGGCCCCGTATCACGCACGCAGTATGAACAGTATTATTACCAAACCCACTGAGATCGAAACCAACGAGCAGGTCCTGTACACCGGAAACCATTATGTCAGCATCCCGGAGATCGACCCGTACGGCGGCACGATCCGCAGCTGCAACGTCATATCCCTCTCAAACAAAGCCCTTATTTCCCTGGAAGGCGAAGAATACCTGTTTCAGCCCGTCTTCAAAAAGGACGGCGAATTACTTCAAGTACGCCATGTCGATTTTACCATGGAATACAATTACCTTCCCGCTTTCATATTCTTTCTCCAAAATGGCATAGAGGTCAGGGCCAGGATCTACGCGGATTTATCCGAAAAGGGTTTCCTGTACGCCTTTGAGACCCCTTGCGAACTGGACATTATCCTGCGATGCGATATAGCAAAGGTGAGCCTGCTCCGGTTCAGCGCCCATCCCGTACCCTTCACCAAATCGGTGGGGGAGGACAAATGGCTCCACAATCTGGTGATGGAGATCGACTCCCCCAGGGCATCACTATCACTGGCTTTCGGAGCGGACCAGGGCTTTTTCTATGAAGAGGACAAGAATACGCTCCGCCTGGGCCTAACGTGCGACGGTACCAATAGCTTCTATGTCGCCGTGAACGCCGATCCTGACGGCGCCTCCACCACCCTGATCCATCTGCTTCGAAAAGGGTGCCGAGGGATATACGACGAATTTGCCGCCTGGATCGAAGATAGGGAAATCCCATTTCCTGATGACGGGCGCATGACCCGTCTGCTCAATCAAAACCTGTTGTTCAATTATTTCTTTTCAGTGGGCAAGGACCTGGAGAGCGATCGGTACGTGGCCCTCACTTCCAGGAGCCCTCGGTACTATGTCTCCGGGGCGTTCTGGGAGCGGGACAGCTTCCTCTGGTCACTGCCGGCGGTGAAGCGCGTCGATCCCGCACTGTACGGTCGACTGTCTCGGGATATGATCCTTTTGCACGGTAAAAACGCGGGGGATCACGCCCACTATATCGACGGCACGGTGCTGTATCCCGGGTTCGAGCTGGACGAGGCCGCCTCATATTTTATCCTTATCGGGGACCAGGAAGAAGACTTTTTTGATGGCGAGATACTGGCCGCCCTGGACGATGTGTTCCGTCGGATCGAGGCGGAGTACGATCAAGCGACGGGACTGTACCGGACCTTTCTGCTCCCCTCCGATGATCCGGCCCGATATCCTTTCGTCACCATCGACAATGTCATCCTTTGGCGGGGATTGCAAAATTACAAAGACGTTCTCCTGAAAAAAGGAGATACCGGGAAGGCCCGGCATGTCCAAGACAGGATAGAGGGGATCTATGAGGGCATAGATACCTACTTAACCGGGGAAGTGGACGGCAGGAAGATGTTCCTCTGGTCAGCCGATGGGGCTGGGAACTACCGGCTGTACAACGACCCTCCCGGCAATCTGGCGGCCCTGAGCTTTTATGGGTTTGTCTCCCATGACGATCCCGTCTTTACCAATACGCTGGACTACTATTATTCGACGCGGTATCATTATTACTTCGCGGACGCGGGCATCCGGGAGCTGGCCTGCGACCATCATCCCCATACGCCCTCGGGCCTGGGGCTATGCGGCCGCCTGCTCAATCCCGGAACGCGGGATACCGCCCTGGCCTGCCTCAAAAAGGCAGGTATGGACTACGGGCTGCTCTCAGAGAGTATGGACAGAGACAGCGGGGAAGCCAAGACGGGAGTGGGGTTCGCCACCGGGGCGGGATATCTGGCCATGGCGCTCTGTCATCTCATGGATAAAAAGTAATTATGCAACGATCGACCAAGCAGGGGGGGCTTTTCTTGATCGCAGCGTCAGCGGATTATCACGTACCCAAAACCCATGATGCCGAAGTGTTATTGGCGGACATGCGCCGTCTGATCGAGACGGCGGTGGACGCCGGCGCCGCCATCGTCGTGCTGCCCGCTTTTATCGGGTGTCTCTACGATATGCTCCGGGGGGGCCATGACACCCTGCGCGCGTTATTAAAAGACCCCGGCGGGTACTATCTAGGGGAGATGTCGGAGCTAACGAGGGCGTATGATATACACGTCTGCCCGGGCAGCTACTGGGAGCGGGAAGCGGGACATGTCTATCACACTACATGTGTATTGCACAAGGGGAAAATGATCGCAAAGCAGCGGCAGCTGTACCTCGCCCGGTGGGAACGGGATCTGGGCCTCAGCAGGGGGACCAAGACCAGCATCGTCACCATAAACGGCTGGAATGTTGGACTGATCGTCTCCACCGATGTGTTTTACCCCCAGGTATCGAGAGCTTTGGCACTGCAGGGAGCCGGCGCGGTGCTATGTCCCGCGGCCTACGTGGGGGAGAGGAACGACGCGCTTCAAATAGCGGGTATGTGGCAGGAAGCCCAACAGAATAATTTCTTCGCCGTGGAGAGCGGGTATACCGGGGCATTGGGCGAACTGTCCCTATGGGGACGGGCCAGCCTATACGCGCCCATTGAGACGACGGAGATGGAAGACGGGTATCTGGCGTATAACAAAGAGGGCGAGTCCCTGATATACGCCGAACTTGACAATACAAAGAGACAGACCGCCATAGCCCGCTTTGACGTGCTGTCCCAGCTTAATCGGGAGCTCTACAGAGACATGGGCCTATTTGCGGGGGATCAGTCATGATAGAAGCGTATCTGGAAAAGCGATTCAGGAAAAAACTCGATCCCGAGCGTATACGCGGGTACTGCGCGAGCCTGCCCATGGACGGGACCGGCGCAAAGATCGCGGATAACAAGACGCTTACCGTATCCTGTGTTCAGCGCCGAATCAATCCCGTGAAGAGGGTGGCGCGATACATAGACATGCTCCATGGGTTTATCCAAGAGGCCGCGGAGCAGAACGCCGAATTGGTGGTGTTCCCGGAATACAATTTCTTTGATCTCTTGGGCCTGATCCCCGGGTTTGGTCTCATTGACCGGTACCTGAACAAAGCAGCGTCAAAAAAAGACGGCAACGACCCTGCCGGGGAGGGCGGCGACTCCATGATCGCGGCCATATTCGGCGCGGTTGCCGGGCCGGTGAAAAACTGCCTGCACACAGCCGTATCCGCTCTTGCGGAGGGGTTTGGGGTCCACATCTATACCGGAAGTTATCTGACAAAAGAGCGAGAGCAGCTCTACAGCGAGGGCGCGCTTTTCGGCCCCGACGGCAGGTTGATAGGCACGCAGAGAAAACTGCATCTCACCGACGCGGAAGAGAGGATGGGGTATCGAAGAGGCCATGAGCTTTTGGCCTATACGGTCAATGGCATCAAGATCGCGATCCCCATCTGCATGGACGCCACGTACTTCGAGACATTCCGGCTGGCCAGGCGGCTCGGCGCCGATGTCGTGGTGATCCCCATCGCCAACAATGAAGAATACACCTGCTGGCGGGCGCTGCGGGGCATATGGCCCCGGGTGCAGGAGTCCTATGTCTACGGGGCCAAGGCCTCACTGAACGGATGGATCGCCGGTATGCATTTTACCGGCAGGGCCGGGGTCTTCGGGCCTATGGAGATGACCGAAAAACGGGACGGCGTGTTCGCCGTCGCGCCCCATTATGAGGGTGACTGCGTCATTACCCACACCCTCGATATTGAGGAATTACGTGGGGTGAGGGACGAAGCCCAGTATTTTGGGGATGGAAATACACAATTCGAAGCGCATTACACAGAGATATATGAAGGGGGGCCCCGAGATGAAGAATAAAGAATTATCCCTGATCATATACGCGGTGAGTTATCTGGGCATCTCGATCCTGGTCCAGACCACGGTCAAATGGTACCAATATTTCTATGCGCTGCCGGAGGCCTTCTGGGGCTTCAGTTCTGCGGACCTTTGACGGGGGAGGTGCTCATCGCCTGCTCCCTGCTGCTCCGGGGCTATTCCATGAAAGGCTGTAATGGGCGATGCACGATAAATAAAGGAGGGTTAGCTACATGGAAATTGAGATTATCAAATTCATTCAACAATTCAGAACACCGTTTCTCGATGTCTTGTTTCAAGTTATCACCTTTATCGGGGAGGACGCTTTTATTACAGTGGTGCTGACGCTTATTTTTCTCTGCATCAATAAGCGGTTCGCCTATATGATGGGTATCGCCTATATGACGAACGGAATCATCAACACATCGTTAAAGGAGATATTCCGAGTCCCTCGTCCCATCGGGCAGCCGGGGGTACAGTCCCTCAGGACACAAACAGCGGGAGGGTATTCATTCCCCAGCGGCCATTCCCAATCCGCCGCATCCGTACTTACATCACTGGCCATCAAAATCAAGAAAAAATGGTTCTATATCCTGGGATCCGTACTGGTTTTTCTGGTTGCGTTGTCACGCATGTATCTCGGGGTCCACACGTTGAAGGATGTTGTCTGCGGCGTTGTCTTGGGGGTCGTATGGGTATTGGTATCAAATAAGATTTTCTGTTACGCCGAACGTACGAACAAACGGTATATTCTGCTTTTATACCTGATACCCGTAGCCGCTGGCATGTTATTCTTTCATACCGAAACCTTCTATAAAGCGGCCGGGGTGCTCGTGAGCCTGTTGATCGGCTATATCATAGAATCAAGATATATACGTTATGATGTCAAGGCGCCTATTTGGAAGCAGATCATTAAATATATCATTGGTCTTGGCGTACTTCTTTTGATTAAGGAGTATGTAAAAGTGCTGCTTCCCCCCGTATTGATCAGCCAATTTATTCGTTACTTTATCATGGGCGCTTGGATTTTTGTCTTGTCACCCATGCTGTTCATATTACTCAAACTTGGGGCCCGTGATACAGAAACACAACAATAGTATCATACCGAAAAGCGCTTTGCAGCGTATGCCGCAAAGCGCTTTATTTATCTTTTCTGGGTGTAATAATTAGTGGCGCGGGTTTTCCTTCACCTGCATGACGGCTTTTGTCACAGCCACCAGTATGGTCACCGAATTGGACAGTTCCGTTTCGTCGATTTTTACAAACAAGGCGCCCTTTTCCGTAGTGACATAATGGGGCTTTAAAGCGTTCAGCGCCAGGGCGCAGGCGTTTAGGTAGCATGTGTCACACTGGCACATGCCGTGCTCTTTCATCGAATCCTTGACACGGTACTTGACGATCTCTTCCATGATATTGACTAGAATCAATTCATCATTGTTTTTGTTGTTTTCAGGCAAGGTGTCACCGCCCGTCTTTTGATATATTTCTACATAATAGTATAATCCTTTTCCTTTAAAAGGAAAAGGATTAAATTGAATGTTCGGGAGACATGCCACTTTTTTGAGAACGCTGCGGGTTAGATATGTGCTTTTATTGGGTAGAGCGTAAATTTATTTGAATTATTTTTCTCTATCTCTTTATAGAATCTTTAGAATTGGCCTTTATCATAAGGACAGTGATAATAAATATATCAAGAAAGGAAGTAATGGACCTTATGAAAAAAGGAACGATCATCAGATTGGTTGCTGCGGCGATCTTACTTATCGCCACAGTCGTTTTCGTCATAGCGGATAATGAGGCGGTCTTTCCTTCCACACTGGTAGGTTTCTTTCTAGTGCTAACCTTAATTGGTGCCAAGCGCAATGCGGGAAAATCTGCCAAGTATGCCATCATTATCTTCTCTGTCCTTGTGATTGCTTTGAATTTTCTTGTTACCATTTTTCTCCCGATCGCAGCCGCTTCATCGGATTTCTCCGGGTATGGTGTTGAGCTTACTACCGATATAGGTACGACTGACACGGCTGAAATCGCCAATCACTTTATTGAAGTAACCATAAATGACATGCATGAACTGTGTTATACCACGGCTGTCTTACTTCTTATATACGCTGTATTGCTCTTCATTTTCAGGATCAGAAACAAACAAAAGATTGCGGAAGCATGATCTAAGTAGATGCTTAGCTTGATCTAGATTGATATGAGTCTTGTTTGCGCAAGGCTCATATTCAGGTAATAGAAATAAAAAGAAATATGACAAAATACCTGCTATAATGAAAATAATTATTATACATATTTTACGAGGTCCGCGGAAGACATGTATGAAAAAATCCTGATTGCTGACGATGAAGAAGGCATGGTGTCATTCATTAAAGATTCCTTGGTTAAAGAAGGATATGAGGTTTGGGTGGCATATGATGGTGAACAGGCTGTCAAGAATGCGATGAGACAGCCCGATTTGATCATTCTTGATATCATGATGCCCGGAAAAGATGGATTTACAGTCTGCCAGGCTATTCGTGACATCGTCTCATGTCCAATCATTTTTGTGAGCGCACTACAGAGTGAAGCGGACAGGATAAAAGCATTCGTACTTGGCGGAGATGATTATATTATTAAGCCCTTCAGTATGCGCGAAATGAAAACGCGGATTCACGCCCACCTCCGTAGGGAGAAGCGGGTGGCCTCACTTGATAAAAGAACCTGCCTCAGATACGGCGATCTTATCATCGATATTAAGGGCCATGATGTTTACTTCATGGACGCCCCGCTCTATTTTACTGCGAGAGAGTTCGGTATCATAGAGCTTTTAGCGCTGCATCCAGGCATGGTTTTTTCTAAAGAGCAGATATATGAGAGAGTCTGGGGATATGATGCTGTGGGAGACGCTGCAGGTGTTGCCGAGCATATAAAAAACATACGCTGTAAATTCACCGGGGCAGAGCCAAATGCGAATTTTATATCAACAATATGGGGCGTGGGTTATAAATGGGAAAGAACAAAAAAGGGATGACACTCCAAAGACAAATTACAACCTACTATGTACATGTTGTAGGTTTCACCTTGATTACTTCTTTTGTCCTGGTTTTGGCCACCTACTTCATCCTTCATTCTATTGTCGGTTTTCATTCGCTGGATCTTAAGAATAGCAGTGTTATCGAGATCATGGAGTACGCGAACGAGAATAGCGAACTAATCCTCAATTGTGATTTTAAAAGAGAACTAAGCCGTATTACGCAAAAGAATAACTTGGAGTATTATGTTAAGGATGCTGAAGACAATATATTATACGGCTCCAGGATAAAAAATGGATACGCGGGAAATAGCGGATTTGTAATAAACATGGCGCGTGAAATATGGAATCATTCGATCAGTACATCAACCATAGACATCCCCTTGATCGATGATACGGGGAAAGTCATGCAAATATTGGTTCTGTCACAAAGCAATACGACCTATATGACCTTATTTATTTGTATCGATGTTTTCATCCCTCTTATATGCTTGATCATATACACATTGGTCTTTTCAAAAAGTCTAAGCCGGGATATTAAGGGACCTCTCGATGAATTGATGATCGGTGTGGAGAAAATAAAGAAACGGAATCTGGCGTTTTGTATCAATAGTGACCGGGAAAATGAGATAGGCGATCTGGCCAGGGCCTTTGAAGAGATGCGTAATAATTTGAAGAACTCTTTACTGAGAGAATGGCAGTTGGAGCAGGAGCGGCGTGAGATGGTATCGGCAATTACCCATGATTTGAGAACGCCGCTTGCTATTATTCAAGGTCACGTGGAGGGACTTCAAGATGGAGTGAAGCGTCAAAAAGATAAGCTGGACGACTATCTGGATACCATTGCGGAGAACTCTCTCCGTGCGCAAAAACTGGTGAATGAAATGAACCTACTTGCCGAGGTCGACGATATGGGTTTTCAATTAATCTTCAGTGATGAAGATTTGATTGAATTTTTAACGAATAAACTGGATGAGATGAAAGTCCTTGCTAAAAGAAAGATGATTGATGTCAAGTGTAATATTCAGGATACCAGGACTGTAAAGAAGCTGAATTGCTTTGATAGCGGCAGGCTGTCCCAGGTGATCAATAATATTTTCACAAATAGTATCCGGTTTACCCCCCGTGGAGGAAATATTGAATTTCATGCGAAAATTCAGGATGAAGCGGCAAGTTTCAGGATTTGCGACTCGGGCCGGGGTTTTCAGAAAGGGATCTGGGCCATTTGTTTGAAAAATTCTATAAGGGCGATTGCTCACGGTCAGAAGAGACTGGCCATTCGGGCCTCGGGCTGTATATTGCAAAATTCATGATTGAAAAACACGGGGGGACTATCGCCGCTTCAAATCTGGCCAAGGGTGGGGCGTGTTTGGATTTTTCTATTGCTTGTTGATGGGATAATATAATAGCATATTCACAAAAATCGAACCTTTCAGGTTCGATTAAACGTATTAATTTGGTGGAGGCGAGGGGAGTCGACGAGTGTCCTCTATTTCTCAACCAGTATTGAGCAGTATTGTCTAGTGTCATTCAGTACATAAAAACTCTATTCTATAAGGGATTTATACCGGTTTATGTTAATTATATTATCAATAAATAATGTTGCGTAATAAGGCATATCAATACGTTTTTTAGTGCATGGTCAACTTTTATAGCCTTATGGGTCCATCCAATTGCGAGGCATCCCGGAGGCGTCCCGTTTTGTCCCCAAACAGTTTGTTGCGCATGTAGTATTTTTATACCTTGATGAAAATTTTTTTCTCTTGCTTTTCTACCAAATTTGACCTTTTTCCCGGGACTTTATATAATTAATAAGTGGTAAATAAAAGTAAAAATAGATTTGGGGGCTCAGTATGCCAGAAAAGGAACCACACCTAGAAGCATCGGATCGATACCCGCAGTCGGGTACATACCAGACCTATCAAGGGAAAATCGTAGACCACAGCGCAGGTGACCGGGCTGTTAAACTCTGGTTTTTCCTGTCCGTCATATGGTTTGCCGTATTCACCACCTTCGGCCTGCTGCTCGCCATCAAGTTTTTCTTTCCGACATTTTTGACTGACGCCTCGTGGCTGACCTTCGGCGTCATCCGTCCGGCCCATGTCAACGGCGTTTTGTTCGGATTTGTATCTTCCGGGCTGCTGGGGGCGATGCTGTATGTCGTGCCCCGGCTCTGCGCGCGGAAGCTGATCCTGCCGCGGCTTGCCCTGGTGACGCCGATCCTATGGAACGGGGCCGTACTGACAGGTATCATATGGATCCTTCTAGGCGGATCACAGGGTCGTGAGTATGCCGAGCTTCCGTGGGCCATAGACGTGGCCGTGATCGTGACCCTGGCCTTTCTGGCCACCATCGTCATCGGCACCATCACGAAACGTAAAGAGAAAAAGCTCTATGTCAGCCTGTGGTACTATGCCGGGACCATGCTGTGGTTTCCCATCGTATACTTTATCGGCAACGTGATGTGGCATCCTGCCACCGGCGCGTTGAACGGGATACAGGACGCCATGTTCAATTGGTATTACGGGCACAATGTCTTGGGCCTGTGGTTTACCACCCTAGGCATCCCGGCCATATACTACGCCGTCCCGCGGATCATCAAGCGTCCGTTGTACAGCCACCTGCTGTCATTGATCAGTTTTTTCAGCATCGCGTTCTTTTATACCGGAGTGGGGGCGCATCATCTACTGCAGGCGCCGATACCCGAGTGGGTGAAAACGATCGCCGTGGTGATGACGGTGCTCATGCTGGTGCCCGTGTTGGCATTCGCGACCAATATCGTATTGACCCTGCGGGGATCGGGGAAAAAGGTCCTGCATAGTCCGACTCTCTTATTCATACTATTCGGTTTCACCTGCTATGTCTTCGCCTCCATACAGGGGTCGTTTCAAGGCGTGCGGTTTATGAACCAATACCTCCATTTTTCCCAGTGGACAGTAGGGCACTCCCATCTCGCGCTGCTCGGCGGTTTTGGTTTCCTGGCGGCTGGGCTCGCCTACTGGATCGTGCCCCATACACTGAAATCCCGCATTTTCAGCAGAAACCTCTCGAAGACGAGCTGGTGGGTGGGTTCCATCGGTTTTCTCCTGTTCTTCCTGGCCATGACGATCGCGGGATTGATCGCCAACGCCAACTGGTGGGCCCATATCAATGTGGTCGAGACACTGCCGACACTGCGGATACCCTTTGTCTTTCGGGCGATCACCGGTGGGCTCGTGGTCGTTGCCGCGTTCATGGTCGCCATCAATGTGTTTATGACATTTATAAAAGGCCGGCATCCCGTGCCGGCGGAGCACCACAGCCGTCCTGAGGGTGAGCAACGGATACCCCATAAACCGCTGCTGAGAAAGAGTCAGAGAGGCATCAGCCTGCCGGTCATATTTACCGGTGGACTGGCGGGTTTCGCGCTGATGACATTTATGGTGGTGGCGATGCCTTACATGTTTACCACCAATGAACCGAGTGACGGCGATACCGCCCATCCTCTGACGGCCAGTCAGGAGCTGGGGGAGAGCGTTTACCGGGAAAACGGCTGCTTTTACTGTCACAATCAATTCATACGGGATTACGACTGGGCCATGGGGAATGCCTCGGAGCCGGGAGACTTCTATTACTCCGTCCCCAATTTCCTCGGGACAGAGAGGACGGGTCCCCCCCTGGGCACTATCGGCGGCAAACGCCCCACCGTGTGGCACTATGATCACTACGCGGACCCGCGGGCGGTCTCCCCGAGCTCGATCATGCCGTCCTTTCCATTCCTGTCCGATGAGGAATTGAACGGTCTGGTGGATTATATTCAGAACCTCGGCGGAAAGGACCTCGATACCCACGCCTACCAGCCCGTAGTGCCTTTCCAGTACCGAGACGCGGAGAATCCCCATATGATGCTCATGATGAACGTCCAGATGAACTACAACCCGAACACCCAGGAATTTTCGGGTACGGACAAGCAGGCAAAGGACTGGGCGGCGCTCTTTGAGGAAGGCAAGACGCTCTATGTCCAGAAGTGCCTGCCCTGCCACAGCTGCGCCGGAAACGGGCAGGGATCCTACGCCAGGCAGACGCTGGCCCATCCGGCCAACCTGCATGAGCGGATATCGAATTTCCCCTCCCCCGGCGACGCGTACCATTTCTGGCGCGTCAACGAGGGTGTGCCGGGGACGGCGATGCCGCCCTGGGGATGGTCCCTGGATGATGAGACCATATGGAAGATCAATAGCTATGAGATGAGCTTTGTGACAGGGGCGCTGCGTACCGTATCCGGGGATGTGTCCGACGCCGAGGGCGATCAGTTCAATGACAAAACGGGGATCACGCCTCCGATCGAGGGGACTGCGACCCAGTTCTCTTCCGGCCGGCAGATCTTCAATATGTACTGTACGATGTGTCATGGGCAGGACGGTCAGGGCAGCGGACCCGCTTCCATACTGTCCGACGGGGGATACATCATGCCGGCGCCCGCCAACTTCACCGAAAGCGGATCGGACTTCCCCAATTACGGCCGCTATGTGTGGAAGGTAAAAGAGGGCGTGGAGACCACCAATATGCCCCCCTGGAAAGAAGTGCTGAGCGATGAGGAGATCTACGATGTGATCTTCTACATCCAGGCGTTTTCATCCGCGGATGACTATACGAAGAAGTGGGCCGGCCTGTACACGGATGATTTCGCACGGAATCTGAAGGGGGCCCAGGATGAGTGAAGCAACGCTGGCGGTCGTCATAACAAGCTTCGGCATACTCGCTGTGTTTGTGGGGCTCTTCATATGGGGATTGACAACCGGTCAGTTCCGTAATGTAGAGGACGCGAAATACACTGTTTTCGAGCGCGAAGACTTCGATAACGAAAGGAATGATACGGATGCCTGAACTGCCGAGTTTTTTCTGGAAATCACTGTGGATCATGGTCGGCGGCATCGTGTTTTTAGTCATGTTTATCTGGCTGTTCGCTAGGGGTAAAAAGAACTACAGTGTCGATGATACCGAATCCCATGCGGAAGAGTATGGGGACGTCATCAAGGAAGGCCATGGCGGTATGACAGCCTTCTTGTGGGTGAGTTTTATCATGCTGCTCGGTTGGACGGTGTACTATTTTGTCGTCAACTGGTCACAGTTTGCGGTGATAGCGGCGTGAGGTTTTTTATGGATATAGGACGAGGGAGTAAAATGAGAATACGAATAGTATCTGGCCTGATGATAACGGCTGTGCTGTCTCTGGCGGGATGCGGCGGCCAGGGCGGCCAGGCAGCCGTGCTGATCACGACGCCCGTAGAGGGGGTAACGGCCGGAGATGTGACGATCAATGTGGATGTGACTGATTTCGACATAGCCGGAAAAGGCAATCCCGAAGCGGGACATATCATCTACTATATCGACACACCCGTACCGGTATATTATGACCACCTGGCGATCAGCGGCGCGGGCACATATGCCGTCTCGGACAAGTTGTCCCATACATGGTCGGGTGTCACGCCCGGAGAGCACACCTTTTCTGCGCAGCTGGTCAAGGGGGATAACACGCCGTTGCCTTCACCGGTCGTCAATACCGTCAAGCTGCATGTGGCTCCTCCCAAAGGAGATCCCAAACTGAGCATATCGCTTCCCAAAAGCGGTGATTCCCTGACACCCGGTCCGGTCTATATAGGGGTGATGACAAAAAACTTCATCCTCAGCGGGGCCCATATAGGAGCGACGAACCGTACGGGCGAGGGCCATCTGATCTACTACATAGATGAGGAGCCGCCTGTTGATCCGGGAGCTCCGGCATTGACCGAGACGTCCGTCGTGTCCGTGAAAACAGATCACATATGGCGGGATGTCAAGGCGGGCACCCATACCCTGTACGTCCAGCTGGTCAACAATGACGACACGCCCCTCAAGACGCCCGTCGTGGCCAGTGTGACTGTTGAAGTGGCGCCATAAGGCGGAACCTGCATCGATGAAATCCATAGTAACAAAGATCGTTCATCTGCTGCGGTCTGTGAAATTGGCCGCAGCGCTGATTATCCTGCTGGCGGTACTCTGCCTGGTCGGTATACTGCTGCCCCAAGTCCCGGCGGCGTTTTCGGCGTCCCGGGAGGGGTACGCCTGGTGGGTGGACAACGCGGCCTATCCCCAAACAGGTTCCTTTACCAATGTGTTCGAGGCCCTGGGGTTTTTTCACGTGTTCCGGTCCGTATGGTTTATCGGAACGGCGATGCTGCTGTGGCTGAATATACTCGTCTGCACGCTCTTTCGGATCAAAACCGTTATGCATAGAATGCGAAAACCGCAATACGGCAGCAACGGAAAGGTCCTTAGATCGATATTCGAAATCCCTTCGGAAAAGCTATCCGCCGCGGACAAAGTCCGCAGTCTTGTCAAAAAGCGTCATTATACGTATCAAGAGATCGAAGATAATGGGCGTATCGTCATCTCAGCGGACAAGAACCGCCTTTCTCTGTTCGGGACCTTCGCCGTCCATGTGAGCCTGTTGATGCTGATCATCGGTATATTGACAGGTATTCTATTTGGGTTCAAGAATGATCAGTTCATCGTGCCCGAGGGGTCCGTCCGGGACGTGGGCTTTCGCACGGGACTGTCCCTGTATCTGGAATCATTTCAAGACGCGTACTGGGAGGACGGCACGCCGAAGGACTACCGCAGCCGGGTGACCCTTTACCAAGACGGTAAACAGGTCAAGAGCGGCGTTGTCCGCGTCAATCACCCGATGACATACCGGGGTGTCCGGTTCCATCAGGGGTTCTTTGGGCCGGCGGCGGCCCTCCGGATAGCGGATGATCGAGGGGATATCCTGATGGAGCGAAATGTGGCGTTGACCGGCGTTGCGACCGATGCGGGGATCCGGCGGCCCCAAGGGTATGTGTCCCTTCCCGGCAGCGGGTATTCGATCGTCGTGACCGGTCCCTCCTCCGATCGTGATTCTGTGATTGGGGTGGATGAGATCGGTCTGGAGCTGTATGACGGCGGGCAGACCATGCCCGGCTGGCTGATTCTGAAAGAAAACCAGCCCCAGGACCTGGGGGGACTGGCGCTGACCTATCTGGGGCAGTCCCAGTACTCCGGTTTTCAGGTTTCAAAAGACCCCGGTATGGCGTTTATATGGATCGCGGCCGTACTATTCCTGTGGGGGCTGGGTCTAGTATTCTATTTTCCATACCGGAGGATACGGGTGGCGCTTTTGGACTTGCTGGATCATAAAACCCGGGTATCTCTGGAGATGGACGCGAAAAACGAAATGGGATTACAGAGTGAAATGGATAAGATCCAAAACACACTCAGTCATATGAATGGAGAGAGACAGTGAACACACAGATCACGATACTGCATGCTGCTATCTACGTACTCAGTACAGCCGCCGTTCTTTCGGTACTCTATCTCGTATTCAAGAAGAAGCGGTCCCGGGAGGATAAAAGGGGCCTCACCGGGATGGAGAAACTGCTCCTGGCGCTGACCATAGCGGGGATCGCGCTTATCTCCATCTTTGTCATCGCCCGCATCGTGAACACCGGACACGCTACCTTCACCAATATGTTTGAATTCTCCATTGCCTTTGGCTGGGGCATACTGGTGTTCTGCGTATTCTTTTCGTTTCGATACCGTAGTATCGCGATCAACCTGGCCGGTCTTATCCTGAGTACCGGCTTACTGCTGTACGCAAACACCCTGTCCCCGGAGGTCTCCCCCCTAGTGCCCGCGCTGCAGAATAGCTTCCTGCTGACGGCCCATGTTCTGTCGGCCGTGGTGGCTTACGGAGCGTTCACCGTGGGGTTCTTTACATCTCTTGTCTTGCTGGTCCGGAAGAAGGACAGCGCGGGGATCCTCCCCGGCGCCGAGACACTGGGCCGCATCAGCTACCATTCCGTCATGATCGGGTTTCCTTTCATGACCCTGGTGATCGTGCTGGGGGCTTTGTGGGCGGATGTCGCGTGGGGGCGGTACTGGGGGTGGGATCCGAAGGAGACCGCCAGCCTCGTCACATGGCTGATCTACGCCGTATACCTCCACACCCGGGTGGTCCACAAATGGAAAGGTAAAAAGAGCGCCATACTGCTGGTAATTGGTTTTCTGGCCGTCATATTGACGTTCTTCGGCAACTATATCTTTAATGGACTTCATTCCTATATTTGATTTTGCCAGGCAGCTTGAGTTCCGTCCAAGCACCTTACCGAGTTATAAAGATATTGACCCTATTGTATCTCTAGACTTAGACTTTCACTAATGAAAAGAGAAACATTTGTACTGGAGTATTCTGGATTCCATATTTGGGAATTTAGACTACACAGATATAAAGATTCGGACAGGGGCAAAACCCCGTCCGATATTTCTCATCCAATATCATTTTGGTATCAACCAGTATCACCGGGTGATACCCTGTCCGCACTTTGAATTCTACTAATATAAATAGAAAATCTATTTTGGTCAATATTTTAAGCCCAAAAAGACGAAAAACCCTTGTGTATCAAGGGTTTCATGGTGGAGGCGAGGGGAGTCGAACGAGTGTCCTCTATTTCTCAAACAGTATCATACAGTATCCTTTAGTGTCATTCAGTGCACGAAAAATCCTTATTCTATAAGGGTTTTGGACGCTTCTATGTTAAGTTTGGTATCATACAGTTATGTCCAATAGCAGGGCGTATTAATGCGTTTTTTGGGGGTCTGGTCAACTTTGGTCAACTTTTTTCTGAATGAGAAGATTGACATTTTACCGGTGCTATCTCATATTCTCAGGCTGGTCCCATCACTTCGAGCCCTAAATAAAACTCTTAACTAGCACACTCAATAATTGACCGATTCTTTACAATGAAAACTAGGTACATTTATATAAGTAGAATTATATTCTTACTACAACATAATATAACATTAATATTAATTATGGTACATAAAAGGAAATAAAGTATTGAATACTAACTAAAAGTTATATAAATAAATATACGGCTTGACAAGAATAATTATACATAATACCCTTGTTGTAGACATGAAATTTATTACATATCAAATCTTTAGAAAGTATAGGTACGTAAAATGAATAGGAAACTATCGAAGGTTATCGGGATTATGCTTGTGTTTGCCCTTATCCATAGCGTATTACCCATGGCGGCTTTTGCTGAAAGCGCGACGGTTTCAATCAGTCCTACTACCTGTACGAATAATAATATAGATATTTTATGGTCAGACTTTCCCGTTGGGAGTGGCATCATTAGATATGAGTGGAGTGCCACAAGCGCCAGTGAGGGATTTGACGGCAATAATATTACTAGTACAGAGACGAGTGGAAGCTCGTCTCTTGATTTGCCCGAAGGCCAAGGTTATGTTTGGCTCCGAGCGGTGTATTCAGGAGAAGAGTATGGAGATGCGATACAATCACAAGAACAGTATAATAGGGACGAAACAAATCCGAGTGTAAGTATAACCGCCCCCACAAGCGGCGCAGCAATCAATGGAGCAGTTCCGATACTAGGAAGTGTGTCGGATGATAATATGGATGAATGGATCCTGGAATACGGTGAAGGCACGGCCCCATCGACTTGGACGCAGATTTCTAATGGGAATAGTGAAATAATTGATGATACCCTTGGTAACTGGGATACCGGTTCCATTACGGAAGGTACATACACACTGAGGTTGAGTGCGAATGATTTGGCAGGTAATTCACCAACTCCGGCTACAGTACAAGTTATTATCGATAACGATCCTCCTACAGTGCCAACCGACCTAACAAGTTCTTCAATAACGGGAAACGAAGTTACCCTTACATGGTCCGCGTCAACGGATAATGTGGGGGTTGCTGGCTACATAGTGTATCGTAATGGGTCAGAAGTAGGGACTACTTCTGACACTACTTTTGCGGATACCGGTCTTTCTGACAATACAACATATACATATACCGTTTTGGCGGAAGATACAGAAGGCAATCAATCTAGCTTATCGGAGGCACTGGAAGTAACGACATTGGATGCCACTGCCCCGGATAAACCGACTGGTCTGACATGCGATTCTATGACTGGCACCTCAATTTCTATCTCATGGGACGCGTCGGATGATAATGTAGCTGTTACGGAGTATGACGTGTATCGAGATGGAGCTAGGATCAGTACTACTTCAGATACATCACTCACCGATACCGGCCTTTCGGGAAATACCATATATGGCTATACTATCGTCGCAAAGGACGCAGAAGGAAATGTTTCCGATGAAAGCAAGACGCTCTACGCAGCCATATCTACAGATATATTCGCTATTTCGAATAATGAAGATATGCTTACCATCACATGGTATGGCGGAACAGATACAGAAGTACATATCCCCGCCATGATCGGTGGTAATACTGTTTCGGGGATTGGCGATTGGGCTTTTTGCGATTGTCCCATTACACAGGTAACGATACCCGATACTATAACAAGCATAGGTACTGAAGCTTTTGCTGGATGCGGTGATCTATATAGTATAACGATACCAGGCAGCGTTATAAGCATCGGAGAGGGAACTTTTGGAGGTTGTTGCAGCCTTGAAGAGGTAGTATTTGAGAATGGTGTAACAGCTATAGGAAATGGAGCTTTTTATGAATGCAGTAGCCTTATGGATATAACGATTCCGGAAAGTGTTACAAGCATTGGGAATTCTTCTTTTGAATGTTGTTATAGCCTTGAAACCGTAGTAATAGAGAATGGCATGTCAAGTATCGGTGAATGGGCTTTCTCAGACTGTGGAAGCTTATTGGAAATAACAATACCTGACAGTGTGGCGAGTATAGGGGATGGGGCCTTTTATGGATGCTGTAGCCTTGCAAGTATAGCAGTACCAAGCGGTGTAACACGTATCGGAGATAGTACTTTTGAAGGTTGCGGTAGCCTCGAAAGCATAATATTACCTGATAGCGTTACAAGCATTGGGGATTGGGCTTTCTCAGGTTGCAGTTATTTTACGGAGGTAACGATACCGGATAATGTAGTAAGCATAGGGGATGGGGCTTTTTATGATTGTAGCAGCCTAATTAACATCACGATACCGGGCAATGTATCAAGTATCAGTAATGATACGTTCCAAAACTGCTATGGCCTTGAAAATGCAACAATTCAAAATGGTGTTACCAGTATCGGTGACGGAGCTTTCTACGAATGCAGCAGTCTCACTAGTATTACGATTCCGGGCAGCGTTACAAGCATCGGAGTATCTGCCTTTGAAAATTGCTATGGTCTTGAAAGTGTAAATATACAGAACGGTGTTTCAATCATTGCCAATGGAGCATTTTATGACTGCTGCAGTCTGATGAGTATTACCATACCAGACAGCGTAACGATTATTGGAAATAATGCATTTGAGAGTTGCGACTGCCTGGCAGATATATCGTTTTCTGAGGGCCTTACTAGTATTGGTAAATGGTCTTTTTCCGGATGTGCAATTACTGAAATAACGATACCCGATAGTGTGACAAGCATTGGTAGATATGCCTTTGCATACTGTTATTCTCTTGAAAATGCCGTGATACCAAGTACAATCACACTTGGCTCAACTGTTTTTAAAGGCTGCTCCAGTCTTTCGATCACCATACTTGATCGGACACCTCCGTCGGCGCCGACTGATTTGGTATATTCATCAGTGACCGAATTTTCAGCCACCCTCTCATGGTCAGAGCCATCAGATAATGTTGGCGTAACAGAATATGATGTGTACCGCGACGGCAGCTTGGTCGTTACTACTACCGATACATCCTATACCGATAGCGAGCTTTCAGATGGTACATCGTACACATTCACAATTAAGGCAAAAGATGCGGAAGGGAATATATCCGATGATAGCAATGTAGTGACCGTAACCACTGTCACGATTGATTTTACCTATTTGGTGAATGAGGACGATACGGTCACAATTACCGGATACACGGGAAGCGATACTAACGTTATCATTCCTGCTACGATCGCCGGAAAAACAGTTACAGCAATTGATGATTCTGCTTTTGCAAATTGTGTTTTTACAGATATAACGATACCGGACGGAGTTACAAGTATCGGGGATTCTGCCTTTAATGGCTGCCAAAATCTTGTGAATATCACCATACCGGAAAGCGTCATAAGTATAGCTGACGGAGCTTTCTATGACTGCAGCGGCTTGGTGAGTATTGCAATACCTGATGGGGTTACCACTATCGGAAATTATATGTTTGAGGGATGTTCAAGTCTGGCGAATATTATTATGCCATCAGGCATTATAAGCATAGGTGATTGGGCATTTTCCGGATGTGGATTTACGGATATATCTATTCCGGCAAGTGTCACAAACATAGGCGAAGGTTCTTTTTATGGCTGCGAAAGTCTAGTAAGTATTACGATACCGGAAAATGTAACGGACATCGGATACAGTGCATTTGAGGGATGTTCCAGCTTGACGTCCGTAACGATTCCGGATAGCGTATCAGCTATCGGGGAATATGCCTTTGGTAGTTGCGTAAGTCTTTCCAGCATAGTTCTCCCGAATGGCATCACAAGCATAAGTGATTATACTTTTGGCAATTGTACTAGTCTATCAAGTGTTGATATCCCCGATGGCGTCACTAGTATCGGAAATTGGGCTTTCTCTAGCTGTAGCTTTACGAGTATAACCTTACCGGACAGTTTGACAAGTATAGGTGCGGGAACTTTTTACGGGTGTGATAGTCTATCGAGCATCACGATACCCAGCGGTGTTACGAGTGTTGGGAATTTTACTTTTGAAGGCTGTGAAAGCCTTATAAATGTAACTATTCCTGAAGGCTTAACAAGTATCGGCGATTGGGCTTTTGCCGGATGCAATCTCACTGGCATAACGCTGCCGGAAAGTGTACTAACCCTGGGGACCGGGTCTTTTTCTGGATGTGGAAACTTAACAAACATAGCTTTGCCAGATGGTGTAACGGATATCGGAAATTCAGCATTTGAGAGCTGCGATAGTTTAACTAGTATAGTGATCCCAGATAGCGTAGAGAGCATTGGAGAGCATGCATTCGCTTACTGCGAGTCTCTTTTAGCAGCGATAATACCAAGCACCACTATTGTTTCGGAAACTGCGTTTGAAGACTGTCACAACCTTACAATTACCATTCTTGATCGTACGCCTCCGTCGTTACCCTTAAATCCCGTAGCATTTGGCATAGCGGATACTTTTGTCACTCTTCGTTGGGATGCCTCCACGGATAATGTTGGGATAACGGAGTATGCAATTTACCGGGATGGAGCGGAGATAGGTGAGACCACAGCACTCCTATATCATGATTCGGGCCTTATGCAGGATACGGAATATTCCTATACCATCGTTGCCAAAGACCAGGAAGATAATGTGTCTGAAGCCAGCGAACCGGTTACTGTTCACACGCTTCTAGCGGGGCAATTGCCTCCCATACTGGACGACCTGATTGTTTTTGACGAAGTCAATAGTGAGAATTGGACGTTGGAAACAGATATGCAGGCGGGCAATACGATGTATACAGGTGGTGATGACACCTTCACCCAGATCCCGGACTACCTATGCGGCAGTGAATGGGTCAAGCCCGATGAGGCTTCAAAGAGCTATGTTACAGATGTGTTATTCAGCGTATACATCATGTCCGACACGGAAATGTATATCTTGTATGATGCCGATGCCAGTGATACGCCTACATGGATGAACGGATGGGTCAAAACAGGCGATGCAGTGCTTACTGAACAAGACCGCGAATTTGATGTCTACAAAAAGCGGTTTGAAGGTGGAAATACGGTCGAATTCGGAGGCGGGGTAAGCAGCTACGATATGTACATAGTTGCAGCCAAGCCGTGCATGGGTATAGGTGAAGATCTTGTTCTCAATGGGGATATGATGATTCCCCGTGATCTATATCTCGATGATGGAACCATAGATCTCAACGGTTATGAACTGACGGTGCAGGGTAGTGTGATTCAGAGCGGCGGTGCTATCGATATCGGTGAGGGACAGATGCACGTCAATGGGGATTACCGTATACAGAGTGAGACTATGGCGCAAGACGGGACAATAGAATACTCGGAAAGTAACGGAGTTCTCATCATGGATGATCCGAGCGGATCACTGACCATAGACGGCGATTTCATCATGCAGTACTCGGCTTCTCTGGAAAATGACCCGGAACTGTCATTGTACGGGGATGTTCTGGTCGGTGAAGATATCGATATATTTACCGATGACACATCAATGCTTGATGATCTTCAGAGTACGCGAGATAAAACGTTTGATATAAATATATATAGCAGCGATCTGTATTGTGAGGGTGACGCTACGATCTTTGCAGATAATGTGAAGCTGAATGGTGGGCAATTGATCTGCGACGGTGATCTATATGTGGACATATACGAAGGTGATGTGGGTAATCGTAGTGGATTTGCCTTCTATGGGTGCGCGGCCGCGCAGGTCGGAGGCAACGCCTATGTATCTGGTGATATGCGGGTTGGTGAGAGTTCGAATCTTACATTTAATGGTGATTTCCGATTCAGGGATGCGGTGGAGGAAAACGGTGTATGGGCCTATAGCCCCACCAATGGCGTCCTGAAAGTCGCAGGAGAACAGACATATATCGATGTAAAGGGCGATTTTGAATTTCAGTCCAACTGTGGGTCGAGTGACAGCGCTACCTACACGACAGACCATGTCAACCAGATCATCAACGGAATAATCGCCGTAAAGGGCAATTTCTATCAGATGCAGGGCGACACCACAGAAAGCTCCTCAAATTTCCGTCCGGTCAGCGGGGCCAATCAAACCTGTATACTTTATGGTGAAGAACAGCAGACCGTTCAATTTGACAATCCCAATTCATCCACGTTCAATATTCTTAAAATTAACAAACCGCTGGATACTGGGTATGTTATAAACGCTGAAACCATCTGGAGAAGTCTTATCGAAATGTATCGCAGTGATACCCAAAACGGGCAGGAAGGCGTATACGCTCCCAATGGTAATTTCTCAACCATCAAAGATGATATGACAGTGGAGGGACCCTATTTCGATATCATCATGACCCGCACTTACAATTCCAACAATGCGGATGAAAGCGGTGCTATGGGGTATGGCTGGATGTTCGGGTATGAGGGCCAGGTAACCAACTACAACGATCTCCCGAATGTTAAACAAGTTGTACTGCCTGATGGAAGTAAATATCTCTTCTCGGATAAGGATGGCCAGTATGAATGTGAGGATACACGCAGCACATTCATATTGCAGTCAAACGGTTATGTATTGACCACCCCAAACCAATATAAATACTTCTTTAATCTGTCAGGATTCCTCGAATATATTGAGGAACCGGCAGGTAATAGAATGACATTTAACTTGAACGATCAGGGTAAACCCGACCTTGTAATTGATGAAGTCGGAAGGACATACCAAATAACATATCAGGACGGGCATATCGCGTCCATCACAGATCCCGCCGACCCCATAGGGCGTGTAGTATCCTATACCTACACAGACGGGTATCTTACTGAAGTTACCGATCCAGGGGGTAACAAAGAGTACTATGAGTATGATGAAAAAGGCACATTGTCAGTGATCAAGGATCACGAACACAACGTATTGGAATCCCTAACATATATTTATGATAAAGATGATCTGGCTCGGATTGAGACCGATACCGACGCGTATGGCAATACATTTACCTACGCCTACAATGACGAAGAAGGGGAGACAACAATCACCGATTCCCTGGGGCGGGTGAAGACTGTATCCTTTGACGGCGCTTACGCGATCCAGTCCGAAACGGATTATGAAGAAAGGGTGACGTCGGTCACGTATTACCAGACCGAAAACGGGACCAATCTCTATGGTGAGATTCATACCCAGACCGACCGCCGGGGCAATGTGACCGAATACAATAGGGACGACCGGGGCAATGTGATCGAGCAGATCAATCCTGATGGCAGCCATAGGGTTTACCAGTATGACGAGCGTAACAATGTGACCTATGAAGAAGATGAAAATGGCAATAAGACGTATTATGAATACTATAACAATACCAACCTCGTGACCAAGATCATACAACCTATAAATGGTACAGACACCTATGTGCCGGGAGGGAGTACAGAGGGGTTTGTCATCACAGAGTATGAATACTATACCGATAGTGAATGCGAGAACCTCTTCGGATGTGATGTGACCACTCTCATCAAGGCCGTGATAGATGGGGAAGGGAACCGCACCGAATACACCTATGACGAATACGGGAATCAAACCGATGTCACATATCCGGAGGGCAATACGATTCATACCGCTTTTAATAAGATAGGTTGGCCTAGTTCCGAGACATCGGGTGAGGGATATGTATACTCCTATGAATACGACAAGGAAGGCAACGTCCTGCGGACGATCCTAAATGGCGGAGAAACATCCCGAATGGTGTATGATTATGCGGGCCGAATGATCAAGGACGTGTCGGCTGTGCTCTATAATCCCAGCTATGACAATCAAAGTACCGGCGCTTACACGGGAGATCATGGAAATCGGTATACGTACTCTCCATCTGGATTGGTTCTGCAGGAAACCGATGCGGAAGGCAATACGACCGTATATACATATAATATATATGGCTACAGAGTCTCGGAAATACTACCCAATGGTGCCGTAAAACTCTATTCCTATGACGATATGAACCGGATTACCCAGGTTCTATTCAAAGAAGATGCCTCCGACGATCCAATTGTTTTGCATACGATGCAGTATGAGATACTGGCGAACAAAAATTTCAAGGTCACAATAAGTGATTATGCGGACGGGGATACATGCCTCACTACAGAGTATGTATATGACTACGCCGAACGACTGATCAGTACCAAGCAGCCAGACGAAACGGTATTGACTACTGTATACAATGATAATGGGACAGTGGCGAGCACCACCGATGCCACCGGAAATACCACCTACTTTGACTACGACGGACTGGGGAATGTGACGGGTCAGTGGGTCCCCTTCAATAACGCAGGCGGAGCCATGACCTATTCCTATACAAGTTTTCTATATGACAAGGCTGATAACCTAGTACGACAGCGCGAGTACCTGAATCCTTTGGCATACGGTACGGTCAGCGGCCCCTATATCGAGACCACCAATACCTACGACGGTAACGGTAACCTGTTGGTTGTTGCGGATAACGACGGGCGCCGTACCGAATATCAGTACGATCTGGATGATCAAATAAGCCAGAAGAAGATGCTGGTGTCTCCCGGTGTATACCAGATAGAGACCTATACGAATAATTACTTTGGCCAACCCGATGTCATGGTAAAAAAGGTACGAGCGGGGGATCTGAGTGGAAATAACTTCAATGATAACACTATCGTCGATCTCACTACCACGTATCAATACGATGCCAACGGCAATCTCACCGGAGAGACACGTCCCGATGGCATAACTATCACATATACCTACGATTTATTGAATAGGTTAACCAGTACCAGCCAGCCAGTTACGGACGAATTTGGCAATACTGTAACGGCGGTTGAGTCTACTACCTATGACTTTGCCGGAAATGTACTGACTGCAACCGATCGGAAGGGCAATGTCACTGAGAATGTCTACGACAAGCGCGGATTTTTGATACAAACAATCGATCCCATGGGAGGCGTAGACGCGTTCTATTATGACCGCCTGGGGCGGGTGATCGCGGAGGTGACGCCCGAGAATTATACGGCGGCCGTAGCACTGAGCAGTCTAAACCGTAAGGAGTACACTTATGACACCATGGGCCGTATCGTGACCGAGTCTTTTACTCACGATGACGGGACAGGCTGGGTGAACTATGTCAGCAAGGCCTATGCCTATGACGCCAATGGCAATATGACCAAGGAACTGGATGCCCTAGGCTATGCGGCCGGAGCCGGCGCGACTCCGGCGGAGAAGATCGCAAGCGGGTATGGAACATCGTATACCTATGACTGCGCTGGTAATGTACTGAGCATACTCGATCCTGTATCGCAAGACAGGGGCCTCACATTCACAAAGCGGTATACCTATGATGCCCAGGGGCGCATGCTCACTGAAAAGAATGCGGCGGAGACGACCCTGTATTATACCTACGATGGTATGGACAATATCACTGAGAAGGACTACATCGCTTATCCGGGCGGGCCGGTCTCAACATTGGCCGAGACGGAGTACGACCTAATAGGCAATGCCACCGATGTCACCGATGCCAACGGCAACACGACGCAGTACCAATATAACGCGTTTAACAATGTGGCCCAGGAGATACAGCCGGGGGACGAGAGTATTGATCAGAATACCATCACCTCTCAGTATGATAGCCTGGGCAATCTGGTACGGCAGGAAAATATCTTCGGTACCATCAAATTATTCTCTTTTGATCAAATGAACCGTAATACGACAAAAACGGTGCGAGCTGAGGATGGTAATGATCCCATCGTTGTTGGGATACGATACGATCTCAATGGCAATCCCCGATTCACAGTGGATGGAAACGGAAATATAACTGAAAAGACCTATGATGCTAACAATCGTCTGCTGACCGAAAGCATAGAAGTTGATGGCGTCCAGCAGACCATTAGCTATACCTACGATGCCAATGGCAACCAGTTGACCGCCACCGATTGGCTTGGCAATACCGTGACAGCGGTCTATGATCCTCTGAACCGGATTGTTGGGAAATGGGATGCGGAAGACAATCGGGTGGAGAAGCTCACTTACAACAATAACGACCAGCAGATCGCATCCCTTGATGCTTTGGACAACGAGACCCTGTTCTCCTATGATAAGAATGGAAGGCTCAATGGTACCACCGACGCTGAAGAGCATACGAACAGCCAGTCCTATGATGATAAGGGGAATGTTTCCAGAAAGACAGACGCTAACGGTAATGAGACCCTGTATTGGTATGATGCGCTGAATCGCCTCGTACGGGTCACAAACGCTTTGGACGAGGAGACCGTTTTCACCTATGATGATGCGGGCAATAGGCTCACTATGGAGGACGGCAGGGGCAATATCACCAGCTATGAGTACAATGTACGCAACTTGATGACTGTCGAGATCGAACCCGGCGGGATCGTCAGTGGTGAATACGTGGATGGCCTGGTCACCCGGCATACCTATTACAGTAACGGCTTGCTGGAGACGACAGAGGACAAAAACGGCGTTACTACCACGTATACGTACGATGTTCATGGGCGTGAGCTATCCCAGATATCTGGTACGGTAAGCATCAGCTACACCTATGATGATAATGGAAACAGTCTCACCATGACCGATAGCACCGGCACCACTACATGGACCTATGACGAGCTTAACCGAACTCTAACCAAGCAGGTCCCGGTAATCGGTACCGTTACCTATGAATATGATCTCACAGCAGGTCTCATATCAGGCCACCGGGTGGAGCGGTCCACCGACCCCAAGGGTAATGTGGTCGAGAAGGAGTTCGACCAAGTTGGGCGGCTCGTAGGCGTCACCAATGACGGCGAGACCACCATTTATGAGTATTATGACAATGGCAGCCGGCACCGGGTCGTATACGACGACGGGGCCAGCGAAGAATACGCTTACTATCCAGACAACCAGGTGCTGTCCCTGACCAATCGGGAGAGCGACGGCACCATTATCCATACCTACAGCTATACCTATGATGACCAGAACAACCAACTCAGCAAGACAGACAGCAAAGGGGTGACTTCCTATACCTATGATGAACTGAACCGGCTCGCCACCACCACCATGCCCAACGGTGCCGTTACCTCATGGTCCTATGACGAGGCGGGGAATAGGAGTGTCCAGACAGTGGTGAACGGGACGGTGGTTACAGTGGATACCTATACCTACGATACCCAGAGCCGTCTCACCGAGGTCACAAAGCGAATCAATACCGTATATGTGGAGGACACTGAATACACCAATGACGATAACGGCAACCAGATTCAAGTGGATACCACCACATACGTGGACGGAGAGGTGGATGCTCAGACTCAGGAGATCTATGCCTATGATGAACTGAATCGTTTGACGGAGGTGAATAGTCCCTATGTTGATGCCTCATACTCGTACAATGGTGACGGGCTCAGGGTATCCAAAACTATCGACCAGGATACGGAGAACTACCTGTATGAGGGGAGCCGGGTAATTCTGGAGACCGATGTTGAGAACACCGAGATCGCAGTCAATGTATACGGCATCAACCTAATCCAGCGGGAGACTGATGGTGTGAAGGCTCGATACATGTACAACGGCCACGGGGATGTGACGGCCCTGCTGGGAGTAGGAGATACCCTGCTGGCGAGCTACTACTATGATGCATTTGGCAATATATCCGAGAGCACGGGATCCTATAATAACCCATACCGTTATTCCGGCTACCGGTATGACGAGGAGACGGAGAACTACTACCTGGCAGCGAGGTACTATGACCCGGCCATCGCCCGTTTCCTCCAGGAGGATACATACAGAGGCGACCCGAATGATCCTCTAAGCCTGAACCTGTATACCTATTGCTCCAATAACCCAATCATATACAAAGACCCCAGCGGGCATAGGAATATGGATGTCATCGAATCCAGTGGATCATCGTCAAACTTCTATATAGACTATTATACCAATCTGTATAATCCGACACCAAAACCAGACCCAAAACCAACCCCAACCCCAACCCCGCAACCAGCCCCGCAACCAGACCCAAGACCAGCCCCGCAACCAGACCCAAGACCCAAACGTTCAGTAAAGAGTAGCAGCAGTAAGCGGAGCAAATCTCCGAAAACGAATACTTCGCCAAAGCCTACACCCAACACCCCAGAGCCAAAGGTGACGCCGGAAGATCTAATAACATTTAAACGGGGAACAGACGCAATAACAGTCTCTCGTAACGATACGGGTGGAAAAATTAATATTTCCATAGAGATTTACATTGTATTTACTGGTGATGCCGAGAAAAAATATAAGAATACCGGGAAAACATACGCAGAAATAGTGGTCGACGGGATAGAGGGCCTCTTGAAGGGGAATTATACTGGTTCGGAATATGATTTCTATCCTGGAGCAGCTATTTCTGTGAAAACGAAAGTAGTAGATTGGATTATAAAGCAAAAACCAGTACAGACTGGAGAATTGCCAGCAGATATAGAGTATCCGGAATATGGTCCTGGAGAGCATTATATGCAAATAAACATCATTGACGAGCCCGGCAGAAGCGCATACTATCCTAATGGAGAGCCTTGGTCCCCAGATAATATTAATTATATAAATATTTATACACACTCCAATAAAACAAAGAGCCTGCATAGTGTTAAGGGAATTGAATATAATGGTGCACATGAGATGCTTCACGCATTGGGGATCGGGGATGCATATGCGTCTGATGATGGGACGAGACCTGAGGCAAAGAAAACCGTTGAAGTGCCACGTAATGATATAATGAGAACACATCTGGGAATAGCCAATGCGAACACGTTTGAAATGGTATGCGAGGCATGGAAAACTGGGAAAGGACAATCATTTGTAACCTACGGCCGGTATACGAAGTCTAGAGTAGTGCGTAAATAAAAATATGAAAGAAGGGTATTATGCAATGCATCTAAAAACAATATGGATCGTTCTAGCGCTGATTCTCATAATCTCTGTAGTAGTACTATGTATAATACACCCTAATCGTGATCAGTCGAATGACGCGAATATTGATCAATCGGAGGATCCTAATCTTGATCAATCCGATAACCCTGATATCGACCAGTGGATTGAGCTTGCGTCAAAAGAAGAGATCATAGATGGCTTTAAAAACAATGAAGACCTGTTTCTGTCCGTTGCTGAATTCGCCAACAGTACTGAGGGAGACTTGTATGTTTTCTATAACCCGAATAATGGTGATAAGATCATCGAAAACACCAGTAATGAATCAGGAATTGAGAACTTGAGCACCGAGGCAAGAGAGAGTATTGATAAAATACTAATAGAACTGAAATACATGGGCATATATGAATATGGCCAAGAGGAAATTTACTTTAAAAGAAATACCGGAGGGATTGAACAGGGGATCTGCTATCTGGGCAAGAGTGTAGATCCAATTTTCCTCGAGGAAAAGGAACATATTACGGGTAATTGGTATTATTATGCCACCACCCATCCATAGGCGGCACCAAGAGATCATTCCCCAAAAATAGTATATTAACCGGCTCAGGCGGTATAGTGATATATAAAAAGCAAATTGATTATCCACGATGACAGTCAATACTATTTACTGTCTGTTGATGCATAACGTCATCTATAAATGTTAACGTTTTGGTCTATCTGTGACATCATCTATTAAAGTAGCATTAATGTAGCATTTCTGCTTTTTTAGTTTTCTGGAAGGATACAATATGAATGCCAAAATAGCATGGATAATCCTGATTTTGATCTTGATTATCTCAGTCATAGTATTGTGTGTAATAGTACCGGATTTCAATCCGACGTTTGAAGCTTCGCCGAAAGATGAGATTGTTGGCATTTTTACTGAGAATCGCGAGTCATTCTTGCCCCTCGTTGAATTCGCAAGAAGTACAGAAGGCAACCTGTATGTTCTGTATATATCATGGAGGGGAGAGCGAATAATAGAAAACAGGGGAAATGAATCTGAAATAGAAGACATAAGCCCAGAGGTGGAAAACAGTATTGAAGCATTGTCCAGAAGGCTTAAGTACTTCAGCGTATATGAATCGGGTGATGATGAAATATATTTCGCATTAAAATCCGGAGAAGTTGAACAAGGAATTTGTTTTCTCGGCAACAATCAGAAACCAAGTTATCCAGAAGATATTGTGCATATACAGGATAACTGGTATTATTATACGGCTGTTCATGAATGACAGAGAGAAGAATGAGCATTTCACAAGAATTAGGATAATTCGATGCCTTTGTTTTTTACAGGCACGAAATATACAATCGTGATCACCCTCGGTATCCGGGGGTAATTTATAATCAAATTTCTGTGATCAATAAAAAATCGTATTCTGGGGCGAATGCTCATAGTGATCTTGAATCCCGTTCAAGCACGCACCTTACTGACCTGTCAAAAAACCGTTGTGTTTCAAGGGTTTTTATACTTCTGTAGATCCTATTGTACATAAAGTACTAATACTTTCCCTAATAGAACAATGCCTAACTGGAGTTTTTAACGGCGGGCACTTGGAGACAAGTTGCAAGCGTATCCCAGAAGCTTTATATCATTTCTGAATGGTTGCCTGAGGCTCAGAGGCTGCCCAGCTTGGTTTAATGATTATATTAATAGGTTGAAGCGGGGTAATAAAACCGCTGAAGAGTACATGGATAGAAAGAATCGTATGCTACAAGAAAAGTTGAGGAGCTTGATAAATCAAATATGCAATTACAGCATGTAATTTTCGAGCTTAGAGAAAAGCTCCGAAAACAAAAGAGGCTGCTTGAACAGATACCAAAAGATATATTGGAATCTGTACAAATCAAGAAGATGAGAAAGGAGAGATGAATTGAGGATGCCCGAAATAACACCAATTTACTTTTTATTTGTCTCATGGTATAATTTACATGTCACATATTGTTGTTTGTTAGAGGGTATCTGATATATGAATTCTTTTCTCAAATGGCCAGGTGGTAAAAAATGGTTTATCAATCGATATAATGCAATTTTTCCGTCAGAATTTAATTGTTATATAGAGCCATTTCTAGGCGGTGGTGCCGTCTTTTTTCATATTGAACCGAAAAAATCAATATTATCTGATAGTAATAACGAGCTTATTAATCTTTATGAAGTAATGCGCGATTTCCCTAAAAAACTGTCATCACTTATGGTTGAGCATAACAATAAACATAGTATGGAGTACTATTATAAAATTCGCAGTTTTAAAACTGGCGATTCTATTAGAGATGCAGCGCGTTTTCTTTATTTAAATCGCACCTGTTATAATGGGATGTATAGGGTTAACCGAAAAGGTGAGTTTAATGTTCCTATTGGCACAAAGACAAAGTGTGATCAAGATGTTGATCAATTTTTAAAATACTCTGGATTATTAAAACAAGCCGAATTTTCCTCTTGCGATTTTGAAGAATCAATTTCACGTGCAAAGCTGGGTGATCTTTTGTTCGTGGATCCTCCATATACTGTAGCAAATAAACAAAATTCATTTATAAAATATAACGATAAATTGTTTTCTTGGAGTGATCAAACTCGGCTATTAAATTCACTTTGCATGGCAAAAAGGCGCGGAGCTATAATCATAGCAACAAATTCAAGCAATTCACAAGTAAATGAAATGTACTTAGAAAACAACTTTTATACACAACCCATACCTCGAAGTTGTGTGATGGCCGCTAAAGCGGATAAGCGAAAATCAATTGAAGAATTACTTATTACATCATTTGGAGTTAGTAATAAATTGGGGGGGCAGTAATTTGATTAAGATTGCCTTAATGAGTGATATACACTTTGGCAAAGATTCAAGATCAGTTGATTTTGCGATCCCAGATCAAAAAATTACCGACGAAACCGTGGGAGGAAAATCTTTATACGGTGATCTTGAAAAAAAGTTATCTGAATATAAACCTGACTATATTTTTTGCGCAGGAGATTTGACCTCTTCTGGTAAGCCGTTAGAATATAAATATTGCCTTGAGAAATTATATGAATTGGCTGAAAAAGCATCTGTTTCCAAAAGCAATGTAATATATTGCGTTGGAAATCACGATGTTGATTGGGCGCTTATAGAGCATTCTTCAAATAAAAGTGAATATGAACACCTAGATCGCGAATTTAGAAGTGAAGAAGCAGCTTTCTTAAGTAATTATTATAGCAGTATTTCACATTCATGGTTGCAGAATATGCCTTATATTAGCGAAATGGAATCATATCGTAGCCTTTATTCAACTGTTGGCCCAATACCAATGACAGGTCTTATTGATCGAGATGACATGGCAATTTTTGTTTTGAATTCTGGATTTCTTTGCTCCACCAAGCAAGACATAATTCATGGTAGGATTACTACTGCGCAACTTGAGTGGCTTAAAAGTCAACTTAAAAAGAAAGAAAAGGATGATAAGTGGAAAATTATCATTCTTCATCACCATCCATTCACCTATGAGTATCCCATAATTTATCCTGAATACAGCACCTTAGAGGAAGGCCCACAATTGCAAAATTTATGTGGGAAGTACGGGGTGAATTTAGTTGTACATGGTCATTATCACTTTCCGAGAGCAGAGACAAAGCGCAAAAGTGGCTGGAATAATCCTGTCACATTTATAAGCATCGGAAGTCTTTCTGTGAATCAGTCGGGAAGGCTGGGTGGCGATATACCAAATACATTTCATTATATTCAACTTGAAGAATACCCAAAATGGTTAAAACTAATTACATACGAATATTCCATAGGAAATGGGTGGGAAAAGGCTATTAATAATCGAAAAGCACTCCCCTTGGATCATAATATGTTTTTTGGTGATCTTACAATAGGAGATGAAGAAGCTAAAGAGATTATTAAAAATCTCCCCACAGATCATACAATTTCGTATGATAGCATTGACTCCAAGCTAAAATATTTAGCACCGAGTCACCTTAATGAATTATTAGAAGAAGTCCATGGGCTCAATCTTTCAGGTAGTTTTCCTGGAGGGATACAAGTCCATAAACCCAGAGAGGAGGGATAAACATATGAATAAAAACAAAGGGCGCTTAGCTGATAAACTGCTAAGAACTACATACCGAAATCCATTTAGTGATATACAAGCAAGAACTTTCTCAGATAAGAAAATATCTTCTGAGTTTGTCCCAACATCATTATTTTGGACTCTCTTCAATGATCAACATGAAGTTGTCATAGGAACGCGTGGTAGCGGTAAAACAATACTTATGCGAATGATGCGTTATTCAATGTTGAAAAATATTAATGATATTAAAGCAAGGAAGCTCGTATCAGAAAAAAAATTCTTTGCACTTTACGTGCCAATGCGGTTTGAATTTATTGAAAGCATCACGTCACCTAATCTTACGCCTACACAGCAAAACGAATGGTTTTGTTTTGCTTTTAATTGCTTACTTGCAGATTCATTAATTGTAGAACTGAAATCATTTTTATCTGATTTATCCGTTGATGAACAGCTTGGATTAGAATATAGATTAACTCAAAAAATGAGTTATATGTGGGGCATAGATAGCTATTTAAGTAAGACCGATTTAAATGAATTGCGAACTGTTATTCGTAAAATTTACAATACACATTCTTCGACTAAAGCATTGCCGGAGTCAATACCGCCAGTGTTTTCAAAATCGCTATGTTCGACGCTAGCAGCTGTTAATATTGAAATTGCAGATATTTTGCGTTTAAGCACACAGCCCACATGGATTATTTGTGTAGATGAGGCAGAATTCTTAAAGCCAAATCAAATGAATTGCATTAGCACTTTTATGCGTTCTGAGTCTCAACATATCGTAATAAAAATTGCTGATTTACCGTATTACCATGATATGAGTAGTCCTGAGGGGCAGAAAATTCATGCTACTATCGGGAACGATTATAAACTAACACCCGTAAGAATAAAGGAAAAGGAGTTTACTCATCTTACAAACATGCTTTGCAAAACAAGATTGCAGGCTTATTATGATGAAAAAGCAACTATAACTTTAGAGGAGTTTGTGGGAATTGTTGGGAACGATGATTATCTCGATTATTTTAAAGTTGAATTCCCAAAATCATCTTCTGAAATTGATATTAGAAAGGGCATTTTAAATAGTATCTCTGAGGAACGAAAAAATACAGCTAAAAAGGCAACAGATGAAAAAGTATTAACGCAGAGTATATTCAAAAAATTGGCTCCAATTTACTATCTTCGAGAAATGTACCGCCGATCACAACAGGGTAATGCAAAACCTGGTTGGTATGCAGGCGCTAAAATGATACGTAGAATTTCGAATGGTAATCCCAGAATGTTTCTGCGAATTATGGACTCTTTGTTTTATAAAGCTCAATTAATAAAACTTACGCCTAAAATTCAGAGTGAGACACTTCAAGATTTTTCAAAAAAGTTTTGCAGTGAAACTAAAACGCTTGAAGATTGCGGTCCTGAAGTTGCTGCAAAGCTAAAGATCATTTCTGAAGTCTTGCGCTCAAACACTCACAATGACAAGCTCAAAGAAGCTGGCACAACATTTCGGTTTTCAGAATCTGAATATGATAAAGAAAAAAAATGGGTAGAAGTGGCTATCGCAAATTCAAGACTTGTTGTTGATAATATATCAATGATTAATGGATTAACAAGAGATTCTGAATTCGACCTTTCAAATGTATATGCAACATGTTATTGGGTACCTATGAGGCGTAATAGTAATTGTCCACGTATATCAGTTTCTAGCAATACAACCGAAGAGTTATATTCATATACTATTACTAAACCAAAATCCAAGAAAAAAAATCAAATTTTGGGGCAAATAAATATATTTGAAAAAAATGAGGGTGGTGTAAATGACGATAGATAACTTTAATAACTTCCAATACTCTGATCTTAATAGTAATGATATTCTAATATGTGCCCTAGGTTACGAAAACAGGTCGCACTATTTACTTACACAAAATTTGAAAACTCGTGATAGTTCGAATACACTGATAATACGCTTCGATGACTTAGACATAGACGGCCTACCTGATAATCTGTCATGCAAGATTGAGTCACTCAAGATCAAGACTGAGATTTGTTCGTACAATCAGGGCGAAAAATTCCAAGATGTTGTACTGGCCTTTCTTAATGCTATTATCGAAAATAAAGAATGCGGCAATATCTATATTGATTATTCGTCGATGCCTCGAAATTGGTATTGTCGTCTTCCGCATAGGATCGAAAATGTATTAGAAGATAAATGCTTAGATCTAATATTTTTATATGTTGCTGGTATATATCCAGAGGCATATAAAAGTTATCCAACAGCCGGGATTGATTGCCTAAAACTGTTTTCTGGCGGTTCTCTCCCAAAAATCGATTCACAGAGAACCCATCTAGTTGCCCTAAGTTATGATGTTCCAAGGACACAGAGCCTTTTAAGCATACTCGAACCCGAATTTTTAATTGTTTGCTATGCTTACGATACGCTCGAGAAAAAAGCTGAGATTGAAAGCGTTAATAAGGACATTATAAGGAGAGCGTCTGCATCAGTTGCACTTCCCATAAAGGATTTTGTATATATTTTGCAGAAATTGAATGAAATTATTTTGGAGCAAACGCGCGATGGGCAAATTGTCATAATACCAGATGGCCCTAAACCGCTCATTTTTGCAATGTCACTCGCTTCGTTACTTGTTGATATCGATGAAGGGATTACATGTCTGCACGTTAACCGCAACGAGCGATTAACGGATAACAAGGTCGCCGTATCTGCTATTGATGACGAAATATATGGTGTAAAAATATCTATCAATACTATTTGTGTTTAATTTTTTTCTGTGTATTGAAGCGTATTTCTCGGATTCATTTAAGGGGGTACGTAACCGTCGGCCTGGGAGAGCGTCTGACTGGCAGTCAGAAGGCGGTTCGATCCCGTCCGTCTCCATGCATTTTCTCATTATGGTACATAGATGAGTTTCTAGTTATGTTTATTAGCAAAGATCTGCTATAAGCATCCCATTATCACCCTATGTATCAGTTACAAAAATAATAAAGCAATTACAGCTACCGTGAAAGGTAGCCGTTTTTATATGTCTTCATTTTCGGCAGGTATCTTCTGCCGTTTTTTATTACACAAAAGGAGGAAAAATCAATGACCAAAGTAATTGCTCTAGCCAACCAAAAAGGAGGTGTAGGAAAAACAACAACGGCTGTCAATCTAGGCATTGGTCTTGCCATGCAAGGCAAAAAAGTCTTACTGGTCGATGCCGATGCACAGGGAAACCTAACAGACTCATTGGGGTACAAGCAGCCTGACAATTTACCTGTATCACTTGCCACGATACTGTCAAAGGTCATGTTAGAGGAAGAATACCAGCCCAACGAAGGCATTCTACACCACGATGAAGGCATTGATCTTATGCCGGGTAACATTGAATTATCCGCAATTGAGGTTTCATTGGTAAACACCATGAGCCGGGAAACAGTGTTGCGCAGCTACATCGATACTGTCAAAGACAAGTATGATTATGTCCTGATTGACTGTATGCCTTCCCTCGGTATGATGACCATCAACGCATTGGCTGCGGCGGACAGCGTAATCATACCCGTCCAGTCCCACTACCTGCCCGCAAAAGGGATGACGCAGCTTCTTCAAACCATCGCTCGGGTAAAAAGGCAGATCAATCCCAAGTTAGCCATTGATGGGGTTCTGCTTACAATGGTAGATAACCGCACTAATTTCGCAAAAGATATCTCCTTTGTTCTTCGGCGGGACTATGGGGATAAGCTCCGCGTATTCAATACGGAAATCCCGTTATCTATTAGGGCTGCTGAAATCAGTGCTGAAGGTAAAAGTATCTATGCCTATGATCCTAAAGGCAAGGTCGCTATGGCCTATGAATCATTGACAAAGGAGGTGCAGGGTAGTGGCGAAAAGCAATGTAAGAGACAGCATCAAACTGACCTCGGTAGATGATTTGTTTTCCACCGAAGAGAGCCGCGCTGAACAGCAACGGGAAAAGGTAATGGATATCCCATTATCGGAGATCAGCGACTTTCCAAACCATCCATTCAAGGTAAGAGCGGACGAATCTATGCTGGAGATGGCGGACAGTGTGAAGCAATACGGCGTTTTAGTACCAGGCTTGGTTCGCCCTAAAGAGGGTGGGGGCTACGAGATGGTTTCCGGGCATCGGCGCAAGAAAGCGAGTGAGCTAGCCGGGAATGAGACCATGCCATGTATTGTCCGAGAATTGGATGATGATGCCTCCATAATAATCATGGTCGATAGCAATTTGCAAAGAGAATATATATCTCCTAGCGAAAAAGCCTTTGCGTATAAAATGAAGCTTGAGGCCATCAAGAGGAAGGCGGGACGGCCAAACAAAAATTCGCCGCAAGTTGCGGCGAATTTCAGGAGTGATGATACAGTAGCAAAAGAAGCGAATATTAGTGGAGATACTCTGCGAAGATATATCCGCCTTACTGAACTCTCACCACCCATTCTTGAAATGGTGGACGAAAAGCAGATTGCCTTTAGTCCGGCTGTAGAGCTTTCCTATTTGGCCGAAAATGAACAGCAAGACTTATTGGATACCATGCAGTTGGAGGAATGCACACCATCCCTAGCACAGGCACAAAGGATGAAAAAACTCAGTCAGGACGGCAGGCTGAACAAGGATGTTATCTTCTCCATTCTCACCGAGGAAAAGCCCAATCAGAAGGAAAAGTTCACAATCCGTTCCGAACGTGTTGAACGATTCTTCCCTAGTAGTTTTACCGAGAAGCAGAAAGAGGATCTGATTGTCCAGCTCCTCGAAAGCTGGTACAAGAAACGGCAGCGAGACCAGGAACGCTAAAAAACCAATTACAAGATTCATGTGAAGACACTCAAATATCAATGAGTGTTTTTTGTTATGCCCTTCTTTATGAAACGAGGTGATTGTATGTTCTTTGCGGAAGGGAAGCTGCGCCAATATGAAAGCATGATGACTAAAGTTCCCAACTTTGACAGTAAGCCGGTCAGAACCATGAAGGAACGAGACTGTAAACACTGTCTGTATTACGATAAGCCCAACCACAAATGCAGTCAGAAAAAGTGCTACATATTCGAGGACTGACCAAAGAAACCAACAGTTCACACCAAGGGGGTAGTCTCATTGTTAAGTGGTAAACGGGGTGCAGTAGCTTTGCGCCGCCCCCCTCTCCAGACCTCACCCCCCAAGAAAACCTACCGGCCGAAAAAGAAAACTATGTCTTTCGGTGGGTAATACCCAAAAGAAACAGGAGGATAGAATTCTATGAAACTACTTAAAAACAGGGTCGTTATTGGTGTCCTATGCATTATTGCGGGACTGCTATTCAGCTTTGTTGCATTGCCGGCATTGCAGAATGGCGATCAGGAGGCTCTCGTCAATGTGCTCCGTATGAAGGCGCCGGTGGAGGCCGGTGCTTTGATCACTACAGAAATGCTTGAAACGGTTGAGGTGGAGGAAAATATCGCGGCAGGCGGCATCACTGATGCTTCATCGGCCATCGGCCAATATGCCGACACAAACCTTTACGCGGGAGATTTTCTCACATCGGAAAAGCTATCGGCTACGCTTACAGAGCAAGATCCTTTTTCAGCTGGTACGAAAAAAGGCAAAATGGTGGTGTCGATTACACTGCCGTCCCTGGCCTCCAGCGTATCAGGCAGGCTATTGCCCGGTGACATCGTGACCGTCATGGCGTTCCCGAAAAACGACCACCTCATAGACATAGAGCCAGAAGCAGAGGACGAACCAGAAAGTACTTCGGGAGCTGTCATATACCCTGAACTGAAGTACATTGAGGTATGCATGATATCGGCCAATGATGGGGCTGATGCGATCGTTGAGAGCAGTCTGGGCGAGGACGAGGAGAACAGTCTTCCGGTAACCGTATCATTCTATGCAACCAAAGCCCAAGCACTGAAGCTTGCGGAGCTGGAAAAGCAAGGTATTATCCACCTCGCCTTTGTCGCTCGGGGCAAGGCCGCCTTACGATACATACCGGAAACGCAGCGCGTATTCAACACGGAGGAGAATTGAGATGGTTATCGCGGTTTGGGGACGTGACGGGATCGGGAAAAGCACACTCTGCGATGCGTTGGGGTATCTGTATACCAAGAAAGGCATCGCCGCCGTGATTGACACGGATCTCACCCAGCCTACATTGCCTGTACGAGTGAATGGCATGAACTTCGATGCGGCATCATCCCTTGGAAAGGCACTGTACGGTATTGGAGCCGGAGAGGCTTCCCGGTATCTACACCAGCATCCGAAACGGAAGAGCCTGTTCTACGCGGGGCTAACCGACAGGGATGAGTACATGTCCTATGAGATCGGGCTGGAGGCGGACGAAGCCGCACAGTATTTCGTCGGGCAGTGCGGCGGGCTTGCAGATACGATCATTCTTGATCTGTCCGGTCAGCGGACGGATCCCTTCATTCCCTGTGCCCTGACTTATGCGGATAAGGTGATCATACTTGTCACTCCCGATGTGCAGGGTGTGTGCTGGTTCCAAGCTGTTAAGTCTCTATTCATCAGCATGAATGCACAGGGTCGTGTATTGCCGGTGGCCGCAATGTCAGACAGGCATTGTGATCTTCCAGTCATTGAAAAGGCGGCCGGCACTCGGTTTCCTGTCTCCCTGCCCTTCGTGAAGGAATTCAGAAGAATACGGGATACGGGGGAGTTCCCGCTCTCAGGCACGACACGTACAGCCCATCGGTATGCAAAGCAGGTGAAGATCCTCTATGAGATGCTGAAAGAAGGTGATGGCCGGTGAAACGTACACTGCGGGAAGTGACCTATGAAAAGCAGAATGCTGCACCGCAGGCAAAAGACGCCTACGAATCCTTGCTGGAACAGGTACGTCTATTCATATCCCAGCACCATGCGGAGGCCCTCGCACAGAGCATTACGGAGAAGAAAGCTGCGGTCTCGGTCAAGGAAATCATTTGCGAATACCTCGCGATGCACCATCTGCATATCGATGGCCTTTCCATGGAGCAGTTGTTCGAAAAGATATACGGGGATATGGCCGGGTTCGGGTTCCTCGACAAATATATCGCAGATGATGAGATAGAGGAAATCAACGGCAACTCATGGCGGGACATTGAGGTCGTGACGCGGACAGGTTGGCATAAGATCCCCGAACGTTTCCTATCCCCGCAGTATGCCGAAGATACGCTACGCAAAATGGTGCGTTTGGGCGGCATTATCCTTGACGGTACCAACCCCATCGTGGACAGCTATATCACACAGGGCATCCGAGTGTCGGCCATGATCCCGCCAGTGGCGGACAGACGCAGCGGCGTGTTGTTCTCCATCCGCCGCCAGCGTATGGCCCGAGTTTCAAAGCAGCAGATCGTGGATTGGCGCACGGCGTCGCTGGAGATGCTGGATTTCCTGGCACTATGCATCAACCACGGTGTCTCCATCGGGTTTGCTGGCAAGACGGGCAGCGGCAAAACAACGGACATCTCCTTTCTGCTGAACACGGTGGAGAAGGACAAACGCATCTATACCATCGAAGAAACCCGGGAGCTGGATCTGTTCAGCGTGGATGACAAGGGTAACGCATTGAACCGGGTCATCCATACCTGCACCCGACCTTCCGAGATGCAGAACGCTGATGTGGATATGAACGACCTGTTGCGGAAGGCCATGCGGTTCTCTCCGGATATCATCGCCGTTGCCGAGATGCGCGGGGCGGAAGCGATGGTAGCTCAGGAAGCGGCGCGCACAGGCCATACGGTGGTGACCAGTCTCCATGCCAATTCCGCTCGGAAGGCATACAACCGCATCCTGAGTATGTGCCAGATGTCGGGGACGAATATAAACACCGAAATCCTACTGAGTTTCATCGTGGAGGCGTTCCCCGTCATGGTGTTTAAACGGCAGTTTCCCGACGGAACCCGGCGGATGATGGAGATCGTAGAGGCCACAGGAATACGGGAGGGAACAGTCCAGGCCAAAACCCTTTTCCGATTTGAACCGGATAAGGGAGAGGGCCGTTTCACCCGGGTACACGGTATCTCAGACGGACTTGCGGAGATACTGCGGGACAACGGATCTGATAAAGCGGCAGTTGATCGTTTCAAGGAGGTGGAGACATGATCGTACAGATCCTATGCGCCCTGCTTTTGATAGCGGGGCTTTTTTTATTGGCAGGGATCGGCCCTTCAGATATTCCGCGAATACAACCGTTCCGCGGATACAGAGAGAAACAGAGTCACATCCGGCGAATTACCGGTAAGCCAAAAGGAAAGATTGCAGCGACAGTGGACAGAGCAAATGAGATGCTCACGGCTGCGGGAATGGGGGAGAGGATCGGTATATATGCCTGGGCTGCCGCTATACTGGCGGCGCTGGGACTATTGATCGGGCTGGTACTGGACAATATCCCCGCGGCGTTGGTACTGGCGGTGGGTTTAGGATTCTTACCGCTCATCGTCATCCGTATCCGGACGGGGGATTACATCCGAAGCCTGCATGAGAAGCTGGAAAGCGCGATGGGCGTTGTCACTAATAGTTACATCTCAAGCGGTGATCTTATCGGGGCAGTGGAGAGTAATTTGCACCTGCTGCCAGCCCCGGTGGATGGTGTGTTCCGGCAGTTCTATACAGAGACACAGTTAATTGATTCAGATGTGGTGAAAGCCCTTGGCAGAATGCGAAGACGCATCAACAACCGTTACTGGAGGGACTGGTGCGACGTGTTAATCCAGTGTCAGCGGGATCGGCAGCTGCGGTTTGCTCTGTCCGGTATCGTGAGCAGGCTCGGGGAGATGCGCCGCCTGCAGATGGAGACCGACACCACGATCCGCAAGCAGATGGGGGATTACATCATTACCGTCATGATCGTACTTGGATCGATCCCATTGATGGGCGCGATGCTGCCGGATTGGTACGCCATGCTGACCACCACGCCTGCGGGCAAGATCACGCTGTCCATCATACTGGCCGCTGTACTGGTCACCGCCATTTGGGTGGCGCAATTATACAGACCGGTGGAAGGTGGTGAGAAGCGATGATACCGCTGTATGCATTATCCGGCGGCCTGTTTGCCTTTGGCCTGTATCGCCTTGCGCAGGTACTCTTCGGCCTACCAACTAGTAGAAGCGTCAAAGCAGTGCAAAATATCCATGGGAAACGAAAATGGATAGATAGGCTGCAGGTTGTACTATTGCCAATAGCCAGACTGATCTCCAGGGTGTTGCCCATGAGTGAGTATAAGGTCAAGCGGATGAAAGCGGATTTGGCAAGGCTGCGTATCTCACAATCACCGTGGGAGTTCGTTGGGATGGCGATGTCCAAGGCCTTACTGCTTTCGTTGATTGGACTGTTTTTCATTCCCTTGGGTATGCCATGGTTGGCTCTGCTCACTGCCGTAACTTCCCTGCTTTCGTATTTTCAGAGCATGCAGGCCGTCCGAAAGAGGGTGGAAGCACTGACCCGTGAGATCGAGGGGGAACTGCCGCGGCTGGTGGAGACATTGAACTATACCCTGAAGGATAACCGGGACTTGCTCACCTTCTTTGAAAAGTACCGAAGGGTGGCTGGCAAGGCGTTAGGACCGGAGCTTGACTGGCTTATCGTGGATATGAAGACCGGCAATCAGGAAGCGGCCCTTCGCCGGATGGATGCGCGGCTCGGCCTGCCGTCCTTTACCGCTCTGTGTGCCATTTTATGCGGTGTACACCAGGGTGTTGATCAGCATGTTAGCCTGCTGGTACTCGAGCAGGACCTGCGGACGAAGGAAAGGGAAATGCTCAGAAGAACCTTGTCGAAGCGTCCCGTCCGGATCAAGGCGGCTTCGTTCATCCTGACAGCCTTGATGATTCTTCTGTTCCTGGTTCCTCTCGCATTGCTCATCATACGCAACATACAATCCGTGGGCTTCTAGCCTATTTATCCGCTTAAAAGGCAGCACCGAAAGGGGGGCTGTCTATTTTGCTGCCTGTAAGCGGGTTTAATATAACTAATCAAAGAAAGGAAAGAGTAATGAAAATCAAAGACACCATCAAACGGCTTGTTGCAGACAAGAGAGGCGAAGGCTTTCTTGATGTGGCAATGAAGATGCTCATCGTCGTAGTCATAGGTGCGGCGGTGCTGCTCATCCTGAACGCCGCCATTCCGGATCTGTTCCAGGGGCTGATTGATAAGATCAGTAGTGAACTGACAGGCCTGGACGTGCTGCCGTAAGAGTCGGCGAATGAAGAAGCAGCCCGAAACGGGCTGCTTCATTTCCTTCAGAATGGTTAATCTAGTCATTTAGCCAATTCTTTAAATGCGAGTAGATTCTCTTGGAGAATGCGAGCTGCTATTGTTTCGATCTTTTCCTGCTGCGTGTTTGCCATCGCTTCAAAACGGTAGACGTCCATTACAACATAACGCGGTACATTATTCTTCAAGATTAGTACGGACCCCTGTTCATCAACAATACGCGTTACACGAGAAAAATTCTGATTGGCTTCCGTTAAGGAAATCATAGTCTTTCTATCAACCTGCATTTTTTAGCACCTCAATCATAGTATACGCAGAATAGAGGGGACAAACAACCGAATTAAGAAAAGGAGAGTATATGAAACGCAAGACTTCCTTTATACGAGACCAGACCGGTGAAGGATATATAGATGTCGCCATCACGATTCTGATCATCTTTACATTGATGGCATCGCTTATGGCGCTGTTCCCGATCTTCACCGCTCAGCAATCCTTGAATCGGACTGTTGAGTACATGGCCCGTACCGTTGAACTGTACGGCATGGCCGATGATGAGACCCTGCAGTCTGTGACGGAGAACGGCAATTTTGTAACACCGGAGAGCGTCACTGTTGAGACCACCTGGGAGGATGCCGCCGAAAAAACAATTCAACTCAAGACGTTGTTTGTGGTGACAGTCACCAAGACCGTACCCATTACAATTCTACGGCCTGCTATGGGGGAGCCGGTCACTATTAGTGTCCGTATATCATCATCCGCCCAGGGCATCTCAGAGGTGTATTGGAAATGAAGCGGCTTATCAAAGATACCCGGGGAAGCACCTCTTTATTGGCGGCGTTTCTGGCGGCGGTGCTCTGTATCCTGGCTGTAGTTGTTTACGCTGGGGTGATGGTTTATTCGAACTATCAGACAGCTAGGACCGATCTGGAGAGGGCGGCCATCGTCAGCATTGACAGGAACATGCTGAATCAGAATGTTCGAGATCTGGAGTTCAATATCCCTCGAGATGCAGCCCTTGCCGACTTTGAGAACAACCTTGCTCTATCAGGTTTGGAACGGGGCGCAGATGGCACATGGCAGAGACTCAACGGTGATAAGCTGGTCTATGAATTCTGGAAGCTCAACGCGACAGTCCGTGGAGAATGGCTGGACGTAACGGGGGTGTTTGTCATGCCCGTGCCTTGGTCGTTTGGGGACATGACAGAAGTGACTATCCCGATTTCGGTTCGATCCAAGGTGCTTTATCTGGATTTATGAGAAACGGCATACTTGCATGTATCCATGTAAACCTGTATATTGGTACATAATTATGGAAAACTGGAGGATTTCACCAATGAAGAAATCATTAGCAATGCTCTTTGTCTTTGTATGTGTGTTTGTAGCTATCAGCGGAACGGTTCTGGCCGCAGATGCACCCTCCGCGATGAGCTATTTTACGAACCTTAATTACAATAAAACCTTCACGGCAGAGGATGGGTTGCAGCATACCATGACGGTTACGTGGGTGGGGGAAACGTGGAACAAGGTCGGCACAGTCATATACAGCATTAATTATGAGGAGACCTATCAGCGGGGGAATGACAGCTATATTGACGTGAAGAGTTTAACGGAGATCTATGAGAATGTGAGACCGTCCTATCCGGATTGCCCCGAGTACAGCGTTTACACGGTGAAATGGTATGGGGACGGGAGCTCGGAGGTCGTATATGATTACCGGACGGCACCGGCACCCGATCCGACTCCCGTGCCTACACCTGTTCCCACACCGAAACCAACCCCGACGCCTACCCCTGCTCCTACTCCTGAGCCAACTGTAGAACCCACGGTTACGCCCACAGCGACGCCCGTACCCACCAATACACCTGTAGTAACACCCAGCCCCACACCTGAGGCAATGGCCGAAGTATTGCCGTCCCCAACAGTCACGGCAACACCCATTGCAGCGAATGAAGATGGTCTCCCTGTTAATGGAGAACCCACACAATCCACAAAACCATCCTTATCATTGTGGGCTTGGCTACTTGTCATTCTGATCGGAATCGGTTTGGCAATATTACTGGGCTTTTTCGTAAAAGCCATAAGAAAGAAGGGAAAACATGAGGGCGATTAATCGTATACCGTTAATATTACTTTGTTTTGTCATTACGATAATGACACTGAGGGCAGCCACCGCTACAGCGGATGAGCTGCCCTCAAGCAAATCAGTAAGTGTCACCGTAACACTCAGCGGCGTCCACTCCGCATCGGATTTTCCTGCAACATACAGCTATGATGACGGCCTGTATGCCGGGACGCTCAACAGGACAAATAATACCCGGAAAAACGTTGTCCGCTCAAAACCTACCGTGACCTATACAAAGAAATCTAATAAGAAATACCCGAATGACAAATCTACATCCAAGCAATACAGTTTTCCCTCCAAGGTCACAAAATCCTACTATGATTCCGAATCGGGCCAGAGCTTTTCAGTCAAGTTGTCAAAGTCGGGCAAACCCTACTTCGCCGGATCCGCTTCGACAACGACGTTATATTGGACCCATTACGGGTATGAGTATGACCCGGTCAATCATTCAAAACTGGGGTACATGTCCAATAATTCATCCACCTATTACGGCGGCCGGTACCGGTTTTCGAGTTCTCCGAGACAGCCAACTGATTATTACGGACCTCCTAAAGAAGCAGGACTTGGGTGGGCTCAGTACAAGGCCCCGGTATGGGACGGGGGATTGCAGGACGCGCAGCAGGACCCGTGGCGTTCTATATGTTTGGCTCGACACGGTACCATGCGGTTTCAAGCTGATAACGGAAGCTACAATCGGTATCGTAAGCCGGTCCGTATTTACTACCGCCGCATCACATCAAGCCAATACATCTATCAGAAGTATTCCGGAAAAGCGACGGTCAAGGACACGCAGATCACCTATACGGGCACTGTCATGCTAAACGCTTCCGGATCAGATATTGAGATCGTAGACTCTACAATTACAGACTGGTACGAGGGTCTTGATGTGACAGTCTCGGCCACGGTTCGGAACCTGACTGATCAGCCTGTTCCCGATACAGTTGTCCAACTGACCATCGGAGATGAATCCTATACGGAGAACATTCCTGTTCCGGCAGAGGGAAGAAACCTGGCAGTATTCAGGATTACTGTTCCGCCGGTGGGGGACTACGTAGTGCAGGTCATCGCGGACCCGGACGGGGAACTGAATGATATGGATGTGAGCAACAACACCCTAACCCGGAACATCCATGTGATAAGCATCCCGCCGTCCATCGTTGCAGATCCGGATGACAAAGCCATGGAACAGTATTATGAAGCGCATGGGGTAGCAGGTATTCCACCCTTTACATCATCGGATTATCATACATGGCAGGAAGTGCGGCTGGAAAACGGCGTCTATGCGATAAAGACATTTTATGCCCGACTGACAACGGGCTTTTCAATATGGCCCGATGAGCGTATTGCTTACGAAGATAAACCCAAGCAGATGGAATCAGGTTTCGGGTTAGGTGTACAATGCACTACCACCTTAACTACCGACTATGATCAACCGGAGAAGCTTGTGGGCCCGCAGTTGGTATGGGTGCGTAGCCCTGAAAGCGCCTATGGACTGACATCGGACTGGCAGAGCGTTAGGGACAGCCTGACAGCAGAAACAGGGAATTCGGGAGATACAGCTATCACATGGTGCCTTGAGGTCAATCCCTGGTCGGTGACAGGACAGCGATTGCATTATACGCCGCTCTGGTTTCCGGATGGGCAGTATACAGTCCTGGCACAGGCGTTCTATGCATGGTCACCTGTCGGGCAGCTATATGAGTACGAAACGGATTCGCTGACTATCGAGGGGGATATGTATGACCGAGTAACAACGATTCAGAGGTGAGATATGAAACCGATATGGGGCATCCTGATGGATGCTTTTTTTGTTGCTGTGCTTCTTTGGTGCAGTTATACGGACCTGAAGAGCCGTACTGTGTCTAATCTGTCTGTGGCCATGTTTCTGTGCCTGGGGCTGGTGAATACGGTATTTGTGATTATATCGGGCAGCACCTGGTGGGTATATCCCGCCGGGATGCTGCTCGGCATCCCTTTCTTCATTGCATGGATAAAGGGAGGAATGGGGGGAGGGGATGTGAAACTCATCATGGGCATCGGGCTATACCTGGGGCTTACAAATACCCTGGTGTCCTTCGCCTTGATGTTACCCGTGCTCATTGTCTGTATGATTCGGTCCTGGCGAAAGAATGGAACGATCGAAAGCGCGATTCCATTTGCGCCGGTGATCGCCTTAGGCGCGGGCGGTGTGCTTTTGGTAGGCCATGCTGAAATGATTCTGACCTACCTTTTTACATAACGATCTTCACGGATATGGGAGATAGTTGTCGTGCGCATCGGGCCGCACTGCGTCTTCTTATTACAGCACTAAGGTTTTAGTGGTACAATAATTACGATATGCAACTTTGATTAAGGAGTACAGATGGAAAGCATTGTCAGGATACTCGCAAGGGAACTCAACAAAAGGGAAGAACACGTCAAAAATGTCATAGATCTTATCGATCAGGGGAATACCATTCCATTCATCGCACGGTACCGCAAGGAAATGCATGGAACGATGGACGATACAGTGCTTCGTGAGCTGGCGGACAGGCTAGACTATCTGCGAAAACTTGGGGAGCGTCGCGAGGAGGTTAAGAAGGCGATTGCAGCGCAAGATAAGCTCACGGAGGCGCTGACGGCTGAAATAGATGCTGCGCGGACGCTTGCGGAGGTGGAGGATATCTACTGCCCGTATAAGCAGAAACGCCGCACCCGAGCGACCATTGCAAAGGAAAAAGGACTTGAGGCGCTTGCCATGACGCTGTTCGGGCAGAGCAAAGACTTACCCGATATAACGGAGCTTGCCGCAGCGTATATAGATACGGAGAAGGGCGTGGAGAATGCCCGAGATGCGCTTGTGGGGGCATCGGACATAGTAGCGGAGATAGTGGCGGACAGCGCAGATATCAGACGCCGACTGCGGGAGCTAATCATGAGCAAGGGGTATCTGGTCGCCGCTGCGGAAAAAGATCAGGATTCAGTATACAGCCTTTACTATACGTTTGAAAAGCCTATTTCGCGGATGCAGGGGCATCAGATACTGGCGATTAACCGGGGCGAAAAAGAGGGATACCTTAAGGTCTCGGTACAGATAGACAGGGAACGGGCGCTGGGAGTTGTGTGGGACATGCTCGTAAATCCCAGCTCGAGCGCGTCAGATTTTGTTCGTAGTGCGGCGGAGGACGGATATGACCGCCTGCTTTTTCCCTCTCTGAAGCGGGAGGTGCGCGGCGCACTGACCGATACTGCGTCGGAGGGTGCGATACATAATTTCTCGCTCAACTTAAAGCCTCTTTTAATGCAGCCGCCCATAAAAGGTCATGTCACAATGGGACTTGACCCCGGTTACCGTAACGGATGCAAGGTCGCCGTGGTGGATGGTACGGGCAAGGTACTGGATACCGCTGTGGTGTATCCCACCCATGGAGATCGCCAGAAAACGGAAGCGATCGCCGCCCTGAAAAGATTGATCAATACACACAAGGTAGAGCATATTGCCATTGGAAACGGCACAGCTTCGCGTGAAACGGAGCAGATGACCTGCGAACTTATCGCCAGTACGCCGGGCGTAAGCTACATGATAGTCAACGAGGCGGGTGCGTCGGTGTATTCTGCGTCCAAGCTTGCGGCGGAGGAGTTCCCGCAGTACGATGTAAATCTGCGTTCTGCCATATCCATAGCACGAAGGATGCAGGATCCTCTGGCGGAACTTGTGAAGATTGATCCCAAGTCAATAGGGGTAGGGCAGTATCAGCATGATATGCCACAAAAAAGACTTGATGATGCACTTATCGGTGTGGTGGAGGACTGCGTCAACGCAGTGGGTGTCGATGTAAACACCGCGTCGCCCTCTCTGCTTCAGCGGGTTTCGGGACTGAACGGTGGAACTGCAAAAAACATTGTTCTCTACCGCGAGGAAAACGGCACATTCACTACGCGCAAGCAGCTTTTGAAGGTGCCAAAGCTCGGCCCGAAAGCGTACGAGCAATGCGCGGGCTTTTTGCGCGTATCCGAAAGCAAATCCGTGCTGGATAACACGGGGGTTCATCCCGAAAGTTATGCTGCTGCAGAAAAGCTTATTGCGATATGCGGTTATACACTCGGGGATGTGGCTGACGGGAAGATTTCCGAGCTTGTGGAGCGAGTGAAAAGCTATGGTGAAGCCAAGGCCGCGGTCGAATGTGCAGTTGGCGTCCCGACTCTTCGAGATATCGTAAAAGAGCTTATGAAGCCCGGGCGTGATCCGCGCAACGAGCTGCCTGCACCCATGTTGCGTACGGACGTTATGGATATGAAGGATCTTGAGCCCGGTATGATCCTCACCGGTACGGTGCGCAATGTGATTGATTTCGGGGTATTTGTCGATATAGGCGTGCATCAGGACGGTCTTGTCCACATCTCGGAGATTACTAATAAATTCATCCACCATCCCTCGGAAATGGTATCTGTTGGAGATATCGTAGAAGTTATGGTGTTGACGGTGGATACGGAGAAAAAGCGCATATCCCTTTCGATGAAGCAGGCAAAACAGTAAAAATATATGCGCAGTAATTGCTATGGAGTTTATGTAGGAGAAAAAGAATGGCTATTGATATTAAACGTTTAATTGATGAAAATTATATCATAATTTGTGATACCAATGTGTACCTGCATATATATCGTTACTCACCCGAATTTTCTGATTTTGCATTGCATTGTATGCAAGCCGTTCGTTCCGCAATAATGCTGCCATCAACTGTTAAATTTGAATTCTTGAAGCATTATAGATCTTATTTTAGTAACATGGAAAAACGAGTACGTCGAGTAGGTGATGATACAAAATCGCAAATAAGCAATGCTGCACGTAAAGTTCTTAATATATGCGATAGCTTGCAGGCATTGCAATACCCTGATATTTCCGATTTAAGAGTTGGACTCTCCACCAAATTTACTGAACTTTTCGAACTTTCAAAATCCTTTTTTGAAGATAGAACAATTCTTAATTTCATTGCGAATCCGTGGGCTGGAAAGAATCTTGTGTGCGAATTAGTTGAGCAAATCATAAGTGATTCCCAAGTTATGGCGAGTGTAACACAAGAAGAGATTTATCAGTTCTGTGAAGAAGGAGAAAAACGATATAACGCTTATCCGCAGATACCTCCGGGATATCGGGATGCTAAAAACAAGGACGGTGTCAGAAAGTACAGTGACCTAATCATGTGGAAGGAAATTCTCCGATATGCCAAAGATAATGACTCCAACGTTATATTCGTTACAGACGATTTAAAAAGCGATTGGTGGGTAGATGATGAAGGGCATAAAGTATTTCATCCATATTTGCAGGCAGAATTTATGCGTGAAACCGGAAAGAAAATTATATCGATGACTTCTATTGACTTTTTTGCTGATATATCCACTTGCTATGGCATCCCGCAAACAGATGCAGTTGAGATTGCATTAAGAATGACTGACACAGAATATTTTGCGAGAGTTTGTGATGCCATTTTTGATAACATCGTAGATACTCTATCCCTTTCGGGAGAAGATTATATTGACCCATCAACTCATATCGGTACAAATGGTATTGATGAACTTGAAATAACAAATCACAAATTCATTTCAGCAGAACAAGTGGGCCGAAATCAAGAGACTATAACTTACGTTTTCACTTATAAAGTTGAAGCTGATGCAACATCCTTTGATTATTGGGGAAAAGATGATGAAACCAAAGAAATACTTTTAGGTCCAGCCGGTTCACATACTTTTGAAGGTGAAATTGATGTTGAGGTCACCCGACAAGCTGATATGTACCTAGACTTTAAGGCTGATGACGGTTTTGAAAATGCATATATTCTAGCTGGAAACTTAATTGAAACATACTACCAGCCACTCTTTGATGACGAGGAGGAAGAATTGGATGGAGCTTACAACACTTGCCCCGATTGCGGTTGCCAAATAAATCACGATAATGATGGTGGCAATGGGTTTTGTACGACTTGTGGTCCTAATCACTGAAAAATATTACTTCAGTAATTAATACAATGCATAAATCGTCAAAGAGTCGATATTTTAGTTGAGCTTCTCAAAATGTTTATACTGTGCTTTAAATGCACAATTCAACTTCTCAATAACGAGAACATGAATACGAGCAAACTCGAACACCGAAAGGTTCATCCCTTCGGTGTTATTTGTATGCCTAAACCAAATTAAGGAGGTTTATCTATGCCACAAGAAATCAATGCCAGCTACGTTATCACCGATCGGCTTTCCGTTGGGGATTATGAATTCGTTATCGGGGAGAGGGAGGCAGGTCCCACACGTTTTGTTACTTGGAAATGCAGGAAGGGAGAAAAGGATTATTTCTGGGGGCACTACCTCAATGACCGGCTGGCTGCAGTTGAAGATCTATGCAAGCGTGCCATTGACGAAGTGGAGTATTTGCTTACACTCAAACATCAAATGGATACCAAAAAGCAACCGGGACAACAACCAGACAATAAACGGCATGAGCCGGAACGTTAGGAGGGATAAGCATTGGCAACAAAATTACAAATCATATCTGAGTTTTCGGAAAGTACTGCCCTGGATATAACACAAAACCCCGGCAATTGGAATTCCTTTCTCAAAACAGCGGCGTGGAATTACAAATACTCTTTCCTGGACCAACTCCTTATCAACGCCCAGCGTTCTGATGCCACCGCCTGTGCCCCCATTGAGGTATGGAATCGTAAGCTCGGTAGATGGGTGAACAAGGGGGCAAAAGGTATCGCTCTCATTGATGACAGTGGAGACCGACTGACTCTCCGTTATGTATTCGACGTATCGGACACCAATAGCCGTGACAACCGGCCTGTTAACCTTTGGTCTATTCAAGACGGATATGAGGATGCTGTAATTGAGACGCTGGAGAGCACCTTTGGAGAGTTGGATGATAAAAACGATCTGCCTACCGCGTTGATCTCGGTAGCCAATAACGCTATCGAGGATAACTTTCAGGACTATCTCTCCGACCTGATGGATTGCCGGGAGGACAGCCGCCTGGAAGGAATGAACGAGCAGAGTGTAGAAGCCCTGTTTCGAGATATCCTCAGAAACTCCGTGGCATATATGACACTAGCACGCTGTGGATATGATGTGGATAAATACCTAGCCTATGAGGATTTTCAAGGCATCTCGCATTTCAATACGCTGGATACCATATCCCGCTTAGGTTCCGCCGCCAGTGATATCTCCGAAATGCTCCTGCGGGAGATCGAGGGGACGGTCAAGGACATGCAAAGATCGGAGAGGAAGCAAAACCGCACCTTTGCAAAAATGCAGGATACCGTTCAAAATGAAGACAGAGATCAGGAAGAAAGGATGGATAAGCATGGAACTGACATATACGCAGAAGGGAGAGTACCTCATACCCGACCTGACACTGCCGGAGGAACAGGCACACATCGGCAAGTACGGGATGCTGCGCAAGACATATCTGAAGAACCACAGGAAGGGGATGTACGCGAGCCTGATGCTCTCCGGTGGGCTGACGAGCCACCTCGCGGAGATCGACCGGACGGCGAGGGAGCGGGTCGAGCGGATCACGGAGAAGTTGCTGGAGAGCAGCCCCGCCCCGGACAAAGCGACCGACCAGATAGGCTGGGTGGGCCATCTGAACAATCTGAAGCATCAGGCGGAGGAGACGGTGCTGGCGGAACTGATCTACAGCTAAAACGGCACGACAGGAAACCGGAGGCGTGGGGACTGCCACCGGAACAACAGCAGATAACGATGATCGACCAGGCGGAGGATGAAAAATCCTCCGCTTTTTCTATCCCCCAGGAGACCATCGACGCGATGCTGCAACAGGGTAGCGGAGTGGAAGACGGCAAGTACCGCATCTATCTGCAATTCCAGCAAAAAGCCTCCAATAGAGAAAACGCCGCCTTTCTCAAAGACGAGTATGGAATAGGCGGGCGGTATCCCGCCATTGCAGGCACCGACATCGATGAAAGCCACGACGGCAAGGGCATCACCCTCACCAAGGGAAGCACCAAGACTGTTCTATCATGGCCAAAGGTGCAGAAACGGATAGGCGAACTGATCGCCGCTGACCGCTATCTGAACAGCAGGGAAAAAGAACACCTGCCTATTTATCAGCAACAGATGGAAGCGCAACGACCGGTTGAGCCGGATAAACCGGAACGACCATCACTTGAGAATGTGAACTACGATGTGCCCCCCGGAAGTACGGTACATATTGGGGCGGATCAATACGAGGTGTGTTCCATCGACACCGATACGGTAGAACTACGCGATGTGCGCTTCCCCCTGTTCACTAAAGAAATTCCACGTGAAGACTTTGAGCGGTTACTGTGGGAAAATTCGCTGAACGATCATCTCATTATTCTTGATCAGCCTGCCAAAGAGCGGGAGGTTGAATCTGAGTTAGAGCAGGAAGAGAACGCAGAGGAAGAGATACCAGCCGAAAAAGAAATCGCCTCGGGTATGGAACTCTCCATTGATGACCGCCGCTTTACAATCGACACGATTGATGAAGCAATTGGAGAGGTCAGCCTACGGGATATCACGTTCCAGGGCGGTACCGGCTTTCCAATCTTTCGAAAGGAAAGCATTGCGTATGTTCAAGGTATTCTGGAACGACAGAAAGAAACCCCGGAGACAGAGACCTTCGAGGAAGCCGAAACCCCTGTTGATACACTCTCCGAGCCAAAGCAGGCATCTAATAATTTTCGCATCACCGATGATGACTTGGGCGTAGGGGGCCCAAAGACCAAGTACGGCTGGAACGTCGCGGCCATCCGGTTGCTAAAACACCTGGAAGATCAGGACCGACTGGCTACTGCCGAGGAACAGGAGATCCTTTCCCGGTACATCGGCTGGGGCGGCCTCCCACAGGCCTTTGACGAGAACAATTCCTCATGGGCGAATGAATACGCCGAACTGATGGAACTACTGGATGAGGATGAGTATGCTTCAGCCAGGGCCTCCACCCTAAACGCCCATTACACGTCACCCACGGTTATAAAGGCCATTTACACCTGCCTGGAGAACATGGGCTTTCGGACTGGTAATATCCTGGAACCGGCTTGTGGGATCGGTAATTTCTTCGGGCTGGTGCCGGAGAGTATGGCGGACAGCAAGCTGTATGGTATTGAGTTGGACGGTATAACCGGTATGATCGCCAAACAGCTGTACCAGAAGGCCAACATCGCCGTGCAGGGGTTTGAGGAAACCAATTTGCCCGATAGCTTCTTCGACTTGGCTATCGGAAACGTACCCTTCGGCAGCTATGGTGTGGCGGACAAGAAGTATGACAAGTATAAGTTCCTGATTCACGACTATTTCTTTGCCAAGACCCTGGATAAGGTGCGCCCCGGGGGCATCATCGCGTTCATCACATCCAAGGGCACAATGGACAAGCAGAACCCTGAGGTGCGCAGGTATATTGCTCAGCGCGCGGAGTTACTGGGCGCCGTTCGGCTCCCAAACAACGCGTTCTTGGCCAATGCCGGCACCGAGGTTACGACGGACATCCTGTTCCTGCAGAAGCGCGACCGTGTGATCGACATAGAACCGGATTGGGTGCATCTCTCCACCACGGATGCCGGGATACCCGTCAACAGCTACTTTGCAGACAATCCCGACATGGTGCTAGGCACCATGGCTTACGACGAACGGCTCTATGGCAATGCCACGGAAACAACCTGCCTGCCTTATGAGGATGCCGATCTTTCAGAGCAGCTGTGTGATGCGCTGGTAAACATCCACGCAGAGATAACCGAATACGAGACAGACGATATAGCCGAGGAAGAGGATACCTCTATCCCTGCGGACCCCAATGTCCGCAATTTCAGTTACTGCATGGTGGACGGGAAGATCTACTTCCGCGAGAACAGCCGGATGAACCGCGTGGATACCTCCGTGACAGCCGAAGGCCGCATCAAAGGCATGATCGCTATTCGGGATTGTGCCAGGGAACTGATCGAGTACCAGACCGAAGATTACAGCGATGAGGTCATCCAAGAGCAGCAGCAAAAGCTGAATAGTCTGTACGATGCCTTTACAGCCAAGTACGGACTGATTAACCGCCGGGGCAACAACATGGCGTTTTCGGATGACAGTTCCTATTGCTTGCTCTGCTCATTGGAGGTTCTCGACGAGAACGGCGAACTGGAGCGCAAGGCGGATATGTTCACCAAACGCACCATTCGCCGGCGCACAGAAGTCACCCATGTGGACACCGCCGCTGAGGCATTGGCGATCTCCATTGCGGAGAAAGCCCGGGTTGACATGGAATTGATGCAAGACCTGACCGGGTTATCTGAGGAACAGATTGCGGTTGATCTACAGGGCGTGGTCTTCCGGGACTTCGGGAATGTGGAGCCGGAGAATGTACCGCGGGCTTTCTTCAATGCGGATTCCTTTCCCTATGTTACGGCGGACGAATACCTGTCCGGCAACGTACGCACAAAACTAAAAAAAGTCCGGGAACTGGCCAAGATACTTCCGCCCGAACAGGCCGAAAAGATAACGGTCAATATAAAGGCATTGGAAGCGGTGCAGCCGAAAGACCTGACAGCTTCCGAGATCGACGTGCGGTTGGGGGCTACCTGGATTCCCCCGGATGTGGTCAGAGACTTCATGTTCGAGCTACTGGAGACCCCCTACATTTACAAGCGATACATCGACGTGCTCTATTCAAGCTATACCGCCAACTGGAACGTAAAGGGCAAGAACGATGACCGCAGCGATAACATCAAGGCTAATGTGACTTATGGTACCCGACGTATCAATGCCTACAGGATCATCGAGGATACCCTGAATCTTAAGGACGTACGAATCTTTGACAAGGTCTATGAGGATGGCACGGAAAAGCGGGTTTTAAACAAGAAGGAGACCGCCATCGCCCAGCAGAAGCAGGAAGCGATCAAGGAAGCATTCCGGGACTGGATATGGAAAGACCCGGAGCGCCGGGAACGGCTGACGCGGATCTACAACGACCGATTCAATGCTATCCGGCCCCGGGAGTACGATGGCAGCCATATTCGGTTTACGGGAATGAATCCGGAGATCACGCTCCGCAAGCACCAGGTGGATGCCGCAGCCCATATCCTGTACGGCGGCAATACCTTGCTGGCCCATTGCGTGGGGGCTGGCAAGACCTACGAGATGGCGGCCGCAGCGATGGAATCCAAGCGATTGGGCCTCTGCAATAAAAGCCTGTTTGTGGTGCCCAACCATCTGACCGAGCAATGGGCCGGGGAATTCCTGCAGCTCTATCCGTCTGCCAATATCCTAGTGGCTACCAAGAAGGACTTTCAGACCAAGAACCGCAAGAAGTTCTGCGCTAGGATTGCCACTGGTGACTACGATGCGGTCATTATTGGACACAGCCAGTTCGAGAAGATACCCATATCCCAGGAGCGGCAGGTACGACAGTTGGAGGAACAAATCGAAGAGATCGCCAACGGTATCCGGGAACTGAAAGAGGAACGGGGTGAGCGGTACGCCATTAAGCAGTTGGAGAAGACCAGAAAGACATTGAAGTTGAAGCTGAAGAAGCTCAACGACGCCAGCCGGAAGGACGATGTGGTTACCTTCGAGGAATTGGGTGTGGACCGGCTATTCGTTGATGAGGCGGACTTCTATAAGAATCTGTTTCTCTATACCAAGATGCGAAATGTCGCGGGACTGTCCCAGACTGAAGCACAGAAGTCTTCCGATCTTTTTGCCAAGTGCCGGTATCTCGACGAATTGACGGGAGGCCGCGGTGTGGTCTTTGCCACGGGCACCCCTATCAGCAATTCCATCACCGAGATGTACACCATGCAGCGGTATCTGCAGTACGACACCCTGAGACAGCATAGCCTACAGCACTTTGACTGCTGGGCGTCGACCTTCGGGGAGACCGTCACGGCCATCGAACTCGCGCCGGAAGGAACCGGGTACCGGGCGAAGACGCGGTTTGCCCGGTTCTACAATCTGCCTGAACTGATGAGCATGTTCAAGGAGGTCGCGGACATCAAGACCGAAGATATGCTCAATCTTCCCGTACCGAAAGCCAACTTCCACAATGTCGCGGTGAAACCGAGTGATTTCCAGAAGGACATGGTAGGTGAGCTTGCAGAGCGTGCGGAGAAGGTCCGCAATAAGTCGGTGAATCCCCAGGAGGACAACATGCTCAAGATCACCAATGACGGAAGGAAGCTGGCCCTAGACCAGCGTCTGGCTAATGAGATGCTGCCCGACCACGGGGAGAGCAAGGTCAACGCCTGTGTGGATAATGTGTACGACCTATGGCAAGAAAACCATGATCAGAATCTTACCCAGCTGGTGTTCTGCGACCTGTCAACGCCCCATTATGATGACAACTTCAATGTGTACGATGATGTGAAAGGGAAGCTCATTGAACGAGGCGTACCCGCCGATGAGATCGCATACATCCACGACGCCAACACGGAGACGAGGAAGAAAGTGCTCTTTGGAAGAGTCCGCAAGGGGCAGGTGCGCATACTCCTGGGCTCCACATTCAAGATGGGCGCGGGTACCAATGTCCAGGACAAGCTCATTGCACTCCATGATTTGGATTGCCCTTGGCGGCCGCGGGATCTGGAACAGCGTGCCGGGCGCATCGTGCGGCAAGGCAACAACAATGATGAAGTGCACATCTTCCGGTATGTAACCGAGAACACCTTTGATGCCTACCTGTATCAAATACTGGAGAATAAGCAGCGATTCATCTCCCAGATCATGACCAGTAAATCCCCGGTCAGGAGCGCCGAGGACATTGATGAGACGGCGCTTTCCTACGCCGAGGTCAAGGCGTTGGCAACTGGTAACCCGTTTATCAAGGAGAAAATGGATCTGGACATCCAGGTGTCCAAGCTGAAACTCTTGAAAGCAAACCATCTGAGCCAGCGGTACGCGTTGGAGGACAAGCTTCTAAAGCACTTCCCCCAGCAAATCAGGTTAACTGAGGAGCGTATAGCGGGTTATGAGAAAGACATAGCCCTGTATAAGAAGCAAAGTGCCTCCACAGGGGATGACAAGGACGTGAGCAAGTTCCTTGGCATGACAATAAAAGGCGCCCTATACGAAGAGAAAGCCAAGGCCGGTGAGGCAATACTGGAAGCCTGTAAACAGATGAAGTCACCGGATCCGCAGGAACTTGGCAGTTATATGGGCTTTCCTATGGTGCTCTCCTTTGACAGCTTCTCAAAGCAGTATCAGGTCACGATGAAGGGTCTTGTCAGCCACACGGTGACACTGGGGACGGATACTCACGGAAACATCACCCGAATTAACAATGTGTTAGAGGCTTTACCGGATAGGTTGGAACAATACCGGGATCAGTTAAAGACCATACATCAGCAGATGGAGACGGCGGAGGAGCAGGTGGACGTACCCTTTGAGAAGGAACAGGAGCTTCAGGAAAAGTCCAAGAGGCTGACGGAACTGAATGTGCTGCTCAATATGGATAAGAATCAGTCGGAAATTATGGATGCTGAGCCTGAGCAGGAAGGAGAGCCAATGCGATGTGAGAGGGCGCGTTAACCGCACCCTCTCGCGTTATTCAGCACATTATGTTAGTTACGCCATCCTGTAGTATACTGTCGCAAAGGTAACTCATTCATAACCAGACTACAAAGATAATACTCTAAGATGGTTTTTGCATGGGAGGAGGATCATGAATATCATAGGCAAAGTGGATCTGTATCAGGAAAGTATCAATCAGAAAAAGCCGTTTGAAAAATCGGCACTGGATGAAATACGAAGCTATTTTCGGGTTGGCCTGACATGGACGAGTAATAGTCTGGAAGGCAACGGCCTGACCGAAATCGAGACCAAGATAGCGATCGAGGACGGGATTACCATTAGCGGAAAGCCCCAACGTGATACGCTTGAGGCCATTGGTCACGCCGCAGCCTACGATTATATGTCAATATTGAGCCACACCCGTGCCATAACAGAACAGGATATCTGCCAGCTACACAGGTTGTTTTATGAGCGTATCCATAAACAGGGTGCGGGCATTTACAGAAAGCACGAGTCGATTATAATCGGTTCAAGCCATCCGGTTACCCCTCCTGAGGAGATAGAAACGCAGATGAAGGACCTGGCGCAATGGATAGTTGCGAACAGAGATCAAATGCATCCCATTGAGTTTGCGGCCAAACTGCATTTGCGTTTTGTATTTATCCATCCTTATGAGGACGGAAACGGGCGTGTCGCCCGATTGATTATGAACCTTGCACTTCTACAGGATGGATATATGCTTGCGATTGTACCGCTAGTCGTTCGCCATGAATATATACAGCTATTAGAGCATGCGCATAAGAACGATAGGCCGTTTGTTGACTTTATTGCGGAGCGGATAAACGAAACCCAGAAAGACATCATGAGGCTATTTCATATCAAGATACCGGAAATGGAGCGATAGTTTACAGTACAAATACCACGAAACCGTATGAGTGATCATACGGTTTCTTTACGTTTAGGAGGACATAATGCCTTATGTTTCAGAGTCGCAAATACAAAGAGCGAAGCAGATGGACCTATTGACCTATCTACAGTCCTATGAGCCGCAAGAGTTAGTGCACTTCTCCGGCAACGTCTATACCACCCGTACTCATGACAGCCTAAAGATCTCCAACGGGAAATGGTGCTGGTGGTCTCGGGGCATCGGGGGACGCTCTGCTTTGGATTATCTGATCAAGGTACGGGGCATGACTTTCCCAGAGGCGGTCATTCACTTATGCGGGCAGGCGGCACTAGTGCCGCCTGCTTTATCACATGAGCCGATGGATAAATCGAAGAAGCTCCATTTGCCGGAGAGAAACGGGAATAACGATAGGGTGATCGCCTACCTAGCCAACCGGGGGATACACCGTAGCCTGATCGATTACTGCATCCGTACGGGGCGGCTGTATGAGAGCAGGAAATATCATAATGCCGTTTTCGTAGGGTTTGACCGGGAGAATGTTCCTCGATACGGGATGCTGCGGGGAACATCAGGCAGACGGTTCATTGGGGATGTAACCGGGAGTGACAAACGGTATTCCTTCTGTATTCAACCAAGGTCAGAATCCTCAAAGCTGCATATGTATGAAAGTGCTATTGACTTATTGTCTTATGGAACGTTGGCGCCATTAGACCGCAGGGACTGGCGGCAGGAACATTGCCTATCGCTGGCGGGGGTATATGAACCCAAAGAAAATATAGGGGAGAGTACGCTACCGGCGGCTTTGATGCAGTATCTGAAAGACTATCCCGGGATCAATACTATTACCTTGCATTTGGATAATGATGAGCCGGGGCGGATGGCCGCCAAGGCTATTACGGAGCTTTTGGCGCCGACGTATGCGGTTCGTAATGAGCCGCCTAAGCGCGGAAAAGATATGAATGAATATCTGAGGATTGTGGAAAGGCAGCGATGTGGCCAGGTGAGGTGATGCGTAGACATTTCTATTTCGGTTGGTTGCAAGAAAGTCAATCGTCCTATATTACACAACGAGACACGTGTCTCGTTGTGGAGCAAGCACTGATTTTTATCTCCCAAAAATCGCTTGAAAGGGGTGGCCCCTTATACCCCTGGCAATGCTGTTTGAGATTGTGCATAAATTGCCGTATAATGTTAACATAACGCTAAAAGGATAATCGGAATGGAATATGCTAGAAATGTGATATTCAGAGAGAAAATCATGGGGTGTTGACGCTTAGTGACGCAAGCAAAACAGTCCATTACTCTTATTTTAGGGCAATAAGCAGGGTTGATATATTGAGAAAAGGGGCAGGGCAATGGCAGAAACGAACACGGCAGACATCGGTTTTGAACAACAGATCTGGGCGGCGGCAGATATCCTGCGGGGGAATATGGATGCCGCCGAGTATAAACACGTCGTTTTGGGACTTATCTTCCTGAAATACATCTCTGACAAGTTCGGTGAGCGGTATCAGCAGCTTCGTGACGATAAAGACGATGTGGAGGACAAGGATGCCTACACGGAGGTGAATGTCTTTTACGTGCCGCCCGTCGCCCGCTGGGATGTAATCGCTGAATGGGCGCATAAGACTGGAAAAATAACGGATCAGAACGGCAAAGAGCAGTTTTATGATATCGGCGGTATTATTGACCGTGCCATGCGGGCTATCGAAAAAGAGAATAAGCGGCTAAAGGATATTCTGCCCAAGAACTATGCACGCAGTGAATTGGACAAACGCCGGCTGGGGAATGTGGTCGATCTGTTCACCAATATCCAGATGATCGAACACGGTACGGATAAGGACATCCTGGGCCGTACGTATGAATACTGCCTATCCAGGTTCGCAGAGCTGGAAGGGAAACGTGCCGGTGAATTCTTCACGCCGTCCTGCGTGGTTCGGACGCTGGTCGAGGTGCTGCAACCATTCCAGGGGCGGGTGTATGATCCCTGCTGCGGGTCCGGCGGAATGTTCGTGCAGTCGGCAGACTTCGTGGAGCATCATTCCGGCAGTATTGGGAATCTGTCGATATATGGTCAGGACGCAAACCCAACGACCCGTAAAATGGCATTGATGAACCTCGCCATACACGGCATCGAGGCCGACCTCGGCGGGTACAATGCCGATACATTTCACAATGACCTGCACCCCACGCTGAAAGCGGACTTTATCATGGCCAATCCACCATTTAACCTGTCAGACTGGAACGACGGCTCCCTCAACGACGACCCGCGCTGGAAGTACGGCCTGCCGCCATCGGGCAACGCCAACTTCGCGTGGCTGCAGCATATGATTCATCACCTCTCACCCAATGGTAAGATCGGTATGGTGCTTGCCAACGGCTCGCTGTCCAGCCAGAGCGGGGGGGAGGGCGATATCCGCCGCCGGATCGTGGAGGACGATCTGGTGGAAGGGATCATCGCCATGCCTGGGCAGCTATTTTACACTACGCCGATTCCGGTTTCGCTGTGGTTTCTCAACCGCAACAAGAAACAGAAGGGCAAGACATTGTTTATCGACGCCCGCAAGATGGGGACGATGGTCAACCGACGTCTGCGTGAAATGACCTATCAGAACGAGGACGGAAGCGACGGCGATATTTTAAAAATCGCCGCTAGCTTTGCGGCGTTTAACAACGGAACGCTGGAGGATGAGAAGGGATACTGCGCCGTTGTCACGACCGCCGAAATCGCCAAGCAGGACTACATACTGACGCCGGGGCGCTATGTTGGTATCGAGGAACAGGAGGACGATGGCGAACCCTTCGAGGAGAAAATGGTGAGGCTGACAGGGGAACTATCCGAGATGTTCGAACGCTCTCATGAATTGGAGGAGAAGATACGGCAAAGAATGGGGGCGATTGGTTATGACATTTAAGGACTTATGTAAGGATGGTGGAAGTTACGGTATAGCAGCATCTGCAGTCCCGTATTCACCATACCTGCCAACGTATTTGCGAATTACTGATATTAATGATGATGGCACTATTAATATGAATGGATTAAAGTCTGTTGATGACCCGAACTCGCGGAAATATTATCTTTCCCCTAACGATATTGTGTTTGCGCGTACCGGTGCAAGCACAGGCAGGAACTACTTCTATGACGGTACTGACGGTGAGTTTGTGTACGCTGGATTTTTAATTAAGTTCAGTATTGACCCGGAGAAAGTAAATCCTAAGTACATTAAATACTACTGCCAATCTGAAGAATACAACAACTGGGTGCGTTCTTACAATACGGGAAGTACACGTGGTAACATTAATGCGAAAACTTACGGAGATATGCCAATTGTCTTACCGGCACGTAAACAACAGGACCTGCTCGTCGATACACTGTCTTCACTTGATGCGAAGATCGCCATTAATAATATGATAAACCATCATTTAGAGCAGATGGCACAGTCGATTTTCAAGTCGTGGTTTGTGGACTTTGAGCCGTTCGCCGATGGTGAGTTTATAGTGAGTGAACTTGGAGAAATCCCTGCAGGGTGGCAAGTTTTGCCGCTTGGTGATGTAGTTGATATTAGCACTAAGACACTTAACCCAAATTCTTTTCCAGATGTATTATTTGAGCACTATAGCATACCAGCATTTGACGAATTGCGCTTACCTGTTTTTGAGATGGCATCAGAGATTAAAAGCAACAAATATATAGTAGATAAATCTTGCTTTTTAATTTCTAAACTTAATCCCAGAATTAAGCGAATATGGCGTCCTTATTGTATCAGTGAGAACGCTGTGTGCTCTACTGAATTTATTGTTTACAGTCCTAAGAACCCATCGCAAAAGGATTTTTATTACTCTGTTATTGATAGTACTTCTTTCACGCAATTTCTGTTATCACATGTAACAGGGTCTACAGGAAGCCGACAGCGTGCTATCCCACGGGATACCCTCTTTTTTCCTGTAGCTGTGCCGCCTGATAGAGTTATTAATGACTTTTGCGAAATAGTTACATCCATTTATGAGCAATATGAGCAGAACTATCTTGAAAATCGACTACTTAGACAAACACGCGATAGCTTGTTGCCCCAATTAATATCTGGCGAGTTGCCTGTCCATGACCTTGATACCTGATGGATTGAAATGAAGGGAGAATGCATATGCCTGCACTTAACACACAAAAGGTAACAAGCATAGAAACTTATTTTGATCAGGTTCCCCGATTAGATGCAAAAATGTCAGGTAATTACTATTATCGTGGTCAAAATAACGCTGCATATGAATTACTTCCTTCAGTGTTGCGAGGTAGGATGGAAGAAAAAGAAGACAAAATATATACGCAGATCATGACAGAGTGTTCCAATGATTTTGACGGTATCGTTTCACACGGCGAAATACTATCAAAGATGCAGCATTATGGAGTACCAACACGTCTTCTGGATATAACGAGCAATCCGCTGGTAGCACTTTATTTCGCTTGTGAAGGTGGCAACAAAAAGATAGATGGGAAAGTATTTGTATTAGAATCAAACCCGGATATTAAAAAAACGTTTGACAGTGATGCCGTTTCAATACTGTCATGCTTGCCTAGATTCAATTCCATTGATAAAAGCCGTATAAAGAGTCTTGTACAAAAAAGTTTATATAATCGGATTAATGAAGAATCCGACCAAGACGAGATTGAATTTAATCAGGATAAAACAATTAGACGCTTGTTACACGAAGTAAAAAAAGAAAAACCCGCTTTTGAAAATATTATTAATCCGAATGATTTACTGAAAGATTTTTTCTATGTCCCGAAGAAAAACAATGCTCGCATTATCAGACAAAGCGGAGCCTTTATTATATTTGGTTTACGGGATATGCAATATAACAATCCCAATTATATCGAAAGAGAAATTATCGTTGATCAAGCCTCAAAAAAAAGTATAATCGATCAATTATCATGTTTCGGGATATCAAAAGCCACATTATTTCCTGAGTTATACGAAGTTGCCGAGTTTATAAAAGAGAAATACCGTGGTTGGAGGTAAGCACATATGCCATACACCGAGGCTAACTACGAAAACGCAGTAATAGAGATGTTCCTTGACACATTGGGATACGGCTACGCATACGGCCCCGATATCGCCCGGGATTATGCCGACCCACTGTACATGGACGAGATGCTGCTCGCCATGGAGCGCATCAACTCCAAACTGCCGGAGGCCGCACTCACCGAAGCAGTACAAAAGCTGCGCAATATCGAGGGCGGCACGGTGCTGCAGAAAAATGTCCAGTTTATGGATTACCTGCAGAACGGCGTACCGGTGAATTATTTCGATGAGGGGGAGCAGCGTTCCGCACTCGTACAGCTTGTAGATTTTGACGATATCGATCAAAACACGTTCACCGTGTCAAACCAGTGGACGATCATAGAAAACAGCGAGAAACGCCCGGATGTGATTGTGTTCCTGAACGGATTGCCCGTGGTGATATTTGAACTGAAATCGCCAAGCCGGGAGGAGACCGACGCCAGCGAAGCCTACCGCCAGCTGCGCAACTATATGAAAGAGATACCGTCACTATTCATCTACAACGCTTTTCTGGTAATGAGCGACCTCGCCATTTCAAAAGCGGGCACCATTACCGCCAATGAAGACTGGTTTATGGAGTGGAAAACAAAGGACGGCAGCTACGAGAATACGCAGTACGCACAGTTCGATACCTTTATTGAGGGTATGTTCGATAAAGGGCGGCTGCTCGATATCATCAAGAATTTCATATGCTTCTCCGGCGACGTGAAGATACTCGGGGCTTATCACCAGTATTTCGCCGTGCGGAAGGCGATCGCCTCTACAACCAAAGCGACCCAAACAGACGGACGCGGCGGTGTGTTCTGGCATACCCAGGGCAGCGGCAAGTCATTGTCCATGGTGTTCTATGCGCATCTGCTCCAGGAGGCTTTGCACGCCCCAACCATCGTAGTGCTGACCGACCGTAACGACCTTGACGACCAGCTTTTCGGGCAGTTTGCCAAGTGCGCGGATTTCCTGCGCCAAATACCTGTACAGGCAACTTGCCGCAAACTTAGTGAAGAGTATAAAGAAGCTCTCCGGAAAGGTGAAAAACGGAAAACAGAAATTGGTCTTAAGGATTATCTACAGGATCGAGTTGCTAACGGTATTATATTTACTACCGCACAGAAATTCGAAGAAAGCTCTGAAATACTATCCGATCGCCGCAATATCATTGTCATGGCGGATGAAGCGCACCGCAGCCAGTTTATAGACGAAAAGGTGGACAGCAAAACCGGGCGGATAATGAAGTCTTTCGGGCTTATCATCCGGGAAAGCCTGCCGAACGCCACATACATCGGCTTTACCGGAACGCCTATAGACAGTAAAGACCGGTCTACTATTGAAGTGTTTGGCAATTACATCGATATTTATGACATGACCCAGGCAGTGGAGGATGGCGCAACCCGTCCCGTTTACTATGAGAGCCGCGTGATTCACCTCAAGCTGAATGAAGATGTTCTGCGGCTTATTGATGCTGAGTACGACGTCATGGCTCAGAACGCCGAGCCGTACGCCATCGAAAAGAGCAAGAAAGAGCTCGGGCAGATGGAGAGTATCCTCGGCGCCGACGAGACGATCACCGCACTGTGCGAGGATATCGTCAAGCATTACGAGGAGAACCGCCAGTACGAACTCACGGGCAAGGCGATGATCGTCGCCTATTCCCGTCCAATCGCCATGGACATTTACCATAAGCTGCTTGACATGCGGTCCGAGTGGGCGGAGAAGGTCGGCGTCGTGATGACCTCTGCCAACAAAGACCCTGAAGAGTGGCGCGATATTATCGGCAACAAGCGTCACCGGGACGAGATGGCAATGCGGTTCAAGGCTGACGACGATCCGCTGAAAATTGCCATCGTGGTGGACATGTGGCTGACGGGCTTCGATGTGCCGTCCCTCGCCACCATGTATGTGTACAAGCCGATGTCGGGACACAACCTGATGCAGGCCATCGCCCGTGTCAACCGGGTGTACAAGGATAAAGAGGGCGGCCTGGTGGTCGATTACGTCGGCATAGCTTCGGCGCTGAAGCAGGCGATGAAAGAATACACCAACCGCGATAAAAACAACTATGGCGATACGGACATCGCCAAAACCGCCTTGCCGAAGTTTATCGAAAAGCTGGAGGTCTGCCGCGACTTATTCCACGGATTCGATTATTCCCGCTTCATGGACGAAAAGGCAACCGATCTAGCCCGTGCCAAAGCGATCAGCGGCGGTGTGAACTTCCTATCCGGTGTGGACAAGGAACAACAGCGGGAACTGTTTATCAAGGAGGCCATGCTCCTACGCCAGGCGCTGTCCCTTTGTCGTTCATTGCTTACGCCATCACAGCGATTTGAGGCCGCTTACTTTGAGGCGGTGCGGACACTGCTAACGCGCATTACCGGCGAAGGTAAGCCACTATCCTTGAAAGAGATTAATGCCCGGGTCAATGAACTATTGAAAGCGAGCATCAAGAGTGAGGGAGTTATCAACCTGTTCTCGGATATTAATACCGGGTTCTCACTATTTGACCCGAAGTTCCTTGAGGAAATAGCAAAGATGAAGGAACGTAACCTCGCCGTCGAACTCCTGAAGAAACTTCTCGCCGAGCAAGTATCGCTCTACCGCCGAACGAATCTTGTAAAGTCGGAAAAGTTCTCCGAAATGCTGTCCCGGGCGATGAAAGCATACCTTAATGGAATGATCTCCAATGAGGAAGTAATAGCTGAACTGATGAAGCTGGCAAAGGACATGGCAAACGCGCATGCGGAGGGCGAGGAACTTGGACTGAATGAAGAGGAACTGGCCTTCTACGATGCGTTAACGCGTCCCGAAGCAATTAAAGACATATATCAAAATGATGAACTGGTGACCATGACACATGAGCTTACCGATATGCTCCGCAAAAATCGCACCATCGATTGGCAGAAGAAAGAATCCGCCCGTGCCGGAATGCGCCGAATGGTAAAGAAGCTGCTGAAGAAGTACAAATACCCGCCGGAGGGAATGGAAGACGCAATCGCGACCGTCATCGGACAGTGCGAGATGTGGACGGATAACTGACAGGGGGAAATAGCCAGTGAACGCATTCAAAAGCAACATCTACAAGTATTTGGGGGGAACATGCCAGTACCTGATTCCCTTGTATCAGCGTACATATAGTTGGGAAAAGGAACAGTGCGCCCGGCTTTGGAGCGACATAGTGAACCTTCACACCACACATAGAGAGGGCCACTTCGTCGGCTCTATTGTACGTATCGACGAGGATTCAGCGGCTGGGTCAACGCTCGCGATGATTATCGACGGTCAGCAGCGCTTAACTACCTTAACCCTGCTTCTTGTCGCCCTTAGAGATTATGCTGCATCACATACCGATAGCGGGGTGAACCCGGACAAAATTACAAAGAACCTGTTGATAAACGAGTTCGAGGATGGCGATAGCAAATACAAGCTGCTCCTTACGCAATCCGATAGGGACGCGTTGAAAAAGAAGATTGAAGGCGCGCCTATTCCCGACAACCTGGAATCCCGTGTCCTGCATAACTACAACTTTTTTGCCGGTCTAATCAGTAGGGGCGAAATTGCTCCTTCCGATTTGTACGACGCTATCGGCAAGTTGCAGATCGTGGATATCGTTCTTGACCGCCAGTACGACGACCCGCAGGCTATATTCGAGAGCCTAAATTCAACGGGTCTGGACTTAAAAGATTCAGACCTCATTCGCAACCATCTTTTGATGGGATTAGATTCCTCCACGCAGACCAATGTGTACAACAACATCTGGCGTTCGACTGAGTTATTATTTGATTACGAGCATCAGAGCGAGTTAATGGACAGCTTCTTCCGTGACTACCTGACGATGAAGCTCGGCAGGATTCCGAGGAAGAACGAGGTATACAAGGAGTTCAAGGAGTACCACGCCAACTGTGGTATGACCATCCATGAGCTTTGTCAGGATATCTACAACTTCGCCAAGCATTACTCCGATATGTACTTCTGCAGGGGCAACGATGCGGTCTTAAAGTCCCTATATGGGGATATGAAAGCTATCCGTATGGATGTAGCCTATCCGTTCCTTTTAAAGATACACGATGACTATGACAATAGTTTAATAAGTATAGATGACTTGCGGGAAATCGTTCTGCTGTGCGTAAGTTATGTACTGCGGCGCGCCGTTTGCGATATCCCGACAAACTCACTAAATAAAACATTTGCCACAATGAAGAACGATATTCAAATTGACGATTATCTGAATTCAGTGAAAGCGTTTTTTATTCTGCTGGATTCGTACAAGGAGTTCCCGTCTGACGAGCGTTTCCTTACTACATTCCGCACGAGAGACATATACAATATGAACAGGTGCCGTTACATACTGGGGCGTCTCGAAAATTGGGACAACAAATCGGTAGTATCGTTGGAGAATTTGACCATTGAGCACATCATCCCTCAGAATCCTCACCTATCAAATGACTGGATAGCAGCTCTAGGGGGAGATTGGAGCGAAATACAGAAGAAGTATCTACATACAATCGGTAACCTTACTTTGACAGCATATAACTCTGAAATGAGTGACTCTACCTTCGGCGATAAGCTGGATATGAAGGGCGGTTTTCGTGAAAGTTCTCTTCGACTGAACAAGTATGTCGTGGCGCAGACGACGTGGGGAGAACAGCAAATAAACGAACGTGCAAGTCAGCTTGGAGAGATAGCGAAAAAGATATGGCCATTTCCAACGTTGACGGATGAGCAAATTGCGCCATATATAAAGCCTGAATCAACCCCGCAGTATACCCTGAATAGCTACCAGCTAAATGCTTTCAATAGAATACTATTTGAAAAACTAAACACACGGATTTTAAACCTTGGCACACTTGTAAAACGAGAGTTTAAAAAACTGTATGTAGTTTATAAAGTTGATTCTAATTTCGTCAGCGTTGTTATACTCAACAAGGCACTGCATATCTTTGTCAATATGAAATATGATGAAGTAGTTGATCTAAAAGGAATAACAAAAGATGTCTCGGATATCGGCCACTGGGGAACTGGCGATGTAGAAATGATGATGGATAGTTTAGAGCAGCTTGATGATGTTATTGTAATTATTGAGCAAGCATATCAAATGCAAGATATTGATTGAATATAGCGAGATAATTTGTAAGTCATATTGAAATATGATCTACGATGGAAGACAGTATTTAAGTCTTTATTACTCGAATTTTAACTATGGAAAGAAAGCAATTGCGCAGAAATGCAATTGCTTTTTTTGAACACCAATTCATTTTTGGGGAGGGAGCAATGAGAAAACGAAATATCCGAAAACAGGTGTGGCTTAACGAGCAAGAAAACACACGACTTCAGAACAGCGCCAGAAAGGCAGGGCTTTCACAGGAGAATTATCTCCGCACCCTCATCAATGGCTATATTCCAAAGGCATTGCCCCCATTAGAGTATCATGCCATGATGCGGGAGCTTCACGCCATCGGCAACAACCTGAACCAGATCGCGGCCAGGGCCAATGCCACAGGGCATATTGATTGGACGGTTTTTCAATATGAAGCGAATCGGTTGCGAAAAGCCATGCTGGACATTCAGGCGGCTGTCACGTCGCCGGAGAGGAGGGACGATGATGGCAACGACGGCTATATGGGACGTGAAAGACCGCCTTGATCGGGTAATTAACTATGCAGTCAATCCGGACAAAACGGAGAATACGGACTTTCAAAGCGTTGGATTGCAGAATGTCCTGGACTATACCCAGGAGGGCAGTAAAACCGAGCATCAGTTTTATGTGACAGGCATCAACTGTGATCCGGCCATCGCCTGCGAGCAGATGCGCCGTACAAAGCTGCAGTTCCAGAAGACTGACGGCATTCTCGCTTTTCATGGCTATCAAGCCTTCGCGCCCGGAGAATCCGATCCAGAGACCGCCCACGCAATCGGGGTGAAGTTAGCTCAAAAATTGTGGGGAGACCGGTTCGAGGTGATTGTATCCACCCACCTGGATAAGCAACATCTTCACAATCATTTCGTGCTAAACTCTGTATCCTTCATGGATGGTAAACGGTATTACGACAATAAAGCCACCTACGCCCTCATGCGCAAGGTATCCGACCGACTCTGCCGGGAGTATTCCCTTTCTGTTATCGAGAACCCAGTTCACGGGAAGGCCAGACACTACGCAGAATGGCAGGCTGACCAGGAGGGCAAACCCACATGGCGGGGATTGATCCGCGCTGATGTGGATAAAGCCGTCAATGCATCCATGACATTCAGTCAGTTCATAGCTGCACTTCGGGAACAGGGCTATGAGATCAAAACTGGTGTCAAGTACATGGCGGTGAGGCCTCCGGGTAAGGAACGGTTTGTCCGGCTGAAGACCCTAGGTGATGATTACATCGAGGAAGCAATCAAACAGCGTATCCTACATAACCGCAATCCCAGGAGGCCAGAAGCACTGGCGGAGCCACCGCCGAAGCGGTCTGTTTTTAAAGGGCACTACCCTAGAAAGGTCAAGAAAATCTCCGGCCTGCGAGCCCTTTACTTTCATTACTTGTACAGGATGGGTATTTTGCCTAAGCATAATGCGTCCCAAAAGCGGACGCATTTTTTATTGCGTGAGGACATCCGGCACATGGATACGCTTATTGCCCAGACCCGGTTCTTATGCCAACACCGTATTGATACCAAGGAACAGCTTTCTGACCATCAATCCAGTTTAGAGCAGAAAATGACCGAACTGCATACAGACCGACAGTCATTACACAACCGGGCGCGACGGTGCGGAGATGAACAACAAAAAGCGGGGTACAGGAAACAGATTGCCGGGATTACAAAGGAGCTCTCTAGGCTTCGAAAGGAGGTGAAGCTTTGTACGGGTATCCTGGCCCGGTCCGATGAGTTGAAACAAAAGCTGCATCGGGTGAGACAGGAAGAAACCCAAAAAAGGAAGGCGGAAAGAACCCATGAATCACAGCGACGCTGCAGACCAGATCGTCAACATGACACTTAAGGGGATAGAGGTTGTCGCAAAGATCTCCGGCGCGGGGGCAAAGAACCTCGCCATCTATTTGTATGCCGTCCTGAAAGACCAGAAGAAAACTAAGGGTAAAGCCCGGCTTCAGGGGTTACTGCGGAGCGGTAAGGAACTGAAGGTCTTTGCGGTCAGAAATGAAGACCTGCGGAAATTCACCCAGGAGGCAAAGCGATACGGTGTGCTGTACTGCGCCCTGCGGGACAAAAAAGACCTGGACGGGATGTGCGATATCATGGTGCGGGCCGAGGACGCCTCCAAGATCAATCGTATCGTCGAGCGGTTCAAGCTGGCCACCGTGGACACCGCATCCATCAAGAGTGAGATCGAGAAAGCCAGGGCCGCGAAAAAAAAGAAGGGAAAAACACCAGCCTCAAAGAGAACTCCTGCCGAGAAGAGCACTGAGGCTTTTCTCGACACCATTATGTCAAAGCCGCATCAATCAAAAGCTCCCGAAAACGACAATTCAAACCCCACGATGGTGACGACGGAAAGATCCCGTCCGTCCGAGCCTACTTACGAGCGCAGAGGGAGACCCGTCGGGGATACCATTGAGCCGAAGCGAAGATCTGTCCGTGAGGATCTACGGGAGATCCGAGAAATGCAAAAAGAGCGGGCAAATACGAAGCGCAGACCCGAGAGACGAAAATCACCCATGCAGCCAGCCGGATCTACGAGGCCAAACACAGGGAAGAAACCCAGAAAACTGAAAGGAAGGTAAACCACATGAGTAATTATGATGATCTATTCCAGGAGCAGAACACGACTCAGAGCAATAAGCCCTTTGACAAGGAGGCCTGGGCGCAGAAGAAGAAAGATCAGCGGGAAACGGTCTATTCCATGATTGACAAGGCGACGGAAGACATCGCGCGAAACGGCGCCGCGTTCCAGAGATACTTGAACATACAGAGCCAGTTTGACCGCTACAGTGTATCCAACGCCCTTCTCATTCTGGCCCAGCGACCGGATGCCACCCGTATTGCGGACTTCGATACCTGGAAGGAGCAGGGGGCATACATCCGCAGGAACGAGACCGGATTCTACATCCTGGAGCCGGGGGATGAGTACCATCGTGAGGACGGTTCCACCGGCATCAGCTACAACCCCAAGAAGATGTTCGATATCTCCCAGACCGGCGGCAGCCGGAAGCGGGGGACGCAGACTTACCCGGATGATCGGACCCGCCTAAAGGCACTGATCGATCACGCGCCCGTTCGCATTGAAGCCAGTGACACTCTACCCGCGGGTGTGGAGGCCCAGTATCGACCGGATGAGCGGGATATCCAGATAAGACCCGGCATGAATGCAGGGGATATCTTCCGGGCACTGTCCAGGGAACTGGCCCATGCGGAGATGGACAGGGGCGATGGAAGCTACGACCGGGCCATGTATGAATTTCACGCCGAATGTGTGTCGTTTATGATCTGCAGGAAGTACGGTGTGGAGACGGAAGGGCATTTCAGCTTCGATGATGTACCTGAGCTATTGTCCGGTATTGAGCCTAAGGAAATCCGCACTGAGCTTTCTGCAATGAAGGAGGCTATGAGCGAGATCTCCGGCAGGATGAACCGGATGCTTGCCAAGCAGCATCAGCAAAACAGACAGGAGCCGGAAAGATGACAGGGGATGCCCCCAAGGGGGAGAGGGTACTGACCCTGGATAACTACGAGTACGGTGTGATGGTGAACGCGCTCAACGAGTTTAGAAACGATCTCATCGAGGAAGAGCGTCCCACCGACGCCGTGGACGACCTGCTCATCAAGACCATTGACGCCCCCACCAAGAAGCAGAAACGGGGTGATGGGGGGAAGGAGCGATGAAGGACCAGAACGAGCGCCAGAGCACCATCGTCTTATGTATCGTGATGATTGTCCCTGTAGTATGGGCGGCCTTATTGGCCGCCCCTTTTCTTTCCCGTGGGCTGTTGGGAGTGCTGAAGGGATTTACGGAAGCCATCAACAATCCGTTCCATATCCGATGGGTAGAGGATACCCCCAAATGCATTCTGTTCTTCATTGCCGCCTATGGTATGGGGATCGGTATCTACCTGTCCACCAAACGCAACTACCGCAAGCGGGAGGAACACGGCAGCGCCCGATGGGGTATCGCGGCGGTTATCAATAGGAAGTACAGGGACAGGAATCCAAGACAGAATAAGATACTCACCCAGCATGTCTGTATCGGGCTGGATGGCCATAAACACCGGCGCAACCTAAATGTCATGGTGGTGGGGGGCTCCGGGGCCGGTAAGACTCGATTCTATGCCAAGCCAAATGTGATGCAGGCAAATACCTCTTTTGTTGTCCTCGATCCAAAAGGTGAAATATTGCGGGATACGGGCAGCCTGCTCGAAGCCAAGGGATATGAGATCAAGGTGTTGGACCTGATCAATATGCACCTGTCCCACTGCTACAATCCGTTTGCCTACCTCAAGGACGACAAGGACGTGCTGAAGCTTGTCACCAACTTGATTCGCAATACCACTCCCAAAGGCAGCAACACCAACGACCCCTTCTGGGAACGCTCCGAAACGGCGCTGCTGGAGGCACTCATCCTGTACCTGCTGTATGAAGCGCCGGAGGAGGAGCGGAACTTCCCGATGGTTATGGAGATGATTGCCGCCGCTGAGGTGCGGGAGGATGATGAGACCTACCAGAGTCCCCTCGACGAGTTGTTCGAGCGGCTTTTCATGCGTGAGCCGGAACACCTGGCGGTCAAGCAGTACCATATTTTTAAGCTGGCGGCGGGAAAGACCGCAAAGTCAATCTTGATCAGCCTGGGCGTTCGGTTGGAGAAGTTCAACCTGTCTACCATTGCCGGAATCACCAATACAGATGAACTGGACTTGTCCTCTATGGGGAAGAAGAAAACAGCGCTATTTGCCGTGATCCCCGACAATGACAGCAGCTTCAATTTCATTGTGGGGATGCTCTACACCCAGCTTTTCCAACAGCTTTACTATCTGGCCGATCATGTCTATGGCGGCCGGCTTCCCGTTCATGTGCACTTCGTCATGGACGAGTTCAGCAATGTTGCCCTTCCCGATGAGTTTGATAAGCTCCTCTCCACCGTCCGCTCCCGTGAGATCAGCGTATCCATTATCCTTCAGAATCTGGCGCAGCTGAAGGCCCTTTTCAAGGACTCTTGGGAGAGCATCGTCGGCAACTGTGATTCATTTCTGTACCTGGGGGGCAATGAGCAGAGTACCCATAAATACGTGTCCGAGCTCCTGGGCAAGGAGACTATTGACCTGAACACCTACGGGCAGAGCAGGGGGAGAAACGGCAGCTACTCGACCAATTACCAGCTGTCTGGCCGGGAGTTACTGACCCCTGACGAGGTGCGGATGCTGGACAACCGCTACGCCCTGCTGTTCATCCGGGGCGAGCGTGCGGTGCGGGATGAAAAGTACGATATCCTCAGACACCCGAATGTGAAGCTGACCGTAGACGGAGGGAAAAGGGCTTATCGGCACGGTACCGTAGAGAACGCAATGGACTGGCAGACCGTATTGCTTAAGGAAGACGTGGATTACGAACTGCTCTCTGAGGAAGAGCTAGAAGACACATTACAAAAAACGGAGGAATGATCTATGAAGATACTCACACGAAAAAAGGTAGTCTTTTACGGTTGTTGTGTGGTTGTGCTGGTGTTGATCCTCTTTGCCACCAGCGCTTATGCATCGGGTGGTGATGATCCCCTTACGGTGGTCAATAACCTCTCTGATTTCATCTTCGGACTGATCCGGGCCATCGGCCTTATCCTGCTCGGGTTCGGTATCGTGCAGGTCGGTCTGTCTCTGAAATCCCACGATCCATCCCAACGGGCGAACGGTTTTCTGACACTGGCCGGCGGGGTGATCGTCACATTTGCCAAGGAGATACTGAACCTGATCACAGGGGGTTGATTGTATGTTTGACAGATTTCCAATAAAAGAAGAAATGCACATCCATTCGCTGAACGGAGAACTGCGGGAAGCCACCATCCTGAAAAGATTGGGGGACAACGATTATCTCGCCGAGTATAATGGCGTCCGGTGCCACGCGATCTTCAATCCGTTTGTGGGCCGATTCTACGTGGATGACAAATATGCTCTAATCCGCGACAGAAAACCGGAGCAGTGCAGGTGAAAGAATCGGGCACATCCGTCCTTGTTTTAAACGAAAGGAGTGATGCAATTTGGGGAATAACAACTGGGTTGTAGACAACCTCAATAACGCCCTGGACACGTGGAATCAGAAGCTGGGGGAGATATGGACATTGATCACCCAGACCCCGGAAGAATTCAAGGGCGGGGGCATCTGGGCTGTGATCGTGGATATAAACGGGGCGCTGAAAGCGGTGGGCCTAGGATTGCTGGTGCTGTTTTTCGTGGCCGGGGTGGTGAAGAACACCGGCAATTTGTCTGAGATCAAGCGTCCCGAGCACGCACTGAAGCTGTTCCTGCGATTCGCCCTCGCCAAGGCCGTGGTGACCTACGGGATGGACCTGATGTTGGCGCTGTTCCGCATCTGTCAGGGGGTGGTATCCACCATCTCACGGAGTGTGGGGAACATAGGAGACCAGGCTGTGGTGCTGCCGGAAATGATCCGGGACAAGATCACCCAGGCCGGATTCTTCGAGAGCATCCCGTTGTGGATCGTTACCCTGCTGGGGTCGCTGTTCATTACCATCTTGGCGTTCATCATGATCATGACCGTGTACGGCCGCTTTTTTAAGCTTTATATGTACACCGCCATCGCACCGATCCCGTTGTCCACCTTCGCGGGACAACCCACCGCATCAATCGGGAAGGCTTTTTTAAAAAGCTACGCCGGGGTTTGCCTGGAGGGGGCGATTATTGTACTGGCCTGTGTGATTTTTTCGGTGTTCGCGGCCTCCCCGCCGGCGGATGTAGACCCATCTCTATCCGCGGTACAAGTCGTGTGGAACTACGTCGGAGAACTCATATTCAATCTACTGGTATTGGTGGGCGCCGTAAAGATGAGTGAGCGTATTGTGAAAGAGATGATGGGACTATGAATGGCTTATTCGTTATCAAAGATCGTTTCGTTCATCTCTTTAAAATCGAGTAGTTCGGAGATCGTCATATTAAGTCCAATGGAAATGCGGTGAAGCGTTTTCAGTGTGGGGCTCTTGGTATTCCCTTTTACTATATTTTCAAGGGTAGACTGGCGGATACCAGATAATGTGGCGAGTTTGTTCAGTGTGATGCCCTTCATCTCACATAATTGTTTGATACGATTCGCTATTACCGCTGCGTATGTCACGCTGTCTCCTTCTCCCAACCATTTATGGTTAATTCAATGGTAGCAAGAGGATGTCTCGTACATTACCCTTGCACGGTTGACAAGAGAAAAATCATCTTCTATTATTAACCGTAAACGGGTAAACTATGCTATGCGAGGAGGTTGCTTTGAATCTGAAATGCTGTGAAAGGAAACTGGAGAGGGAACTAGAGAAATTGGATCTAATGATAGTGCAATAAATAGTGTCTTTGTTGCGGAGGATGAAACGATCCAGAAAAAGAGCCGAAAGGGAAGTTGGTCACAAGAATGCAAAGGAAGAGGGGAAGAGATGATGATATTTAAGTGTTATTTGTTTTCACTTTTGCCCAATAATTCTTCAACAGTGATATCCAAAGCCTGGGCAAGAATGACGACTTCAAAATCCTGCACAAGACGGTGCTCGCCTTCAAGACGGGATAGGCTCGTTGCACTGATATCCATACCCAGCGTCTGTAGTCGGGCGAGGAAGTCCTTCTGCTTAATGTGTCGTGCCTTCCGGATGGCGGCTATCTTAGTACCTATGATGTTCTTGCCGCCGAGCGGTTCCCGTCTTGGTTTCATACCCATACCTCACAATTCTATTTGAATTTTACGTGACGGTACAATTGCTTTAATGCGAATAACGCATTAAAATAAAAAATAATGCGGATATCGCATTAAGGTTGAGGTCCATAAGGGGAAGTTTGTCCATTTATTCGGGAGGTTATTTTGAGGAATTTGAAGCGCTGTGAACGGAAATTGAATAGAGAGCGAGAGAAATTGGGCCAGATGATCAGTGCTTTGAATGGTGTCCCCATCGCGGAGGACAAAGCGATCTTGAAGCAGAGCCGGAAGGTGGACAGGCTGGTGGCCAGGGTGCAGAGAATGAGAGAGAGACAGAAAAAGATAGATAACTCAATTTTCATGATAAGTGGAGGAGGGAACAGATGGATGTAAAGATTCCGAAAGAAATACGGGATTACCAGGAGAGCATCTTCTTCGGACTGTCGATACGGCAGTTCTTTTTTTCTGTTGCGGCGGTGGGGGTGGCCGTTCTGCTCTACTTTACACTGCGGGAGGCGGTGGGGACTGAGACGGTGAGCTGGCTGTGCATTCTGTGTGCCGCTCCCTTTGCCGTGATGGGGTTCTTCCGCTACCATGGCATGACCGTTGAGAAGTTCGCCTGGGCATGGATCAAGTCGGAAGTACTCATGCCCAAGCGCCTCGTGTTCACGGCAGTGAATATCTACTACGAAGCTGTTCAACCCAATCAGAAGGGAGAGAAAGACCGATGATCAAAACATTGCACAATGTTGTGAAATCCGAGCAGGAGCGATTCATGGTTCCTCGCAGCATACAGCAGTTCATTCCCATCCGGCGTATCTGGCCGGACGGGATCTTTCAGGTTGGTAACAGATTCAGCAAGTCCTACCGGTTCACCGATATCAATTACTCTGTAGCTGACCCGGAAGAACAGGAAGATATGTTCTATGGGTATTGTGATCTATTGAACGCACTAGATGTGGGGGCATCCACCAAAATCACCATCAACAACCGGCAGTTGAACCGATCAGACTTCGAGCAGTCCATCCTCATCAAGGAAAAGGCTGACGGGCTGGATGCATTCCGAAAGGAATACAATCAGATGCTGGTAGACAAGGCCGTGACCGCCAATAATAACATCGTCCAGGAGAAGTACATCACCGTCACTGTAGCAAAGAGGAACATTGAAGAGGCCCGACCATATTTCGCCCGGATCGGCGGCAACCTGCATACCCATCTGTCCCGGCTGTCCTCCGGCGCTATAGAATTAGACGCGGTAGAGAGGCTGCGTATATTCCATGACTTCTTCCGCATCGGGGAGGAGGTCTTCTACCGGTTCGACCTCAGGGAGACTATGCGCAAAGGCCACAGCTTCAAGGATTACATCTGCCCGGACAGCCTGGAATTCAACAAGGATCATTTCGTCATGGGGGACAAATACGGACGGGTGCTATTCCTGCGGGAGTATGCGAGCAACATTGAGGACAGCATGATTACGGAGCTCTGCGATCTGAAAAGGAACCTGATGCTGTCCATCGATATCATACCGATCCCCACGGACGAGGCGGTCCGGGAGATACAGAACCGGCTGTTGGGGGTGGAGACCAATATCACCAACTGGCAGAGAAAGCAGAACCAGAACAACAATTTCTCCGCCGTCATTCCATACGACATGGAACAGGCGAGAAGGGAAGCCACGGAATTCCTGGACGACCTGACTACCCGGGACCAGCGCATGATGTTCGGGCTGATCACGCTGGTGCACGTAGCAGATACAAAGGAACATCTGGACAGCGATACCGAGAGCCTGTTATCCGTGGCGCGTACGAAATTGTGCCAATTCGCTACGCTCAACTGGCAGCAGGCGGACGGGTTAAATACCACGCTTCCATATGGGGTTCGGAAGATCGACGCCCTGCGTACGCTGACCACCGAGAGCACGGCGGTGTTTACGCCCTTCAAGACCCAGGAGATCATGCAGCGTGGCGGCACCTATTACGGGCAGAACGCCATCTCCAAGAATATGATCATCGTCAACCGGCGCAATCTGCTGAACGGCAACGGATTCATCCTGGGGGTGTCCGGTTCGGGGAAGAGCTTTGCGGCCAAGCGGGAGATCTGCGATATCGCCCTATCTAGTAATGATGACATTCTGGTCATTGATCCAGAACGGGAGTATGCACCTCTGATTATGGGCTTGGGCGGGGAGGTCATCCATATCGCCGCGGGGTCGAGGAATCATATCAACGCCATGGATATTAACGCCAATTACGGCGGGGATATTGAGAACCCAGTCGTCCTCAAGAGCGAATTAATCCTATCGCTCTGTGAGCAGCTGGTGGGGGCGGGGAAACTGGCCGCCAAGGAGAAAAGTGTCATCGACCGGTGTACGACCAATGTGTACCGGGATTACATGCGGCGGGAGTTTGCATCTAACCCGCCAACCTTGGAAAATTTCCATAAGGAACTCTTGCGGCAGCAAGAACCTGAGGCCAAGGATGTAGCGTTGGCCATTGAACTGTTCACCAAGGGGTCGCTGAACACCTTTGCCCGACCCACCAATGTGGATATCGACAGCAGGTTCATCGTGTACGATATCAAGGACCTGGGCAAGCAATTGAAGACCGTGGGGATGCTGGTGGTATTGGACGCCATATTCAACCGCATTACCCGCAACCGGACGGAGGGTCGCAATACCTGGATCGTGATCGACGAGATCTACCTGCTCTTCGCCAACGAGTATTCGGCTAATTTCCTTTTTGAGCTCTGGAAGCGGGTTAGGAAGTATGGGGCGTTCTGCACGGGTATTACCCAGAACGTGGAAGATCTCCTGCAGTCCCATACCGCCCGGACCATGCTGGCCAACAGCGAATTCCTGATGATGCTGAACCAGGCGGGCACCGACCGGCTAGAGCTCGCCAGGCTGCTCAATATCTCGAATACGCAATTATCCCATATTACTAATGCCGAAGCGGGTAAAGGACTGCTCAAATGCGCCGGAAACATCGTACCGTTTGAGGACAGATTCCCAAGGGAGACGAGGTTGTATGGGCTGATGACGACTAAGATGGGGGAGTAATATAAAAGACACGGAAGAAGAACTTCCTCCGTGTCTTTATATCATTGTTCTATTATTTCATTAATTAATAAATGAAAGTTGCAATTTCTTTGCAAAGAATTGTTCTTTTGTTTTATATAAATCCATGTTTCTCTATATGTACCGTTCACCGCTATTTGCTCATCATTTATTAGTGTAATAAATCCATCGAGGTCATCAGAATACTGCTTTTCAAAACTTTTTGCATAAGAGATTTTTTCTTCTTCTGTAGCATTACTATGATTATGTAAAACATGTTCAATATTGCTTGAAAAATAATAAACCTCATATTGAAGATCAACATAAACAGTACCTGTAGCAACTAATTTATCAAGAATTTGCGACTTCTGGATATTTCGGTTTTTTGCCTTTTTAATATTACTAACTATAATACTTTCATCTGTATAGATATATGTTTCTATTTCTGGATCATGAATAAGGCAATCTTCCGAAATATAGGCCCCATCAGTATCGACTAGATGAACTACTTTAATTATATCACTTTTCTTATATATATCTTGTCCAAGAAATTCTTTAATTTGTTCAGTTATTTTAGATAAAATATTTTGTGGGTTGATTCCTTCTTTCGTCGTTAGATCACCATTTATAATTTTAAACTTTACGTCTTCTTTATGTGTTGAAACCAATCTTGAGAGTATAAGGCCTAGAGATATTTCATCAGTGATTCCTTCCACAATAAAAAGTATAATCTTTTTAGTTTTTGCCAAAACAATCACCTGCTTTTCTGAAAGCATACGCTATCTCATAGGTATTTGTTTCTTCGTATATACTTTCGTCGAGGCCTCCTAGATCTACTCCTCGTAAATACATATTTCGCAAATTATTATTTTTCTTTATGTTTTTCATCCTTATAAAACGATTTTTGCTATTCGCAGTACTGACTATAATACTATTTTTATTAAGTTTTTCTAATGCTCTTAGATTATGTGAAGTAAAAATTAGCTGCCCTTGTCCGTGCTTCTCGATAATATCTAGCAGCTCTCCAAGAAGATATTCAAAGATTCCGGAATCAAGTTCATCTACAGCTAAACATATTGAGGGATTATTAAACATCGAAATTAATGCACTTAATATTGAGACAATGCGCTTAATTCCTTCTGACTCATATTTTAGAGGCACTTTCATATTGTTTCTGCAGGTAAATAACTCTATCTTAATCATTTCTTTGTTTTCTCGAGAGAGTTCTTTACCTAAATTTTCTATATATACATATAAACCAGGTATTATCTTTGATAAAACAATATTCATTTGATCGGTTATTGATTGTACAATACTATACTTCTCGATATCAATTAATGATGGCTCGTGTAGCCAAACATGGATATCGCCGCTTGAAATGCTTTTCTCATTTTCAACCCTAAAACAGATTGGCATAAAATTTAGAGCGATAGGCGCTGAATGTTGATTTGTAATAACAAATAAGTTAAATTTAGCATAAAACTGAATCCATGTAATTATGTTATAATAATCCAGGGCTATTTCTGACGAGTTAAAGGCTCGTATTGTATCTTTATTAAAAATATAGGATTTACATTCTTTCCTTGACATTCGACGTGTTACTTCAAACTCAAACTCCAAGTCTTTATTTAGTTTTGATAATTCTTCGTAACGTGATTTCGGGAAAAATGGAGATGAAGAATCATCAACATCAAATCTAATAATATCTATTTTTTCTTGTTCCCCTATTTTTCGATAACTAAGTGTTTCAGACGCTATTTCAAATGATTCATTAGTTCTTCTAAAAACAAAATTATAAAAAACATTATATGAAATATTATCATTTGAAATATATAGTTCAAGCTTAAGTAAAGTCTTTGTAGCTGCTAGATATATGTAGTCAGAACTGTAATCCGGAAGACTTTTACCCGTAAGTATTATTTTAAGGAAAAGTAATGCCTCAATGACAGCAGTTTTTCCAGAGCCATTCTGTCCATATATACCCATAATTTCACTGCCATAAATGTTTGGAGAGAAATTATTCGACTTAAATTCAATGGAACCATTCTCTATGTTTTTAAAATTTTGTACTTCAATTTTTTTAATTCTAATAAGTGGTCTATTCATAATATTACCTCCTGTAAAAGTAATTATAATTAAAAAAAAATTAATTAACAAGACTAAACTAAAAAAAAACGTAACAATAAGTCCTATAACTACAAAATATATTACCCATTTAAACGTAAGTTATTCAAAAATGAAACATTTTGTTCCGCTATGAAAGAATTCCTTTATCAACTTATCCATAGTTCTACAGCTTATCAGCGGGAAATTCTGATTAGAAGGGACGGTGTTAAACCCTATACAACCACCACTTACATGTCTTCTTCTCAAACTTGAGGTCGAATCGTCTTTGCTTATCTCCTATTAGTCCCTGGCAGTTGTAGATCACCATTGGGTTCCCCGCCCAATTGTTTTCATCCTGTGAAAGTATCTGCTCCACATGCACGACGGTAAGCCCTCCATCCTTGTTCTCAATACGGAAACGCAAAGGACGCAGATTACCGTCTGTCTCTGACAGTACCAATACTTCTATTGGGCGCATAAGAATCTTCATAGCCATAGTATATGCGAACGTATGTTCGTGGTCAAATAAAAAATGTTACCAAGAGGATAAAAGGAGAGTCATATGAAGAAAGTCAAGCAAAGACCCAAACATATTTCCCCACGAGTTTCTGATAAAGCGGCCCGCATTCCACAAAATGCAAGGGCCGCTTTTCTTAATGCCAAAGAAGATAAGAATCCGGATACCAAACCGGAAAGCTACGCTTCGGACAAGGTATCAAGAGGATCACAGCGAGCCCTCAATTCTACATTTCAGCAGGGGAGAAGATATGCACAAAAAACCAGGGAAGTCATCCGGAGGACCCGAGGACTAAGGGGTTCAAGCAAAACGATCAAGGCAAGTAGCCGGAGCATTAAAGCTACTGGCAAAACCGTTAAAACTACTGCTCGATCAGTTAAGGCCACAACCAGAGCGACCAAGGTTACAGCGGATACTGCACGTAAAGCAGCAGCTGCATCCGCCAGAGCCGCGAAAGCCGCATCCCGTGCCGCAGCTCAGGGTATCAAGCTGGCTGTAAAGGCCGTCATCGCCGCAGTGAAAGCCATTGCGGCCGCGATCAAGGGTTTAGCGGCCGCCATAGCGGCGGGCGGATGGGTCGTGCTGGTGATCGTGATAGTTGTGGCGGCAGTGGCGGCCTTGCTCTGTTCACCGTTCGGTATCTTCTATTCCAATGAAACAACAGAAGATCATACGCCGTCTACTGTCATGGCCGAGCTGAGTCAAGAACTCGACGGTAAAATATATACAATCAAACAGGATCATCCCGAAGCATCAGAAGTTACGATCACCTATGAGGGCAGCGAAGACGGCAGTACCATTCAAAACGGCGCCGATATCCTTGCTGTCTTTGCCGTCCGTGTTGCATTGGACCCGGATGACCCCGCAGAAGTTGTTACACTGGATGAAGCTAAAGAGGCAATCCTCAGGCAGACGTATTGGGACATGACACTCGTAACTTATGCGGTTGAGCCCATCGAGGAGGAGACACCGGTCAATGATCCGTCCCCATCATCTACACCAGAGCCCCCTCCCGTCCGGCTAGATATCAAAGTGGATTGCCGCTCCTATGATGAGATGATCGCCATATATGGATTCAATGTCGATCAGGGGGAAGCACTCGAAGAACTCATGCACCCCCGGTATCAGCAGCTCTTTATGAGCTTGCTCGGCATAGAAGTGCCGGATGAATTGACCGCCGATGAGATCGCTGAGATTCGCAGTAGCCTTCCGGATCATTTCACTATCTCTCAAAATACCATTGCAAATAAGGCCCAATCCCTAGTAGGTAAAGTTCATTATTTCTGGGGTGGTAAGTCCTATGCCATCGGATGGGATGACCGATGGGGCAAACAGCGAACAGTCACAGTAGAGGGAAGCCCATCTACAGGTACGTTGCGACCTTTTGGTCTGGATTGTTCCGGCTTTACCGCCTGGGTGTATGTGAACGCTGGCTTGCCTAAAGAAAGAGCCTCCGAGGTGTTCGGCAACTGGTCGGGCGATCAATGGAGATACTCCCTGCCGGTGGAATGGGATCAGGCCCAGGTCGGCGATCTCGCTTTTCTCGCGATTCCCGGGACCCGGAAGGTAAACCATGTGGGTGTGGTGGTAGGGTTTGATAATGGCGAGCCGCTTGTGGCTCACTGTTCATCCAGCAACAATAACATCGTGGTCACAGAGGGGTGGGAAAGCGGGTTCCGATATATCAAGAGGCCGGTAATCAGCGGCAATAACCAATGATTAATTAACATAACATATAATTATGAGTTACGACATATATTGACATTTATACAGTTAACCTGTATACTCTTGGCAGAGAGGGAGATTGGCTAAAGCCAAAGGTTTGATTGCCCGTAACAGCGTTATTACTCTGTGATGGGAGACCTGAATTGAAACCAGTTCAGGTCTTTTTTTATTGCAAAAGAAAGGGGGCCGTATGAAATTTTAATCCGATAATCTAATACAACTTACAGAACTGCGAACAAATACATATGGCTGGAGACAATATTGTATTTACTTTATAAATACAATATTAAGCTGTTCCTCGCCCTGTCTGACAGATCAAAAAACACATCATGGCCGACCTACAAAAAAATCAAACGTAGCACCCGAAGACGAAGCTGCATAAAAGACTATGGCAACCTATTGGGCAGTGAGCCGCTTTATATAATTTGTTCTGAAGCCGGATTTACCAAAGCATGTAATTCCGGCTTTCTTTATATTCAAAAAATACTATACCATTGTCGGTCACCACCCTCTGTTTTGATTTTTCAAAAAAATCTGAATGGAGGTTTTACTATATGAAAATTAATCTAAGGGATTTCTACCCCTTTTACAGTTCTGATTACTTCGTCGATGTACCTGAGGAAATCGTTCATCTATTAGACCTGCTGGCAAAAAAAGAGCACGCAGAATTTGAACAGCGGCGAAGGCATAAGGCGTTCTATTCTCTGGATTCATGCAGTGGATATGAAAGCAATATTGTTTTTGTAGTTCTCTCACCAGAGAAAATTTTTGAACGCAAGCTAGACATGCAGCAGTTGTATTCTGCTATCTGCAGCTTGCCGGAAAAACAAGCCAGGCGTATCTATGCTCATTTCTTTTTGCGCATAAGTAAATCCGTGATTGCACGTGCGGAGGGGGTCAATGAGAGGGCTATAAGGACGTCAATTGACCGTGGGCTAAAGAATATCTCCAAGTTTCTTGGAGAATATTCATAAATCTTAATGCTACGCGCATCCAGCGAAATATTAAGATTCTATTAAACTTCCAAAAACAGGGTCCGATTTTGGCCAAAAAATCTGCTTATTAGTAGAGGGACTTTTACTACCCCCTCTCGATCCTTGACAATCGAATACGTGTCTTATCCCGGTACGTTCCCTGCATGACCCGAAAGGGGAAGCCAAATTGCATGTACGCCAGGACCAGTTTCAGTGCGAGCGAGCAATACAGTGCAATATAAAGATGTTGGCAGCATTTACGGCGAAGACCCATGCAGAGGGATCATGATACTTCCGTCCAGCCACAGCCCTGCCTTGAGAGCAGATCACGCAATGGGGGCGGCTCGGTGAGAACCACGGAGAGGTGGAATTCCTATGAGAAGGTCAGCCAACCTTCGCCGGGTAAGCACAAAGACCTGGGAAAATCAAAACAGAAATACAGGTTAGGGGTGCGTCTTTACATTCTAGGGTAGATGTCTCAACCACGGCGCATCCCGATCCCTGTTTATTTTGAGGTGTTCTGTATGTTTGAACAATACGATGAGATAGTCAGTTTCGAGGAATTGAAAACAATGCTGCATATCGGCAAAACTCAGCATATCAGCTGCTGTCTACCAAACAAATAAAATCTAGACGAATGAACGGGACCGGTAAATATATTATCCCAAAGGAAAGCGTCATCAATTTCGTAAATCAACAAAAAGCCAAGAGAATATAACTTCCCTTTTTGTCCCTATTCGTACCTTTTACATCCGATTTGATTGTTGCTACTATATAGTGGCAACAAACTGTTTGGGGAAAGGAGCGAGATTATGACAAGAAGGAGAAAGTAAATGAATACAGCAATCAGCATAACCGGATCTGTACAAATGACGAAAAGGAGCAGCTATTGGCAGGCTGTTCTGAACATTCCTGTCGGAGACGGGAATAAGACGAAACAGAAATGGATTTCCACACAGGAGAAGGACAGGATGAGGGCAGTTAAGAAGCTCGTAGACTTTGTCAGCGAATACGAGGATTTACTGAACGATCCCCGTACTAGCCTTGAGGAGAAACTGCTTCAAATCTTTCGACCAAAAATGAAAAGACAGGAGAAAGACTCCGACAGTGATGGAACCGCCGCATTACCAGTCTATACCGTTGACATTTTCAGCCTCAGGCCAAATCAGATCAAGTTCATTGATCTGCTCAAAAACTGGAGGCACGCCTTTGACGATATTGAAGGTACGACGATAGAGGGATACGAGGAGAACTTTGAGAAACACATAATCCCTTACTTTGAGAAAAAGAACCTGTACCTTCTCGATGTCAAGCGAAGGGATATTCAGAAATTCGTCAACTACATGGGCGAAAAGGGCAGGATTAACGGCGGTGGTGGTCTGTGCAAGGAATCCGTGAAAAAGTACGTCAGCAATATTCGGAAAGTCTGCGATCTTGCGATGGACGAGGAATGGATAGCGGACAACCCTGTCTACAACATCAAGTATCCCATTCAGATCTTCCCGAAGGTGGAAGCGGAGCCGCGGCACCTGGACCTTGATCAGTTGATCACATTGCTAAACTATGTGCTGGATCCGGTCAGAGAGGATGACCCTGTGAACGAAAACACATGGGGATATGCCGCCGGGATCGTGTTCGCAGCGTTCTATGCTATGCGCAGAAGCGAGATCTATGGAATACGGTGGTCTGACATCGATTGGGAAAAGGACATTGTACAGATCGAGAACGCCCTTGTCCGCGTGAAAAGACAGCTGGAGAAACGGCCCAAGAGCAAAGCCAGCCGGGCCCCTATGCCGCTGATGCCCTTTGTGAAGTCCTTTCTGTACCGACTGAAAGAATACCAAAGGAAATGCACCGAGTTTTACGGCCAGCATTTTGATGAGAACGACTATATCTGTTGCCGCAAAGCCGATGGCAGCCGATTTGGCTTGGGGTATCTCAATAGCAGGCTTGCAAAGGATCTGACGTTATTGGGGATTCAGCCGGTCATCACCCAGCATGAATTGCGGCACAGTACGGCTACCTTGCTTCGTTCTCTTGGATTTGCCGAGCAGGAGATTCAGTCCTGGCTCCGTCATGCGGATCTGGATACGACGATGCACTACGCGCACGACAGCATTAAGGTCAGGATGAGAGCCAGCAAGGTGTTGAATTCCGTATTCAGACTGGAGTGCATTTCCCATGATTCGGGACAAGAAGGGACGTATGGGCGGATAGCGGTATGAAAGGGGATTAGTACACCCCCCGATAACTATTAGTACTTTCTATTAGTACACGCTATTAGTACATTGAAAACAGCAAATATTGTAGATTTTTTGCCCGAATTTTTTGTGGTACTACGCCCATTCCGTGAGGTCTACGCAGAAAAGTTCAGCCTCATGGGAAAGCCCGAAATGACGGGGTTTTTGCCCCATATATACAATGAAAGCCACCCTGATAGGTGACTTACATTGTTTAAAATAATAAATGGTCTGGGTGAGAGGATTCGAACCTCCGGCCTCTTGAACCCCATTCTAGCCAATTACAGCGCTTCATTTTCACTATGTAAACTAAAGGCTAAAATCAAAGCTGATTTTAGCCCTTTTTATATATACCTGAAAAATAATAGCTTAAGGAGAAAAGGTAATGCATTCACAATTAAGTGATACTCGCCAGCGGAATTCAAGCGTCTATACAGTTGACCAAGTTTCTGAAATCTTAGGTATTAGTCGAACAAGCGCATATAAAGCTGTGCATAACGGTGAAATTCCTTCAATACGTATCGGAAAGCGTATTCTGATACCTAAAAGCGAAGTAAAGTATATTGTAAACACTGCCACGGCGATACAATTGGGGGATAGGGTAAGTATGACGGATTAGGGTATTTGAATCGATTTCTCAACAGCTTCCATCGTTGCGGTATGTGTCTCATCAAAGAGATGCGTGTATATTCTCTGAGTAGTATCCGGTGTGGAGTGGCCCATTGCTTTACCGATATCAAAGGCGCTGATTCCGGCGGCGTGGGAAAGGGATGCAAATGTGTGCCTTAAGCCATGTAGGGTGATCTTGGGTAATCCGTTATCTTTTATAAATTTCGTGAATAGCTCCGAAAGATAATTGGGTCTATATGGCCGTCCATCAGGCCAGGCACAAACATATCCATTATCATGATACATTTCTCCTAATAACTTTTGATTCTTATCCTGTCTTGATTTTTCTTTGTTAAGAATCATATACAACGCATCGGAAATATATAAAGTGCGTACGGAATTATCGGTCTTTGGTTCTTTTTCTATGGTTTGGCTACCGGCCGTTGTACGTGCCCTGCGGATAACAACGGTCCGATTTTCAAAGTCTATGTCTACCCATTTTAAACCACAGGCCTCTTCACGACGCAAACCTAAGAGAGTACAAAGCGTAACAAAAGTCTCAAGCCGATTTCCTTGTACTTTATTGAATAACTGACGTACTTGACTAGCTGAATAATACTTAATAGATGGTTTCTTCTTTTTTGGCGGCTCTACGGCATCAATCGGATTGCGGGTAATGTATTCTTGCCTAACTGCCGCTTTGAAAGCCGTCATCAAAAGATGATGATGCTTTAGTATGGAATTGGGGGAGAGTCCCTTCTTTACAGCCAGATGAGTATAGTACTTTTGTATATCCATCGGTTTAATTGATTGCAGCTTCTTGTTTCCCAATTCCAGTTTCAGATGTGTATTTATTATGTTACGGTATCCGTATTGGGTTGTGTCTTCTGTTCGAGGACATATTATATTTTCCATCCAATAATCAAGCCATTCACATAATTTTATCTGGACAGGCCGAACAGCGATACCATCTTCCATCCGGGTATTATGCCGGCTTAAAGCAATCTCCGCTTCTTTTTCAGTGGAGTATGTCTTGTTTTTTCTGATACGATTACCGTTTTCATCATATCCGAATTCAAAATTAACTTTGTATTTTCCCGTACTTGTTTTCTTGATAGAACCATGTGCCATAATAACAATTTCCAATCTATGAAAGTATTATTATGGTAATAAGTATATATACAAGAAATGTTTTAGTCAACTTTGTGGTCAACTTTCTATATATGGGTATGAAAAAATCCCGGTATTCCGGGATAATATTGGTGGAGGCGAGGGGAGTCGAACCCCTGTCCGAAGATCGATCCCCGGCAGCATCTCCGAGCGCAGCCGATCATTTGCGTTCCCTCCGCTGACCGCCTATCGGCAGGCTGACAGCTTCAGTAGCTTCATAAAGTCCGGCCTGGGGCAAAGCTTACCCAGGTTCGTTCCCCGTATGTTTGGCGCTCAGTCCGGCGCTACGGGAGACACCGGGTGAACGTAGCCGAGATTAAGCGGCTAGTGCGAAGTTTTCGTTTTTCGCGTTTGTGTTTAAGGTTCCAGGTTTTTTACGTGGCCCCGGAGTCCACGGCTCGCTTCCGCCGGTTTCACCATCCCCGTCGAAACCAGTACGCCCCCATATCCAATTGGCAAGGAACAAACAACCCCACCATTCCACCGGCAGGGCAACGATACTGTAACATATTCGCGTCTCCATGTCAATTCTGCGCGACGCGGCGTCATCCATGATTGTATATGCCGGTACGGTTCTGGTACAATACAACCAAATATATGCAATAGAGGCACGTATGCGAAATAGAAAATGGTTGAAAAGGCTCCTGATCGGACTGGGCGCCATATGTATCGTTCTGTACATCGTCTTCCCGGCAGGCATGGGCGTCTACGCGACATCCCGACATCCATCGGATGTGGGGGAACCGCCGGAGGGGTTTACTGAGCTGGACTTAACGGCCGCGGATGGGGTACGGCTCACTGCCTGGTACGCCCCGCCGCGAAACGGCGCCGCCATTATCCTGGTTCATGGGGCCAATGGCTCCCGGGAAGATGTACGGGCCCATGCCGGGATGCTTGCCCGGGAGGGTTTCGGGGTACTGGCCTATGACCAGCGGGGCCACGGGGAAAGCGGTGGGAAAGGAAACGCCTTCGGCTGGCAGAATAGCCAGGATGTGGGCGCGGCGGTATCCTATCTGAAAAGTCGGGAGGATGTGACGGCTATCGGGGCGCTGGGCCTTTCCATGGGGGGAGAGGTCCTGCTGGGGGCGGCGTCGGCGTATCCGGATATGCGCGCCATCGCGGCGGATGGGGCCACCCACAGGACCATTGAGGATTATCTGGCGCTTTCCGACCGGCGCAATATCCTCCGAAGCTGGACCACACGGGTGATGTATGGGACAGTCAGGTGCGTAAGCGGGCAGAAGCCGCCCCTGTCCATGGTGAAATCCATCGGGGAAGCGGCGGACACGTCGTTTCTATTCATCGCCGCCGGGGATGTGCCCGACGAGGGTGAATACGGGCTACGCTTTGTGGAATCAGCGGGGATAAGCGGCGCGCTGTGGACCGTCCCCGGGGCGGGGCACACCGGGGGTTTTTCCATGTGTCCGGCGGCATACCGGGAGCGGGTGACAGGGTTTTTCCGGAACGCCTTGATAGGCGAGGAGTGAAGCCAATGCGGATCCAATACGGACATTTCCACCGGTTCGGCGATATTCCCTACGCCAGGTGGGGGACAGGAGACAAGGTCATGCTCATCCTGTCCGGCGGACCGGGCAATATCGTCTCCAAAGGCTTGGGGACCCGGATGATGACCGGTCCCTTCGACGCCTTTTCCGGGGAATACACCATCTATTATCTGGGCAGGCGGCGGGGGCATCCCGCGGGCCATACCACCCGGGACATGGCGGAAGACTATGTCGAGCTCATCGAGGGAGAATTCGCCGGGTATGTGGATGTCATCGCCGGGATGTCCTACGGCGGGATGATCGCCCAGCACCTGGCGGTGGATTATCCCGATTCTTTCCGGCGTATGATTATCCTGATGGCGGCCCACAGGGTGAGTGATCCGGGCAAGGAGATCGACCGGGGCCTGGCCCGTCTCCTGATCGAGGGGAAAAAGAGGCAGGCGGCCTCCCTGCTTATCTCCGCCGTTTACCCCGGGGGATTGTTGCGCGGACTTTTAAAGGCTGGCGCCTGGCTCATGGGGCCGGCGCTCTTTCCCGGCAGCGGCCCCGCCTACCGCAGCGATTTAAAGATCGAGATCGAGGCCGAATGCGCCCATGATACCGCGGAGCGTCTTCCCGGACTGAGGGTGCCTGTCCTGCTCATCGGGGGCACGGCAGATGTCTTTTTCACACCACAGATCCTTCGGGAAACGGCGGGGCTGATGGGAGAGCATGTGATACTGAGGCTGTACGAGGGACGCGCCCACGGGGATCTGATCGAGGATAAACGGTTTATCCCCGATGTACGTGCATTTATCGAGGAGGTTATATAGATGGATCTTATCACCATCGTCTACATCCTGAATTTTACCCTGCTCATTCTCCACGAGATCGAGTCCGCCTATGAGCGGGAATGGGAGCTGTTCCATATGTCCGGCGGTGTCTCGGGATTTGTGCTGATGCACATCCCCCTGCTGCTGATATTGTTCTACGGGCTTATGGAGATCGGGACATATTCCGCCGTGGGGCTGATCGTCGGCATCGTGGCGGGGGTCGGAGGGCTGATACCCTTTTTGGTGCACAAGGTGCTGGTGAAAAGAGAAGGACACTTTAACCGTCCGTTGTCCCATTTCCTTTTCTATGGCAATATTGTGACCGGGCTTGCGACGGCGGGACTGTCGGTGTGGTATTTGATCGGATAATTCATTGAACCGTCCCCGTTTCATTATTACAGGAACGGGAGAGGGTGTCGATACTGTACGGTGTGCGCGGATGTGTGTCCGGAGGGGGGAGACCCGAATAGTGATTATAAAAAGTGATAAGGAGATATAGTATGATAAATAAATATAAATATATAATGATTTGCATTGTAATTATTGTAATGATGATTGATATTATTGTGTTGCCCTTAATTCATCCGCCAAAAAAACTAATAGTATATAATTTTATAAAGAATTACGATGTGTTTCAGTCTATAGCAGATCATTCTATGGATACTGAAGGGAATTTGTTTGTATGTAGAAGATTAGTTAATATATTTGGACCACGTAATATTAATAAAGATGTAGACCTGCCGCCGGTTGTTAGGCGAAATATACTTAAGCTAATAGTGAAACTTTCGTATAATGCTATTCAGGAAGGGGGTTCTCATCTTTATTTTCAAAGGAATGTCGGCGGGTATGAGCAAGGTATTATTTTCTGTGCTGATGATACTATCAAAGAATCAAAAAGCTACTATTATATAGAAAAGATAAAAGATCGTTGGTATTATTATGTAAAGTTGAATAATTAAATAAATACTGGTGCATACCTTGTCTTTTTGCATACTTGTCAACCAAGAGTACAATAACATTTTCTGAAAGCATCATCTATCATCGAGTTTCTAACCTCGGAATATATCTTGATTCTAATTATCATCTTGCAGAGAAGGATGAAAAATAGGGGAAACATGGGAACGGTTCTTTTATTTGTTCCCTTGCGATGCGATTGAGAAACAAGGGGACGGTTCTTTCGTACCTCTGCTGAGCCTTGTCCTTTTGCGGACCAAAAGAACCAAAAGTCCTTTTTTGCCGGGCCGGTGGCGTGGCGTCTCCCTTGGGGCTCAAGGCCGATAGGAGTGGCTCGGGGCATCGAGCCCCACTCGCCATTTGGATATAGCTAAAGAAATACCACATAAAAATTGCCGCCCGAAACATCCCGAAGGGATGCAGGGAATACGTGACGACTTTGCTCGCCATGGTGAAGTATTATACCATGGCTCTCTCGGCGGCTACGGCTAAATTTATCTTTTCCTTTCACCTCCAGGCCGCGCCAAAGCACGAGTCTTTATTTGGGTCGATCTGTGATTGTAGACAGGAAAGTGGGCTATGTGGACTTACTTATAGACAGCTTCTTCGTTCTAAATGAAGCCGGGTACCATTATCCGACTAGTATTATGTCCTGTATACGTCAAAATATACATATATACTATTTAGGAGAGACCCATGCAAAATCGTTATGTTGGCGATATCGGTGATTATGGGAAATACGCTCTTTTACGCGCAATCGCCCCCACGGGGTTTCCCTTAGGCGTCAATTGGTATCTGACCCCCGACGAGAGCCACAATGCGGACGGTAAGTACATCACCTACCTGTATGATGACCGTTTCCGGTTCCTTGATCGAGGTTTGTATCTCGCAATTAAAGATATCGTGGACAAGGGCGAAAGGCATGTCCGTTCGATACAGCATGCCGGTATTCTCCCGGAAAGCACCTTATTCTATGATCAAATTCTTGATTATGCCTGCGATCCGGGCGAACGACGTATGCGCAGGGAGGCGTGGCACCGTGCCGCGTTGGATACACTGCAGAGCTGCGATATCGTATTCCTAGACCCGGATAACGGGTTGCAGGTGGGCTCATCATTAACTGCAAGAAAAGGTAATAAATATATCGGACTGGACGAATTAAAAGACTATATCCGACTCGGAAAAAGCGTTATATTTTACAATCACAGGGAACGTAAGAAAGAAGGGGAGTATTTGAAGCGGTTCATACCGCTCCGGGACGAGTCTGCTTTCATGGGCTGCCGATGGCTTGGATTGAAATATGTCAGGGGTACCATTCGGGATTATTTCTTTATATTGCAAATGAAGCATTTCGCCCCCATCCAAGCCCGATGTGAAGACCTGCTCCAAGTGTGGAAAGAGCATTTTTCTGCACTACTTATATAAAGAACGGGCGATTCCGGCCCATCTCCTTACTCCGCCTCTTTCTTCTCCCTGGGCCTGGACGCCTAATACGCCACCTCCGGCAGTTTATCGTCAAGGCATTCAATCGTATATTCATAGTATTTCCTAGGTTTCTTTTTCTCTGGTATACGTATAGTATGCGTATAGACTGCGATACGGTTTTGCCTGCGGAGATAAAATGGGAAAATGTTCTAAACGAACATCGTTCAAAAATGATTTTGTGCCAAGAAAATTATATGACCATGATGGGCCCGTTCCCGCGGATGCGGAATGAAAAAGCCCGTTATTCATAGAAAATGAGCGCTATAGGAGGGGATGGATCTTGTTCATGGCCGCGTATTGTAACCACAAAAATAATAAAACACAGCCCGGCATACACCGCGACGCGTTTTGTTTGACCGACTTTATTGGCAACAAAAAGCGGCCTTCCGGCCGCCCGCATCATTCTTCTTTCTTCTTCCGTGCCTTCATCCGCTGTTCCAGGTCCAGTATCTTCTTCCGGAGCCTGAACGCCTTGGGCGTGACCTCCAGCAGTTCGTCGTCGTCCAGGAATGCCAAGGCTTCCTCCAGGGAGAAGCGGCGGGGGGGAGAGAGGGTCACATTGTCGTCCTTGGCCGCCGAACGGGTGTTGGTGAGGTTCTTGCCCTTGCAGACATTGACGCTGATATCCTCGCCCCGGCTGCTTTGCCCCACGATCATCCCGGCGTAGATGCGCTCCCCGGGCCCGATAAATAACTGTCCCCGGTTCTGGGCGGAGGAGAGGGAATAGGCCACCGAGTCCCCGGTCTGGGTCGCCACCAGCACGCCGCTGCGGCGCCCCGGCATGGGGCCCTTCCAGGGGCCGTAGGCATCGAATACCGAGCTCATGATCCCCTCTCCCCGGGTGTCGGTGAGCATCTCCCCTCGGAACCCGAAGAGTCCCCGGGAGGGGATGGCGTACTCCATCCGGGTGCGGCCCTCGTGGACCTTCATGTCGATGAGCTCCCCCTTGCGGCGGCTCAGGTTCTCCATGATCGAGCCCACGCTCTCCTCGGGGACGTCGATGACCAGGCGCTCCATGGGCTCCTGCCTGCCGTCATCCCCCTCGTGGACGATGACCTCGGGCTTGCTCACCATGAATTCATACCCCTCGCGCCGCATGGTCTCCACGAGGATAGATAGGTGCAGTTCCCCGCGTCCGCACACCCGGAAGGCGTCGGTCCGATCGGTCTCCTCCACCCGGAGCGCCATGTCGATCTGGTCTTCCTTGCTGAGACGGGCCCAGAGCTGGCGGGAGGTCACATACTGGCCCTCCTGCCCCGCGAAGGGACCGGTGTTCACCGAGAATGTCATCACCACCGTGGGCTCGGATACCTGCATCACCGGCAGCGGGTCCCGGTGATCCGGGTCGGTCAGGGTATCGCCGATCTCGATCTCCCCGATCCCGGAGAGCGCGATGATATCCCCGACGCCGGCGGACTCCACCGGCACCCGGGTCAGCCCCTCAAACATCATGAGGCTGGTGATCCGGGTGGGCAGGGGATTACCCTTGCCCTCCGGGGTGCAGATGGCGATGGGATCGCCTATCTTGAGGCTGCCCCGGTCGATGCGCCCCACGGCGATGCGGCCCACGTAGTCGTTGTAGTCGACGGTGGATACCTGCATCCGGACGGGGGCGTCGGCGTCCCCCTCGGGGCAGGGGATATGGGTGAGGATGGCGTCGAATAGATCGCTGAGATCGTCTTTCATGTCATGGGGGGTAAGGCCCGCCTTGCCGTCCCGGCCCGAGGCGTAGACCACGGGGCTGTCGAGCTGGTCGTCGTCGGCCCCCAGCTCCATCAATAGCAGCTGTGTCTCCTCCAATGCCTCGTAGGCCCGGGCGTCGGGGCGGTCGGTCTTATTGACCACCAGCACCAGGGGCAGCGACAGGGCCAGCGCCCTGGAAAGCACGAACCGCGTCTGGGGCATGGGACCCTCCGCCGCGTCGATCAGGACCAGGGCCCCCGAGACCATGGATAGCACCCGCTCCACTTCGCCGCCGAAGTCGGCGTGGCCGGGGGTGTCCACGATATTGATCCGGACGTCCTTCCAGCGCACGCCGGTATTCTTGGATAGGATGGTGATGCCCCGCTCCCGCTCCAGATCGTTGGTGTCCATGGCCCGCTCGGCGATATGCTGGTTCTCCCGGAAGAGCCCGCTCTGGCGGAACATGGCGTCCACCAGTGTGGTCTTGCCGTGATCGACGTGGGCGATGATGGCTATATTGCGCAGGTCTGTGCGTTGTATCATGATGCCTCCGATTCCTTCTATCAGGATGCCCCGTGGGGGGCATGTGGTTTCACAACCCATATAAAATACCATAGCCCGGTCCGTTTGTCATGTGAATTTGTCGAAAATGCCCAATAAAAAAAGCACCTTAAAGGTGCCCTTGTACCAGGTCAATCCCTATCGCAGCAGACCCTGCAGCGCCTGGTTGGCGTCCTTGTCGATGAACCAGGTCAGATCCCCCTCCATCAGCACCCCTTTGGCCTCGGTGTCCTCATCCAGCCAGAGGTCGTACTCCCTGTCGCTGCCGTCGGCATAGCACACATGGACCGCGTAGTCGCGGGGACGGATATCGATCTTGTCGCGGGTCTTGGACCGCTTATCCATGGCGGTCAAAAAACAGGTGAGATCCTCCTCTTCGGTGAGGGTCCAGGACTTGATAGGCTGGGGAATCAGGGAAGTGCCGTCATTCTCATAGGCGTAACGGACGGCCTCGATGGACCGGACATCCTGATACTGCTGTCCGCATCCCGCCAATATGCATATTCCGAGTATGGCCGTCACCAGCAGCCAGAGATTTTTCACCGATAAACATCCCTTCCGCGTGTTTCTCTATATGAGTCGTATGCGCCGGGCGAAAAGTTTCATCCCGCGGATAATTTCCAGGCATTTCTGGGGAACTTAAAACTGCTTCCTTTACCATTATGCTCTATTTCCCCATGGGAATCAATAGATTTTTTAATACTTTCGTAAAAAAAAAGAAATATTTTTGAGATGAAGATGTCACATATCTCTTTTCAGACGGAGTCGGTGACAGTAGGGCGCAAAACCCAGGCTTTCCCAGAATGCCCTGCCGGCGCTATTCCCATCCAGTACGTCCAGGGTGATCTCATCCGCATCGGTAAACACAGTGTCCAGCAGTTGACGAAAGGCCCGCCCGCCAAGTCCCTGGCGCCGGAAACCGGGAAGGATATAGAACTGCCGGACATAGACGCGGCGGCTTCCGCTTTCCGGCAGCTCACTCCGGTAGAGGCAGTATCCTGTGATATCATTATCCCCCAGGAGCAGCACCGCCGTATACGCCCCCGCCAGGAATCCCTCCATACGCTCGATGAGCCGGGCAGTGTCCATGGGATTTTCACTGTCCTCATACCGGATCAGCACGCGGTTCATCCGCGCCAGCAGGGGGATATCGTCTTGGGTGGCTTCTCTATACCCGATACCCATATAGGGCTTACGGACACAGCATGGAGGCGACCTCCACGTTGAAGGGACACCGGGTCTCGCAGACGCCGCACCCCGTGCACTCCGCCGGGGGCGCGCCTCCCGCGTCGACACGGCGCATGGCGGCGGCGATATCGATGTGCCGGGGGCAGGGGAGGCAGTGATTGCAGTAGAGGCACTTGGGTGTGCCCGACCACTTCAGGGCCTCGCGGTAGGCGATGGAGAAGTCCTTTTCCCCTTCACTGGCGCTGAGATACCGGAGTGACTGGGCGTATTCTTCCGCGGAGCGGCACCCGAGTACCGCCGCCACCACCCCGGGCTGGCTCAACGCGTAATGGATGCACTGGCTGGGGGTCAGCTTGACGGGGGTGTCCTCGCCCAGCAGCCGTCCGCCCGCGTAGGTCTTCATGACGACGATCCCCACGCATTCCCGCTCGCACAGCGTGTACAGATCCCTGCGTTCATTGTCCATGCTGACCTGGCTCTGGAGGCTGTCTTTTTCGTTCCACAGCTTGTCGATCCCGTAGTCAGGGGGCATCAGGTCAAACAGGGGATTGACGGAAAACATGATGGCGTCCATATGGCCGGTGGCGATGGCCGCCCGGGCCACCTGGGGCACATGGGTGGCGATCCCGATCATCCGGGCCGCGCCCTTCTGTTTCTGCGCGAGGGCGAATTCCAGGATACCGTCTTCCAGGCAGGTTTTCAGATCGTCCATCTCATCCACGTAGTGAATCATCAGCATGTCGATGTAGTCTGTATCGAGCCGTTTCAATAGGTCATAATAAAAATCTTTGACCATCTGCATATCCCGGGTGCGGTGGTACTGGCCGTCTTTCCAGGCGGCCCCCAGGTGGCCGGCGATCATCATCCGGTCCCGCCGGCCCTTTAGCGCCCGGCCGAAGTGATCCCGGATGTCCGGGGAGCCCATGAAAAGATCGGTGTAATTGACCCCCGCGGCCATGGCCATGTCGAGGATCTCCCTGACGGTCTCGTAGGGGGCGCTCTCGATGTGTTCGGCCCCCAGGGATATCTCGCTCACCTGGATGCCCGTTTTTTGAAAAGTCCTGTACTGCATGGTGTCCCCCTTATATCAATATGTATTGTTTGCAGGGCTATCCCGGACGCAATCGTTTCACATCGGAAGGCGCATCAGAATGACCACACCAAACCCTGCCGGTCGAACAAACGTTCTCCGTCATTATAATACGATAATTTTCCCAAGGCAAGTATATGTTGGGCTATATATAGTATAAAACTGTAATACTATGGCGAAAGAAGGAAATACCATAATAAAGAAGAAAAACATAGGGGGGAAAGAAAATCGAAAGGGGGGATTTTGCATGAAAAAGAGTGCGAAGGCACTTTCCTGGGTCCTGTTACTGTGTATGACGGCGTTTATATTGACGCTGCCCGCGCCCGCGCAGGCTGCCCAGGACCACGACTGGACGACCTACAATCTGCCCGCCGGGATACGGCCGGCGGCTGTGGTCACCATCGGATCGCTTGTTTATGTGGGCACCAATGACGGCTTGTACAAGGGCATCGGAGATGATTGGTCGAAAGTGGATGCGGGTGTTCCCCTTGGCCTCGTGCGGGGACTCGCCTACGACCCTGTGGAGCAAAAGATGTACGTATCCGACCCCGACAATACCCGGGTGCTGGTATGGAATATGGCGGACAATACATGGGGCCGGTTTACCTACCGGAATTTTGACAGCCGGGGACTTGACCTCTATCGGGACGGCGATCAGTACCGGGTATATGTGACTGAGCGGACTGACAATTATGTGTTTGAGTATCGGGGCGCAAGCGGGTATGGTAATCTCTCAACCGACGCCGATCCCGTGGGCGCCATGTACCGGCCTTACGACGCGGTGAGGCACGGTAATACCCTATATGTGGCCGACCGGGAAAATGACCGTATCCTGGTCCGGAGTCCGGGTTGGTCCGAGATCGTGCACCCCACTTATACCCAGGACGTGACCGATCTGGCGGTACTCTCCGACGGCACACTGTACTTCTCCGAGTACGAAAAAGACCGTGTGATGAAATACGCCGACGGCCACTATACCATCGTCATGGCGGGCTCCGCGCTGCTAAACGGCCCCTGGGGCGTCTACGCCGACGAATGGGATAATCTATTCGTCTGCGACAGGCTCAATAACCGGATCCTGCGGACCCAGGACGACAACGACCGGCTGAAGGCGATCAGCGTCAACACCGCCCTGCTGCCGGGATTCTCCCCTGACACCTATGAGTACTTCCTCACCTATGAGAACCGGACCGAGTCCATCGATCTGGACGCCTGGGCCGAGTCCCCCTACGCCGTGGTATCCGGCACCGGGACCAAGGAATTGGAAGTGGGGGAGAATACATTCACCATCCGGGTCGACCCCGAGCTGGGGACCCACCGGGACTATGTGCTCCACGTCACGCGGCTTGCACCGCCCCATCCGGCCTATACCGCCGAGCTGACCGCCGACGCGGACACGGTAGAAGTGGGGGAGGACGTCACGTTTACCCTCACCCTTACCAATACCGGGGATGTGGGGTTCACCGACATGGACGCGGTCAATACCGTAAGCACCGAGCACCCTATCGCCGATCTCATGCTGGGGGTGGGGGAGACAAGGACGGAAGAGATCACCGTCACCGCGGGGGACGAAGACGTGGAAGAGGGCGTACGGTTCGCCTACGACGTCGTCGGACGCACCGCCATGGGGCATGAGATCCATGTGTCCACCGGGACGTGCGCCGTCGCCGTAAACGGAGCCGCTCCCGAGTCATCCGATGCGGATGAAGCCGAAGAGACCGCGGGAGCGGTATCCGAGACCCCGGATGCCGCCTCGTCACCCGTCTCCTCCGTGTCGCCGGAAGTATCCCCGTCCCCGGGCGCGGAAGCTGAGGCTATTGCGGCAGAAAACACCCCCGGGGAGCCGGGCGGTCTGAGCAATACCCTGCTATGGGCAGGCGGGGGATTACTTCTCCTGCTGCTGATCGCGGTGATCATCCTGCTGATCATCCTGCTGCGACAGAAGAAGAAAGGGCCCGCCACTCAGATAGAGGCGGAAACCGCCGCTTTGCCTGATAGGGTAGTACCGGTGCCCCCCGCGGACGCCGCGGACCAGGAAGAGCCGGTTGACACGCAGATCGAGGACACAAAAGATACACCTGAGGACTAATACGAAAGAAGCCCGGCACTGCCGGGCTTCTTGTTGTCAAAGTTGTTAGCGGTTGTACTCCTTGACGGCCTTATCCATCTTTCGCTTGGCGTCCCGCTCGGCCTGGGCATGCCGCTTGTCGTATTGCTTCTTGCCCTTGGCCACCGCCAGCTCCACCTTAACCAGACTGCCCTTCAGGTACAGCTTGGTGGGGATCAGCGTCCGGCCTTCCTGCTGGGTGTAGCCGATGAGATGCCGGATCTCCCGTTTGTTCAATAGGAGCTTTCGGGTGCGGATGGGGTCGGCGTTGTGGATATTGCCCTTCTCATAGGGGCTTATGTGCATCCCGTATAGGAAGACTTCCCCTCCCCGGACATTGGCGTAACAGTCCTTCAGGTTCACCCGGCCCATGCGGATGGACTTCACCTCTGTACCGGTGAGTACAATCCCCGCCTCATAGGTTTCTTCTATAAAATAATCGTGCCGCGCCTTTTTGTTCTGGGCGACCAGCTTGACGCTCTCGGCTCCCATAGTGGATACACTCCTTTGCCAGTGAATGGTACCACGCCCAAAGGACCCTGTCAATCTTGACGGCGGGGCCAAAACGCGATACACTTATTTCGAGCCAAAGAAGCGAGAGGTATTTTACAGAATGAAGAAGAGCACCGTAGCCTAAGACAATCGAGACGGCATATCTGTTCCCCGCCGGGAGCGGAGGATGCCACATGGCAGACAACGGTGCAGCATATCCACATGTATTAACATACCGCGCGAGCGGTTTGAAAGAGGATGCATTAGTTGCGTCCTCTTTTGTTGTCTCCCGATGTCTGCGCCGATCGGAAAGGATGAACCATATGTCACAAGAGATAGAAAAAATGGCGGCTTTTTTTGACAAGCGGGCGGAGGGGTACGAGGAGCACATGCGGTCGCTCCTCGATATGGACGGATTCTACGGCGCGGTGGCCGGGGCGTTTTCGGAGAGCGAAGAACGTCTCAATATACTGGACCTGGGGTGCGGTACCGGGCTGGAGATGGGGTATCTGTTTCAGCAGATGCCGAACGCGCGGATCACCGGGATCGACCTGGCCGGGGAGATGCTCAATCAACTGCGGCATACCTACCGGGAGCGGATGGATCAGATCACGCTGATCCAGGAGAGCTATGTGACCCACCCCCTGGGAGAGGCCCGCTACGACTACGCCGTGTCGGTCCAGAGCCTGCATCATTTTCTCCCCGGGGAGAAGACGGCGATCTACCGCAAAATACATGAAGCTCTCAGAGAAGGCGGCGTCTATGTGGAGGGAGACTTCGTGGTGGATGAAGAGGACGCCGAGGAATACATGCAGGTCTATCGGGATCACATGGCGGAAGGGAACGGGGCGCTCTATCACCTGGATATCCCCTTTACACTGGATACCCAGATTAGACTGCTCACTGAAGCCGGGTTTAGTAAGGTGGAGGTGCTCTACCATGAGGACGCCGCCGCCGTGTACAAAGCGACGAAGGGGTGATTCATATGGTATTGATCGAACTGAAAGATATACGAAAGACATTTATCGAGCATACGGTCCTGGACGGCGCGGACCTGCGGGTGGACGAGGGTGACCGGATCGGTCTCATCGGCCCCAACGGCGCGGGGAAGACCACCCTGGCCAATATACTCTACGGCTCCCTGGAGCCGGACAGCGGGTCGCGGATTCCTTTCAAGAAGGAATTGACGGTGGGGTACCTCAGACAGTCCAGCGAATACACCGAGACCATGATGGAGGCCATGCTCGCGAGCGATCTGGGTGACCTTAGGCAGGCCGCGGGACAGATGGGCATGGAGGATGTGTTCGACTGGGACGCGGACCGGGCGGCCACATTAAGCGGGGGAGAGCGGACCAAATTAGCGTTCCTGCAGGCGTGGGCGGCCAGACCCCATCTATTGATCCTGGATGAGCCCACCAACCACCTGGACATGGCGGGGCGGGAGTGGCTGATCGGCCAAATCCGGGAGTACCCCGGTGCCGTGCTGCTGATCTCCCATGACAGGTACCTGCTCGACCGGACCGCTAACCGGATCGCGGAAATCGAAGGCGGAAAGGTCCGGATGTACGAGGGCGGGTACGCCTTTTACCGGGAGGAAAAGGCCCGGCTTACGCGGGAGTACCGACGTCAATATGAAAAGGAAGAAGCGGAACAACGAAAGCTGGCCGCCGAGATCAGTAAGGTGCGGCAGTGGGCCCAGAGCGGCCATGACAACGCCCAGAAAAAGGCCATCAAGACCGGGATGAAATTCGGCGGCAAGGAGCACTATCGGGCCAAGGCAATGAAGAAGGACCGCCAGGTCCAGTCCAAGATCAAGCGTCTGGAAAAACTGAAGGAAAACCGCCTGGAGAAACCCCGGGAATCTGACCCGGTCCGCATCGCCTTCGCGGAGGGGGGCGGCCACGGGCGGCGGATGATCGAGGCGGAGGGCCTCGGGCATCGGTTCGGGGAACGGACGCTCTTCGTCGGGGGTGACTTCATTATCGAGCGGGACGCCCGGGTGGGGATCACCGGAGACAACGGCTGCGGCAAGACCACGCTATTGCGGATGATCACCGGGGACATACGGCCCCAAAAGGGCCGCCTGTGGGTAAGCCCCTCTGCTAGGATGGGGTACCTGACCCAGGACGTCACCGACCTGCCCCAGGGGAAGTCGCCGTTATCGTATCTGCAGGGCAGATACCCCCAGCGCCGGGACGCGGGGAACGTGCTCGGTGCCATCGGGCTACGGGGCGATCTGCTTCAGAAAAATATCGGACACTTAAGCATCGGCCAGCAGATGCGGGTGAAGCTCGCCCAGCTCGCCATGGAGGAAGTGAACCTGCTGCTCCTCGACGAGCCCTCCAACCACTTGGATATCCAGAGCCGGGAGGAGGTGGGGGACGCCCTCACCCGGTTCCCCGGCACCCTGCTGCTGGTATCCCATGACCGGTACCTCATCGAGGAGGTCTGTACGTCTATGCTGGTGTTTGACGGGGGGCGGATCGAGTACAGGGGGCGGGTGGACTTCTCCGCGGGAGGGACGGTGACCCAGGAGGCGGGAAACGGCCCGTCAACCGACAGGCTGCTCCTGGACACCCGGATCGCGGCCCTGATGGGGGAGATGGAGCGGATGCCCAAGGACAGCCAGGAGTACGGGGAGAAGGAGACGGAACTGATGAAACTGATGCGGCTAAGGTGAATATCTCAAAGATAAATTTTTTAAGGAACGGTGAATGCCGTTCCTTAATCTTTACAATAATTTTATAGGAGCCGGAGCCTCTTAGTAAACGCATCAATACATAACTATTCTCGTATTATTAAATAGTAATACCAGTTTTCTTTGATTTTCACGCTTTTATCGACTAGAGGGGGATTATCATTTTTTCTGTAAACAATTCCTTGTTCGTATACATCTTCAAACAAAAAGAATATCTCTTCATCTTGGCTGTTTTCATAAATTCCTATAATATTATTTTTCTTAACAAATTTCTTGATACTTTTTTTTAGATCACTGTTTGAATTATTTAGTACCACTTCATTCATAAATAATTCTTTACTTTGCGGAAAATAATCCACTTGAATATTTTCTTCCGATTCAAATGCGAATTCAGTGATGTCTTCAAACATTTCAGCATTATGGTTAAAAACATCAATGATATAGTCTTTGGCTATATGGTCTTCAGAATTATCAACATTATTATCATTATTGCTGAGCAGAAAAACCATTACGGATAGAGCCAGTATGACTACTATGGCGGATATTACCGATATCGCTTTCATAATTACCTGCCCTCTTAAAATTTTCCGTATGACTAGATAATATATCCATTATAATACAGAATAGTTGTTATTGCACAGATCCTTATGCATGAGCCTCCTGTAACTATTCAAGTCACCTTGACAAAAACGATTTTGGGTATATAATATGAGTGAGTACTCACTCAGGAGGTAGATACCATGCCCAAGGATGATGACAGTTACGATATCCAGGAGACACTGGAGGAATACATCAAGGATTACCCTGACAAGGAAGTGCGGATCTTAAACGCCGCCATCAACACCTTCGCGGAGAAGGGGTTCGAGCGAACCAAGACCAAGGAGATCGCCCAGAAGGCGGGGGTGGCAGAGGGGACGATATTCAGGTATTTCCCGACGAAGGACGCTATTTTGGAGCGGATGGTGCCGTTATTATTCAAGATCATCAAGCCCAGGGTGGAAAAACCCATCATCGATATCATCGAGGGTACAAGGGGCGAGCCCATCGAGGTCATATATACCACCATCGTACTGGATCGCATCAAGCTGATCCGCCAAAACGAGCGGTTCTTGCTGTCGGTGCTGCCCGCCCTGATCCACCGCCCGGTGATGATGAATCAATTCAAAGAAAGTATACTGCCCCTCATCGAGAAATACCTGACCCAGGTCCTCGACGCCGCCAAGGCCCGGGAAGAGATCCGGGAGGACGTGAGCCCGGATATCGTGATGTCCACGATGATCGGATTTATACTCGCGTACTGTATCATCAACGGGTATGAGGACGAGGAAAAGGTGGAGGGGGATGTCAGTCAATTTGTCCAAAACGTAATGGAAGGATGGCGCAGATAATGCATACGATCGAAGCGCAGGACCTATGGAAGAAATTTGACAGGGAAGAGGTGCTTAGGGGCATCGACCTCAGCATGGAGCAGGGGGAGGTGCTGGGTATCCTCGGCCCCTCCGGGGCGGGGAAGACCACCCTCGTGAAATGCCTGATCGGCATACAGCGTCTCAACAAGGGCAGGGTGAGGATCAACGGCACCGGGATCCCCAACCTTAAGCTCATGGATCATATCGGGTACATGGCCCAGCAGGACGCCCTCTATGAGGACCTCTCAGGAATGCAGAATCTCGTTTTTTACGGACGGCTGAAGGGAATGGACAAAAAGGAAGCAACAGCCCAGGCCAATGATCTCATGGACATGGTGGAGCTAGGAAAGGACAAGGGCAAGAAGGTGGTCCACTACTCCGGGGGGATGAAGCGGCGGCTGTCTCTCACGGCGGCCCTGATCGGGGACCCGGAGGTGATCATCCTGGACGAGCCTACGGTGGGGATCGACCCGGTGCTGCGGGAACTTTTCTGGGAGGAATTTGACCGGCTGAAGCAGAAGGGACGGGCGATCATCGTCACCACCCATGTGATGGACGAAGCCGATAAGTGCGATCGGCTCATCCTGCTTAGGAACGGCAATATCATCGAGGACGGGGCGCCGGAGGAACTGAAAGCAAAGACCGAGGAGGGCACCTTGGAAGCGATATTCATCCAGTCGGCCCGCCGGGAAGGGGGCCGCTCATGAAGATACTGGTGATCGCGGGGAGACTATTCCGCCAGATCAACGGCGACAAACGCACGCTGGCGCTGATGATCGTGGCGCCCATACTGATCATGACCCTGCTGTATTTCCTGCTGGGCTCGGGAGTCTCTACGGTACTCATCGACGTGGTGGCGGATACCGGGGTGGATACGGCGGCCCTCGCGGAACTGGCGACGGTGACGACGGTCCAAAGCGAGGCGGACGCCATCGCCCGAATGCAGGACGGAGAGAGCGACGGGTACATCGACGGCGATACATACGTGGTGGAGGGGGCGGATCCCGGCTTAAGCGCACTGGTTACCCGGGTCTATATGCACTACGACATGCAGCAAAAGCTTAACAATCTACCGGCCCAGGCGGCGGGTCTCACAAAGGATATCATGACCGAGCTGCCGGTGGAGAGCTACTATGGCGGTGACGATTACGAGCAGTTTGATTTCCTGGCACCCAGCATGATGGGATTCATCATATTCTTCCTGGTGTTTTTGCTGGCGGGGATCGCGTTTCTGCGTGAGCGGATCAGCGGTACATTGGAGCGGATCATGGCCACGTCTCTCAGACGAAGTCATTTGGTGGCGGGGTATTTCCTGGGGTTCGGGGTATTCGCCGCGATCCAGACCATCGTGATCCAGGTGTTTCTGATCTATGTGCTTAAGATCCATACGGGGACCAATTTCTTTTTGGTGCTGCTGATCAATCTCACAATAGCGGGGACGTCCCTGGCCCTGGGGACGCTGCTATCGGCCTTTGCTCGCAACGAGTTTCAGTTGTTCCAGTTCGTCCCCATCGTGATCATCCCCCAGATATTGTTCTGCGGACTCTTCAACCTCCGGGAGACGCCCCAGGTAATTCAATATCTCGCAAAGATATTCCCCTTGACATACGGGGCGGACGCCCTCAGAAACGTGATGCTGCGGGGGAGGGGGTTCGCCGATATCTACCCGGACCTGCTGGTCATGCTGGGGTTCACGGCGCTGTTCATCTTGCTGAATATACAGGCGCTTAGAAAGTACAGGGATATATGATTTTTGATAGAGCGGCCGGGCAGGCCGCTTTTTTATGTCCCTGTTCGCCAACTGTGAATTTGCCCTTCTTTGACTTTTGAGGGGTAATGCCTTATAATGGAAATGTTCGTTGATACTTTTACTGTCTTTGAATGAGGAAGGTGAGAATTGATTTTATGGGTTTCTTAGGATGGATCATTTTAGGCGCGCTGGCGGGATGGATCGCCAGCATGCTGACCAGAAATAACGCCAATATGGGGGCTATAGCCAATATCGTCATCGGTATCGTCGGCGGTTTTGTCGGGGGTATTATCGTCAATCTCCTTGGCGGAATGGGTGTCACGGGCTTTAACCTGTGGAGCCTGCTCGTGGCCGTATTCGGGGCGACGGTGCTGCTGGTGATCGTGAATCTGATCAAGAGAAGATAATATACGATGAATCAAAAATGGCGGCCGAAAGGCCGCCATTTTTATGTCATCATAGCAAATGCTTCACGTTTTCCAGCCACACGTTCTGAAACCGATACCGGCTGTCCTCGGTCAATTCCTCGATCCCTTTTTTTAGTCTAGAAAGCCGCTTGTTTTTAAGCAAGGCTGGGTAACGCTCCATCATGGCCAGATACGCCGCGTACCAGAGCTTGTAGTCCTCATACCGTCCGTAGCATTCGATGGAGCGGTGCCGCAAGTTCCAGGGGTTGAGCCCCGCGTAGTGGATGCCGTAGAGTCCGGAGAGCTCGGGGTATCCGTGAAAGGACGCGTACCTGATATCGAGATTGTGCCAGCGGCCCGAGTAGCGCAGTGTCAGATACTGCATGTCTGGCCAGCGGTAGGCGTTGAGACGTTCCTGGGTCTCCGGCTTCGATACGTCCTCTATCATGGAGCGGTATTCCTCGGCGGAGGGGGAGAGGACATAGAGCGCCCCGTTGACCCCCATATTGGTGGCGTCAGCGGCCACCCGGTCGGTAAACTCCCTGGGTATGGGGGCGCCGTGGGGGCAGCAGGCGTAGCGCGTATGCCAGTTCCACTCCCCGGTCTCGTAATAGCTGTCCGGGATCACATACCGGCCGTCACTATCGTACTCCATACAGTATTCTTTTTTCTCGTTGATGCATCCCGCGGGGGTATCCACCTCGAAGAGCGTATCGTAATGGATAAGCGGCAGTATATCGCTGTCGGCCACGGCCACTTTGTCGTAGGCCTTATGATAGACGCCGTCCCGGCCCAGCAGGAGGCAGTTGAACCGGGTAAATATATGGGGCAGGTCCTGGCGCTGCTGGCCCAGCCGGTGGGGGATATGGACGGGATCGATGACGACGGCGTCGTCGTAGAGCGCAAGCAGGGCCTCCCGGACGTCCGCGGGGAGACTCTCCGATACGATGCAGAGGATATCGGCCGCGGTCCGCTGGCACCGCAGCCCGTAGGCGAACAGCAGCGCGCCGGGCAGATACCGCCCGTCTCCCAATAAAAATGTCACGTACGCGTTGGCCATGCACACCTCATTCGTCCAGATCACTGCGAAGTCAAGGTACCATAGGCCCGGGTGCTTGTCAACCATAGGCAAAAGGCGGAAATGATATGGAAAAGGGGTTGACAAAGGCATGCCGCGGGGCCTATAGTATAGATGTTGGTACTGTGCAGCGCAAGATAGTAAATACAGTACGGAACAATACGTAAGCAGACACTGTGGTGAACCGGATGAAAAAGACGGATATGAAAAAGCCATTATTCAAGTTTTTCCTGCTGACCTACCTGGTCTTTTGGGGAATGCTGGGACTGACCGGCCTTGTGTTCAGCCTGGGGGTGCCCGCGTGGGTGCAATACATCCTGCCCGTACTCTGCGCCTGGTCGCCGACCATCGTGTTTTTATTGATGTTCTCACGGCTGTATCCAGGCATGACGTTGAAAAGTTATCTCAAACAGCAATTTACCACGGGACTGAGCCTGCCCATATTGGCCCTGGTGGTGCTCGTGCAGGTCGTCATACTGGCCGCCGCCACGGGCGCCCACTCCATCCTCAACCAGGTCCAGTTTTTCTCGGCATTTACCCTCTCCGCCCCCGTATTGCTAATGGGATTTATGGATTCATTGATCCGGGGCCCCCTGGGGGAGGAGCTGGGGTGGCGGGGATATGCCCTCAACGAACTGCAGAAGAAGCATACGCCCCTTTTCTCTGCGGTGCTCTTAGGTCTTTTGTGGGGATTCTGGCACGCGCCGCTGTGGTTTATCAATTCGGGGTTTACCGGCAATGTGCTCATGCAGTACATCCTGGTATTCATGATATCGATCATCTGTACGTCCATCGTCATCACGGCGTTTTACAATATGAACAAGAACCTGATCGTCCCCATATTGATTCATCAGGTGTTTAATTTCCTGCTGGCGATCTCCCGGGTCTATCTGGTGGAGATCCTGTATTATGTATGTATCGGCTACCTGTTGTTCGCCATCCTTTTGATCTGGATCAACCCCAAGAAGGCGTTATACGGCAATAGAGACACCATGACGACGACAAAAAAACGGCAGCAGGCTATGTAGGAGGCATAACGAATGAATATACAGTTTAAAAAAGGCGTGCTGGAGCTCTGTGTGCTTTCCGTGCTGGTCCGCAGGGACTGCTACGGCTACGAACTGGTCCAGGAAATCTCCCGGAATATCGACATATCGGAGGGTACCATCTATCCGCTGCTCCGCCGGCTCAAGGGCGACGGGTATGTCACCGCCTATCTGGAGGAATCCTCCGAGGGACCGCCCCGGAAATACTATCAACTGACGGAATTGGGCAAGGCCACCTTAGCGACCCTGACGCAGGAGTGGGAGGACTTCGTAACCCGTGTCAACCGCATCGTGAAGGGGGCGCCGGAGGATGAATAAACGGCAGTATCTGGACGCCCTGCAAAAGGGGCTCAAATGGATGCCGGACGCAGAGCGGCAGGAGGCCCTCTCCGACTATGAGGAGCATTTTAGCGCGGGGATGGCCCGCGGCAAGAGCGAGGAGGAGATCGCCTCCAATCTGGGGGACCCGGCGGAGACCATCCGGATGTTTCATACAGAGAGCCGCCTCGCCGCCGCCCAGGAGACGGTGGCCAGGGCCAGGAGCAGCCGTTCGACTTCGAGTGTCCTCAACGCCATACTGGCCGGGATCGGCCTCGGATTTTTCAATCTCATCATCATTCTGCCCGTATTTTTCTCCCTGGTGGCGGTGGTAATCTCTCTCTACGCGGCGGCGGCGAGCATCGCCGTATCCGGTATCGCTGTCATGCTCGGGGGGATACTTTTCCCGGTGATCGAGCTGGGGCCGCCTCCCTTGACGGCGGCGATTTTTTTGCTGGTGGGCGTCGGCCTTATCTGCCTGGGAATCCTGGCCTGCATCGGGTGCTGGTATGTAAGCAAATACTTCGCAAAAGGCATGATGAAGTATATCGAATTCAATATAGACATCGTACGGGGCCGCAGCCAGCGGCGCGCCATGCGGCCGCGGCCCGCCGCCGAGGTCGCGGCACAACCCCGCCGCGACGGCCCCGGCGAAGAAGCGAAGAGGACTTCTTTCGGGGACTGGATGCGCCGCGCCGGGGACGCCCTGGACACGGCCACGGAAAAGACAGCCCGGGGAATGCGGGATGCAGGACGGTGGGCCGCCGGTGGATGGCGGAAATGCAGGAATTGGTGGAAACAATTTTTCTCAGACGAGAAGGAGGAAATATAGAATGAAGAAATTTGTCATCATCATGGTATCGATCACCGCGGTGTGTCTCATCGCCGCCGTGGTCCTCACGGCGGTCAATCAAGGCAACAATGTCTGGGACCGTTCCCGCGGGGACTGGGAGAATATGATCGAAGGGAGCGGCGGCGAGGTAGACCAGACACAGACCGCCTCACTGAGTGGGAAAGGCGAAAGCTTCACCGTAACCGTCCGCTCCAGTTCGGACAATATCCAGGTGCATTACGGGGATGAGGGGGAAGTGCGGGTTCGGTTTCATGGGACCATCCGCAGCAGCCGGCGTAATATCCCCGTGCCCACCCTGCGGATGGAGGAGACCGCCCACGGCGTGTCCTTCTGGCTTGATAATACCAACGTGACTTTTGTAGGATTTTACAGCCGCAACACTGTCATGGACGTGTACCTGCCGTCTTCCTACGCCGGGGATCTGGACCTAAATGCCTCGTCGGGGAATATAGAGGTAGGGGGATACTCCCTAAACGAACTGAAATGCGACGCCTCGTCGGGGAATGTCGTCATCAATGATGTGGATGCGGATAGCGTCTCCGCGAATACCTCCTCCGGGAATATCAAGGCGGACGGCATCGGCGGCGGGTCTTTCATCGCGAAAGCCACCTCCGGCAATATCACAGGCGGGGACATCGACGCCGATACGATCGATCTGGAGACATCCTCCGGCGATATGCGGCTTTCCGGCGTTTCCGGCGATATCGAGGCCAACGCCTCCTCTGGCAGGATCGGCATCGAAGAGATCGGCGGCTCCGGCAAGGTGGATGCCGAAGCCTCCAGCGGGGATATCGTGATGACCTTTACGGAAATGGGGATGGACCTTCGGTTCCATACCAGTTCCGGGGCGGTGAAGCTTTTGTTCCCCTCGGACGCGGCCTTCGGGATCAATTTCGACACCAGTTCCGGGTCGTTCCACAGCGATTTTCCCGTCACCATGACAAAGAGTGAGCGTAATTCGGTGGAGGGATATGTGGGGAGCGATACCAATTCCGTCCGAGTCCAAACCTCCTCCGGGGACTGCCGGATCAATACGCGCTAGATACCGATACTGACGATGAAAGGCAGGGGGATCATCCCCCTGCCTTTGCTGTGAAAAGCGGGTGTGGGCTATTTAGCGAAGATATGCAGCAACCTCTTTTTAAACTCTTTCGCCTTATGCATATCGTGTTTGATGGCGTAAGCGCCGATCAGCTCCAGGGCAATCCCCAATCCGAGCCCCAGTCCGTACAGGGCCTCCGGTAATTCGATAAAGTGGTTGAGCCCGATCAAGACGCCTACCAGCAATATACCGACGCGCAGATACCAGTTCATTTTCCGCTGTCTCATGGTCAGTACTTCCTCCCAAAATACAGACGCAGGGATGCCTTTACCAGCACCAGGAACAAGAGTGCCATGATCAGTGTAAAAAATACAGTCTGATCAAAGAATCCGGCGATCACGGCGGCAAAGCCAAGGCCAACGCCAGCGATCTGAAAACCCAGAGAGCCTGTTTTCTGGTATATCATTTGCTTTCTCTCATCGTTTTCTTTGATATAGCGAGACCTAAGGGCTTCGGGACTCCGCAGAGACACGGCGGCTACGGCCAACCGGATCATGAGAAACAATGTAATCCCGCTCAATGCCCCCGAGGTAAATCCCCGCATATTGTCCGGGATGATGCCCGGCAGCAGGGATAGCTTCGTGCCAAATACCACCAGCAGCAGATAGATAATGTTCGCTAATAGTATCACCGCCGCCAATCCTGCGACCCGTGTTTTGAGTTTCCGTCTGTATGTCTCCATCAGAATACCTCCACATCACTGAAATCAAATACCTCTTCGATAGTTCGCCCGAAGTACGTGGCGATCTTGTAAGCCAAAGCCAGGGACGCGTTGTACTTGCCGCACTCGATGGATGTGATGGTCTGCCTGGTCACACCCACGGCACGGGCAAGCTCCTCCTGGGACAGCTTGTGTTGCTTCCTTAATTTTGGGATGTTTGTTTTCATAACCGCGCTCCTTTGCAAAGTATGCTTCGCGAATTTAGTATAGTGTGCTTTGCAATGCATGTCAAGTGAACTTTGCGAAAATGGAAATCCCGGCGAGTACATGATATGTATTTTCATGATATAATCACAAGATACTAGGGAGGAATTGCCATGGACTTCTTTGAAACCGTTGAAAATCTGCCCCCGCTGGAGACAAAAAGGCTGATCCTGCGCAAGGTGCGGCCTACCGACGCCGAGGCGATCTTTTTCTACGCATCCCGGCCTGAGGTTACCGCCAATCTGACCTGGCGGACCCACCGCAGCCTGGAGGACACCTATCTCTTTATCCAGGGGCTGCAGTACGGGTACGCCGAGGGCACGGCGGCGGACTGGGGGATCGTGAGCAAGGAAGACGGGCGATTTATCGGCACCATCGGGATGGCCCATGTCAGCAGGCTCCACGGTTACGGAGAAGTGGGGTACGTGCTGCATCCCGACTACTGGGGACGGGGGATCGTGACCGAGGCGCTGCGGGCCGTGATCGATTTCGCGTTCACCTACGGTCTCAATCGGGTGGAAGCGGTCCACGTGGTGGAAAACCCGGCATCAGGGCGGGTCATGGAAAAGGCGGGAATGAAATACGAGGGGCTTCTGCGCAAGCGATACAGTATCCAGGGGGAGTACCGGGACATGAAGATGTACGCCATCCTGCGGGAGGACTGGAAACGCGCCAAGACGGACCAACGGGGGAAACAAGACAACGCCGGTGCATGACCACGGGAAAAACGTCCCTGCATCTGGGATTTTGCGTCATATAGTTTACATGGTTATCAAAACTAGATAATGAAATGTGATATATCTGTGATACGGTAAATAGAACTTGAAAGCTGGCTGTGGGGGCATTACAATGGGCATAGAATTAAACGCAGAACGGAGAACGCCCATGGCTGAACGTAAAATCGCTCTTCTCACCGACAGTACCTGTGATCTCACCGACGAAGAATTGAAAGAAAACGGAATCCGCATGGTCCCCATGCGGATCGTCTACGAGGACCGGGAATACCGGGATAGGCGGGATATCATCCTTTCGCAGGTCCTGGACGGCCTTGATACGGAAGTGCCACATTCGTCCCTGCCACTGCCCGAGGATGTGATGGACTGCCTCACTGGCATTATCGCGGAGGGGTACACCGACGTGCTGTATATCTGCGTGTCATCCCAGCTCTCCGGTACGTTTCAGATGATGCGGATGCTGGAAACCCAGTACCCGGACCTGCGGTTCCACGGGATCGATTCCAGGTCCATGTCCATGGGGGTCGGTTTCCTTGCGCTGGAGGCGGCCAAGGCGCTGAAGAAATCCAGCGATCTGTCCATGATTATCAAGCGATTGGAAAAAATGCGGGAAGAGACCCGGACGTTTTTCGCCATGCCTACCTTGAAATACCTGCGGCTGGGGGGCCGGATCGGGGCGGTGGCGGCGGTCCTGGGCACGACGCTGAACCTGAAGCCATTGATCACCATCTCGCCGGAGGGCCGGTTTGTCACAGCGGCCAAGGTCCGAGGCTTTCAGAATGCCGTCACCCGGATGGAGCAGGCGGCCGTCAGGCATTTCGGCCGCCGTCCCATACATCTGGCTGTGGCTCATGCCGATGCCCCCGAGGCGGCACAGTCCCTCAGCGACCGTCTGCATCAGGCTCTAAACGTGGTCCAGTCCCATCTGCGGCAGATCAGCCCTGTGCTGGGAGTGCACTCGGGTCCTGGACTGCTGGGTATCGTCGCGTATCCGGAATTGGCATAATTATGACAGAGGGCGGCCAAAACGGCCGCCCATTTACATGCGGATCATTTTTCTCGGTTTTAGCGCCACATATCCCCGCTTTTCTTCGGCAATATCCCACAGGGAGGAGGCCTGTATCTTTGCGGATATCTTAATCGATGACGGCCACGATCTGACGGGCCTTTCCCTGGACCGGGTAGGATTCGGCCACGGCTCCGGCAAAGAATACAGTAACCTGCATCCCTTCCGTGAGATCGGTAAAGGACGCTGGGCCGTTTACGTCGATCTTGGTATCGGGTGTGATGGTGACCATGGCGTAATCGTACATCTGGCCGGTATCCCGATCGCCCTTCACTTCGATGACCCCCAGGACGTCCTCTGTATCGGATTCTGAGATGGAGAGGATCTTGCCGGCTGCGCCGTATTCGGCAAATCCGTGCTGCTTCCCGGGGACATTGACTCCGTCATCTGTCGAAGCGGGTATAACAACGGCGGGGCCTCCCTGACCATCGGTGGGCAGGATGTCGGGGGGTGTCTGGGTACCGCATCCCGCCAGCAGGGCCAGCGCCATGACGCTGATGATGAAAGCACTTATCTTTCGCATAGTAACCTCCTGATGGTTCTTTAATCTATATGACGGGCTTACAGTGAAAAAGTTTCAATCAAACGGCTGGACAATACTGCCACTGTGGTATCATGGACAATAGGAGGGTGCAGCCGATGGGAAAAGACGTGATCATGCTCTTGATCGAACAGATAGGGATCGTGCTCGGCTACGCCCTCAACCTCAAGCGCACGGGGTTGGACGAAGAGGCCCTGCGAAGCATCGATGAATTCCTGGATCCGGTGCTGGACGGAAGTCCCGACGACCTGGACGCCGCCCATATGGCCGCGGCGCTAGCCGGTCTGTATGTGGATAGCGCCACGGTACTGGGAGTGGCACGGCTGATGCGCGAACGGGGGGAGATACTCGGTAATCTCCGAGACACCCGCTGTTTTGCCCAGTGCCGGAAGGGTTTGCTGCTGGCCATGACCCTGCCGCCTGATGAATGGGCGGCGGACGCGGACTTGGTCTATGAACTGTACCGGCAGAGTGATCTGACAGAAGCCGAACTTATCTCTCTCTTTAAGGGTATGGAGTCAGCCGGGCGTTACGCTTACGCGGAGGACATACTGTACGAGCTGATGGAGGGTCATCCCACAGGTGAGAACAGGGGGCGGGGGATGGCCTTCTATGACAGGCTGCTGGCATTGGACAATGAATCGCTTGTGAAGGGCGGCCTTCCCCGGCAAGAGGTGCTGGAGGGGAGGGACGCTTTTCAGCGGGTTAATTAGCTATTTCATTTCAAACCGCTTGCTCCCCAGGACGGCCCGGACACTGAAGATCAGGACCGATATGATCCAGACACCGATGACGATGCCGGAAGGGATACCGGGCCACAGCAGGCCGGCGCCCGCCGACGCCGCCATCAATACGCCCATCCAAAGCAGACTGGTTCCGATCCAGCGGGCCAGGCCTTCTTTGTCCTTGGTCTTTTGTTCATCATAACCGGCGACCGCGTTCAGCGCTCGCCCTCTCCAGACCAGTACGCCAAGAAGACCCACGAATATACCTATCGCAAGCAGTATGATTTCCATTTGATTCACCTCGAAAATATTATAACATGCCATTATCATGATCACTATTTTATTTTGGACAGGTTTCTGCAATTTTGCTGTTTTCTTGACAGGTATTCCGTCCACTGGTATACTGGTCAAAAGTTTGAATATCAAAATATTGGGTGATAAAAATGTCTTCAGATACAAATACGTTGAATCATCTATTGGTACGGCTCTTCAATGAGATCCTGTCCATCGAGGGCAGGGTGATATGCCAGGGTCGTTTTGGGGACTTGAGCATCAGGGACATGCACTTGATCGAAGCCATCGGCGACGGGGACGGTACCCGGATGAGCGATTTGGCTTCTTTTTTATCCCTGAGTATGGGCACCCTAACAGTGGCGGTGGATCATCTGATCGAAAAAGGATATGTCTGCCGCAGCCGGGACCAGAAGGACCGCCGGGTGGTACTGGCGGCGTTGACTCGCAAGGGCCGGCAGGCATATGAGCGCCACGCCCAGTTTCATCGGGAGATGGTGGATGAGACCATCGCACGTTTAAGCTCCGAGGAGACCGATATACTGATCCGCGCCATGGATGGATTGACCACCTTTTTTGAGGAACGGTATCCGAAATGATTATTCCGGCTAATGCCGGACGGTATTATACATATATTTTATACGGGAGGTATTCAATATGGGGGTACGCATTGTCACAGATTCCACAGCCGATATACCGAAGAGCATGGCACAGCGTCTCGGGATCGAGATCGTGCCGCTGAAGGTACATTTCAAGGATAAGCAGTTTATTGACGGGGTGGATATTGATTCACCCACCTTCTTCAAGATGATGCGGGAGTCCAAGGACATCCCCACAACGTCTCAGGTCAACCCCGAAGAGTTTGAGCCTATATTCCGGAGCATCAGGGATAAGGATGACGAGGTGCTGGGGATATTTATCAGCAGCAAGATGAGCGGGACCACCCAGTCGGCCTTTATCGCCCGCCAGAACCTGGGGGAAGAGGGGATCCATCTCGTGGATACCGGCACCGTGACATTCGCGGAAGGACTGCTGGTGCTGGAGGCCGTGGATATGGCCAAGAACGGCATGGATGCCGCATCCATAGCCGCCCGGCTGGAAGAAATGAAGGGCCGCTGCCGCCTGTACGCTGTCGTGGACACGCTGGAATATCTCAAAAAGGGAGGGCGTCTAAGCCCCGCGTCGGCCATGATCGGGACAGTGCTCAATATCAAGCCCATTATCACCATCGAGGATGGACTGGTGGATGCCGCGGGGAAGGCACGGGGTACCCAGAAGGCATTTGCCTGGATGGAACAGCAGATGGAGAAGACAGGCCAGACGCTGAATGGCAAGCGTGTGGCGCTCGGTCACTCCGATAGTCCTGAAAAATTGGCCCAATTGAAGGATTGGTTATATGAGCGGTGGTCGCCCGCCGAGACTGTTGTCAGCGAGATCGGTACGGTGGTTGGTACCCACGCGGGACCCGGATGCACGGGGTTTGCCTTTATTGAAGATTGATTTCAAGAACCATTCCTCTTCTTTGGAAAGGGGCTGTCCTGAAAAGGGCAGCCCCTTTCGTCTATAATTACGAAAACATGAGCATATTGCTACCAATCTATGAAGATTTGTATTGGAAAAATCATGCATATTACGCCCCTCTAACAAAGTGTTATGGCACCGTTATAAAAGAGTTAATTGTATAGAAAAACCATATTTTCAATACTATACTGCATCCAAGATGAACCAACTCCCGTCTATAGGGAGGTAAAGGGGTAAGGGAGCCGTCAACGGTTCCACAAATATGAATAAGGAGGTAACTAGTATGAAACGGTTTGTCTTGGTGGCAGTATTGCTTGCGGTGGCGCTTGTGGCGGGCGCCTGCGCGAAGGATTCCGGCGTTCCGGCGCCCTCTGAAGCGGCGGAAAGCACGTGGGAGGCGGAGAGCATGTGGGAGGCGCCGGCGGATTGCCCTCCGGAGTATCCCCAGTGGCCGGAGGCAGAGTACGATAGTCCAAAAGAGGGACCGCGCCTCGGATATCGCTATAGCGATGAATTCAATGGCGAGGAATACAGTTCCATCGAAGAAAGCGGGTTTATGGATTCATGGACCCGTCCGTTGTCCACATTCTCTATCGACGTGGACACGGCGAGCTACAGCAATGTACGGCGGTATCTGGATGACGGGATGCTTCCTCCGACGGATGCGGTGCGGATCGAGGAGATGATCAATTACTTCACCTACGACTATGCCCAACCCGAAGGTGATGAACCCTTCAGCGTTAATGTGGCGCTCTCCGAATGTCCCTGGCGGGCAGGCCATAATGTAGCGGTGATCGGGCTCCAAGGCAGGGATGTTCCCCAGGAGGATCTGCCCCCGGCCAATCTGGTGTTTCTGTTGGACGTGTCGGGGTCCATGAATTCTCCCGACAAGCTGCCGCTGCTGCAGACGGCCTTCGGGATGCTAGCGGACAATCTACGGCCCCAGGATCGGGTGTCCATCGTGGTCTACGCGGGAGCCGCGGGGGTGGTGCTGCCCCCGACATCGGGTAGAGACAAGGATGAGATACTCTCTTCCCTGGACAGTCTCTACGCGGGGGGGTCCACCGCCGGAGGCGAGGGAATTGAGCTTGCCTACAATCTGGCGGAGGACTACTTTATCCGCGGGGGCAACAATCGGGTGATATTGGCCACCGACGGGGATTTCAACGTGGGTGTGTCCAGCGAGAGGGGCTTAACCCGCCTCATCGAAGAGAAACGGGAATCAGGCATATTTCTAAGCGTGCTGGGGTTTGGCACGGGCAATATCAAAGACAATAAGATGGAGACCTTAGCCGACACCGGCAATGGCAACTACGCCTATATCGACTGTGTGCAGGAAGCGGAGAAGGTGCTGGTCAATCAGATGGGGGGCACCCTTTTTACCATCGCGAAGGATGTGAAACTGCAGGTGGAATTCAATCCCGCCGTGGTATCCGGCTATCGGCTGGTGGGGTATGAAAACAGGGTGATGGCGGACAGGGATTTCAAGGACGACACCAAGGACGCCGGGGAGCTGGGCTCCGGCCACAGGGTCACCGCCATCTACGAGATCGTCCCCGTCCGTGACAACGGGAAGGGCGCTGACGGACTGCGGTATCAGGAAACGAGTGTCAATACCAGCGATGATTGGTTCTGTGTTTCTCTTCGTTACAAGCGGCCCCAGGGAAACACCAGCAGGCTTCTGGAGGTGCCGATAAACGGGGAATACTATAGCCGTGAGCTAAGCGGAGATAGCCTGTTTGCCTGCGCCGTGGCACAGTTCGGGATGATCCTGCGGGATTCCCCCTATATAGCGCGCGTAACGTACGGGGATGTACTGGCCCAGGCCCAGGCAGGCAGAGGGTACGATAGTGAGGGGTACCGGGCCGAGTTCATTCAATTGGTCAGAGTGGCCAAGGCCCTGGACCGTGGATATTTAGAATAAAGAATAAGCTGACGATACGGGCGGGACGAATACGTCCCGCTTTTTTTATGAGGGGTCAATACATCCGAACTTAGGTATCTGTCGGTACCCAGATATTGGAATAGTTGTGAAAAGAGTCAAGTCTATGGTATATTGGGATATGACAATTGGGAATAGGGGGATCATATGACCCGGGAGAAATACTGGGATCTGGTGAACGGCATCCTGGTGGAAGTGTTTAACGACATCTTAAAGATCGAGCAGCGGGTCATCGTGTCCGCCTCGGGTGCGGCGTTGACTATCAATGAGATCCATATCCTGGAGGCCGTGGGGCCGGATAGTCCGCTGAGCATGGGTACCGTTGCCAAACGGCTCGGGATATCGTTGCCCGCACTGACCATATCGGTCAATAGGCTGGTGGGTAAAGGGTATGTGGAGCGGGAACGGCTTGCAAGCGACAGACGCAAGGTAATGGTAAAACTGACCAGAAAAGGCCGTAAGGCCTATGAACACCATATGGCGTTTCATCGAAAGATGGTGGACGCCATCGTGGATGATCTCGATATAGCCAGCATGCCCGTATTGGTTGATTCCCTAAAGCGGCTTCGCGAGTTTTTCAAGACTCGCTACAAGGGGATTTTGGAGGACTGATCCGGGACATGGGAGTTGATCGTAAGGGGGTGTATGATTTTATCGGATAGGGTCGAAAAGCGGCTTCAGAGTTGACAGAACAAGCCAGATGCCTTATTATAGGAACTAATATTTTTATCATTTAAATATTATAGCAACAAAATAAAGAGGTATTTTTACCATGAAAACAGAAGAAGCCATGCGGATAGTCAATACCCTGGCGAGGATGCCATTTGCCCAAATCAGATTCAGCTTAGGCGACTTTTCTGTCCATCTGGTCAGGGACGGAGTCGTGACCCACGACGTGCCTCAGGCCCAGAGCCATATCGAAAATGCACAAGTCAGCGAGAAAGCCGGTGATGGTGATCGTACGATCGATTCTCCTATTATCGGTGTTTTTTATGCCTCGCCCGCGCCGGATAAAGCCCCCTTCGTCTCACAGGGGGACACCGTCTCGGTGGGGCAGACGGTCTGTATCGTGGAAACCATGAAAGTAATGAACGAGATCAAGTCCCCTGTGGACGGCGTCATCGAGGCGGTACTGGTGGAGAATGAATCCGAGGTCGAGTGCGGCCAGGCCCTCTTTTCCATCAAGCCTCTGGGGTAAATAGCCATGCAGAAAGTACTGGTGGCAAACCGGGGGGAGATCGCGGTCCGTATCATACGGGCGGTCCATCAGCTGGGCCTGCCCGCCGTGGCGGTGTATTCCACCGCAGATCGTGGAGCGCTCCATACCCGTATGGCTGACGAGGCCTATTGCATCGGAGGCGCTTCTCCCCGTGACAGCTATCTCGATATCCCCCGTATCCTGGAGGCCATCCGTATGGCCGGGGCGGACGCGGTCCACCCGGGATTCGGCATGCTGTCTGAGAATGTGAATTTTGTAAGCGCGCTGGAGAAGGCGGAGATACTCTTCGCCGGGCCCCCATCTTCGGTGATCGCAGCAATGGGCGACAAGGCCCAGGCACGCACTACCCTGGAAAAGCAGGGCATCCCCCTGATACCGGGTAGCGACGGCCCTCTTACAAGCGCCGAACAGGCCGTCGAGGTCGCCGGTGAGATCGGCTACCCTGTGTTGTTGAAGGCTGTGTCCGGTGGCGGCGGCCGGGGCATCCGTATCGTGGAATCGGAGAATGAACTGAAACGGGCCTATGAGATCGCCTCCGCCGAGGCCGAGTCTTCCTTCAAAGACAGCCGGCTCTATATGGAGAAATTCCTCCAGGGACCCCGCCATGTGGAGGTGCAAATCTTGAGCGACGCCCACGGCAATCACCTGCATTTTCTAACTAGGGACTGTTCTGCCCAGCGCCGCAGCCAAAAGATCATCGAAGAAGCCCCCGCGGCCTGTATTTTGGATAAGACCCAGCGCAAACTCTGCCGACTGGCCACGAAGGTCGCCCAGAGCGTAGGGTATGTCAACGCAGGCACGGTGGAATTTTTGGTAGACAGTGATGAAAACGTCTACTTCATGGAGATGAACACCCGAATCCAGGTGGAACACCCGATCACCGAGATGATCACCGGGGTGGACCTGGTGCAGGCGCAGCTAAGGATCGCCGCCGGGGAGGAATTGATGATGCCCCAAAAGGATATTATCGGAACGGGGCACGCCATCGAGTGCCGCATCAACGCCGAAGACCCCCACGCGGGGTTTGCTCCCTCGCCGGGGGAGATCAAGGTGCTGCACCTTCCCGGAGGACCGGGGGTGCGGGTGGACGCCGCTGTGACCCAGGGAGACACAGTGTCCCCACGCTACGACAGTATGCTTATGAAGGTCATCGCCCACGCTTCGTCACGCCCCGCGGCACTACGCCGCATGGCCCAGGCCTTATCGGAGCTTCGGGTCGAGGGCGTTTCAACCAATCTGGATTTTTTGCGGTATACGCTCCATCATCTGGACTTTAACCGCAATCGACTGCATACCCGCTGGATCGAGCAGACCGTGCTGCCGGAATATCTGGAGGAAAACCATGCGTGATTTATTTGAAAAGCCATCGGCTGATTCGGCCCCCCAGGGGTCGGGTGACGGGCTCTTTATCCGCCCTGTGATGAGCGAATTATTCATTGAGAACAAGGAATGGGTGGACTGCCCCGGGTGCAAGCGCAGGATCGCCAGCGCCAGGCTGGAGGAGAACCAATTGGTCTGCCCCCGGTGCCGCCATCATTTTCGGATGGACGCCCCCCGCAGGGTGGAGATGCTTTTGGATCCGGTGAGTTTTATCCCCATGCCCCTGTCCCACACCCGGGTGAATCGGCTTAATTTCCCCGGGTATGACCAGAAGCTCATCAAGTACCAGAAGAAGACTGGGATGCGGGACGGTTTATTGGCAGGGACCGGGTGTATCAAGGGTCAGCCCACCGCTATGGGGGTGCTGGACTACCGGTTTTTGATGGGCAGCATGGGCGCCCAGGTAGGGGACGGTCTCACGCGCCTGGCCGAACTGGCCATGGCACAGGGGCTGCCGCTGATCATCGTCAGCGCCTCTGGCGGCGCCCGGATGCAGGAGGGGATCATATCCCTGTCCCAGATGGCCAAGGTCAGCGCCGCCATCGGACGGTTCCAGCAATCGAGTGGGTTGTACGTGAGCGTGCTCACCGACCCCACCACCGGGGGAGTCAGCGCGAGCTTCGCTATGCTGGGGGATATCATCATCGCCGAGAGAAAAGCCCTGATCGGTTTCGCCGGCCCCCGTGTGATCCAGCAGACCATCCGTAAAAAGGTACCACCGGGACTGCAGCAGGCCGAGAACTTGCTGGCCAAGGGATTTATCGATAGGATCGTGGACCGGGAGGAATTACGGGATCTCCTGGGGCAGATCCTGCGACTCCATGAAAAGAGTGTGTTATGAGTAATCTAGATCAAAGAACAGTAGAAGAAACGGCCGTGTCCGGGACCCAGGTGCCCGTCATGCGGACCATCCACGGCGCCAGTTTGGCCCAGAACCTTCAGCAAAAGGCCGGGGGCAACGCTTGGGATGTGGTGCAGAAGGCACGGGACAAGGATCGGCCCCATCCCGAGGATTTTATCCAGGCTATGGTCAAGGATTTCATCGAATTTCACGGGGATAGGCGGGTCGGCGACGATCCCGCCATCGTGGGAGGGATCGGCTGGCTGGGGGGCAGGCCCGTAACCGCCATTGGTATCCGCAAGGGCCGCAGTATCAGCGAGAAGACCACCTGCAATTTCGGGATGCCCCATCCCGAGGGTTACCGCAAAGCTCTGCGTCTCATGAAACAAGCGGCCCGTTTCCACAGGCCCATTCTCTGTTTTATTGATACGGCGGGAGCCTACTGCGGGATCGAGGCCGAGGAGCGGGGGCAAGCCCAGGCTATCGCGGAGAATCTGATCGAGATGTCCCAGCTCCCCGTACCCATCCTCTCGGTAATCACCGGGGAGGGGGGCAGCGGCGGAGCCCTGGCTTTGGCGGTATGCGACAGACTCTTCATGCTGGAAAACAGCGTGTTTTCGGTGATCTCTCCTGAGGGATGCGCATCCATATTGTACAAGGACGCAAAGCGCAATAAGGACGCCGCCCAGGACCTGAAGATGACGGCGGTGGATCTTATCCGCTTCAAGGTCGCCGACGAGCTGATCTCCGAGCCGGAAGAGTTTACTGTGGATACCATGCAGCCGGTGGTTAAATCCCTGCGCCGTAGGCTGGAGCACGCGTTGCTGAGTTATTGCGCATTACCCGCCGAGGACCTATTGAACCGGCGGTATGACAAATTCCGTAGGATCGGGAGTCTGACCTGATGGGTGTGCGAGTGACAGGTGTGGGGGCTTACTTACCGTCCCACACCGTGGATAACGATACCCTCAGTACCATCGTAGACACCAGCCATGAGTGGATCGTGACCCGTACGGGGATCGAGCGGCGGCATATCAGTACCGGAGAAACCTCCGTGGATATGTCGGAATACGCCGCTCGGCAAGCCATAGATGATGCCGGAGTGGACCCGGGTGAGATCGATCTGGTGATCGTGGCGACTGTGTCTCCGGATAATCTGTTTCCTTCTGCCTCCGCCCAGCTTCTATCAAGGCTGGGGATCGGAGAGGTGATGGCCTTCGATCTCTCCGCAGCTTGCACTGGAGTGCTATTCGCCATCAATGTGGTGCGGAGCATGATCGAATCCGGAACCCATAAAAAGGCCCTGATCGTAGGTGTCGAGTGCTTGAGCAGGGTCACAGACTGGACCGACCGAGGTACCTGCGTATTGTTCGGCGATGGCGCCGGAGCCCTTGTGTTGGAGCAGAGCGAGGAGAACGGGGTGCTCGCCTGCTACTCCGCCGCCCGCAGTGATGAGGCGGACGCTCTCTACTGCCGTTCTTATCCGCTCATAAATCCCTGGTGTGAAGATACGGACGAGCGGGAGATGCTTACCCGGATGAACGGTAAAGAAGTATTTAAATTCGCGTCCTTCGCTATGGTGGACGGAGTGGAGAAAGCCGCTGAGATGGCGGGACGCACATTGGCGGACATAGACTGGGTCGTGCCCCATCAGGCAAATATCCGTATCATCCAGAACGCAGCCAAGAAATTATCGATAGACGATGATAAATTCTATGTGAACATCCAGCATACGGCCAATACCGGGGCGGCCACTATACCCGTGGCGATGGCAGAGATGAAGGAGAAGGGACTCCTGAAGTCGGGGGATGAATTGGCGTTGGTTGCATTCGGCGCCGGGTTTACCTGGGGGGGCGTGTGGCTCACATGGTAGAGTGACCAAGGATGGGGTTGACCTTCCTTGATTCTATAGAGATTCACCGATGGTGAGACCGGGAATGGGATTTTGTGGTATTATGACACTATGTGTGGTAATGTCGCAAAGACCATTTCCGATATGTTTTTATTTTATAGCTTTTTACATGAAAGAGAGGACATAGTATGTGGCTCCACGAGTCATTGGGGATACGGTATCCATTGATTCAGGGCGGTATGGCCTGGGTCAGCAACGCAAGCTTGGCTTCCGCCGTGAGCGAGGCGGGAGGACTGGGTGTGATCGCCGCGGGAAACGCCCCCGCCGAGTGGCTCCGGCAGGAGATCGAAAAGGTGCGCAAGTGTACGGTCGCTCCTTTTGGGGTTAATGTGATGCTTCTGAGTCCCCATGTGGAAGCGGTGGTGGAGGAGACCCTGCGCCAGAAGGTGCCGGTTATCATCACCGGTGCGGGGAACCCCGGAAAATACATACCCAAGTGGCAGGAAAACGGCTCCAAGGTGATCCCGGTGGTCCCCAGCCTGGCGCTCGCCAAGCGAATGGAGCGTGCCGGGGTGGACGCAGTCATCGCTGAGGGGATGGAGTCCGGGGGACACATCGGCAAGCTGGCCACCACCGTATTGACCGCCAATATCGCCCCTCAGATCGACATACCATTGGTTTGCGCCGGGGGAATCTGGGATTGGCGCGGTGTCGCCATGGCAATCATGCTGGGGGCCAAGGGGGTCCAAGTCGGTACCCGTTTCCTGATGGCGAAAGAATGTACGGTGCACCCCAATTATAAAGACCGGGTGGCCAAGGCCAAGGACGTTGACTCGGTGGTCACCGGAGAGATCACAGGACATCCCGTACGGGGCCTGCGCAACCGTCTGACCCAGGAAATCAATGCGCTGGGCGCAGGGGAAGAAGCGATCCGCAAATTAGAAGAAGCAACCGTTGGTGCCCTGCGCCGCGCCGTGGTGGAGGGCGATATGGACTACGGCACGGTGATGGCGGGACAGTGCGCTGCCATGGCCCGGTGTGAGGAGAGTGTGGAAGAGATCATCAAGAGTTTATTTGACCGTAAGGCCATGGAAGCGCGTGTGCAGGAAATGATGGAGATCCCATGGATAGGGTAGCGTTTGTGTTCCCGGGCCAGGGGGCCCAGCACCCGGGTATGGGGGAAGATTTGCTTGCCTATCCTGTTATCAAGCGCTGCTTTGAGGAGGCGGCGGACGCTCTCGGGTACGATGTGTCTGTCCTATGCCGTGAAGAAGGCGCGGAGAAGCTAAAAGAGACCCGTTGGGTACAGCCCGGATTATTTGCATTGGAGACCGCCGTCGCCCGGCTGGTGATGGAGGAAGCAGGTATCAAGCCTGCCATGGCGGCGGGGTTGAGCCTGGGGGAATACGCCGCGCTGACCATCGCGGGAGCATTTGATTTCGCCGACGCGGTACGGCTGGTGGCCCTACGGGGCGAACTAATGGAGCGGGCGGGTAAGGGTAAAGGGACCATGGCCGCTATCCTAGGCCTCGACCGGGAAACCGTGGAGAAAGCGGTGGAATCAGGCCGGCAGGCGGGTCCCGTATGGGTATGCAATGTCAACGCTCCGGTTCAATTGGTGATCGGCGGCAGTGACCAAGGAGTGAAGACTGCGTCTGAGGCAGCCAAGGAACTGGGCGCCCGGCGGGTGATGCCGTTATCTGTCGCGGGGCCTTTTCATACGTCCTATCTGCAAGAAGCGGAAGAAGGGCTGTATAAGGCTCTGAAAGAGGTGGATGTCAAGCCCTGCGCGATACCGGTCTACGCCAATGTCACGGGCAAGCCCCACGGTGATCCAGACAATATCCGCAGGACACTGGCTGAGCACGTGACCCATCCGGTGCTCTGGATGGACTGCGTGGAGGCCATGGCAGACGCCGGATGCGATCAGTGGTACGAGATAGGACCCGGCAGGACGGTGAGTGGCCTGATCAAGAAAACAATCAAGGGAGCCGATACCCATACAGTCAACGACGCGGCTTCCTATGGGAAAGTGGTGGAAGGATGAACGGAAAAACAGCATTGGTCACAGGGGCGTCACGGGGGATCGGGCGTGCCATAGCCCTGCGGCTCGCGGAAGAAGGATATAATATAGTCGTCAATTACCGCAATAGCAGGGATGAAGCGGTAAGCCTAGCCGGTCAGATCGAGAAAACGGGGGGCTCCTGTCTAATCCTCCAGGCCGACGTGTCAAAATATGATCAGGCGGAGAAGCTCGTCAAGGAAACGGTAGCCGCCTACCAGCGGCTGGACGTATTGGTCAATAACGCGGGGATCACCGCGGACGGCCTTTGGGCCCGGATGAAACAGGATGACATCGACCGGGTACTGGATGTCAATCTAAAGGGATGCCTTTACACCATGCGACATACCGCACGGTCCATGTGCCGCCAAAAAAACGGGGTTATCATCAATATATCATCGGTGGTGGGCATGACGGGGAATGTGGGCCAGGTGAATTACGCGGCGTCCAAGGCAGGTATAATTGGAGCCACTAAGGCCGCCGCCAGGGAACTGGGGGCCTGGGGCATCCGGGTGAACGCCATCGCTCCCGGTTATATCGACACCGATATGTCCAGGTCGGTCAAAGAGGAGTACTTGAAGGCCATCGTGGACAGCTCGATTTTGAAGCGAGTGGGGAAACCGGAAGAAATAGCCGGGACAGTAGCATTTTTAGTATCGGATGACGCAGCCTATATCACCGGCCAGGTGTTGGTGGTGGACGGCGGCATGGTATTATAGGAGGATTTTTTATGAGACGAGTCGTGATCACAGGATTGGGAGCCATCACCCCCTTGGGGAAAGATACGGCCTCCACCTGGGACGGCATCAAGAAGGGCAGACTGGGCATTGTAAAATTGCCGGATGAGCTGCGGGAACAATCCGGCGTGGATGTGGCGGCCGTGGTGGCGGATTTTGATCCGGAAGACTATATGGACCGGAAGGAAGCCCGCCGGATGGACCGGTTTATGCAGTTGGGTATAGTCTGCGCTGACCAGGCGTGGGCTGACGCGGGGTTTGACACACCCCCCGACGAGACCCGGCTGGGGGTTATCATGGGCAGCGGCATCGGCGGAATCATCACCATCACCGACCAGATGATGGTGCTGGACAGCCGGGGCCATAGCCGTGTGTCACCATTTTTTATCCCCAAGACCATCATCAATCTATTGCCGGGCAATGTGGCGATCAGGTTGAATGCCAAGGGACCCTGCGAGTCGGTGGTCTCCGCCTGCGCCACCGGAGCTGACGCCATCGGAACCGCCTACCTCAATATCAAAACGGGCCGGGCCGACGTGATGATCACCGGGGGCAGCGAAAGCGCCATCCATCCTCTTGGGCTCGCTGGATTTGAGCAAATGCACGCACTGGCAGACACTGACGATCCCGCCAGGGCATCCATCCCCTTTGACCGGGAACGCAGCGGATTCGTCATGGGAGAGGGAGCCGCCGCATTGATACTGGAAGATTATGAACACGCGAAGGCCCGGGGAGCCCGGATCTACGCGGAGATAAAGGGATACGGTCAAACTTGCGATGCGTACCATATCACAGCGCCTCATCCGGAGAGCGAGGGAACAGTGCGGGCCATGGGATTGGCGGTGGATGAGGGGGGCATCAGCCTCAATGACGTGGACTATATCAACGCCCACGGCACCAGTACGCCCCCCAATGACAGATCCGAGACCCAGGCGATCAAAAAGTTATTCGGGGAGCAGGCATACAAAATACCGGTGAGCTCCACCAAGTCAATGACGGGGCATCTATTGGGCGCGGCGGGGAGCGCCGAGGCGCTTTTCTGCGCCTTGGCCATCCGGGATAGCTTCATCCCTCCGACAATCGGTTTGCAGGTGCCCGACCCGGAATGCGACCTCGACTATGTGCCCGGTGTGGGACGAAAAGCGACGGTACGAAACGCGTTGTCCAACGCATTTGGATTTGGGGGACACAATACCAGCTTGCTGATTTCAAAGATGGAGGACTGATATGTTGTTGGATCGCGAAGCGGTAAAGGAGATCCTTCCTCACCGGGAGCCTTTTCTGCTGGTAGACGGCGTACAGGAACTGAAGCCCGGGGAAAGCGCCCTGGGATTTCTGGATGTGAAAGACGATATGTTCTGGGTGCCCGGACATTTTCCGGATAATCCGGTGATGCCGGGGGTATTGATCGTGGAGGCCATGGCACAGATGGGGGCGGTGATCATTCTTTCCACGGAGGGGATGCAGGGAAAGACCGCTTATTTCGGGGGCATCCGTAAGGTACGCTTCCGCCAGAAGGTCCGTCCGGGAGACAGGCTGATCCTGAAGGCGCAGATCACAAAGGTCAAGGGCCCCGCTGGATGGGGATATGGTGAGGCCTATGTGGGGGATGAACTGGCCGCCACGGCGGAATTGACCTTCGCGATCGGAGAATGATAGAATAACAATTAGAGGGACGGTTTCGGCCGTTCCTTTTTTATGAGGGGGGAGTTGAACATAGAGCCCCGGTACATGTTTTATCATCAATTGACCCCAGAAGAGCGGAGACGGGCTTTATCATCGGCCTTCATAATGTTATAATGCCATAAGCACCAGAAAAAGGAGACAATAAAAGCTATGATCCGGATCAATGACAATTATCAGAAACTGGCCGGGGCCTATCTGTTCAGCGAGATCAGCAGGCGCCGCAGTGAATTTGAAAAAGAACATCCCGAGGACCATGTGATCAGTCTGGGGATCGGAGACGTGACAAAACCACTGGCTCCCGCCGTCATCGATGAGATGCACCGGGCTATGGATGATATGGGCCGGTCCGAGACATTCCAGGGATACGGACCGTACCTCGGGTATGATTTTCTCCGTGAAAAAATCGTGGAGTACGAGTACGCGGGTTTGGGTATCTCGTCGGAGGAAATCGCCGTGAGCGACGGGGCCAAGTCGGATACGGCCAATTTTCAGGACATACTCGGCATAGACAATGTCATCGCCGTGACAGACCCGGTTTATCCGGTCTATGTGGACGCCAATGTGATGGCGGGACGCACAGGGGAGTATGATACTGACGCCGGCCGATACGGCGGTATCGTGTACCTGCCCAGCACCGAGGAAAACGGGTTCTCTCCCCAGGTGCCCAGCCGGAGTGTGGATATCATCTATCTCTGCTCACCCAATAACCCCACAGGCACCGCCTTCAGCCGGGAGGCGCTGGAGGCATGGGTGGGATACGCGAAGGCAAACAAGGCGATCATTATGTACGACGCGGCCTACGCGGCGTTCATCACCGAAGAGGATGTGCCCCGTAGTATCTATGAGATACCGGGAGCCAAGGAAGTGGCGGTTGAGTTCAAAAGCTTTAGTAAGACCGCCGGATTCACCGGCACCCGCTGCGCCTACACAGTTGTTCCGAAGGCGTGTGTGGCCTATGATAGGAACGGAGAGCCCGTGTCTCTCCATGATCTATGGAGCCGCCGCCAGTCCACCAAGTTCAACGGTCTGTCTTATATCATCCAGCGGGGCGCCGCAGCGGTCTATACACCCGAAGGGCAGGCACAGATAAATGAGACGATTCAGTACTATCTGGATAACGCCAGGATCATCCGGGAGGGCCTTACGTCCTTGGGCATCACCGCCTATGGCGGTGTCAATGCCCCCTATATCTGGCTCAAGTGCCCCGGCGGCATGGGGAGTTGGGATTTCTTTGACAAACTCCTGACCGAGGCCCACGTGGTAGGCACCCCGGGGGAGGGTTTCGGGGCCTGCGGTAAGGGGTATTTCCGCCTGACGGCCTTTGGGAGCCGGGAAAATACGGAGTTGGCGTTGAGTAGATTGCGTAAACTCTCTCTGTAAGGAGCGTTGATGTTCCAGACGGTAAACGGCAACGACGGGGAATTCCCCCGGCTCTGTAAACACTGCCAGCCGGCTTTGCGGGTCGAGTGTTCCCTGAAGGAGGATACTGAGCCAAAGGACTGCGCTCTCATCGCCCAGTATCTGGATATGGCCCGAGAGCAATTGTCCGCCGGGTATGATCTATTCGTCAAATACACCGAGCTGCAGTGCGTCTTCTACATTGCCTACCAGGGCGTGGTGGTCTCCGAACATACCCATCCCAAGGCATTGATCGGGGAGGTGCTGATCCGCCGGAGCAATCCCGAGTGGTTTGATCAGGACGGTTACCTGATTCAAGGAGAAGAATAACTTGCCAATCCCGCGTTGGATTGGATACAATAATGACCATGTAAAAAAGAAAAAATATAGGAGGACAGCATGTATATCATTATGTTGGGACCCCCCGGGTCCGGAAAAGGAACCCAGGGAAAGATACTGGCAGAAGAGATGGGACTGGCTCATTTATCGACCGGAGATTTGTTTAGGGCGATACTTGCCGATGAGAGCCATCCCCTATATCCCGAAGTTCAGGTGGTTAAGGAAGGCAAACTGGTAAGCGACGATGTGGTGAACCGGGTGGTGGAAAGCGGTCTTAAGGACCCCAAATATTCCGGTGGCGTATTGTTCGATGGGTATCCCCGGACCACCTCCCAGGCAGAAGCCCTTGACAGTATTCTCAAGGGGATGGGAAAGAAGTTGACCGCGGTTATCGATCTCGATGTTACCCGTGAGATACTGCTGAAACGTCTCTTGGGCCGCCGGGTCTGCGGCGACTGCGGAAAGATACTCAGCGTCAAGCAGGGTTATACCAAGTGCCCCATGTGCGGCGGACCCGTGATTAAGCGGGACGACGACAATGAGGAGACTATCACCAAGCGCTTCGAGGAGTACAAAGAAAAGACGGCTCCCCTCCAGGATTTCTACAAGAATAGCGACGTTACATACATCACTCTTGTGATCGACGACGAAGCGCCCCCGGATGCGGTCAACGACCGGATCGTGGAAAAGATGCAGGAAGTGGGACTGCGCTAAAGCAATAAGATAGGGAATGCCAATCAATATACATTCGCCTGCACAGGCGGATGTATATTTGTGGGCTTCATAGGTGCCTGGGTGAGAGGAGGGGACTGCATGGCTATATACGCGGTGAGCGATCTGCACTTGCCCGGCGGGCAGGAAAAGCCCATGGACATATTCGGCGATCACTGGGCCGACCACTGGGGTCAGATCAGCGCCGACTGGCAGACAAAAGTCAAACCCGAGGACTGGGTGCTGATCGCCGGGGACATCAGTTGGGCTATGAACCTGGAGGATGCCCTAACCGATCTTACCCGTATCCACGAGATGCCGGGGCGTAAGGTCATCATCCGTGGCAATCACGATTACTGGTGGGATACCATCAGCAAGGTCCGCCGCGTACTACTGCCTTCCATCACAGCTGTGCAGAACGATCATGTAATTACGGAGGACATGGCCGTCTGCGGGACACGTGGATGGAGCGTGCCGGGCAGCCGTGATTTTTCAGAACACGACCGCAAGGTCTACGAGCGGGAGTGCATCCGGCTGGAACTATCACTGAAAAGCGTTTCTAATGGCATACCTATCATTGCCATGATCCATTACCCTCCCTACAACGACCCTCAGGAGGGGAGCGGGTTAACGGAGATTTTGCGACGATACCCCGTCCGGGACGTGGTATTCGGCCACCTTCACGGGGACAGTCTGAAGTACGTCCGGGAAGGCACCTATGATGGGATACGGTACCATCTAACATCCTGTGATTATTTGGGCTTCGGGCTGAAACGTATCGTGTAAAACGCGATATTAATACTTATGTAAATAAAAATTAATATTATCGTAATATTCACCGTGGGATTCCCCTCCACTACTATATATAGTGGATGTAAGTATATTACAGATACCATATCCATGCTGTATATGAAATCAATTATCAATAGACCGGTTTTATCGGTCTTTTTTATTGCCCAAAGAGAAGGAATTCAAGCGCCTACGGGGAATTATAGGACACAGAGTGGTTGAAAGTGGAGGGTAGTGGTTATATAATGCAGTGCAAGGGAGGGAAGAAGATTTGTTCATCGGCGAATACCAGCACAGCGTCGACCCCAAAGGCCGGGTGATCATGCCGGCCCGGTTCCGGGAGGAACTGGGACTGCGATTTGTGCTGACCAAGGGGCTGGATCACTGCCTCTTCGGATTTACCCTCGCCGAGTGGGAAAATCTCTCCCAGAAACTGCGGACCCTGCCGCTAACCAGCAAAGACGCCCGGGCGTTCACACGGTTCTTTTTCGCCGGGGCCATCGAATGCGAACTGGACGGGCAGGGCAGGATACTGATCCCGGCCCATCTCCGCGAGTACGCCAAGCTGGAGAAAGATCTCACGATCATCGGCGTTTCCACCCGGATTGAGTTCTGGAGCAGAGATCTCTGGGGTGGATACAACGAAGACCCGGCTTTGGACCAAGAAGCCATCGTGGAACGGATGGCGGAGTTAGGTATCTAGGAGGGAACGCAGTATGACCTACCGGCACACACCGGTATTGCTCCGGGAGACTATCGAGGCTCTCGCCTGCGCCCCCGGTCAGACCCTTGTGGACGCGACCATCGGGGGGGCGGGGCACAGCCGGGTACTGATTCAGAAGGTACTCCCAGGCGGCCGCTTGATCGGAATCGATCAGGATAGCGAGGCACTGGAAGCAAGCCGGATCATTTTGGGACCGTTTCTGGACAATGTGACATTGGTCCAGGGAAATTTCAAAGACATGAAGTCCATCCTTATGGATCAGGGGATCGAGAAGGTGGACCGGATACTGATGGACCTGGGGGTAAGCTCTTATCAGCTTGACACCCCCGAGCGGGGTTTCTCCCACAATCAGGACGGCCCCCTGGACATGCGGATGGACACCAGGCAGGACTTGACGGCCGCCGATATAGTCAATACCTATAGTGAGGAAGACATCGGCCGGATACTGAAGGAATACGGGGAAGAACGCTGGGCCAAGCGGATCGCCTCCTTTATCGTGAAGAACAGACCCATTGAGACTACGGCGCAGCTGACAACGGTTATTAAACAGGCCATACCGGCGGGGGCGCGTAGGGAAGGTCCCCATCCCGCCAAACGGACATTCCAGGCGCTTCGGATCGAAGTCAACCAGGAGCTTCAGATACTGCCACAGGCATTACGGGACGCGGTGGATCTGTTGAGTCCCCAGGGGCGGCTGGCGGTAATCACGTTTCACTCACTGGAGGATCGACTGGTCAAGAACACATTTGTGGATCTAGAGAAGCCCTGCACCTGCCCCCCTGACGCGCCCATATGCATTTGTGACAAGCAGCCGGTAGCGAAGAGGCTGACCCGCAAACCCGTAACGGCAGGCGCCGAGGAATTGGAACGCAACCCCAGGGCCAGGAGTGCCAAACTGCGTGCGGTGGAAAAGCTGGCATTGAAGTGCCCCGCTACATAAATAGGGGAAAGGACGAATAGATATGGTATCGGCAGTACGGAAGGATGAGGTATACGTAGCGCCTCAGCCCCGGAAACAAAACAGAATACAGAAACAGCCCAAAGATCGCACCGATACTATGCTGCGGACCCGGGGGCGTGTCGTTACGGCTTTGATCGCGTCGGTGGTGCTGCTGTGCATGTTTGCCACCGTGGCGCGGTACGCGGAACTCTCCGACCGGCAGATCGAGATAGATAAACTCCAGAATGCCATTCAGGAGGAGCAGTCTCGCGCAGGGCAACTGTCCGAATACCTGGCCGAAGCCCAGGACATCGGCGCCATAGAGCAATACGCCAGGACTGATCTCAATATGGAATACGGTGATCGGGCCAGTGTGACCTTTGTGGATCTGCCCGAAGACAGACCCCCTACCCAATACGCGAGGGCGCCGGAGGCGGAAGGTTTCTTCGCGATGCTCGCACAATTGCTGGATTGACCCGAGGCCGGACAATCCGGCCTTTTTATTATTGGAAATCATTGAATATGTCATATGTGCGATGGCAGAAAGGATTTCTCGTCCTAAGAGAGAAAAACGAAGGTATATCGGCAGCGTATTCCGAGTATTTTCAAATACGGGAGTATGTGCTGGTGTATTTTGTTATCAGAAAACAGAAGAGAAATTAAAGACGTAGTAAAGAATGGAAGTGGCTCTAGAGAGGGGTATGGGCTTTGCCCGAGACAGGCATCCGTACACGCAAGAGGATATGGCTGATCCTGGTCCTGATCGGCCTTGCTTTTGTATTTTTGGTGGGTCGTCTGGCCTATGTCCAGCTTATGTGGGGGCCGGAGCTTTCCGCCCAAGCCCAGGAGCAGTGGGACCGGGAACTCGACATCTATCCCCAGCGGGGGAGTATATTGGATTGCAACGGCAAGGTGCTGGCCCAGAGCGCGAGCTCCTATACCATCGCAGCCAGGCCGGCCGATATCGACGACCCCCAGCAGGCCGCCAATCTATTGGCGCCCATCCTCGATATGGACGCCACCAAGCTGTATGATAAACTCTCAGATCGCAGCCAATCATTCGTCTGGATCGTGCGGCAGCTTCCCCGGGCCACGGCGGACGAGATACGGGCGCTGGGCATATCCGGGCTGGATTTTACCCAGGAGCCGCGCCGCTATTATCCCCAGGGCAGTCTGGCGGCCCAGATATTGGGGTTTACCAAGAAATACGCGGAACCGGATATTGGTCTCACCGGTCAGGAGGGTCTGGAGCTGACCTTTGATCAATATCTTACCGGCCAGACCGGCACCATCGAGATGGACACGGACGTGAGCGGGCGGGAGCTGCCATTTAGCGGAGAACGTTATATCCCTCCCGTGGACGGCAGCGACGTGGTACTCACCATCGACAGTGTGATCCAGCATTTCACCGAGAAGGCCGCCGCCGATGCAATGGAACGCTACAAGGCGAATAAGGTCTACGCCATCGTCATGGAGCCCAAAACAGGAAAGGTGCTGGCCATGGCCAATCAGCCGACCTACAATCCCGGCAATCCCCCCCGGGAGCTGGGGTTTGATGGTATGCAGGACTTTATCAAGAACTTTAACTGCAAGGACAACATGGACCCGGGTTCGATCTTCAAAATCGTGACACTCTCTGCGGGTCTCGACGCCGGGGTGGTCAATGAGAACAGCACCTTTTACGATCCAGGCTATAAGATCGTGGACGGCCAGCGGATTAGCTGCTGGAAAGCCGGGGGGCACGGCTCCGAGACCCTGGCCCAGGGTGTGCAGAATTCCTGCAACCCGGTCTTTATGGAAATCGCCCTTGGTTTGGGGAAGGATCGGTTTTATTCGTATATACATGACTTTGGATTCGGGGCGAAAACCGGCATCGAGGTGTCCGGGGAGGCGTCAGGTATTCTGATCCCCCAAGAGGCTGCCAAGACCTTTGACATCGCCCGAATCGGGTTTGGCCAGTCTATCTCGCTGACCCCCATCCAGATGATCACCGCCGCCAGTGCCGCCGTCAACGGGGGCAAGCTGATGAAGCCCTATATGGTGAGCGGCGTATACGATACCCAGCCTGACGCCGAAACCGGAGAGGTGCGCAGGGTTCCTGTGGTGGAATACGGCCCCACAGAGGTACGGCAGGTCATCAGTTCCGATACCAGTTCGAGAGTCCGGGCCCTGCTGCGGAGCGTGGTGACGGAGGGGAGCGGCAAAAACGCTTATATCCCCGGCTATAGGGTGGGAGGTAAGACCGGTACCGCTCAGAAATACGGGGAAGACCACCAGATCCTGCAAAACAAGCATATTTCGAGTTTCATTGGATTTGCTCCGGCTGACGATCCCCAGGTCATCGTACTCTTCATGGTGGATGAGCCTGTGGCTGATATCGACTTCGGCAGCATCATTGCTGCACCCTACGTCAAGATGATCTTGGAGGATACTCTCATGTACTGGGGCGTGCCTCGGGAGTATACCGAGGAGGAACTGTCCAGGGCGAATTTCGTGACCGTCCCCGACGTAACAGGGATGGATGCGGGGCAGGCCAAAGAACAGCTCTCACAGATGGGGCTTACCGTACTCTGCGTTCCCGAGGTGGAGGGGACCGTGATATCCCAGAACCCCAATAAGAACAGCCGGGTGCCGGGGGGCAATACGGTGCTGTTGTTTGTCCAGGCGGCGGAGGGGACTGAGACACAGGATGATTTGATCAATGTGCCAGACGTGACGGGGCTTTCTATACGGGAGGCCAATATCGCTTTGGCCCAGGCAGGGCTTTCATTGGTGATAGAGGGGAACGGGCTCGCCGTCTCCCAAAATCCTGCTCCGGAGGAATCCGTAAAACGGGGCGCGGAGGTCCATGTCATTTTTGAAGAACCGGAGAGTTAAAAGGTTTTCAAGGATGGTGGGCTGATGTATAATGGAAAAAGAGCGTGCGCAAGATGATTAGGCGCACCGCATATGCGAGTATTGGCTTGCGTACGCTAAACGAATACGGAGGACGGCAAAGGGTGGGTATAATGAAACTGGAAAAATTGATTCGCGGCCTGGATACGGTATCCATCAAAGGCGGCACCGACATCGAGATTACGAATCTGGGGTACGATTCTCGCAAGGCCGGGGAGGGAACCCTTTTTTTCTGTTTGCGGGGACCGCGCTCCGACGGCCATGATTACGCCGCCAAGGCTGAGGAGGCCGGCGCCGCCGCCATCGTGATGGAGCGACCGGTGACGTTAGTGGGAGAGTCCGCGGCCATCCTCGTCAAGGATGTCCGGGAGACGCTCTCCCATATCGCGGCTCGTTTTTATGGCTTTCCATCAGGGGAAATGGACATTATCGGGGTCACCGGGACAAACGGAAAGACCTCCACGACATATATGACCAAGTCGATTCTCGAGTCCTGGGGTAAAAAAGTGGGGCTTATCGGCACCATTACCAACCTCATCGGGGACACCAAAATCCCCGGCCATAACACTACCCCTGAAGCTGACGAACTGCAAAAACTATTTCGGGATATGGCAGATCAGGACGTAAGCCATGTGGTAATGGAGGTCAGCTCCCATTCGCTGGCATTGAAGCGGGTAGATGACTGTCGTTTCGCAGTCGGGATATTTACTAATCTCACCCAGGACCATCTGGACTTTCATGGAACCATGGAAGCGTATAAGGAAGCGAAAGCGCGGCTCTTCGCCATGAGCGACAACGCCGTGATCAATATCGACGACATAGCGGGCCGGTATTACGCTGAGACGGCAGCGGGCCGGATCATTACCTACGGCATCGTGGAAGACGCGGACATATTGGCCGACGAAGTGTTCATCGACGCCACCGGGGCGACATTTACCATGGTATTTCCGAATGATACCGAGGTGCCGATACGACTGAAGACTCCCGGACGGTTTAGCGTGTACAACGCGCTGGCGGCAGGGTCTGCCTGCTATGCCCTGGGGGCAAGCCCCGACGTGATCCAGGCGGGGCTCAATAGCGTTGATCCCATTCACGGGAGGTTCGAAGTGATCCCCACCGAGACCGACTACACTGTGATACTGGACTATGCCCATACCCCCGACGGACTGGAGAATATATTAAAGACCGCAAAGACCTTTGTGGACGGACGGCTGATCCTGCTGTTCGGCTGCGGTGGAGACAGGGACCATGAGAAACGGCCCATCATGGGACGTATCGCCGGAGAGTACGCGGACCTCTGCGTCGTGACCTCCGATAACCCCCGGAGCGAAGAGCCCATGGCGATCATCGAGCAGATCCTTCCGGGACTCAATACCACCGAGTGCCCATACAAGGTTATTGAGAACCGCCGGGACGCGATCCACTACGCCCTGACCCATGCCGAAAAGGACGACGTTATTATCCTTGCCGGGAAGGGCCACGAGACATACCAGGAACTGAAAGATAAGACCATCCATTTTGATGAGAAGGAGATCGTCGCCGAGATTCTGAGAGAGGAAGGACTATAAGTGGACAGTGTCTCTCTATCCCAGATCCGTGACGCGGCACATGGAGTCTTTACAGGTGATCCCCAGACAACTGTCGATCATGTATCCACCGATACCCGGACGCTGACGCCCGGAAGTCTCTTTATCGCCCTTAAGGGAGATCGTTTTGACGGACACGCCTTTGTGGGCCAGGCCGTCGTGACGGGGGCAGCCGCCGTCATGGTGCAGGACCCGATCGGGGTACCCGAAGGTATCGCCTGCATCCGGGTAAAAGACACCCTGGCGGGACTAAAAGACCTGGCCGCCTGGTACCGGTCCAAGTATGATATTCCTCTCATCGCGGTGACGGGCAGCACGGGCAAGACCAGTACCAAGGAAATGATCGCCGCTATGCTCGGCGCCAAATACAAGACCCACAAGAATACAGGCAATTTCAATAACGAGATCGGTCTGTCCCATACACTGCTAGCCCTGGACCATACCCATCAGGCTTCTGTCGTAGAGATGGGGATGAACCACGCGGGGGAGATATCGGTTCTGTCCCGTATGGCGAGGCCCAGCGTCGCCGTCATCACCAATATCGGCCTCTCCCATATCGGTAATCTGGGCAGCCAGGAGAATATACTCGCCGCCAAACTGGAAATACTGGAAGGAATGGCGCCAAACGCCACCCTCGTCATCAATGGGGAGGACCCATTGTTAGCCGGCGCTGCGGATACTATGGAGCGCCCGGTCATCCGGTGCGGTTTTTCGGAAGGCAATGACGTCCGGGCAGTGGATATCCGGACGCGGGGAGAGAAGGGGAGCGTATTTACGGTTGTCAGCGGGGAGGATCAACATGAAATCGTTCTTCATTCCCCGGGACGCCATAGCATACAGAACTGCCTTTGCGCCCTGGGCGCCGCCCTCTCTGTGGGACTGACGCTTACTGAGGCGGCGGAAGGGCTTAGGGATTTGGCCGGGGCCAAAATGCGGCTCGCTATTGAAACGACAGACTTCGGCACGAAAATCATCAATGACGCATATAATGCAAGCCCCGACTCGGTAGCTGCCGCCCTCTCGGTGCTGATGGAGATGGACGCCCGGCGGCACTTCGCGGTGCTGGGGGATATGCTGGAGATGGGAGAATACGCAGGACAATCCCACTACGAAACCGGGCAAAAAGCGGCCAAGTCCGGTATCGATGGACTGGTGGCGATCGGTGAACTCTCCGGCCATACGGCCCAGGGCGCTAGAGACGCCGGGATGGACGGGACAAAGGTATACCACTGTACGGAACTACGCGATGCGATCGGCTATCTTAGGACCTCCCTGGGGCCGGAAGACGCGGTGCTGATCAAGGGGTCCCGGGGCATGCGGCTGGAGAGGATCGTAGACGCTTTGATAACGACGCGGCAGGAGGAGGCATGACGTGGAGAAACTGATATACGCGGCCCTCATATCCTTTGCGGTGACGATCGGTCTGGGCTTGATCGTGATCCCCATATTGAAGAAGATGAAATTCGGCCAGAATATCCGGGACGACGGGCCCCAGACCCATCTGAAAAAGGCCGGCACCCCGACCATGGGGGGACTGTTTTTTATCCCGGCCATCATCGCGGCGGTGCTTCTTTTGGCAGAGGGGAGTTTGGATTTCCCCTTGGTATGCCTCTTAACCATGTTGGGATTCGGCGCCATCGGGTTTGCCGACGATATGATCAAGATACGGCAGAAACGTTCTCTGGGACTTAAGGCCTATCAGAAGATCATCGGACAGCTGGGGCTGTCACTCATCCTGGCATTATACGCCTACAATCATCCCGACATCGGCAGCGCCATCAAGATCCCCTTTACCCAAGGGGAATGGGACATGGGCATTTTCTACGTACCTATCATGGTGCTTGTTATCATCTATATGGTCAATAGCGTCAATCTCACAGACGGCCTGGACGGGCTGGTCTCCGGGGTGACGTTGGTTTCATCTTTGGCTCTGGGGAGCGCCGCCATGGTGCTCTGGCAGATGAGCGATAGTGAGGGGCTTGCGTACCTGGCCAGCAATTATCAGAATATCATGATCTGCGCCGGGGCCGGGGCCGGGGCCTGCATGGGATTCCTGCGGTATAACGCTCACCCCGCCAAGGTGTTCATGGGCGATACGGGTTCCATGGCCCTGGGGGGTCTCATCATGTCGGTGAGCTTACTGACCCGGCTGCCCCTGTATCTGCCCTTTTTCGGGGGCATCTACATCGTGGAGTCAATGTCCGTGATCCTGCAGGTGATATCATACAAGACCACGGGAAAACGTATATTCCGTATGAGCCCTATCCACCATCATTATGAACTGAAGGGGATGCCCGAAGTGAAGATCGTCACCATGTTCGTGGTAGCCTGCGTGCTGTTGGGCATGGTGGGGCTGCTGGCGCTATAGGAGAACGAGAAGAATGGACGTATCAGGCAAGCGGGTATTGGTCATTGGATTTGGCTTATTGGGAAGCGGACTGTACGCCACGGCCTTATTGAAACAAAAGGGCGCCCAGGTGACGGCCAACGACATTAAGAAAGCAGAGGACCTCGAACCGGACACGGTCAAGGCGTTGCAGGATATGGGCATTACGGCCCGATGGGGAATGGCGGCCGATAGCCTGATTGACGGTCAGGACTTGATCGTGGCGAGTCCGGCTGTGCCGCTGAGTCTACCGTTTGTCAAGATCGCGGGAGAAAAGAATATACCGGTGATATCTGAGTTGGAACTGGCATCTTGGTATTGTCCCTGCCCGATCCTCGCCATCACGGGGACCAACGGAAAGACCACCACCACCTCCCTCACCGGGGAGATACTTAAATCTGCCGGCATCCCGGTGACGGTGGCGGGGAATATAGGCATCCCGTTCTCCGGTCAGGTGGAGGGGATGGACCCCAATGGCTGGGCGGTCACAGAGGTCAGCAGTTTTCAATTGGAAGGAGTCGGCACATTTCACCCCCGGATCAGCGCTATTCTAAATATAACTCCCGATCATCTGGACCGTCATGGTACTTTTGATGCATATATGGCGTGCAAAGCCCGTATCTATCAGCATGCGGGGGATGGGGACTGGGTGGTTCTGAACGCAGACGATCCCCATACACGGGCCATGGGCGAGAGCGCGCCGGGCAGGGTGCTGTATTTCAGCCGCAGAGAAGTATTGGATGAAGGGGCTTGGGTCGGGGATGACGTGATTTACATCAATACCGGAACAGGTACGGAGAGGGTCTGTCCTGTATCCGATATCTTTATCCCCGGGGAGCACAATCTGGAAAACGCCCTGGCAGCGGCATTGCTCGCCCGCCTAGCGGGATCGGATACGGCGTCAATCACCGCCACGCTGAAGGGTTTTAGAGGTGTGGCTCACCGGATCGAATTCGTCCGGGAACGAAACGGTGTCAAATACTACAACGACAGCAAGGGGACCAATCCCGACGCCGCCATACGGGCGGTGCTGGCCATGGATGGGCCCACTGTTTTGATCGCGGGGGGCTACGACAAGAACGCCGATTTCACCGAGTGGGTGGACGCCTTTACCGATAGGGTGGATGTCGTCGTACTGATCGGAGAGACCGCAGACCAAATCGCGGCGACCATAGGAAAACGCACCCCCGGTATCAAGGTGATACGAGCCCAGAACCTGGAGGAGGCGGTCCACATCGCCGATAAACAGGCAAAGAGTGGAGGCAATGTGCTCTTGAGCCCGGCCTGCGCGAGCTGGGATATGTTTCACGATTATGAGCAGCGGGGGGATCTATTCAAACAGTACGTGCATGAGCTTGGTGAGACTGATTAGGGTTTAGACGGAAGTTGCTTTAGGGGGCTTTTACTTTGAAGAAGGGTAGCATGGATTTCACCATCCTGTTTGTGACCTTGGTGCTGACCGCTATAGGCGTGATCATGGTCTATTCGGCCAGTTTTTACGAGCAGGGTCTTGCGGGGGACAGCGCCTTTTATCTGCGCAGGCAGTTGGGATGGGCCGGCATCGGTCTGGTGATGATGCTCATCGCCAGCCGTATCGATTACAGGATATACGGTCGCAAGCCCTTCCCTTTTATATTTCTGATATTTGGATTCGCGCTGCTGATCGGGGTCCTATTGTTTGGATCGGAACTCAATAACACCAAACGGTGGTTTATCATAGGCGGGGTCAGCGTGCAGCCCGCCGAGATCGCCAAACTGTGCCTGATCCTTTTCATGGCCGGCTCTCTATCTCAGAACAAGAATATCAAAAGCTTCTGGTTCGGCACCCTGCCGTATCTGGTACTGGCCGCCGGATACGCGGGACTCGTCATCCTTCAGCCCAATTTCAGCACCACCATCACCATCATGCTGATCGCCGTATCTATGCTGGTGGCCGCGGGGGTGCGGATCTGGCACCTGGGACTGATGGGCATCGCAGGAGCCGGTGCCGCCGCGGCGCTGACATTGAGCGCGGAATACCGGCTGGAGCGTATCCACACGTTTCTGGATCCCTTCGCCGATCCCAGCGGTGACGGGTATCAGGTGATCCAGTCCTTGTATTCATTGGGGGCGGGAGGATTATTCGGGCTCGGGCTCGGGCAGAGCCGTCAGAAATTCCTATACCTGCCCTACCAGGAATCGGACTTTGTATTCGCGATAGTCGGGGAAGAGCTTGGATTTATCGGCGCCATCGTGATCATCGCGCTCTTCGCCATCCTCTGTTGGCGGGGCCTTCGTATCGCCATGATGGTCCCCGACGCGTTTGGGAGCCTCTTGGCCACAGGTATCGTCTGCATCATCGCCATTCAGACCATCATCAATATCGCTGTGGTGTCCGGTGCCATACCCGCTACGGGGCTGCCGCTGCCATTCATCAGCGCGGGGGGATCGTCCCTTGCGATCTTCATGACCAGCATCGGGATACTGCTGAATATCTCCAAACAGATCAGGGTTTAAAGCCACACACACCTTTTTTTCTATGGCATAAGATGATACTGGTGGTGCGCAGTGTATGCCGCCGCACTGCCGTGTACAGCCTGGCTAGAAAGGATGTGCAAAAGTGGCCAAGTATATCATCGAAGGCGGCCGGAGTTTGCATGGGGAAATATCACTGCAGGGGGCTAAAAACGCGATCTTGCCAATATTGGCAGCCGCGCTTGTGAGCCAAAAGCCCGTTCATCTGTCCAATTGTCCGTCCATTGGAGATGTGGACTGCATGCTGGATATTCTCCGCTCTATCGGCAGCAGTGTGACCCAGGAAGGCCAGCGCATACATATTGACTCAAAAGAGGCGGGGTGCTTCGATATCCCCGACGACTCTGTAAAACAAGTCCGTTCATCCATTGTTTTTTTAGGCGCGGTTCTTGCCCGGTTTGGCCGGGCGGTCATTTCTTATCCGGGGGGCTGTGAGATCGGCCTGCGTCCTATTGATCTGCACCTGAAGGCCCTGCGGCGTATGGGGGTGGAGATCGAGGAGGAGCGCGGACGCCTCCACTGTACCTGCCGTGATCTAAAAGGAGCCCTCATCCACCTGGACTATCCCAGCGTGGGAGCCACGGAAAACATCATGCTCACGGCTTTGGCTGCAAAGGGATGCACAATCGTCCACAACGCCGCCCGGGAGCCGGAGATCAAGGACCTGGCGGACGCCATCAATGCCATGGGGGGCAGTGTCCGCGGCGCGGGCGGGCCCACCATTCTCATCGACGGAGGCGGCAACTGGCGGGAAATGGAGCACCGGATCATCCCCGATCGGATCGCCGCCGGCACCTTTATTTCCTGTGTTGCGGCTGCGGGAGGAGATGTCAATATCCGCAATGTCTGTCCCGCCCATCTGGACGCCGTATTGTCGAAACTGGAGGAAGCGGGATGTGAGATCGAAAGCACCGCCGATACCATCACCGTGAGACGTCTGCAGAAGCTAAAGGCGGTGGAGCGTGTCGTCACCATGCCCTACCCGGGATTTCCCACAGATATGCAGGCCCAATTCACCGCAATTTTGGCCCTGGCGGAAGGAACCAGCATCGTGACGGAGAATATATTTGAGAACCGTTTCAAGCACGTGCCCCAGTTGCGAAAAATGGGAGCCCATATCATGGTAGAGGGCCGGACCGCTATCATCCAGGGCTGCGATCTTCGGGGCAGCCGGGTGGAAGCGGGTGATCTTAGAGGCGGCGCGGCGTTATGCGCGGCGGGGCTGGGAGCGTCGGGGACGACGGTAGTAGACCGGATCGAATATATCCGGCGTGGGTACGAGGATCTCGCCGGTACCCTACAGAGTATTGGCGCTTCGATTGTAGAACGGGAATCTTAGCAGGAGGGAATCAATGGCTGCAAGAGGCCGCAGACGGTACGGCGCATGGCTTTTCACGGCGGCCGTAGTTATCGCCTTGCTGGCTTTGGCCAATGCCAAGGTTTTTTCCATCAAGTACATAGAAGTGAACAGTGAAGGCACACCGGTGTATACCGAGTCCCAGATCATAAAGAAGGCAGGGGTATCCACCGGTGACAGCATATTTGCCGTCAATGCGAAAAAAGTACGGGCCCGTCTCAGCAAGGATCCGGCACTGACTGTGGAGGATATATCCTGCGTATATCCGGACAGGCTGTATATCACTGTGGTGCAGCATGGAGCGGTGGCATGTATCGAGCATCTGGGCCAATGGGTGACGCTGGACTGTGACGGCATGGCGCTTTCTATGAATACGGAAAAGACATCGGATCTTACCGAGATACGGGGCATGGATATACGGGCCGTATCACGTGGGGACAGACTCAGTGTGTCGGACCCCGGCGTGCTGGACGGCGTGTGCCGTATCCTTCAGTGGGTGCAGGAATACAATCTAGCCGACATGGTGACGTATATCGATACGGCTGATCCGGATAATATATGGATAGGCATCCGGGACGGGTGCCGGGTTCGGCTGGGACCTATTATCAGGGAAAAGGAAAAACTGCGGTGGCTCACTTCACCGGATATACAGGCCATATGCCGCGATGATCCGGATGGCGTGCTGATCCTTTCGGTGGAGAGCGCGCGATTTGAACCCAGTAAGGATGAACAAGATGAAGCTGATTAAGGATATTAAGCCGGGCCGGCTCGCATTGATGGTGGTTTGCCTGATACTGGGCGTGATGCTGGCGCTGCAGTTCAAAAACGTGCAGCAGGTGGGGGGCAATGTCAGCCTCCAACGCAGTCAGGAGCTGACCGCCGAGATACAAAAGCTTAAAAATGAAAACGCGGACCTTTCCGCCCGGATCGCGGAGTATACCGCCACCATCCAGTCCTACGAGCAGGCGGCCAGCGATCAGGGCAATTATTATGACGCGTTGACAGAGAGTCTCAACCAAGCCAGGATATTCGCAGGGATGGTCCCTGTCAAGGGTCCCGGTGTGGTGGTGACCATCAATAATAAATATGTCTACTATGATGGGGACGAGCACTCCCAAGTGGTGCGCAACGTGTACTATGAGGACCTCTTGAAGCTGGTCAACGAGCTCAATGCCGCCGGAGCGGAAGCCTTAAGCATCAACGGGGAGCGGATCGTGGCCACCACCGAGATCCGCAACGCGGGGGACTATATCGTCATCAATACCAACCGCTACTCGGTGCCTTTTGAGATACAGGCCATCGGTGACCCCGACAAACTCATGGCCGCCCTCAACCTATTGGGCGGCGTGGTGGATAACTTAAGCGAGCTCATTGATATCAGCCTCAGGACAGAGGAAAACATACTGATCCCGGCGTATGCGGGACCGCTCCACTTTACCGATGCGGTTCCGGCGGGGGAGCAATGAAAGCTTTATTATTCCACAAGCAGGGTCTGGCCCTGCTGACGGGGCTCTGTGTGCTGTTGGGGGCCATGATGTCCCTGGCGGTCAAGGACAAGGCTCCCTCACGGGCAGGCTCCGAGGAAGTGACCATCCAGCGGATACAGGGGCTTTTAGATGAGCAGAAGAGCCTCCAGGGAAAACGGGACGCCCTGATGACACGGGTCCAGGGGCTTGAGGCCGTGATCACCAGTTATGACAGGCAGGCGTCTTTGGACAATCAGGAAACCCAGCAATTGGTCCGGCAGAAGGATCAGATGCGGATGGAGGCTGGACTCACCAAGGTTACCGGGCCGGGGATCGAGATCACCCTCAACGACCGGGACATGGAGGGAATGACCATAGACCCCTATACCATCAGCAGCTATATCGTTCATGACAGCGACCTTTTGGAGGTCATCAACGAATTAAGGAGCGCGGGAGCCAAGGCCATCGAGGTAAACGGCGCCCGGATCATTGCCAGCACCCGGATCAGCTGCGGAGGACCCACCATCAATGTGGGACCCGAGCAGCGCTTCACGCCTCCCTTTGTGATTCGTGCGGTGGGCGATCCGCAGGCGCTGAGAAACCAGTTTGAGAGTCCCGACAGCATCTACCAGCTGTTGACGTTGTTCGGGCTTCGTTTTGAGATCCAGCAAATAGATGAAATCGAGATACCGGCCTATATGGGTAAGTGGGATTTTTCATACGCCGAGCCGGTCTGGGAGGGACGTTAATATGTGGCTGCCTATCGTAGGCATACTGGTCGGAATACTCATCGGGCTCGTGATGCCGGTGAAACTGCCGGTGGAGATGTCCGCCTATCTGTCCATCGCGATTTTGGCAGCGTTGGATACGGTATTCGGCGGGATTCGGGCCATGATGGAAGATCACTTCAAATTAGACGTATTTTTGACGGGATTTTTTGGTAACGCATTGTTGGCAGCGGGCCTTGCCTACGTGGGGGACAGGCTCAATGTACCCATCTATTTAGCCGCCATATTCGCCTTTGGTACCAGGCTGTTTCAGAACTTCGCTGCCATTCGCCGCCATTTGCTGGAAAGGCTGCGATTAAGGACAATGAAACGGGGACAAAACTCCGGGCAATAATTATGCAATCAACATATTGTATGGTACAATAAATCTATATGTATATACGGCATTCGCAATCATACAAGCATTACCATATGACTGCTACAACTGGGAGGGGATAGCGTGATCGAACTGGATCTGGAAAACGACGGATACGCCAAGATCAGAGTGGTCGGCATAGGCGGCGCGGGGAACAACGCCGTCAACCGGATGGTGGAATCAAATTTGTCGGGGATAGAGTTTATCTCCATCAATACCGACAAACAGGCGCTGTATATGTCCAAGGCCCATCACAAGATACAGATCGGTGAGAAGATCACCAAGGGTCTGGGCGCGGGGGCCTATCCCGAGATCGGGAAGAAAGCCGCCGAAGAAAACCGGGAGGAGATCGAGCAGGTCCTGAAAGGCGCCGATCTGGTATTCATCACCGCGGGTATGGGCGGCGGGACCGGCACTGGCGCCGCGCCCATCGTGGCCGAAGTCGCCAGGGACATGGGCAGCCTGGTGGTAGGCGTGGTTACCAAGCCATTTTCCTTCGAGGGAAAGCGCCGGATGCAGAACGCCGAACTAGGTCTCTCCGAGATGAAGCCCAGGGTGGACACCATGATCGTGGTACCCAACGACAGGCTCCTGGACATCTCCGAGCGGCGCACCTCCATGCTGGAGGCGTTTCGGATCGCCGACGATGTGCTTAGGCAGGGCGTCCAGGGTATCTCCGATCTGATCACCATACCGGGGCTTGTCAATCTCGACTTCGCCGATGTCAAGACCATCATGGAAGAGAAGGGCATGGCCCATATGGGCGTGGGTCGTTCAAGCGGGGAAAACCGCGCGATTGAGGCCACCAAGCAGGCCATTCAGAGTCCCTTATTGGAGACCACCATCGAGGGAGCCCGGGGTGTGCTCATCAATATCACCGGCGGGTCCGATTTGGGTATCTTTGAGGTGAACGCCTCGGCGGAGCTGGTGACGGAGGCCGCGGATCCCGACGCCAATATCATATTCGGCGCCGTCATCGACGAGAGCATGCATGAGGAGATCCGGGTCACCGTTATCGCCACCGGGTTTGACCGGGTCCATGGGGCGCGGCCCAATAAGCCCGCCTATGAGGCCCCCGGCAGACGGCAGGCGGCGGCGGGGGTCTATCCCCAGCCCAATACCCGATCCAAGGAACCGGTGAACATGGACATGTTCGACGACCTGGAGGATACGCTGAATATTCCGACCTTCCTCAGGAAGGGCCGGGAAAAGAAATAACATTGTCATAATAGTATGCAGAGACCGTTCCGTTTGGAGCGGTCTTTTTTATATGCCTCTTTAAAAAAAGTAATGCGAAAAGTATACACATATATCTGACAAAACCTGATTCCTTCGCCCTTTGTTTTTCCCTTGTAAAGCCAAGCTTCAACATGTTTTTCAGCGGACAATCGGTAGGCTAGTATGTACAGGAAGAGCGGGGGCTTGGGGGACATGTACGCGGATATCGTATTTATCCAAAACGCGGCGATGGACGCGGCGCTTTTGTGGACCGCGGGACGGCTGGCGGGGGTTGCTACGCGCTGGCTGCGTCTATGCGGGGCGTCCGTACTGGGCGGCCTGTGGGCAGTGGCGGCCATCGCGCTCCCTGATCTGCATCTCACCTCTTTCTGGCTGAAATTTCCCATCTCCATCGGATTGGTGGCGCTGGCCTGCCCGGCGCGGACCCTGCGCGTGTTTTGTAAGGCGCTGGTGCTATTTTACGGCGTGAGCGTACTGGCGGGGGGACTCGCCTGGCTTATCGGTCTCTGGGGGGCCGGGTGGCCCCAGGACGGGCGTATCTCCGATTGGCCCATGGGTACGGTGGGTGTGAGCACCGTGGCGGTTTCCGTGGCAATGGCGATGCTCTGTGCCCTGTACCAGTATATATTCCGGTCGGCCTCCCGCCAGGCCCTATCCTGCCGCCTGCGCATCCGGCTTGGGGAACGCTGGACCGATCTTACCGGATACCTCGATACGGGCAATCAGCTTCACGATCCCGCCACAGGCAGGCCCGTTATCCTGGTGCATCCCACTGTTGCTGCACGCCTGCTGGGCATCGACGAAACCCTTGATACGGACAGCATGATCGCGGCGGTGAACGAGCATCCATTGAGCCGGTGCACCTCGATCCCCTACCGGGCGGTGGGTACCGAGCAGGGACGGCTAGTCGGATTATTTGTGGACGATATATGCCTGACGGGGAGAGACGGACGGGAGCTTAGGGCCAGCGCCGTGCTGGGGCTGACCCCAACGCCCTTCTGGACGGGGGAGTACCAGGCGCTGCTCCCTCCGGGCCTGGCAGGCTGATTGAATGTTATAAGGAGGAACTAAATGCGGAAGACAAACTGGTCTGTGGAAGCCATCTGGCGGTTTTTATGTGAGCTGATCAAGCCCATCCAGCCTATCATGTATATCGGCGGACATGAGGGGCTGCCGCCGCCTTTGGCTCCCGACGAGGAACAGGAGCTATTGCTGCGGCTTTCTCAGGCCGACCCCGGCGCCCAGCAGATATTGATCGAGCGAAATCTGCGGTTGGTGGTGTACATCGCCCGCAAATTTGAGAATACGGGGGTATGCATGGAGGATCTGATCTCCATCGGGGCCATTGGGCTTATCAAGGCCGTCAATACCTTTGATCCGGACAAGAAGATCAAGCTGGCGACCTACGCCTCCCGGTGCATCGAGAACGAGATACTGATGTTTCTCAGGAAAAACGGCAAAACCCGGGGGGAGATATCCCTGGATGAGCCGCTAAACACCGACTGGGACGGCAACGAACTGCTTTTATCGGATATCCTGGGGACCGAAGGGGATATGATCTACCGCAGCATCGAGGATCAGGTCGATAGGGACCTACTGAAACAGGCCATCAACCACCTTAGTGGCAGGGACCGGGCCATCGTCAAGCTCCGTTTCGGGTTGGCGGGGGAGAAGGAAAAGACACAGAAAGAGGTCGCCGATCTCCTTGGCATTTCCCAATCCTACATCTCCCGGCTGGAGAAGCGGATCATCGCCCAGCTTCGAAAGGAAATCCGCAAGCTGGTCTAGCGGCCGAAAAAAGGCAGCCGACAAGATACGTTTTTTGTTTTACGCATGGGACACAAAATCGCGGGATAAAAGAGGGCGGGCAAGGCCATACTGGAAAGGAGGGGTCAATCACTTCATAAGGGTAAAGTTGGGCGGCTTGGGAAACTTAAGATGCGGAGGCACCTGAATGCAGCCCAACAAAGTAGAGATTTGCGGCGTCAATACTTCTGAGTTGCCGGTACTCACCAACCCTGAAATGAGAGTTTTGATCAAGAATATGAACGCGGGGGACAACGCCGCCCGGGAATCCCTGATCAGGGGCAATCTGCGGCTGGTTTTAAGCGTGATCCAGCGGTTTAATAACCGAGGGGAGAATGTGGACGATCTATTTCAGGTGGGGTGTGTAGGGCTTATCAAAGCCATCGACAATTTCGATATCGGCCAGAACGTTCGTTTTTCCACCTACGCCGTTCCCATGATCGTAGGTGAGATTCGTCGATACCTGCGGGACAATAACCCCATCCGTGTGAGCCGGTCCTTAAGGGACACGGCCTACAAGGCCCTGAAAATCCGGGACCAGCTCATCAGCCGGTCCAACCGGGAGCCCAGCCTCACCGAGGTGGCCAAGGAATTGGGGATCCCCCGGGAAGACGTGGTGTTCGCCCTGGACGCCATCCAGGACCCGGTATCATTATTCGAACCCATCTACCACGACGGGGGAGACGCGATCTATGTCATGGATCAGGTCAGCGACGACAAAAACACCGACGAGGCGTGGCTTGAGCACATCGCGTTGTACGAGGGGATCAAGCACCTTACCGAACGGGAAAAGACCATCCTAAGCCTGCGGTTTTTTAAGGGCAAGACCCAGATGGAGGTGGCCGATGAGATCGGCATCAGCCAGGCCCAGGTATCGCGGCTGGAAAAGGCGGCGATCCGTAGACTGAAGAAAAACATATAACCCAGGCTGTCGATAAAACCTAATCTGCTTCGTTAACTCGCCGTCTAGCATCTCAGGCTTTCTCGGCACCCTGGCCGGAGTAAAGGCTCCTTAAAAAAAGACCGGCTTGTTTCAGCCGGTCCTTTCTGTGTTCGTTATTCTGTTCCCGCAGCTTCCTTCGGTGGTTCCGCCTCCACGGACTCACCCGTTTCCTCAGCCTGTTTGACAGCTTCTCCCTTGAGGTAATTGGGCAGCTCCATCCCCGCCATATTGAATATATCCTGCAGCGGGGGGACCGATTTCATCATATTGGCGATGAAGTTTGACGTGGCGGTGCCGTCCTTGTTACCGTTGGCGTCCCAGACGGTGACCTTGTCGATCTTGATGCCTTTGACGGCTTCGACCTGGGTCTTGACCAGATCCGGCAGATTATCGGCGATCTTTAGCAGCACGGCCTTCTGGGGATCGCCGCCCGCCGCGTTGACCATCTCCGCGTACCCTTCGGCCTGGCGCAGCAGTATCTCCTTCATACCTCGGGCCTGAGCGTCCATTTTGGCGAATATGGCGTCGGCCTCACCCTTGGCCCGGATGCGGGCCTGCTCTGCGGCCGCGGCGGCCTCGATCTCGATCTTCCGTTTCTCGATCTCGGTGGACACGACGATATTGGCTTCCTGGGTGGCCTTTTCCCGGGTGGCCCTGGCTTTCTCCGCGGCCTCCTCAGCCACATAGGCCTCGCCCAGGGCGTTGGCCGCCTGGACCTTCTCCGCCGCCACGGCGCGCCTGTTGGCCTCTGCTTCCTTCTCGCGCCTGTCGGCCGCCGACTGAGCGATGGTGACCTTGGCCTTGTTCTCTCCCTCCACGGCGGCGGCGTCTGCGTCGGCCACGCGGATACGCTGTTCCTGGAGGGCGATGGCCTGGCCGATCTCGCCGTCTCGGTTCTTCTCGGCCACGCTCTTCTTGGCGTCGTTGATGGCCTTGGCCGCCGCTTCCTTACCCAGGGCCTCGATGTATCCCGATTCGTCGTTGATGTCGGTGACGTTGACGTTGATGAGCCTCAGGCCGATCTTTTTCAGTTCGCTTTCCACATTGCGCGACACGGCCTCGAGGAATTTATCCCGGTCGGTGTTGATCTCCTCGATATCCATGGTGGCGACCACCAGACGCAGCTGGCCGAATATGATATCCTTGGCGAGCTCCTGTATCTCGGTGAGTCCCAGGCCCAGGAGGCGTTCCGCGGCGTTCTGCATGACGCCGTCCTCGGTGGAGATACCCACGGTGAACCTGGAGGGTACGTCCACGCGGATATTCTGTTTGGAAAGGGCGTTTTTCAATCCCACCTCGATGGAAATGGGGGTCAGGTCCAGAAATTGATACGCCTGGATCACGGGCCAGATCAGGGCCGCGCCCCCGTGGATGCATTTAGAGCTCTTGCCCGAGCGGCCGATCTTTCCGTAGATCACGAGGATCTTGTCGGAAGGGCACCGTTTGTACCGGGACAATAGCGCGATGAATGTGCTGAACAGCAGGATAACCACCACGGTTATCAGGATTGGACCCCATGATCCCATAATCAACCTCCTAATACTTCAGTATGGAAAAGTCATTTACAATGGCTCTACCAGCAAGACATGTTCCCCCAGTATCCCTGTGACCTTTACGTTGGTCCCCGTGGGGATGGGCTTCTTTCGGTCGGTCACGGCGTTGACCTCGATGAGCCTTTCCTGGATCACGATCTGGACCTTGCCCGTTCCCTTTCGGGCGGCGGGGATAGTCAGATACACTTCCCCAGTCCGGCCCACGGCGTTTGCGTAATGGATATTGCCGGAGGACTGCAGTCGGCTCACCCCGTAGAAAATCAGGGCGATCAGAAACATAGCCGCCAGTCCCGACACGATGGCGATCATGACCGCCAGCACCTTGTTCATTGGACCCGCGCCCAAAAGCGCCCCGACCCAGCCGAATAACGTGAAGAACGCCACCAGGCCCCGGATGGAGAAAAACCGGAAATCCGCGCCCATATCAGCGGAGCCATCATGGCTAACGTCATGGCCGATATCGTGACCCGCGTCATGGTCGCCCATGTGGATATCAACGCCCGCATCGGTGTCCGCGCCCATGCTGTCTACGCCGCCGTCGTGGCCCAGCCCGATCAGAGTCAATATGGTCTGGATCAGAAGGATCGCCGACGCGGGAAACGCGATGGAGAAAAATACCCGCTCAAAGGCCGAAAGTGCCTGCCACCATGCGCCCATTTACCTCACCCCTTTACGTAACCACAGAATAGGTCTCAATACGCAACTTGCCGGTTTATTTTCCGCCTGGCTACGTTAAAAATGCTCGGAATACGATTCTAGTATTCCTACGCTTTTTGCCTTGCCAGTCAAAAAATCTCCTCGGCAATCTGCGCATCAGACCTAATCAGTGATTACTGTGTCATAGCTTATTTTAGTGTATTTTTACGATTTTTGTCAAAGACTTTCGGACTGGCAGTATACTCTATGCGGCATCCTCCCTGAAAAGAAGAATGTATGAAACCTAGTGCGTCCATACTCAAATGGAATCATACCCGCGCTCATTTCAGATTATATATAGATAGAGCGCGGAAGAGGCGGGAAGGTGCGATGGTGAATAAGACCAGTGATTTTCGGCAGAAAGAGGTCATCAATGTCCGGGACGGGCGCCGGCTGGGGATGATCATCGATATGGAATTCGACCTGGCGGCGGGGCGGATTCTCTCTATCGTGGTCCCCGGACCGGGGCGGTTTCTGGGGCTTTTCAAGGGAGATCGGGACTACGTGATCCCCTGGGATCGGATCAAGAAGATCGGGGACGACGTGATCCTGGTGGAGGTGGACGCGGCCCCTCCGGTGTGACATAGTTTACAAAAATAGCGCAGGACTGATATAATATCGTAGAAAAGGACAAGCGATGGAACCAACAATGATTCCATAGAAAAGGGGGACGGGCCATGAAATGCCCTGCTTGCGGAGCCCTGGACAGCAAAGTGGTGGACAGCCGCCCGACGGAGGAATACGCCACCATACGCCGCCGCCGGGAGTGTATCCAGTGCGGAAAACGCTTTACCACCTATGAGAAGATAGAGAGCACGCCCATACTGGTGATCAAGAAGGACGGCCGCCGGGAGGTATTCGACCGGCAGAAGGTGATCAACGCCCTCTTGAAGGCCTGCGGCAAACGTCCGGTAGCCATCTCCGACATGGAGGCGGTGGTGGACGACATCGAGAAGGAACTCAGCAATTCCCTGACCCAGGAGGTCCAGTCCGACCAGGTCGGGGAGATGATCATGGACAGGCTGAAGGACCTGGACGAAGTGGCCTACGTGCGGTTCGCTTCGGTGTATAGGTCCTTCAAGGACATCAATACGTTTATGGAGGAGCTGAAAAAGCTCCTGGGGGACGCCCCCCAATAACTGAATACCAGAGAGTTAAAATAGGAGACTGTATGGCTGAAGACCGTATCCTCGTCGTGGATGACGAGGCCCATATCCGGGAACTGCTGACATTCAATCTGGAGAACGAGGGATTCGCGGTCACGGCGCTGCCCGACGGATTCGCGGCCCTGCGCGCCAGTGAACAGCAGGCCTTCGATCTTCTGATCCTCGACATCATGATGCCCGGCATCGACGGACTCGAGGTCTGCCGCCGCATCAAGTCCCGGCCAGCCACAGCGGAGCTGCCCGTGATCATGCTCACCGCGAAAGGGGAAGAAGTGGACAAGATCGTGGGGCTCGAATTGGGAGCGGACGACTATATCACCAAGCCCTTTTCCATCCGGGAGCTCATCGCCAGGGTGAAGGCGCTTCTGCGCCGCTCTGGACCCCGGCGGAACGGGGAAGAAAAGACAGTCATCGAGATCGCCGATCTCGTCATCGACACGTCCACCTACGAGGTCACCAAGGGCGGAGAGCCTCTGCAATTGGCCCTCAAGGAATTTGAACTTTTACGCCTGCTGGCCCAGAACCAGGGGAAGGTACTGACCCGGGATTTCCTGCTGAACCGCATCTGGGGGTACGATTATTTCGGGGAGACCAGGACGGTGGACGTCCATATCCGTCATCTGCGGCGAAAGCTTGGGCAGGAGGCGGACGACGGTTATATCGAGACGGTGCGGGGCGTGGGGTACAAATTCGCCGGCCGGGAGTCCGATGCCTCATGAGACGCCGCCTGTTTCTGACCTATCTACTGATCGCCGCGCTGTGCATATTTCTGACCGCGGCGGTTTCCTTTCGATCGATCCAAAAGACCTATACCGAGACCGTTGAGCAGCGGCTGCACCAGGCCATTGATACCGCCGCGTCCTGGCTCAGCGAAAGCGCCCCCGGGGATCTGAGCGCGTGGGTGGATACCCACAGCAACGACTTTGGCTGCCGCCTGACCATCATCGGGCCTGACGGAGAGGTCGTCGCCGACAGCGAGTCAGACCCCGAGACCATGGACAATCACAGCGCGCGCCCTGAGATACGGGAGGCGCTTTCAGATGGACGCGGTTCATCGATCCGCCACAGCGCCACCCTGGGGATGGATATGCTGTATGTGGCCCACCGCTGGGGGGATGATGGCAGCGTGATTCGTGCCGCCATGCCCTTGGCCCAGACATTCCGCCAGCGCAATCAACTCTATATCAATCTGGCCGGGGTGCTTATCTTAGCCCTGCTCGCCTCCGCGCTCCTCGGCAACCGGTTTGCCGGTACCCTGTCGCGGCCCATCCTGGATATGGCGCAGCTTTCCCAGGAGATGGCGCGGGGGGATTTCTCCAAGCGCATATTGGCCCGGGGCACCCCGGAGGTTAGAAAACTCGCCAAGACATTCAACAAGATGGCGGACTCCCTGGACCAGACCATCACCGATCTCGCCAATAATCGGAACCAATTATCGGCCATCCTTCAGAGCATGGACAGCGGGGTGGTGGCCGTGGACGACGCCTACAATGTGATCCTCTTAAATCCCGCCGCCCGGGCCTTCTTCGATATTCACGGGGAGGTCATGGGCCAGTATTTCCTGCGGCTTTGCCGGGATACCCGCCTGGAGGATGTGATCACCCGCACCCTCCAGGAGCGGACCATGCAGGTCCAGGAGATGGCCACCATCGGCGATCCCCACCGGGTGCTGCGGGTAACGGGTTCTCCCATCATACGGGACGGGTCCGTATTGGGAGCGGTGCTGCTGATCCAGGACATCACCGAGCTTCGGGAGCTGGAAAAAGTCCGCAAGGACTTCGTGGCCAATGTGACCCATGAGTTGAAGACACCACTCACCAGCATCAAGGGCTTCGTGGAGACACTCCAGTCCGGAGCGATCCAAGACGAGACCACCACCCGCAAATTCCTCTCCATCATCGATATCGAGACCGAGCGTCTCTACCGGCTGATCAACGATATCCTGACTCTGTCCAAGCTCGAAGGGATGCAGATCGGACTGGATATGCAGGACGTACCCCTGGCTCATGTGGTCCGGGAGGTACAGGACATACTGGGACCCGCCGCCGGGGACAAGGATATTACCCTTGACTACACGGTGGAGCCTGAGGATATCTCTGTCCGCGGGATCCGCGACCGGCTGAAGGAACTGCTCCTGAATCTCGCCGACAACGCGGTCAAATACACCCCCGCCGGCGGAGAGGTCCATATCCATATCTGTGAGGGGGATGGCGATGTCGTCATCGCCGTGGGGGATACGGGGATCGGCATCGAGAAAAAGCACCTTCCTAGGCTCTTCGAGCGGTTCTACCGGGTGGACCGGGGCCGCAGCCGGGAGATGGGGGGCACGGGCCTGGGGCTTTCCATCGTCAAGCATATCGCCCTTTCCATGGGCGGGTCCGTGGAGGTCGAGAGCCTTCCGGGGGAGGGGAGCACCTTTACCGTGACACTGCCCCGGCAGGACGACTGATCTCATTCATTTTCGTAAATTAACCTGTCCTTAACACGTCTTTGATCTTCCGTTAACACACATCCTGTATAGTGTGTATCGGCAGGTGCATGCCTGTAACAAATCATAACGGAGGATATGAGATGAAAAAAGCCAGATTGTCCATCGCGTTGATGCTGATCGCACTGATGAGCGTGGCGATTCTAGCCAGCGGCTGCGGCAAGGACGAGACCGCCGCTCCGGCCGATTCCAGCGAGCCTTCCGCGGTTCCCGTGGAGGATTCCACTCCCACCACTGAGTCGGCTGCCGAAGAGACCGGTCTTTCCGGTGAGTACAGTTTCGGCGGCTCCACCACCGTCGGCGCGTTCATGGACGCCGCCATCGAGGCCTTTGAGACAGCCAATCCCGACGTGTCCATCAGCTACGAGGGCACCGGTTCATCCGCCGGTATCGAGGCCGTTCAGGCGGGTACCATTTCCCTGGCCGGGGCGTCCCGCGGTCTGAAACAAGAAGAGATGGACGTCGGATGCATGGCCCAGGAAGTGGCCCTGGACGGCGTGGCCGTGATCGTCAATAACAGCGTGGCTGTGGATGATCTGACGCTGGAGCAGATCGCCCAGATCTATGCCGGTGAGATCACCGACTGGAGCGAGATCATAGACGGCGCCTCAGGGGAGATCGTGGTCGTGAACCGTGACTCCGCTTCCGGTACCCGGGCGGCATTCTTCGAGCTGGTCATGGAAAAGGCCCTGGGCAAGGACCCCGAGCCCCAGTTCACCACCAATTCCATCGAGACCGACTCCAACGGCAATATGGTCGCCACGGTGAACTCCACCCCCAACGCCATCGGCTACTGCGGCATGGGCTACCTCTCCGAGCTCACCGACGGCAAGGCCGTGTCTGTGGACGGCGTGGTTCCCTCCATGGAGACCGTGGTGGACGGGAGCTTCCCCATCAGCCGGTACCTGTACTTCGTGAGTTTCGGCGAACTTGATCCCGACGGTGTGGAGCAGGCCTTCATCGATTTCTGCCGCGGCGACGAGGGGCAGAATATCATCGAGGACACCGGATACATCAAGCTCCCCTAGGTCATATCTGCAAAGAGACGAGCCTCCCACTAGGGGGGCTCGTCTTTGTATAAACTCCCGAATTAATGAGCTTTTTTTGCGTATGATGGGCTCCGTTTTTCAGCCATGAACACAAAATACCCGTCTATCTCTTTGACCTTCACTCCGCCGAAAATAGAAACGAGTTTGTTCTTATACCAGTCCCTGCGTTTTGTCACCATCACCAGCCTGCCGCCCATAACGAATCGGTTAAAGCCTTTTTCGATAAAGTGCTTGGCCACGCTGAAATCACTATGATAGGGGGGATTGGACAGGATGATGGTGTATCCGGTATCATCAATGCCTTTGAAACCGTCACTCTGATATATTTGAATACCGGGTACATCGTTCAAACGGGCGTTTTCCCTGGCGACAGCGACGGCGTTTTTATCGATATCCGCCATTGTCACGCGCTCCGCGCCGATCAATAGGGCGGCATAGATACCGACGACGCCGTAGCCGCAGCCCAGATCAAGAACCTTGTCGGCCTGTGAGAAGGATACGCAAGAAAGCATGGCGTGTGTGCCTGCATCTAGACCCTTTGGTGAGAACAGGTTTGGAGATGTATTAAAATTCATGGAGATCCCGTTTATCTTGACCTCAATCATACCATTGTCTTTCCTTGCTTCCTCCGGTTTTTTTTCTGCACGATTATTATCCTATATTCAACAAGGATTAACAAGTTATCCCTAGACTATTAACAATTGAAAGTGCTTTAGATTTAACACAGACTTAATGAAGGGCGGATACCGCGCCGGTATACTGTATGTGTACGAGATAACGACCGGTTTGGGAACGGCAGCATATGAGGTGAAACGGTGAAGCGAAGAAAGATATTTGAGAAGGGCATCGAGAGTATTTTATTGCTCTGCGCATTTGTCTCGGTACTGGCGATTGTATTTATTACCGTCTTTATATTTGTGAAGGGCGTGCCCTTGTTTCAGCACGTCAGCCTGAGGGAATTCCTGTTCAGCACCGAGTGGCTGCCCACCGCGTCTGACCCCCGCTTCGGCATAGCCGCCTTTATCGTGGGGTCTCTGTATGTCACGGCGGGGGCATTGATCATCGGCGTGCCCTTCGGCCTGGCCTGCGCGATCTATCTGGCGGAGCTGGCCAACCGGCGGATCTCCCGGCTGTTGAAGCAGGTCATCGAGCTTCTGGCGGGCATCCCCTCCATCATATACGGATTCTTCGGGATCATGGTGATCTGTCCCATCGTCCGGGAGTTGACCGACTCCAGCGGGTACAATATCGTCTCCGCCTCCATCGTACTGGCCATCATGATACTGCCCACCATCGTCAATATCAGCGAGGTCTCCATCCGTTCGGTGCCCCATGAGTACAGGGAGGGCAGCCTGGCGCTCGGGGCCTCCCACTGGCAGACCATCGTGAAGGTGCTCTTTCCTGCGGCCCGCTCCGGGATTATCGCCTCCATCGTACTCGGCATCGGCCGGGCGGTGGGAGAGACCATGGCGGTGCTGATGGTGGCGGGGAACGCCCCCCAGATGCCCAAGGCCCTCAACGACATGGTCCGGACGCTGACCATGAATATCATCACCGATATGGGATACGCCTCGGGAGATCACAGGGTCGCGCTGTTCGCCACGGGGATCGTGCTCTTCGTGTTCATCATGGCGCTCAATCTGATCATCGCGCTGATCTCCCGCAAGAAGGCGGTGAAGGCATGACCACCAGGCAGAGAAATACCGCCAGCGCCCATAGCCGCAAGGTACATAGGCAGGAATTCGCCGCCAAGACACTGCTGCGGCTGGCCTCCGGGATCATCATCGCCATCCTGGTGGTGATACTCGGCTATATCCTGTACAAGGGATTTGTGTCCGACATGCTTGTGAAGGACAAGGTGATGAGCGCGGGGAGCGACGTCGTTGCCTTTGACCAGGGGCCGGAATTATCGGTGATCGTCAACGACGGTCTGCGGGCCGATGCGATGACCATGGAAGACCTGATCCTGCTGTACAACGGCCGGGCCCGGAACTGGGGCAGCGTCACCGAGCAGGATGAGGACATCGTGACCTATACCTATGGGAAGGACAATAGCCTCCGCGATCAATTTGATGAGGCGGTTTTGCGGGGCGCCAAATACCGGGAGGGCACACTGGCTGTCGCCAATGAACAGGATATGATCGAGCTCGTCGCCCGCACGAAAGGCGCCGTGGGCTATATCAGCGCGGATACCGCCGCCGGGCTTACTAGGGACGGGGTCAAGGTCGTCCCCATCCGTCGATTGTCCGTGATCCTCAATCCGGACGCCCTCAAGGCCCAGGAGGGGAAACGCCTGACCCAGCTGAGTGAGGATCAGGTCCGCTCCCTATTCAGGGGCGAGGTTGCCAATTGGCAGGAGGTCGGGGGCATCGATCTCCCGGTCACCGTGATCGCTATGAGGGGCGATACAGCGCTGGGCGCCCAGTTCAGGGAGCTTGTTATGGACGGCAGTCCCGTGAAGGCCGATATCACCGCCCGTGATCAAGAGGAACTGTTGACGCTCTTGAATGAAACTCCCGGGGCGGTCGCCTTTGACTACTACGAACAGGTGCATTCCGCGGCGCCCAAGCTTGCCGTCGATGTCGAGCAGCGGGAGGTGGGGGGAAACCTGAGCCTGCATTTTATCCTGGAGGCCCCCAAGGAAGGCGGTACCGTCGGCGGTATCTCCACCATCATCTTAAACACCGTCTTTATGATCCTGCTGACGCTTTTGATCGCCGTGCCCGTCGGGGTGCTGGCGGCGGTGTTCCTCACCGAGTATTCCCGGCAGAATTTCCTGATGAGGGTGCTGCATTTCGGCACGGACACCCTGGCGGGAATCCCTTCGATCATTTTCGGGCTGTTCGGATATATATTTTTCTGCGAGGTCCTGGGACTGGGGATCGGGCTATTGTCCGGGACGCTGACCATCACGCTGATGATACTGCCCACCATCGTCCGCACATCGGTGGAGGCCATCAAGACCGTCCCCATGACCTACCGGGAGGGAAGCCTCGCGGTGGGGGCCACCAAGTGGCAGACCATCCGCAAGGTCGTGCTCCCCGCCTCCATGCCCGGGGTGTTGACCGGGATCATACTGGGAGTGGGCCGGGCCGTGGGGGAGACCGCCGCCCTGGTGTTTACCATGGGCAGCAGTTATGATTTGGCCAAGAGCCTGACGTCCTCGACCCGGGTGCTCTCGGTCCACCTGTATTATTTGATCAAGGAAGGGCTGTCCTTTGACCGGGCCTTCGCCACCGCCACGGTATTGATCATCATCGTGCTGCTGGTCAATTTCGCCACCAACAGGCTCATCGGCAGGATGAACAAGATGGCCACCTGACCGCGTAGATAGGAGATACAGATATGGAACCGCGCAATAAATTGAAGATCACAGACCTGGACCTCTTTTACGGGGACTTCCAGGCGCTTAAAAACGTCAGCATGGATATCAACGCCAACGAGGTGATGGCTTTTATCGGCCCCTCGGGGTGCGGTAAATCCACCTTTATCAAGACCATCAACCGGATGAACGATCTGATCCCCGACGTCACCATCAAGGGTACGGTGCTCTATGACGGGGTGGATATATACCGGGACTACGATGTGATCGAGCTGCGAAAGCAGATCGGCATGGTCTTTCAGAAGCCCAATCCCTTTCCCATGACGGTGTATGACAATGTGGCCTACGGGCCCCGCATCCACGGCGTCCGGGACAAAAAGAAGCTGGATGAGATCGTGGAGCGCAGCCTCCAGGGAGCGGCCCTCTGGGACGAGGTGGCCGATCGGCTCAATAAACCCGCCCTGGGTCTCTCCGGCGGCCAGCAGCAGCGTCTCTGCATCGCCAGGGTGCTGGCGGTGGAGCCCGACGTGGTGCTGATGGATGAGCCCACCTCGGCCCTGGACCCCATCTCCACCGCCAAGATAGAGGATCTGATCGACGAGCTGAAAAAGAAATACACCATCGTCATCGTCACCCACAATATGCAGCAGGCCGGCCGTATCTCCGACCGGACGGCGTTCTTCTTGACCGGCGAGGTGGTGGAAACGGGACCCACCGAAGAGATATTTTATAATCCCCAGGACAAACGGACCGAGGACTACATCTCGGGACGGTTCGGATAAGGGAGGTATATACCATGACGACCAGACACCACTATTCTCAAGAACTGGAACAGCTACAGCGCATGATCCTGCGGATGGGGTGCATGATGGAGGAAGCCCTCAAGAAGTCCATGGACGCCCTGGTCAACCAGGATGTCGCCCTCGCCCGGGAGGTGATCGACGAAGACGATCGCTTGGACGATATGGAGCTTACCATCGAGGACATCTGCGCCAAACTCATCGCCCGGGAACAGCCCGTGGCCACCGACCTGCGGACCATTTTGACGGCGCTGAAGATCATCACAGACCTGGAGAGGATGGCCGACCACGCGGTGGATATCGCCAAGATCGCGATCCGGCTCAAAGACGAGACCTATATCAAGCCCCTCATCGACCTGCCCCGGATGGCCGATATCGCCATCCAGATGGTGAAGGACTCCCTGGAGGCCTACGTGGAGCATGACCCTGAGAAGGCCGAGGAGATCACCCGCCGGGACGATGTGGTGGACGGGATCAACCGCCAGATTTTCAGGGAATTGCTGACCTATATGATGGAGAACCAGAAAAACATCAACCAGGCGACCAATTTCCTGTTTGTGAGCAAATACCTCGAGCGGATCGGGGATCACGCCACCAACGTATGCGAGTGGGTGATCTACGCCGCTACCGGCGAGCGAAAGGAGCTCAATAGCTAGATACCCCTGAGCAGCACGCCGTATTTTGCGGTGTTCGCGCTATACTCCCAAACTGGCCGGGGCCTTACTGGTTCCGGTCATTTTTGTCCAGTTCTAGGGCATTGCCGACAGAAATGGGCGATGCTCCGCTTTCTCTCGGGCGAAAAGCGGGATGGTATTTATTTCTTTATCAGTACTTCTGTGATACAATCAGAAAGCCCCGATTTCGGGGAAAACCAGTGACTATGGGAGCGCATTTTAATGGGAGGGTATATGAGAAGACATACTATGAGAAGGCATCCGGCTGGCAACTTGCTGCTGCTGGGGGTACTGGCATTCTGTCTGGTATTCATAAGCGCCTGCGCGGCATCATCTGATGCACCCGCCGCAGGGCCGACGGAGAGTCCCTTAAGCGATGCCGAAGAGGCATTGGCCAGGCTCGACGCCCAAGACGCGGGCAATGACGAGGATTCAGCCGCTGAGGACACGGCAGCCCCTGCGGACAGCGGGGAGACTGCCGCCGATGAGGGCCCTGTGGAGTGGGTGACCTTTGAAAGCGCGTCCGGGTTTACGATCGAGTACCCGTCGAACTGGGTGTTGGTGGATGACGGGGCGAGGTATGCCGTATGTCTGCGGCCCTATGACGGGACCCAGACGACCTTCTACGTGGATATTCACGCGAAAGAGTTTGCCGACTGGTCGGAAGCCGATATGGTGAACGCGATGATCTCGGATGTGGTACGGATACGCAGTAGTCAAGAGGACGTCACATTTACCGATCCGGAATCCATCGAAATTAACGGCTATCCTTTTATGGCTCAGAATTACGAGGTCAATACACAGGACGGCGTGTATCACGGGGAATGCTACTATGCGGCGAAAGGCGATAGTGGATTTGAGATGTACTACTCGATCCAGCCAGACGAATATGAGACCCTGCTGCCCACCCTGCGGGAAATCGCCCAGTCCTTCATGTTTACGGACTGACACACCGGCCTAGGTAATCAGGCGGCGCATGAATATGCGCCGCCTTTTTCTATTTGCCGTGGCCGGGTTCACAGAATATGCGGTCCCCTGTGATAATGCGGCCCTATCCGGGAAAAATAAGGCCACATCAAAGGAAAAGAAGGTGGCTTTTGTGTCATTGGGAATTGTGATCCTGGTCGTGGCCGTGATCCTGGTGCTCTTCGGCGTGGGCCAGCGGGTGCTGGACAGACTGCGGCTGAATGACAAGGTGGCGATGCTGCTGATGGTGGCGATCATCGGCTTCAGCTTCGTCCCCGACATCCCCCTGGGGGGCGGCTGGTCCGTCAATGTGGGGGGCGCCCTGATCCCATTCGGATTGGTGGTGTATCTCTGGATCAAGGCGGGTTCGACCTGGGAGAAGGTCCGCTCCATCATCGCGGGGATCATCGCGGCAGGGGTGGTCCTCGCCACCAATATGCTCCTGCCCGCGGAGCCGGAGGCATTGTCCATCGACCCCTATATCATATACGGGGTGCTGGCGGGCCTGACGGCCTATCTGTTCGGGCGCAGCCGGCGCGGGGCCTTCATGGCGGGTATCATGGGCGTGCTGGTGGCCGATATCGCCCGGGGGATCATCAACGGTATCCGGGGTATCCCGGTGACGGTGCGGCTGGGCGGCGCCGGGGCGGCCGACGCGGTGGTGCTCTCGGGGTTTATCGCACTGCTGCTGGCCGAGGGCGTCGGGGAACTGCTGGAAAAGATCCAGGGCGGCACCAAGCACAAGGATATGGTATTTGACGACGGGGAATTCAAACCGGCCCACGAGGTACAGGGCCCGAATCGGGGTGATCGTAATGAGTAGACTGAAATGTATGTGCAGGCTGCTCTTCACCCTGATGCTGGGGACGCTGCTCCTCGTCCCGGCTATCCCCACCCAGGCGGACGACTGGTACGGCGAAAGCGGGTCGTACTACCAGCTCCTGGATGACGGCGGCTGGCCGCTGACCAGTCTGGCGCTCACGATCTACGAGGGAGACGAGTACATCTCCGCGGACAATAAGCACTACCGGGTCACAAGCGTGGATAAACAGGGGCTCACCGCCCAGGCGGAATTTTTAGGGGTCATCGACCTTTCCCCTTATATGGCGGAACTAAAGAGCGTACCCGCCAGCCAGAACAACGGCGACAAGGGCGTGATCCTGATGTACTGCACCCACACCGACGAATCCTATGTCCCCACCGACGGCACCGAGAGCAAGCCCCAGGGGGGCGGCATACTCAAGGTGGCCGAGACGCTGAAGGGCGCCATCGAGGAGAAGGGCGGCAAGGCGGTGCTGGACGAGACCAATCACTCCCCCCACGACGCGGGGGCCTATTCGCGGTCCCGGCGGACCCTGGCCAAGCTCATGCGGGAAAACGGGCCCATAGCGGCGGCCCTGGACGTCCACAGAGACGCGGTCCCCGCCGATCAGTACAAGACGGATGTCGACGGGAAAGAGGTCTCTAAGGTCAGGGTGGTCATCGGCGGGCGCAACCAGAACAGCGCCGCCAACAAGGAATTCGCCTACAAGCTCAAGGCCGCCGCGGATGACAAATACCCCGATCTGATCAAGGACATCTATATCGGGAAAGGGAACTACAACCAGGAGGTGTCCCCCCACAGTCTCATCGTGGAGTGCGGCTCCCATGAGACCCCCCGGGATCAGGTGGAGGCGTCCATGCCCATGCTGGCCGAGGCGGTCTGCCAGGTGGTGTACGGCGGGACCAGCCAGCAGGGGAACAACAATCAAAGCGCCTCACCTCAGGCCCAGAAGCAGGAGCAGAACCAATCCGCCGCGCCCCAGGCCACCGGGTCCCCTTCGGTGGTGCAGCAGTCCATCCAGAAGGACGGCACCGGCACCGGCAAGGGCCTGATATGGATGCTGGTGATCGTGGCGGCGGTAGTGGGGGCATACTTCTTATTCAGCATGGGCAGCCACGAGCGCAAGGAGAAGATGAAGGGCTTCTTCGGCAGGGAATTCGGCGAATTTGGCAAGAAGAAGAAATAAATATCAAGTTTATGATCGGAGGTCCCCGGACGGGGGCCTCTGTTTTTTGTCAATAAGGCAGGGCGCAGGACCCGCCGGGCGGGTGGTCTTTTTGAGTCTGACGCCTCCCAAGGACGATCAGCCGATTTATGTTTTGCGCGTTTTATTGTTTTTGTGGTTACAACACGCGGGCAAGACCGAGATCCTTGATTCTTGTAAACGCCCATTCGCGGAGAATACCGGGCTTTTCATTCTTGGACCCTGGGAACGCAACCCATCGTAATCATATAATTTTTGAGGGTCCGAATAATTCTTAACGATGTTCGTTTAGCACAATTTCCCATTTAAGCTTTTGTACACCAGCCTGTATGGCTGTGATGTATGTGCGGTATATCGCCAGAATACACGTATTTGATAAAAAAAGAAACACTGCAAATACAAAGAAAAAGTTATATCCCATACTAAGCCGCGCCGCACAGGATATGGGCGGGCGGCTTTTTTTCTTGACTAGAACCGCCGCTTTCTGGATAATAGAGGGTGGCCGGGGCGCTTTTCCCCGGTTTTTGATACCAAATCCGCAGGGGAGGCGGCGCGTGAAGGCAGAGGACAAAAAGAGGATCGCCGGCGTTCGGCCGGACAGCATAGCCAGCGAGGTCGGGGTGGAGCCGGGAGATGTCCTGGTGAGTATCAACGACCAGGATGTCCCGGATATACTGGCCTATATCCGGCAGACCGATGAGGAAGAGGTCGTCATGGACATCCGCAAGCAGAACGGGGATGTGCTGCGGCTGGAGATCGAGAAGGACGCCGACGAAGACATCGGGCTGATCTTTGAGAATCCGCTGCTGGACCAGCCGATCCGGTGCTGCAACCGCTGCGTGTTCTGCTTTGTGGACCAGCTGCCCACGGGACTGCGGCCGGGACTCTATGTGAAGGACGACGACTGGCGCCTTTCCTTTTTGATGGGGAACTATGTGACGCTCACCAATATGAGCGATACCGACATGCACCGGATCATCGAGGAGCGAATAAGCCCCCTGTACATATCGGTCCACGCCACCGATCCCGCCGTCAGGCGGCGGATGATGGGACATATCCGGGCGGGGGACATACTCTGGCAGATGCGCAGAATGGCCCGGGCCGGTATCCAGATGCGGTGCCAGATCGTGCTCTGCCCCGGGTACAATGATAAGGAAGTCCTGGACAATACCATTAACGACTTATTCTCCCTGGAGGGGGCCATCCAGTCGGTGGCGGTGGTGCCTGTGGGCCTCACCTGTCACCGGGAGGGACTGACCCAGCTCATGCCTGTGACCAAAGAGATCGCCGCCGACACCATCGGCCGGATCGACGGCTGGCAGCGACGGGCGCGGAAAAAGACCGGACGGCGGTTCGTATTCGCCGCCGACGAGCTGTATATACTGGCCGGCATACCGTTTCCGTCCTATGAGGAGTACGAGGAATTCACCCAGCTCGATAACGGCGTGGGACTGGTGGCGAAACTCACCCACGAGGTGGGGGAGGCCCTGGCGGCGCTGCGGCCCCTGAACGGGATGCGGGAAAAGACCATCTCCGCCGTGACGGGGATCGCCGCGGGGCCCATGCTCCATGCCATCGCCGATGAACTGCGCGATAAAACCGGCGTCACACTGGATGTCCATGTGGTGGAGAATCAGTTCTTCGGCCCCGACGTAACCGTCGCGGGTCTTTTGACCGGGGGGGATATAGTATCCGCCCTAACTGGGAAGAATCTGGGTGAGGCGCTGCTGATCCCCGACTGCATGCTCCGTGACCGGGGCTATATGTTCCTGGACGGGATGACATTGAAACAGATGGGTGAGGAACTGGGGGTCAAGATACTCCCCGTGACCTCCGACGACGGCGGCGCGCTGATCCGCGCCTGTCTGGAAGCTTGAGGTAATAATAATTATGCCGAAACCGATCGTGGCGGTGGTGGGACGCCCCAATGTGGGGAAATCGACCTTTTTCAATCACATGGCGGGATACCGTATCTCCATCATAGACGATACCCCGGGGGTGACCCGGGACCGGATCTACGCGGACTGCGAGTGGACGGGCCGTCATTTCACCCTGGTGGACACCGGAGGGATCGACCCCTACGCGGACGACGTGCTGCTCACCCATATGCGCCAGCAGACCGAGGTCGCCATCGAGACCGCCGATGTGATCCTGTTCATGGTGGACGGGAAGGAGGGTCTCACCGGGGTGGACCAGGAGATCGCCGACATGCTCCGCCGGGTGCAGAAGCCGGTGGTGCTGGCGGTCAATAAGCTGGACAATCCCGGGGACCAGGACGCGGTATATGAGTTTTACCAACTGGGGCTGGGGGAGCCCATGCTCCTCTCCGCCGCCCACAAACGGGGGCTGGGGGATCTATTGGATCAGGTGATCAGCCATTTCCCGGAGGACGCGGAAGAGCCCGGGGAAGATGATTCACCCATCCGGGTGGCGGTGGTGGGTAAGCCCAATGTGGGCAAGTCCTCCCTGATTAACCGCATCCTGGGGGAGGAGCGGGTGATCGTCAGCGATATCGCCGGGACCACCCGGGACGCCATCGACACGCCTTTCACCGTGGACGGGCAGAAATACATCCTCATCGATACCGCCGGCATCCGGCGCAAGAGCCGGATCAACGAGGAACTGGAGCGCTACAGCGTGATCCGGGCCCTCTCCGCCATCCGCCGGTGCGACGTGGCCCTCATCATGATCGACGCCCAGGATGAAGCCACCGAACAGGACGAGAAGATCGCGGGGCTCTGCCATGAGGAGGGACGGGCCTCCGTATTCGTGATCAATAAATGGGACCTGGTGGACAAGGACACCTGGACCGTCAACGGCTATCAGAAACGGCTCATGGATCACATGAGCTTCATGACCTACGCCCCCAGCGTCTATATATCCGCCAAGACGGGGCAGCGGACCAATAAACTGATCTCCATGATCAACGAAGTATACGGCATGTACTCATTTAGGATCACCACCGGTGTATTGAACGACGTGCTGGCCGAGGCCATCGCCATGACGCCGCCCCCCTCCGACAAGGGACGGCGGCTCAAGATCTATTACGCCACCCAGGTCAGTACCCAGCCGCCGACATTCGTGCTGTTTGTCAACGACGCTAAACTCATGCATTTTTCATACCAACGCTATCTTGAAAATTACCTGCGAAAAACCCTGGGGCTATCCGGTACTCCGATCCGGCTATACGCCCGCAACCGCAGGCAGAATACACAATAAGAAGGGAGTATCCATGGCTATCCGGTATATCGCAAGTATCATCGTAGGGTATCTGTTCGGCAATATCGAGAGCGCGTTTCTCGTGGGAAAGGCCAAGAAGATCGATGTGCGTCACAAGGGGAGCGGAAACCTCGGCGCCGCCAACACGTTCCGCATCCTGGGGACCAAGGCGGGACTTCTGGTGTTCCTGGGGGACTGCGTGAAGGCCTCTCTGGCGGCGTTAGCGGGCCTTTTGATCGCGGGGCACAACGGGGCGGTGCTGGGAGGCTTCGGCGCCATACTGGGGCACAACTGGCCCGTGTTTCTAAGCTTCAAGGGCGGCAAGGGGATCGCCGCCACCTTCGGCATGACCTTGGTCCTGGCCCCGGCCATCGCGGGGATCCTGGCGCTGGTGTTTCTGCTAGTGGTGCTTGTTAGCCGGGTCATGTCACTGGGCTCCATGATCGGCGTCTGCCTGCTGCCGGTGCTGGTCGCGATCTTTTTGCCGGGGGACACGGTCTTTCTGGTCACCGCTGTGGTGATGGCGATGATGGCGTTATTCAGGCACAGGGAGAACATCAAGCGGCTGATCAACAAGAGCGAGAACAAGATCAGCTTCGGCAAGAATAAAACGTCCAATACGGACGACGCGGTCAATAAATAAATGCATGAGACCAAAAAGAGCTCCCGGTATCGCCGGGGGCTCTTTTCGTCATGATTACTCTCTGTTTATTTGGAAAACCGGCACTTGATGATCTGGGCGTAGTCGTATTCCTTCAGCAGATCGGGCTCTTCCTCCAGCGTCTGCGCGTCATAGGCGTTCAGGGACCCGTCCGAGGAAAAGAGCGAGGTGTAGAGGATGATCTCCCTGCCGTCTTCGATGTAGACGGGTTCGAGAATGGGCCCATACGCCCGTCCCCCCATCGCGTCGATGGGCAGATCGGATTGACCGGTACTGGTGGCTTTGGAGCCGCCTTGTTTTACGACAAAGGTCCATTGAAAATCGGGGTTCTGGGTGATGACGATGGCGAGATCCCCCTGGAAACGATCCTGGGGCTCCATCATGCTGATACCCCCGGCATGGGGCTCGACCAATTCCCCGTCTTTGTAGACTTCCGCCCATACGTCCATCGTACTGTATTCCGCGTCGACCTGATAGCTGAAGAACAAAAGCTCCTGCTTATCATTGGATGACAGCAGGTCCACGATCTCCTGCTGGTCTTCGGTGAGCGCTTTGGGGGCGATGGTGTTCTGTTTCGATACTGGCCTGCCGCACCCGTAAAAGAGGAGCAGCAAAACCAGTATGGCCGCTACGAGTACATGTTTTCTTGTCATTTTGTCCGCGTCTCCTGTCTGTGATTGGTTTGATTATATCATGAAAGCCTGTTTTTTCTCGCGTATTTGGCGATATATCGATAGGCCGTCCGCCTGTCTACGCCGCTTTCACGCTGTATACCGCCGTAGACCTCATCGTAGTATTGTGCCACGATGGGTATAAGATATCCGCGCAGGGCGCCGTCGGTGACGGATCCGGCATGGTCCATGTCCGTCATGGTGGGATCGGCGAATATACCGGTTTTCATGAGCTTATCGCGGATCCGTCCGTAGAGGGGGAGGATGCTCGCATCGGTGAAGAGGCTCCGCCACCAGCGGACGCGGCGGACGATCAGGTTTGAAGCGAGGTACATAAGCCCGATCGATGCCAGCAGGGCGAGGGCGAAGAGGAAGGGATGCTCGCCGATGAACCCCCTACGGCCCCCCGAGAGATCGTCGGGCAGATCCACGGGGACATTGTTCATATACGGGGGCGGGGTCGGCTCCGGCAGCATGGCGGGGGAGCCGGTGCCGTCGCTCCACCCGGGGGTGCACTCCACGCCGGTCCAGAGATTGTCTCCGGGGGATACCAGCACTTCGATCCAGGCGTGTCCTTCCTCCCCGGACAGGCGGTACCGGCCGTCGGGGGGCATGTTGTCGGGATTCAG
>Ga0207799_100039_pt1 | contig 226371 bp, 168 predicted proteins | sample TtanPargueraPR_4_FD_187742 | JGI IMG/M metagenome (GOLD analysis project Ga0207799, IMG submission 187742) | Aerobic enrichment media microbial communities from Bioluminiscent Bay, La Parguera, Puerto Rico - Tt and M2 (SPAdes) | ecosystem: Environmental > Aquatic > Marine > Unclassified ... | reverse complement strand
AAAAAAATAAAAAGAATTTCTAAATAGCAATTACATACAACATTTTCAATACTTTAAAAAGAGGTGGAAACCGAATAAACATGCGGTCTCTCACCTCGATTTTTCTTTTAAACTGTCGAAAACGAGATATCATTAGCACCAAAATATTAAGGTTATAAATAAGGAAAATAGCTTTTGAACTGCTTTTATAGTAAATTGGACAATTAATAAATTTAACCTAAGCTAAAAGCTTTTTAAAGATTGGAAGGTCATAAATACAATTATAGTTTAACGGCTTACAAACATGGTTTAAGGTTTCTAATAAGGTGAATCCAAAGAAATAAAGCAAACTTAAAAAAATAACTGATCAACTGGAGTTTCAAAAAATTCGATTTAATTGGTTTTGTACCAGAAATATTCAATATGTATTTTTTTGAAACCGCCTAATAGTGAGAGACGCACAAATTAATGCTTTTTAGTTTTGAGTATGGAAGTATCTTATGAACGGTGTGATAGCGGTTTATAAGATGCTCTTTTCGTTTTATTCTTTTATTCTGATTTTACATGACAATTTTTATGATTTATGGGTATAATGATACTAGTTTAGATTAACTTACACTATGTTAAAAAGGCTAATTAGGGGTATCAAAATGATTTATTTTACAGCAGATCAACATTTCGGACACCGTAATATATTAAAATACGAATCGCGCCCATTTGCAAATGTAAGTGAGATGGATGAGGCGATGATTAGTAGATGGAATGAAATGGTTAATAAAAATGATATGGTATATATTTTAGGTGATCTTATGTTTAGCAAAAAAGAATCTGACGTAGTTGCCATTGTTCAACGTCTAAAAGGTAAGAAAATTCTAATAAAAGGTAATCATGATTATTTTGCCTCAAAGGCATGGACAAATAAGTATTTTGAAAAAGTGACGGATTATCTGGAAATCAATTGTAATGGTATGAAATTTTGTCTAATGCATTATCCTATGGCCACCTGGAACAAAAAGCATTATGGGTCTATTCATCTACATGGACATATACATTCTAATAAATTGCCTTTTGAAATCGGTGGTAGGATATTGAATGTTGGGGTGGATTTATTTGATTACAGACCTGTTAGTATTGATGAAGTAATGGAGCTAACAGCTTCAATGCCTTTTGGATTTGATGCTGAAAGCATTGAGAAAAGAGAAAAATAGTAACCTGATATATAATGAATTGCTTCCCTGAGTGTTTGGAAAGAATATAAAGTACAAACAGGATTAATAGAGAAGTCTTTTTTTTGTGGGAAAATATGATATAGTTATACTAATATTCGTTGAAAAAAGTGTAGATGGATAATAAAAATTCATTGTAAAATTTGCACATATAGATTACAATAGCTTAGGTGATGATAAAAGTGTATCATTTTGCTATAAACAGTTTCGAAAATGGAGGAAATATAAAAACTAGTTTTGACAATAATCAAAAAAGGAAAGATCAAAGGCTAAAAACATTGCGCCAATGATCTTAAAATATTTATAGGGAGTATAATATGGAAGAAGTAAAGATAATAGTAAATCAGATATCAATATTAACTTTGTTGGGACTAATTGGTTTTATTGCTGGAAAAACAAGATACCTTCCGGAAAACGCAGGAACCATAATATCTAGAGTTGTGGTAAAGCTTACAGCACCTCTTTTGATTTTCATAACATTGGCAAAACGAGAACTCAGTATGGAAAGTATAACAAGTATTTTAGGAGTATATTTTCTTGGGGTTTCTTTTTTAGGAATATCTTTTTTTATAGGTAGTTTTGGAAGTAAAGTTATGAGACTTGAAGGGGCTACAGCTAACATATATAAAATGCATTCGACTTTTGGAAATGTTATTTTTCTTGCATTTCCTCTTCTGGGTTCACTATTTGGAGATGATGGGCTTTTTTATGGAGTTATATTTTCAATTGCAAATGATACTTTACTATGGACTTTGGGCATATTTTTGGTAAATAAACATAAGAAGATCAATTTTAAAGAGAACCTTAAACGTCTTATAAATGGTAATACAGTAGCTTTGTGTTCGGGTTTGACAGTTTTGACTATAAAGATGCTTTTAGGGCAATCTGTAAATCAAATACCTTATATATACAAGGTTAGCGGATTTATACATGATACATTAAATTCTTTAGGGTCTACAACTTTTCCCCTTTCAATGCTTTTTATTGGTTTGATTTTATCTGAAATTAAAATTGAAAAGGTATCGGATTTTGTTAAAAGAGCTCATATTTTGGTTTTGGCACTTTTTAGGCTTATTATCGTTCCAGTCTTGGCACTGGTTTTATTGTCCCTTGTGGGAAATTGGATTGATTCTGTTGCAAAATACGTAATAATTCTTGAACTTGCAGTGCCCTGTGGAACGATTGTTCCAGCTTTAGCCGCTGAGTATGGATCTGATTATAAATCTGCTACGGAAAATGTTTTTATTACGACGATTTTGGGTATAATAACTATGCCGTTTATAGTGTATTTAATGCAAACCATAATAAAATGATAATAGGAGAAAACACGAACATTAAACGCCAGTTATTAATAAATGTTCGGATTTTGGTTTTCGTTCTAATTGACAAGTTTTATATATTTTTGATAGTATATTTGTGTGAAAAAAGTGATTACAAAAAACTTTTCAATTTAGGTTTCAAAGGATTTTATTTAAGGGGTTTGTAGTTTAAATATTGCATAGGTTATATTTTGAAATATCCTATATAAATACATTTATAAATACATTGTGAAATAATAAGGTTTATGTGGCTGGAATAAGTATGATAGAGAGGAAAGTATTGACATCGGTGTTTACAGCGATGTTCTTTTTGTTGGTATTGTTTTTATTTCTTTATAATTATAAATATACTATGGAGGTTTTATAATGGCTGAAACAAAAAAAGGTTTAAAAGTTGCGCTTGTTATGGGAAGTGATTCAGATTTTTCGACTTTAAAGAATTGTATTAAAGTTTTAAAGCAATTTGATATAGAAGTTGAAGCGATGGTGTGTTCAGCACACAGGACTCCCGACAGGGCTGCAGAATTTGCAAAGCAAGCAGAAGAAAATGGTTTTGGAGTTATTATTGCAGGTGCTGGAAAGGCAGCACATTTGCCTGGCGTGTTAGCAGCATTTACGCCACTTCCGGTAATAGGAGTTCCTATTAAGTCATCCACAATGGACGGATTAGATTCGTTATTGTCCATAGTTCAGATGCCAAGTGGAATACCCGTTGCAACGGTTGCTATAGATGGTTCTGAGAATGCCGCATTACTTGCAGTACAGATTTTATCAACTGCAAACGCCGATCTTAGGGAAAAAATGAAGGAATATAAAAAGAAACTTGCTAAAAAAGTTAAAGATAAAAATGACGCTCTTCAAAAGAAGATAAAAGAGCTATAGGAGAATTATTACGATGAGTTTTTGTAAAAGGGACAAGCAAAATGATAATTTTTGCTCTGAAATTTTTAACGAAGAAGATTTTAGAGTTGACAAGCTCAATGAAGAGTGTGGGGTTTTTGGAATATATGATAAAGATGGTTTAAATAGTGCTCGTCTTACCTATTATGCTTTATATGCACTTCAGCATAGGGGCCAGGAAAGTGCAGGTATTGCAGTTAATAATGATGGGGATTTTTCATATCATAAAGACATGGGACTTGTACCTGAGGTTTTTAATGAGGATATACTAAGTAGCTTAAAAGGAAGGTTAGCTATCGGGCATGTTCGTTATTCAACCACAGGGTCAAGCCTTAGGGAAAATGCACAACCTATGGTTATTAAATATAGGAATGGAAATATGGCTCTTGCACATAACGGCAATTTAGTAAATGCAGGAACGATTAGACAAAGACTTGAAGAAGATGGCGTAATATTTCAATCGAATAACGATTCGGAAGTTATTTTGAATCTTATTTCAAGATACAGGCTGACAAGTCCATGTATTGAAGAATCAATTGAAAAAATGATGGCTGAAATAAAGGGATCCTATGCGTTAGTTATAATGACTCCAAAAAGGGTTATAGGTGTGAGGGATCCCTTTGGAATCAGGCCCCTTTGTATTGGATTGGTTGGAAATTCCTATGTTTTAGCTTCCGAGACTTGTGCACTAGATGCCGTTGGAGCTAATTATGTAAGGGACGTTTTACCAGGTGAAATTGTTTTAATTGATGAGAAAGGTTTGACTTCTGTACAGACAAAGGTTACAGGAGAATCAAAGCTTTGTATATTTGAACATATTTATTTTGCCAGACCCGATAGTTATATCGATGGAGCGAGTGTTTACAGATCGAGAATTGAGGCCGGTATAAGGCTTGCAAAGGATCATCCTGTTGATGCTGATCTTGTAATTGGTGTGCCTGATTCAGGTTTGTCGGCGGCTATGGGGTATTCAAGGGAATCTAAAATTCCCTATGGAGTTGGTCTCATAAAGAATAGGTATATTGGTAGAACATTTATACAGCCTGATCAGGACAAAAGAGAAAAAGGTGTAAGAATAAAGCTCAACGCTTTAAAGGATGCAATTGATGGAAAAAGAGTTATAATGATAGATGACTCTATAGTAAGAGGAACCACTAGCGGAAGAATTGTTCAACTATTACGAGATGCTGGTGCAAAGGAAGTTCATATGAGGGTGAGTTCACCTCCGATTAGGTTTCCTTGCTATTTTGGTATAGATATTTCAACAAAATCTCAGCTTGTTGCATGTCGTAATACTACTGAAGAAATAAGGGATATGATTGGTGCCGATAGTTTGGGCTATCTTAGTGTAGAGGGAGTGTTAGATACTCCAATAGGATCAAAATGTGGTTTTTGTACAGCATGCTTTAATGGGGATTATCCTATGGAGGTGCCAGAAGAGGGTAATAAGTATTCTTGTGGGTAAGATCAAATAAAAACTTCACAACTGGAGTTTCAAAAAACTTGATTTGCATTTTTGCATGCCAAAATAATATTTATGCATGGAAGCTTAAAAACTTCCATAATGTATTTTGTAACTGAAGTATGGAACATGTGATTTTTTGAAATTCTTTGGATTAAGTTTATCAAATTTAAGATATATGGGGGTAAGGCGAATGAGCAGTTATAAAGATGCCGGTGTTGATGTTGAAGCTGGATATGAAGGTGTAAAGCTTATGAAAAATGATGTGAAAAGAACATTTAGACCGGAGGTGCTTACTGATATAGGTGGCTTTGGGGGTCTTTTTGCACTGAATAAGGATAAATATGAGGAACCCGTTTTGGTATCGGGAACAGACGGTGTAGGTACAAAACTTAAGATAGCATTTATGATGGACAAGCATGAAACAATTGGTATTGACTGTGTTGCAATGTGTGTAAATGACATAGTTTGTAGTGGAGCTGAACCTTTATTTTTCTTGGATTATATTGCACTAGGTAAAAATAAGCCTGAAAAGGTTGCGCAAATTGTTAAGGGAGTAGCTGACGGATGTGTTATGGCAGGATGCTCTCTTGTTGGTGGTGAAACGGCTGAAATGCCTGGTTTTTATCCTTCGGATGAATACGATGTGGCAGGGTTTGCAGTAGGTATTGCTGATAAGAAGAAGATTATTAATGGTAAAAGCATTAAAGAAGGAGACACACTTGTAGGTATATCGTCTTCTGGAATACATAGTAATGGTTACTCTCTTGTAAGAAAAATTCTAGCTCCAAGTAAAGAAAAATTGAATGAGGAAGTTAAGTCCTTAGGAACAACACTTGGAGAAGAGATTTTAAAGCCGACTAGGATATATGTAAAGACAATACTAGATATAAAAGACAAATTTGAATTAAAGGGTATATCTCATATTACTGGAGGAGGTTTCTACGAAAATTTACCGAGAATGCTTCCTGAAGGATTGGGTATAAAGATTAAAAAAGACAGTTGGCCGGTGTTACCAATTTTTAGCTTGCTACAAAGCCTTGGAAATGTGAGTGATAAGGATATGTTCAACACATTTAATATGGGTATAGGACTTGCTATAGTAGTGGATAGTAAAATAGCTAAGGATGTTGTAAGCTACTTGAACAAGGAAAAGGAAGATGCCTATATAATTGGTGAAATAGTGAGCGGAAAGTCTGAGGTAGAAATATGTTAAAATTAGGAGTACTTGTATCAGGGGGTGGCACAAACCTTCAGGCAATTATTGATAAAATTGAAAGCGGTTATTTGAATAACTGTTCAATTGTTACTGTAGTATCAAGTAAACCTGATACATATGCTCTAGAGAGGGCTGATAGACACCATATTGAAGGGGTTTGTATTGCGAGAAAGAGTTTTAACTCAATAGAAGAATATGATCTTGCTTTGATTTCACATCTTGAAAAACATGGTGTTGATCTTGTGGTAATGGCAGGTTTTCTTTCTATACTTGGTGAAAAGTTTACAAAGAGGTATAAAGGAAGTATAATTAATGTGCATCCTTCACTGATACCTTCATTTTGCGGTAAAGGGTATTATGGATTGACTCCTCATGTGAAAGCACTTGAGTATGGTGTAAAGGTGACAGGTGCTACAGTTCACTTTGTAGAGCTTGAAGCAGATGCAGGTCCTATTATTTTGCAAAAAGCTGTTTATATAGAAGAAGATGATACTCCGGAGGTTCTCCAAAAGAGAGTTATGGAGGAAGCTGAGTGGGATATATTGCCAAGAGCTATAAAACTAATTTCAGACAACAAGGTAGTTATTGAGGGAAGAAGAGTTAAAATCCTTGAATAAAAGTTAAAGGGGAATTGAGTTTTTCCTCTTTTTTCTGTTTATACTTATGGGAGTTTCAAAAAATACATTCAATATTTAAGTAACAAATCCCATTATGGAAGCTACTTTTAAGCTTCCAAATATAAAAATACTTTGCTATGCAAAAAACGTAAATTGAATTTTTTTGAGACCTCCTAATATATGTTTGACTATTAAAGTAAAAAGATTTAATGTAATAAACTCTTTGACTTTTAATAGCCTGAAAGATTTGATATAAAAACTACTGAAGTTATATTATTAAAAATATTAAGGAGTGGTAATGTGATTAAACGTGCATTAATAAGTGTATCTGACAAAACAGGAATTGTTGATTTAGCTAAGGAACTTTCAAGTGTGGGAGTTGAGATTATTTCTACCGGTGGTACTCAAAAAGCTATAAGTGATGCTGGTATAGATGTTACGAATATATCTGATATAACTGGATTTCCTGAGTGTCTTGACGGAAGAGTTAAAACTCTTCATCCAAAGGTACATGGGGGACTTCTTGCAATGAGAAGCAATGAAGAGCATATGAAACAAATAAAAGAACTTGGAATAGAACCTATAGATATGGTTATTATAAACCTTTACCCTTTTAAACAGACTATATTAAAGGGAAATGTTGAGTTGGAAGAGGCTATAGAAAATATTGATATTGGTGGTCCTACAATGCTTCGTGCTGCAGCGAAGAATTATCAGGATGTAGTTGTAATAGTTGATCCTTCTGATTATCAGATGGTTATAGATGAGCTTAAATCTTCTAAGGAGATATCTGTAAAAACTAAATTTAAGCTTGCATCAAAGGTGTTTGAACACACAAGTCATTATGATACTTTAATTGCTAAATATTTGAGGGACAAGGTTGGAGAAGAGGAATTCCCAGAGACCTTGTCGCTTACTTTTGAAAAGGCTCAGGATATGAGATATGGAGAAAATCCTCATCAAAGAGCTGTTTTCTATAAAGAAGTAGGGGCAAATGTAGGCTGTTTATCATCAGCAAAACAACTTCATGGAAAAGAACTATCTTATAACAACATAAATGATACAAATGGAGCTCTTGATTTGTTAAAAGAATTTGACGAGCCTACCGTTGTTGCAGTTAAGCATGCTAACCCTTGCGGTGTTGGAAGTGCAGACAACATTTATGATGCTTATGTAAAAGCTTATGAGTCGGACCCTGTATCCATATTTGGTGGAATAGTAGCTGCAAATAGAGAGGTTGACGAAAAAACAGCTCAGGAGATTAATAAAATATTTGTAGAAATTGTTATTGCACCGTCTTTTACTGAAGGTGCCCTAAAGGTTCTTACCCAGAAGAAAAATGTAAGGGTTATGAAGCTTGACAATATCTCTGCAAAACTTCCTGCCGGCACATATGACATGAAGAAAGTTGCAGGAGGTCTGTTGGTTCAAAGCTACAACAATGACCTTTTAAATTCCGATGACTTAAAATATGTTACTGAAAAGAAACCTACAAAGGAAGAATTGGAAAGTCTTATTTTTGCAATGAAAGTAGTAAAGCATACAAAATCCAATGGCATAGCTTTAGCTACCGGTAAACAATCAATAGGAGTTGGCCCAGGTCAAACTAACAGAATTATGGCAGCAAAAATTGCGATAGAATATGCTGGAGAACGCGCAAAAGGTGCTGTTATGGCTTCCGATGCCTTTTTCCCATTCCCAGATTGTGTCGAAGCAGCAGCTAAAGCAGGTATTACAGCAATAATTCAACCGGGTGGATCTATAAAGGATCAAGATTCTATAGATGCTTGTAACAAATTTGGAATAGCAATGGTATTTACAGGAATGAGACATTTCAAACATTAATATTATATTGATTTTGGACTTTTATATAGAAGATGCAGATTGGTGTTATTAAAGGAGTGTTATGATGAAGGTTTTAGTTGTAGGTGGCGGTGGACGAGAACATACGCTTGTGTGGAAGATTGCACAGAATACTCAAGTAAAAGAAATATATTGTGCTCCAGGAAATGGTGGTATTTCGGCTATTGCAAAATGTGTACCTATAAAGGCTATGGATATAGATAAAATGGTAAGCTTTTCAAAGGAAAATGAAATTGACTTGGTAGTGGTTGCTCCCGACGATCCTTTAGCTGCTGGTATGGTAGATGCTCTAGAAAAAGAGGGCATTCGTGCATTTGGTCCTAGAAAGAATGCTGCTATAATAGAAGGTAGCAAAGCTTTTAGTAAGGATCTTATGAAGAAATATAATATTCCTACAGCAAAATATGACGTTTTTGAAAAAAGCAGTGATGCATTGGAATATTTAAAAACTCAAAAATTCCCCATAGTTGTTAAGGCGGATGGATTAGCTTTAGGTAAAGGAGTTATAATTGCACAGAACCTTGAGGAAGCTAAGGAAGCTGTTGTTAATATTATGGAGGACAAGGCCTTTGGAGAAGCTGGTAACAAGGTTGTTGTTGAGGAATTCATGGTTGGTCCTGAGGTGTCGGTGCTTGCCTTTACTGATGGCAAAACCGTAAAACCTATGGTAAGTTCTCAAGACCACAAGAGGGCATTAGACAATGACCAGGGGCTTAACACAGGAGGTATGGGAACTTTCTCTCCGAGTAGGATCTATAATAAAGAAATGGAAGATTACTGTATGGAGAAGATATTTAAACCTACAGTGGATGCAATGAATGAAGAGGGCAGAAAATTTAAGGGAATATTATATTTTGGACTTATGATAACCGATGAGGGACCAAAGGTCCTTGAATACAATGCAAGGTTTGGTGATCCTGAAACTCAGGTTGTTCTTCCAAGACTTAAGACAGATCTTATTGAAATATTTAATGCTATAATAGATGAAAAGCTTGATGAAGTTAATATAGAGTGGGATGATAATGCTGCCGTATGTGTAATTATGGCATCAGGTGGTTATCCTGTAAAATACCAAAAAGGCTATGAAATTACAGGACTTGATGAAGCACAAAAGGATTCAAATACAGTTGTTTTCCATGCTGGTACAAAGTGTGAGGATGGAAAATACTATACTTCTGGTGGAAGGGTTATAGGAGTGACTGCTGTAGAGAGTAATCTTGATCTGGCAATTAAAAAGGCCTATGAAGGTGTTTCAAAGATAAGTTTTAAAGATATGCATTATAGAAAAGATATAGGCATAAAGTAATAATAAATGCTCAAATGCTCTGGTGGAATTGGTATTCTGCCGGAGCATTTTTCTGCCCTTAATTGCATTTTAAAATAAAGATCATAAGCGGAAGTTATTTTGCATCTTGGAATTTGCAAATAAACAAACAAATTTCAATGACACTATAAGATATCTTATAGAAAAAGAAATAGCTGAAAAATAATAGAACCAATGTTAATATTAAATATAAGTCATATTATTATCCATTTTAAAATATTTATGAAAGGGGTTTTTCAAAATGATAAAAAAGTTAAAAGTTCCAATAATATTAGGTACAGTTATAGTAAGTTTGTTAGCTACAACAATTATATCTAATGCAGCATTTACAAATCCCACTTCAACAAACTCAGATTATGACAGGGATGAGGCATATAGCTACATGACAGATTATACTGAAGATTATAACGAAGATGAATACCCATATTACTCCAGTGATGGAGATTGTACAAATTTTGCTTCACAAGTTCTTAGAGCAGGCGGAATGGATTTTACTTCTAGAAGTACATGTCCTACTACTAATCATTGGTATTATTATTACGATTCATGGGGATGGGGTAGAACAGGTACTTGGACTAAAGCACATCAGTTTAGGCAACACTGGGGTGATGTTAATAATCAAGGTTTAAAAAGAGCATATAAAATGACTAACTATACAGTATCTTCAGCTTTAAGTAATCTTAGTACAATTAGGTCCGCTGTAAAGAAGGGAGATATAATTCAACATACAAAGTATGTAGGAGGAGAAACATATCACTCTCAAATAGTATATTCTAAACCAATTGGGGATATAACTATTGCTAACCATAGTGGAATTGATGGAGATGCTTTTGAATCTTTTGAAGATTTCTTACAAAATAGAATTAACCTTGGTAGAAGTACAGACTATGTATCAGTAATTCAAATAAAATATGGAAATTGATAGGAGGTAAGGCCATATGAATAAAAAATTACTAATAACTACTACTTTATCAGTATCAGTTTTACTTATAACTGGAATAACATTATTTGCACAACCAAAGTTATCAAAAGAAAAAAAAGAATTCTATAACAACAAAATAGTAGAGCTTAATAATGAAAATGATGCAATAGGTCAAGAAACTTTAAAAATTGTTAGTATGACAGATGGAATTGAAAAAGAAAATAGGAAAAAAGAACTTCGTGAAAGAGAAGATAAGTACAACAGGGAATCAACTGAAATAACGGAAAAAATACAACAAGATGGTTATGTTAATGATGAAAAAATTCTTGACAGTAATGCTAAATTAGTGAAGAAATTAGATAAATTGCGTAAATGTTTAGAATGGGATATTAGTAGTTATGAAGATCAGGAGCTCATTGATTATGACACTAAGCAACTAAAAAAGATTAACGTATTATTAGAAAAGGTTAAGAAATCGGATGATTCAAAATTTAGTGAACTACTAGAAGAATATAATCAAATGATTAAATTATTTCAAAAAGAAAGACCTATATTTGAAGAGCAATATAGAAAAAATCATGCTAAATGATTAAAAGAATTCTTGGAAAGAGAGCTAATATCATCTTGGCTCCAGTAAATATCAGCAATTTTGTTCTTTCAGCATCTTACATTACAACCAGAGCTTCCAGTATTCCTTATATTCACTAAGAAAAAATTCTATTTCATCGTAGTAGTAATGGAAATTCACATTACCTAGATTTAATTCCTTACATTTTTCAAGCAATCCTATTACTATTTTTTGTGTATCTGCATTTATGTTATAGTATGGATTACCCTTCTTTGAAATACATTTATACTCGGCGCCTTTTTCCTTCTCCATTTCAGGTAATCTTTCTTTTTCAGGTTGATATTGTATGGACACCTTATTTTAACCTCCTTCATAGCTTTTAATTTTGATTGTCGGTTTCTTCTTTGCTAAATATATATTGCCTGGTTAAAAATTTTTAATGTTCTTATTCATAACATTTTGGAACTTTTAGAGGTTTGTCTTCAGAAATATTTTTTTTTGTGTTTAGGTGAACACGTACAGTTTTAAAGTAATTGTGATCTCTTACAGGGGGGGATGTATTCTTGTAGGTTCCATTTCAATGTGAACGTTTTTTCTATATTTAATAGATTTATCAACATTTCCATTAAGGGAATCGCCGTCTATTGTATACACGCCTTGAGAATAGCTTAATAAATGGTAGTTACCTTTATGATCAGAATTAAGCTCTTCTTGTAAAAAGAAAACATATTCTTTATTTAACTTAATTTCCTTTGGTAGAAGGGAACCTGAGAAAATTACTCTAACGTTTTTTGGGGATTTTCCATCTATAACATCAGTAACATCTAAGTTGTAGATACAGTATGGCAATTTTGCCCCTGCGGTACCTTTTATCTTATCTGCTTTAATATGTTGAATATCTGTTTTTATAAGTTTGTTTATTTTACCTTGTACTATCAAATCAGCTTGTTGGATAAGCTCATTTTCAGTCAAACGCACTTCAGAAAAATTAACATATACATCATTAGATGGATTATGTGTTATGTTTTCGCTTTCATTAGAAAAAGCAACACATATTGAGGTGATACTTAATGCAGTAATAGCTGTGAAAGCAAGTATTTTACTTTTGATACTCATATTAATTCAGCCCTTTCTTAAAAAATTTATGTTATAATTTTTGAGTCAATCAATAATTAGACGTGTTTTCTTATTAAAAGTTCCAATAATGAGAGAGGCAGGGAAAAAACATTAGTTTTCAGAGATTTGAATAAGATTTAAAGATTCATGGTTGGGCCAAAGGTTTTTGAATACAATGCAAAGTTTGTTGACCTTGAAACTTAGACTGTCCTTCCAAGACTTAAGACAGATATTATTAAGTATTAAATGCTATAATAGATGAAAAGCTTTATGGAGTTAATATAGACTGGGATGATAATGCTGACGAATGTGTAATTATGGCATCAGGTGGTTACCCTGTAAAATATCAAAAAGGCTATGAAATTACAGGGATTGATGAAGCACAAAAGAATGCAAATACAAAATGTGAGAACAGAAAATACTATACTTCTGATGGAAGAGTTGTAGAGAGTAATATTGATCTGGAAATTAGAAAGGCCTATGAAGGTGTCTCAAAGATAAGTTTTAAACAGAAAAGATATAGGTATGAAGTAATAATCAATACTAAAATGCTTTGGTGGAATTGGTATTTTGTCGGAGCATTTTTCTATATAATTAACGTAATATTAAGTAAATGGAATAAATATTAACTGGATGTTATTAATAAAGAGATAATTTATTTTTTTTCAAAATTTATGGTTTTTATATGAAAAACCATAATGATATAATGTGTCTTGTAAATCAACATAAATTACATTAGAATATTTTATTTGGTCTATAGAAGGTTACAACAATATTGTTAGATTAGCGAATTTACAACATAAATTCTATGTTTCAGAAGAAATATAACTTGTTATGAGTACTTTTGTATCCTGCACAACCAAACTAATAATTTTGAATAATTTTTATAATAGAAAGGAGATAAATGTTTATGACAAAAAAAATTGCGTGTTTATTATGTTTGACATTAGTGTTTACTTTTGTAGGTGCAATTACTATAGCACAAAATAATTTACAAAAATCTGATAGATTACAAAAATTAGAAAAAGAAAAAAATGAATTATTTGAGAAAAATAAGAAGGTTCCTTTTAATTTGGAAAAAGAAATTATAAGATTAACTGATGAGACACAAAAAGATGTTATTGCCAAAAATAATAAGCAAAAATACTTAGAAAAGGTTAAAAATGCACCAAAAGATGAAAAAGGAAATCCAATATTGAGTAACAAAGTTATAGATAGATCAAGAAAACCTCGAAAGGACACAGGATTACTCGAAAGTGGCGAACAATTTTTTTCAACTCAGAAAGAAAGAGAAAAATATGATTTTTCTAATGCAGCCATTACTGATTATAGTATTATAATAGCTGCTAGTTATTCAAAAGACAAAGAAACTGGTGTGATATATCAAATTCAGTTGGATCCTAACGATATAATGACTTCATACCATAATGAGTACGAATTTGAGAACAAAGGTATGATTACTCTAGTAAGCTTAGAGGATAATAATAATATTGTTACTTTTAGATGTAAAAATGGGGAAGAGGGGTATTTTGATGTAAGAAATAGTCAAGCTGTTTTTGAAAGATACAAAAAATCTAGTGACTAGAAATGGTTTTTATGATATTACAACATGGGGAAAATTTAATTAAATTGTTTTTTGATAATAAGATTAAATCAATTAATATCTATATAGTTAGGTATTATAAAAAGTACGTTATTAAAAGTTCCGGTAAAGAAAAGCCGGAACTTTTATATATGCGTTCGATATGGTCAAAGCTACAAATATGAAATATAAAAAGGTTCTTACATAGAGCGCTAATAATTCTTGTATGACTTTTGACTTTTTTATAGTTATAAATGGCTATACCTTGAAAAATCTAAACTTCTGTTATTTGGTTAATTTGTATGGTATAAGTCGAGAAGAAATAAAGGATATAATTGGGACTGTAAGAATTATAGCTATGCTTCCCGATAAACCTTGTACTAGTTCTATGCCTATCATGTTCATATTTATAAGCTGATTATACGAAACATTATAGGAGTAAATCAGAATCAACGAGTTTAGTGAAGTTCCTGTAAAGGCAAGTATAAGAGTGTTTGACATAGTGCCCATCATATCTCTTCCAACATTGATTCCTGAAAGAAATAATTCCTTTTTATCAAGCTTTGGATTTGAGCAGTAGACTTCATGTACTGAAGAGGCAATTGACATAGCTACATCCATAATGGCACCAAGGGATGAAATTAAAATTCCTGCAAACAGCAGTCCTTCAATTTGCATTCCACCATCTCTTGCAATTACTACAAGAGTTTCCACCTCTTCTGTCTGGAATCCTGTAATGTGGCAAAGATAGCCGGCAACGCTTGATACAATACCTGCAATAATAACACCTAAAGTTGTTCCAAGCATAGCAGATATTGTTTTAGAACTCCAGCCATTAAGTAAGAATAACGTTACACAGGTGGTTATAATAACTATTAGAACTGACGCAAAAATTGGAGAGTAACCTCTATACAGCATGGGAAGCAAGCAATAAATAATTAAGATAAAAGTAAATACCAACCCTACAATTGATTTAAATCCTTTTTTGCCGCCAATACTCCATAATAATGCAAAGAAAAATATAATAAGTCCAAATAGAACAAAAGATCGATGGTAATTGTATACTGATATCGAATAAGTATGTGGATTTGCAGTATCTATGCAGACAATAATGTTTAATCCTGCTTTTGCATGCACGTTAAAAAGATTACTTAAGTAATTCTTTATAATATGGATTTCTCCTTTGTGTTCGCCTGTTAGAATTTTTAATTCTAATTGCTGATATCCTCTAGATAGATTACTTATACTTTCATCTTTTTCTAAAGACTCATCAACAATTCTTAAGACTTTTGCTTTTTCGTATTTTACATACGATAATCCGCCTTGTTGATTAAATGAGATTATTGTTTCTCTGTTAAATAAATAGAGAAATATAAATAAAATTATTGCTAACAGAAGTAATATCGCTATTTTAATTGCTTTAGATTTTGCCAAAATTTAAGCACCTCAATTTATGTTTAGTAAACGATTAAAAATACATTATAACTATATATTTATATTTCTATTTTAACTATCAAAAAAGTGTTAAATAGAGGTAAAGAAAATGTTATAGAAAATTTTTACCATAAGTTAACGCAAGCTTAATACGGTTTTTTCAATTTAAACAATATAATGTGACTTGTATAAGGTGATTCTAAAAAAACTTTGCAGTTGCGGTTTCAAAAAATCTAAATTGATAAGCTTTGTGACCGGAATACTGTATAGGTTATTTTTTGAAACGGCCTAAAGCAACATTAATAAAAAAATTTTTGGGAGGTAACTTTCTATGAAGCAATTGAAAATGAAAAAATCGTATAATCAAGTTTTAGCAGTTATGTTGTTGGTATTTGTTGTTATGTCAGGTGCTGTACCGGTTATGGCATCACAGGGGTATCAGAATGATATTACAGTTAAGGAGGTACAAATTAATTCAGAAAAGGTTTTTGAAGAGTCAAGCAAAGAGGAGGAAAGTGCTAAAACAAGTGAGATTTGTGTAACCGAAAGTGTATATGACATGCAAAACATATCAGGAATAGTACTTACACCAGGTGCAGATGAATCAGAAATGAATTTTGCATGGTATACTGAAGGAAATACTTTAAAATGTGAGGTTCAAATTGCAAAAGAATCTTCTTCATGTTTAGAGGAATTTCCGAAAGATGGTGTCAGAACATATACAGGAACTGTATGTGAAGCAGTGGATGGATTTTTATCAAACAAAGTAACAGTGACTAATCTTGAGCAGAGTACTAAATATGTCTATCGTCTAGGAGATGGTATCTCCTGGAGTGATACTTATGGATTCACTACAGGAAATAGAGATGAATATAGTGTTTTGTTAGTTGGTGACCCTCAGATTGGCTCAAGTAATGTAATCACCGATACAGAAGCATGGAAGAATACTATGAATAAAGCAGTCAATAAGTTCCCTGAGGCAAGTTTTATGATATCAGCTGGCGACCAGGTAAATAAAGCAACAAGTGAAAAAGAATATGATGGTTTTTTTGCTCCAGAGGAATTAAGAAGTTTGCCATTAGCAACAGTACAGGGAAATCATGATAATTCTCCAAACTATATATATCACTTCAATAATCCTAATTCATCCTCAGAATATGGAATTACCAATTCAGGAGGAGACTATTATTTTACCTATGGAGATGTACTGTTTATTGGTATTAATTCAAATAATATCAGCGGAGAGTCTCATGCAGAATTCATGCGTAATGCTATTAAAGAAAATCCAGATTCAAAGTGGGAGATAGTTACATTGCACCACTCAATATATAGCTCAGCTAGTCACTCTACAGAAAGTGCAATAGTAAATCGTAGAATGGCATTATTTCCGGTTTTTGATGAACTTGGAATTGATATGGTTCTTATGGGACATGATCATTCTTACACAAGAAGCTATCAAATGAAAGGTGATCAGCCAGTTAAAAATCAAACTATGGATGAAAACGGTTTGGCCATAAATCCTATAGGTACATTATACATAACAGCAAATTCGGGGTCAGGAAGCAAATATTACAGTTTGAAATCCATTCCGGAAGAATATGCAGCAGTTAGACAGCAATTGAGGGTGCCAACTTTTTCAAACATAAGCGTAAAGGGAAACAGTATTACAATTTCAACATACAGAGCAGATACAATGGAAATGACTGATACCTACGGACTGATTAAGGATCCTTCCTACAAAACGGATTATAAAATAATAAATCCCTATGAAACAGTTGACTGGAAAAAATTCAAACAATACAAAGCGGACTTTCATGCACATTCTAATGAAAGTGACGGTGCTGATGAGCCAGCAGAAATGATTGAAGAGCACTATAAAAAGGGTTATGATATATTGGCTTTGACCGATCACAATTTTACGAGCACTGTATGGGATAGAACAGACAGAGAGAAAAAAGTATATCTTACTTCTAAGCGTCTTGAACAGATAAACAAAGGTAAAGGTAGAATGGGAAGAGGTATGATAGGTATTCCCTATTCAAATGAACAGTCAATATCCGAACACCTTAATACTTTTTGGGCTCCATTCAATAACGAAGATGGAGTAACACTTGAAGAAAATATTGCAGAATGTGAGCAATTAGGAGGAATATCCCATATCAATCATCCCGGAAGATACACTGGAGGTAAAAACACAGAAGGTGAAATTGGAGAAGTAGCTTCAAAAGACCTTAAAACTGTAGCAAAATATGTTGACCTTTTTAGAAAGTATCCTTCTTGTGTAGGTATGGAAATTATAAATAAAAAAGATGGAGATTCATACAGTGACAGAATACTTTGGGACAGCATATTAAAGCAAACTATGCCTGAAAGACCGGTATGGGGATTTTCTAATGACGACACACACAAACTTGAAAATACCGGATATAGCTATAATATGATGCTGATGCCAGAAAACACTTTGGAAAATGTGCGTTATTCAATGGAAAATGGTACATTCTATTCTGTTGCAAAAGTAGCTAAGAGAGAGCTTGGTGAAGAATTTACAGCTAGGGGTTTTGCACCGTATATTACTAGTATAATTGTTGATCAACAGGAAAACAGTATTGAAATTAACGCAATGAACTATCAAACAATTGAATGGATTGCAGATGGTAAAATTATATCAACAGAAAAAAAGATTGACTTAAACGATTATGAAGAGCAAATAAGTACCTATGTACGTGCGCAGTTAAAGGGTAAAGGGGGAATAAGCTTTACACAACCCTTTGGAATTGTAGGAGGTTATCAACCTCAACCAAAACTTAAAAAGGTAATATTGGCTGCCGATGGCGAGTTGTTAACAACCGGTAATAGCATCAAGCTTGATATAAAAGGACAGGACGAGTTTTATAGTGATAAGGAATTAGAAGATGCAAGCATCAGTTATAAAACTGATATTTCCGATATTATATCTATAGACAATACTGGTATTGTTAAACTTTTGAACAAGCCGAAAGCAGGAATGGCTATAAAAGTGTGGGCAGATGTTACACTTGATGGGAAAACTGTGAGTAGCAATACGGTTTGCATTAGTTTAGAAGGAGAATCTGGGTTAAATTATGTTGCGGTTAGAATAAACAATGGCTCTGATGATATGGAGGAAGATGAAGACGGAAATATGGATGACGGAAGTTCGGATCTTGAAATAGTAAAGGAAAGTTCTATACAGGTTATTGGAACAAGATTTGCCGATGTTTCAATTCCAAAAAATGCAGAAATCATAAATGCGTATATTCAGTTTACAGTGGATGAACCAAATAAGAGTCAAGATCCTTTTAATGTAGATATTCAAGCAGAGGCGGTTTCAAATTCAGAGGCGTTTAAAAGTGAAAAGTACAATATTTCATCTCGAAGTAGAAGTGAAACTGCTATTAAATGGAAGGATATACCTAAATGGACTAGAGAGCAAGTTGCAGGAGTAGAACAAAGAACTCCGGATCTTTCAGCCTTAGTTCAGGAAATTGTAAACATGGAAGGTTGGAATGAGGGTAATGCTATCAGCTTTATATTAAGTGGTAAAGGTACAAGATCTGCTGAGTCCTACGAGGGTGGTGGATCAAAAGAGGCTCCTTCACTTCACGTGATTTACAAAGAAAAGGAACAAACTATGAGTTCCACGATGGAAATTGATTCAGCTAAAGCATATCCAGATAAAAGTGTATCTGTAGCAGTATATTTGAAAAATGTAAGTGATATTTCCGGTATAAAGGCAAAAATTAAGTATGATGCAAACAAACTTATAGTTAATAATGTAGAATTTACGGAAGGTTTCAGTAATTTTGCAGTTAATACCACAATTCCGGGTGATATATACCTTAATGCTATTGATGCTGATGGAATAAGTGATGAAGCTTTGAAAATGGCAGTTTTAGAATTCAAAGTTAAGTCAGATGTGACAGCTCCCGACAATATACCTCTTAATATAAAACTTCTACAAGCGTGTGATTCTCAAGGTAAAAATGTTGAGATGGAAAGTATTGATGGAGCTATATCAATAGTTGAACCGATTCTACCAAAAGTTTTAGATGTATCTTTTAACGGTGAATGTGTTGTTGGAAAGAAATTAACAGCAAGTTACACATATTCAGACGAGGAGAACAAGCCGGAAAATGGTACGGTTTTTCGTTGGTTGATTGCGGATTCAGAAAATGGAGAGTACAGAACAGTGCTAGGTGAAGATAATAAAGCTTTACTTTTGACAAAAGAAATGGTAGACAAATTTATAAAAATTGAAGTTACTCCGTCAAATGGACAACAAATTGGTTTGCCTGTAAGAGGCGACAATGGAAGAAACAGAGTCATAAGACTTGGGGATGTTGATAAAAACGGCATAGTTGATTATGTTGATGCACTAAAGATACTTCAGTCACTGAAAGGAACAATTCTTCTTGACCCGCAGTCAATGATCGGGGCAGATGTTGAAGGAGAAGATGGAGTAAATGGTAATGATGCTATAAAAATACTTAATGTTGACATTGAATTAACAAATCTAGACTAAGGGGATTTAAAATAAATAGCTGGTCAACTGGAGTTTCAAAAAATTCGATTTGGTAGGTTTGGTAAAAGAAATAATGAATAGGTATTTTTTTGAAACTCCCTAAGGTAAATTTACTGATTTATATAAATGCCTTATGTTTTTCTCGAAGCATAGGAATTTATAAAAGACCTAGAAAATGTAAAAGCAAAGAACTTAATTTAAGTAGAACCTGTTTTAGTGTCAAATGACGTAATTCTTAGACGTGAGCATTAGAAGCTGTAGCCGAAGGCTTGATAATTTGAAGCAAAAATGCCACGGATGGCATTTTTAGCGTATAGGACAGGATGTCCTTAATACGCGGGCGAAAAATTATCAAGCCAAGGCTTACAGATTCTATGAGAAGGTCTTCGAATGGAGACATTTTACACTAAAACGAGGTGGGTACAACCTTAATGCTAGTATAAAATATAATTATCATTAATTTGTATCCCTAACCAAAAAAAGATTTAAGTCAAGAGCGAAGCGAATTTTCTTGAAAAGGATTTTACATGATTTAATTGTATTTTATGAGAAATAATATTCATATGACTATAAAAGTTCCGGAAATCAAACCGGAACTTTTTTCTATTACATAATCCTAGAGATTTTTTTGACAATCTGTAATAATTTCTTGAAGATTGTTTGAATTTTATGTACAATCATAATTAAAAGAGTTGACTATATTAAACTTTGGGTTCGTATCCTGTATAGAGTTTTTTTGACTAAAAACAGGTACAATTGATAAAAATAACCCTATAGTTTTTGTTTTTTTAGCTTGCTGATTATTCAAAGGATGGAGATGGTCGAATTGGGCAAGAAACATATTTGTATCGATATTGGAGGAACGAAAGTACTTGGAGCTATTTTAGATGAGAAAGATAATATAACTTTTAAAGTTAAGAAAAAGACTAAGGCAGATAAGGGAATAGAAAAGATTGAGGAAAGGATAATAGATGTTGTTGACGAGCTTATAAAACAATCGGGTACAGACAAAAAAGAAATTGCAGCGATAGCGGCAGGGGCCCCGGGAGTTATAAATGAGGAAACTGGTGAGTTAATATATGCACCAAATCTACCTTGGAAAAACTATGATTTAAAAAAGGTAATAGAGGACAAGTTTGGTATACCGTTTTATATTGGAAATGATGCCAATTTAGGAATGTTAGGTGAATGGAAATATGGAGCTGCGGCAAACAAAGAAAATGTTGTTGGAATATTTGTTGGTACAGGAATAGGTGGAGGTCTTATAATAAATAATAAGCTTTTTACTGGCAAAAGGCACGATGCTGGTGAGCTTGGACATATGATATTAAATACTGAAGGACCGTATTGTAACTGTGGTCAGAGGGGCTGTTTTGAAGCTTATGCAAGTAAGGTTGCAATAACAAGGGAGATAAATACACAAATCAAAAGGGGAAGAAAAACAGTATTAAAAGATTTTATAGAAGAAGATTCGGTTATTAAAAGCAAAGCTTTAAAAACGGCGATAGAAGCTAAAGACAGTGTGGCAATAGAAGTTATGGATAATGCTATATATTATCTTGCAGCTGGAACAGGCAACCTAATAAATATATTCAGCCCTGACATGGTAGTACTTGGTGGAGGTGTTTTGGAATCTCTCGGAGATTATATAATGCCTCGGCTAAAGGATTGTGTTAAAAGATTTACCCTACCTGAGCTTCTAAATGGCACGGAAATTGCACAGAGCAAGCTTGGAGATGATGCTATTATATATGGTGCTCTAGCTGTTATTAAAGGAAAAAGGGATAGTAAAAAATGAAAAAAGGATAGTAAAAGATGAAAGGTAATGAGAAAAAGATAGGTATTTCAGGAGGAACATTCAATCCAATACATCTAGGGCATTTGATAATAGCTGAGATGGTAAGGGATAGATTTGGGCTTAACGAGGTATTATTTGTCCCTTCCGGGATGCCTCCCCATAAAAATTTAAGTAATGTGGTTAGTTCTGAACACAGATTTGAGATGGTTAATAAGGCTGTGGCAAATAACCCCTATTTTAAAGAGTCAAGAGTTGAGATTGATCGTAAAGGATATACTTATACCGTTGATACTTTAAAAAATTTGAAAGAAATCTATGGAAATGGTACAAGCTTATATTATATAATTGGAGCAGATGTTTTAAATGATTTACCCAGTTGGCGAAATCATGAGGAAGTCTTTAAAATGTGTGAGTTTATAGCTGTTTTAAGACCAGGAAATGATATGCAAGGTTTTAAAAAGCAAATGGAATTTTTAAGGGATAAGTACTGTGCTAAAATTCACTTTATTGACACTCCCTTAATTGAGATTTCTTCTACACAAATAAGAGATAGTATAAAGGCAGGAAGGTCGATAAAATATCTTGTCCCTGATTGTGTGGAAGAATACATAATGTTAAATAGGTTGTATATTTAATATGGCAAAAGAGGTATTGATTAATGACAATAGATGAAATACGTGAAAAGCTAAAGAGTGTGTTATCTCCAAAAAGGTTTATGCACTCATTAGGAGTTATGGAAACTGCTTCAAAACTGGCATCAATAAATGGAGTTGATAAAAAGAAGGCTGAGTTAGCAGGGTTACTTCATGATTGTGCTAGAGATATGAAAGTTGAAGAAATATTAAGAGTGTGTGAGCAAAATAATATAAAAATTGACGATATTTGTGCGAAGAAACCTAAGTTATTACATGGACCTGCTGGTTCGATTATTGCGAGAGAAGAATACAAAGTAGAGGATGAGGAAGTTCTTAGAGCTATATATTGTCATACCACAGGGCGCAAAGATATGAATGCATTGGATAAAATAATATTTTTAGCAGATTATATTGAACCGGGAAGAGACTTTTCTGGTGTAGAAAAAGTTAGAAAGGCAGTTTTTGAGGATTTAGACAAAGGTATGGTTATATCTTTAGTTAATATTATAAAACATTTGGTTAAAAAAAGAGAACTAATTCAAATGGAGACTATAGACACTTGGAATTACATTATTAATAATTACAATGTGTGATATGCTAAAATAGCGGTTGTCAATTGGGGGGAACTATGGCAGTTAAGAAAAGAAGATTTGCAAAGTTTAGAGTAAAGAGTTTCAAGCGTATTGCTTTGTTTTCGGGTGTCTTAACTGTGATAGTAATAGCTCTTATAGCGTTATATGGAGCTGTTTTTTCTGCAAAACCTAAAGAAGTTATGGTAGAACCTTTTGCTACTTCTGTAGCTCCTCAAGTTACTTTAGCAGACAATTTAGTAAATGAAGGAGTTTCTGATGTGGCCAGTGCAGCAAATATGTCTCAAGCATCCCGTGACAAGGCAATTAAAGAGATTGGTGAGTCTATAGTTAAAAATAAAGGTATAAAAGTAAAGGTAGTTAATTATTCACAAAAAAATGGATATTCTGAAAAGGTAAGAGCTATCCTTGAATTAAATGGATTTAGTGTAAGTGCAGGAAATAATAAATCATTAAAACATATGCCTTCGGTTATAATAGAAAAAAAGAAAAATATTTCAAGTGAAGCTGTTACAAAAATAGTTAATATAAGAAGGGTAAAAAAGGAGATAGATCCAGATTCAAGGTTTGATATTGAGGTAGTAATAGGTGATGATTTTTATTTTTAAAATACTTTATGTAATTTTAAAAATGACCTATAAAATATTTCGGTTGCAAAGCTCTTAGTGGAAGATTTTAAGCTTTTAAGTATAGGAACATTAATTTGCTTTGCAAAAAATGACAAGTGACCAGTAATATTTTGGGATAATATTAAATGTTAACTAAATTAAAAATGAAAGGGTGGAGTTAGTGGAATCAAATGTTCTAGCGGAAAAGATAGCAGAGGTGTTGCAAGACAAAAAGGCAAAAGATGTAAAGAGCATAGATATAAGTGAAATTACAGTTATTGCTGACTATTTTGTTATCTGCAGTGGTACTTCAACTACTCATATTAAGGCTCTTGCCGATGAGGTTGAAGAAAAAATGGAAAAGCTAAATGTCCAGATGCTTCGAAAAGAGGGGTACAATAGTGCAAGGTGGATTTTACTTGATTTTAATTATGTAGTTGTGCATATTTTCCATGAAGAAGACAGAGAGTTTTACAACCTCGAGAGACTATGGTCAGATGGTGTTATGAAAAGATAGTTATAATTTTAAATTTTATTTGTTCTATATAAAAGTCAAAAAGTTTATTACATTATATCTTTTTTACTTTTATAGTCAGATGTATATTCTTTCTCGAAAATAAAGATTAAATAATGTAAAATGTTTTTCGACAAAAATATAGCAGTATTTTTGATGTACGGATTGAACATACAAAATTGTGCCACCTGTAAAATGGGATTGCTGGAACAAAGCTTCAATGGCCTTATAGGTGTAATTCCAGATGAAAAATCCGGCTTTTTTAGGAATACTTTAGCTAAGGTGATTCCTAAAAAATAACTAGTCAATTGCGGTTTCAAAAAATCTTGATTGAAGGGCTTTATGACCTGAATACTGTATAGGTTATTTTTTGAAACCGCCGAATAGAAGGATTTTTCTTTGGCTTTGAAGATTTGTGTAAGCAACCTATTTCACAGCTTAAAATTGTATAAGTATGTAAGCCTATTAGATTTTGTTTTCTAGTTTTATTTCTCAAGATACCGTTTTATCTTCTTTGTTGTAGTTTTAGCAAATTCATTTTCACGAATGGTAAAGTCTTGAACTCTTTTATAAAGTGGCATGTTGTGGTTTGCGTGTTTTATTTCCAATTTAATAAGCCTAAATATTTCTTCCTTAGATGGATTAGGGCTTTCAAGCTTTTCCTTTACGCTTTCTAGGTCAATTACAATTTGTGCTGTAACTACAGTTTCATTTTTTTCATTATTATCTTTACCTGTTACAAGGGATTCTTTTATATATGGACTTTTGTTGAGATATGATTCAACTTCCTCTGGAAATATGTTTTTGCCGTTTTTAGTAACAATAACATTTTTCTTTCTTCCAGTGATGTATATAAATCCCTCATTATCTATTTTTCCAAGATCTCCAGTATAGAGCCAACCGTTCTTTAAGACATCCTTTGTGGCATCTTCATTTTGATAGTAACCTAGCATGATATTGTCACCTTTTACAATTATCTCCCCAACACCCTCTGTATCGATGTTAGCTAGTTTAACTTCTACACCTGGAAGAGAAAGACCTATAGAATTATCTTTGTAGTTATTATCTCTGTTAACTGCAACGATTGGAGAGGCTTCTGTTAGACCATATCCCTGTAATGTCAGAATTCCCATATTTCGTAAACCTTTTGAAACTAAGGGGTCTATTGCGGCTGCTCCTGCTATAATAAGTCTTACTCTTCCACCTATATTATCTATAACTTGTTTGAATATCTTTCTTCGTAAATCGATTTTAAAAGTATTATAAAGAAAATTACTTATATGAAGTCCTAATTTTAGTTTGAATTTCAGTGTCCAATTTTTTGAAGCTTGCGTCCATATTTTTTTATACATATTTTCAATAATCAGAGGAACAAGTATAAGAATGGTGGGTTTGGTTTCTTTTAGGTTTTTAGAAATATATTTCAATCCTTCATTAAAGGATATACAGCCTCCAATATAATTAAAAGTCAAAAAGTCAACAGTACAAGCATAAGTGTGATGTAATGGGAGAATAGATAAAACAGAGTCAGTATTATCAATGTATAAGGCAGAAACTACTGATATAATGTTTGTGCATATATTTTTGTGAGAAAGCATAACTCCTTTTGCAAAACCTGTTGTTCCTGAAGTGAAAATAAGAAAATTCATGGCGTTCTCATCAATTACAGTGTTTGGGTATTCGATTTTACCTTTTTTAATAAGCTCTTTACCTTCAATTATCAACTCTTTCAGAGAAAGAAAACGGTTATCAATGTGATTGTCAATGTCCATATTTATAAAGTAACTAATATTAGGAACGTTTTTTGAAATTTCTTTTAGCTTTTCGTGGTATTTGTCAGAATATACTACTGCACTAGCTTTTGAACGTTTTAATAGATTTTCTACTTCTGATGTAGGAAGCTCTTTATCAAGGGGAACTATTACACCAACACCGTTTACAGTTGATAGATAAGTGAGACACCACTCATAACGGTTTTCACCTATAACAGCAATAGATTGGTTTTTAAGACCAAGATTAAGAAGTGCCGTACCTAGTGAGTCCATATCATTTTTATACTCATTATATGTTATACCTTTGTAATTCTGCCCGTCAGACTTTACGTAGAAGGCATTTTTTGAACCATATAGATTGCAGCTCTGTTCAATTAAGTCTTTTAGGTTTTTAATGTGTCTAACATCAGTATTCTTTATTGTTTTCATATAAGTAACCTCACTTGTTTAAAATCACCTTATAATCTATTAATACGTCGTCTACTCCTTGAAATTTTCTTTAAGGATATTCTCAACAAAAAAAATCCAACTAATACAAAAAATAATGTTATCAAAATTTTTAAAAACACTGAGCCTTCAAAAGATGCTATATTTTTGGTGGGTTCGGGCGTCGGAATCATTTTTTCTATATCTCTTGATGCAACTAAATTCACATCCCCGATTTTTTCTCCATCTTTTAAAAATTCGATAGAGCCAAGTACTGAACCTTTTTTTATCGGAGCAGCAATGTCACTTTTCAGTTTTATATTTTCAGTAATTTTATCCAAAACATTAGGTTCTTTTGTAAGTACACAACTTAAATCTTCAGCAGCAATAAGATCAAGATTTGGATTAAAACTAGCATTAGTTACCGATACTCTTGTAACATATGAATTGGCAGCAATAAGTTTTTGTACTGAGAAATTCTTAAAACCGTATTCCAGTAATTCTTTAGAGAATTGGAATACATTATCATAATCTGAACATCCAAGTATAACTGAAATCAGTTCCATACCGTTTTCATCTATAGCGGATGCTACAAGGTTATATTGCGCCCTATCTGTATAACCAGTTTTTATTCCTGTAACCTCTTTGTAGTATTCAGAGGCATATTTTCCATAAAATAATTTATTGGTTGAAGGTAAAGTAACTGCTTCATCGTGCTTATTTGTTGGTGGAATGGTAAAAGTGGTCTTTTTTACCGTTTCTCTAAATAAAGGAAGTTTCATAGCGTATTTTGCCATTAGTGCCAAATCTCTGGCAGTGCTCAGATGGTTTTTTCCTTCTTCATCGGTATCCATTCCACATGGGTTAACAAAGTTTGTGTTTAATGCTCCAAGTTCCTTTGCTCTCTCATTCATCTTTTTAAAGAAAGCCTCTGGTGTTGGTCCAATGTTTTCTGCAATAACAAAAGCTGTTTCATTGGCGGATCTGACCAAAAGAGCGTTTAAAACATCTTTGAACATAAGTTCCTCGCCTGGAAGTAAACCAACGTTCATTCCTCCTGGCCCAATATTATCTATGGCATATTGACTTACAGTCATTATTTCATTGGGTTCAGCATTTTCAATTCCCAATATTGCAGTCATAATTTTTGTTGTACTTGCAGGATAAACCTTTTTATCAGCGTTATATTCACAGATAACATGACCTGTTTTTGAATCTATTAAAATATATGATTTTGCTTCAATATTTAAAGGTTGAGCTTTTAAAGGAGCGGTATTTATGATTAATACTGTGTATAAAATTATAGTGGCAATTAGTTTTTTCATTCGTTCCTCCTAATTTGTATAGTACTATTATATGTAAAAAATAGTAGTTTAAACTATTACAAAGGCTAAATATTAAACATACCAGTAACTATATTAAGACAACACAATGAATTTTGCAAATAAAATATTATTGATAGGTTAAACATTGAATAACGTACTTTGCGAAAAAATTATAAATTTTTTATTATCAAGATGAAAAAATAGTTCCAGCTGTGAAATGGGTTACTTACACAAAGTATCAAAACCAATGAAAAATCCTTCTATTAGCTAGGATATTCCTTCAAAAACCGGATTTTCCATTTGGAAGTATAGCGTTTATCCAATGTAGCTTTGTTCTAGCAATCTTATTTCACAGGTAGAAACATTTTAAATTACTTAGGTATAATGAAAAAAGTATCCTAACCTAAATTAACATTAATAGTATATCAAAAATTTTAAATTAAAAGTAGGGTAAATGTCGAAAAATATTTTAGGGAATTAAAGGAAGTTTGGCCTTATATATAGAATATATAAATAAGGTGATTCCAAAAAAATAACTGGTTAACTGCGGTTTCAAAAAATCTAGATTGAAGGGCTTTGTGACCGAAATACTGTATAGGTTATTTTTTGAAACCGCCTAAAACTGTTGTCGAGAAATGGGACAAAATCAAAAAAGCTTTACAGAGGGAGTTTCAAAAATTTGATTGTCATTTTTTGCATAGCAATATAATGGTGTTTTTACGTGAAACATTGAATATCTATTTTTTGAAACTTCTAGATAAATAAGGAATATCTAAAACTGGCCTTGTTGGAGGTGAACCATGCTTGAAGATATATTCAATAGAGAGATAAAGCTGAAAATGGGGATATTTATTTTGTTAATTGCTGCTCTTATTATTAGTACCGCTGTAATTGGTTTTTTAATTAGTAAAAATGAAAGTGAAATAATAGTAAGTAAATCGGGAAATGATGAAACAACAAATTCTGATGCGAGTACACTTCAAGTTAATACAATTGCAGAAAAAAATGAAAATTCAGAAAAAATACAGGTATACGTAGTTGGTGAGGTTAATAAGCCGGGGGTTGTTAATATTTTTAAGGGACAGATAATTGATGACGCTATCAAAGCGGCGGGAGGTCCCACTGACAAAGCTGACCTTGAGAATATTAATCTTGCTTATGTTCTACAAAAAAATGTTATGCTAAAAGTACTTCCAAAGAATAAAACAAATCCCGATATAACATCACAATCTAAAATAGAAAATGGGGGCATTTCTGAGGGTACACCTATTCAAAGTAAAAGTCCAAACATGGCATTTTCAGGTATAGAGATTAGTAGTGATAGCAAAGGGGCAGTTTTAGAAGAAGCCCCAAATAAGGATAAGTCAAACGATAAGATAAATATTAATACAGCCACACAAGCTGAACTTGAAACATTGCCTGGAGTTGGAACTTCTACTGCAAGTAAAATTATTTCTTTTAGACAAAAATCTGGTGATTTTAAAAAAATAGAAGATATTATGAATGTTACGGGTATTGGTGAAAATAAATTTTCCGATATGAAGGAATTTATTTGTGTGGACTAGGATAAAAACTAAAAGTTTGGTAATATAAATATAGCTGTTATGATATATCCTAATATAATTGATGTACAGGGCAAAAGCATACCGTAAAAAAATGCTTTTTTAATGCGTTCATGTCTTAATTTGCGATACTTTTTAACTCTTGTATTTCTCATTTATAAGGTCCTCCTTTAATTAAAAAAAGAAAAAAATGTAATAGCCTTTTTATATAATACAATAAAATGGATATATGTAGTATTATTTCCAGAATAATTATTATTTATAAGGAAAGATAAAAAATGATAAAGGATTGCTCTAAAAAAAATAAAAGCAATTATAGCATAAAATAAAAATATTAGTATTTGATTATTGGGGATATATGGCGAGTGCTTAAAATATGTAATCTTAAGATAAGGGTGCATATTTTAATTGTGATACATATTATGGAAATAACATCTGCGTAGAGGCTTAGAGAATGTTAACGAAGCGAAGGATAAGTCGAATCACTGTTTGAGCGTAGCGAGTTATACATTCTCTTAGCCTCGGAGCTTTAGTTATTGGAATAATATGGTCCACGATGATTAAATACACCCTTAAGATAATTATTTATTGCTACAAAGTTACAAACCATATATAATAAATATATTAGACTAAATTAGATTTTAAAAATGATTTGCTGATTTGATAAAGATATTAAAAAACTATACAGTTGCCATTTCAAAAAATTTAGTTTGCGTTTTTTGTTTTGCATAATAATGTTTCTATGTTTGGAAGCATAAAAACTTCCATGATTGGTTTTGTGACATAAATATAGTATAGGATATTTTTTGAATACCCAATGAAAGAATCTTTACTTATATCTTTCTTGAAAAAGTTTTATATTATAAACTCTATTTTTCAAGAAATAATATCCATCTAGTTGGATTTTTCCTTGTAGTGCTTTTTATATAAAACACTACAAGAAATATTAAGTTATGGTGTCAATAATTTGGTTAAAATTTTATAAAATTAATCTAGGAGGTTGCTTAAATGTTAAAGAAGCTGTTTGCAGCTATATTTGTTCTGTCTCTTGTGTTTATTCAATTTGGGACTTTTTATGCAGAGGGTGTCAACGAGATTTTAAATGCTGATTTTGAAGAAAGTGATTCAGATATTGCTTTTTGGGAGAAGTGGAGTTACAATGAGTCGACTGAAGTTAGTCTAATTAATGTGCCAGGACAAGCACATTTAGGCAACAATTGTGTCAGAATAACGAATACAGCTGAAAATGACTCTAGAATCCGTCAAAAAGTTAGTGTAAAGGAGAATACACTTTATAAAATATCTGGGTGGATAAAGACTGAAAATGTATCGGAACAAGGTAAAGGTGCAATGCTTTCAATATTTGGAATGTTTGTTTCTACACCTGAACTTAAAGGGACGAATGATTGGACCTATGTTGAACTTTATGGAAGAACAGGTCCAGAACAGAAGGAGATTGAATTTACGGCAGGCGTTGGAGGACATGGTGGTGAAAGTACAGGAGTTGCATATTTTGATGATTTAGCTATAGAAGAGACATTAGATGTTCCTGCAGGGGCTGAAATAACTAATTTGTATAATGTCCAGCAAAATAATCAACCGGCAGAAACTAATGATCAATCAAAATCAGATAGCAAAGGCTGGATAACAGCGTTGATAGCTGCATTGGCAGTTATTATTGGAGGTATTACATTTTTTGTATTCTCTATGTCATCAAAAGCTGATAAAAAGAATACAGGTGCTAAAGTAGATGATAATCAACAGACTAACTCTAAAACTTCTTTAGACGATATTTCAAATAAAAAAACATTTAAGATAGATAAGAAAGATTGGATTATTATGTCTGCAGTAACCCTCATTTATGCAGTTATTGCACTTTACAATTTAGGAAGTACAAATGTTCCAGAGACTTTTTGGAAGCCATCTAAATTAGGTAGTGCTATTACTTTGAACTTTGACCGAGAATATGAGTTTTCAAAAATTGCTTATTATAATGGTATTGGTGATGTTTCAGTAAGAGTAGAATACTTAAGAGATGACGGTAAATATGAGCCTGTTACAACTATAGACCAAGGTGTATATAAGGTGTTTATGTGGGAGTCTGTAAATACAAATTTCAAAGCTAATGAACTAAGGTTAAGGGTGCAGCAGATTGGCGGAACACTAAATGAGATAGTTTTTTTTGAAAAGGGAAGCGAACAACCTATAAAAAACTTTTCTATTGAAGCGTCAAATTTAGGTGAAAATGATAGAGGCATAGCTGAAAATCTCTTTGACGAACAGGATATTGGTGATTATGATAATACCTATATGAACTCTACCTATTTTGATGAAATATATCATCCTAGAACTGCCTTTGAGCACATACAAGGTATGGAACCATATGAGACAACACATCCGCCCCTTGGGAAGGTTATAATGGCTTTAGGTATGCTTATTTTTGGAGTGAATCCTTTTGGATGGCGAATAATGGGAACCCTATTTGGTGTGGCTATGGTTCCGGTTATGTATCTGTTTGGAAAGAAGATATTCCACAAGAGAATATACGGTTTTATAAGTGCAGTGCTTATAGCTTTTGAATGTATGCACTTTGCACAGACAAGAATAGGTACAATTGATTCCTATGCGGGTTTGTTTGTGATTTTAGCTTATTACTTTATGTATGATAGCTTTGTAAATAAATCTTATGAGGTAGGATTTAAAAAGAGTCTGCTTCCTCTGTTGTTAGCGGGTATATGTTGGGGGCTTGGATGTGCGAGTAAATGGACTGCCGTATATGCTGGAGGTGGACTTGCTGTCCTCTATTTCACTTCAAAGATAATGGAGTATAGAAGTTATTCAAAGCTTCTTATAAGGAAAAAGGCAGGAATAAAAGCAAGAAAAGAAAAGATAAATAGTTGGTTTGTAAATCATTTTGTAAAGACTTCTTTAGCTTGTGTAATATTTTTTGTAATAATACCAGTAATAATATATACAGCATCTTATTTACCTATAATTACTCTTCCAGGAGAAGGACATGACCTTGGGGAAGTATGGAGATATCAGGAGAATATGTTTGATTATCATTCAAACCTTAACGATTCTCATCCTTTTGAATCGGCTGCTTATTCCTGGCCTTTAAATAAAAAACCTTTGCTTGAATATAGGAATACGAGTTTACCGAGGGGTAGAACTTCATTGATGTATGTTATGGGAAATCCAGCGATATTCTGGTTTGGAATTATATGTACATTTGCTGCAATGCTGATAAGCATCATGAGGAAGGATAAAAGAGCTGTACCTATATTAATTGCTTTTGCTTTTCAGTATCTTCCATGGTTTAGGATAGACCGGTGCATATTTATATATCACTTTTTTACATCTGTGCCATTTTTGATATTGTGTATAGTGTATGTGTTAAATTTCATGAGAGAAAATTTCCCTAAGATCGTTGCAAGGGATTTTGGCAGCAAGAGTGCCGGTGAGACTACTTATGCGATATCTACCATATTTATATTTAGTTATCTTGCAATAACAATTGGATTTTTTATATTTTTGTATCCTGCAATATCGGGTTTTGAAGTTTCATCAAGTTATCTTGAGTACGTGAAATGGCTAAATGTTTTATAATTAAAATATAGAATAAAAAACTCCGGTTTATTGGATACTGGAGTTTTTTATTAGTTAAATAACGGAATGGAGCCATTTGACACTAAACCCACATGCCCCACTCACTGGGCACCACCATAAATGAAACTGTTGAGGCAACAGAGTATTGAAGTTTGTCCTGTCATCACCTATACTATGTGTAACGGCAAAGATCGTTTCGTTTTTGGGCCTGTAGCTCGTACACTAAACGTAACAGGTACAACCTTATAATAGTTTTTAAAATAGTGCTATTACTAGTTTATACTTACACCTTAACTTAAAAAGATTTAAGGCAAAATCAAAAAAATAATTGCTCAACTGGAGTTTCAAAAAATTCTATGCCACTTTTTGGATAGCAAAATAATGTTCCCATCATGGAAGCTTAAAAGCTTCCATGATGGGATTTTTAAAAGAAATAATGGATATGTATTTTTTTTGAAACTCTTTAAGTCATGAGCGAAACGAATTTTGTTGATGCCTAGGGCAAAATATACTTTTTTGAAACTCCCTTATTATGGCTCATTTCCTGATACAAGTTTGCCAGAAATATATACCGTGATTTTGTCGTTGTTAGCATACTCAGATGCTGATGAGATAAAAGAATAATCATTAGACTGACTATAGTTGGACCAGTCATTTTTTGCAAATCTAGACTGTATATCTACACTTTCACCCTGTTTTAAAATTCCTGCATCACTTGTAAAACTTACCTCTAAATAATAATCAGCTCCATCTTTAGCCTCAGAAAGTTTTTTAAATGAGCCAGTAACATTGGAGGTACCAACAGAACACCAGTCACACCAAAAGGTTTGAGGTTTTTCGCCATCTACAGTGTAGTAATATCTGATTTTTACATCCTTTAGGTTGATGCTGGAATTACTATTGTTTACTATCTTTAATATAGGACTAATGTTGTTTGAAGAATCCGCTGCATTAGAGTTTTTGTATTGAACCAAAACTTTTTTGCTAATTACAGAAGTATTTGTATTGTTGTTTGAGTTTGAACTAGCTGATATTGACGGTGCGGGCGTTGGTTTAGTTGTTGTATTATTTGATTTTGATGGAGTGTTTAAATTATTGGTAGTGCTTGAAGTGGTTTGTTTTCCATCTGGTTCTGTCCCATATATTAGTTTACCTTTATCATAAACTGGTATGTATTTTGTTTTTACAATTGAATCAGATTTAAGACCCTTAAAGGAAAAATCATTATTTGAATCAAAATAAGAAGTACCTTGTGGAGCTGATATTCTAAACTGTACTTCTTTTTTGTAATCCGACTGTCCTCCAGGAAATATTTTTGTTCCGGTGAAGTCAACAGTAACATAATATATATTGCCTTTAAAAGTCTTTAGTTCTGTTACTTTTGAACCTTGATTGTAGTTTGCACTTACTTTTATGTCTGAAGCAGAGTGAGAGCTGTTTATTACTTCACTCAAATCCATGTAATAATTAAAGGAAAGGTTCTCACACATTCTAGCTGGCCAAGCGGACTTGTTATTTATAACCGCTTTTATTTCTATAAAATTACTTCCAGATGCATTAATACCTGCTTCTACATATATTTCGTCATCGGTTTTTTCCTCTATTCCGTTAAAGGTTTCTAAAGGACTGCCGCCATATGTGTTGTACATTCTTGCTAATAAGCCTACAAATCCAGCATTATAGTCACATGCCACTTCGTTGGACGTGTAATCAGATACTTTATCACTATAGCTGTCCGTTGAGTCGGGACCTCCAACAAGAGCACCATATAAAATATGTCTGTGGTTTTGAGGTGTGCTCATACTGTTTGCCCATGAGCCATGAGATGTTCTATGGTGAGGATGTTTAGGAGGGTTTTTGCCAAATCCTACAACAAAACTTTGACCGCTATCTCCTAAAGCGTAATTGGCCTGATTTTGTGCAAATTCAATATAATTTTTAGCTTTAGCTTTATCTGCGCCCGACCAATCGGAATACACACATGCAAGAAAAGCTGTTGTAGTGGCATATCTCAAAGAGCCCCATTGATCAAGCCATGCAAGTCCCTTAGGTGTATATTTTATGCGATTTTTGTTGTGGCCTGTTGACCACCAGTCAAGATTCATTTCTATAGCTTTTTTATATTTACTTTCTCCATTTGTCAATTTAGTAAGTAGTAATGATGCTCCATAGTGTACATCATCCCAGCAGTGACTCCATGTATATTTTATATCATTTGACTGTGGCTCTAATTCCCAGTTGTTTACATAACCTTCTGCTTTTTTGAGATAGGTTTTGTCATCTGTAGCTATATAAAGCCAAATAGCTGCCCAGGAAAGTTCGTCATAAAATCCACTCCATGAATTGTAAAAACCGTTAGCAGCAGTATAGCCCTCGTCACTTTTAGTACTGTCGGCAAATTCAAAAAGCTCTTTTGCGTGTTTTAAACACTCTTTAGAATATGCACTATTTTTATCCCTAAATGTAATGGAAGCAGAAGCCAAGGCAGCAGCTGTCTCTGCACAAACTGCCGAACCAGGGGAAGACTTATCCAATTTGTATGACGGTCTTTCCATAGGCATTGCTTCAGCAGGTCCCCACCAGGCATGGTCAGCATTTCCGTCTCCAACTTGGTAATAGTACACGTTTGGTTCGGGATGGCACTTAATAAAGTAATCGGTTGCCCACTTTATATTTTCAAGCATTGGCTCAAGTTGGCCGCTATTTAAAAAGGCATCATTGTATTCATAAACTGCCCAATTTAGCATTGTAGCTGAATATGCCATAGGAAGGTTGAATTTTACATGGTCACCTGCATCATACCAACCTCCTGTAAGATCAAGGCCTACGTCCTTTCCATCGGACATACCGGAATCTCCTCGCCAGTTAAGACGTAGTTTACTAGAACTTAATTTCCCTGAACGTTGGCAGTCATAAAAGAAGATGGCTTTTTGCAGTGCTTCACCATAGTTGTACGGTCCGGTTGCTTTAGGTTGAGACGGAATATTGCTTTTGTATTTAAAATTGTCTTTATTCACGGTGTTTTTATTATCGTCTGGATTGTCTATACCTTTTGAAGTGTTTATATCATTGGAACTTGTGTCATTTGCACTTTTGGTTTTAGAAGATTCAACAACAAGATCGCCTTTTTGTTCTAAGTCTTTGTCCGAATATACCGGATTGATTTTATTAGTCTTATCGAAAGTATTATTTGTGCCTTTGCTGTTAATAACAATGGATGCACATAATACGGTAAAAGCTAATATTAATACAACAATTGCTTTGTTTCTCCTCTTTGGTATTTCCCAAATTTTCATTAAGTAGTCACCTCTTATATAGAAATTCGTTTATTAAGCTATTTTTATTATACGTTAATTTAAATGGGGGAGGATAGTTGCTATTTTTACAAAGTTTTTATGCTTTAACTGTTTAAAATTGCAAAATTGATGGTGCAGTTTTTTATTTTGTAACATATTATTCCAAGAACTAAAGCTCCGAGGCTAAGAAAATGTAAAACTCGCTACGGGTCGAATCAAAACTCGCTTCGCTCAAACAATGATTCGACTAATCCTTCGCTTCGTTAACATTTTCTAAGCCTCTACGCAGATGTTCTTTCCATAATATGTTACAAAAAGGTTAATCACACCCAAAATTGATATGTGCATTGACAATAAAATATTATAGATATATAATTTTATATAAATAATTGATAATCTGGCTGTGATGAGAAGAGTAAATTGATTTAATCCTTAAAGAGAGAAAGTATCTAGGCTGTAAGTACTTTCAAGGAGTGTCAATTGAAAACCACCTCTGAGCTGGAACGTTGATCACGTTATAATCATAATGAGTACAAATTAGGGTGGAACCACGGGAAATACTCTCGTCCCTTTATAGGGATGGGAGTTTTTTATTACCCTTCTTTCGAGTGAAGTGAAAGAAGGAAAAGTGGATTTTTTGATTGGGGACTTTTATTTTCCTAAAGTTTTATCTTTTTAGAAAGGATTGGTGGATATGATTAAAGTAACACTGAAAGATGGAAGCGTAACAGAATATAATAAAGGTATCAGTATTAAAGAAGTTGCTGAAAGTATTAGTGCAGGACTTGCAAGGATGGCTTTAGTTGGAGAAGTTGACGGTGAAGTAAGGGATATGGGCTATGAGCTCAATGAAGATTGCAAGTTAAGTCTTCTTACTTTTAATGATGATGGTGGAAAACATGCGTATAGGCACACAGCATCACATATATTGGCGCAGGCTGTAAAAAATTTGTACCCTGATGTTAAGCTTGCCATAGGTCCTGCAATTGATAATGGGTATTACTATGATTTTGATGTAAAAAAGCCTTTTTCTGTGGAAGAACTTGAAAAAATTGAAGAAGAAATGAAAAAGATAGTAAAACAGAATTTAAAACTCGAAAGATTTACCCTTTTAAGGGATGAAGCTATAAAATTCATGGAAGAGAAAGGTGAACCTTATAAAGTAGAACTTATTCGTGATCTTCCGGAAGGTGAGATAATCTCCTTTTACAAGCAGGGGGACTTTGTCGATCTTTGTGCAGGTCCTCATGTTGAATCTACAGGCAAACTAAAGGCATTTAAACTTCTATCTGTTGCAGGTGCATACTGGAGAGGAAATGAAAAAAATAAAATGCTTCAGAGAATTTATGGTACTGCTTTTTCTAAAAAGAGTGAATTAGATGCATATTTATTTAGGTTGGAGGAAGCAAAGAAAAGAGATCATAGGAAGCTTGGAAAAGAACTTGACTTGTTTGATATATATGAAGAAGGACCTGGTTTTCCATTCTTTATGCCAAAGGGAATGATACTTAGAAATCTTCTTGAAAACTACTGGAGGAAAGAGCACGAAGCAAATGGCTATCAGGAGGTTCGAACTCCAATAATCTTAAATGAGGACTTGTGGCATCGTTCTGGTCACTGGGATCATTATAAAGAAAATATGTATTTTACTAAGATAGATGAAGGAGACTTTGCTATAAAGCCTATGAACTGCCCTGGGGGAATGCTTGTATATAAAAGAAAACTTCATTCGTATAGAGATTTACCTCAGAGGTTGGCAGAGTTGGGATTGGTTCATAGACACGAACTTTCCGGGGCTTTGCATGGATTGATGAGAGTAAGATGCTTTACTCAGGATGATGCTCATATATTTATGACTCCAGACCAGATAAAGGATGAGGTTATAGGAGTTATAAATCTTATAGATGATTTCTATAATGTATTTGGGTTTAAGTATCATGTAGAGCTTTCTACGCGTCCAGATGATTCAATGGGATCGGATGAGCAGTGGGAGATGGCTACAAATGCTCTTAAGGATGCTCTTGACGCTAGAGAAACCAAATATAAAATAAATGAAGGTGATGGAGCGTTTTACGGTCCAAAAATAGATTTTCACTTAGAGGATTCAATAGGACGTACTTGGCAGTGTGGTACAATACAACTTGACTTCCAGATGCCCCATAGATTTGATTTAAATTACGTGGGTGCTGACGGAGAAAAGCATAGACCGGTTATGCTTCACAGGGTTGTATTCGGAAGTATTGAGAGATTTATAGCAATACTTACAGAACACTTTGCTGGTGCTTTCCCAGTTTGGCTCTCACCAGTTCAGGTGAAGATACTTCCTTTGATAGACAAGCATCACAAGTTTGCAAATGAAGTTAAGTCAGTTCTAGAGCAAAAGGGTATAAGAGTTGAAGTGGACTTAAGGAATGAAAAGATAGGCTATAAAATCCGAGAAGCTCGACTTGAGAAGACACCTTACATGTTGGTTATAGGTGACAAGGAGCTTGAAGAAGAAGCGGTTGCAGTAAGATCAAGGAAGGACGGAGATCTTGGTGCTATGGCTTTAAATGATTTTATCAATAAGATTGTTGAGGAAGTAGAGACTAAAGCTAATTAATAGGGGTGAGATTAGTGAATGTAATTAAGCCGTATTTTGTTATAGAATCAAATGTTGACGGAGAAGAGATATTAAAGCATGTTGAAAAAGCAGGAAGAGTATGTTATAAGAGCGAAAATAGAGTTACTGAAGATTCTGCTAAAAATTTTATAAGTAAGATTGTTAGAAATGGTCATGAGGCTGTAATTGAACATTATTGTATTACCGTTAAGGTAATATGTGATAGAGGTGTGACTCATGAGATAGTAAGACATAGAATTGCATCTTATTCGCAGGAGAGCACTAGATATTGTAATTATAGCAAGGACAAGTTTTCAAACCAAATAACATATATACAGCCATGTTTTTGGGATATATCAACGGAGGATGGAAAGAAGAAATATGAAATATGGAAGAGTGTAATGGAGTATACAGAGAAAAAGTATATGGAGCTTTTAGAACTTGGTGCAACGCCTCAAGAGGCAAGGAGCATTCTTCCTAATTCTCTTAAGACAGAGATCGTTATGACTATGAATCTTAGAGAATGGAGACATTTTTTTAAACTTAGGGCTGCTAAAGCGGCACATCCACAGATGAGAGAGATTGCGGTGCCTTTACTAAATAAGTTTAAAGAGATGATACCTGTTATTTTTGATGACTTAGATTTTTAGACAGATTATGAAAAAAATAATTGACATGGAGAAAAAAATCTGGTACTATATAACGGTGCAATGAAGAAGAAGTCATCCACTTCTCACCTTACGGGTTGGTTCTGGTAAGGTTAATAGTTAAAGGTTAAGTTTTTTAACTTTGCTTATTAGGAGTTAAGTGGATCGGTTCTTTGATCCACTTTTTTGCGTTTGTTAACACAAAACTGTAAATTTGCCCGGAGGTGTTTTTTATTAACAAAAACGATTTAATGATTAATGAGCAAATAAGAGATAAGGAAGTAAGACTTATTGATGCAGACGGTTCAATGCTTGGAGTTGTGTCTTCAAAAGAGGCTCAGTTTAAGGCGAATGAAAAGTCTTTAGACTTGGTGAAAATAGCCCCTAAAGCTAAGCCGCCCGTGTGTCGAATTATGGACTATGGAAAGTATATGTTTGAGCTTGCTAAAAAGGAAAAAGAAGCAAGAAAAAAACAAAAGGTAATTAGTGTAAAAGAAATAAGATTATCTGCTTCTATTGAAGAGCATGACTTTGAGTTTAAGCTAAAAAACGCCATTAAGTTTTTAAAAGATGGTGATAAAGTAAAAGTTAGTGTTAAGTTCAGAGGAAGAGAGATGAATTATACGGCTTTAGGTAAAAAGGTTCTCGAAAGATTTGCAGAGGCCGTAGAGGAATTAGGTACAGTGGAAAGAAAACCTAAACTCGAAGGTAGAAATATGATAATGATTATTAATCCAAAGCAGTCGTAATATTGAATAGATAAGGAGGGAAATACTATGCCTAAATTGAAAACACACAGTTCTTCTAAAAAGAGATTTAGTTTGACTGGCACAGGAAAAGTAAAAAGAGCAAAAGCTTTTAAGAGGCATATTTTGACAAAGAAGACTACGAAGAGAACAAGAAAGTTGAGGAAATCAACGATTGCATCCGATGCGAATGCATCTATAATTAAAGCAATGATTCCATATAAGTAAGAGGGAGGGAAAGGAATATGGCAAGAGTAAAAGGCGCGATGAGAACTCGTGCAAGACATAAGAAGGTATTAAAGCTTGCAAAAGGTTATTTTGGAGCAAAAAGCAAAAATTTTAGACTTGCAAACCAGGCTGTTATGAAATCCTTGGTTTATGCTTATAGAGACAGGAGAACTAAAAAAAGAAATTTCAGACAATTGTGGATAGCTAGAATAAATGCTGCTGCAAGATTAAATGGAATTTCATATAGCAAGTTTATGAATGGTTTGAAGAAGTCCAATATTATGTTGAATAGAAAAATGTTGGCAGAGATGGCAGTTAATGATCCAGCTTCTTTTGCACAACTTGCAGAAAAGGTTAAATCAGTAAAATAGATAATAAAAGGAGCCGTAAGGGCTCTTTTTTATTGTTTTAGGGAGTTTCAAAAAAATACATATTCATTATTTCTGTTACAAAGCCCATCATGGAAGCGTTTAAGCTTCCAATTATAAGAACACTATTTTGTTATGCAAAAAGTGACATCAAATTTTTTGAAACTCCAGTTGATTAGTTATTAATTTTCACTTATTTTTCCAGGTTTATTTTTGCATATATTTTGAAACAAAAAAGGTAAAACCTATTTTGAGGTGATAGCATGAATTTTATAAGTAGTGAACAAAATCAAGTTATTAAGGAAATTAAATCTTTAAAAGAAAAGAAGTATAGAGACAAAAAGGGTTTATACTTTATTGAAGGTGTAAGATTTATTGAAGAGGCATTAAAGGAAAAGTTAGCAATATCTAAAGTGCTCATATCTGATAGGCTTACAGAGGTAAAGGGTGGAAGTAATATAATTAATAAGTTAGAAAATGAAGATATTTGCAGTGTTTATAAAATCACGAACAAACTTTATATGGAGATTACAGATACTGAGAATCCTCAAGGTATCCTTGCAGTTTTAAATAAAAGGTCGGTAAGTATTGAATCGGTTTACGACAATAAAAACTTCTTTGTAGTATTAGATTCCATACAGGATCCAGGAAATATGGGAACTATAATAAGAACAGCAGATGCAGTAGGGGCTACTGCTGTGATAGTATCAAAAGGATGTGTTGATATTTATAATCCTAAAGTATTGAGATCAACGATGGGATCTATGTTTCATATACCTATTTGTTATTGCGAAAATCTATTACAAATGCTTGAAACTTTAAAAGATAAAGGTATAAGACTTTGTGCTGCACACCTTAACGGTAGTAAGAGTCATTTTGAATTGGAGTATAAAAATAATATAGCAATTATTATTGGTAATGAGGCCAATGGAATAAGTGATGGTGTTGCAGCTGTTTCAGATGAATTGGTGAAGATTCCAATGGAAGGCAGAAGCGAATCGCTAAATGCTTCGGTGGCAGCAAGCCTTTTAATGTACGAGGTTCTAAGGAATAAGATGGAGTTATAAATGTCAGAAGTATAACTGTGAATATTTTGATAAACATATACAAGTTATGCCTATTATTTTTTTATGTGGCAACGAATTACTATAATAGATTTTGATTAGCAGTTGTAAAAACTTTAACGCATGTTCGAGTTTTACCATCTGAAAGCGGAGAATTAGCTGCAGATGTAGATGGTAATGGAAAAATAGATGCAATAGATTTTGCATACATGGAAATGTACATTTTAGGAATGGTAGAAAAATTCCCAGCTAAAGATTAATAAGAAATACTTTATAAAAGGTAAAAATTAATAATATTTATATTATTGAAAAAATGTAAAAATGCCCCAATATATATAAAGAAAACCTTGAAGTTTGAGGTTTTCTTTTTTTATTTCTTTTATAGGGTATGTAGTTGTAAAAAGAAAACTTTTTGGGAAAAATAATTCTAAACATGTTTGAATATTTCTATTTCGCATATAATAAAAATACTTTGCAAATTGTTTATGTTAAAAGAGTGCTAAGGGACAATGAAAAATGACTAGGGAATAAATGAAATCTAGTTAGTTTTCAATATTCCTAAAATATCGAACAGGAGTTGGTTATCTGCAATGCAGGATTACATAGTTTTATATTTGATTGCTGTTCTGATTTTATTTGTTTTTACCTTTTGGTTGATAGCATCAAAATCTAAAGAGGAAAAAATTAAGATAAGAGATGCTTCACTTAGCTCTGACGAGCTTGAAGCGCATGCTGTAGAAATAGCATATGACCATGCAGTTTCTAAAAGGCTGAATCTTTTTAATTGGCCTGTACCGAGAATGAACGAGAACTACCGGTATATATTGTCGACATACAAGGCTTTAAATGAAGATATGCAAAAGGGAATTGGAACAACGCCTGCTGCCGAGTGGTTACTTGACAACTTTTATATAATAGAGGAACAGGTAAAGGGTATAAGGAAAGATTTAAGCAAGGAGTACTATTCAAAGCTTCCTATGCTAAGCTCCGGCCCACTGAAAGGATATGCACGAATATATACGGTTGCATTAGAACTTGTGTCACATACCGATGGTAGGATTGATGAAAAGGTGCTCGTCAACTATATTAATGCATATCAAACCCATAAAGTTCTTGCGAGTAGGGAACTGTGGGCGCTTGCTATAATGATTAAGCTTGCTCTGATTGAAAATATCAGATATATATGTCAGACAATTGAAGAGTCCCAAAGACAAAGGCGCAAAGTAGAATATATACTCTCTGTAGCAAAAGGTGAAGATGGTATTGATGTGGATAAGTTTGTTCATGTTATTAAAACTGAACTCAAAGGAGAGTATAAAATAAATTCGACTTTTATAGAACATTTAGCTTATAGGCTAAGGAAAATGGGAAGGTCGTATGCCCATGTTCTTCGTTATATCGATGATATTCTTGATATGAACGGTACTAACATTGATTATATCACTCATAAAGAGCATAGTGAGCAGACAGTCAGAAAGGGCTCGATAGGTAATTGTATAATAAGCCTTAAGTATATTTCCTCAAGTAATTGGGTAGATATCTTTGAGGCATTGAGCAAGGTTGAGAGTATTTTGAGGTCTGATCCAAATGGAATTTACAATTTGATGGAACTGTCATCAAAAAACTTTTATAGGAAGAGGATTGAAGAATTAGCTCTTGAATTTGATGTTTCGGAAAAGCATATTGCTAACAAGGTTATTGAACTTGCAAGAAGAGCAGTAGAAGCTAGAGAAGATAAAAATGATGAAAAATACAAGAAAGAAAGTCATGTGGGCTATTATATTATCGATGAAGGTACAAAACAGCTTAAAGAGGAAATAGGGGTTGAGACAACCTTTGGAGGAAAATTTGTTGAGTATATAAAAAACATGCCTCTTGCTTTTTATATTGGTTCTGTAGGTGTATTAACCCTTATAATAAGCATTATGACAGCATGGTATATATTTACGGAGGCACAAAATTATAAAGCCTTGCTTGCAGTAATTGGTATTGTTGTGGTATTGATACCTGCGGCTGATATTTCTGTGAATTTTATCAATTGGGTACTAAACCATGTATTTCAACCCTCGTTTTTTCCAAGAGTTGAACTAAAGGATGGCATACCAAAAGAGTACAGTACCATCGTAGTTATTCCTGCACTTTTGCCCGATGAAAAGAGAGCTAAAGAGCTGATAGATAACCTTGAGGTGTACTATCTTTCGAATAGGGAAGACAATTTATATTTTGCATTGGCAGGAGATTATAAAGATTGTGACAGAAAGGATATGGCTGGGGATGAAAAAATAATAAAAACAGCCTTAGATTGTATAAGTGGACTAAATAAGAAGTATAGCAAAGATAAAGAGGATATATTTTACTTTTTTCACAGACATAGACAGTTCAATGACAGGCAGAAAAAGTGGATGGGCTGGGAGCGAAAAAGAGGAGCCCTTGTGGAATTTAATGATATGCTTTTAGGCTCAAAAAAGACAAGCTATAGTATAACTTCTAAGGATATATCTCTCTTGCCTAAGGTAAAGTATGTTATTACTTTAGATGCAGATACTATACTTCCTTTAGGAACTGCTAAAAAATTGGTTGGCACTATGGTACATCCTTTAAATTTACCGGAAATAGACGAGGAAAAAGGTATTGTAGTTAAAGGTCATGGGTTAATGCAGCCAAGAATAGGTTTCGACATTGAAAGTGTTAATAAATCTCTCTTTTCTAGAATTTTTGCAGGTGAAGAGGGAAGGGATCCTTATGCTAGTGCTGTATCCGATGTCTATCAGGATTTGTTTGGTGAAGGTATATTTACAGGAAAAGGTATTTATGATATTGATGTATTTCAAAAATTGTTGAAAGATGCAATACCTGAAAATACTGTACTTAGCCATGATTTGCTTGAAGGTTCGTATATAAGGGCAGGGTTAGTAAGTGACCTTGAGTTGATTGATGGATATCCATCAAAGTATAATTCCTATGCCATGAGGCTTCATCGCTGGGTTAGGGGGGATTGGCAGCTTTTGAAATGGCTTGGACCTATGCTGAAAAATAGGGTAGGTAAAAAGATAAAAAACCCCTTGACTGCGGTTTCTAAATGGAAGATAGTTGACAACTTAAGAAGAAGTTTGGTAGCTCCTTGTCTTATGTTGCTGGCTGCATTTGGTTTTGGTATATTTCCCGGAAATACTTTGATGTGGATAGGGGTTTTGTTACTCTTTATCTATTTTCCGTTTGTTTTATCAGGGTTTGATTACTTGGTATACAAACCTGTTAGAGTAATTTTATCAAGAAGTTATATGCCTGTTATTTGCGGATTAAAAGCGTCTTTCTTGCAGATAACACTGCAGTTTATATTTTTACCTTATCAAGCGTATCTTATGTTGAATGCAATTTTGATTACATTAGTACGGGTTCTTATAACCAAAAGGAATATGCTTGAATGGGTAACTGCCCTTGATACGGAAAGGGCAACTAAGAATTCTTTGAAAAATTATATAATAAGTATGAGAGTAGCTTTAATTGAATCAGTTGCGGTTTTTGGACTTGCATTATTTCTAAAACCTCAATCGGCAAGTTTTGCTATTATAGTGTGCATAGTATGGTTTGCTTCACCATATATAGCTTTTAGGGTGAGTCGTGAAGAGATAAAAACAGTTGAATTTGTAAGTAATGAAGATATACTCCAACTTAGAGTTGCTGCCAGAAAAACTTGGAGGTATTATGAAGAGTTTGTAAATAGTAAAAATAATTATTTGGTTCCGGACAACTATCAAGAAGATCCGCCAAATGGTATTGCATACAGGACGTCTCCAACAAATATTGGGCTTGGAATGTTGGCGGCTTTAAGTGCAAGAGATTTTGGCTATATAGGTACCGATGAAATGTACAAAATTATAAAACGTACAATTAGTACCATTGAAAAAATGGATAAGTGGAATGGTCATCTATATAACTGGTATAATACACGTACTCTTGATATTTTAAGACCAAGATACATCTCAACTGTAGACAGTGGAAACTTTGTATGCTATCTCATTACTTTAAAAGAGGGATTTATTGAGTACTTAAACAGACCACTTATTGAAAAAGTGCATGTAGCAGGTATTAAAGATACGGTTAATCTAAGTAGTAAGGAAAAAAACGAAGATTCTTTTGACTTAGAATATCTTGAGAACTTTGAGAATAGCTTTGATGAAGTAGGAAATTTTGATTTAAGTCTTTGGGTTAGAGCACTAGACAAACTTGGAGGTGTTAATAGAGATAAAAGCAAAAAGATAAGTGCTTGGACTAATAAGGTTAACTGTATGGTGTCGAGTTTTAAGGATGAACTAAGCAGTTATTATTGTTGGAGCTATTTACTATTTGAGGTTCCTGATGAATTGATGAATGGTTCTTATAAAAATGAAATTAAAAAGTCTATAGAGTCTTTAGTTAATCTATTTGCGTGTAATGTCTCTTTGGCGGAACTGCCGGAACACTACAGGCTTCTTAAGGCTGAAATAGGTAAGCTAAATAAGTTTTTTGCAAAGAGCAAGGAGAGTGGATTTGTAAATGTAAAAAATTGGTTAGATAGATTAAAGCATGAATTGGAAAGATCACATCAAAACGTAGAGCAGCTTATTTCAAATTATAATTATTTGATTACTAAGATTGAAAAACTATTATGTGCAACTGAGTTTATTCATCTATATGATAAGAAAAAGCAACTATTTTCAATTGGCTATAACGTAGAAGAAAGTAGCTTGACAAACTCATACTATGACTTACTTGCCTCGGAGGCAAGGCAGACAAGTTTTATTGCAATAGCAAGAGGAGAAGTAGATGTGCAGCATTGGTTTAAATTAGGTAGGACACTCACTCGGATAGATCGCTATAAAGGTATGATATCCTGGAGTGGAACTATGTTTGAGTATTTTATGCCTTTGCTTATTATGAAGAGTGTAAAAAATACCTTGTTGGACGAGACGTATTCTTTTGTTTTGCGCAGTCAGAAAAAATATGCAAAACAGAGGAATGTACCATGGGGAACTTCCGAATCGGGATTTTATTCCTTTGATATAAAGCTTGACTACCAGTATAAAGCCTTTGGTGTACCGTGGCTAGGGCTAAAGAGAGGATTGGCAGAAGACATGGTGGTGGCACCCTATTCCACTATGCTTGCTTTGCCAATTGATCCTAAAGATTCTGTCAATAACCTAAAGAGATTGTCAGAGGCTGGAGCGAATGGCCCTTATGGATACTATGAAGCAGTGGATTATACTCCTGAGAGAATACCTATAGGCTCGAAGTACGGTATAGTAAAGAGTTATATGGCGCATCATCAGGGGATGAGTTTGCTTGCCCTTAATAACTATTTAAATGGTAATATAATGCAAAAACGTTTTCATAGTGATCCTGTAGTTGATGCTGCAAAACTTTTGCTTCAGGAAAAGGTGCCTTCAAACATCCTCTTTACAAAGGAAAATAAGGAGAGAATATTGCCCTTTACGGATATTACTTTTGATGTTGAAGATTCTTATAGGGAATATGATTCGCCGGATTATTTGCTTCCTAAAGCACATATTTTATCAAATGGAAGTTACTCAGTAATGGTTACCGATAAGGGAACAGGATACAGCAGAAATAGTTTGTTTGATGTTACCCGCTGGAGAGAAGACATTACCGTTGATAAATACGGAATATTCTTTTATGTAATAAATACCAATACAAATACCACATGGTCTTCTACCTATGCTCCTATAGACAAAAGACCTGATATGTATAATGTGGTATTTACTTCAGGAGTAGCAAAATACCACAGGAAGGATGGGGATATTGACACAGTAACAGAAGTGGTTGTCAGTTCTAGTGATAATGCGGAAATAAGAAAAGTAACTTTTGTAAACCATGGGGCTGAAGCTTGTGTACTCGAAGTCACTAGTTTTTGTGAACTGGTTTTGGCACATCATGGTGCCGATGTTGCACATCCTGCGTTTAGCAACTTATTTATAAGAACAGAGTTTGTTCCTGAGCTAAATTGTCTGATAGCCAACAGAAGACCGCGGTCTGAAAACGATAAAACCATGTGGTCAGTGAATTTAATGACTTTAGAAGGAGAAGCATTAGGAGGTATACAATATGAAACGGATAGACTTAAGTTTATTGGAAGAGGAAGGGATGTATCAAATCCTTTGGTTATAGAACAGAACAAGCCTTTGACAAACACTGTTGGAGCTGTTCTTGATCCTATTTTGAGTATGAGGTATATGATAAAAATAGAGCCTGGAGATACGGCAAAACTAAATTTTATTGTTGCAGTTGGGGAAAGTCGTGAAGCTGTATTGGAAATAGCGGCAAAATATATAAATCATGATATTATTCCTGAAGAATTTAATCTTGCTGCAACTAGAAGTCGTGTGGAGGCAAGGTACCTGAATCTTAAAACCTCTGAGATTGAATTTTATCAGGAAATTATGTCGCATATATTGTTTATTAGTCCAGTACAAACGCTTAGACAGGATTGTATTTTAAATAATACAAAAGGCCAAAGTGCCTTGTGGTCTTATGGAATATCTGGAGATATACCTATAATATTGGTGACTTTAGAAAAGACTGATGATATAGATATAATATATGATATATTAAAGGCTCATGAGTATTGGAAATTTAAGAGTCTAAAGGTTGATCTTGTTATACTAAATGAAGAGGAAAACAGTTATACCAACCCTTTACAAGGGCTTATAACGGATATTCTTTTTTCAAGTCATGCACATGATATGATAAACAAGCCCGGTGGTGTTTTTGTCCTTAATAAAAACACCCTTCCACAAGAAGATGTCAATTTGCTATGTGCAGCGGCAAGGTTGGTACTTAAGGGTAGTGCTGGTGATTTGAAAGGACAGCTTTATATCAGGCCAGATCGAAGTTTTCCTAAACTGAAAGTATATAAAGAGGTGGCAAAAAATTATGAAAGCAAATATGTTGAAACTCCAGATATGCAGTTTTACAATGGTATCGGTGGATTTAGAAATGATGGTAAAGAATATGAAATTATTCTAAAAGGTGGCAACAATACTCCTGTGCCATGGTCAAATGTAATATCTAATGGTAAGTTTGGATTTATAGTTACAGAGTCAGGTGGAGGATATACTTGGAATGAAAACAGCCGTGAAAATAAATTGACTCCATGGTCTAATGACCCTGTATCCGATATACCGGGAGAAATTATCTATGTTTCCGATGATGCTACCGGCCAAATATGGAGTATTACTCCACTTCCGATACGGGAAAATGAGACTTATTCAACAGTACATGGATTTGGATACAGTATTTTTAAGAATCTAAGTCATGGCATTGAACAGGAATTAACTCAGTTTGTGCCAGTGGAGGACAGTTTAAAACTGAGTTTGATAAAGCTGAAAAATGTAAGCGATTCATCGAGGAAGATAAGTTTGTACTATTATATTCGCCCTATACTTGGAGTAAATGACCAATTGACTGCTCAGCATATAAGTACCCAAAGACATGAGTCGGGAGCAATACTTATAAGAAACACGTATAATGAAGAGTTTTTAGGTAGAATAGCTTATGTTGATACTTCAGAAAAGGAAAGGACTTTTACCTGTGACAGAAAAGAATTTTTAGAAGGGGGTACTTTGACGAATCCTCCTGGAATAAGAAGAGTCAAATTGTCTGAAACTGTAGGAGCAGGTTTGGATCCCTGTGTGGTTTTAGGCATAGTTATAGATTTAAAGCCCGGTGAAGAAAAAGAAATTATTTTTACTTTAGGTCAGGAGCAAAATCTTACCGATGTTGAAAAATCTACAGGTAAATACAGAAAACTAGAGGAAGTGAAAAAAGCTTTTAATGGAGTAAAGGAATTTTGGAAAGAAAAGTTGGATAGTCTCCAGTTTTCTACTCCAGATAAGGCAATGGATTATATGCTAAACGGTTGGCTTATGTATCAGGTTTTATCATGTAGAATGTGGACCCGATCTGGATTTTATCAATCGGGTGGAGCATATGGATTCAGAGATCAACTTCAGGATTGTCTTTCTGTGGCTCATATAATTCCCGAAATTACCAAGTCACAGATATTGCTTCATTCAAAGCATCAGTTTATTGAAGGTGATGTACAACATTGGTGGCATGAAGAAAAGTACAAGGGTACAAGAACCAGATTTTCTGACGATCTGTTATGGATGCCCTATGTTACAGCTGAGTATATAAGGATTAGCGGTGATACCGATATACTAAAAATAGAAACTCCATTTTTAGAAGATGATCCCTTAAAGGATTTTGAAGATGAAAGATATAAGCTTCCGAGAGTTTCTGACGAGAAATCAACGTTGTATGATCATTGCATAAGGGCTATTGAAAGATCACTAAAATTCGGAGAGCATAATATTCCATTGATTGGTTCTGGGGACTGGAATGACGGAATGAATACCGTTGGCAACAATGGCAGAGGTGAAAGCGTTTGGCTGGGTTGGTTCATGTACTCAATACTTATGAAATTTGCCCCAATTTGTAAAGACGAAGGAGAGGAAGAGCGGGCCAATAGATATATTTCCTGTGCAAATAAAATTGCTGAATCTATTGAAGAGAATGCCTGGGATGGAAATTGGTACAGAAGGGCATATTTTGACAATGGCCAACCTCTTGGATCCATTCAAAATAGCGAATGTCAGATTGATTCTCTTGCGCAATCATGGGCGGTTATATCCGGTGCTGGAGACAAGGACAGAATTAATACGGCAATGAATGCCTTGGAAAATTACCTTGTAAAAAGAGATGAAGGGCTTATAAAACTTCTTACTCCTCCATTTGATGAAGGTGATTTAGAACCCGGCTATATAAAAAGCTATGTTCCCGGAGTACGTGAAAATGGAGGACAGTATACCCACGCGGCCTGTTGGGTTGTGATGGCTTTTGCTCTATTAGGAGATGGTGATAAAGCTTCGGAGCTGTTTGGATTGATAAATCCTATTAACCATGCCAAAACGAATATTGAACTTTCAAAATATAAGGTAGAGCCTTATGTGATTTCAGCCGACATCTATTCGGTAGAACCTCATATAGGTAGAGGTGGATGGTCATGGTATACTGGAGCTGCGGGATGGATGTATAGAATTGGGATGGAGTACATTTTAGGTTTTAAAAAGAATGGAGAGAGCTTGATTATAGACCCTTGTATACCAAAGGAATGGACAGCATTTGATATTAAATATAAGTTTAAAGATACACTATACAGTATTTCGGTAAAAAATCCGGAGGGTATAAATAAAGGAGTTAATAAGGTTATGATAGACGGAAGGGAACTTGCTGTAAATACCATTGAACTTGCAGATGATAAGAAGGAACATAATGTGGAAGTGGTTTTAGGCAAGAAGTAGGTTTTGTAAAGTTTGTATGATGTTTAGATATATAGGTTTTGTGGCGTATATTATATACGGACATATTGAAAATGTAAGAGAAGAGATTACTATAATTAATACAAAGGTTATGGAAGAATTGGTATTAGGAATTAAGAAATCTGGTAAATAGTATAAAGCATCATTTGAAAGGCAATGAGAATAAGACTGAACTAAATGTTTTTGTCACCAAAATCAGACTTTTGGTGACTTTTTTATCTGTTAAACGCTCAAATGAATTTTTATTTTAAGTCTGTATTCTAATTGTTTAGATTTTGTTTATATATGTTTATATACTTTTTTCTAGACAATTATCATAAATTTAATTATAATGAAATTGATATTTTTATTATTAATTAATTAGTATCAAGGGGGTTAAACATGAAGTATTTAGAAAATGCGTTTAAGTTTTTAGGAAAGTATTATTTATTACTAATACCACTATTTATTGCAACTGTTATACCTGCTATAATTAATGCACCTAGCCAAAACGCAATGACACAGCAAATGGAAGAAATTACTAAGTCGATGCTGAATCCGGGTATGGTGCAAAATTCCAATGAAATGTTAGAAATGTATAGTACGCTTATGCAGCCATCGGCCACATATTGGTTATCAATCATATTGTCTCTTGTTTTAACTATAATAGTTACGCCTGCAACTTATGGTATGGTAAACAAAGCATTATCTACAGGAAATGCTGATTTAAGTGATTTTGTACCAGAAATGAAAAACAATATTGTAAAGTACATTATTTTCGGATTAGCATCAATAGTTTTAGGGTTTGGGATAGGTATTGCTATTTTGTTAGTGATTGGGATATGTGTGGCTTTATTTTTTGTATCGCCAGCTCTAGGAGGCATTATGTCCTTTTTGCTCGGATTGGCATCAATTATAGCTGTGTTTGTTTTAGCGGTATGGATTTCTTTCTGGTTTATTGCTATGGTATCAGATGAGTTAGGTGTACTTGATGCATTGAAGAAATCAATTTCAGTTGCAAAATCATATTTTTGGCCTATAGTGGGAATAAATATTTTAGTTGGGATAGGGTATGCTATTGTTAGTGGTATTTTTAGCGGTATATTTGGTAAGATACCATTGATTGGACCTGTTTTTGTCTCGGTCATCGCTGTGTTATACCAATTTGTTATAATTGCATTTATGTTTGAAGTGTATAGAGATAAGACAGGTAAAAGTGATTCTATCAATCAAGACTTAACACTTGATATGCCTGGTGATTATCTATAATTGATTTATAAAGAGTAAACCGGCTGACTTTCTGAGTTAGTCGGTTTTTTATTACTTAAGAAAGTGAATTGATTTTCTAAGAAAAACAAGCTATTGAAATGCAGGGTGCAAGGTTTTTAAAAGGATGCAATATTATTTCCATAATATGGTGAGTAGTTAAAATATGCACACTAGCACCAGCTTTAATTTGACTACAAAACTTAAAATAGACTTTCCAAAAATATTATGAACTATTGATTTAGAGCTTTATATTCTGCAATTAAAAGATCAACCATCCTTCCATAACTTTTAACGCCGTCTTCCTGCCTGTTGGCTTTAAGATAGGTGTCGTTTACGGAAGAGGAAAAATCTTGGACAGGGGTTTGGTACTTTTTCCAATATTGACTGATTGCAGCAAGGTCTCTTTTTATACCTTCAGAATAGCTGCCTCTGAGTTCCCAATAGGTATCTGCGTCATTTTTATATAGTGCATTTCCTGCATAAATCAATGCGTATAACATTCCTGAATATTGAAAATCCTTGTCAGGATGATGCTTGCAAGTTATATAGGCAAGGAAATTTGCTTCATCTTCTCGTGCAAATCCTCTTTGGTGTGCCATTTCATGGCAAGTAGTAAAAGGAAATGGGGCGTCTGGTATGGAGGTATTTACGTTTGCTTCTGCGGTAAAGGGAAAATATACACCAGTAATACCTAAATAGGACATTATTTCCGATAAAACCACTCCTTTGGGTCTCGAATATATTCCGTTAAATTGTGGGTATATGCTTGAAGCGTTTTCATACCCCTTATAAGCTCGTTTTAGGGCATCTTGTTTGCCCGCTGATAGTGTCATTACTCCTTCGTCATTTTCGCTTACATATTTTCTTAATTCATTTGCCTGGTCTAATAGATTTTCGCATACAACAGTAAGTTCACTAACAGTTGTTGGTTCAACTTTAAGCCCGGCTGTTTTAGAAAAAGGCAAACGTTGATAATTTAGACCCCATATAATGATAAAACAAAAATACAATACACTTACAAATACCACAATGTTTAAAATAGAATTGATTAAAAGCTGTTTTATTTGTTTAGGTGTTTTAAATAGTTTGATTATAAACCTAACTAATTGAACTATTACCAGTATGACGAAGCTAACTAGCAGTAATTCACCGAGAGAAAAAGGCAAAAGTCCGGAAATTAGATTCAGTGGTGTTACAATAATTTTGTATAATCCTTTTGAGTAAATATTTTCAACAACATTAGGGTATAGTGTTGAAAAGTAACCCAACAACAAGGCTAATGGAATTAACAGTATAAAACAAAATTTTTTGAACCCTTTTTTTAACCCCATTTGATCATACCTCCCATATACCTCTTAATGTCTCAAATTTCAGTCCTTCTGCAAGTTCATTAAGGAAATTTTTCCTTGGGATATCTACTGCTCCAAGAGATTCAAGATGTTTGTTGTAGACTTGGCAATCTATAAAGTGAAATCCCAGTTGTTCAAGCTTTATGGTCAACGTTATAAGTGCTGTTTTTGATGTGTTATCCATAATAGAAAACATCGATTCACCAAAAAAGCACCTTCCAAGAGATACACCATAAAGACCTCCTACAAGTTTATCTCCAAACCATGTTTCAACAGAGTGGGCAAAACCAAGTTTATTGAGAGTGCAGTAACTCTCTATCATATCATTAGTTATCCAGGTTTTGCCGCTTCTAACTTCACTGCACAAGGTTATTACTTTTTGAAAACACTTGTCAAAGGTGACACGGTATAAATTTTTTCTAAACAGTTTTTTCATTGATTTTGATACTTTTAAATTTTTAGGGTATAGAATACACCTTGGATCGGGTGACCACCATAATAAAGGCTGATCATCTTCATACCAAGGGAAAATTCCATTCTCATAAGCAAGAAGAAGACGTTCAACTGAGAGGTCTCCTCCTACTGCTAAGAGCCCATCTTCATCGGACAATGAAGGATGGGGAAATATCAAATCTTTGCTAAGTCCATATATAGGCATTACTTTTTCACCTTAGTCTTTTTGCTTATTTTTACTTCGTTGTCAACAATGTCAACAACAGCGGTTCCGCCTGATGAAAGTTGGCCAAACAATACTTCATCTACAAAATAAGTTTTAATTTTGTCTTGTACGGTTCTGAGAATTTCCCGTGCTCCATAATTTGAAGATAGACCTTTTTGCGCAAGCCATTTGTAAAACTTAGTTGTTACTGATAACTTGATATTTTTGGATTTTAGTTTTTCTTCAAACATTTTCATGGCTTTTTTAGCTATAAGAAGTGCCATGTTTTCGTTTATATGATTAAATACGGCAATATCATCAAGTCTATTTCTAAATTCCGGAGAAAATATTCTCTCAACTTCCTTTATGATAGCACTTTTTTCAATATTTCTGTTGTCAAAACCTATCATTGATTTTCCCACTTCTCTTGCACCGGCATTAGATGTCATTATTAAAATTACATTTCTAAAGTCGGCTTTTTTGCCGTTATTATCTGTAAGTGTGGCATAATCCATTATTTGAAGCAGTATATTGTATATGTCCGGGTGAGCTTTTTCAATTTCATCAAGTAATAGCACACAATAAGGTGTTTTTCTTATCGCATCGGTAAGAAGTCCTCCTTCTTCATATCCGACATATCCGGGAGGTGAACCTATAAGTCTTGCAACTGTGTGTTTTTCCTGATATTCACTCATATCAAATCTGATTAGAGGAATTCCAAGTGTTGAGGATAATTGTTTGCATAATTCGGTTTTTCCTACACCGGTAGGTCCAACAAAAAACAGTGATGATACAGGTTTTTCAGGCTCATTAAACCCTGCACGAGACCTTTTGATTGCTCCTACAACAGTATCTATTGCCCTATCTTGACCAAATATTTCTTTTTTAAGTTTTTTGTCTAGATTTTTTAGCTGATTTATTTCATTTTTTGAAACTGACTTTTTAGGTATTTTTGCCATGGAGGATACCGTGAGCTCAATATCTTTTTCTGTAATTGTTATAACTTTATCATCATTGTCGCAGTGAAGCCTCACATATGCTGCAGTTTCATCAATTACATCAATAGCTTTATCTGGTAGGTGCCTATCCTGTATATATTTAGCGGATAATTCCGCTGCGAGTATTAGAGCTTTATCGGTGTACTTTACTTTGTGATAATCCTCATATCTGTCCTTTAGCCCTTTTAAAATTTTGTGAGTATCTTCAATACTAGGTTCTAGGACATCTATTTTTTGAAATCTTCTTGATAAAGCTCTGTCTTTTTCAAAATATTTTTTATACTCTTCATAGGTGGTTGAACCAATAAAACGCAATGTTCCTTGTGTTAAAAAGGGCTTTATTATGTTTGAGGCATCCATAGAACCTTCAGATACTGATCCAGCACCTACTATAGTGTGAATTTCATCTATATATACAATAGCGTTTTTCATGTCTTGTATTTCTTTGAGAACCTTTTTCATACGTTCTTCAAAGTCTCCACGGTATTTAGTTCCTGCCACCATGCTGCCCATATCAAGATAGAATATTTTGCTGTTTTTTAAGGATTTAGGTACCTTGTTATCCACGATAAGGCGGGCAAGTCCCTCGGTAATAGCTGTTTTACCGACACCTGGATCGCCTACATGTATAGGATTATTTTTAAGCCTTCTTGATAATACTTGTATTGTACGTTCAAGAATGTCTTCTCTTCCGATTAAAGGGTCGATTTTACCTTTTTTTGCTTTTTCAATAAGATCAACTGTAAAGTTCTTTAAAAACTCACTCTGTTTAGGTGCAAATTTCTTGTCTTCCTCATCGGCTTTTTTTGATGGTTCTACCGGCTCTAACGAAGACTCATTTGGCTTAGGTATAAGAGATACTCCGTGAGATATATATTTTAGTACATCTATCCTTTTAACTCCGTTTTTTTGCAGTATAAAACTTGCAAAGGATTCTTTTTCATTAAAGAGAGCAGCTATAATATCACCAATTGATATTACACTTTTACCTGAAGACATGCAGTGATAAGCTGTTGTCTGCATTATATTATTTACACCTACAGACTCAATAGGATCTGCATTTTCAACTATAGGCATATTCTCATTAAAAAATTTAATTAACTCGTTTTTGATAATTTCAACACTAGCTCCACTATTTTCTATGATAGCGGTACCTTCATTGAAAAAAAGCGAGGCATAAAGAATGTGCTCGGGTGTAAAGTATTCGTGGCCATTGTATTTTGCCTCATTGTATGCAGCCATTAAAACTCTGTTTGTAATATCATCCAATTTCATATAAACCCCACCAATTCTAATTATAGTATATAGTTTAGGTGATTCTAAAAAGCTTTGTAATTGCCATTTCAAGATGCTTAGGGATAATGAAAAAATAACTTCCTATTCTTATAATATGATAATCTCATAAAATCAAATTTTTACATTATCCAAAGTCTAAACTTATATTTTAGTCATACCTTAGTTTGCATTTTTTGCAAATGGCAAAATAATGTTTCTATTTTTAATAGCTTTATGCTTATTTCTAATTACTCAGGTTCCATAACTGCAGCGAGGGGAAAATCTCTTTCGGCAGCCATTTGTTCTACCTGAGCAATTTTCGTACTTGCAATATCATAGGTGTATGCACCTACAATACCTTTTCCCTTCTGATGAACATCGAGCATTATTTGTGTTGCATCAGCCACACTTTTGTGAAACACTTTTACAAGTACTTCCACAACAAATTCCATTGTTGAATAGTCGTCGTTTAGAAGTATAATTTTATACATTTTAGGTTTTTTAAACTCAATTTTTGTATCTTCTTTGTAAACTACTTTTTCTGACATAATATTTCTCCCATAAGGGAGTTTCAAAAAACACATATTTAGTATTTCAGGTACAAAACACATTATGGAAGATTTTAAGCTTCCAATCATAGGAACATCATTTTGCTTTGCAATAAAATAGCAATCAAATTTTTTGAAACTCCAGTTGATTATTTATTTTTTTAATTTTACCTAATTCAGCAAGTTGCTTGGCTTTTTAAAAATACCTATTTAATATATTGCTGGTAAAAACTCATCTAAATAGTATCCTTTGAAGATGCATGTTTATCATTATTTTTTTGGTACTGTATTTAGATTATAACAAATTGAGCTTAAATAGTGCAACCGATAGTCAAAGGATGGATGAATATTCTAAAAGGTTTTTGATTTTATGAATATAATTGAAAAATTTACTAAAGATAAGAAAGGTAAAAAGAGTATATATAAGTGTTTTTTTGGAGGGGAGTTTTTGACTAAATATATTAAATTTATACTTATTGGTTTGGCAACGGGTTTGGCAAATGGATTATTTGGCTCAGGTGGAGGAACAATAACTGTTCCTGCTATGGTTTTGCTGTTGAAGAAAGAAGAACACGTAGCTCATGCTACAGCAATTGCAGTTATATTGCCATTGACAATTGTAAGTGCATTACTTTACATATCTAATGATTTTATTAATTGGGGGTTGACTGTTAAAGTAATGATTGGAGGGGTAGTAGGGGGATATATAGGTGCTAAGCTTCTTGATAAATGCCCATCACATGTTTTAAGAAAAATATTTGCATTATTTATGATAGCAGCAGCTATAAGAATGATATTTTGAGAAGGGGAGGACTTATGATACTTTTTCTTATTGGCCTTATATCTGGAATAATTAGTGGAATGGGTATAGGTGGGGGCACGATTTTAATCCCTGCGCTTGTTATATTTGCAAAACCTGACCAGCATGTTGCTCAAAGTGTTAATCTTATTTTTTTTATTCCAACAGCTGTTATAGCATTAATAGTACATATAAAGAACAAACGAATTGATTTTAGTGTAGCAATTCCTATAATTGTTTGTGGTTTGCTAGGTGCTTATATAGGTTCACGGCTGGCAATAACATTACCAGGGCCTGTTCTCAAAAAGTATTTTGGTTTTTTTTTACTGGTGCTGGGTATTCATGAAATGCTGAGGCGAAAAGAGGGGAATATACAAAAACAAGGAGAATGAATTATACAGGGTAAAAGGTCCTAGAAATTTTAGGTACTATGTACTAACTTGTCTTAGTTGCTAATTCTACCTCAAATCTCCTGAATTTTTATTCGAAATATATAACATAAATCAAATTTAGGAGGTCCTGCAATATGAGAAATTTTATTCGATTAGTTATCATCATTGTAGCCGTTACATTTGTTTTCACAATAAACTTCAGTAGTATACAGGTCTTGGCAGAGGAAGATGGCTTGATAAAGGTAGTTCAGATAGATGAAGAGGTAGACCAAGAAGAAGGGGAGGAAACGGATAGACAAGAAGACGAGGAATTAGAGGAAGATGAAGAGAAGTATAGGGGGGGAAACAAAGAATTGAAGGAAGATGAAGAGCAGGATAGGGAAGAAGACGAAGAATTAGAGGAAGAAGAGGGTAGAGGAAAGAACAAAAAGGATACACTAAAAGAAGAAGCAAAAAAATTAAAGGAAGAAGCAAGAAAATTATGGGAAGAATCTAAAGATAGATTAGAAGCTGAAAAGGATCTTATTGAGAATAAGAAGGATGAAGTTGAAGCTCAAAAAGATGAATTGGAAAAACAGCTACAACTAGCAGAAGAAACTGGAGATACTGAACTTATTGAGCTGCTTAAGCAACAAATAAGTCAATATAAAGAGCAGATGAAAACTTTGAAAAATGATATGGGACAAATCAAAATACAGATGAAAGAAGAGATCAGAAAGAGATATACCTTAGAAGAATTAAATAATATAAATAAAGTGTCCGAAGAATTAAAGTCTAAATATAAAGATGTAAAGGTGTTGGGTGTTGATAGCGTTATATCTGAAGGAAAGAGTTTTAAATTTGACACTCCGCCTGTTATAAAAGAAGGAAGAACATTAATACCTGTAAGAGCAATAACAGAAGGTTTTGGCGCTGAAGTTTCATGGGATGATGAAACCCAGGAAGTCACTATAACTAAAGATGATAAAATAATCAAATTAACTATTGGAAGCGTTGTTGCAGTTGTAGATGGTGAAGAAATTCAAATCGATGCTAAATCAGAAATTATGAACGGCAGGACTGTTGTTCCATTGAGATTTATAATTGAAAGTCTTGGTTTGAAAATAGAATGGGACAGTGAGACAGAAACAATAGAAATTGAAGAGGAAATAGAGGATGATAATGAATCCGAAACGGAAATTGAAGAGGAATTAGAAGATGTTGATGAGAAAGAATCAGAAAATGAAGAAGAAATAGAGGATGATAATGGAGTTGAAACAGAACTTGAAGAAGATATAGAAAATGCTACAGAAAATGGTGAGGAGATTTAAGGCAAGATCAAATAAAAAACTTCCACCTGTGAAATAGGATTGCTAGAACAAAGTTTCACTGACCAAAGAAGTATACTTCCAGATGAAAAATCCGGATTTTAAAGGAGTACCCTAACTAATAGAAGGAGTTTTCAGTGGCTTTGAAACTTTGTGTAAGCAACCTATTTCGCAGCTTCAAAAAATTTGGTTAATATTTTTGCAAAGCAAAATAATGTTTCTATACTTGAAAGCTTAAAAGCTTCCATAATGGGCTGTAACAAAAATAGTTCTGAAGTTTGTTATGGCCTATTTGTATACCTAAATGAAATTTGCATATAAATTTATAAAAAGTCTATAAAAAATTTTATTTTTTTCTAATTTAAGCCGATAAAAAAATTTAGTTTTTACGAAATAATATAATGCAGGTAGATTTTATATATAAGTATGTAATTTATCGAGAGAAAAAAGAAAAGCAGTAAAAAGATAGTGTTTTTTATTAGAAATTCTTTATAAAGTGTTGGAATTTTTTACGATATCAGTTATAATTGTTATGTAATGTGATATATGTATAGTATGAATTTGGAAATCAAAACATATCTACGCTGTTTCGGTTTTTATAATTTAAGGGGTGGTTTCATGGATAATAAAAAAGACGTTTTAAGAGTGACCATGAAAGATATTAATTTACTTCCAGATGAGTTTATAGCTTCAAATTCAAAAGAAAAGAAAGTAGAAAAAAAAGTTGAATCCAATGAAGGTAAGGGCATTAATTCTAAGGTTTCGTCCTTACAAACAGAAAAGCTTAAAGAAGGTATATCAGCTTTTCCTAAAAATTTAAAAGATAATTTGCTAGATAGTATACATCAGAATTCCGACAAAGCTACCAATTTTCTAAATTCATTAAAGAAAGATAAGATTAGGAATCTCGAAAAAGCATTAAATATAGACAAAAAGGATTTAGCTTTTTCAAACAAAAAGAATTATATCTATTGTGAAGAGACAGGAAGAATGGTTATTATTGACCGGGATATATGGGGTGAACCATATACTGTTACGGTAAAAGAAGCTAGTGAAGTCGCAATTAGACGTGTTATGTTCTTTAGTAATGAACCTTTTATGTTTCCAATATTTAATGAGAAGAATTTGTCTGGTGAAATTATACATATGGACGAGAATGAGATTTGGTATCTGGGCAAAGATGAAGCTACTCTTGTCCTATTTAAAGATGATGTGCCTGATTTTCTTAAAGTACCTCTTAATAATTTTAAGAATATTAATAACAAAAAAGCTTTGCACACATATTTAGATAGTTTTAAGATTCTTTATCTTGATAAAAAATTGCATGAGTTGATGATTGAACAGAGAAATATTGACATAGAGAATATAGTCAAAATCAGATTTGGATATGCGGTATATAAAAATACCTCTAGAACATATAAGGTTTTGTTGTTTGATGGAAAAAGAGAATTGTATGATGAGTATACGTTTGGCAAACTTCCATCTGTAAAAGAAGAAGGTTGGGACGTATTGTTCTCAAAAGATATTGTTGAATATGTAAAAGCAAATAATTATTCCTTTGAGAATTTCCGTCAATCTGACGGGTATATTGAGTATTGGCAGAATATTGGTTCTAAAAGGGCATGCGTTTTGAGATGTAAAATATAAAAGATGGTTTTGGTTTTTAAAATAGAAATTTTTTAAGATATCTATTCCCTTTGTTTTTCCTTCTTTTATCCGAGTTACAAAGGGTAAGTAAACTCCAGAGAGTAATCTGGAGTTTTTGTTTTTTCAAATAGACAAGAGTAATTGTGAGCTATTATGGAAATAACGTTGCGTAGAGGCTTAGAGAATGTTAACGAAGCGAAGGATTAGTCGAATCACTTTTCTACGCCAAGCGAGTTTTGATTCGAACCGTAGAGAGTTTACATTCTCTTAGCCTAGGTTGCATAGGCGAGCAGTGTAGCGTAGCGAAACGGCCAGCCTCGAAGCTTTAGTTATTGGAATAATATGGTCCGCAATGATTAAATACACCCACTGAGAAACAGGAGTTTCAAAAAATCCTATGCCATTTTTTGTATAGCAAAATGATGTTCCTATGATTGGAAGCTTAAAAGCTTTTATGAAGGGAGTTGTGCTTAAATTGTTGAATATGTATTTTTTTTAAACCCCCTTATTCCTCAGTTTGTTGATCAATGTATTCCTCATATTTGTCAGAGAGTCTTATTGTATATCTGGTAACGTAGTCGGAAGAAATACTTATTTCAAACATTTCAGGAATTACATAATTATGTGGAAATTTCATTTTAGAGAACTTTGTATAATACTTACCTGGAGGTAATTTAAATAGTGCAATACCTTCGTTGTTTGTTACCGAAAAATATTTTGCTGTTTTTATATTTGGAGAAACAAAACTATCGTTGTCTTGTTCTGAGTTTTGTTCAGTTTCAAGTTCGATTTCTTCGTCTAAGTATAATTCTAAGTTTTTGACAGGATTATTTTCTTTATTTAGTACTTCGATTTCAGCTACTCCATGTGCAGGCTTATTTTTGGTCATGTTGACGGTTAGAATTGTGAGTCCTGCTGATTTGATTTCGTAAAAGAAAGGTGTTGGTAGTGTGTACTCATTAGAAAATGATGGAGAAGTAAAACTAAGATGAAAAGTACCCTGTCCAAGTACAAATTTGGCGCAGCCATCTTTATCTGTGATTTCTGAAGTGTTGCAGTATTTTCTAGGTGTTTTTGACTGTCCTGCAACAGAGATTTTTATATCAGGTATAGGCATATCTGTTGTAGCGTCTTTAAGTTTTACCTCAAGGGTGTAGATAGTATCGTTTTTTGCCGATATAACTTGTGTAACTGTATTTGTATTTGTGAGTTTAGATACGATATTTGAAAAGTTATTGGACTCATATGCAGTTTTAAAGGCATAGATATTAAAACCCATTGTGAACACTATGGAAATTAGAACAAAAGTCATAAAACCGTATTTTAAAAGGATCTTTGATTTTGATGGAAGTTTTGAGGCAAGAACTTTAATAACTCTCAACACTTTAGCGAATTTTTTTCTAAATGCATAGATTAATATAGATAATATAGGAAAAACTATTCCTATTATGAGACAAAAGAAAGATAATGGAAATAGCAAATCATTAATATAAGACAAGATTATTTCTGAATCAAATGGTACGCTCATAGTAAACCAATAGATACTATCAGGCAATATCCTATTTAGATATATTAATAGAGCTATTGAAAAGACAAGATTGAAAATTCCGCAAACAAATAATGCTGAAATAAGCCATTTTATTATTAAATTAGATTTTCTAAACAGCATCAAAATAATCATTAGCATTAAAGCAATTAACAATATTGATAATTTTGTGATATAGGAGGCTGAAAAGTAAACAAATTTTACCAGTGAGAGTTGTTCTAATATATCAGACCTATTTAACGTTAATAAGATGGCATGCATATTAATTTTTTTAATTTGCTCAGATATATCTAAGGCAGTTTCAACATCATTTTTATGGAGTGATCCGCTATTTGAAGGTGTATTTATATCAATATATAAATCGGGAAGATTTTTTCTTTCACCTCGGAAATATTGAAAAATTTGTTTGGTAACGGAGTTCATGTTCATATTAATCATTTCAGAAGATGTTGTGTTTTCAAGCATTTTGAGAAATTCTGCATTTTGTTGGTTTGAGTTATCAATTTGTAAATTGTTAAAGATTTCATCTAAAGAGGTATCTATGACATTATTTATGTGAATATAAACACCGTTTTTAACAAGTAGAGTTTTGTGATATTCTGAATTCATAAGTGTATTATTTATATTCAATGACAAAATAAAAGTAAATAGACAAAGTCCAGTTAGAACTATTGTAGTTAAAAATAAAATATGTTTTAGAACTTTTGTAAAAACTTTCATTTTTTCCTCCTGATATTTTATTAACGTGATTCCAAAAAGAGGCTTTACAACTGTGGTTTTAAATAAATTACATTTTATGTAGTTTGAACTGAATTTTCTCTGTTTGGATGTTTTAAACTTATATACATTTTATATTATACCACTAAATTATTATACAAACTTAAGTAAAATGTGGCAAATAAAAATTATGGATATTTTAAGATAAATATGATATAATCTAAGTAGCAATTCTTTGGAATTTTAATTGTGAAATAGCTTGCTTTAAAAATTTTAAATTAGAAAACTATTTCATATTATCTATTAGTTACGGTATGTGAATTTTCCTTTTTGGAATTATGATTTTATTAATATATTGGCAATTCTATTTCGCATATAGAAAGTTTCATGTAAGGTGGATTCTAAAGTGCATTACAATTGTAAAAATTGTTTAATGTGTTTCAAATGATTTAAATAAATTATTTTAAGGATTAATAGCTCCTTGAAAAATGATAATCTAAAAAAACAGCAATTATATAAAAATTAATAACCTGTAGTTCTTTATATATTAATTCATAATATTATGAATTATAGATGTAAAAATAATGGTGCAAAAGTTCGAGCTGTGAAATAGGTTACTTACACAAAGCTTCAAAACTAATGAAAAATCCTTCTATTAGCTAGGGTATTGCTTTAAAGCTGAATTTTTCATTTGGAAGTATACCTTTGAAGCCAATGAAGCTTTGTTCCAGCAATCCTATTTCACAGGTGGCAAAAGTTTACTAGGAGGTGCTAAAAATAAGTTGCTTCATGTATAAGGTTTTTCAAAAATTCCTTAGCTAATATTTATAGTTTAAACCTAATAATGAAGTTAAAAAGGATATTATTTTGCGAAGTAAAAACGCAAATAGGTTTTTTGAAAACGCTTTATTTTTTAAAGATGCAAAATATAGATATTTTTATCACAAAAATTTTTTATAATTAATACTATAATAAGGCATGTTTAACATAGTTTTAAGCGAGGGTCTAATTGTAGGGTGTAAAAATCACAAAATCCAATGGAAAGAAAAGGGGGCATAATTATGGAAAAACATGATTTGTCAAGTATTATTCGTAAGGATAGAGAAGAGCGTAAAATTGAACGTTTTGAAGGTACCTTTCTCGATTATCTAGAAATCCTTAAGGAAAACCCTGAAATTCCAATTCTAGCTCATCAGAGAATGTTTAAGGTTATTACTGAGCCAGGGGTAGAGGTAATAAAAACAGATGAAAATCCTAGATTGCGCAGGATATATGGTAACGACAGCATTAAAAGGTACAAATTCTTTAAAGATGATTTTTTTGGAATAGATAAGACTATAATGAAGATAGTTAGGTATTTTCATTCGGCAGCAATGGCTGGAGAAGAATCGAGACAGGTACTATATCTTGTAGGTCCGGTTGGTGCAGGTAAGTCATCGTTAATGGAGTCTTTGAAAAAAGCACTTGAAATGAGTCAACCTATATATGCTTTAAAAGGCTGTCCTATGAGGGAAGAACCTCTCCATCTTGTGCCTAAGCATTTGAGAAAGCAGTTTGAAGATGTACTAAATGTAAAAATCGAAGGAGATTTGTGTCCCGTATGTAGGTATAGACTAAAAAATGAATTTGACGGAGAATATGAAAAATTTCCTGTTCAAAATATAGGCTTTTCAATAAGATCTAGAAAAGGAATAGGCGTTGTGCCTCCAGTTGATCCGAACAATCAGGATACTTCTGTTTTAATAGGAAGTGTTGATATATCTAAAATAGATATGTATGCCGAAGATGACCCGAGGGTATTATCTTTAAACGGGGCATTTAATGTAGGTAACAGAGGTATTGTGGAATTTATTGAGGTTTTCAAAAATGAAACAGAATACCTTCATACAATGATTACTGCCACTCAGGAAAAATCTATTCCATCACCGGGTAAAGGTTCGATGATATATTTTGACGGTATAATTCTTGCCCATTCTAATGAGGCTGAGTGGAATAAATTTAAATCGGACCATACCAATGAAGCTATTTTAGATAGAATAGTAAAAGTTGAGGTGCCATATTGTTTAGAACTTAATGAAGAAATTAAAATCTATGAAAAAATACTCAAAAAGAGTAAGTTTAGTGCCCATATAGCTCCACATACCATTGAAATTGCATCAATGTTTGCAATTCTTTCAAGGCTTTCACCGTCTAATAAGGTAGATCCTATGACCAAACTCAAAATATATAACGGTGAAGAAATTGTGGAAAAAGGTATGACAAGGAAAATAGATGTTTTTGAGTTAAAGGAAGAGGCTCAAAGAGAAGGAATGACAGGTATTTCAACAAGATTTATTATGAAGACTTTAGACATTACTCTTTCTGAATCTGAACATAACTGTATCAATCCTATATCGGTTATGGAGTCACTAGTTAAATGCGTGAAGGAATTGGCAATTAGTGAAGAAGACAGAGAAAAATATTTGAGATTTATTCAGGATAGTATTAGAAAAGAATATAACAGGATTCTTGAAAAAGAAATAACTAAAGCGTTTATTCACGGATACAGAGAACAGGCAGAGAGCTTGTTTAACAATTATCTTGACCATGCGGAAGCTTTTGTCAATAAGACAAAGATAAAAGATAGCAATACCGGAGAAGAGCTTGAACCGGATGAAAAGTTCTTGAGATCTATAGAAGAGCAAATAGGAATTACCGAAACATCAGCAAAGGGTTTTAGAGCGGATGTAACTGCTTACATGTTTTATGTATTGCGAAATGGCGGTAAACTAGACTTTAGTAGTTATGAACCTCTAAAAGAGGCTATTGAGAAAAAGCTGACTGCATCGGTACGAGAGCTTAGTAGAGTTATTACTCTTGCAAAGGTAAGGGATAAGGAGCAGGGTGAGAAATTCGATGCTATGGTTGAAGAAATGAAGAAAAATGGGTATTGCGATCATTGTTGCAATGTAGTTTTAAAATATGCTGCGAATAATCTTTGGAAGGATTAAACCCTAATCCTAAATGTAGCAAATACTAGTGGGGTGGTTTAAATGGCTATTTTCAGGGATTTTGTCAATAATGGTAAAGACCGTTCGGCCGAAGATAAAAGGCGGCATAGACAATTGGTAGAGGAGTCCATAAAAAAGAATATAGGAAATATTATCGCTGAAGAGAGTATTATTGGTCAGAGTAAGGATAAAAAGATCAAAATACCTATTAAAGGGATTAAGGAGTACCAGTTTGTATATGGAAATAATGGTACTTCAGCCGGTTCTGGAGATGGCAATGAAAAGAGAGGGGATAGAATCGGCGAGGATAAAGCTGGTAAAAAAGGAACAGGTGATGGTCAAGCAGGGAATCAGGAAGGAGAAGACATTTATGAGACAGAGATAACGATTGAAGAATTAATTAATTATCTCTTTGAAGACCTAAATCTTCCGGACATTGATAGAAAGAAAATGGCTGATATAGAATCTATACGAAGCTTTAAAAACTTAGGATATAAGCGTAAGGGGATACCTCCTAGGCTTGCAAAGAAACGTTCTGTTATAGAAAAGATTAAGAGAAAGCAGGGTTATATAAGAAATCGCAATGAAATTGATGATAATCAAGATCAGGCGGAAGATGTACTAAACGGCGAGACAGATCAGCAAAAAGAGAGATTTCCTTTTATGGAAGATGATTTAAGGTATAGAAGAGTTAGGGAAGATTATAAGAAGGATTTTAATGCAGTTGTTATTTGTATAATGGATGTTTCCGGTTCAATGGATCAGACTAAGAAATATATGGCAAGGAGCTTCTATTTTCTTCTCTATCAGTTTGTCAGGCTGAAATATTCCAATGTTGAAGTTGTATTCGTTGCTCATACTACTTCTGCAAAGGAAGTAAATGAAGATGAGTTTTTCCATAAAGGTGAGTCAGGTGGAACCTATATCAGCAGTGGTTATGAAAAAGCTCTTGAGATTATTGAGCAAAGATATAATCCTGCAAGTTGGAATATATATGCTTTTCATTGCAGTGATGGAGACAATTGGTCCGAGGACAATAAAAAGGCAGTTGAATATGCACAAAAGCTCTGTGAAGTGTGTAATTTATTTGGGTATGGTGAAATTGTACCCGGCTATTATTCTTCATCTAGTACAATAAAGGGTGAATATAAGAAAAGTATAAATGATAAGAATTTTGCTATTATTAAGATAGCTAAAAAGGAAGATATCTTAACCGGTTTAAAAAAGCTTCTTGACAAAGAAGGAGAATAAGGTATTTTTTTAAATTTTATTAGCATGTACTGTCCTAAGGAACAAGTAAAAAATAGGTTCCTACTTTGGATAACGAAAAAAGTTGATTTGATAGTGTTTTCAAAGTAAAAAAAGTAAGTTGATTTTTCGTTATCCCTAACCGGATCCGGGGGTGAAAATATGGCTGATTACAGTATAAAAGAACTATATGAATGGAATGAGAAAATTGAAGAGATAGCAAACAAATTTGGTCTTGATTATTATGAGCAGGAATTTGAAATATGTAGTTTTGAAGATATGATTGGATATGAGACTTATGTAGGTATGCCTTCGCATTATCCTCATTGGAGCTATGGAAAACACTACGAGAGAACAAAAACACTTCACAGATATAATATGACAGGATTGCCTTATGAAATGGTAATAAATTCTAACCCTTGTCTCGCATATTTGATGAAGGATAATACACTGCTTTTACAAGTACTAACGATAGCCCATGTATATGGTCATAATGATTTTTTTAAGAATAACAGATTATTTAAACTTGGAACCCGGGCAGATTATACTGTGGAAATGTTTAAAAATCATGCAAACAGAATAAGGGAATATATTCAAGACCCTGGTATTGGATATGCTAGGGTTGAGAAAATTTTAAACGCTGCCCATGCCATTAAGTTTCAGATATCAAGGACAATAGGTGAAAAGAGGATATCTGACAGGCAGAAAAAGCATGATGCCTTGAAAAATTTGACAAAGCCTAGAAATGAATACTACTTGTTGGATCCAAAAAGTAAAGAAGAAGAGCCCCTTCCGGACTTTAAGAAAATTCCTTTTGAACCTGATGATGATGTGCTTTTATTTATTATGAATTATGGCAAATTAGCAAATTGGGAAAGAGATATACTAAATATCGTAAGAGAAGAGACCCTGTATTTTATACCTCAAATTGAGACTAAAATAATGAATGAGGGATGGGCAAGTTTTTGGCATTATACTATACTTAATGAATTAGATCTACCTCAGGGTATGCATATTGAATTCTTGAAGCGTCATAATCAGGTTATAAGACCTCATCTAGGTCAGCTTAATCCTTATTACGTGGGTTTTAAAATTTTTGAGGATATTAAGAATAAAAACAAGGGTGATTTTAAGAAGATATTTGAAGTCAGAGACATTGAAAGAGATCAGTCTTTTATTAGAAGATATCTTACAAGAGAATTGTGCGAAGAGATGAATCTTTTTGAATATGTAAAGCTTGGGAGCAATTATGTAATAACAAATGTTTCTGATGAAGAGGGATGGAAGGAAGTTCGTGATACAATAGCAAATGGCGCGGGTCTGTCGGGTATTCCGGTAATTAAAGTATTAGAATGGGTACAAAGTGATAATATGCTTATACTAGAGCACGACCATGACGGTAGGGATTTAGATATAGGTTATGCCTATGAGACTTTAAAGCATGTAGTTGATTTGTGGGATGGAAAAGTAATGCTGGTGACAAAGCTTGATAATAAAAGAAAAGTAATAGCCTGTGATGAGCAAAAGAAAGTTACTTTGGCTGATGCTTAAAAAAGTTAGGCAAAATCAAAAAAACTTTGCAACTGTAGTTTCAAAAAATTAGATTAACATTTTTTGCAAAACAAAATAATGTGCCTATACATGGAAACTTATAAGCTTCCATAATGCGGCTTTGCACCTAAAATAAAGAATATGAATTTTTTTAACCTCCCTTATATATGGAAATGTTTTTAAAAAGCTATGTAAATATGACATGGCTTTTTTATTTTACCCACCTTATATGTTTTCTTTAGACATTTTTTATGATATATTTATAAAATATTAGGTTTTGCTATTTAAAAAATAGTTTTATTAGCATGAAGGTCAAAAAACTGTTAAATTATATTTTTTAAAAAACCTTACCTAAAATGAAGCGCTTTTTGAGAAATATGTAAGGCAAAATGAAATAAAAAACTTTGCAACTGGAGTTTCAAAAAATTTGATTACATTTTTTGCATAGCAAAATTATGCACCTATAATTTGGAAGCTAAAAGTTTCCATGATGGGCTTTGTGACAGAAATAAAGAATATGTATTTTTTTTAAAACTCCCTAATAAAAAATATAAAATTAAGTATATTAACAATGTCAGGAGGTATTTTATGTACAGTTATGGAGATTTAGAAAAAATTGCACAATACGTAAAAAGTAAGTTGGGTACTGTACCGGAAATTGCAATTATATTAGGTTCAGGTTTAGGACCTCTTGTAGATGATATAAAAAATAGTATTGAAATAGATTATGAAGAAATACCCGGTTTTCCACTGTCAACAGTTCAAGGACATGCCGGAAAACTTGTGTGTGGAGAAATAGGAAATAAGCCAGTAATAGCTATGAAAGGACGTTTTCACTATTATGAAGGTTATGATATTTCACAAGTAGTTATTGCCATAAGAGTATTTAAACTGCTTGGTATTAGCAATCTGCTTGTTACAAATGCAGCTGGTGGAATAAACAAATCTTTTAGTCCTGGTGACCTTATGATAATAAGAGATCACATAAGCTTTTTTGCCCCTTCTCCCTTAAGAGGTAAAAATTTTGACGAATTTGGAGTTAGATTTCCAGATATGAGTGAGGCTTATAGCAAAAAGCTTATAGATATACTTAAAAAAGCTTCAGAGCAAGTGGGAGTTAAAATGCAGGAGGGGGTTTATGCTTTTACTAAAGGACCAATGTATGAAACACCTTCTGAAATAAAAGCTTTAGGCATTTTAGGTGCTGATGCCGTTGGTATGTCCACTGTACCTGAGGTAATAACTGCAAGGCATGTAGGAATGAATGTTATGGGAATATCGTGTATTACTAATATGGCAGCCGGAATATTAGATCAGCCTCTAAATCATGAAGAGGTTATGCAAACGGCTAAAATGGCTGAAAGGAATTTTACTTGTGTGGTAAAGAAAGTTATAGATATGTGGTCAATATAGATATTAAAAATTAAATTTTAAAAATGGAGGTAGTTGACAAAATGCAAAGTTCTATTCGTGATATTAATTTGGCTGAGTCTGGAAAGCAAAAAATTGAATGGGTAAGAAAGAACATGCCTATTTTAAGAAGTTTTGAGGAAGAGTTTTCCGAAACAAAGCCTTTTTATGGTGTCAGAGTATCTATTTCTGTTCACCTTGAAGCAAAAACAGCTTATATGGCAAAAGTATTTGCAGCGGGAGGAGCAGAAGTATCTGTAACAGGAAGTAATCCACTGTCAACACAAGATGATATTGCTGCAGCTTTAGCAAGTGACGGACTTGATGTATACGCATGGTATGGAGCGACTGAAGAAGAGTATAAAAAACACATTAATCAAGTTCTAGGATACAAGCCTAATATCATCATTGATGATGGAGGAGACTTAGTTCATCTACTTCATACAACGAGAACTGAATTGCTTCCACACATTATGGGAGGTTGTGAGGAGACAACTACAGGTATTATAAGACTTAAAGCCATGGAGAAAGAAGGAGTGCTAAAGTTTCCTATGGTGGCTGTTAATAATGCTTATTGCAAGTACCTTTTTGATAATAGATATGGTACAGGACAATCGGTTTGGGACGGAATAAACAGAACAACAAACCTTATTGTAGCGGGAAAAGATGTGGTAGTTATAGGATATGGATGGTGTGGAAAAGGTATTGCAATGAGAGCAAAGGGAATGGGTGCAAATGTAATTGTTTGCGAAATTGATGCTATTAAAGCGGCTGAAGCTATAATGGATGGATTTAAAGTGATGCCTATGAATGAAGCGGCAAAACATGGAGATGTTTTTGTTACGGTTACAGGATGTAGTAAGGTAATACATAGTGACCATTACAAGGTTATGAAGGATGGCGCAATTTTATGTAATGCAGGTCATTTTGATGTAGAAATCTGTTTGCCGGAACTTGAATCAATGGCGGTTGAAAAGAAGGAGCAGAGAAAAAACATAATGGGTTATAAGATGGAGGATGGAAGATGGATTAACATACTTGCAGAGGGAAGATTGGTAAATCTTGCTGCAGGAGATGGTCATCCAGCTGAAATTATGGACATGAGTTTTGCGCTTCAAACACTATCGGCAGAGCATATCGTGAAGAATTATAACAAACTTGGAAATAAAGTTGTAGATGTTCCCGATGAAATTGATAAAAAAGTTGCAAATATGAAACTTAAGTCTTGGGGAGTAAAAATTGACCAACTTACCCAAGAGCAAATAAAATATCTTAGCAGTTGGACGTAGGGATAACGAAAAAATAAATTTAGATTCAAAAATTTTAAAAACGTTATTAAGGCGGTTTCAAAAAATAACATATACAAAATATTTAATTCACAAAACCCTTTAAATCAGATTTTTTGAAATTGTTATTGACTAGTTATTTTTTAAAATCACTTATATAAAGTTTTTTCGTTATCTAAAGTAGGAACTATTTTTTATTCGTTTCATAAAGATATTTTAGATTTCTCTATATAAAAGTCAAAAGGTTTATTAAAGTATATCTTTTGGCTTTTTTCGAGAGAAATCTAGCAAAGTGAAAGAAGTAGAAATAAAAAAATATAAATGCAGCTGTAGAAGAGGTGAAAAATGAATATATTAATTAAAAACATAGATGTGGTCACTTGTGATGAAAAAAATACAGTTATTAAAAACGGCAATATAGCCATAAAAGAAAACTATATAGATTTTATTGGCACAGATGAAGAAAAGATAAAAGAATTTAAAGCGGATAGAGTAATAGACGGTAAAAATAAACTTGCGATGCCGGGACTTATTAATACACATACCCACAGTGGTATGACTATATTGAGAAACTATGCTAATGATTTGCCTTTGGAAGAATGGCTTTTTAATAATATTATTCCGACGGAAGCAAAGTTTGTAGAAGAAGATATATACTGGGGTACGATGCTTGGAATTACTGAGATGATAAAGTCTGGTACAACTACTTTTACCGAGATGTATTATAATATGGATACTGTTGCTAAAGCAGTTGAAGAAACCGGAATTAGGGCTAATCTATCTAGAAATGCCTTTAAATTTATAGGCAGTGACAGTGAAATGGTCAAAAATCAAGTTCCGGTATGTGTTGAATTTTTTGAAAACTGGCATAACAAAGCTAATGGTAGAATTAAAGTATATATAGAAATTCATTCGGTATATCTTTGTGATGAAGTTGGCTTGACTGAATCTGCTCAGCTTGCAAAAGATCTTAAAACCGGTATCCACATACATTTGCTGGAGACTTATAAAGAGAGAGAGGATAGCATCAAAAGATATGGTTTAGATCCGGCAGAAGTGTGCTTAAATTCCGGGGTGTTTGATGTTCCTGTAATAGCCGCTCATTGTGTTCATTTGTCTGACAATGATTATGAAATAATAAAAAGCAAAGGTGTAAATGTTGCCCATAATCCCACAAGTAATTTAAAGCTTGGGAGCGGAATAGCAAATGTGCCCTTAATGTTAAATAGAGGTATAAATGTTGCGCTAGGTACTGATGGTTCTGCCAGCAATAACAATCTTAATATGTTTGAGGAGATGCATATAGCTGCTTTAATACATAAAGGAGCACAAATGAAGCCAACATTAGTTACTGCCGAGCAAGCTTTAAAAATGGCTACTGTAAATGGAGCGAAAGCTGTTGGATTTGAAAATGAGGTTGGACAAATCAAGGAAGGTTCAAAAGCAGACATTATTTTAGTAGATATGGATAAAGCACATATAGCACCGGTTAATGATTATATATCGGCTTTGGTATATTGTGTCCAAGGTTCGGATGTTGATACGGTTATTGTAGACGGAAATATACTTATGGAGAACAGAATTCTTAAAACGATAGACGAGGAAAAGGTAAAGAGTAAAGTAAAGGAAATATCTAAGAGGGTATTGGGAAATTAAGCAAAATCAAATAAAAACTTTCAAAGTGGAGTTTCAAAAAACTTGATTTACGTTTTTTGCAAAGCAAAACAATGTTTCTATGCTGGGAAGCTAACGATTTTTCTGTTTTATCTTCTTATTGATTTTGTTGAAATAATTAAGGACGATTAGAATATAAGTTCCAACATAGGGATAACGAAAAAACTTTATTTGATAATGTTTCACAATATGAGAATAGAAGTTATTTTTTTGTTATCCCTAAATGGAGGTAAATATATACAACAGAACTAAAAGTTAATGTTGTTGCAACAGTTTTAATATGCTATAATAAAATACAATTAAGTGTGATGTATTAACTAAATTGTATGAAAATATAAAATTATAGTTAAAACCTCAAAGTAGTAATACCAAGGTTTGTGAGGTTGTATTATTTCAAAATCTGCCACTGTGGCTCAGGGGTAGAGCAATTCACTCGTAATGAATAGGTCGAGGGTTCAATTCCCTCCAGTGGCTCCATATGAAAGCCTTAAACTAATAGAGTTTTGGGCTTTTTTGTTTTTGAACGCTAAACTTAGGAGGTTTCAAAAAATAACCTATACAGTATTTAGGTCATAAAGCCTAATCTAGATTTTTTGAAACGACAGTTGACTAGTTTTTTTTGAAATCACCTTAAAACTTGTATCAAATAAGAAAGAGAGAAACTAAATGGAAAGAATACTAGCTTTTTTACTAATTACATATATTTGCTTGATCACAATGCCATGTGCAAGTCAAGTTTATGAATCGGGCAATTTGACAGTCCTTCTAGACCGGCTAAGCTTAGCAAACGGTTCAAGCCAGATGATTGTAGTTTCTAGTGAGAAAGATGGCCAAAATAAAGCTAAAGTTGAGACTTTTGAAAAAACTGTGGATGGATGGGCTAAAAGATTTCCTTCAATGAATGCTGTTATTGGAAAAAAAGGCTTTTCTCTAAATAAGATAGAGGGTGACCTTAAATCCCCGGCAGGGATATTCCGAGTAGGAACGGCCTTTGGAACGATTGATAAACCTTCTTATATGAGGATTTCTTATAAGAAGACATCAAAAAATGATTACTGGATTGATGATGTATCTTCGCAAGATTATAATAATTGGGTGGAATTTGAGGGTGATCCTTATAGCAGATGGAAGTCCTTTGAAAAACTAAAGATAACAAGCTATAAATTGGCATTTGTAATTGAATATAATATGAACCCTATAGTTAAGGGAAAGGGTAGTGCAATTTTTTTTCATATATGGCAGGGGCGGAATATAAGTACAAAAGGTTGTACAGCCCTATCCGAAGCAGATATTTCAAAACTTTTAAGCTGGATTGATCCAGACAAGAATCCAATAATTATTCAGGGAACTGTTGATATGCTTGAACACTTGATTATAGCTACAGAAACTGAATTGCTCTACCCTATAGAAGTTATTATAAATGAAAAAAAAGCGGTTTTTGATGTTCCTCCAAGAATACAAAAAGGAAGGACACTTATTCCCGTAAGATCTGTTTTTGAAAGTTTAGGTGCTGAAGTATCATGGGAGCAATCAACAGAAACTGTAAGTATTTTAAAAGGGGCAAAGGTTATAAAACTTAAAGTTGGGAGTAATATAGCATATATAAATGAAGAACAGGTGGAAATTGATATTTCTACATCAATAATTAATGGAAGGTCAATGGTGCCTCTTAGATTCATTGCTGAGAAGCTTGGGTTTGAAGTTATATGGGATGGTGAAAAAAGGGTAGTTTTTATTAATGCAAATAATTAAGTTTAGTATTTCCATAATATGTTACAAAAAGATTAATCGCACCCATAAGTTCCCATAAGTTCATAAGTTTATAAGCCGTTGCATTTAACTGCTAAATGAGGTATAATATATTTGTATCTATTTTGTTCACATACAAAGTTCACATCGATATGTAATTCTCTCGAGTAAGTATTTGGATAATCTTACCTTCACTTATTGAATTCTTAGTTTTAAATATTAAAAAAGTCCATTTGTGTTATATAGTTTAATTCTATGAAAAGTTATTTCTAACAAACGACGTGAATGTTTACTTTAGACACTCTTAAAAATATTGAAAGTGTCAATCGCAAACAACAAAGTATCAATTTTATGATAAACAAATCGCCACATATCTATTGCATGGAGGGATTTAGAATGTATAGAAATTTATGTTTTGAAAAAGCCATTTCGGTGATATTGATAACTGTTTTTGTTTTAGTCCTTTCGTTTACTGAGGCATATTCATTTCCTTATAATACTTTTTATGGTTTCCAAACAAATAATATAGTTTTTGGTAAACCAACTTCTTCTAATAGTATGAGTATTGGTAATGGTCCGTTTAAAGGAAATGATAATAATATAAATACTTATTGGTCTGCGCAAAATAGTAATCCGAATAATTGGTGGATGGTAGATCTTAAATATGTATATTCTCTTACGGGCTTTGAAGTTTTATGGAAAGGAGATGACGTTTTATATAAATACAAGATAGACGTCTCTAACAATAAAATAAACTGGTATACTGTTGTAGACAGAACAGATATTGATACATACTCCCCGGTACAAAGTGAAAGTTTTTTTGCAACTGGAAGATATGTAAGAATTACTATAACTGAATTTCAAAAAAATACTCCAGCAGAAGCTTTTCCAGGATTTTATGAATTCAGAGTGTTTGGGAGTTTTAATTCAATGCCGGGCATAGGAATTTTTCCGCCTATATTTCCAATACCAATACCAACGTCAACACCAACATCAACACCAACGTCAACACCAACGTCAACACCAACGTCAACACCAACGTCAACACCAACACCAACGTCAATACCAACATCGACATCAACACCAACGTCAACACCAACATCAACACCAACGTCAACGCCAACACCAACGTCAACAACGACAGCAATAACTACACCGGTTGTTACACCTACACCTACTGTTGAGCCAACTATCAAATCTGCTGTATCTGTTTCAAGGAACACAGTAGACAAAGTAGATTATGGTTTGGATACTAATATGACCTTGTCACAAGAAGGTGAAATTTTGATACCGGGAAATATAAAGGGGCAGAAGGAAATAATGCTCGTTATTGAAAATTCTTTAGCGTCAAATACTATTTATAATGATATATCAACATCAATGGATTATGGATTGTTTGCCAAAAACGACATATATTGTAGTGGGGAAGACTCTGAAATTTATGCAAGTGTTAATGCAAACAATAGATTTAATTCTACTGTAGATAATCTTTGCATAAGTGATGTATTATCTGCTAAAGATTTTTCTGTTACGACTCCAAGCATGAATGTTGACTGGTATATTAATAATTATGAAACGGTTGAGATGCCTACTTTTTATGATAAATTGATCAATGAAGCCGAGTCAAATGCTATGGTATTCGAGCCTTCAGATTTTTTGATTATTAATCAGAAGATATTTCCAGGTCAGCCTAATTTTTGGATTAGATATAATAGTGCTGAAAATACTTTTGAGATAATCGGGTCTGGTGAATTTACAATTGATTCATCTATGTATTTTAAGGGGAATTTAGTTATTTCGGTACCAAATATAGAGAATATAAATAGTTCTTTTTTATTGGCAGATGGTGATATTGATCTTCAAGGTTGGGGATTAACACCTGATTCAGAGAAAGACATAATAAATTTGTATTCTATATATGGAAGAATAACAATAAGTACCAACAATTCTGTTATTAATGGGATTATGTATGCATCTGGTGTTACGGGAAATCCTTTATATAATGAAGCGAAATCTGGAGATATTATCATAGCAGGTGCAGATAATAAGTTGTTAGGATCTATAGCTGCTGGGAAAGATATTTATTTATCTGGAGCAAATACTACTATCCAGTATCCGGAGGAAGGCTTTATTAATGAGACGTTCGAATGCTATGATATTGTTACTACTACTTTTGATTTTAAGAAAATAGCAAAACTGTTTATTGACAAATTTGCTGGCACAGACACAAAACTAGGAGTAATTCAATACTCTGACTCAGCGAATGACAATAGTTTTGTGTTATATGACCTTTCGAATGCGGATGAAATAATCCAATTAGTTAGTGAAGTTGAAAGCATGGAAATTAACTATACAGAACAAAATAACATGGGAGACGGACTAAGAAGAGCTTATCATACATTAAACAATCGGTATGAATCCGACGCGCCTAAGTATATTGTCAATGTAAGTGTTACTGCACCAAATAAATGGACTAGCGAAAGTAGTTCTTATCTAGAATATAAAACTAATAATGAAAGTGCTAATTATATTTCGGGTGATGGTACATCTGACATTGATGAAAAAGGCATAGGTTATGCCAAAAATATTGGAAATATGATTGCTTCAAGTTGTATTGAAACATTTTTTATCGACTATTCCAACAGTTCAAGTTTTGCAACTAAAATAGAGGATATTTCAGTATCAGCTGGGACTAATGCACTTCCAGATGGAAAACACTATTATACGATACCATCTAACGAGGATTTTGTTTCTTTAGTTACCAGCATTTCACAAAGCCAACCGACAAATATAGTTTTAGACAATGTATTATATGAAGAGAAATATCCTGTAGGAGTAATAGTATCTGAAGTACCTTCAGGGATGAATATAACTTCGGCTATTTATGACAGCAATATAAGGTATGAGGTTTCTGGGAAGTTAGAAGATATAGTACTTACATATGACGGAAGTAAGTATATAATAAATCCATACAGTTTTGATGTTATTGTTAAGTATGTATCAATAGGTGAAATAGAGTATGTAGGGTCTGATTCAAAGATAACATATACAATTGATTATGTTGATGCAAAAGGTGATGACCAGACTGTAATACTAGAAAAAGGATTTGATGACATGGTTGTAAATGTGAAGTGGGATCTTGATATAGACTAAAGGTGAGTCAAAATCAAATTCTAAATTATGAGTACAAACTTAGGTTTAATATTAAAATAATAATATGATAGACACAAAAAAGAAATTTATGGAGCTTTCCATAAATTTCTTTTTTGTGTTAGGGAGTATATTATTTTATTTTCTATTTCAATATTTCAAATTGAAATAGGAAAACAAAAGTACTTTTGAAATTAGCGTCCTTCGGGCAAACTTTCAAAGTGCAAATTCCTATACTATTGAATTATTATTTTAAAGTAGCTTCCTGTGTTTTAAATATTTTTGAATTTAGCTTTACATACCATGCAGCAGCCTGGACCTGAATAATATAGGACATGGAAATAATCAATGCTATTTCTGATCCTTTTTCACCAAATACGCTCATAGCAATAGCAAGAGCTATTGATAAATTTCTCATAACGGTTCCGTATACCATAGCGATAGCGTCTTTGTCTTTGAAAAGCAGCTTTCCTATCAAGGTGCTAAGGGAGAAATTAATTACGTATATGAGTCCTATTGGTAGCAAATAATATAACAATACAAAGGGGTTAGATAATATAGTTTTGGATTTTAATGCAATTGAAACAAATACAATGCCAAGAACACCAAGTGTTGAAAACATGGGGAACTTAGGTTTGAGTATTTCTTGGAATTTCTTTTTACCTGCTCGTTTTATAAGCAATAATTGAGTTAAATATCCTGCAACCAAAGGAATAAATACTATAAGAATAATTTGCTTGAAAACTTGAAGTAAAGAGATATCAACAGTTGTTCCCATAAGTATTTTTAGGTAAATTGGAGTAAGTAATGAGCCAATAATTAAACCTACAACAGTCATTTTCACAGCAGCTGGAACATTTCCCTTAGCAAAACCGGTCCAAGATATAGTCATGCCAGATGTTGGCAGAAGGGAAGTTAGAAGTAATCCTAAAACTGCTAGATTGTTATTAGGAAAAAAAATTAGTCCTATGCCAAAACCCAAAAAGGGTATTATTGCAAAATTCATTATTTGAGCTGTAAGTTGCAGCTTAGTGTTACCTTTTGTAAAAAGTTCTTTTACATTAAGTGTAACCATCATAGGATAGACCATCAAAAAAGTCAAAGGTATTATCCACGATTTTAAAAAACTTACGTCTGAAAATCCACCGAAAGCTAAACCTAAAACCATAAAAATAGGAATACTCAAAGTTAAATTTTTTTGAAAGAAACTTAATACTTTCCACATATAATCACCTCATTATAATATCAATTTTTTTCAACTTATTTCGAGTTGTGAAATAGGTTACTTACACAAAGCTTCAAAACCAATTAAAAATCCTTCTATTAGTTAGGGGATTTATTTAAAAGCCGGATTTTTAATTTGGAAGTATACCTCTGAAGTCAATGGATATTTATTCTAGTAATCCTATTTCACAGGTGGACTTATTTTGGAATTACCTATATAGTAAATTAATAAATATCTTGAATACATGATACCACCATAGGGTATATGTGTCAATGATTATTTTGGGCATATGACAAAAAATAATTGTGAAATATCTTTCGACAAAAAATATATTATACAAAAAGTTCTATTAATAAATTTACATTATTTATAAAGCAATGGTATAATTTCAACATGTGATTATATAAGGCAATATCAAATAAATAACTGAGCAACTGGAGGTTTCAAAAAATTAGATTTGACGGGTTTTGTGACACAAATAATGAATATGTATTTTTTTGAAACTCCCTAATACAAATTTAAATATGCCTAAAAAATTGAAAAAGGGGTTATCCTATGAAACCATTTTTAGATCACAATTTTTTATTAAATTCGCAAACAGCAATTCATCTTTATCGTAACTATGCCAGTAAGCTTCCTATTATTGATTACCACTGCCATATCAATCCGAAAGATATTGCTATGGATAGTAAATTTGAGAATATAACCAAAGTTTGGCTTGGTGGAGATCATTACAAATGGCGTCTTATGCGTTCATGTGGAGTGGAAGAAAAATATATAACTGGAGAAGCAGAGGATAAAGAGAAATTCATTATGTGGGCAAAGACTTTATCAAAAGCTATAGGAAATCCACTGTATCATTGGAGTCATTTAGAATTGCGGCGTTATTTTGATTATCATGGTGTCTTGAATAAGAACACGGCAGAAGATGTATGGGATATATGCAATGAAAAGCTTTCTCAAATGAGCGTACGTGATATTCTCCAAAAATCAAACGTAGCTTACATATGTACAACGGATGATCCTATAGATTCTTTGAAATGGCACAAAAAAATAGCTGAGGATTCTTCTTGTAATGTAGAGGTCTATCCAGCATGGAGACCGGATAAAGCTATGAACCTTGAAAAACAAGATTATATAGACTATATTGATAAATTAAGCAAAGCATCAGGTATTGTAATTGACAGTTTTGATACACTAAAAAAAGCCTTAAAAGAACGTATGGAATTCTTTCATTTCATGAGTTGTAGAATTTCTGATCATGGACTTGACTATGTTATGTATGAGCCAGCAAATGAAGATGCTATAGACGATATCTTTTCTAAGAGGTTACAGGGTAAATCCCTTAGCCATAAGGAGATACAACAGTTTAAGACTGCTTTTCTAGTGTTTGTTGGAAAAGTGTATCATGAATTAGGGTGGGCAATGCAGCTTCACTATGGTTGCAAGCGGGATAATAATACTACAGCATTCATAAAGTTGGGTCCCGATACAGGTTTTGATTGTATTAACAACTACACTCCAAGTGCTCAGTTAACTGATTTTTTAAATGCACTAAGCTCTACTAATCAGTTGCCAAAGACTATCATATATAGTCTTAATCCCATAGATAATGCGGCAATAGATACAATAATAGGATGTTTTCAAGACTCAAGTGCAGTAAGTAAAATACAGCATGGAAGTGCATGGTGGTTTAACGATAACAAGATGGGAATGAAGGAGCACATGATTTCTCTTGCCAATCTTGGGTACCTTGCAGGGTTTATAGGAATGCTGACCGATTCAAGAAGCTTCTTATCCTATCCAAGGCATGAATATTTCCGTCGCATATTATGTGATTTATTGGGGACATGGGTGGAAAATGGACAATACCCACAGGATTATGATACATTAGGTGAAATTGTATCTGACATATCATATTACAATGCTAAAAAATATTTTGGATTTAAATAAGGCGATTCAAAAAATATTGATCGAATGGAGCTTCAAAAAATATGAATGCCATTTTCTGCATAGCAAAATAATGTTCCTATGCCGGGAAGATTAAACGCTTCCATGATGAAATTTATACCTAAAATAATGAATATGTATTTTTTTGAAACTCCCTTAAATCATAAGCCAAATCGAGTTTTTTTAGTATGAATGTTGTATATAGGTTATTTTTTGAAATGGCTCTATTAGGAGTTTAAGCTATCTAAAGCTGATAAGCATTGTTGTTCAGCCAATCAGTTATGTCTTTAATAACTTCATCCTTATTTATTTCATTAATTATTTCGTGCCTTGCACCCGGATACAATTTGTACTGAACATTCTTAACACCAATATCTTTATAGAGTTTTGCCAACTCTAAGACATCTTTGCCCCAGTGCCCCACAGGATCATTATCTCCAGAAACAAAAAAAACGGGAATGTTTTTTGGGACTTTTTTGATTGTTGTTGGATTCTGAATTGTCTTTAATCCATTAAAAAGTTCAAGAAATAAATTATTTGAGCAATTTGTTCTATAAAGTGGATCATGGTACAATTTCTCAATAACATTATCATCCCTGCTAAGCCAGTCAAAAAATGTTTTTGGATTGGAGACATTTGAATTAAATGCTTTAAATGTAATATAATTTATATAAAAACTTCGTTTGTGAGGACCGTTTCTTTTAGCGCGGGCTTTTGAAATTAAAATACCTGCATTTAAGGCTAATCCCTCAAAGCAACCTGTGCCTGATAGTATTATACCTTTTACATTAGGACGGCTATCTTGAAGTATATTTCTTAACAGAAAGCTTCCCATACTGTGGCCAAAAAGGAAAAGTGGCAAATTAGGATGAGTGTTTTTTATATAATCTGTAAGCTGAATAATATCTTTTTGCATAGCATACCAGCCGCCTTCATTGATATGAACAAGGTTGTCGGCATTTTTTGCAGTTTTACCATGGCCTCTTTGATCGTGAGCATAAACTATATAGCCTCTAGATGTTAATTTGGATGCAAAATAACTATATCTTCCAGCGTGCTCGCTTAATCCATGGGTAATGTGGACAATACCTCGAAATTGGGTGCTTTCAGCATACCATTTATATGTAAAAATATTTTCATTATCGTAGGATTTATATGTAAATGTTTCAGTTATCATGATCAATCACCTCTGTGTTATTTGAAGATTTTGCTATTTTAATCAAATTATCATAGGTATTTAACTCGGGATTATCTAATACAATATATAATAGTTTGTTTAATATATCTCCAATTTCCTTACCTTGCCTGTAGCCTAAAGATAAAAGGTCACTTCCATTGATTTTTAAGTCTTTAATTGTTAAACATTGTTTTTCACTATTAATTTGGGCATAAATTTCTTTTATTTTATATAAATCTTCCAGTGAAGAATTTAAAAAATCCGGGTTTTGGCCTTTTTTATCTGCTTCCTGCACTTTTAAAAGATCCATAAAAGAATCCTTTCCGATTACGCTTACAGCTTTTCGTACAGACTTGAAACTTGTGCTCATACGTCTATCATGGTGTCTTATAAGGTGACAAACTTCTTTTATCGTTTTATTATCAAATTTTAGTCTTTTTAAAACATTTTTTGCTATACACATACTTTCTTTAGGATGACCATAAAAATGGTCTATTCCTTTTTCGTCGGTGGATTTTGTAAGTGCTTTGCCCGTATCATGAAGTAGCATTGTCCATCTAAGATAGACTTTATTTTCAATTTCACAAACTGTTTTTAAAGAATGCATCGCAACATTATAAACATGATAAGGATGATTTTGAGTAATGTCAAAACAGACATCGAATTCGGGCAAAATATATTTTAAAAGTTTTAATTCTCTCAACAAAGCAAATTTTGAGGGCTGCTTTGATGTAAGTATTTTTGTTAGCTCATCTCTTATACGTTCTTGACTGACATTTTCTATGAGAGCACTATTTCTTTCGATTGCGCTAAGGGTTTGTTTTTCAATATCAAATCCTAAAACGGCAGAGAAACGTACTGCACGAATCATCCTTAAAGGGTCTTCTTTAATCCTTTCAGAAGGGTCTTTGACCGCACGAATAACAGCATTTTTTATATCCTTCATACCTAAATAGGGGTCAAATAGACCTTCTAATGGGTGATATGCCATAGCGTTGATTGTTAAATCCCTATAGGATAAGTCGGTGACTAAGCATTTTTTTTCCTCAGGATAAATTGTCCTAAAGGTTGTAATTTCTATTGCTGTATTATCAATAACCACCGAAACTGTGTCGTGTTTTATACCAGTGTCAATTGTTTTACTAAAGATTTTTTTTATTTCATTAGGACTTGCAGAGGTTGAAATATCCCAATCTTTAGGTTGTTTGTTAAGTATACTGTCTCTTATGCAGCCTCCAACGACATAAGCTTTGTGGTTATTATTATTTAGTGTCTTTATAATATAAATTATTTCTTCAGGTATATCTAAAGTAAATTGTTGAATCATTTTATTTCCTTTCTAAATGTATTTCAAAATTATAAGGTGATTTCAAAAAATCTAGATTTACATTTTTTGCATAGCAAAATAATGTTCCTATTATGGGGGTGGAATAATATGGTTCACAATGATTAATTACACCCAGGTATTTTTAAACTTCCTAAAAACTATATTATAAGTTATATGGTATTAGTCTTACACTTATATTATATACCATTTTAGCAATGTATTTTTAGGTTTAGGTGATTTCAAAAAAAATATTTTATGGGCTTTGTACTAAGAATATTGTATATGTGTGTTTTGAAGCTTCTTATTCTAAAAAAGGGTAAAAAAATACCCCGTGCATTCCAAAGAAGAGAAGGGAGAATGCATCGGGATTTAGGGGAGTAACTTTTATAAAATTACTTGCTTTTTATAATATACTAAATTGTAGAATAATGTAACAATTCGTTGCAACTTCTTAAAATTCGACAAATTGTTATAAAAAAAGCAACACTTTGATACCTATGATAATCAAAAAGTCACAGTTTGTTTATAAATTTAATAGAAATATATCAGGATAATACAATAATAAGTGCTTTAAAGAAAGTAATAACATAGAAAAAATTGTAAAAATGCTTTTAGTAGATTATAAGTATAGAATATGTTCCAAAAAAAATCCTCATGAAAATATCTTTAATAATTGCTATGAGGATTTAAAAGTATTTGAATCTCAATTAAATTATAACATAGAAGTATATGGAATACCACTGTTTTTTCTACTTTTTTCAAAAGAATTTTGAGTTTAATTCTTACATTCTTGACTGATTTCAAAAAAGCTGATATCGTAGTCATTGAATACAATTACAAAAATTATGCCTTTTTTGTAAGGTGTTATATAACTGTTCAAATGGGAGTTGGAATTAATGAATTCTAAGCTGAAAGATGATATGACTGATAAGTTATTTGAAGCAATATTATTGCTGGATAATATAGAAGAATGCTACAATTTTTTTGAAGATATTTGTACTGTTGCCGAAATAAAGGCACTTGCACAAAGGCTTGAAGTTGCAAGTATGTTAATGGAAGGAAAGACTTATACAGATATTAGTGAAGGTACAGGTGCGAGTACTGCTACAATAAGTAGAATTAACAGAGCTTTAAATTACGGAGCAGATGGTTATAAGGTTATATTAGACAGATTAGGCAAAATCAAATGATAACTTTGCAACGGTCGTTTAAAAAAATTTGATGCTGTTTTTGCATAGCAAAAAATGTAAATAAAATTAACTGTTGATTATATTCCGAAAATTAGTTAAAATTGCTATAGGGACAAATAATCGTAGGGAAGGTACAAATGTTAAGAAAATTATTTATCAGTTTGTTGATTTTGTCAGCACTGACTTCAGATGGTGTAATAAATTTAACAGAGATTTTAAATGATCCTTCCGTTTTGACTAAAGAAGTAATTGATATAGTCTTAGGTTGCGAAGGAGATTTTACTGCCAATAAAAATGATTATTTAAAAAGGAAGCAGGAATTTAAGGCGGATTCTGCCCTTTTTTCTAATATAAAATTTAGTGATATATCTATTAAATCATACTCAGATAAAACAAATGTTAGGTCATGGTTAGCAGATGACAATAAGAAAATATATTTGGTAGTGCTTTTGCCGTTTTTGTTTTTTGTTTTTGTTGCTGCATTGATAACGCAAAAAAAGGATATTATCTTTTATCGTTCGGATTTATCCCCTCCTTATTGTTATAATTAAATAATGTGTATACACAAAGAATAAAACTTGCTTTTCATAAAGGAAGCTGGATGGGATGTTTTTATAAACGTCTGGTTCACTCTATTGAAAATAGAGGTGATAAAGTGCTTTATGTTGCTGTGATTTTTTCTGCAATTTTAATTGGAATTATTGTAAGTTGCCTTAATGGAAGCCGGCCGAGTTTTAGCAATATTAAGTTCAAAAACTCGTGGCTGCTGCTACCAGCGGTGGTATTGCAAATTCTATCATCTGTTGCAGAGGCAAGGGGATATGAATTTGGAACTATTCTTAAATTAATAGTCAATGGTACGGTATTTGTATTGGCGTTTTTTGTGATTTGGTTCAATCGAAGATATTTAGGATTGTGGTTTATTGGGTTAGGTGCTTTTTTTAATGCTTTGGTAATGATGCTTAATGGAGGAAGGATGCCGGTCGATGTAAGTGTTTTAAATGACAAGGTATATACTTCAGGGGCACTTGACTTAATATTAAGAGGATCAGACAATAAACATGTAGCTATAGAGTCGACGACAAAGATTCCAATTTTAGCTGATATAATCGGGATTCCGGGATTTCTGGGCGTGGGAATGCCTATAATAAGTATCGGAGATATTATTGTAGCAGTGGGGTTATTTTTATTATGCTTGCAGTTTATCGTAGTTCCTCGAAATACAAAGGATCTATATTAGGCTTTAAAAAGATAACCTATATAGTATTTAGCGTAAAAAGACCGTTTTAGAAGCTCATATGTTTCTAAACATAGACAATTTATAAATATTGACTAAAGAATTTTTTGAAACACCCTGAATGATACTGTTAAAAAATATTTGGAGGTTTTTAATATGAAAAAGTTGATTGAAAAGATTATAGGAAGTTATAGTGATAGAGAACTTAAAAGAATTAATCCTATTGTAGAAAGTATAGAGAGTTTAGAAGAAGAAATTAAAGCATTAAGTGATGATCAGCTAAAGGGCAAAACACAGGAATTTAAAGAACGAATTAAAAATGGAGAGACGCTTGATGATATTCTTCCAGAAGCTTTTGCAGTTGTTAGAGAAGCTTCCTGGAGAGTTCTTGGAATGAGACATTTTAGAGTTCAGCTAATTGGGGGGATTGTGCTTCACCAGGGGAGAATAGCTGAAATGAGAACCGGGGAAGGAAAAACTCTTGTTGCGACTCTCCCTGTTTATTTGAACGCACTTGAAGGTAAAGGTGCTCATGTAATAACAGTAAATGATTACTTGGCAAAACGTGATAGTGAATGGATGGGAAAGGTTTATAGATTTTTAGGTTTAACTGTTGGTCTTATTGTTCACGGTATTGACAACAAAGAAAGAAGAGAGGCTTATAATTGTGATATTACCTATGGTACCAACAATGAGTTTGGGTTTGATTATCTTAGGGATAACATGGTTATATACAAACAAGATATGGTGCAGCGGGATTTGCACTATGCAATAGTGGATGAGGTTGACAGTATTCTTGTAGATGAGGCAAGAACTCCTCTTATAATTTCTGGAGCAGGTGATAAATCAACAGATCTTTACAAGATAGCAGATTCATTTGTAAGAAGGCTTAAAGTAAAGGTTTTTACTCAGTTAGATGATAAAGAGGATACTGATAATGTAGAGGCTGACTATATTGTTGATGAAAAAGCCAGTACTGCGGCATTAACAGCAGAAGGTGTGAAAAAAGCAGAGTCGTTTTTTGGAATTGAGAACCTTTCAGACTCAGACAACCTTACAATTTCACATCATATAAATCAGGCTTTAAGAGCTCATGGTATTATGAAATTTGACAAAGATTATGTTGTTAAGGATGGAGAAATTATAATTGTTGATGAATTTACAGGCCGATTGATGTATGGAAGACGTTACAGTGACGGACTTCATCAGGCTATAGAGGCGAAAGAGGGAGTTAAAGTTGAAAGAGAGAGCAAAACTCTTGCAACTATTACTTTCCAAAACTACTTTAGAATGTATACAAAACTTTCTGGTATGACAGGTACAGCGCTTACAGAGGAACAAGAGTTTCAAGATATTTATAGGTTAGATGTTATTGTAATTCCAACCAACAAACCTATTGCCAGAAAAGATTTTAATGATTCTGTGTATAAAAATGAATTGGGTAAATTTACAGCTGTTATAAACGACGTAGTTGAGTGTAATAAAAAAGGACAGCCGGCTCTTATTGGTACTATATCTATTGAAAAGTCAGAATTATTAGCTTCAATGCTTAAAAAGAGGGGAATTGCCCATCAGGTGTTGAATGCAAAGTACCATGATAAAGAAGCGGAAATTATTGCCCAGGCAGGAAAATATGGAGCAGTTACTATCGCAACAAATATGGCTGGTCGTGGTACTGACATAGTATTAGGTGGTAATCCGGAATATATGGCAAAACAAGAAATGAGAAAGAAAGGATTTGATGAAGAGCTAATAAATCAGGCCACAGGTTTTAATGAAACAGATGATGAGGAAATATTAGCTGCAAGGGCGGTTTATAGACAACTACATGAAGGTTTTATGGAAAGTACAAATGAGGAACGTGAAAAGGTTATTGAAGCAGGAGGGCTTCATATAATTGGTACCGAAAGACACGAATCGAGACGTATAGATAACCAGTTAAGAGGTAGGGCAGGACGTCAGGGTGATCCAGGTTCTTCAAGATTTTATATATCGTTAGAAGATGATTTGATGAGACTTTTTGGTTCTGACAGATTGCAGGGAATGGTTAATATGTTGGGCCTTGAAGATGATCAGCCAATTGAAGCAAAAATGCTTTCAAATCAGATTGAAAATGCTCAGAAAAAGGTAGAAGGTAGAAACTTTGGAATTAGAAAAAATGTATTGCAGTACGATGATGTAATGAATAAGCAAAGAGAAGTAATATATGCACAAAGAAGGAAAGTGTTGGATGGAGAGAGTATAAAGGATAGCTTTATAAAGATGTTTGAAAGTATAGCGGATAATATAGTGAATATTTATTGCATTGAAGACCCACATCCTGATTACTGGGATTGGGACAGTATCAGAGCTTATGCTGAAGGTGGTTATGTTCCGGTAGGATCTTTGGACATATCGAAAGAAGAAATGGAAGATATGACAAAAGACGATTTAAGGGATAAGATTCTTGGATTGATAACAAAAAGATATGAGGATAAAGAAGCTGAATTGGGTTCCGAGCTTATGAGAGAGCTTGAAAGAGTTGTGCTCTTAAGGATAGTGGATCAGAAGTGGATGGATCATATTGATGCTATGGATCAGCTCAAGCACGGAATTCATTTAAGATCTTACGGTCAGAGAGACCCTGTTATTGAATATAAATTTGAAGGTTTTGACATGTTTGAGGAAATGAATAGAAATATTCAGTTTGAAGCGGTAAAAGTGATTTTAAATACACATCTAAACCGTGAGCAAGAGGCTCCTAAGCGTGAGAAAGTTGCTGAACCAATAGAAGCATCTCATGGGGACGAAGCTAGAAAACCGGTTGTTAAGAGTCGGAAGGACAAAGTGGGTAGAAATGATTTATGCCCTTGTGGTAGTGGTAAAAAATATAAAAAGTGTTGTGGAATTGATAAATAATTAAGGATTAAAAATAAATTTCTGTATTTTTCTTGCAAAACATTTTACCTTATTTAATTTGTTTGAAATTGTGATGGCTTAGGTCATCACAATTTTGATATTTAAGGTATGACTAAAATATAAGTTCTATCTTTGGATAATGAAAAAAATTTAATTATTTGGTGTTATGTTTTAAATTAATTTTTCCGAAATAAAGAGAGGAAGTAGTATGAATTATAATGAAGCAATAGACTATATTCATGGAACTATGAAATTTGGAATAAAATTAGGACTTGAGAATATTAAGAATTTGCTTAACTTGATGGGAAAACCTCATCACAAGCTAAAGTTTGTCCATGTTGCAGGAACTAACGGTAAGGGTTCAACGGTGGCGTTTATAAGTAGTATGCTAATTGAAGAGGGATTAAAAGTGGGAATATTTACATCTCCGTGTCTTGAACGGTTTAATGAGAGGATTAAAGTAAACCAAGATGAGATTGATGGAGATGATCTTGCTAGAATAACCAGCTTTGTCAAAGAAAATGTTGATATTCTGATTTCAAAATACGGTATTTATCCCACAGAGTTTGAAATTGTTACGGCAATTGCATTTGAGTACTTTTTTGAGATGAAGTGTGATATTGTTGTTTTAGAAGTTGGGCTTGGAGGTAGGTTTGATTCCACAAACGTAATCAAAGAGGCTTTGGTATCAGTTATTACATCTATTAGTTATGATCATACAGATAGGCTTGGAGATACTGTTGAAAAGATAGCTTTTGAGAAGGCTGGGATTATCAAGAATGAGGCTGATGTTGTCGTTTATTCACAGAAGGATAATTCTATAAATGTAATTCGTGAAGTATGTAAAGAAAAAAAGGCACGGTTACATATTGTAGATTTTGAAAGTATCAAAATAAAACAAACATCTATAGACGGCCAGGAATTTGAGTTTTGCAATTGGAAATCTTTAAAGATATCACTTTTAGGAAAACACCAGGTAAAAAATGCTGTTGTTGCTCTAAGAGTCATTGAAATACTGAAAAATAAAGGGTATAAAATATCTAAAGATAGTATTAGAAGAGGTTTAAATAATGCAAAATGGCCAGGGAGACTTGAGGTTTTGAGTAAAAACCCTGTGTTTCTTATAGATGCTGCTCATAATGGAGAAGGTGCTGAGGCGTTAGCGGAGGTTTTGAAAGCATATTTTCCGGGAAGGAAGATAATATTTATTATAGGAGCACTAAAAGATAAGGATATTGCCTCCATTGTTCAGCCGACTTTAAAGTTAGCGTCGGCGTTTATAACAGTAACACCTGATAGCCATAGGGCATTGTCTTCAAAAGAAATGGCGAATTATGTCTTGAGGTATTGTAAAAATGTCATAGTTAGTGATACAATTGAAGAAGCTGTAAAAACGAGCTTAAGCAAAGTAAATTCTGATAAGGAAATTATTTGTGCGTATGGATCCCTTTATTATATTGGGAAAATAAGAAGTTTAGAATATTTCAAAAAACAACCTATGTAGTATTCAGGGTAAAAACCCCTTACGAAAGTTTTAAACATCACAAAATAGAAACATAATTTTACTATGCAAATTTTTTTGGAATAAAATTGTTGAAGGGTTTTATAATGTTTGATGCCAAAAATATGTGATGAGGTGGATATATGACTGATTTTAAACAGGAGTTAAAGAGCTATTCACCAATAGATCTTGACAAACTAAAAAAGAACAGCAGAAGTATTTCTGATAATCAAAAAAATTCAATTATGCTATATAACAAAGCGCTAGAAAATATGCGTGATAAGAGCGAGGATATAGCAATAATTGAGCTTAAAAAGGCCGTTTCAATTAATCCGGATTTTAATGAGGCAATAAAATTGCTTGGATTATTATATGCTAGCATAGGTGAGGATAATGATGCAAAGGATTGCTTTAAGAAAGTTCTTAATAAGATTCCGAATGACAGAAAAGCTATAGAGTATTTAAAAAAAATTGATCCCGATTTTGATTGTTCAAGTGATTCCAAGAAAAGTTGCAAAGATAAAAAGAAGAAGAAAAATCCTTCCAAAAAAAACAAGAAAAATAAGGCTCAAAGGGATATTACTTCTCTAAAACCAATAGCTTTTATTTTAGATTTTTTAAAAATGGATATTGCAAAGTATATAGTAGGTTTTCTTGCGGGTGTATTGGTGTTTTTTTTGATTACTATAGTTGTAAATTCGGATGAAATTTCTGTTGATGCTTCAAGTGTTGTGGATGATGTGTATTTAAATAGCATTACGCAAGAATATGAAAAAGAGTACGATGCTTTGTTATCAGAAAATAAAGTTCTTAAAGATCAATTAGAAGGATTAAAAGAGACAGCTAAAAGCTACAAAAATCTAACGTCTCTATTGGAAGTAGACAAGAAGGTGTCAGAAAAAGACTATGTCGCTGCTGCTGATATGTTAATTGCATTAAATGAGGTTAAGTTTAATGATATGGAAAAAGAAAAGTATGTTAGTTTGTGCAATATTACAATGAATAAGGCAGCTAATGAAATATATAGTCAAGGCAGGGTTTTATATAAGAAAAATAAATTTAGTGAAGCTTTAGAGAAATTTGACAAGGTTATGATTTATGATGATGAATGGAAATATTCAAATGCAACAATATACTACATTGGTGTGTGCCATCAGAAACTGAATAATAGCGATAAGGCTATAGAGGCTTTTAACGAAGTTATAACAAAATACCCATCAAGTGCTTTTGCGAGATACTCTAAAAGCAGAGTGAATAGTATAAGTACCAAAACCTAAATTTTTATAACAAGCGCTTTAGGTGGTTTCAAAAAATACTTATTTAATAATTTTTTATTTGATTTTGCCTTATTGAAATATAAAAATAGAGCAAAAAACTGAGGGACATAGTGTCCCTTAGTTTTTGCGTTTTTTATGTTTATTGTAAAATAAGAGTTATAAGTTAGTATAGTGAAGTGATATTATTACTTAAGGTTTAATTTAAGAAAATTCGCTTCGGCTCATGATTTTAAATATTTTAAGTTAAGGTACAAAATAGTAATATTGCTATTTCTCAAACTAATATTAGGGTTGTAACCTTTGTTGTTTTTACTATAAACAGGTGAGAAGCAAAAAAAGTAAATAAGCTTTTTGAAACGCCAATTTTAAAGTTTTTTATTCCTCACTTAAAATTAGCGTTTGATGTATAGTTTGGCTAGGTAAAACCTTAATATAATGAGATTGATATTTCAATCTGTTTCCAATGTGTGCATATATAGTATAATATCCGGGAGGGATATTTTTTATTGTAAAGTTTCCATTGCAATCAGAATTTGTCTCAAGAACAGGGTAACCGAATTTTTGTCCAAAATATAGATAAATATCTACATATTGAAGAATTTCATTATCTTTTTTTCTAAGGGTGATTCCAGCAATATTGCTAGAATAATCAATTTCTTTATTATCAACATAGACATTTACATTTTGTGTATTTAATTGTACAGGGTTTACATCAACCTTTTGTTCCTGATCGAGGTCTTGAGAATTATACTGAAAACTGTCATTTTCATAGCATTTATTGTTAGGTTTTTTGTGTTCGCTTGTTTTTTCTTTAAGTAATATATTTTCTGGTTTCATATTTGCACCTCTTTTCGATAATTCGATTAAGGTGTTTCAAAAAACTCTTTAGTTAAAATTCAAAGTTTCAACACTCAATAATGAAACTAAAAAGTAAAAATGTAAATAAGGTTTTTTGAAACACCAAGTGATCTTTTGTTTTTTGGAATGCCTTATACAGGATTTAGGGAGTTTCAAAAAAATACCTATTCATTATTTCTGTTACAAAGCCTATCATGGAAGCTTTTAAGCTTCCAATCATAGGAACATTATTTTGCTATGCAAAAAATGGCATCGAATTTTTTGAAACGACCGTTGACCAGTTATTTATTTTAAATCCCCTTAAACTACACAGTCCACCATGGAAGCTTATCTCTTTTTGTATTGACCGCCCATAAATGCGTTTCCTGCTTTTCCTTTACCTTCAGCATCAGCCTTGCTTTCAGCTTCAGCTTCATTTTCAGCATCTGTTTTGTTTTTTGCTTTACCTTCGGCATCAGCCTTGTTTTTAGCGTCGTTTTCCGCATCAGCTTTGTTTTTAGCTTTATTTTCAGCGTCTGCTTTATTTTTAGCTTCGTTTTCTACTTTTGTTTTGTTTTTAGCTTTGCTTTCAGCTTCATTTTCAGCATCAGCTTCGTTTTCAGAGTTTTGACCCTGAATTTGTTTTTGTGTTAGAACGTTGTAGTTGATTTGCCTATTGACTTGATTTTGGCTGTGGAATTCTTTTTCTTTTAATTCAACATCCTGTTCATTTTCCTGTTTGGATTTGATGTCAGCTTCAATTTCAGATTTTATTTCATTCTTCAATTGTGCTTTTAGTTGGTTTAAATCGATATCTAACATAGTTATTTCTCCCTTCATTTTATTCAATATTTTCCTTACATTATATAATATTCTTTATGTAAACAAAGGTGATGGTGTGACCTTAATTTTTTATAAAAACTACCTGTGATATAATTTTAGGTATTAGTATAATATGGTAGGATATTAAAATATGCACCCTATCGTCAGAGGGTGTATTTAATCATCGTGGACCATATTATTCCAATAACTAAAGCTCTGAGGCTGGTCGTTTCGCTACGCTACACTGCTCGCCTATGCAACCTAGGCTAAGAGAATGTATAACTTGCTACGGGTCGAATCAAAACTCGCTACTAAGAAGAACAGTGATTCGACTAATGCTTCGCTTCGTTAACATTCTCTAAGCCTCTACGCAGATGTTGTTTCCATAATATGGCTCACAATTAAAATATGCACCCATCGCCAGAAGTCAGATTGCAGCTAATACTGTGCTATGGTATTATAAAAGCATTGGGGAGTTGAAGTTTTTAAGGAGTAAGTTATATCAAATAGATTTTAAAAGGTGATAGTATTTTGTCAATAAATAGTCAATATATAAGAAGTGTTGAACTAAATAGAGATGAGATAGATTCTTTTGACGGATACCCTTTTTGCCTTCCGGCGATTTATAATATGCCGGATTTAGTGCTGAATCCAAAAGTTTCTTTTATAATTGGTGAAAATGGAACTGGTAAATCTACTTTGTTAGAGGCCATTGCTGTGGCATATGGTTTTAATGCAGAAGGTGGAACGCGAAATTTTAATTTTGAGTCAAGATCTACTCATTCGAAGTTGTACCAATATATTAGGTTAATTAAGGGTTTTAAGAAGCCAAAGGATGGTTTTTTCTTAAGGGCAGAGAGTTTTTATAATCTTGCAACTAATATTGATGAACTTGATAAACAATTAACAGCAAGACCAAGAATTATTGATTCTTATGGTGGATTGTCTCTCCATGAGCAATCTCATGGAGAATCATTTTTTTCTGTATTTATAAACAGATTTTCAGGCGATGGACTTTACATACTTGATGAGCCTGAAGCAGCACTTTCTCCTTCACGGCAGATGAGTATGATTACAAGAATTCACGAATTGACAGAAAAAGGGGGATCACAGTTTATTATTGCAACACATTCGCCCATTATAATGGCTTATCCTAATTCGGTGATATATGAGATAAAAGACACCTTTGAAGTTGTAAAATATGAAGATACAGTGCATTATCAAATTATGCATACGTTTATGAATAACAAGGAAAAAATGTTAAAAATACTTATGGAATTATAGAGCTTAAGGAGTGATTATATGAGAAAGAAGGTACCTTTAGAAGAAATAGAAATGAGAATGAGACGTTTTAGACACAAAATGGATAGTTTTGACCCTGAGTGGGAAACTGCTGTGATTTTTAGTAAAATTAATCTATATTATTTTACAGGAACGATGCAGGATGGAATGCTAATAATTCCAAGAGATGATGATGCAGTATTCTGGGTACGAAGAAGTTATGAAAGGGCAATAGATGAGTCCTTGTTCAAAAATATCAAACCGATGAACAGTTTTCGTGATGTAAGGGGAAATGGCGACAAAACTGATTTTTCGGCAAAAGTTCATATGGAAATGGAAATAGTTCCTTTAGCTTTATATCAGAGATTTCGAAAGTACTTTCATTGTGAAGAAGTAAGAGCGGTAGATGCATGTGTTTCGTATGTCAGATCTGTAAAAAGCCAGTATGAGCTATCGTTAATGGATGAATCTGGTAAAATCCATCAAAGGGTATTAGAAGAGAGAGTACCTGAAATGCTAAAAGAGGGAATGAGTGAAGCTGAACTTGCAACACAATTGTTTGTAGTGTTGATGGAGGAAGGGTATCAGGGTATAACCCGATTTGGAATGTTTGACACAGAAATGATGTTAGGTCACATAGGTTTTGGTGAAAGTTCTATTTATCCTTCCTATTTTAACGGCCCAGGAGGGAATTTAGGATTAGGTATAGCGACACCTGTTTTTGGTAGTCGAGAAAGGAAGTTAAAAAAAGGAGACTTAGTTTTCATTGACATAGGCTGTGGTATAGAGGGTTATCATACAGACAAAACGATGACTTATATGTTTGGAAGGTCACTTAAAGAAGAAGCCATTGATCAACACAAAAGATGCGTTGAAATACAGAATGAAATAGCTATGATGTTGAAACCTGGAGAAAAACCTTCGCATATATACAACTCTGTTATGGGCAAGCTTAGTGATGATTTTTTAACAAACTTTATGGGATATGGTGAAAGGAATGTTAAGTTTTTAGGACACAGTATAGGACTTGTTGTGGATGAACTACCTGTAATTGCAAAGGGGTTTGACCAGCCTATTGAATCAGGCATGGTATTTGCTATTGAGCCAAAAAAAGGAATTAAAGATATTGGTATGGTAGGAATTGAAAATACATTTAAAGTCAGCTCCAACGGTGGTTGCTGTATTACAGGTAACAGTATGGGACTTATTCCTGTTTAGGTAATATCAAATAATAACTTCCGAACTTGGTTGTCAAAAAGATTTTGTTTACTTTTTTGAGCGAAAACAATGTTCCTATGTTTGGAAGGCTAAAAACTTCTATAATGGGATTTGTAACTGAAATAATAAATATGTGTTTTTTGAAATTCTTTTTTTAGAAGGCATGTCCCTAAATATAGCAGTTGTGTATATAGTTAACAGTAGGAAAATTGTGAGTTTATATAAATTTAATATATTAAAAAGCCGATATTTTAAATGTTTAGATTGAAAATTCTAAATTTTTGAGGTATGCTTATATTATAAAAAAGTAGGGGGTTAAGTTTTTTATGAAAAAGTTAGGATTATGTTTAGCAGTATTTTTATTTACAGCTACAGCGTTTGTATCTGTGACTAATGCCGCTCCAAATATCACTGAGACTCCGGATGTAAAAATTATAATTGAAGGTGAAAAGGATACATACAACGATGTTACCATAATAGCAGATGGAAGGACAATGCTACCTTTACGTGAAGTGCTTACAAACCTCGGAGTTAAAAATGATGATGAACATATTATTTGGGACGGTGTGAAAAGAAGTGTTACTGTAAAAAAGGATGATAAAGTAATCTATCTTGAAGTGGGTAAAACAGCTGGAACAGTTAATGGAAGTGAAATTGCAATTGACGTAGCTCCGATTATTTATCCAAAAAACAATAGAACATATATACCAGCTAGATTTGTTGCAGAAAGCCTTGGAAAAGAAGTGCTTTGGGATTCTTCTACCAGATCTGTTTTAATTACGGACAAGGCAAATTTTGACGAAATAAATGATATAATTACAAAGTCAAACAAAGCTATGGAAAATATTACAAAGTACAAATTTGATTTAGGAATGGATGTAAATATCTCACAAGAAGAATTCAAAATGGACTATATAGTTGATATGAATGCTGAAATAGATCAAATAAACAAAGCTGTTCATATGAATACTGTTATGAATATGTTTGGAACTCAGATGGAATCTGAGTCTTATTTAAAGGATAGTTGTTCTTACACAAAAGATGTGGCAACAGGTAAATGGTCAAAAGAATTATTGAGTGAAAGCCAGTTTGAAGAATTATTTGCAAGCAATAGTGGTATAAATAATATGAAAGAGGAAGATATCAATAAAATGTGTTCGGGATCAAAAATTGTTGAAAGCGAGAATCCTGATGAAATTGTTATTAAAGGAGATGTTTTGGCATCGGATTTTATGAATGGTTTTAGTAATGGTTTAGCTGCTACAGGTAATGTTACTGATGGATTGAGCATGGATAATTTTCATATGGAAATGGTTTTTGATAAAAACAACTATTATATGAAAAGTATGCAAATGAGTTTCGACGGTGAAATAGAAAAGGAAACTGGTGGAGGACAATTTAGTTTAAAAATTGATCTTGATATGTCAGATTTCAATGGGGACTTTGAAATTGTTGTGCCTAATGAAGCATTAGAAAGCAGTAGTGAAGAGTTGGAATAAGATATGTAAGTTTTTAGAGTTTATATAGTTTTAAAGCTGGACAGGCATTAAGAAATATGAAGTACCTTTTTAACATTTCGAAAGATGAAGAACTTTCAATGTGAAAGAGGTACTATATTTTTCTTGTCTTATGGGAGATATTATAAATATCACTTTAAAATCATAAAAGAAATATTTTGATTACTTTTATTTGTTAAGAAACAGTAAAATTTTGACGGATGGACACGAAAATTGAATGAAACTGCGAATTAATATTATCAGAATTATCATTATTAAGGCCTTTTTCAAAGAATTATACAATATTTAGGTCACAAAGCTTATGATAGAAACTAAAGTTTACATATATAGGAACTAAAACCTTGTAAGATCTTAATATAAAGGTAATATTTTTTTGTTTATATTGTGGTTTTTATTAAAAATGAGATAATATATTATAAAAAGTCAGAAGTTTATTACAATATATCTTTTGACTTATATAGTCAGGTGCGTATTTTTTCTCGAGAAATAGAATTAGGTGATTGCTAAAAAATAACTGGTCAATAGGTGTTTCAAAAAAGCTGATTTTATTTGGGTGGAACTTTAAAATTGACCAATGAATTTTTTTGAAACACCTTAAGTGATGAAAATGCTTTTTCGAGAAAATATGGATGGAAATATTAGATTTTATGCTTTTATTACATAGAAAGAGATGTTGTTTAACATCTATAAGATAGATGTTTATGTGAGGGTACAATTTAAGTGCGGTTGTTAACTAGTGTTAGCCGATTTAAGGGGGGTGCTCTATGCAAGAATCGTCTTCATTCAATAATATGCAGCAAGGTTTTACAATACATGATACCCTGACAGGAGCGTATTCTCGCGCACTGTTAAATGAGCAATTTCCAGATGAATTAGAGAGATGCTCTCGTTATGGTATACCTTTATCTGTATGCTTAATTGATATTGATTATTTTAAGAGTATAAACGATGCTTATGGTCACATCCGTGGAGATCAGGTTTTGGAGACATTTGTGGAACGTTTGAATTCATTGATGAGGAAAACAGATATTTTATTTCGATATGGTGGGGATGAATTTTTTTTATTAATGATGAATACCCACAAAAAAAGAGCTTTATCTCTTGCAAACCGTTTGTTGGATAAAATAAGAATGGTGACTTTTTCAGGTGATCCTCCACTTAATATTTCACTGAGCATAGGTGTTGCAAGTTATCCTGACGATGCATCTAACGCAGAAGATATGTTTAATATAGCTGATCGGCGTTGTTATGAGGCTAAGCGTAAAGGGCGGGGTAAAGTTGTTGGAGAAACTTTTAAGTTTCAAAATGATATAGTATTTAATAAATTGTCACGTCTGATTGAAAGGGATGAAGCACTTTCAAAACTGAATTGCTTTTTGGAAGCTTTAAAAGAAAGAAAAAAAGGTGTTTTGAGTATTATTGGTCCTCAAGGATCTGGGAGGACAAGTTTTCTTACAAAAATTGAATCCACGGCTAAAATGAACAACTTTGAAGTCTTGTTTCTTACGGCTAAATATGAGTTGAAATCAAAGGCGTATGGGCTTTTAACTGAGGCGGAGAATGAGGTTTTTGATTTTGCAAAGTTCAATACCGATGAATTTGAGGATTTAATAACAAAAATACTTCGTAAAAAAAATAAGTCTGGATTTATAGTTATTCTAGACAATCTCCCTTTTGTAGATCATGCTACATTGAATATGCTAAGAAACTGTATTATGGGTACTAAGATTCCGTGTTTTGGTTTGGCTTATTCATCTAAGCCAGATACCAACAGAAATTTTGAGTATTTGAACGTGCCAATTATAGATACTATTTACATTAAGCCATTTTCTCCTAAAGGTGTTAATATATTCGTAAGAAGCATTTTATCTTGGGATCCACCGCCTGCTTTTCTAGATTGGTTGTATACTCAGACTATGGGCTATCCAAAGATGCTAGTAGAAAGCCTGTCTTATTTGATAGAGAAGGGAACAATAAAGAAAAGCAGTGAACATGAGTGGTTGATTGAACCTAATTATTTTACTATTTCACTCCATAAAAATTCCAGTAGGTTTGGCAAAATACCTCAAAACAATTTGCCATCATTTTTGACTGAGTTTATTGGAAGAGAGACTGAAATAAATCAAATCAGTTTGTTGTTGGACAAAAGTAGATTGGTTACTCTTGTGGGACCTGGAGGAATAGGAAAGACACGTTTGGCATTGCAAGTAGGATCTATGCGACTAAATGACTTTGAGGATGGTGTTTTTTTTGTATCTCTTGCTTCAGTTACAAAGCCTGATTTAGTAGTTTCATCTATTGCAAAATCAATGGACATAGTTGAAACATCTGGGCAATCTATATTGACAGTAATGAAAAGTGCGCTTAAAGATAAGCATAGGTTAATTATTATAGATAACTTTGAGCAGGTTATTTCTGCTGCACCAATGATAGCAGAGCTTCTTGCGTCAGCAAGGTTAGTGACAGTGATGGTTACTAGCCGTGAAGCATTGCATATTTCTGGAGAGCATGTACTTAATGTACCGCCAATGGAAATAGATGGATTTGAGCGTGGAGATTGTCTTGAAAGGATGATGCAGCATTCTGCAATAGCTTTGTTTGCATCTCGTGCTCAAGCTGCTTTGTATGATTTTGTTCTAACAAAGGATAATATTGGTCAAGTAGCAGAGTTATGTGCTCGTTTAGATGGAATTCCACTTGCAATAGAACTTGCAGCATCTAATGTAGGACGTATTTCATTGACAGAGATGTTAGAACAAAACAAAAACTGCTTAAAGTGGCTTAATAATGGACCTAGGGATTTGCCTTCAAGGCATAAGACTTTGAGAAAAACAATTGAGTGGGGATATAGCTTATTGAATACAGATGAACAGCAGTTGTTTATGGGGCTAGGAGTATTTATAGGCAGTTTTACAAAGGATGCAGTTGAAAAGATAATGTCAGATGAACTTAAGCTCTGTATGAGTATAGATGAATGCCTATTTTCGCTATTAGATAAGTGTTTGATTAAAAAGGTAGCTGGAAACTCCAATAGTCAAGAGTATTGTTTTGAAATGCTTGAAACTATTCACGAGTTTGCATTGGAGTGTTTGGAATTAAGCGGTAAAAAGGTTGCTTTGGAGAAAAAACATGCAACTTATTATAAATTATTACTAAAAAAGGTTGCACAAAATATGAGTGGTCCTGAGCAGTATTTGTATCTTAATAGACTTGAACGTTCATATTTAAATATTCTAGCTGCTATCGAATGGGCAAAGAAGCAGGGTGAGATTGATTTTGAAGTTGAATTGGCAGTTGGTCTTGGGGCTTATTGGGAGCGCAGGGGACGCTGGAATGAAGGCATATTGATAATGACTAATATTGTTGATAAGTATGCGGGAAGTCTTAAATCAAAAGAATTTGCAATGATATATCATTGGCTTGGAAGATTGGTTCAGCTTGAAGGTGACTGTAATAAATCCGTTGAACTATTGAATAAAGGGCTTGAAATTTGTAGGGAAAATAAAGATAGCATTGGAGAGGCTAATATATTACACAAGTTAGGCTGGGTTTATAATGTTTACGGTGATCAGAAGGAGACTGAGGATTTGTGGAACAGGAGTCTATCTTTCTTTCGTGAGAAGGACTATAAGCCAGGTGTAGTTCTTATTTTACAGGATCTTTGTTATATAAAATACTTTGAGAGCGATTTTAAGCTGGTTGAAAAGTATTCAAATGAAAGCCTGAAGATATGTAAGGAGTTAGGGGACAAGAGAGGTATCTCAACTTCGCTAAACAGGCTTGGGAGGTTGGCTAGAGGTAAGGGTAATTATGAACATGCGGAAAGGTTGTTTAAAGAGCATCTAGTTGCGTGCGAAGAGATTAAAGATAAGACAGGAAAAGTAGGAACGCTCAAATGCCTTGCAGAGTTGGCACGTTCAGAACGCAAGTTCAACATTGCTACGGAATACTACAAAGAATGTTTAAAGCTTGCTCAAGAAATTGGATATAAAAGTTTTGTTGCTAGTTCACTAAAAGACTTGGGGGAAATTGCAAGATGTCAAGGTGAATTTAAATTGGCAAAAGATTTATATGATGAAAGCCTTTATATATCTCTTGAAGCGAATGATAACGGTGAAACTATGTGGATATATAGAAACATGGCTGAATTAGAAATGTATCAAGGGAATTATGACGAGGCGAAAAATTTGTATAAAAAGAGTTTGGAAGTATTTTGTGAGTATAATCAGAGAAATACTTTGTTTGCTGTGCTTGCTTTGGGAGGTGTAGCAGGGTTGTCGGCAATAGATGGAAAAATAGTTGAGGCTGCAACACTTTTTGGGATTAGCGATAAGTTGTTTGAATCTAACGGTAAACTTATATCAAAGGATGATGCAGATGACTATAGAAGGCGGTTTGTGGAGGTTCAGGCAAAGTTAGACATTGATGAATTCAATTCAGCATGGAATGAAGGACGTTCCATGTCTATAGAAGCTGCTATGGAGTTTGCCATACAAGACATTTTTGGCAGCAATTAAGCTGATTTTGCAAAACTAGCACTAAAGGTCAATTTAAGAGTTTAAAGTCGTGAGCGAAGCCAATTTTCTGGATGGAGCAAAAAAACATGAAAGACATAAATTATGTCTTTTGTGTTTTTTTGTTGTGTGACTATAAGAAAATATAAAAACAAAAATAAAGAACCTAATTAAAAGTAGAACCTGTTTTAGTGTCAAATGACGTAATTCTTAGACCTGTGCATTAGAATCTGTTGTCGAAGGCTTGATAATTTGAAGCAAAAATGTCACGGATGGCATTTTAGCGTATAGGACAGGATGTCCTTAATACGCGGGCGAAAAATTATCAAGACAAGGCTTACAGATTCTATGAGAAGGTCTTCGAATGGAGACATTTAACACTAAAACGAGGCGGGTACAACCTTAATACTAGTTATAAAAAATAAGTATCATTGATTTGTATCCCTAACAAAAAAGAGTTTAAAGTCATGAGAGAAGCGAATTTTCTTGATGGGGCAAAAAAACATGAAAGACATAAATTATGTCCTTTGTGTTTTTTTGTTGTGTGATTATAAGAAAATATGAAGACGATAAATTGTATATTAATTATTACTGAATTTAACCGATATTAATTAAAGAATGAAGCTTTAAAAGGGAGGTAAATCTTGTATGAAAAATACAATTAATGATAGATTTACATTTGACTATGAAAGTGGAGTAAATGGAAGTTTTTTGGTGGCTAATACTTCTAAAGAAGTTAATATCGTAGAATTTCAAGTGAATATGCTGGCAAAAAATCCTAATAAGCATATATTGCCTCTTGATGTCAGAAGAAATAACGACAGAATCAATATATATTACAATGTTACTTCGAAATTATCTTTATCCCAATATTTTAAGCGTAGCCATCTGAGTAAAAATGAGTTTATAGATATATTTTTAGGTATTGTTAAAACCCTTTTAAATTCTAAAGGATTTTTGCTTTCGGATAACTCTTTTGTGTTAGATGAGGAATATATTTATATTAATCCGGATACTATGTGTATTTCACTAATGTATTTGCCAGTAAAGCTAGATATTGATATAACTAAAGCTTTAAAAGATTTTGCTATAAATCTAGTGGTATACAGTGCAAATATAAGTGAAGAGGAAAGTGATAGCTTTTTGCAGCAGTTTTTAAGTTTTCTAAAAAAAGATACCTTTAGCATAATAGGCTTTGATAGTTTTCTAAAGGAAATGAAAAGGACTTTTAGAAAACAACAGGAGACTGAACCGAATAAGTTTTTAGAGATTTCTGAAGAAGCGCAAACATCTGAAAAAAGAGACTTACAGGTAAACAAAGAGCCTGTTTTAAAACAAAACAAGTTAAAAGTTGATATTCCCAAACCAAAAGCTGTTGAGATTAGAAACTCAAAAAAAGTTGCAGATACAAATACAATAAAATCAAAGTCTAAATCAAGTCAATCCAAAGAAAATGTAAAGAATGAAAGTATTACAAACAAGTTATTTACCAAACCGAATATAGTTATAGGTATAATAATACAAGCTGTAATAGTATTAACAGTATTAGTTTTGCTTGTTTCAGGAAAAATGGATTTTTTGGGTGATGATATAGTTACCACTGCATTAGGGCTTATTTTAGTTAGTGCTGCTCTTAGTTATTTTATGTGGAAGAATGTACTCAAAATTAAAATAGACACTAAAAGCAATCTGAATAAAAATTCTGTAGATGTAAATAAAGTTTCTCAAAAACCGAGAAATAATATACCAATTCCTAAAAGTGATGAAAATCAATCAAAGAATAGAAAGATAAAAAATATTGAAGATAAATTTTCCGATAAAAAGATATCTATTCCCATCGAAAACAAAAGATCAGATATAAAAAGTGGTTCTTCCAAACAAACTATAAATCCTAATATTGAAGAAAATAACGGACAGCCAATTGAAGAAAAAAAGTCTGTACAGGTACCAATAAAAAGTAATGTAAATGAGACGGTATTTTTAGGCAACGCCACTTTAAGGCATCCACACCTTCAAATAATTAAAGATAGTGGTATTGAAGATGTTGTTGTAGATAAGCCTAGTTTTATTATTGGAAGACTTGATGAGCAAGTTGACTATGTGCATTCAAACAATGCTATAGGTAAAGTACATGCTGAAATAATAACTCGTGTAGGGTGTTATTATTTAAAGGATCTTAACTCAAAGAACGGCACCTATATAAATGGCAAGAGAATAGATAGTAATAAGGAGTATGAGATAAAGAATAACGACAAAATAACCTTAGCAAATAGTGAATTTGTATTTATTGTGTTGTAAGAAAGAGCGGATAAAGGCATACTGTCAACGCAAAAAAAGGTGGTGGGGGAAATAATAATTAATTGTATAGAAGGCACTGTTCTTTTAGTTATGGCACTAAAAAGTGACATTGAGACTTGTAAAATAAAAAATAGACTTACATTAACATTTATAACTATAGGTATAATAACAAATTCAATTATTTATGGATATAAAGGTTTTAAAAATTCGCTTCTAGGAATTATTATCCCTATTATAGTATTATTTGTATTGTATGCTCTAAAAATGTTGGGTGCAGGAGATATAAAGCTTTTTAGCGCTCTAGGCGCAGTTTTTGGTGCGCAATATATTTTTGATATTCTGGCATATTCATTTGTTGCAGGTGGAATAATAGCATTGTTTTTAGTGATAATAAGGGGGAATTTTAAGAAGAGAATAAGGTATTTATACAATTATTTAAAATTGCTAATTTTGACTTTTAAGTTTTTACCGTATACAAATTTTGAGGATAAGGAAGATGGTGGTAAATTTCCTTTTGGATATGCTGTGTTTTTTGGAACAATTGTTTTTATTATTGTTGAGTTGGATGTTTTAAAAAATAACTGATAAATAGCGATTTTAAAAAATACATATTTTACACAACTTTATTCTATTTTTAGAGAAATAATATAAATTTGACTATAGAATAGAAGTCAAAAGATATTATGTAATTAACTTTTTGACTCTATATAATTCAAATGTTGAAATAAGTACAAGCATAAAGTAAAATAGGAATCAGTAAGAGATATAAGAACTATACAAAATTTATTTGATAGATTAGCACCTTTTGGTGATGTAAAAAGAATTTTTAGCCAATATTTATAGTTTGAACAAAATAATGAAGCGAAAAAGCTTCAAGCATAGGAATATTATTTTGTAATGCAAAAATATTTTTTGAAGCACCAGTTATTTTTTTGTAATCACATAAATATTGCATAGTATATTTTTGAAATAGCCTTAGAATGATTATATATTTAAAGGATGAACTTATTATGGAAAAAAGTCCGAGTTATGAAACAATACTTTTGCAAATGGGATGTAAAAGTACTAAATCTAGAAAAGCGATTATACAATTACTAATAAATGCTGAAATTCCATTATCGGCTAAGGAAATTTTTTATTTTATCAAGGAATCTGGAGTATCTATAAATCTTTCAACAGTTTACAGAACATTGGAGATTATGGAAAGCAATGGACTGTTAGATAAATGTATGAGTGATGATAGAGTGAGGTATCAATTGATTTTAGAAGGGAGTAAGCATCATATAACCTGTACTAGCTGCCATAAATCTATCCCATTAAGTATTTGTCCTCTTAAAACTATAGAGAAGGATTTAGTTAATAAAACACACTTTGATATAAAAGGTCACAAATTAGAAGTGTACGGTCTTTGTCCAAAGTGTAGAAAAAAAGAGTATTAATACATATATATATTTTAAAAAAAGTGGAATGTTGTTAGCACTCACAATTAGTGAGTGCTAAAAATGTCTTGACAAGTTTTTGCTAAGGAATGTAATATATTTATTAGGGGATTAATTTATAATCCCTATGTAAAAAAATTGGACAGGAGGGTGCTGTAATGAATCAAAAAAGTGGAACAATATCCATAAATACAGAAAACATTTTTCCAATAATAAAGAAGTGGCTTTATTCCGAAAAAGATATTTTTGTGCGTGAATTGGTTTCAAACGGAAGTGATGCCATAAGTAAGCTAAAAAAGCTTGCAACTATTGGAGAAGCAAGTATCAATAGCGATGAGAAGTATTATATAAAAGTGGTTGTTGATAGCAAGGAAAAGACCATACAGATAATTGACAACGGATTGGGAATGACTTTTGAAGAGGTGGAAAAATACATTAATCAGATTGCGTTTTCAGGTGCTAAGGACTTTGTTGAAAAGTACAAAGACAAGGCTGATGACAGTCAAATAATAGGACACTTTGGTTTAGGGTTTTACTCCGCTTTTATGGTGGCTGATAAGGTTCAGATTGACACTCTTTCTTACCAAGAAGGAGCTCAAGCGGTAAAATGGATAAGTGATGGTGGCTCTGAATTTGAGATGGATAAATCCGATAGAAGTGAAAGAGGTACTACAATAACTTTATATATGTCTGAAGACAGCAAGGAGTTTTTGGAAGCCTATAAGGTAAGAGAAATACTTGTAAAATATTTCTCATTTTTGCCTTATGAATTGTATTTTGAAGATGCCAATGAAAAGAGAAGTAAGAAAGATAACAAGGAAAATGAGCCTAACGAAGATAAAGAGGGTGAAGAGCCTCAGCAACCACAGGAGCCTAAACCTCTTAACGATACAAATCCTTTGTGGCTTAAGAAACCTAAAGATTGTACTGATGAAGAATACAAGGATTTTTACAGAAAGGTATTCTTTGACTATAATGAGCCTTTATTTTGGATACATTTAAATATGGATTATCCTTTTAATTTAAAGGGAATTTTATATTTTCCAAAATTGAAACATGAATTTGATACTATGGAAGGGCAGATAAAGTTATTTTATAATCAGGTGTTTGTGGCTGACAATATTAAAGAGGTTATACCGGAGTTTTTGATGTTGCTTAAGGGAACAATTGATTGTCCTGATCTTCCTCTTAATGTTTCAAGAAGCTTTTTACAAAATGATGGGTATGTTAAAAAAATCTCCACACACATAACAAAGAAGGTTGCAGACAAACTAAAGTCATTATTTGAAAAGGACAGAGAACTATACAACAAGTATTGGGATGATATAAATCCTTTTATAAAATTTGGGTGCATTAAAGAAAGAAAATTCTTTGAAAAGGCTAAAGATATTCTTATATTTAAGACTACGAAAAATGAATATCTGACGTTAAAAGAATATTTAGAGCGCAACAAGGAAAAACATGAAAATAAGGTGTTTTATGTTACTGATGAAAGGCAGCAGGCTCAATATATCAAAATATTTGAAGAGCAGGGAATGGAAGCGGTTAATCTTTCTACAATGATTGACAGTCACTTTATTCAGTTCCTTGAGACTGAAGAGAAGGATGTGAAATTCCTTCGTATTGATTCGGATATAAGTGATAGTTTAAAAAACACTGATGACAATAAGGATGAGGAAGCTGTAAAAGAATTGTCCGAAGATCTTGAAAAAATATTTAAAGGCAATTTGAACAATGAGAATTTGAAGGTTAAGGTTGAGGCGTTGAAGTCAGAATCTGTTCCGGCTATGATACTATTATCAGAGGAATCTAGAAGAATGCAGGATATGGCAAAAAACTATGGAGGCTTTAATTTCGGTGGAATGTATGGAAATGATGAGACTTTAGTACTTAATAGAAATAACAGTTTAATTAGTTCACTTATAGACCTTAAAGAAAAGGAAGATAGAAAAGAAGATGTACAGCTTATATGTGAACATGTTTATGATTTGGCACTAATGAGTCATAAAAACTTAGAGGCTGATGCAATGACTAAGTTTATTGAAAGAAGTAATAAATTACTTTCAAGAATTGTAGATTAGGAACGAGTAAAAAAATCACCTTTCCTTTGTTGTTTTAGAAGCTTGTAAAGCTCTATTATAACGGAAAGGTGATTTTCTTATTTTATAAGTTTTTCCTTTATGTTTTGGGTGTTACTTAATTATCTTTTTGACGTATTTCAATTCTACGAATTTTTCCGCTGATAGTTTTTGGCAATTCTTTTACAAATTCAATTATTCTAGGGTATTTATACGGAGCTGTTACTTTTTTTACATGCTCCTGAAGTTCTTTTACAAGATCTTCACTAGCGGTATAGTTTTTAGTTAATACTACAGTAGCTTTTACGATTTGACCTCTTATAGGGTCTGGCACAGCGGTTATTGCACATTCTAGAACGGCAGGATGCTCTAAAAGTGCACTTTCTACTTCAAACGGCCCTATTCTGTATCCAGAACTCTTTATTACATCGTCTGCTCTTCCTACAAACCAAAAATAGCCGTCTTCATCTTTCCAGGCCATGTCTCCTGTGTAGTAAATGTCATCATGCCATACTTTTTTTGTTAATGCTTCATCTCTGTAGTATCCTCCAAAAATACCGACAGGAAGTTTTTTGCCTGTCCTTATAACTATCTGACCTTCTTCACCGATGTCGCAGGATCTTCCATTTTCATCAATTATATCAACTTCATATCCGGGATTTGGCCTACCCATTGAACCTGGTTTTGGCTCCATCCAAGGGAATGTACCTAATACAACTGTTAGCTCAGTTTGTCCGTAACCTTCCATTAGTTTTATGCCCGTCGCATTAAGAAACTGATTATAAACTTCCGGGTTTAAAGGTTCACCAGCTATAGCACAATATTTTAATTTACTCAAATCATATTTAGTCAAATCCTCTTTAATAAAGAATCTGTATATGGTAGGGGGTGCACAGAAAGTTGTAACACCATACTTGCAAATGACGTTTAATAGTTCATTTGGCACAAATTTATCGTAGTCGTAAACAAAAACAGCACTTTCTGCCATCCATTGACCATATATTTTACCCCATACTGCTTTAGCCCAACCTGTATCTGCTACAGTAAGATGTAAACCGTCTTTTATAACGTTTTGCCAGTATTTTGCAGTGGCGATGTGGCCTAAGGGATATGTGAAATTATGCCTTACCATTTTGGGCATACCTGTAGTTCCTGATGTGAAGTACAAAAGCATAATATCATCATTTTGCGAAGCTTGATCACCTGTAGGTCTGGTAAATTCACAGGAAGCGTCTTCCATTTCTTTAGAAAAATTATACCAACCATCCTTGCTTCCGCCCACAAGAGCAACAGACTTTAAGGTAGGGGATTTTTCCATAGATTTTTCTATATGTTTTACAACTTCATCTTCGGCTACAGATACTATCATTTTTATATCGGCAGCATTATTTCTGTAGATAATATCTTTTGAAGTAAGTAGATGAGTTGCAGGGATACATATAGCGCCTATTTTATGTAGTGCTAAGATAGCAAACCAGAATTCATAACGTCTTTTAAGTATCAACATAACTGGGTCGCCTTTTCCTATACCAGCCTTCTTAAAAAAGTTAGCGGCTTTATCGCTATAGTATTTTAGTTGTCCAAAGGTGAAAGTTGCTTCAGCTCCTTTTTCATCACACCAAACAATCGCTGTTTTATCCGGTGTGGTGGCTGCGATGTCGTCCACAACATCATAAGCAAAATTGAAGTTGTCCGGCACGTTTATTTTAAAGTTTTCAAAAAAATCTTCATATGAATCAAAATCTACACAAGGAATATACTTTTCCAGCATTTACAACATACCTCCATTATAAAATTACTGCTAAAAACTTAGCAGTTTTATTATTCATAGCTTTCATACCATGATTTGCTCCAGAATCAAAGAACAATGAATCTCCCTCGTTGAGTATAATTTCGTGACCGTTTATTACTACTTTTAACGTTCCTTCTATAACATAGTTGAATTCTTGACCCGGATGGGAATTATAGTTTACATCCGATTGTGAATCGGGCTTTACAGTTACCATAAAGGGTTCTGCTTTTTTATGAACAAAATTATATGCAAGGCTCTGATACTTGTAGTCTTTTCTTCTGTCAACACTTATTCCTTTGTTTTTTCGTACTACGGAATATGTATGAAGCTTTGGAGCATCTCCAGTAAGGATTGTAGCAAGCTCAACATTAAACTTGTTGGCAATTTCGTAAAGAAAACTTACAGGGATATCTATATTTCCACTTTCATATTCTAAGTAAGTATCAACAGAAATATTGAGCTCTTTTGCTAAAGACTCAGGGGAGAGTTCAGATATCTCACGAAGTTCCTTGATTCTCATGCTGATTTGCTTAATTTGCTCTGACATACAACCATCCTTTCAATTTATAAATTTAGTTTAGATAAGGCGTTTTCAAAAAATAACCTTTACAATATTCTAGTCACAAAGCCAATCATGGATGCCTAAAGCTTCCAATCACAGGAACATTATTCTGCGATGCAAAAAATGTAAATCAGATCTTTTGAAACCGCAGTTGCAAAGTTTTTATTGAAATACCTAAAAGTTAAAAAGCTTATTACATGAATCACCTGATTTTTTAAAAGTTTTTACATTAGAGAAATAGTCAAAAATATATTGCGATAATCCTAAATAATCGTATCACAATTCAGCTATAAATGTAAAGGAGAATGATTTAGTCCGGTTTAGTCCGAGTGCATATTTTAATCGTGCGCTATATTATGAAAAGAACATCTGCGTAGAGGCTTAGAGAATGTTAACGAAGCGAAGGATTAGTCGAATCACTTTTCTTCTTAGAAGCGAGTTTTGATTCGACCCGTAGCGAGTTTTACATTCTCTTAGCCTAGGTTGCATAGGCGAGCAGTGTAGCGTAGCGAAACGACCAGCCTCGGAGCTTTAGTTATTGGAATAATATGTCCACGATGAATAAATACACCTGTTAGTTCTCACTTGACAAAAAAGAGATAAACTCACTTGAGGTTCTTGAAAGAGGAACGTTTTTCATTGTTATAATGCCAAGTTTTCTCAAAGGAAGGTTTTCCTTAAGTCTAATTTCAAACAACTCTCCATTATCTATAAAGGCATGTGCGCTTTCTTTTAAAACATGTGCAATTCCAAGTCCAATTTTTGCAAATTCAAGCAGAAGGTCAACACTTTCAAGTTCAATTTCTGGAATTAAATTAAGTCCCTTTTTTTGAAGGAAAAAATCTATATTCTGTCGAGTTGAACTATTTCTATCTAGCATTAAAAGAGGGTGATTTGAAAGCTCTTTTAGTGAAATTGGCTCCTTTAAAATTTGCATAAATTTACTTGAGGCTACAAATATATCTTCTACAGAAATATAATTATCAACTGCCATACCTTTACCATGTACTGGAAGGGTTACTATTCCAAAGTCAATTATACCTTCTTTTAAAATGTTCTTAATTTGGTGGGAAGTTCTGTTGATAACTTGAACTTTGACTTTAGGATATTTTTTTATAAATTCACCTATTGGCTCGATAAGATAGTATTTACATATGGTGTCGCTAACTCCAATTTTAATTTCACCCTTTTCAAGGTTTTGTGATTCTAGTAGCTTATTTTCAGCGGTTTTTATAAAATTATAGGCCTGTTCTATGTGTTTAAAAAGAATTTGGCCTTCAGAAGTCAGCTTTATTTCTCGGGTTTTTCTAAAAAAGAGTTGTGAACCTGTTTTATCTTCAAGGTTTTTAACAGCTTGACTTATGGCAGATTGGGACACATGAAGTTTTGTAGCAGCATCTGAAAAGCTGCTGTTTTTTGCCACATGATAAAATATTTTATATAGTTCAAAATTTATATCCATAAGTACCTCTTATATTATACATTAAATTTATTAATTTTACTTATTTATTATATCATACTATAATTATATTAGTTGGTTAAGGTTATTTAAAAAATAATGGGCCAACTTACTAAGTTTTTCGATATGCTTAATCATATAAAAGTCAAAAAGTTTATTAAAATATCTTTTGACTTTTATTATCAGAGGTATATTTTAGTTGTACTAGATTAGTATTGGCTAGTAGGTTGTTTTTTAAAACCGCCTAAGAGTTGGTTTTAATCAAAGTCAAAAAACTTTGCAACAGGAGCTTCAAAAAAAACAATTGCCATTTTTTGCATGGCAAAATAATGTTTCTATGCATGGGAGCTTAAAAGCTTCCATGATGGGGTTTGTAACATAAATGATGAATATGTATTTTTTTGAGACTGTCTTATTAAGGAGGAAAAAAATGCAAAACAGTGTTAGAAGGATTTTTGTAGAAAAGAAAAAAGGTTTTGACATAGAAGCCGAAAGTCTTTATCGTGATTTAAAATATAACCTTAGTATTCAAGGGTTAAAGAGTTTAAGAATAATTAACAGGTATGATATTGAGGGTATATCCGATGGAGAGTTTGAGAGTTCAAAGAGAACAATATTTTCTGAGCCGCCAGTGGATGAGATTTTCGATGAAAAACTAGATATTGATGAACACGACAGCGTTATAGCTATTGAGTATTTGCCAGGGCAATATGATCAGAGGGCTGATTCTGCTTCACAGTGTGTTCAGATACTTACTCATGGTGAAAGACCAAATACAAAAGTTGCGAAGCTTGTTATTTTAGATGGAAAAATTTCTGACAGTGAATATGAAAAGGTAAAGGGCTATTTGATAAATCCAGTTGAAAGTCATGAAGCTGCTATTGATAAGCCGGATTCTTTAGAAGTTGATGTTAATATACCTGATGATGTAAAGAATTTAGATGGCTTTATAGACAAAAGCCATGACGAACTTGAAAACTTTATGAAAGAAATGGGACTAGCTATGTCTCTAGAAGATCTTGAGTTTTGTCAAAAATATTTTAGGGATACGGAGAAGAGGAATCCAACATATACAGAAATAAAAGTTATTGATACGTATTGGTCTGACCATTGTCGTCATACCACTTTTTTGACAAACATAGGGAACGTAGACATTGAAGACGGAGTATTTAGTGAGCCTATAAAGAAAGCATATGAAAACTATATTAAATCAAGAAAATATGTATATGAAAACAGGCAAAAGGATGTCTGTTTGATGGATATTGCTACAATAGCAATGAAGGAGTTAAGAAAAAAGGGTAAATTAGATGATCTTGATGAATCGGAAGAAATAAATGCTTGTAGCATAAAGGTTGATGTGGATGTAGATGGAAAGGACGAAGAATGGTTGGTTATGTTTAAGAATGAAACCCATAATCACCCAACAGAAATAGAACCTTTCGGTGGAGCTGCTACATGTTTGGGCGGAGCTATAAGGGATCCACTTTCAGGAAGATCCTATGTTTATCAGGCTATGCGTGTCACCGGAAGTGGAGATCCAAGGACAAGTATTCAAGATACGATACCTGGCAAGTTGCCGCAGAAAAAGATTACAACTGGAGCTGCGCAAGGGTATAGTTCTTATGGAAATCAAATTGGCCTTGCTACAGGTCAGGTGTCCGAAATTTATGATGAGGATTATGTGACAAAGAGGATGGAGATTGGCGCGGTTATTGGTGCGGCACCAAAGAGGAATGTTGTAAGAAAAAGGCCTGAAGCAGGAGATGTTATCATACTTTTAGGAGGAAGAACAGGTCGTGATGGTTGTGGAGGTGCAACAGGTTCTTCAAAAGAGCATACTGAAGAATCATTACTTACTTGTGGAGCTGAAGTTCAAAAAGGTAACCCTCCTACAGAAAGAAAAATACAAAGGTTGTTTAGAAGATTTTCAGTCAGCACAATGATAAAAAGATGTAATGATTTCGGGGCTGGAGGAGTTTCAGTAGCTATTGGTGAATTGGCTGACGGACTTAGAATAAATTTAGACGCGGTACCTAAAAAATATGAAGGCTTAGATGGAACAGAACTCGCTATATCCGAATCTCAGGAGAGGATGGCTGTCGTTGTATCAAAGGAGGATCTTAATAGATTTATTAATGCTGCAAGAGATGAGAATCTTGAAGCAACAATGGTTGCTGTGGTTACAGCGGAGCCGAGATTAACTATGTCTTGGAGAGGCAAGAATATAGTTAGCTTAAGCAGAGAATTTTTAAATACAAACGGAGTTAAACAGTATTCTGACGTATGTGTGACAGCGCCTTGTAAGCATTCTTTTTTTAAGGCCGCAGAAAATGTCCAGAAATCTGGAGAGCTAAAAGAAATGTGGTCAGATGTATTGGAAAATTTAAATATATGTAGTCAAAAGGGTTTAGTTGAAAGGTTTGATGCTTCTATAGGAGCAGGGTCTGTTTTGATGCCTTTTGGAGGAAAGTATCAGTTGACTCCTACAGAGGGTATGGCGGCAAAAATACCTGTTTTAGAAGGCGATACAAGTACCGGTACTCTTATGACTTATGGATATAATCCATCATTGGCTAAATGGAGCTCATTTCATGGAGCTGTGTTTGCAGTGGTTGAGTCTGTTGCAAAAGTAGTTGCAATGGGAGGAGATTACAAAAAGGTAAGGCTTACTTTGCAGGAATATTTTGAAAAGCTTGGTAAGGACCCTAAGCGTTGGGGTAAACCATTTAGTGCGCTTTTAGGTGCTTATTATGCCCAAATGAAATTGGGTATTCCAGCGATTGGTGGAAAGGATAGTATGTCGGGAACTTTTAAAGATATGAATGTTCCTCCTACATTGGTTTCTTTTGCAGTGGGTGTCGTAAATGTAAAAAATATAGTTTCAAATGAATTTAAAAACACTGATAGTCATGTTGTACTTGTTAGTTTGAAAAGGGACAAAGACGAATTGCCTGATTTTGTTCAGTTGGATAAAAACTATACAAAGATAAATCAATTAATAAATGATGGAAAGGTTTTAGCCGCACAGACTATAAGGTCTGGAGGACTGGTGGAAGCCATTAGCAAAATGAGTTTTGGAAATATGATTGGCTTTATGGCTAAAGATGCTATTGAGGTTAATAAGTTGTTTGCTCCAGAATATGGTTCTATACTCCTTGAAATAGCGAAAAATGAAGATTTAGCTCAATTATTTGAAGGGGTTGACTATGAAGTTTTGGGTATTACTCAAGCTAAGGAAACTATTGATGTAAATGGTATAAGTATGAGCATAAAGAGCTTGGTTAAAAAGTGGGAAGCTCCTTTGGAAAAAGTATTCCCGACAAGAGTTGAAGCGACTTGTGACAAACCTAAGCAATACGGATATGAAATTAGAAATACTTCAAAGTCAAAAGTTACCCATGCAAAGCCTAGGATTTTCATTCCCGTTTTTCCAGGGACCAATTGTGAGTATGATACGGCAAAAGCTTTTGAAAGGGCAGGTGGAAAGCCTGATACATTTATTATCAAAAACTTGTCTTCTTCTGAAATAGATAAGTCTGTGGATTTAATGGCTAAAATGATTGATAATTCTCAGATTATTATGGTTCCTGGAGGTTTTAGTGGAGGAGATGAACCAGATGGTTCCGGAAAGTTTATTGCAACTGCATTTAGAAATCCTAAAGTAAAGGATGCGGTTATGCGTTTATTAAAAGAGAGAGACGGTTTGATTCTTGGTATATGCAACGGATTCCAGGCACTTATAAAGCTGGGTTTGGTTCCCTATGGGGAAATAAGAGATTTGACGGATGAAAGTCCTACACTTACTTTTAACACTATTGGACGCCATGTTTCATGTATGGTGAATACCAGAATCTCATCTACATTGTCTCCTTGGTTTAGCAACCTTAATGTAGGAGATATTCATTCTATAGCAGTATCCCATGGTGAGGGAAGATTTGTAGCTAGAGAAGACGTATTAAAAACACTTGAAAAGAATGGACAAATAGCTACACAATATGTAGACCTTGACGGTAATGCAAGTTATGATATAAGGTTTAATCCGAATGGATCTTTCGAAGCTATAGAAGGAATAACAAGTCCTGATGGGAGGGTTCTTGGTAAAATGGGACACTCGGAGAGGATAGGAAGCAATGTAATTAAAAATGTTCCTGGACAAAAGGATCAAAAGCTATTTGAAGCAGGGGTAAATTACTTTAAATAAGGCAAAATTTTGAAGGTGCAGTTTTTGTGATTATAGAATATTAACATCACAAAAACTGCACCTTCTTTTATTATCCTATATCGATACTCATGTATACATTTAGAGTGAAACTATCAAAATTCTTCTCAAAGTATGCAGTTTGTTTGTTTCCGTCAATATCTATGTAGTCAATAATATACGAAACTTTAGTGTCGTTGCCTGAGAAAGCAATATCACCAAGTTTTCTAGGTCGTACTTTGACTTCGACAGTAAACGGTATAACGTCATAATTTGTGCCGTTGTGAGTTAGCTCTATATCAAGATGATCTACAATTAATTTGTCCCTCGTAATGCCATTTACATCCACTTGTTGTACTATATAACCTTCAGGGCCATCAACTACTTGAATTCCTTCTGGGAAAATTTCTGTATAAGTAGCATTATCAATAAAGGCTGTTTTTGGAGGGTCTGTCATTATGTATTTATATATTGTAGAGAAATCAACAAGCCATATAGTGCTGTAAAAATGATTACCTTCGGGAGTAACAGCCGATCCTGCAGATATAGCAATATTTTCAATGTTGGCAGATATATCTTCAGATGAATTATCTATAAAAACAGTTTTGATATCGGTTGTTGAATTTATTAAATTTGCCTCATTAAGTGCATAGGCCATGGAGCTACCGTCTGCATCATTCTCTCCGTCACCTGAGATAGCTATAACATCACCTGTGGTTTGGTCTATGTTACTTGACCATTTATTAGGTGAATTGGCTGCTAATACGATTATGTATTTAGTAGCTTCTAAGGACGACTTAGTTGGGTTACTTAAAAGTTCTTTTCCTCGTCTTAATGCATCTCCCATATTACTAAATCCGGTTGAATTTTCTGCAAAGTTATCTATATGAGTTTTTAGTGCTGCCAATTCATTTCCCTCAGGAGAAAGATCAAAAAATTCATAGTTTACCGTATCAACATATGCTTTGTCCGAATAGTGTAAAGCGTACATTTTGGTATTTGTATTGCCAAAATAATCTGCAATTTTCTTAGCAGCTTCTTTCGAGGATATAGCGGAAGCTTTGCGTAAAAACTTGGTTTCTATTTTATAAGTTATTGCTGAAACGCAATTAAATGTAGAATAACTTCCTTCAATTCTTATATCGCTTCCAGCAACTATTGCACCATAAATTTGTGTATTGATACCCTGTAGAAGTACAACTCCTACATCATTGGTGTATTTACCTGTAGGGTCTTCTTCTCCAGCTGCATAAAGTGTTCCGTATATTTTACTATCGGAAGTAGCTACAAATATTCGTCCGTGTATAGAATATATATTGAGAAGGTTAGTTGTGTTGTTTATAGAGTCTTCATCAAGTTCTGTTGTATTTATATCGTGGCCTTCAAGGTTAACAAATCCCTCGGCTACCAAAAAGTTTGAGTTGGTATTTATAATATGAGGAACGGAAATTCGAACATTTCCATCAAAATACATGGAAGATTCTAAATTAAAAGTTCCTGCTCCTGTTATAACAAAAGTATTATTGTTTTCCTCATACCTGATAAAGAATCCTGGTTGACCTGGGAAAGCTATATTAGAGCCATCTAAAAACTCACTTGGATAGAATTTAAAGTCATCCTTGTCAACTCGAGCATCTATTTCAGCTATTATATCATCATGAAATACAGGCATTGGTAAAGGTGAGGTTATGGTTTCTAAACCACCCTCTATAGTGGAGCCATATCCTATAGATAATGTTGATGCAGAGCATGTTCCAGAAACATTAAAATCTGAAATATAGGATTCCAATTTTTCGTTTGCGTGCACGCCTCCTTGTACATCTACTCTATTTCCGACTCCACGTATATTTCTATTAGCAAAAATTCCAAAGTCCATAGGTGTAATGATATCAGTACTGACTTTTTCTTCTGTAATACCATTATCAACTAGAAGTACTATTTCTTTTTCACCTTGAAGTATACCTGTACCATTTAGAGTTAATTCACCCCTTTGTGTTGAAGTGATTGTCTTAACAGATGCTATTTCAGCTCTTGGAGGAGCTGTTCTTTCTAAAGTTATATTTGGTTGATTAATTAAAATGGCATCTGTAGGTACCAACATTTCTATTGTAGGCATTGGAGTAGGTGAAACTAATGTATCTGTATTGGTTGGACTAGGTGGAGCTAACGCAACTGTAGGTGTAGGTGTAGATGTAGGAGTAGGAGTAAGTGATGGGGTTATAGTTGGTGTAGCAGTTGCAACAATTTCAGATGCAGAGAAGGTGAACCAGTCAAAATTAACAGGACCAGTAAACACCAAATATAAGTTGTTTCTTCCTGTTACAGTACTTATATTACATGCCAAGTCTTGATATGTGTCCCAACTTTCAGTTGAAGGTATTGATAAAGTTCCCAAAAGAGTTCCTGTTGAACTTCCTAACCTAACTTGAATGTCGGTATTTGAGCCGGATGCATTCGCTACATTTGCATTGAATGATTTGGCGCCGCTACCAAAATCTGTATTATTAAAAACAATATAATTACCACTTTGAATGTACCCAATTGCGTTGTCTATATTTTTAATACTATCGCCACTTACACCATCATAGTCTTCTGCTTCTATTTTTGAAAAAGCATTTAAAGGTGCAGGTGTTACATTTGGTGAAAATACAAACCAGTCAAAGTTTAAAGGTCCATTAAATACAAAGTATAAATTGTTTACACCTGTAATGTTAGAAACACTTGAAGTGATTTCTTGAAATGTATCCCAACTTCCTGTAGATGAAATTGCAACAGTACCCAACAGTGTACCAGTAGGGCTTCCGGATCTTATTTCCATACTTGTTGGATCCCCCGCGGCTACTCTTGCTTTGAAGGAGGTTGTTCCGCTTCCAAAGTCAATATTACTAAATCCTATATAGTCTCCACTTAGTAGATAACCTATAGTAGAGCCACCGTCAGAAATGTCGAAAGTTTGAATATATTGTGCATTTACATCGTTGTAACTTTCTGCTTGTATTTGCACAAAAGCACTTTTAAAATTTGGTGCAGGTGTCGGTGTAGGGGGAGGCGTAGGTGTTGGTGTGCTTGTTGAACCGGAAAGGTAAAACCAGTCGATGTTAAAAGGCCCTTTGAATTTTAGACATAAACTATTAACACCTTTTATATCACTATTTATGCTACAGCTTATTTCTTGATAAGTATCCCAGCTACCTGTTGAAGATACATATAGATTGCCAATAACGGGACCGTCCTGATTTCCGACTCTTATTTCTATATTTGTAGAAACTGACGTTGCCAATTTTGTCTTGAAGGTTGTAAAACCGTTTCCAAAATCTATGTTATTATATACAGCATAGTCATCAGTTGAAATATATCCTAAGCCATAGCCTCCTGTTGCCAATTCAACTTGTTGAATGGATGTACCACCAAGACTGCTATAGTTTTCTGCTTCAATTAGCAAAGGTGTACTTGTTTGAGTAGAGATTGTTGCAGTAGGTGTTGGTGTAATAGTAGGTGTAGTTGTTGGAGGAGCTAATGCAACTGTAGGAGTAGGAGTTTGAGTTGCAGTTGAAGAATTTGGCTCTATTCCCCAAACAAGCGTATTATTTATATAGCTGGTCACATAATTCCAACTGGTGTAACTTGTGGCTGATGAATTAAAGGAGTAGTCATCTGACTGAGTCAAAGAAGACCAATCAGCGTTGGCAATTCTAGTGTTTACATAGGCAATTGCCCCTGAAGCTAGTGTACCTGCTCCGCTACTGAATCCAATTTCAAGGTAGTGATCTGCAGTTGAAGAAGGTGATGTCATGCTCAGACATGCTAAATTTACATTTGAAGAATCTACTGATGAATAATCGCAATAAGCATTCTGTGTAATGTTGCTGTCTGATGTATAGTAATATCTTAATTTCACTGTGGTAAGATCTAAATTAGAACTTCCTATGTTTGTGATTTTAAACTGAGGGTTTAATGAATTAATTGAACTGCTTGTATCAACATTATAACATTCAATTTTTATAACTCCATTTGTTGGAGAACTTGTATCAGTTGACGTAGGTACAGGTGTAGATGTTGAAGTGGGAATAGGTGTTGGAGTAGGTGTAGCAGTAGGTGTGTTGGTAACAGTTGCAATTTGATTAAATGTAAACCAGTCAATATTTACAGCTCCACCGAAAACTAGATACACACTGTGTATACCTGTAATACTACTTACATTGCAAGATAAATCCTGGTAGGAATCCCAGCTACCTGTAGATGGTACCGACAAAGTGCCTAAAAGAGTACCAGTAGAACTATCGGATCTGATTTCAATAGTAGTTGCATTCGAAGTTGCAACTCTTGCTATAAAGGAAGTAGTACCAGAGCTACCGAAGTTGACATTATTAAATATAACATTATCGCCGGAACTAATATAGCCTAAGCCGTATCCACTAGGTGTGGAGACTTTTTGAATGTCCGTATTACTAAGACTACTATAGCTTTCAGCTTCAATTTGTGAGAAGGCATCAAACGAAGATGTTGGCTTAGTGAACGTAAACCAGTCAATATTTATAGCATCACCGAAAACAAGATACAAACTGTGTGTACCTGTAGTGTTAATAACGTTGCAGGATAGTTCTTGATAAGTATCCCAGCTACCTGTAGAAGATACTGATAAAGTGCCTAAAAGAGTACCGTAATTACTATCAGACCTAATTTCAATAGTAGTTGAATTTGAAGTTGCAATCTTTGCTTTAAAAGAGACGACACCGGAGTAGTCGAAGTCTAGATTATCATAGACGACATAGTCACCGGAACTAATATAGCCTAAGCCATATCCACCTGTAGGTGTGGAAATTTTTTGAATGCTTGTGTTGCTAAGATTACTGTAACTTTCCGCTTCGATTTGCGAAAAAGCACTTGTTGCAGCGTATACACCATTAGTCATCAAGCTGATATTTGTTAAAAATATTGTAGTAAAAATAAAGACAACTAAAAGAATAGAGCTTATAACTCTACTTCGAAAAATAGAAAACATAATATACCTCCCACTATGTTTGTTTGTTGTTAGTACAAAGAGTACAGCTTAAAAACCTCCATTGTTTGCGTTATTTCTTATGATATAAGTGAAAGTTTGAATATTTATGAGAAATATAAAAATTAAAATCAATATAAAACAATATATAAAAACTTTGAGGACATCGAGTTGCTCTGCCTTATTACACTAAATTTAAGAGAGGTGTAATAAAAGCTCAGAAATATCGAGCTCCTCTAGTTTCTTATTTTAGTTTGCTAAAAAGAAGTTTACAAGAGGCAGATATCCAAATCGTCCGAATAAAATGAAAATTTCTGAAGATATGAAAAGCAGCCAAGATAGTTGCATAAAGAAATCTTAATAATAAACCTAATTTCACTCTTACTTATATGATACACCATTTTTACAATTTTTGCAATACCTATTCTTGCAAACAAGTGTATATTTTAAAAGTGGATTTCATACAAGAGAGTGTGTATTTTAAAAATAAATCATACCGCGGAAGCTTTATTCCAGCAATCCTATTTCACATCTGGAAAAAGTAAAAAAAACACTTTTTTAGAGGGATTATATATTGTATTAGTAGTTAAATTTCTAACAAAAGGGCATTGAGCCCTTTTGTATTTGTAAATTATTTTCATAGAAAAAGGGTTAACATATTTTTATAAATATACGTTAAACAATAGTAACATTGTATTCTTGCATCCAAATATTAACTTGTATTAGATAGGCAAAGACCTGTGGACCTGTCATCAACTGACCAAACCAGGGTACTTTGAAAGCTCTTCCGTCACTATCGAGGATTTCTTGTACCCGTTTTTTATTTATTATTTCATGTAAAGGAGATGAAGGATTATTGAGTATACTCTGCAGCCATTCTTTTACAGCCATGAGGTATGAAGGGTTATGAGTTTTTGGATAAGGACTTTTTTTACGATAAAGAATATCCTCCGAAAATATACCTTTAAATGCACGGCGTAACAATCCTTTTTCTCTTTGATCGAGATATTTTATCTCCCATGGTACATTCCACAGATATTGGACAATACGATGGTCACAGAATGGAACGCGCACTTCTAGACCTGTTGCCATAGACATCCTGTCCTTACGATCTAGAAGCGTTGCCATGAACCATACAATATTTAAGTACATTATTTCGCGTCTTCGTTTTTCAGCCTTATTTTCTCCTTGTAATTCAGGTGCCTCTGCTAATGTATCAAGGTATCGTTGATTTACATAGTTTTCAGCGTCAATGTTTTGTAATATACCTGGAGCTAGTATGCTAACTCTTTCTTTTACGGATCTTGACCAAGGGAAAGTATTGGCATTTAGCATTTCAGGATTATAAAACCACGGATATCCACCAAAAATTTCATCAGCGCACTCACCTGACAGAGCAACAACAGCATGTTTCTTAACTTCTTTACAAAACAGCCATAAGGAGGATTCTATATCTGCCATACCCGGTAGGTCTTTAGCCTTAACTGCATTGGTTAAGGCACTAACAATATTTGGTGTATCGAATTTAATGTAGTGATGATACGATCCTATTTCATCTGATACTCTCTTAACCCATGGAGTATCAGAATTTGGTTGAAACAAACTGGGTTTAAAGTACACATCATTGTCTATATAGTCAACGGAAAAAGTGTGGAGTTGCTGGTTCTTCTTATCTTTAAAAGACTTTGCTGCTACGGCAGAAATTATACTGGAATCTAAACCTCCTGAAAGAAAGGTACATAAAGGTACATCAGCAACAAGTTGACGATTAATGGCATCTTGCACTAAGTTTTGAACTTTTTCAACAGTATCTTCAATATTATCAGTATGAGGCCTGCTTTCTAGCTTCCAATACCTTTTTTCTCGTAGACCGTTTTGGTCAAACAGCATGCAATGAGCTGGTTTTACTTCGTAAATATTTTTGAAAATTCCATGTCCTGGTGTCCTCGCAGGTCCAAGAGTAAATATCTCAGCCAGTCCATCTGCCCCTACCTCATGTTTGACTTGAGGATTTGCCAGTAGAGCTTTTATCTCTGAAGCAAATAGAAGTGAGTTTCCCAATTTGGTATAAAACAGTGGTTTTACACCAAATCTATCACGAGCTATAAACAAGCTCTTATCCGCTTCATTCCACACCCCAAAGGCATAAATGCCGTTAAGATATTCTACGCACTTAGGTCCCCATTCGATAAATGATAAGAGTAGTGCTTCGGTGTCTGAATTGCTTTTAAATACATGTCCTTTTGATTCAAGTTCTTTTCTTAAGTCAAGAGTGTTATAAAGTTCACCATTATATGTTAGCACATATTCCTTTTTGCCATATATACGAGTCATAGGTTGGCTGCCTCCAGCAGGATCTATAACAATAAGACGTCTATGAGCTAAAAGTGCATCGTTAGAACACCAGGTTCCTGAGGCATCGGGACCGCGGTTTGTAAGAGTATCAATCATTGAGTTGATTGTATCTTTTTCTTCTAATAAATTTTCCCTAAAGTTTATCCATCCGGCTATTCCGCACATTGTTTCATCATCTCCACTTAAAAAATTAAAGGTACCTCAAAATAGAAGGCACCTTTGCCGAACAATTTTATAATGTATCTAAATTATTATATGTATAGAGGGCCTTTTTATTTCTTATATAGTAGAATATTTTACAATTTTGTTTTAGAATAATAAGTGGTTGGGTATATATATATTTGAATAAGGCAAATTCAAATAAAAACTTTGCAACTGGAGTTTCAAAAAAAACTATTTGATGAGGGTTTACACCTGAAATATTGAATACGTATTTTATTGAAACTCCCCTAAGGGCGTATAAAAAGATATAGTATTCAATATTTTTATACAACCCCCTAAAATCAAGTTTTTTGATACGCCCTAATGACAAGTTGTATTTTATTTTAGACAGAATTAAATAAAAACTTTGCAACTGGAGTTTCAAAAAATTCAATTTGAAGGGATTTGTGCCTAAATTATTGAATATGTATTTTTTTGAAACTCCCTTAATAAAATTGGAGGAGGAAATGGTATATGGATGGATATAATATTATGGCAGTAGTTATTAATCACCGTTCTAAAAAAGCTCCATCGGTTCAGGAGATTTTTACTAAGCATGGATGTGCTATAAAAATGAGACTTGGTCTTCATGAGGCAGGTGATGTGTGTTCAGAGGAAGGGCTTGTTTTACTTCAACTATCAGATGATAAATCTCAGATAAAGTCACTTGAGGACGATCTAAATAGTATAGAAGGAGTAAAGGCTAAGACTATGAGCATTTCTAGTGACTAATGCTTAGGGATAACAAAAAATAACTTCTTATTTTTTAAAATAGCCATATCTAAAGAGGGAAATTATTTTTTAGTTGTTCTTGAACATTTGAGAAATTCTGGATTTTTGATGAGTAAGAGTGTTATGGGTTGTATATTAAGATAAAGAGTAATGATAAAAGTAGATAAAAGAAATTTCTTATCTGCTTTTTTCTTTTGTGGGTAGAAAGGGAATGGTTTAGAGCACAGGAGTTTTTATTGTAGAGGTGATATATTTGACTGAAAAAATAGGAGAAGAAAAAATAACAAATCAGTTGCTTAAAATATATTCTTTGCTTTTTGAAAAATATAAAGATCAGCACTGGTGGCCGGCAGATACTAAGTTTGAGGTGATTGTGGGGGCTGTATTAACACAATTTATTTCATGGAGAAATGTAGTTAAAGCAATTGACAATATTAAGGAAAGAAACCTTTTAGATGTATACAAAATGCACGAATGTGATATTGAGTTGATTAAAGAAATGATAAGACCTGCAGGCTTTTTTAACAGAAAATCCGTTGTACTCAAGTCGGTAATAGCTTTCTTAATAGAAGAGTATGATGGAGATATTGATAAAATGTTTTATACATCATTAGAGGTTTTAAGAGAAAAACTGCTAATGGTAAAAGGAATAGGTCCAGAGACTGCGGACTCGATATTATTGTATGCAGGTTCAAAAAGAATATTTGTTGTAGATGCGTATACTATAAGAATATTTACAAGGTTGGGATTTTTAAAAGGGGATGAGAAATATCATCAGGTTCAGCAGTTTTTTATGAATAATCTACCTACAGAGGTTGATTTGTATAATCAATACCACGCACTGATAGTTAAGTTAGGGAGCGAATGCTGCTATGGAAAAAAACCAAAATGCGACAATTGTGTCTTGAAAGATTTAGGGTGTACTTTGTAAAGGTAAAATATAGTGATGAATAAGGGAGTTTCAAAAAAATACCTATTTATTATTTCTGTTACAAAGCCTATCAAATCGAATTTTTTGAAACTCCAGTTGCAAAGTTATTTATTTTAAATCCCCTAAGGAATACAAAATTAATGAAAGTATTTTATACAAACAAATAGTATATATATGGAGATGTTTGAATACTATTTATTTAGGACAATTAAGTATAGTTTGGGGTAAAGAATGAAATTATACGTTGTTAAACTTAATGTTGTATACAGATGTATACTTGTAGGAGTTTTTGCGCTTATTATATGTACTTGTATATTTATATCAAGAGAGACAGTTGCTGAGGTATTTGAACAAAAACGTGATCTGCCTATATACTCTGTAGAGTGTAATCAAAAGAAGGCTTCCATTACATTTGACTGCGCCTGGGAGGCCGATGACATCCCTGATATTATAAATACACTTAAACAAAACAATGTTAAGGCAACTTTCTTTTTAGTGGGTTACTGGGCAGAGAAACATCCAGATGCAGTTAAGTTGATATCGGACAATGGGCATGATATTGCAAATCATTCTTATGCACATTTGCGAATGGGATCAATTGACAGCAGCAGAATACGAACGGAAATCCAGAAATGTGACGAAGTATTGGAAAAGATTACTGGAAAGAAACCCGTTCTTTTCAGAGCACCTTATGGTGATTATAACAATAACGTTGTGAGGATAGCAAGAGAGCTAAATGAATATACCATTCAGTGGGATGTCGATTCTCTTGACTGGAAGATAGGTATAACTCCGGAGCAGATTCAAGGCAGAGTGCTAAAAAAAGTAAATAATGGTTCTATAATTCTATTTCACAATGATACCTCCCATACAGCCAAACTTCTACCATCAATAATTTCAGCATTACACGATAAAGGTTTTAAGCTAGTTCCTGTGTCTGAATTAATTATGAAAGAAAATTATCAAATTAATGTTGAAGGTCGACAGATAAAAAAAGAATAAATATTTAAGGTGATTCCTAAAATATAACTGGTCAATGGGTGTTTTAAAAAAGCTGATTTTATTGGGTTGGAACTATATATATTAACTAATGGATTTTTTTGAAACACCTTATAACAGAAAAAATTATATTTTTTTATTTTAGGCAAAATCAAATAAATAGCTGATCAATTGGAGTTTTAAAAAATTCGATGCCATTTTTTGTATAGCAAAATAATGTTCCTATGATTGGAAGATTATAAGCTTCCATAATAGGATTTGCAACTATATTATTGAATATGTATTTTTTTTGAAACTCCCTTACATAAAAAATCAAAAAAGAGTAAATTATAAAACTACAATTATCACACGAAATGGGGTTAAACAAGTGCTAATAGCTGGTATTATTAGTAAAAGTAACAAGGAAAGCACAGCAGATCTCATTAATTCAATTTTTTCAGCCTCAAAAAAGAGGCTTAGTATTGTTGACTCAAAGAGTCTTATGAACCTCGATATTAAGAGGTTTAAAGCATATTTATCTGAACTTCTAAAAAATAATACAGACATTTTAATTCTTAAGGTGAACATTTTCGATCTTGAAAAGGAAATTTTCGATTATTTAAAATTTGATATAATTATTTTTACTGATAAAGCCGATGATTTTAAGGAGAACATTTCTGACGAGTATAAAAAATTAATGAGAAAGGTATTTTATCTTTTAGATGAAAAAGGCGTTGCAATAGTCAATGCCGATGACAATGAACTAACAAACTTTCTAAACGGAATAAAGCACTGTATCATAACCTATGGATTTAATCTTAAGGCTAGTATAACAACTTCAAGTGTGGGTGATTTAGTAGCTAAAAGTGATATTATGTGCTGTCTTCAGAGAACTGTCTTTGCTAGAAATGGAATTATAATCGAACCTCAGGAGTTTAAAATTAAGACTCAACATGAAACGTATGATCCTTACAATGTTTTGGCAGCTGCTACATTTGCATTGGTTAATGGTGTGGACTTAAATTTACTGAATAATTAGGAACAAGTAAAAAATAAGTTCCTATTTTGGATAACAAAAAACTTGATATTATTAGACAAATTTACAATTCAAACCAATAATGGAACTTAAAAGCTTCAGATATTGAAAAATTATTTTGTCAAACAAAAAGTGTAAATAAGATTTTTGAGACCGTAATTGTAAAGTTTTTTTGGAATAACGTTATATTATCTAAAAAAAATGATTTCAGGGATTTGCAAGTTGAAAAATGTGTAATATAATTAGAAATAAGGCAAAATTAAATAAAAACTTTGCAACTGGAGTTTCAAAGAATCTGATTTTGTTGGGTTAGAACTATAAATTCTGATTAATGAATTTTTTTGAAGTACTTAAGGTGATTCCAAAAAAACTGGTGACTTGCGATTTCAAAGGATTTGATGGGATTTGTGACTTGGATATAGTATAGGTTGTTTTTGAAATTGCCTAAATCTTAGATGATATAAAATAGTGCATTTTATATAAAGTTATTCTAAAATCTACTCGTTGCGAATAACATTACATTAGATAAATATTTAATGTACGCAAGCCTAAGAGAGGAGTGTGGGGGGCGGATGGTCGGAAACATCATTGAAAACAACGTAGTGACCATTTCCGGTAAGATAGCAACTGAAGCAGAATTTAGCCATGAGGTGTACGGTGAGGGTTTTTACTCCTTTTCGCTCGAAGTGCCTAGACTAAGTGATAGTTATGATTCAATATGTGTAACTGTTTCAGAGCGTTTGATTTCTAAAGAGTGTTTGGAGATTGGTAAATTTGTTGAGGTTGAAGGTCAATTTCGGTCATATAACAATTTCAACAGCAATGTTGAGGGAAGTAAACTTGTTTTGACTGTATTTGCCAGGGAAATCAATTTTCTTGAGGATGAAAGAAAATTGAAAAATCCAAATCGGATATATCTTAACGGCTTTATCTGTAAAAAGCCTATATATCGAACAACTCCTTTTGGAAGAGAAATAACAGATATATTGTTGGCGGTGAATAGACCTTACAATAAATCTGATTATATTCCATGTATATCATGGGGCAGGAATGCTAGATATTCATCAAACCTGGAAATCGGTGACAATATAAAAATATGGGGAAGAATTCAAAGTAGGGAGTATCAAAAGAAATTTGATAATGGTGAAGTGATGACCAGGGTGGCTTATGAGGTTTCGATTTCCAAAATGGAAATTTGCTCAGAAAGTCAAGACAAAAATGAAGATAATGACAATGAAAAGGTTTGAGATTAAAAGTGGTGATTTGTTATCATCACTTTTATTTTTTCACTTTTTAATAGGCAAGATCAAATAAATAACTGAGCAACTGAAGTTTCAAAAAACTTGATTTAAAGGGCGTTGTAAGTGCAATGATGAATATTATTTTCTTGAAACTCCCTTAACGAAGTGAAAGAAGGAAAAACGGAGGGAATGGAGGGTGTATTTAATCATCGTGGACCATATTATTCCAATAACTAAAGCTCCGAGGCTAAGAGAATGTATAACTTGCTACGGGTCGAATCAAAACTCGCTACTAAGAAGAAAAGTGATTCGACTAATCCTTCGCTTCGTTAACATTCTCTAAGCCTCTACGCAGATGTTATTTCCATAATATGTATCACGATTAAAATATGCACCCGGGAATGGAAGTTTCGTAGTTTTTAGTTCATTGATTTGATATAATAACAATGGACAATGAAAAATAAACTCCGTTACATATAAATACTTACAAAGGTGAGCTAAGGATGAAAAGGAAATTCATATTATTAATTACTGTTTTAGTGGCTATATTGACATCTTCATGCAACAAATTAGGAACTACACCCCCTGAGAATACAAGGGTTGTTCCCTATGAGAGTGAGGACTTTGCTATGGGCACTGTGGTTATGCAGAGAATTTATGATGACAATGGTAAGAAAATAAGTAAGCAAGTAATAGATAGAATAAGAAAAATTGAAGAGGGTATGACTATAAATAAGCTAGGGGGACAAATAAATAAATTAAATGAATTTGCTGGAATTGATTTTGTAGAGTTAGATAAAGATGATATATATATATTGGAGAAGGCAAAGGAGTATTCAGAAATAAGTAATGGAGCTTTTGACGTTACAGTAGGGCCTCTTGTTAAAAAATGGGGTGTGTTTTCGGATAATCCTTCTATACCATCAATGGACGAAATACATAGTTTATTAGGTATTGTTGGTTTTAAAGATATTAAAATTGACAAACCTAGCTCTAGGGCAAAACTTGATAAAAAAGGTCAAGTGGTTGATTTAGGTGGCATTGCAAAGGGATTTGCAGGAGATGAGGCAATAAAGATATATAAAAAGCATGGCGTTAAATCGGCTTTTATAAGTATTGGAGGTAATATTGTTTTGTTGGGAGGTAAACCTGATTCAACTTCATGGAAAGTAGGTGTAAGAGATCCTAGAGGACCTGAAGGATCTTATATAGCAGTTATAAATGCAAAGGACAAAGCTATAGTGAGTTCGGGAGATTATCAGCGTTATTTTGAAAAAGAAGGTGTAAGGTACCATCATATAATTGATCCAAGGACAGGTTATCCGGCCGATTCAGGACTTATAGGTACCACTGTGGTGTCAGAATTGTCAATTGATGCAGATGCTTTATCCACTGCAGCCTTTGTTTTAGGACTTGAAAGTGGTATGGATTTAATAGAAAAAATAGAGGGTGTTGAAGCTGTTTTTATAACTGACAAGAAAAAGGTTTATATAACTGAAGGACTTAGTGATCAAATTCAATTTGAGGATGAGAATGAGTATGAATATATTGAAAAAAGGTGATGGCATACTTTTAGTTATTGTTACAATAACTATTATTATTTCTTTTACAGCTGTATCAATATATAAAAGAAATGGGAGTGAAGGTTCTAAAATTGCAGTTATAAAGACAAAAAACAAAGAGGTAAAAAGAATTGATTTAAGTTCAGTTACTAAACCTCAGAAAATTCAAATTTCAGATGAATATAATCAGGTAATACTTGTTGAAAACGATAGAATTAGGTTTTTAGAATCCGATTGCTCCGAAAAAATATGTGTTAATACAGGTTGGTTATCACAAAAAGGTGATGTGGCAGTATGTATTCCAAATAGTACAATGATTAAAATAGAAGGGCAATCTGAAAAGGTAGATGTTATTACCCATTAAGAGGGATTATGTGCTTATTGAAGAATATATATACTAAAAGAAATATTATTATATAAAAGGCAAAAAATTTATTGCATTATATTTTTTACTTTTATAGTCAGATGTATATTATTTCTCGAAAATAGAAATTAATTAATGTAAGGTGTTTCAAAAAAATTCATTAGTCAATATATATAGATCCAACCCAATAAAATCAGCTTTTTTGAAACACCCATTGACCAGTTGTATTTTAGGAATCACCTAAAATGTTTTTCGAGAAAAATATAGTCAGGAAGACGGTAGTGAGTGGTGAATAATACAAAACATATTATTATATTAAGTTTAATGGTTTCTCAAGCTTTGGTTTTATCAGTGATTGAATCATGGATTCCTTTGCCAGTACCTATTCCCGGGGTAAAGCTCGGATTGGCAAATATAATTACTCTTACGGTAATAGTGTTTTATGGATTTAAGGATGCTATGTCAGTGGTGTTAATCAGGTGTATATTATCTTCAATGTTTGGAGGAGGTATCACAGGTTTTATTTTCAGTATGACAGGAGGATTATTGAGTACAATTGTAATGTACTTCATATATAGAAAGGGTTCAAAGGTATTTAGTTTAATTGGAATAAGTATAGCGGGATCAATTACGCATAATTTAGCTCAAATAGTTATTGCAAGCTTTATAATGAAAGATACAGCAATTTATACAATTCTTCCGGTACTTCTTATATCAGGGGTTGTTATGGGGCTTTTTGTAGGGTTGTGTAGCAGCTTTTTGGAAAAAGCATTAAGAAATATGAAAATGTTTACTTAAGGTAATGAAAAAATAATGTCTTTTTCTCATATTGTGAGAAGGCCATAAAATCAAATTTTTTCATTAGGCGGTTTCAAAAAATAACATATACATTATTTAGGTCACAAAACCCATCAATCTAAATTTTTTGAAACCGCAGTTGAAAAGTTGTTTTTTTGGAATCAACTTATCCAAAGTTGGAACCTTATATTTTAGTTATCTCTTATGGATAAAGAAATAATACAAATAAGGTGATTTCCAAAAAACTTTGCAACTGAGGTAAAAACATATTATAAAAGTAAAAAAGATTATTATATTATACCTTTTGGCTTTTATATATTTTCATATTTTGAAGATATTTCTGCATATTAGGAAAGTATAAAAAAGGAGGAGTGATATTTATGATTAAGGTGATTTGTGGTAAAAAAGGAGTAGGTAAGACAAGAAATTTAGTAGAGGCAACAAATAATATGTCTGAAGAGAGTTCGGGAGATGTGGTGTTTATCGACAAAACAAGTAAATCAATGTATGATTTAAGACACAAGGTTAGATTTATCAACTTATCAGAATTTCCAGTCACAATTGACAGAGCGTGTTCTTTTCTAGGTTTTTTATGCGGAATGATTTCAGAAGATTATGATATAAAAGGCGTTTTTGTTGATGATCTTTTGAAAATTGTAGATGATGAAATAGAGAATTTACAAAGCTTCTTTGAAGACATTGATAGAATTGTAAGTAAGTTTAATATTGATTTTTATTTTTCAATTGAAGGTGATACAGAATCTATTCCTGAGTTTATTAAGAAGTATTGTTAAGACAAAATATTTTATAAAATATATCCACGTGTGAAATAGGATTGCTGGAACAAAGCTTCATTGGCTCAAGAGATATACTTCCAAATGAAAAATCCGGCTTTTAAAGGAATGCCCTAGCTAATAGAAGGATTTTTCATTGATTTTGAAGCTTTGTGTAAGTAACCTATTTCACAGCTCGAAATATATTGCATGTTAAGTTTTTAAGGTAAAGTGGAATAGTCTTTTTATAAGACTATTCCACTTGTGTTTTTTGAAGCTTCAGTTGTTGATTATTATCAAAATATATTTGATTAGTATTATTATTAATTGATATAATGTAAAAATGGTTTGGTCTCGTAAAGAAGGCAAAATTGAGTGTACAAATTGAAGGGATAAATTAATGGATAATATTGCAAAAGTGGTAATAAGCAATTCTACAAGGCAGTTTGATAAGATATATGACTATAAAATATCTGAAAAGCATTTAGACAAAGTGGCTATAGGCATGCGTGTTATCGTGCCTTTTGGCAAATCAAATAGACTTAGAGAAGGCTATGTTATAGATCTTTTGGCTGAAAGTGACTTTAAGCAGCTAAAGGAAATTAGTGAAATTGTAGACGAAATGTCAGTTTTTGATTCAAATATCATAAAGCTTGCACATTGGATGAGACATAGATATATAAGTACTTATTCTGATGTGTTTAAATGTCTGCTTCCTCCTGGGATAGGTTTGGTGAATTCAAAAACAGTAAAGCTTCTGAATTTTGATGAATCTTTGAAGGGCAACTATATCAAAATTCTTCAAAAGCTAAAGGATTTTGAAGGTGTAATGGAATATGACCATTTAAAGATGGAGACAAACATTAAAGCTTTGACAAAGTATTTAAACAAACTAGAAGAACTTAATCTAATATCTGTATGTGAGGAGTTTGGGACAAAGGTCAGAGGCAAATATGTTAAAGTGGCATATCTTATAAAACCTTCACAGGAAGTACAAGAAGATATTGAGGGCAATCGATTAAGAAGTATCAAACATGTCCGGGTACTTGAAATGCTTTTGGAAAATGAGTGTATATCAGTAACTGATTTAGCAAAGTTTGCAGGTGTTTCAAAAAGTGTGTTAAATACTCTTAATAAATATGGATATATTGACTTTAAAAATATTGAAGTGACAAGAGATCCATATGAGATGCGTAAGTTTGAAAAAACAAGTCCTTTAGAACCGACAGAAGAACAACGTTATATTATAGATAAAGTAAGAGAGATGTTAGATGCAAATGTTTTTAACGAAGTATTGATACATGGTATTACTGGCAGCGGGAAAACTGAAGTTTATCTTCAGCTTATTGATAACTGCATAAAAAAAGAAAAACAGGCGATTGTTCTTGTGCCTGAAATTTCTTTGACTCCGCAGATGGTTGAAAGGTTTAAAGGAAGATTTGGGGAACATGTAGCTATACTTCACAGTAGACTATCCTTAGGTGAGAGATATGATCAGTGGAGACTTATCAAACGAGGAGAAATAAAAGTTGCTATAGGGGCAAGATCAGCAGTTTTTGCGCCGTTTGATAATCTTGGTATGATAGTTGTAGATGAGGAACACGAAAATTCTTATAAGTCAGAAATTTCTCCTAAATACCATGCTGTTGAGGTTGCAAGAAAACGTTGTAAAATTGAAAATGCTGTTTTGATGTGTGGTTCTGCCACACCATCCATTGAGAATTTTCATAGGGCAGAAATCGGCGAGGTTTTTAAGTTTAAAATGGTAAATCGCGCTAATAAATTAGATCTTCCTGAGGTGCAAGTAGTTGATATGAGAAGGGAACTTGAAGCCGGTAACAGATCAATATTTAGCAGGGAATTGTATTATGAAATGCAGAAAAATATAGATAGAAAAGAGCAAACAATTATCTTTTTGAATAGGCGTGGATATTCTTCTTTTGTTTTGTGCCGTAATTGTGGATATGTTTTGAAATGTCCTAAGTGCGATGTATCAATGACTTATCATTCCTACGATGAAAGGTTAATATGTCATTACTGTGGGTATACGGTTAAAAAAGTAAGTTGTTGCCCGAAATGTAAAAGCACTCATATAAGAGGGTTTGGAGTGGGGACTCAAAAGATTGAAGATGAAGTCAAAAAACATTTTTTGGATGGTTCAGTAATAAGGATGGATATGGATACGACGACCTATAAGAATTCTCATGAAGATATTTTGAGAAACTTCCGAGAGAATAATATTAATATATTGGTGGGTACTCAAATGATAGCAAAAGGACATGATTTTCCTAATGTTACCCTTGTAGGTGTACTTGCTGCAGACAGTATTTTAAATACGGGGGATTACAGAGCTACTGAAAGGACTTTTCAACTTATAACTCAGGTTGCAGGAAGAGCAGGGAGGGGAACAATTTCGGGAAGAGTAATTATACAGACTTATAATGTTGAAAATTACAGTATTGAGTGTGCTTGTGCCCAAGATTATGAAGGCTTTTTTGAAAAGGAGCTTATGGTGAGAAAAAAACTTTCTTATCCGCCTTTTACAAACATTGGCTCAATTCTATTAAGTGGAATTAATGACCGTATGGTGTACAATAAAGCTGTCAGTATTAAGAAATATGTTGATAGATATTTTGATTGTGATACTGATATTGATATACTAGGTCCTTCTAGGTCTTTGGTATCGAAAATAAAGAACAAATACAGGTGGAGAATAATTATAAAGTATAAAGATATGGAGAGACTTATAGATGTATTAACTAAAGTTTTGGACAATTTTTATGAAAAGCAGGACAAAAATGGGATAACTATAAGTGTGGATATAAATCCTATAAATATGTTATAATACTTTTTGATATGTATTTTTTATGAAGAAACAAATTGTGTTTTGGAAAGATCAAATAAAAATTTGCAACGGGTGCAGTTTTTGATTTTGCAATTTATTATTCCAAGAACTAAAGCTCCGAGGCTAAGAGAATGTATAACTCGCTACGGGTCGAATCAAAACTCGCTTTGCTCAAACAAAGATTCGACTAATCCTTCGCTTCGTTAACATTCTCTAAGCCTCTACGCAATGTTCTTTCCATAATATGTTGCAAAAAGGTTAGTTACATCCCTTTGCAACTGGAGTTTCAAAAATTCGATTGACACTTTTGAAACTCCCTTATTAAAAAATGATGTGGGGGAACTAAAATGGCTTTGAGGAATATTAGAATTGATGGAGATGAAGTTTTAAGCAAGGTATGTAGACCAGTTGATAATATAGATGATAGAATACTGACATTGCTTAATGACATGGCTGAAACAATGTACAATGAAAAGGGCGTTGGTTTGGCTGCTCCTCAAATAGGTGTATTGAGAAGAATTGTTGTAATTGATGTGGGCGAGGGATTAATAGAACTTATTAATCCTAAAATTGTTAAGACAGAGGGAGAAATTGTTGCAACAGAAGCATGTCTTAGTGTACCTGATTATGTCGGGGATGTAGCAAGACCAAAAAAAGTATGGGTGGAAGCATTAAATCGTAATGGGGAAAAAATAAATTTAGAAGGTGAAGATCTTTTGGCAAGAGCTTTTTGTCATGAGATTGACCATTTAGATGGGATTTTATTTACGAGCAAAGCAAATAATATAACCAGTGTGGATGATTTGAGCGATTAGAGGTGATTTAGTTGAGAATTGTATTTATGGGTACCCCTGAATTTGCGGTGCCGTCTTTAGATATGCTGATAAAAGAAGGGCATGATGTTGTTGCTGTAGTAACTCAACCTGATAAACCTAAAGGTAGAGGTAATAAAATGTGCTGTCCACCGATAAAAGAATATGCAATAGAGCACAAAATAGATGTATTGCAGCCAACGAAGGTTAAAACTTCTGAGTTTACTGAAAAAATAAAAGAAATAAATCCGGATTTGCTTGTTACAGCAGCATATGGAAAAATACTTCCTAAGTCTGTTCTGGATATTCCTAAATACGGATGTATTAATGTGCATGGCTCTTTGCTTCCTAAATATAGAGGCGCTGCGCCTATACAATGGTCTATAATAAACGGAGAAAAAGTGACAGGTATAACTACTATGTATACTGATGTAGGAATGGATACGGGAGATATGCTGATAAAAGGTGAGATTGAAATAAATGAGGATATGACAGCAGGAGAGCTGCATGACAAACTGTCTGTCTTAGGTGCACAAGTATTAAAAGAAACTCTTAAAGAGCTTCAAGAAGGAAGATTAGAGAGAATAGCGCAGTGCGATTCGGATGCTACATATGCTTCTATGATGACAAAGGAAACTGGGTGTATAGACTGGACAAAATCATCAAAGGAAATTCATAATCTGGTAAGGGGAACAAACCCTTGGCCGGGGGCATATACATTCTATTGTGGTAAAAAAATGAAAATATGGACGACTTGCGTTTTATGTGAAGATAAGCATAATATAAATGCTGGTACTATCTGTAAAGTGGGAAGGGAAGGTATTGTTGTTGCTTGCGGTACAGGTAAGGTTAATATAAAAGAAGTACAGTTTGACTCCTGTAGAAGGATGTGTATTGAGCAGTATTTATGCGGGCACAAATTGGATGAAGGTGAAGTTCTTGGATAAGGGGTTAAAAAAGTTTCTATCAGTATCGGGCATACTCTTAGTTGGCTTGATTATACTATTGCTGGTATTTGGTTTGATTTACCGCTATTCCACAATACATATTTATAACTTCATATTAATTCTTTTAATTATAATGACTTTATTAATTATATTGTTTTATATTAGCTCGATTTTAGGCATCATATATATATATAAACATAAGAGGGGAAGTAAAATAATTAAAAGTATTTCGGGGTCAGGGATAAAGACGTTGCTTCCTATTTCAATGATTTTTGCCGATGTTTTCAACGTAAAAAAAGATTTTATACGTAAGTTTTACGTTGACTTTAATAATATACTGGTAAATACACAAAGTAGCAAATATCGGCCTGAAAATGTTCTTGTTTTGATTCCGCATTGTTTGCAGTATTCTGAATGTAAGTTTAAAATTACAAACAATACAGATAACTGTAAAAGATGTGGAAGATGTACTATTGGGGATATTCTTGAAGTAGCTAAAGATAAAGGAGTTGAGGTCAAAATAGTGACAGGAGGAACAGCGGCAAGGAATATAGTTAAATCACTAAGACCAAGATTAATATTTGCTGTTGCCTGCGAAAGAGACCTTACAAGTGGAATAGTGGATGTGGGAAAAATTCCTGTCATAGGTTTGATAAATGAAAGGCCAAATGGACCCTGCTATAACACAACAATAAATATAGATACTTTTAAAAAGAGATTAGATGATGTTCTCAAAATATAAGAATTCTTGAATATACAGGTTTATTAAATTATAATGAAATAAATCCTTTAAAGATGGTTTTAAGATCAGCAGCTATGACTTATGTAGCTTCGGCGGCAGTTGCTTTAGCAAATTTATTGCGTCTTATATTATTAGCGAATAGCAGAAGAGATGATTAATATTATGAAACTTGATTTAGTTAGAGAAAATGCTTTAAAAATATTATATGAAATTAATAAGTCGGGAGCATATTCTAATATTGCTATCAACAAAAAACTTGCAGATAGCAATTTGAGTACTCTTGATAGAGCTTTTATTACGGAGTTGGTATATGGTTCTTTGAAGTGGAAACTTACAATTGACTATATAATAAAAAGGTTTTCTTCAGTTAGAATCAAAAAGCTATCCCCATGGATACTCAATATCCTAAGGTTAGGGGTTTATCAACTGATTTATATGGATAAAATTCCACAATCGGCTGCCTGCAATGAGAGTGTTAAGCTTGCTAAAAGGTATGGACATTCTGCCAGCAGCAGGTATGTTAATGCTGTACTTAGAAATATTGCAAGGTCAAGAGATAAAATTGATTATCCTAATAAAAACAAAGATTATAGCTTATATCTTTCAGTAAAATACTCCCATCCTGAGTGGATGGTAAAAAGCTGGCTTAATCTTTTTGGAGAGAGTTTTACTGAGGAACTTGTAAAGAGTAATAATGAACAGGCTCCCCTTACCATTAGGGTAAATACCCTAAAGACCAACAAAGAAGAGCTTAGATGTGAGCTAAACAAAGAAGGTTTTTCAACAAAAAATACAAAATATATTGAAAATGCTTTGATAATAGATAATCCATCTTCTATAATAAAGATGGAAACGTTTAAAAATGGCCTCTTTCAGGTACAAGATGAAAGTTCCATGTTGGTTGCTAAGGTTTTAGACCCAAAACCAGGAGAGTTTGTAATTGATGTATGCAGTGCACCTGGTGGAAAAGCAACTCATATTGGGCAACTTATGCAAAATAGAGGTCAGATTATAGCAAGGGATATTCACGACCACAAAATAAAATTGATAAAGGATGCTGCATTAAGACTTGGAATTGATATAATAAGGGCAGAGGTTTTTGATGCTTCTAGAGAAGATTTGAAATTGGCCCAAAAAGCGGATTGTGTTCTGGTTGATGCTCCTTGTACAGGGTTTGGAATTATAAGGAGAAAGCCGGATATAAAGTGGACAAGAAATGCAGAAGATTTAGATGAAATAATAAAAATTCAGGAAAAAATACTAAAGGCATCATCTAGTTATGTTAAACCCGGAGGTGTTTTAGTATATAGCACATGCACGATAGAACCTAAGGAAAACGAGGAAATGGTAAAGAGTTTTTTAAAGGACAATAGGGAGTTTGAATTAGAAGATATTTCGTCACTTATTCCTGAGGGTTTAAAAAAAGATACTGCAAAAGAAGGGTATATCCAGTTGTACACTAATGTAGATGGTATAGATGGATTTTTTATTTCAAAAATGAGAAAAAGGAGTTAAACTTATGGAAGAAAGGGTTGATCTTCTTAATCTTACAATAGAAGAATTAGAGGACTTTTTCATAAAGATGGGTCAGCAGAAGTTTAGGGCAAAACAGGTTTTTCAGTGGATAAACAAGGGCGTTAAAGATATTGACAAAATGACGAACCTTTCAAAAGATATAAAGGAAAGGCTGAAGACTTCGGCATACATAAATAAACTCGAAATCATTAAAAAATTTGTATCAAAAATTGATGGAACAGTTAAATATTTATTTAAGCTTACAGATGGAAACATAGTCGAAAGCGTATTGATGAAATATGAACATGGATTATCGGTTTGCATATCTTCACAGGTAGGTTGCAAGATGGGGTGTAAATTTTGTGCTTCAACTGGGGTAGGATTTATAAGGAATTTGACATCCTCTGAAATGTTAGATCAAGTGCTAACCATTCAAAATGATGCTGGTAGCAGAGTGGGGAATATTGTTGTTATGGGAATAGGTGAACCTTTTGATAATTATGATAATCTTATTAAATTTATTCGTATTATAAATCACAAGGAAGGTATGAACATTGGAGCTAGACATATTTCGGTTTCAACCTGTGGACTTGTTCCTGAAATCTTGAAGCTGTGTAAAGAAAATCTTCCAATTACTTTATCTATATCGCTACATGCTTCTAATGACGAGGAAAGAGAAAAAATTATGCCTGTAAATAAAAGGTATTCTATTGACAAATTAATTGGAGCATGTAAGATATATACAGAGACTACAAAAAGGCGAATAACTTTTGAATATGCATTAATAGATGGTGTAAATGATACGGTAGAATGTGCTCAAAGGCTTTTAAAACTATTGAAGGGTATGTTGTGTCATGTGAATTTGATACCTGTAAATAGCGTTGAAAACACCGGGTTTAGAAAAAGCAGTAAGAAAAATATTTTTAGGTTCAAAGATATGCTTGAAAAACGTGGTATTGAAACAACAGTAAGACGTGAACTAGGTGCTGATATTGATGCTGCCTGTGGACAGCTTCGTAGAAGCCTTATTGAACGTGATGAAGAATAAGGGGATTTTAAAAAAATAACTGATCAACTGGAGTTCCAAAAAATTAGATTACATTTTTTGAAAAGCAAAATAATGTTCCTATGTATGGAAGCTTAAAAGCTTGCATACTGGGCTTTGTACTAGAAATACTGAATATATATTTTTTTGAAACGCCCTAAATGAAGTAATATTAACCAGTAACTTAGCTATTAAACTATAAAACATTTTACAAGTATTCTGGGGAGTGGTATAGTGAGATTTGGAGCTGAAAGCGATAGAGGTAGAGTACGGGAAATTAATGAAGATAGTTATAAGGTTATTTCAGGAAGAGATGACATACCTGATACCTTTATTGTTGCAGATGGAATGGGAGGGCATAACTCCGGTGAATTAGCAAGCCGTATGGCAGTGGACTTATCCGAGGAATATTTACTCAATTTTTTAAAGCCTGATGCGGATAAAGAGGGTGTACTGTCCTTTATTTGCGATATGATGACTGAAGTTAATAAGAGTATTTTTTCTAAAGCTAGAGAGTCTGAAGAGAATTTTGGTATGGGAACTACTTTTGTAATTGGTATATTTTTAAATGGAAAATTGTTTATAGGACATGTAGGAGACAGTAGAGCATACCTTATAAGAGGTGGTTTGCTACAGAAGATAACTACTGACCACTCATATATCGAAGAGCTCATAAAAAACGGTTCATTAACTAGAGAGGAAGCACATAATCATCCCAAAAAGAACATAATTACAAGAGCTTTAGGATGCGAAGAAAATGTTGAGATAGATACATATTGTGTTGATGTTAATGGGGATGACATATTTGTTTTGTGTACAGATGGATTAACCAATATGATGAATGAAAATGAGATTTTGGCTATTATAAATGATAATGATGCGCCTCAGTACTCCTGTAGTGAGTTGGTTAGAATTGCAAATGAAAGAGGCGGAGAGGATAACATAACTGTTATAATTGTAAAAAATTCTTAAGTATTATTGGAAAGTTTCAAAAATTTTTGACTTTTATATAAAACATTAAATTTTAGTGAGAACATTGGTGTATAGGGACAGAATTTATCGACTTAGGTTTAATATACAGATTGGTAATGTTAAAGAGTATTGATTGCATATACATATCTTTATAGGATATTTTATGCTTGTATTATATTTTTCTCGAAAAACATTTTACATTATTTAATCTTTATTTTCGAGAAAGAATATACATCTGACTATAAAAGTAAAAAAGATATAATGTAATAAACTTTTTGACTTTTATATAATTATGAAAATATTGTAAGGTGGGTTTTGAAATTTTGGTAAATGTTATAATGAAATGCCGGAAGAAGAGGTGTAGCTATGGAAGGTCGCATACTTGGTGGAAGGTATGAGTTAATTGAGAAAATTGGTGGGGGCGGAATGGCCCTTGTATATAAGGCAAAGTGTAAGTTGTTGAATAGATTTGTTGCAGTTAAATTACTGAGACCGGAATTTACAGCAGATGAAGAATTTGTCAAACGTTTCAGAATTGAGGCTCAAGCAGCAGCTAGTCTTTCACACCCTAATATTGTATCTATATACGATGTAGGGAAAGAAGATGATATGCATTATATTGTAATGGAGTATGTAAATGGAATAACATTAAAAGACTATCTAATTCAAAACTCTGTGTTGGATTGGAAGGAAGCAGTGAATATTGTTATTCAAATATGTTCAGCTATAGAACATGCACATGAGAATCATATTGTCCATAGGGATATAAAACCGCATAATATACTGCTAACAAAGGATGGAGTTGCAAAGGTTACAGATTTTGGAATTGCAAGAGCTGTTACATCTTCAACTATAACTGTTGTTGGAAGTACTATTGGTTCTGTTCACTATTTTTCACCAGAACAAGCACGTGGTGGTTTTTCTGATGAAAAATCTGATCTTTACTCATTAGGTATAGTGTTATATGAATTGGTTACAGGTAAACTTCCATTTAATGGAGAGTCGCCGGTGGCAATTGCTTTAAAACATATACAGGATATTGCAGAGGAGCCTTTGAGTGTGAAAGAGGATTTGCCTCAAGGTGTAAATGACATAATTATGCTTGCAATTGAAAAAGACCAAAAAAATAGATATCAATCAGCTACAGAGATGTTAGAGCACTTATATCAGGTTTTAAAAAATCCTAATATGGAATTGGCTCTAGATGATGGTGAGAATATCTATGACAGTCCTACGGTTAGGATGCCCTCTATAGGAGAAAAAAAGAACTTAGGGGAAAAGGATTTTCAAAAAACGGGTGGTAATAAGATGAAAAAGAAAAAAAAGGAAAAGACTACTACAATATTGGCTATAGCTACATCAATAATAGTTATAGGACTTATAGTTTTTTTGGTAGGAAAAATTATTTGGCCGGCTTTAGCTCCACCAGATGAATATTTAGTACAGGATTATACTGGTTTGGACTATGATAAGGTCAAGCAAGAGTTACAAAGTAATAAGATAGCCGTTGAGCAAAAAAGAGAAAACGATGATAAGGTTCCTGAGGATATAATAATATCCCAAGATACACCTGAAGGTACAAAACTTAAGCGGGGAGGATATAGTAAAGTGGTTCTTACTGTAAGTGATGGCCCTGTTTATATTAAAATTCCTGATTTTTACAATTATGATTATAGAACAGTAGAAAGAAGAATTAAATCTCTAGACCTTTATCCAAAAGTGGTTGAAGAGTATAGTGATATTGCTGTTGGGCGGGTAATAAGGACTGTACCAAGAGAGGGTGAAGAAGTAAGACTTGGGGAAACTGTAAGAATATACAAAAGTATTGGCCCAGAAATCATTAAGACAACGGTTCCAGATTTAATTGGAAAGACAAAAATGGAGGCTCTAAACCTTTTAGCTGAGAGAAATTTGGCAATTGGAAATATCTATCCTGAAGATACTGAGAATACTATAGATAAGATAGTAGATCAGAAACCTAAAGCAGGAGAAACACTTGTTGAGGGTGAGCCTGTAGATATTTATCTAGAAGAGGTTGGATTAAATGAACATAATGAGAAGATTATAGCAAGACAATTGGCTTTGTCAGATTCAGATTCATATGCAGAGTTTATAAGTGTAGTGGTAAATATAACTAAATCTACTACAAATGAAGAGCAGCAGCTTTACAGTGAAGTTAAGAGAAAAACCGACTTTCCATTGACATTATCTATTCCTATACCTAAAGATGGAAGTACGAAAGTTAGTGTTTTCTTAAACAGTGCTTTTTATACTGAGTTTACAGAGCAATATTCTCAGGACTAATTGAGTTTTTAAAGATTAAAGGTAATTCAAATAAGGTGATTCCAAAAAAATAACTGGTCAATTGCGGTTTCAAAAAAACTAGATTTACATTTTTTGCATTGCAAAATAATGCTCTTCTGTTTGGAAGCTTTAGTCTTCCATAAAGGGCTTTATGACATGAATACTGTATAGGTTATTTTTTGAAACTCCCTAAGGGATAATGAAAAAATGCAAAAAAAATTTTTTTCATTATTCAAAATAGTACTTTTCATGTTGCCAAACATTAGTTTTAAAAAGGTCTAGAGGAGGAAAAAAGATTGATAGAAGGTCTAATAATTAAAGGTATAGGAGGATTTTATTATGTAAAAACCGAGTCGGGAATATATGAGTGCAAAGCACGAGGTATATTCAGGAAAGACTCTTTTACGCCGTTGCCTGGTGATAACGTGTCTATTTCTGTTGCAAATGAGGAAGATAAAATTGGGAATATTGAAGTGATTTCTCCTCGCAAGTCGCAACTTATTAGACCGGCAGTTGCAAATATAAATCAGGTAGTAATTGTTATAGCGATAAAATCACCTCAACCAGATTTTATGTTATTGGACAAGCTTCTTATAACTTTAGAACAAAAGGGTATAGGTGCAATTATTTGCGTTAATAAGATCGATCTTGATCTAAAAAAGGACTATAGAAATATAGTTGAGTCCTATAAAAAATCTATGTACAACGTGATAGCCATCAGCTCTGTTACAGGGACAGGCTTTGACCAGTTAGAGCAGACATTACAGGGGAAAACTACTGTTTTTGCAGGACAATCGGGAGTGGGCAAATCCACCATTTTAAATAAAGTATTAGATTCCTATGTAATGAAGATAGGGAAGGTAAGTGAAAGAATTGAAAGAGGAAGGCATACTACTAGGCATGCAGAACTTATAGAGCTAAAATCAGGTGGATTTGTAGTAGACACTCCTGGCTTTAGCTCCTTTGAGTTGTCAGGTATTGAAGCTAATGAACTTCAAAATTTTTATCCCGAGTTTCATGAATATTTTGGGAAGTGCAAATTTACTGGATGTATGCATATAAGTGAGCCTGCTTGTGAAGTTAAAGCTGCTCTTGAAAAAGGGCTTTTAGACATAGGAAGACATGAGCGATATATACAGTTTTGTGATTTTCTAAAGGAAAAACAGAAAAAAAAGTACCATTAGAATTTTGAGAGGAAGTGTTAGAGATTGGTTAAAATTGCACCATCCATATTAGCGGCGGATTTTGCGAAATTGGGTGATGAAATAGTTAGAATAGATAAGGCAGGTGCGGATTTAGTACACATTGATGTTATGGATGGACACTTTGTTCCTAATATAACAATTGGTCCACCAATTATAAAAGCTTTGAGAAAAGTAACAAAATTACCTTTTGATGTACACTTAATGATAGAAGATGCTGATAAATACATTGATAGTTTTGTCGATGCCGGTGCGGATATTATTACCGTACATATCGAGGCATCACCTCATATTCATCAAACCTTACATAAAATAAAAAAACATGGAATTAAGGCAGCTGTATCTTTAAACCCTGCAACATCCATACATACAATTGAGTGGATTTTAGATGAAGTGGATATGGTACTTATTATGTCTGTTAATCCGGGTTTTGGAGGTCAGAAGTATATTGAAGCCACCACTTCGAAAATAAAGCAATTAAAAGGCATTTTAGAGAATAAAGGTTTAGATATTGACATAGAGGTAGATGGAGGAATAGATTTAAGTAATATAAATGAGATTACAAAGGCAGGGGCTAATGTAATTGTATCCGGGTCAACTGTATTCAATTCACATGATACTTCTAAAATAATAAAAGAACTACGTGAAAAGTCCTTTTAAGATTTAGGCAAAATCAAAAAAACTTTACAACTGGAGTTTCAAAAAAAGTTGATGCTATTTTTTGCATAGCAAATAATGTTTTAATGATTTGAAGCTTAAAAGCTTCCATGATGGGCTTTGTAACAGAAATAATGAATATGTATTTTGAAACTACCTTAGGCAATATAAAGTTAAAACATGATAACTCACTTAGACTATGATTGACTTTTTGAAATTGCAATGTGATTGTTGGGATATATGAAAGATATTTCTTTGTTTTATATTGGGTAATACCGAAAAGATAATTGTTCAATAGAAAGGTTTATTATGAAAGCATTAATTATATGTAGTGGTAGTGTAGAAGATTACTCTTATTATAAGAAATACTTTGAAGGGGCAAAAGCTGTAATATGTGTAGATGGAGGAGCTAAACACTTGAGGAAATTTGAGGTTGTTCCCGATGTGTTAATTGGAGACTTTGACTCAATTTCCTATGAAGATTTTGAATACTATAAGAGTATGAATGTAGAAATAAAGAAGTGCCCAACTAAAAAAGATATGACGGATACTGAGATAGCTGTCAATTATTCCATCGATAAGGGGTTCAAAGAAATTGTTATAATTGGAGGTATCGGTACTAGAATTGATCACTCATTAGCAAACATTCTACTTCTTAAACAGATGTTAGATAGAGGAATAAAAGGCACGATTGTAAATGAAAAAAATGAGATAACTTTAATTAGAGATAGAATCAAGGTAGACAAGGAAAAGGACTTTAACATAACTTTGCTTCCTTTGACAAATGTGGTAGAAGGAATAACTACAAAAGGTTTATGTTATAGATTAAATTGTGAGGATATTGAGATGGGATCAAGCAGAGGAGTTAGCAATGAATTTAAAGATGAGTCTGCTGAAGTTTCAATAAGAGATGGTATACTAATAGTTATAAAGTCAAAGGATTAAATTATAGAACTCCACCTTCAACGAGGTGGAGTTCCTCATTATAGAAGGTGGAGTAAAATTTTTATCTAAATAAAAGTCAAAAAGTTTATTACATTATATCTTTTTGACTTTTATAGTCAGATGTATATTCTTTCTCGAAAATAAAGATTAAATAATTTAAAATGTTTTTCGAGAAAAATATAAATCCCTATGTGAAGATTTAATTTAACGAAACGAGTTACTGTTTAACTAGATTATATTCTTTAGCTAAAGCTTCAAAGGCAGGCAAAGAATTTTTTATCGTATCTAGACTTACACAGTAGGATATTCTAAAATAGCCAGGACCACCAAAACCACTACCGGGTACTAATAGAAGGTTGTATTTAACAGCACTTTTAATGAAAGCTACATCATCTTCAATTGGAGCTTTTGGGAATAAGTAAAAGGCTCCTTCAGGTTTTATACAAGAAAATCCAAGGCTTATAAGTTTACTATATAAAATGTCACGTCTTTCTTTGTATATATTTACATCTACGGAAGCATCTAAGGATGCACCAATTAACTTTTGAAATAGAGCGGGTGCATTAACATAACCTAAGGTACGATTACAGAATGCGAGACAAGATATAACAAGATTTATATCTTGTATTTGTGGATTTGCAGCGATATATCCGATTCTTTCTCCTGGTAAAGATAATGATTTACTAAATGAATTTATTACAAATGAATTTTTATATAGTTTTAAAATATTAGGAAGCTCTACATTATCGTAGATCAATTTTGCGTAAGGCTCATCGGATAGAGCAAAAATAGTGGAATTATATTGTTCTTGCTTCTCTCTCAAGATATCAAAAAGTTTTGTTAGAGTTTCCTTACTGTATATATGACCGGAAGGATTATTAGGAGAGTTTATTATAATGGCTTTTGTTTTTTCTGTAATCTTGTTTTTTAGGACCTCAAGATTAGGATCGAAGCTTTCTTCTACTGTAGGTATCAACACTGTTTTGCCTCCATGATTTTCCACATAAAAATTGTATTCTGCAAAAAATGGAGCAAGTATTAAAACTTCTTCACCAGCATTTAAAATGGATTTAAGTACTACATTTAGTCCTCCTGCAGCACCACAAGTCATCATAATATGATTCGACGTTAATGAAAGATCGGTTTCATTGTTAATTTTATCTGCGATTTTTTGTCTTACATCTTGATATCCTGCGTTGTTCATATAACTATGCATACCAGGTTTACTGTCTGAAACTAAGCTTTTTAAAGCATCCAAAACTTCTTTTGGAGGTTCCGGGTCTGGATTGCCCAAAGTAAAATCAAAGACATTACTTTCTCCATGTATTTTTTTTAGTTTTTCCCCTTCTTCAAACATGGCCCTTATCCATGATGAGTTGGAAAGATTGTTCACAACTTTTTTTGATAACATATTAAAGTCACTCCTTATCTACTTTTTATATTTATATTTAAATTTTTTATTTTATTTTCATCCGGTGTTACAATAATAGTTTTATAATTCACATAAATAACCATACCTGGTTTTGCACCATTGGGTTTTTTAACATTTTTTACTTGGGTATAGTCCACTTCAACGTGCGAAGATAGCTTACCTTTACTGTGATACGCAGCTATTAATGCAGCTTCAACTAGGGTGGTTTCGGGGATTTCTCCCATTTGTTTTTTAACGATTACATGGGACCCAGGAATACTCTTTGTATGAAACCATATATCATTAGAAGATGCTGTTTTTAAAGTTAGAATATCATTTTGCACATTATTTCTTCCTACAAAAATATCATAACCATCAGATGATTTATATAAATAGGGTTGTAGTGCTTTATTATTTTTCTTGATTTTTGATTTTTTGCCTTCCTTCATATATCCTACATTAACAAGTTCCTGTCTTATTTCTTCTATTTCTTGTGTGTTAGTTGCCGAGTCAAGGTTTTGTATAACACTTTCAATATATTCAAGCTCCTTAAAAGCTTCTTCTAGTTGAGTACTTGTGTAATTAAAAGCACTTTTAGCTTTTGCGAATTTTTTATAATACCTTTGAGCGTTTTCCTGTGGCAGAAGGTTTTCGTCGATGGGTACATCTATATATTCACCGTTTTCACTATAATAATTAAGTAGAGATACTTTTTTTGAATTTTTTGGTATAGAGTGTATGTTTGCGGTGATAAGTTCTCCGTACAACTTGTATTTATCTCTGTCAGCAGCATCTCTTAAAGTATCTTGGTGTATAGAGATTTTTTTGCTGCATCGATCTAAATTGTTATTTAATACTTTTTTAAGAAAGCTCTTTTTTTGTATAAGTCTTTCAGCATTATCTTTTGAAGTATAAAACAAATCTAAGCTGCCACTGATAGAGGAGTTATACTCTAGTATAGGATACTGGGTTATTTCCAATGAATGAAAATCTAAAGGTTTTGTCTTTGTTTGATCACTCCATGCAATACAAGGTGAAAAGTCTGAAGAAGATATTTTAGATATAACGTTACTTAAAGATTTTTTTATTTTTTCAACTTCTTCATTGTTTAACTCTTCAAGAGGAGTTTTTCCGTCAATTTGAGCCTGGTAACATACTTCCTCGCAAACAAGCGGACTAAAACCTTTTATGTTTTTTAAAAGATATTTGGAAATACGAAGGTTGCCTTGATTATTGGTGTTTTCAAATAGACTGTCAACATCTAGAGTTTGCGGATTCTTTTTGTCCTGAGAAGGAGGAAGAATGTATGGTCTTGCGGGCATAACTTCCCTTATTCTGCTTTTATCGATGTCAATATGTTTGATAGAATCTATTATTATATCATTATCATTTAGAAGAATTATATTACTATGCTTTCCCATTATTTCGATAAGCAATTTTTTTTGTGTTATATCACCCATCTCATTCATTGCTTCAATGTGTAAAGAAATAATTCTTTCAAAATCATAGAATTCAACTTTTATTATTTTTCCTCCGGATATATGTTTTCTTAAAAGCATACAAAAGACAGGAGGGTTCAAAGGATTCTCCTTAGATATATTGGTCAAATGAATTCTAGGATAACTCGCATTAGCCGAGAGAATTATCTTACAATTTTGACCTTTAGCTCTTATATTAATTAAAATTTCGTCTTTTTCTGGCTGATATATTTTATCTATTCGGCCACCTATAAGGGTGTCGGATAGTTCAATTACTATGTTTTTTGTTACTATTCCATCAAAAGGCATATTCTGCACCTCATTTCTATACTAAAAATTATTTTGTAATACCTCTAAAAAGAGTGATTACAAAGAATATAAATCAAATATTATTTAGATTAGTATATCACTTCGTGAGTTTATTAACAAACAAAATAATGGATAGTGGGTGTGGTTTTTAATTTTGTAATATATTATTCCAAGAACTAAAGCTCCCAGGCTGGTCGTTTCGCTACGCTACACTGCTCGCCTATGCAACCTATGCTAAGAGAATGTAAAACTCGCTAAGGGCCGAATCAAAACTTGCTTCGCTCAAACAGTGATTCGACTAATCCTTCGCTTCGTTAACATTCTCTAAGCCTCTACGCAGATGTTCTTTTCATAATATGTTATAAAAAGGTTAATCACCCATGGATAGTGGATTAATATTTTTGAAGGTTATAATATTATGGTACATGGAGTGTTAGTTTCTGTTCTCAGGTATTTTCAAACACCTAGCGTTGGTTTGTTGCTAATAATTGAGATAAACTAGCCAATCTTTTTAAGAAAAGACATATTGCATTTTAATCTATTCTAGATGATTTAAAACTACTAAACATAGGCGGATGCAATAAAAAGATGCATCTGTCTGTATTTGTTCTTTGGGAGATAATCCAAAAGAATGTTTTAGCAACTTTTTTTATAGATGGGAAATTTGATCGTGAATTTGCTTCCGTGCATTTTTTTAGAGTCTACGTCAATCGTACCACCAAATTCATTTACTATTCCATAGGTTATTGAAAGTCCAATCCCTGTTCCTTTACCTACCTCTTTCGTTGTAAAGAAAGGATCAAATATTTTATTTAGTATTGAATTATCAATTCCAATGCCGCTGTCGGAAATTTCAATAAGTATATTTTTCTTAAAGGTGTATATTTTTATAATGATTTTTTTATCAAGAGTTTCAATCCAATCGAGGGTATTATCTTTTGTATTTTTACCTAGTTCTTCTAATTCATCTATAGCATCTCTAGCATTACCTATAAGATTTAGAAAAATCTGCTCAAGTTTATTATGATCTGCAAGTATCGCAGGTAGATTATCTTCAAGGTCAAGTTCAACGGTTATATTTCTTTTTATAAGCTGTTCGCCTATCAGTTTAAATACATCAAGCAAGGGTTTTTTTACATCAATTTCTTCTTTTGTGTTATCCGACTGTCTTGCGAAGGTTCTTAGGTGGCTGATTATTTTGTTTATTCTTTCTACTTGGTCTATTATAGAATTTAGTTTTTCAGAAAGCATTTCGTCGGTTAGCTTATTGCGATTTTTGGCAAGGATTAGGCCTTGCGTTATTAGGCTGATTCCTCCTAAGGGCTGATTGATTTCATGAGCTATACCGGTGGCCATTTCTCCAAGAGTTGCAAGTTTGCCCGATTGTATTAAAAGGGCATCTTTTTCCCTAAGTTGTGCAGTTCTTACTTTTACCATTTTCTCTAAATTGTCAGCATATTCGCGGATCTCTTCTACTAATCTTTTTCTCTGTATGCCAGTAGTTATTTCATTGGCTATTAGACTTAGAATTTGAGTTTCTTTTATTAGAAAGTCTTTATTAGGTTCTGATGTAACAACATGGAGGATACCAATTAAAGAATCATCAGATGTAAGAGGAATATGAATTATATAATTGTTATTTTCAAACAACTTGCTCTTATCAACAGAATTTGAGATTTCATGATTTTCCAGTAACTCAGAAGTTATGATAAACTGGGAATACGTTTCATAGCAACTTTTCATATTACTTTGTAGCTTTGTTTTATCAATACAATACAAACAGTCGTGTTTTGAATAATTATTGCACAATCCAACCTGTGAATTTAGGTTAAAACTATTGTTTAAATAATCAAAGATGCAGATAAATGCAATAGGTATTTCTAAAATTGTGCTAACAGTTGCGCAAATGGATTGGCACATTTCATTAATATTTTTTGGAGAGTTTACGATTTGGGTTATTTCAAGGAGCAAATTCCTAAACTTTTCTTCATATGTTGATTTTGCAATATCCCTGACAATAATTAAAAGGCCACAAAATTCGTCTTCCGAAATCCTAGGAGTAATTGATATTAATACCGGCTTGGTTTGACCGTCTTTGGTTTTGGCAGTCATCTTATAATCTGAGGTCTTTGCCTTGGAAGCATTTTCTACAAGAAAGATATAATCAATTTCGTCACCCATTTTTTTGTTTAGACTCAAAGGAATGTGCTTTCCAAGCATTTCTAAAGGAGAGTACCCATAAATAATCTGAGCACCTTTATTCCAAAGAACAATTTTATTATCCTTATCGGTGGCAATTATTCCATATTCGGAGGAACTTGTAACGACGCTTTCAAAAAAAGCTGCAGTACTCATCTGATCAGAGAAAATATGGTATTTCATCTATTTAACCTCAATTCCCAATAAAGTAATATCATCAAAAAAAGAATTATTTGAATAATCTCTAACTTCTTGTACAACATTTTCTAGCGTGCTTGAAAGTTTTGTATCTGTATTTTTCTTAAGGTGAGACAAAAGTCTATTCTCACCAAAAGATGGTTTTTCCTCGTCGGGTGTGGCTTCAACTAATCCGTCGGTAAAAAGCCAAATTCTATCATGTTGATACAGCTGATTTACGCAGCAACTGTAGGTGGATTCTTCAAATGCTCCTAAGATGGGTCCTGTAGATTCTAATGGAATATGATTATCATTTTTTCTTATTATATATTGGTCAATATGACCTGCTGATACTGTATAAAGAGTTTTTGTTTCCTTATCAATAAAGCCTAAAAGTAGAGATGCAAAAACATTTTGTCCGGTATTAGATAGAAGTACCATATTAAGATCGAGGACAATCTCAGGAAATCTTCGTTTATTTATACCTTGTCTATAGTTATATTCAATATTTTGAAGAAAGCTTTTTATAATGGTAGAAATTACGGAGGCTAATATACCATGGCTTGACACGTCAAATACATAGAAGCAAATATAATCTCCGATGTCGGCTACATCGTACATATCTCCACCTACGGAATCACAACTTTTATACTCCACGGCAAAATTAAACCCACTAATGTTTGGGAGTTTTTTAGGAAGCATATTTATCAGTATTTTTTCAGCCGAGTTGTGTAAACCTTGAAGATAATTTTTGTGTTCTAAAAGCTCTCTTTGTATGCGGGCGTTTTCCAAGAGAAGATTTTTCTTATTAACGGCATTATTGATTGCAATAGCAAGATTATCCGCCTTAACAGGTTTTTTTAGATACTCAAAAGCACCTTCTTTCATGGCTTCAATTGCGTTTTCAAGATCACCGTGTCCGGTAAGTATAATTACTCCCATTTCCGGCATTATATTTTTTATTTCTTTTAATACTTCCATTCCAGATATATTAGGCATTTTCATATCTGTAAGAACTACATCAATAATAGAATAGTTCTCTTTAAAATAATTAAGTCCATCCTCGCTGCTTGAAAAAGTCACCACTTCATTATTATCAAGTTCGAGAAGAAATTTTATATTATCTAGGATAGTTTTTTCGTCATCTATAACAAGTATTTTAGACATTTACTAAACTCCTTTCTACAACATTATAGCAATTATTTAATTAAATTTCCATACTCAAAAAGTTATGCTATAATGTAACAGAAAATCTTTAATGTTATAAAAATAGAGGTGGAAAATGGTTATAGGAGTATGTAAGGTAGTTTTGGCAATGGATGAAGTTTTTTCATTAAAAGAAAAAAGACATATTGTAAAGAGCTTGGTGGAAAGGATTAAATCACGTTTTAATGCATCAGTTGCTGAAGTTGACCTAAATGACAAATGGAAGCGAGCTGTAATTGGAATCTCGTGTGTATCAAATGAGGTAAGACACGCAGATAGTATGATGGCAAGCATAGTTAATTTTATTGAGAGGGATAATAGAGCAGTGCTTTTTGATTACAGTACAGAGATTATACATGTGGATTGATTGTTGCAGCAATTCTAACTTATGGATTGGGGCAAAATTATGTTTATGCAAATAGGCAAATAGATGAAATACCCCAGAGTTTTATTGTGGATAACGATATTTTAGGGCAATGGAATTTAGTTGGTATTGATTATAATAGTAGTTCAATTGCTGAAGTTAATGCAAAAAAATATGGAGATACTCATTTATGTTTTGATTCATATTATAGGATTGAGTTTTATGAAAATGGTACAACAAATCATCAGTTATTGTGGACAAAAGATTTTGTGTACGATAAAAAGCTTTCAATTAGTCAGCAATATGAATTAGTTGATACAACAGACACAAATTATTTAATAATTGAATGGAAAGACAAAAAGTATGTTTTTTATAACGAAAAACCCATTTATTATATTTATAAAAGGGATTTAGAGTCATAGGTTAGATACAAATAAAATAATACAAAAAATAGTTATTGCAAATTTTATACTAATAAATTAAAATGTAAATGTATGTGGGGCTATAGCGCAGCTGGGAGCGCATCACACTGGCAGTGTGGGGGTCAGGGGTTCGAATCCCCTTAGCTCCACCAAATCATAACTGAATAGTTGATACAATGGGAAGCCCTTGATATAAGGGCTTTTTGGCATTTGTGGTACTGCTAGAGATATATTGATTTTTGCCTTAACAAGGGGTAGTGCTACATTTCTTTTGTAAAGATAAAATTTTCTGTTTTTAACATCGAGTTAGGAAATAATTTTGCATAAATATTGCAAAATGGAATATAATTATTGACGTATGGATAGAATGTAGCATATAATACAAGTATGGATTTGCATAAATTTTGCAAAATGGAGGATATGTTATGCTGTTAGATTTTAGAGCTAAAAATTATAAGTCATTTAAAGAAGAATTAACTTTTTCTATGATACCTGCACCAAAGCAAAAAGGACTTGATTATAGTATTTTAAATAAAAAAATTGGTTCAAAAATGTATAAAGGGTTGTGCTCTGCTGTAATTTATGGACCTAATGCATCTGGAAAAACGAATATTATAGGAGCAATGGAGGTGTTTAAGTCAATTGTTTTACGCGGGAATATCCGGAATAGTGATACCAGAAATATACCAAATGCTGCGGTCAATTCATTGGAATTGATTCCTAACAGTGCAAATAAAGAAAAGTACCCCGTTGACTTTTCAATTATGTTTATTGAAAATGGGCTTTTATTTAAATATGAACTGTCCCTTGATATTGGTGGCTTTTTAGAAGATGAGTACAGTCGACAAGTATTATCTGAAAATTTAACAGTTAACGAAAAAATGATCTTTACAAGAAGTAGCACGCTAGAATTTGGCGATTTAAAAGTTATCAAAGAATACTTAATTAATGAATTTGAAAGTAATGAAATAGGAGCCATTACTCTTGCTAAGAGTAATCTAAACATGGAGGAGCTATTTTTAATGAATGGCTTTAAAGCAATGTTTAGTTCAAAACTTGTTAGTATAATTAGTAATTGGCTTGAAAATAGATTTATGGTGATTTATAGAGCAGATACACTTAATCTTGTAAAGAAGTTTTCTGACCCTAAGAAGCAAACTGTGTACATTGAAAAAACAACAAATGACGCTGCGCGGGTATTTGGTATCAATTCAAATGCACTTGGCTATATTATACCTGAAGATGAATCTGAAGCAAAGCTATGTTCTATATTTGATGGTGAAAATGATAAGAAAGCAATGGCTGCTGAATTATTTGAGTCATATGGGACAATCCGATTTATTAATATGTTCCCACTTGTTATAAATGCTCTACTTAATGGTGGTACTTTAGTTGTTGATGAGTTTGATGCATCTCTTCATCCTATGGCATTAATGAGCATTATCAATATTTTTCATAATGATGATATTAACACTAAAAATGCACAGCTAATTTTTAACACCCATAATCCTATTTTTCTGAATTCTAATCTTTTTAGACGTGATGAAATTAAATTTGTAGAGCGTGATGATATAACAAATTGTAGTAAACATTATTCTTTATCTGACTTTGGTACTGCCGGGGAAAAAGGTGTGCGAATGGGTGGAGATTATATGAAGAATTATTTTGGCAGTCAGTATGGTGCCATAAAGGATATTGATTTTACGCCTATTTTCGAAAGTTTATTAAATTATTCCAATGAGCAAATTAAAAAGTTATGCAAAAGAAAATAATCCATTTAATATTTTAGAACATGCTGGTGTTGTTGATCCTTTTACCTATATAAGTTTTCAACAACTAAAAGGGACAAATAACTTGGAAGCTCGATACGTTTAACATTGGATTTAATGATAATATATGTTAAAAAGGAGATGGAGTTATGGCTAAAGAGAACGATATCAATACAAGGTATGATGCCAGAGTTCCTAAGACCATCTTTCACTATACTAGTTTTGAGAAATTTAAATGTATATTGCAATATGGCACTTGGAGATTCAAACTGAGCACCCAATCTAATGATTTGCTTGATACAACCTACATTGTTGATGTTATTAAAAAGCTTGAAATACAGAAAAATTTAGCTGATGAGCATCGAAGATTATTAAATATGTTAATAGGTTACTTCACTAGGGATGAATATAAGCAAAAGTTTTTTTCGTATGTAACTTGCTTTACAGGTAAATCTGATTCCAGGCTTTTATGGGACGCTTATACAATTAATAGACCAGTAACAAATTCAGATGATGTAAGAGATTATAATGGTGTTTGTATTGGTGTAAATAGAGATAAATTGCTTAATACATTGAAAAGCAAAAAACCTGAATATTGCGATGAGGGATTTTTGGAACCTATATATTACACCCCCCAAGATCAAATGAACTTACTTGATTTGATTTGCAAAGACGCTTTAGATAATTGGGACAAGACAAAAGATGAAGAAGACCAGGCACAAGATATAGTACCGACAATACGAACGCCATATTTAAAAATGGACCTAAAAAAGCCTTTTGTATACTCCATGCATTCTTACATAGAATCCGTAGAGAAAATGGCGCCCTATTTAAAACATCAGTTTTGGGAAGAGGAAAATGAATATAGAGCATCACTCAATATGAATATTTCAAAAAAGCCAAAGAATGATTATATTGATTTAGATGTTAACGAAGAACTAATTGATTTTATAATTCTTGGCCCCACATTTTCAGATAAGGAGGAAGAAATTATTCAGAAGATTGACAGTGCTAAGTTAGATTTTAATAAGATTAAAAAAGAAAAATCTGTAGGTACAGGTATTATACAAATGAACTAAGATGGGCATTTTCTATATGATATGTTTCCATCAACATCTTAACTAAAAAAGTATTGACTTGTTTCCTTATACGCTTGAAGCTTTGTTTGGCTTTTATGCATAGTTACATTACAATAGTATGCATAAAAGTAAATAAAGAAGGAGACCTACCTTGAAAAATAAAGAGTTAATTATGAAGATGGTTCATGAGAATAATGGCACAATTACAGCTAAGTAGGTAAGTTCCTGTGGTTTGTCAAGAGGAAGCCTAAAGTATCTTGTGGATAAAGGCATTTTGGAACGTGCATCTCGAGGTGTGTATATTCTACCTGAAATATGGGAAGATGAAATATTTAATTTACAAGTAAGATTTAAAAAAGGGATTTTTTCAAAAGAGACTTCGTTGTTTCTTCATGGTTTTACAGATAGAACGCCGCATAAATATCACATGACTTTCCCTATTAATTACAACACAACAGCATTAAAGTCGGAAAATGTTATATTTGACCGTGTTAAAAATGAATTATACGATATAGGTGTTTTTGAAGTTAAAACTCCCGGTGGCAATAAAGTAAGAGCATACGGAATCGAAAGGACTCTTTGCGATATTCTGAAGGGAAGAAGCCATACTGATATTCAGATTGTTTCTGAAGCTTTTAAAAGATATTCAAAAAGTGAATATAAAAATATTAACTTGCTTTCAGAGTATGCAAAATTGTTTAAGGTAGAGAAAAAAGTTCGTTCTTATCTGGAGGTGCTGTTGTGAAAAATGCAATGAAATTAAAGGCGGTCATTTTAAAAACATGGCAAAACAAAAGAACATCTCTGCACAGATTGTTATGCAGAATTATATGCTTGAACGTTTGCTAGAGAGAATTGCAATATCAAAATATTACTCACATTTCATTTTAAAGGGTGGATTTTTAATAGCTGCTATGGTCGGAATTGATACTCGTTCCACTATGGACATGGATGCAACAATTAAAGGTATTCCAGTAACCAAAGAGACCATTACTGAGATGTTTGAAGGAATCTGCAAAATTAAAGTTGAGGATGATGTGGTTTTTACCTTTGAAAAAATTGGTGAAATTCGTGAAGGCGATGAGTATTCCGGGTATCGTATTACTCTAAGTGCTTCGTATCCCCCGATGAATGTGCCTCTTAAATTAGACATTACAACAGGAGATAAAATAACCCCTAGGGAAATTATATATAAATTTAAGCTACTGTTAGAAGAGCGAAGTATAAGTGTTTTAGCTTACAATCTAGAAACCGTTTTGGCAGAAAAGCTTGAGACAGTTATTTCACGCGGTAATCAAAACACCAGAGCAAGAGACTTCTATGACATTTATATTCTTCAAAAAATGCAAAGTAAAAATATTGAATATAGTTCTTTAAAAGCTGCTTTAGTAGCTACTGCAAAGAAAAGAAATTCATATGAAGTTATGGAACGATATGCTGATTTTATTTCAACAATACAAAATAGCAGTGATATGCAAAAGCAGTGGACTAATTATCAAAAAGATTTTGAGTATGCTAAAGATATTGGATTTAAGCATATTTGTGAGGAGATCAGAGAGTTGCTTGATGCTTTACATTAAATGTCTTATTCATTTTTAGAAAACTCCACACACATGGAGTGCGTAGTATTGATGTAAAGGGATTCGGCTAATTTAGCCTGAATTATTCTTAGATTATATTTAATGGCGCTAAAAACTATTTAGCTACTGTATTTTTATTGGCATTACATTTCACCTAAAAAGTGAATCTAGTTTATAGAAAAAAGGGTTCAACTTTGTAAAAATATAGTTACCACAATAATACAAAACAAAGGAGAACCTAAATAAGGTGAATAAGAGCAATCCATCCTATATTCTAATTGATAGGAGAATTGCTCTTGCGTTTATTTGTTAGATTACAATGAATACTTTACGATAATTGATGGATCAAGTATTCTAAACATAAATGATTCTGTAATGAAAAGACGAACAGTTTTTTTATCATGTGTTTCATATCCGATACTGAAATCTTGACCGATTGTTAATTCTAAATCATCACTATCATAGGGAATCATTATTGCACCATCTAGCACGTGGCTTAGTAATATGTTAGTTCCGAGTAGGTTTTCAATACGTTTCGTTAGGGGATATCCGTTAACTTGTTTATTAATTATTTTATAGGCCTCTTTCCCTACTACAAGGGTATAAGGTTTATTTGCGTAGGCTCCTTGTAGAGAAATAATACCGGTAGATATTCCTTCCATAATTGATGCACTATCATTTCCAAAAGAAAGAGGCTGTTTTTCTGCTGCACTTGTAAGTCCTTGAATTTGTGCATATTCCAAGCCATTGTATATTGCATTTTCCTCATAAAGAGCAATTTTTTTTACAGCCTCTTCAAGATTAGCAAAATCAATATCTTTTGCTCCTCTTTTTACATTGTCCAGCTCCCAAATATTTAAAGAAAACTGTATTCTGTTTTCTACAAGAGGTTTGCCTTTATAGGTTCCACTGCTAACTTCACCTTCTTTATCTTGTACGTTTTCTAAACGTCCTTCGGGTACAAAGGTATAGTCCATACCTTTTGGTCCGTTAACTTTCACTACTTTTCTTGCAGATAAAAGACTCTTAAAGACCTGTTTTGATCTATTGTCGATTTCTTCCCATGCATCCTGAGTGATAGGTGCAAGGCTTCTTTTTAGCATATCCATAAAAGTACCATCTCCTTTAAAAATTTAATTGTTGGAATAAAGGAGTTTCAAAAAGCAAATATTAATTTTCAGTAATAAATCTGTTAAAAATTTTTAAAACCCCAGTTGTTAAATTACTTATTTGATACTGTCTTAGGAGGGGTCAAAAAATATATCTAATAATTTAGTTGTAAAACATATTAAATCAAATTTTTGAAACTCCAATTTATCAGTTGTTTTTTTGATTTTGCTTTATTTCAAATTTCCAATATTAAGTGAAGAGGTGTTTTTTCCTCCATTTTCTTCTTCTGACCCTTCTTCAACTTGGGTTATAGGTTGTTCAGTAAATAAATATGTTTTAAGCTCCTCATCCCAGCCTTCCATATTTCTTCTAAGCCATTCGATGGTCATAACAGCATGCTCAATTTCTTCATCCCTGTTATGAGCAAGAATTTTCTTTAAGGAATCGTCATTTGTTGCTGCCACTCTTTGATTATACCAGTCAACAGCTTCTACCTCTTCTTTTAGGCTGTGGAGTGCCCTTGATATGTTTAATGTTTTCTCGTCTAATACTTCTACTGGCTCATGATATTCTGCCATATTGTCAACCTCCTATTTGCTATTATTACTTTATAATTTACCCTTAAAAAGTTTTTTAACACAATTTTTTAGAAGACTTTAGACGATTTCAAAAAATAACCTATACAGTATTCAGGCCATAAAGCCCTTAAATCTAGATTTTTTGAAACTGCAAGTGACCAGTTATTTTTTTGCAATCACCTAAACTTTTTAACTTTTATATAGTTGCAAATACTTTTGATGTTGCGTCTGTTTTCAACAAAACCTCTGTTTTTAAATGCATCCAAGATAAGAAGAGGCTTTTTGCAAATATCAGTCATATTACTGTACAATATGGTTTAAATCTATTATAATTTAATTATATTGAACATTGAGTTCGCATTTTAATGAGATTCTAAGTTCAATAGATGTACATGTCTGTCGAAGTGAATACAGAGTTTTTCTATAAACATGTAATAGTTTTATTTTATCTATTAAAGGAGATATAGAAATGAATGAATCTCTAAAGTCTCAAAAAGAATTACGGCATAATTTTAAAAATAGCGATTATATATCAATTGTTATACCTTGTTATAACGAAGGTGAATTGTTGTTAGATTTACATAAAAAATTGTGTGAAATATCAAAGTCAATGCATGACATTAAATTTGAGTATATATTTATAGATGATGGTTCAAAAGACAATACAATGTCCACAATCAGGACTCTTTTGTCAAAAGATCCAAAAGTCAAATATATATCCTTCTCTAGAAATTTTGGTAAAGAAGCAGCTATGCTTGCCGGAATGGAAATGTCAGAGGGGAATTATGTTGCTATTATAGATGCAGATATGCAGGATCCTCCAACAATGATTCCACAAATGTACAAAGGTATCAAAGAGGAAGGTTATGATTGTGTAGCTGCAAGGCGGGTTAACAGAATTGGTGAACCGAAGATTAGGTCTTTTTTTGCAAGGCAGTTTTATAAAATAATGAGAAAACTAAGTAACACTGAAATTGTTGACGGAGCTAGAGATTTTAGACTTATGACCCGTCAGATGACAGATGCCATACTATCTGTATGTGAATATAACCGTTTTTCAAAGGGCATATTTTCTTGGGTTGGATTTAATACAAAATGGTTGGAATATGAGAATATCGAACGTGCAGGTGGTGAGAGCAAATGGTCGTTTTGGAAGCTCTTTCTTTATTCCATTGATGGAATAGTAGCATTTTCTACCGCCCCTCTTGCTTTATCATCATTACTGGGTATTTTCTTTTGTGTGGTTGCTTTTATAGCTATTATATTTACAATTGTCAGACAGCTTTTATGGGGAGGATCTGCCTATGGATGGTCTTCTATGGTGTGTATTATACTATTTTTAGCGGGTATACAGCTGTTTTGTATTGGTATTTTGGGACAATATCTTTCTAAGACTTATTTAGAAGCAAAAAAGCGTCCTATCTATATTGTAAAAGAAAAGGGTGGGGACAGTGATTGAGAAGGGTAGATACAAAACGATTATTATAGCAGTCCTTAGTTTTATTATGCCTGCTATTATTGTTCTTATAGCTTTTGCAAAGATGCAAATGGCACCTTTTGGTGGAAGCTCAACTATGATAATGGACATGTCAGGACAGTATGTAGAGTTTCTCTGTGGACTAAAAAATGGGGACATTTATTTTTCGTGGGCTAAGGCATTAGGTGGAAATTACATAGGTGTTTTTACTTATTATGTGTCAAGTCCGCTGTCATTTTTGACACTGTTTTGTTCAAACTCCCATATGCCTATTATGGTGTTGTTTTTAACAGTTTTAAAAATAGGACTAGCAGGACTTACATTTGGTTTTCTGCTACGTTATAGGTTTAAACAGTATAATATGTCTACAGTATTGTTTTCTATGTTATATGGGCTTATGTCTTATAATATAGCATATTCAATGTGCATAATGTGGCTAGATGGTGTTATTTGGCTACCTGTTATAATTATAGGAGTTGAAAAAATTCTTGAGGGTAAAAGTGGTAAACTTTTAGCTGTTTCACTATTTCTATCTTTTATATCAACATATTATATTTCGTATATGACTGGATTATTTACAGCCATTTATTTTTTATATCGTTGTGTTGAGAATAAGATTAGAATAAAAAAGTTTTTTATAAGTTTGCGTAAATTTGTTTTTAGCGTTATTGTGGCTGCTTCTTGGGGAGCGTTTTTATTGATTCCCACTTTGGTATCACTTTTTCAAGGCAAAATAGGTACAAGTGGAATGGATTATTCAGGTGTGTTTAATTTTTCGTTATTTGAGTCTAAGATTAAGTACAAATTTTTACCTGGGACTTATGATTCTATTACAAATTCAGGTACACCGTTTATATATTGTAGTATTTTAGCGTTATTATTGTTTGTGACTTTTTTTGTATCAAGGAGGATAAACTTAAGAAGTAAGATTCTAACAGGATTTTTTGCATTACTTATGTTTTGCAGCTTATGGTTTTGCCAATTAGATAAAGTATGGCATGTATTTCAGTATCCTAATTGGTTTCCGTACAGATATGCTTTTTTGTTTTCATTTTTGATTTTACTTACTGCATATAGAGTTTTTGTTGGATTTAAGATTAAAAGACAGACTGTTGCTATAGTATTTATTATAATATGTTCTATTGATATGTATAGCAATACCATGGGTATTTTAAAAGGCTTGGACAGAGAGTTTAGATATGAAAGATATGAAAGCTATAACGGATATAAGGAAAAAATTATACCTTTAGTTGATGAAACAAAAAAGGATAAAAATGCCTTTTTCCGTGTGGGAGCTACGTTTGAACGTACTAAGAATGAGCCTATTGGTTTTGGCTATAATGGAATTACACACTATAGTTCAACTTATAACAGACATGTTAACAGTTTGCTAGAAAGAATGGGAATGGCACAAGCATGGTTATGGAGTTCATATTTTGGTTCTACTATGTTAACTGATTCATTGTTTTCTGTAAAGTATGTAATATCTGATTATTCGGTATCCCCACATTATAGTGAAATTAAAAAAAGCGGTGATGCAAGTCTTTATCAAAATCCCAATGCGCTTTCAATTGGTATTGTTGCAAAGAAAAAAGCGTTGGAGTCATTCAAGTTTAATAATAATCCCTTGCAAACTCAGAATTCTTTGTTTAAGGCTTTGACCAATACAGATACAGATTATTTTGTATCTATAAATACTACAAGGCTAGACAGTGGTAATATTGCAAAATTTACCTTTAGTTCAAATGGCATGCCTGTCTATGCCCATTTTAATTCAAACAAAGATGGTGGGAATTTGTTGGTGAATGGGAAAAGTGTCTCGGGGCTTTTTACAAATGAGACAAGGTGTATTCAGTATATAGGTACTTTTGCTGAGGGGGAGGAAGTAAGTGTTGAAGTGAGACATAATGGAAGTGTTTATGAGAAATTTTATTATCTTGACATAAATAATTTTGATAAGGCAGTGACAGCATTGAGAGGTTCTGAACTTTCAGTGGATTATTTTAATAATAATCGTATAGAAGGTACAGTGACAGCTAATAAAGGTGATGTTTTATTTACAACAATACCCTATGATAAAGGATGGAAGGCATATATTGATGGAAAGCAAGTTCAAATGGAGACTTTTGCTGATTCACTTATCACGATTCCTCTTGCTGAAGGAAAACATAAAATAAAGCTTAGCTATATTCCGCAGGGATTTGTTGAAGGTGTTTTGCTATCAGTTATTCCGGGGCTTTTGGCTTTACTTATGTTTTTTATAAGCAAAAGGTTTTGTATGCATAATTTAAAAAAATAATAGTATACTACTTAGGTAAGGCGGTTTCAAAAAATAACCTATACAGTATTCATGCCATAAAGCCCTTCAATCCAGATTTTTTGAAACCGCAATTGACCAGTTATTTTTTTGGAATCACCTAAAATCGAAAAAAACTTTGCAACTGGAGTTTCAAAAAATGCTATGCCATTTTTTCCATAGAAAAATAATGTTCATATAATTGGAAGCTTAAAACTTCCATGATAGGCTTTGTAGCAGAAATGATGAAACATGTATTTTTTATGAAACTTTCTTACACAGAAGTACCGGAATTTGTCTTGCCTATCTACATCTCACTTAGTCCGAATTTTCTTAAAATCCAAACACAAAATTTTTGTAGTTTTGTCCGAGGTTTTTCTAAAGGAATTGCTACACCGTTTACTATTCTATAGCATAATTCTGATGAAATAAAATGTATGCCCCCAGTGTCAAATTGGATCCTCAAAGCTAGTGTTTCATTTTTTATGAGTGTTTCTATAACTATAGCTTTTCTATATACATCTTTTGAACAAGGTGCTAATACTGTATCACCAAGATTAATTAACTTATACATGCGCTTCTTTTTTTTTGTTTTTTTCACGAAATAAGCACTTCGCTTTTATATTATCCTATAGCTAATATATTCTTAGGATAATATAAAATTCGTATTTTTTAGGGTGGTTGTTTTTAGCAAGGCAAGATTAAATAAAAACTTTACAATTGGAATTTAAAAAAATGATTAATAAATTATTCATAATTTATTAATTATTTAAAGTTATTATTAATACAATAGGTCAAAGGACCTTTGAATATAAATTACTCCCTTGATGAGAGCTTAATAAAGCTCTTGTTTTTTTTTTGCAAATCAAGCTAAAAGAATTGCAATAAAAAAGTTGACTTTATAGTCAACTAAGAAAATTTCGTCTAAATAATTTGGAATAAAATCCGTGCATCTATTATGTATTAGCACTGTACTATCATGCGTTTTTTCATGTTTTCATAAATGGTCTTATACATTTTGAATGTTTTTTCTGCATCTGTGTCGTCACAGTTCATATCAGGATGATACTTTTTAAGGACGCCATTCCAACCTATTTTCAGTATTTCCTCCTGAATTTCATTGAACTTTGTTATCAGCTTTTGCTTATCCTTAGCTGATTCCATAAAAATTCCCCCTTAAAAATAAAATACTATATATAAAGTGCATAGTTAATATAATATAGTATAGTAATACATTCTCTGTCTATTTCTTATATAAATTATACCACGAAATATTTCTGCAATCAATATTCTGTAAAGTAATTTTCTTTAATATTCAAAAAGTGAATGGTTAGTTTTAAGGAGTTTCAAAAAATACATATTTAATATTTTAGCTTCTAAACCCATTATGGAAGCTTTTAGTCTATAAGTATAAGGACATTATTTTGATATACAAAAAAGCAAATCAAGTATTTTAAAACTCCAGTTGCAAAGTTATTTGATGTTACCTTGTTAACAAACATATAAAAGCTTAAGATAAGGTATCCTAAGCTTTTGACAGTGATATGATTGAATTTGATGCGATATATTCATCAACTTCTAATAAAATAACTAAAAATTATTTTATTTTCTCCTCTTTTTCTTAGATTTTGCCTGTAAATTTTCTAAGTTTTTATTAGCAGAACGTATAAGAAAGAAAAATGAAACACCTATTAACGCGGCTCCTCCAAGTAAATAAATCCAATTCCAGTTTGACGGCATACCCATTTTCACCTCCAATAGTTATAAAGAATTTTATCATAAAAATACATTAAAATCAATTGGTATGAAAATAATAAAAAATTATATTACTTTAGCAAATCTCTTTTAATAAAACTAGCTATTAAAAATCTCTTTATCGACTTAAGTCTTGTAAGCCACACTAGATGTGCGTTCTGTTTTGTATTATTAAGTATTCTAGGGACAAAAAACTTTGCAACCGTTTCAGGTCTATCTCCAAGAGTATTAAAGATTTTCCTAAACCTAGTATCTTGAGTAACTGAGGAGACTTCTCCAGTAGGTGATTTTGTAATAAAATCTGTAAGCATCATCCCAGGCGACAATCTGCCGATTTTCACCTGAGAATTCTTTAATTCTTTTGCTAGTCCTTTAGTGAAATAAGTAAGAGCACACTTTGAAGTTCCGTACAAAATAGTCTGTTCTATAATCATCCCATCAGATCCTAAACCTTCCATATTCCAGATTTGACCATATCCCTGGTCAAGCATATTTTTAGCAGCTACTTTAGATCCGTACATAACACCTTTTATATTTGTGTCAACAGATGCATCTATGTATTCATCAGGTGTATCCCACAAAGATTCACGAGGACAATTCTGTCCAGCATTATTGATCCATATGTCTATTTTTCCCCACTTTTCAACTGATTTTTTCCATAGCTCTTTTATATTATCCATATTTCTTACATTACAAGCCAAATAAATAAACTTGTTTTCATAATCCTTTAGTTGATGTTTTGCTTTTATAAAGGATTCAGGTTTTGAACTGGAAATTGTCACATTACACCCGGACTTTAAAAATTCTTTAGCCATCTCGAGGCCCAATCCACGAGTGCTTCCTGTTATTACAACATTTTTCATTTCTACACCTCTTCTCGTTTTTTATCTAATTTTAAGAATAAATTTTTCTGCATTATCAAGGTCTTTGGCATTAGGATGGCCCTTTGAAAATTTGCTAAAGATATCAAATATTTTGTTCTCGCTAAAATCTCTGCTGACATAATTTCCTTTGCATGCAAAGCTACCTTTACATCTTGCTCCTTTTGCCTTTAATAGTTTTATCAATTTATTATTATAAAATCTCATCCCAATTCCACTTGTTGAAAAAACAAAAACATCCTTATCATTCAAATTCAATTGTTCAGCACAATTCATTAATATTGGAGACATGCGTTCCTTATAAACTCCCGATCCAAATCCGATAAGTTCGTAACTATCAATATTAAATTTCTGTGAGTCTTTTAGATTTAGTAGATCAGCATTAATTTTACTTGCAAATACCTTAGCAATTTTTTCGGTGTTATTATTATAAGTAGAATGATAAATTATTAGTGATTTCATAGACATTATTTACCTCCGCTTTCTAATATTTATAACATTAGAAGTATATTAACCAAGTGTTAAGTTTATTATATACTTTGGAAAGTAATAATTTCAAGACATTCGTATTGTGGTTTGTATCTTTTGTTTATAATTTTTCGGTGGATTAGAATTTCCATCTTAAGCCCCGTTGTTTAGCTTTAAATGAACGAGTTTACTAATGTTGTGAATACTCAATTTTTATATTGCTATCAAATATAGAGATTACTAAACGATTGATAAAATTAACTTTTTTAGGAAACTATATGAAAGTTGAATGTTTTGACAGATATAAAAGTGTACAGTATGTAGGCAGAGAAAGGAGTAAATATGAGAGCAGCAGTGATACTTGGTGCAGGTTTTTCGAAAAATTCTGGATTACCTGTACAATCTGAAATACCAGAATTACTAATAAAAAATCAAGATAATAATGCATTTGATAATAATGTTTCTCAAATAATACAAGGTTTTTATAAGGATGTGTTCGGTTTTTCAAAAAGTGCAGTAGCACCAAGTTTAGATGATATTTTAACATGTATTGATATATCTACTAATTCAGGGCACCATTTAGGGATAAAGTATTCACCTTTACATCTTAGAGCAATAAGGAGATTTATTATCTATAAGCTGTTTGAAATTTTGGAGAAAAGCTATATTTATTCTGAAGCAGTTTTTAGTTTGATAAGTAGCCTTTTTGATAAGTATAGCAAACTGGATTTTATTGTGTTGAATTGGGATACAGTATTGGAAAAATACATAAATGTTGTTAATAACAATTACATTATAGATTACTGCAATGGGGGAAAATACATAAGGAGTCAAAAGGGCTCTAAAGCTTTAGAAAAGATAAGTGTAATAAAAATACATGGTTCTACCAATTGGTTGTATTGTGATAATTGTAGAGCGTTGATTAATGATAGTTTTGAAGATGTTTCACTTATAAAAAAAGCTGGATTTAAAACAACAGATTTTAAACTTTTTGAAAACTTCCAGCAGGATATTGAAAAAATTGCTAATGGTGAAAAATGTTTTATTTGTGGGGATGAGATGTCATCTCATATTGCAACATTTAATTTTAGAAAATCTTTTAGAGAAAATTCATTTTCGCAGTTGTGGAATATAGCAGAGGATGCATTGACAGCTTCGGATAAATGGATTTTTATAGGATATTCACTGCCTCAAGCCGATTATGAGTTTAAACATTTAGTAAAAATATCTGAACTAAAGTTAATGCACATGAAGGAAAAAAAGCCAGAAATAGAGGTTGTTCTTCTAAACAGTAAAACTACAACTGAAAAATATAATGGCTTTTTTGGAGATAGACTAAGTAAGATATATAATGGTGGTATAAATGAGTATAGAACACACATGTAACTTTTTATAAAGCAAAATTAAAAAACTTTGCAACTGGAGTTTCAAAAAATACCATTAATGTTTTTTGTATAGTGAAATAATGTTCATATGCTTGCAAGCTAAGAGGCTTTATAATGGCTTTGCACTCGTAATATTCAATACGTACTTTTTTGGAACTCCCTTATCAATTTTAAAAATTACAAGATTGTACTTAATATTTTTGTATTTTACTGTTATAATATCTACAAGGAATAGGGCGTTTTGGGGTATATAATAAAAAGCCTCTACGCAGATGTTCTTTCCATAATATGTTGCTAAAAGGTTAAGCGCACCCAAAATGTAATAAGCTTTTGGCGTTTATATAATAAGGTGATTTACAAAAAAATATGTAAGGAGTTTTAGAATTGAATATTAATAATGCTAGATTTGAAAAAGGTGCTGTTAAGCCTGATCAGTATCCTGATAACGATATACCTGAGATTACTTTTGTTGGCAGATCAAATGTTGGAAAGTCGTCTTTTATAAATGCTTTGTTGAATAGAAAAAGCTTGGCTAGGATTGCATCAAAACCCGGAAAGACAAGGGAAATTAATTTTTTTAATATTGATGATGTTGTGTATTTTGTTGACTTACCTGGATATGGTTACGCAAAAGTATCCAAAGATATGAAGTCTGCATGGGGAAAGTCGATAGATACCTATTTGAGTAAGAGTAAGAAGCTCAAGCTTATTATTATGCTTGTAGATATAAGGCATTCACCCTCACAAGATGATAAAATGATGCACACTTGGCTAGCAAATTCATCGCTGCCTTACATTATTGTTGCTACTAAAAAGGACAAAATTCCTCGGGCAAAACTAAATGAAAGACTTAAGGATATAAAAAGTAGCTTAGGACTAAAAAATGATACTTTGGTAATTCCGTTTTCTTCAGAAACAAAGGAGGGAAGGGAAGAAGTATTGAACTATATTAATTCTATTTTGTAGGGTGATTCTAAAAAACTTTGTGCTTGCGATTTCAAAAAATCTAGATTACATTTTTTGCATTGCAAAATAATGTTTCTTTGCTTGGAAGCTTTGGCCTTCCATGGTGGACTTTGTTACATGAATTTTGTATAGGACTTTCTGATGGGTGTATTTAATCATCGTGGACCATATTATTCCAATAACTAAAGCTCCGAGGCTGGCCGTTTCGCTACGCTACACTGCTCGCCTATGCAACCTAGGCTAAGAGAATGTATAACTCGCTACGGGTCGAATCAAAACTCGCTACGCGTAGAACAGTGATTCGACTAATCCTTCGCTTCGTTAACATTCTCTAAGCCTCTACGCAGATGTTATTTCCATAATATGTCTCACGATTAAAATATGCACCCCTTTCTGATTTTTATATTTACATATTAATTTTATTAGTATATAATGGTTATCGAATAAATTAAATAATGAACGCTAGGGGTGCCGTTAGGCTGAGAAAGAGTAAAATCTTGACCCTTTGAACCTGATGCGGTTAGTGCCGACGTAGGGAAGCTTGTGTAGATGTTTATGCATTTCGTGACGCTTGCCTATATAGGCTGGCGTTTTTTAATTGCGTAATTTATTTGAGTATAGGAATTTATAAAAATTCTATTTTTGTAAATTCCTATACTGGGGTTTGGAAAGGGGATTCCCCTTTCCCGGTCTAAGGAGGGTGCTCAGGATGCAAAGCATCCGTCGAAGGGAACCATAGGGTTCTGCTTACGAACAAGAAAAGTTATGAGCGAAGCGAATTTTCTTGATAAAAGTATTTGAATGGTGGTGAGGTTATTGAATATTACTTTAAATGGTAAAAAGATGGAAGTTGAAAAGCCGATTACGTTAATTGAACTTTTGGAATTAAAAGGTATAGAACATGAGAAGGTTATAGTTGAGTACAATTATGACATTTTAGTGAGAGATGATTGGAATAGCACAATTTTAGATGATAATGACAACGTTGAAGTTTTAAAATTTGTAGGGGGAGGTTAAGACATGGAAGATAAGTTTATTATAGGAGGAAAAGAGTTAAGCAGCAGATTGTTTATAGGTACGGGAAAGTTTCCTTCAAACAGAATTATTCCGCAGGTAATAAAAAGTTCAGCAGCTCATGTGGTTACTGTTGCTTTAAGAAGGATTGATTTTGATTCAAAAGAGGAAAACATGCTAAATCATATACCAAAAGATTGTATTCTTATGCCAAATACATCGGGAGCAAGGAATGCAGATGAAGCAGTGAGAATAGCTAAGATTGCCCGTGCTGCTGGTTGTGGGAATTGGATAAAAATTGAGGTTATATCGGACAACAAGTATCTTCTGCCTGACAACTTTGAAACTATCAAGGCAACAGAAATGTTGGCCAAGGATGGTTTTGTAGTTCTTCCGTATATGAGTCCGGATCTTATGGCAGCAAAGAGACTCAAAGATGCAGGAGCTTCGGCTGTAATGCCGTTAGGGGCACCTATTGGGACCAATAAAGGGCTAAAGACAAAAGAACTTGTAAAGATATTGATTGATGAAATAGATTTGCCTGTTATTGTTGATGCCGGTTTGGGTAGGCCATCGGAGGCTACAGAGGCTATGGAAATGGGTGCGGCAGCAGTGCTTGTAAATACTGCTATTGCAACGTCTGATGATCCTATAAGTATGGCAGAAGCTTTTGGACTTGCGGTTATAGCTGGTAGAAAAGCATATCTTTCTGGTGCAGGTGCAGTTAAGGAGTTTGCAGAAGCATCATCTCCTTTAACAGGTTTTCTTGGTGCATAAAATTTTCAAACTTTTGAAAAGAGGCGTTAATAATGAGTTTTTACCAAAAGTATTTAGAATATAGAGATTTTGATTTTGAGCAATTTCACAATAAACTTACAGACGATTACATTTTAAGTATTATCAATAAGGATAGAATAAATGAATTGGATTTTCTTGCACTGTTGTCCGACAAAGCAGGAGAATACTTAGAGATTATGGCTCAAAAGTCAAAGAAGCTGACTTTGCAGCATTTTGGGAAAGTTATTTTTCTTTATACTCCCATATATGTGGCAAATCATTGTGTGAATCAATGTATATACTGTGGTTTTAATATCTCGAACAATATTGTTAGAAAAAAGCTTACAATGGACGAAGTGGAAAAAGAGGCCAAAATAATTTCCGATACTGGGCTAAAGCATATACTGCTTTTGACGGGAGAATCTAGAATTCACAGTCCTGTCGACTATATCAAGGATTGCGTTATGATATTAAAAAAATACTTTACATCTATAGCTATTGAGATATATACCCTTGAGACTGATGAATATAGAGAACTTGTTGAAGCAGGTGTTGACGGTTTTACAATGTATCAGGAAGTATATAACGAGGATATATATAAAGAACTTCATTTAAAGGGGCCAAAGAGGAACTACATAAATAGAATTGATACGCCCGAAAGGGCATGTATGGCAGGAATGAGGAGCGTAAACATTGGAGCGTTGTTAGGACTTGATGATTGGATAAGAGAAGCATTTCTTACTGGACTTCATGCGGACTATCTGCAAAACAAATATCCAGACACAGAAATTAGTGTATCTGTACCAAGAATAAGGCCTCACAACGGAGAATTTCAACCGAAAGTGAATGTGGATGATAAGAGTCTTGTTCAGATAATGCTTGCATTTAGATTGTTTATGCCTAGGGCTGGAATAACTATTTCAACAAGAGAGAGTTCAGAGTTTCGTGACAATCTTATAGGACTCGGAGTTACAAAAATGTCCGCCGGTTCGTCAACGGAGGTTGGAGGACATGCGCTTGATTCTAAAAGCGAAGGACAATTTGATATATCCGATACAAGAAATGTTGAGCAAATGAAAGACCTAATTTATAGTAAAGGTTATCAGCCGGTATTTAAAGATTGGCAGGAAATATAGGATGGTGGCTAAATGAATGTTTTTGAAAAGGGAATTTGCGGTTATATAGGAGAAGAGCGCTTAGAAATAATTCAAAAAGTAAAGATTGGAATAGCAGGTGCAGGAGGTCTAGGGTCAAATTGTGCTTTTAATCTTGTAAGAAGCGGATTTAAAAGATTAAAAATAGTTGATTTTGATATAGTTGAACCATCAAATTTAAATCGCCAGTTTTACTTTTTGGATCAGCTGAATATTCCAAAGGTAGATGCACTCAAATCAAATCTCCTAAGAATTAATCCAGACCTAGAAATTGAAGCTATCAACACAATGATTGAGCGCAAAAATATTAAACAGATATTTAAAGAGTGTGATATTGTAGTTGAAGCATTTGATAAGACTATGTATAAGACAATGATTGCAGAGAGCTTTTTTTCCTCTGGAAAGCTTCTTGTCTGTGCATCAGGAATAGGTGGGTGGGGAAAAAGTGATGACATTGTTGTGAAAAAAGTACACGAAAATTTTTATGTGGTAGGAGATTTTGTAAGTGAAGTGGATGAAAATTTATTGCCAATTTCTCCTAGAGTGAATATTGTTGCTGCAAAGCAGGCGGATATAGTTTTAAGTAGAGTATTAGAAAGTTGATGATACAAAAATTATATGGGTGAAATTTGGTTTTTTTTGAAATAACCTTAAAAAGTATCATAGATATTTGAATAAAATGTAGGATGTGAGTAAATGAAAAAACATGATTGTGTTATTGACACTGATTTATATTGTATAACTTCTGAAGAACATTCAAAAGGAAGGAGCAATATAGAGGTCGTAAGACAGATGATAAAGTCTGGTGTAAAGGTAATTCAGTATAGGGAAAAGGACAAAAAGCTTTTACATAAGTATAATGAATGCCAAAAGATTAGAACGATGACACAGCAAGCAGGAGTTACTTTTATAGTCAATGACAATATTGATATAGCCATGCTAGTGAAAGCAGATGGAGTTCATATCGGACAGGACGATCTTCCCATTGAAAAAGTAAGAGAGTTGGTGGGAAAGGATATGATAATAGGTTTATCTACTCATTCACCTCAGCAGGCGAAAGATGCTGCAAAAAGGGGAGCAAATTATATTGGAGTTGGTCCAATATATAAAACCTACACAAAAAAAGATGTATGCGATCCTGTCGGACTTGACTACTTGAGTTTTGTTGTGGAGAACCTAACTATTCCCCATGTAGCCATAGGGGGGATTAAGGAAAACAATATTTCCGAGGTTATAGGTCGCGGAGCTAAGTGTATTGCTATGGTAACTGAAATTGTAGGAGCAGACAGCATTGAAGAAAAAATTATGACTATAAAAAGTAAAATGAAAAGGGGTGCTTTATAATGTATACAACGCAGATGGATGCAGCAAAAAAAGGTATAGCCACAAAAGAAATGGAAGTTGTAGCTAAAAAAGAAGGCATGGAAATAAAAGAGCTTCAAGAGCTTATGGCACAAGGTAAAGTAATAATTCCTGCAAATAAAAATCACAAAGCTATTGATGCCGAGGGTATAGGTCACAAAATGAGAACCAAAATAAATGTGAACCTCGGAATTTCAAAGGACTGCTGTGATTTTGATATTGAAATGGAAAAGGTAAAGAAGGCCATTGAGCTTAAGGCTGAGGCTATAATGGATTTGAGTTCTTATGGAAAAACACAGGAGTTTAGAAGAAAGATTGTTTCTGTTTCACCTGCAATGATTGGGACTGTGCCTGTATATGATGCGGTGGGTTTTTATGATAAAGAGCTTTCAGATATAACTGCCCAAGAGTTTTTAGACGTAATAGAAAAGCATGCTGCCGATGGTGTTGACTTTATGACCATTCATGCAGGGATAAACAGGGAAACGGCACGCCGCTTTAAGAAAACAGGTAGACTAACTAATATTGTTTCAAGGGGCGGAGCACTAATGTTTGCCTGGATGGAGCTTACGGGAAATGAAAACCCTCTCTATGAACATTATGACAAGATACTTGAGATTTTCTCAAAGTATGATGTGACTATGAGCCTTGGGGATGCATGCAGGCCTGGCAGTATAAATGATTCCACCGATGCTTCTCAAATTGAAGAATTAATTGTATTGGGAGAACTTACAAAAAGGGCATGGGAAAGAAATGTGCAAGTAATGGTAGAAGGGCCTGGGCATGTTGCTATTAATGAGATTTCATCTAATATGGTACTTGAAAAAAGGCTGTGTCATGGCGCACCGTTTTATGTGTTAGGACCGATCGTAACGGATGTTGCTCCAGGATACGATCATATTACGAGTGCTATAGGTGGTGCAATTGCTGCTGCAAGTGGTGCGGATTTTTTGTGTTATGTCACTCCTGCTGAGCATTTAAGGTTACCGGATATTGATGATATGAAAGAAGGTATAATAGCGACAAGGATAGCTGCACATGCGGCAGATATTGCTAAAGGAATCAAAGGCGCTAAAGATTGGGATTATAAAATGAGCGAAGCAAGAAAAAATCTGGACTGGGATAAGATGTTTGAACTGGCAATGGATGGTGAAAAGGCAAAAAAATATAGAGAAAGTTCTGTTCCCGAAAATGAAGACACATGTACAATGTGCGGTAAAATGTGTGCAGTGCGAAATACTAATAAGGCTTTAAAAGGTGAGAAGATTAATATACTATAGTTTTAAAGATTTGTAATTATGGGGGCAAAGGGGGGCGCCCCCATAATATATAAAAATTTGGAGATTAATAGAATTTGAATAATACTCCAACAAAACTTTTGTAGTGTCCAACTATCTTCCCTGTAATCTTACTTTATAAGAGTTCCGACAAAAAACTGCAGCTAACTTTCTGCTACAAGCATAATATAAAGTATAGAGGAAAAAGTACGTTCACCGTACATTTATATTATATAGATAAATATGTGATAAGTTAATGGGTAATCTACACAATATTATCCTCATATAGTTAAAATTTTCTGTTGAAATTGTATAAAACAATTATAATTCTATTGTTAAGAGTGCTTATAAAAAGATAATAAGGTTGTAGAATAAAAAAAGATTTTGTGAAATGTCACAAAATCTTTTTTTATATTATTTATGTTTAGGCAGTTTTAAAAAATAACTTATATATTATTTAGGTCACAAAGCTTATAAAGTCAGATTTTTTAAATCGCAAGTGACCAGCTATTTTTTTAAAAATCACCTTAAAACATTGGCAGCTAAAAAAGTTCATTGGAAGATGCCTCATTTTCGTTCACTTCTTTTATAAAAGTTCCACCTGCGAAATAGGTTTGCTACAACAAATTGAAAGAAGGAACTTTTATTGTTTATTTGATAACTGCTGTTCTGCCATTTGAATAAGTTTTTTAGTTATATTTCCACCGACTTTACCAGCATCTTTAGACGATAGATCACCATTATAACCCTGTTTTAAATTTACGCCAACTTGTGATGCTATTTCATATTTCATCTTGTCAAGAGCATTTGACGCACCAGGTACTGCTTTTTTAGTATTGTTAGCCATTTTTTTCACCTCCTTGTCGGGGTTTAAATATACATAATAACATTAAAGATTAGAGTTTCTACTGGTGATAACGAAAAACTTGATTTTGCGTTTTTTGTTATCACTCAGTAAAATGTGAACTTAGGTCAATATAGCAACAACAAAGTTAGTATATTTAGGTTAGCCAAAGTAAAACTCTCTTAATAATTAATGTTAGGTACTTGCACAATATTATTTTGATACAAAATCGAAATTTTATAATAAGAATTTTATAGAAAACTTTTTGAAGGATTTTCAATTTAAATTGTAGAACTAATAAATAAGAACTCTGTTGCTGTAAAGGATTAAAGAGGGGTAAGGTATTATGTATAGTGTAAACACCAAAAACAAGGATGTTTGTTTAATGAATATAACTCCTATGGACTTCAAATGTTTACTTAAATGGTATAATAGCAACGATTTTAAATACGCAACGGGTATTGAAAGGTGTATAACATTGCAACAGCTTGCAAAAATGTATAATAAAGTCCAAGATAGTGAAGAACAGTTTTGGGTAGGTATATTTATTTCTTCAACAAGTGAAATGATAGGTGTTTTAATGGGGCAGATAAAATATGGGGCAAAAGCATCCGTTTGGATAAAAACTCTTATAATTGATAAAGCCTTTCAAAATAAAGGATACGGTTTTAGAATAGTCAATTTGTTTATTAATTACGTAAAAATTAAGAGTAAGATTTCAAAAGCATATTTAGCTGTTTCAGAGTGTAATGTGAGAGGTTATAAATTCTGGAAGAGGTTGGGATTCGAACGTTATAGAAGAATTAATCAATGTAGTTTGTTTGGCGAAAAGGCTACAGATGCTACAAATGCTATAATAATGTTTAGGTCGGTTTAGTTTACATAAATGTGATTTAGTGTCCATCGGAGAAAAATAAAAAAATGTACATATTTCTATATACAAGGCCAGCAAAAAACTTTTTCAATAGAAAAACTTATTTGATCTTACCTTAAGTGATGTAAAGTGATTCCAAAAAAATAACTGGTCAATTGCGGTTTCAAAAAATCTAGATTGAAGGGCTTTATGACATAAATAGTGTATAGGTTATTTTTTGAAACCGCCTAAAGTGAATATAGGCTAATAATTATATGTGCTAATGTTACCAGTACAAATAGTCGATATATACCACGAAGGTATTAATAATTTGGGTTGAATGTATTATGTAAACAAAAGAAAAGTAGTGTTATAATTAACATAGGAGGTGTTTAGGAGATGGGTGCAGTTTTTAATTGTGTGACATATTATGGAAACAACATCAGCGTAGAGGCTTAGAGAATGTTAACGAAGCGAAGGATTAGTCGAATCATTGTTTGAGCGTAGCGAGTTTACATTCTCTTAGTCTCGGAGCTTTAGTTGTTGGAATAATATGGTTCACAATGATTAAATACACCATTAGGAGATTTATGGTTTGACAAAGCAAAAGGCTACATATATAATAGTTTTGTCTAACTTAAAAGAGTCCTACAATATTTGTGAAGGTAGCTAATAAGTTTATTTAGATTCAAAAGCAAGATCTAAAGTAGGAGGTTGAGTATGTTAAAGTGCAGTAAATTAATTTTGTGTTCAGCAGTATTAAACCTTTCGATTTTTCTTTCGATCTCATTTTCTTATGCAGATGTCGATAAAAATAAAGCAGATGAAAGTATTTCAAATAATCAAAAGTATTCAATTTTGTCAAACAATATAGAAAGCATATTTAAAAATTCAGGAGCAACAATAGAGGCAAATATTGGCGATTGGTACAAAATAAGTGTAAATGATAAGTCGGGTTGGGTGTATAAAGAAGTCTTTCCGATAGAAGTCATAAAGAACTGCCAAGATACCAAAGTTTCGGAAAAAGCCCAAGCTTCCGTGGACAAGCCTCAGGATGTGGTGGAAGAAGAGATGCAGCAAAAACCTTCAGTTATATCGAAAAAAACTGATGACGTAGAAGAAAAAGATGAGGATGTTCAGCAGGATATTGAGCAAAACGATGAAGAAGTTTCAAATAAAGCAGATGGAGTTTCTGAGAAAGTCTATGATTCAAAAGATACCGGGGATATTACAGCAGTCATTGAAGGAGTGATTACTGGAGATAGTGTTAATGTCAGAAAAGGTCCTAGTACAGATGATAAAGTGATTTCTCAGATGGATATTGGGGATAACGTTGACGTTTTGGGTAAATCGGAAAATTGGTATAATATCAAAACAAAGGATGGAGTAGTTGGTTGGGCATATGGTGCATATGTTTCTACAGGTTATACTGTTGCTTCAAGGGGTGAAGAAACGACGGATTGGGAGACTTCATCAAATAAGAGAACACAAATTGTCTCTTATGCAAAGGAGTTACTTGGAGTCAGGTATGTATACGGAGGTACTTCACGTAGTGGATTTGATTGTTCCGGTTTTGTATGGTATGTTTTTAATCATTTTGGTATTAAATTAAATAGAGTTGCGTGTGATCAGGCGACACAGGGAACTAAGGTATCAAAAGCAAATTTACAACCTGGAGATTTAGTTTTCTTTGATACAAATGGTGGTATGAATCACATTAATCATGTAGGAATATACATAGGAAAAGGAAGTTTCATTCATGCCTCTTCTGGGAGCAGCAAGATGAAAGTTGTTATAAGCGATATAACTAGTGGTTTTTACAATAGATGTTATATGACAGGAAGAAGAATGCTAGATTAAAATATCACAATTTAAAATCTCAGGGAAAGATGTTCCCTGAGATTTTTTGGTGGTTTATAACGAAGAATAGTTTTTTATTCTCAAGTTTTTTCATAAAGAGCGTTGTAACAGAAATAATGAATATGTATTTTTGAAACTCCCTAATTCACTTCAGTAGGGGTGAACATATGAATAGGCCACTTGTTTTGTTGTGTGTTTCTTTTACGGTGGGTATAGCACTTGCAAATCTAACTGAATCTTTCTGGTTTATGATCTATTCTGGTTTTGTACTTATTCTAATAGCCATTTTTTTTAGTATGTTCAAGAATGGATTTAGGTTCTTGCTGACTGGAATTGTGGTTTTATACATTTTTGGAGGTCTATATTATTTATATGAATACAATCAAAATTTAAACAAGTTCGTTAAATACTCTGGACAACAGGTATCTATAAAAGGATTTATAGATTCGTCTCCAGATATAAATGCTAACAAAGTAGTCTATAAGCTAAAGACAGAAGAAATCATCCTTGAAGGGTCTAAAGAGGTGGATAAAGTTAATGGAAGAATAATTTTAACTACACTTATGGATGATGAAGAGTTTATAAATTATGGTGAAGAGGTAGAGGTAAGGGGAACATTAAATATTCCTAAGTCAAGGACAAACCCTGGGGGATTCAGTTATAGAAATTATCTAAGCCATAACGGTATTTCTGCAACTATTTTTGTGATGGACTACAATATCAGAATTGGGGGTAAAAACAAAGGAAACTTTTTTGTGCAATTAGGCTTAGTACTTAGGGCAAGAATAGTAAATGTAATAAAAAGAAGTTTGCCACCTCAACAGGCCGGGTTACTAAACGGTATGTTAATAGGTTATAAACAGGATTTGAGTCCGGAGGTGCAGTATGCCTTTAGTGCTTCAGGATTATCTCATATTATGGCGGTTTCTGGAAGTAACGTCGCCTTTATAGTGCTACCTCTTGTATTTTTATTTAAAAAACTTAAGTTTAGGCAAAAATTTGCAAATATATCTATAATTTTAGTTTTGATAATGTTCACTCTAGTTACCGGATTTGAACCTTCTGTTTTAAGGGCCGTTATTATGGCCATTGTAGTTTTAATTGGGCAGATAATGTGGAGGGAGACGGAGATTTTTACAAGCATATCCTTTGCAGCTATTGTTTTGTTTTTCTACAGTCCAGGAATTCTTTTTAATATAGGTTTTCAATTGTCCTTTGCAGCTACAATATCTTTAGTATTGTTTTATAATAATCTAAAACAAATGCTAAGTTTTAAGTTTATTCCTTCTTTTATTTCAGATGTACTTGCTGCCACAGTATCGGCACAGATAGGTGTATTACCTATTATGCTTATTTATTTCAATACGGTTTCTGTGGTATCTATTTTGTCTAATTTGATTGTTGTACCCTTAGTGGGAGTTATAACTATCCTTGGCTTATTAATGGCGGTATTAGGGCAAATACATATTGTTTTTTCTATACTTATAGGATATGTAAATAATGTATTGCTGAGTTTTGTGCTTGTTGTGACTAAGATATCTGCAAATATGCCATGGTCTGTTAAAACACTTGTTACACCTTCTGTATTTATCGTTATTTGTTATTATGCAGTTATTATATATTTTTTATGGCTTAGACCTAAATATAAACTTAGATTAGATTTAAAATATTTTGTCATTGTGTCAGTATTAATACTAGGGACTCTTTTTTACGGTGCGTTCATTCCTAAAGGACTTGAAGTGGTGTTTCTTGACGTTGGACAAGGAGATTCTGCTTTTATAAGGACATGTAAGGGTAAGACTGTATTGATAGATGGAGGGGGCTACAGTAGTGCATCGGCTAATAGTACAAGCGTTGGGGAAAATATAGTCATTCCTTTTTTACTTGATTATGGTGTTGACAGACTTGATTTAGTTATTGCAACTCATGGACACGATGACCATGTTCAAGGGTTGATACCTGTACTTGAAAAAATGAAAGTAGATAATTTAATTTTGCCTCAAATACCTCTTGATAGTGGACTCAAAAAAATATATGATATTTCACAGGGGCAGGAGATTAAAGTACAAATGTGCTCAAAGGGTGATTTGATTCAGATAGATAACAACACGTATATTGATGTTCTGTGGCCGAAAAAGAGCGCGTATATTGAAGAATCTGCTTCAAATAATAACTCATTGGTGTTAAAATTACATTATGACAAAGTTAAAATACTATTTACAGGAGATATTGAAAAGCAAGCTGAAGAGATACTTATAAATGATAATGTTGATTTAAAGTCGGATGTGCTAAAGGTAGCTCATCATGGATCAGATACTTCAACAATCCAAGCTTTTTTAAATGAGACAAATCCCGATATAGCTGTAATAAGTGTTGGAAAAAATAATTTTGGACATCCGTCTAAGTACGTATTGGATATACTTAAAGAGAACCAAATTATGTTTTTTAGAACGGACTACGACGGTGCAGTGGTGCTTAAGACTTACGGTAAGGATATTAAAATAAAAAAAACAGTAAATGAATCTAAGGCTTATAGATAAGGCTAGGCAATTAAATTAGGCAAGGGTGAAATATATGAGTGTTGATATTTTAAAAAAAGATTTAAAAAATAATGAGTTTAAAAATATTTATCTTTTTTATGGACAAGAAGAATTTTTAAAGAAATATTATTTAGACAGTATTGAAAAGGCTATTCTTGAAAATGATCTTTCCCAGTTGAACAAAATTGTGTTGGAAGGAAAATTCGAGATAAGTAAAATAGAAGAGGCTTGTGAGACTTTACCTGTTTTTTCTGAAAAAAAGCTGGTTCTTGTTAAAAACTCGGGGCTTTTTAAGTCGGGTAAAAATGGAGTGAAAAAGCAAAGTACTAAGGATGAATTGACAACATATTTAGAAAATGTGCCATCATATACAGTACTTGTATTTTACGAAGAGGAAATTGACAAAAGACTAAAAACTGTGGGTACAGTTAAAAAGAATGGACTTGTAGTAGAGTTTTCTTATCAAAAGCCTATGGAATTAGTTAAATGGGTTACAAAAGCTTTGAAGTCACATAAAAAGGAAATAAGTGTGGAAGATGCCTCTTATTTGGTAGAAGTTTGTGAACAGGGAATGACCGAAATACTCAATGAAGTAAATAAATTGGTTATGTTTGTTGGAGATAGACCTAAAGTATGTGCGCAGGATATAAAAAAGGTTTGTACCAAATCGGTAAAGAGCAGGATATTTGATTTAACCGATGCGGTAGCTGAAAAAAACCTTGATAATGCCCTTAAGCTTTTAAATGATATGATAATATTGAAAGAACCTATTCCCAAAATTCTTTTTATGATTACAAGGCAATTAAGGCATGTTTTAGAGATGAAGCTTCTTAGTAGGGAGGGTATGAACGTTAAAGATGCCTGTGCTAAAATTGGAATTACACCCTATGCAGGGCGAAAAGTATTTTCTCAATCTAAGAGGTTTAGTGTTGATAAATTGAAGGAAGGAATTAAGGAAGCTTTTGAACTTGACCTTGCAATAAAGACCGGGAGAATAAATGACAAAATTGCTACAGAACTGCTTATAAATAAGCTTGCAAACGGCTAGTTTACTTTATTTATACGTTCACTTTGTTTAAGTCAAAGGAGTTAATAAAACACGGGTGGGGTTTTTGATTTTAATAAGGAACAATAAAATAAAATTAGGCAAAATAAAAAAACGCACTTTCCGTACGTTTTTGTTATTCTACGCTAATTTTATTTTTTGTTAGCAGCATTGTATGCTTTAGCAAGCTTAGACTTTCTTCTCGCAGCGGTGTTCTTGTGTAAGATATTCTTTGCTGCTGATTTATCTATAGTCTCAAAAGTATTATTAAGGACAGTAGCAGCTGAAGCGTCATTATTTTCTATTGCTGCTGTGCACTTTTTTATAGTGCTCTTTAGAACTGACTTCCTAATACTATTCCTAAGAGTCTTAGTTTCAGACACTTTCACTCTTTTCATAGCTGATTTTATATTTGGCAATCTATTCACCTCCTGCGAGTTAATTAACATGATGTATTTTAACATGAAAGAAAATAAAAAGCAAGGTATTTAAAATGAAATGTGTGAAAAAATATAAAAAAGATTGATTTTTTATAAAAAATATTAGAAAAGAATGAGAGGATGAATCTGATGAGTCAGAGTAGAAGTATTAGAACAGATTTAGCATTAGAAACCCATGAATTTGTAAGAGAAAAAGAACATGCAAAGAATACAAAATCAACAAATTTACCTGGTGTTGATGTTGAAAATTCAGGTACTCAAGATATAAAGGTAACAAGGGTACGTGTAACATCTCCAACCGGTGAAGCGTCAATAGGAAAACCTATGGGCAATTATATAACACTTGAAATTCCTAGATTAAAGGAAAATGATCAAGTGTTGTACGAAGAGTCTTGTAAAGCGCTTTCTCAAGAACTTGCAAAAATTTTAAGACTAAATAACAAATCAAATATACTAGTGGTAGGACTTGGAAATTGGAATGTAACACCAGATGCTTTAGGTCCAAAGGTGATAAAAGGGTTGATGGTGACAAGGCATCTTTTGGAATATGTACCAAAGCAGGTTGATAAAGGGGTACGCTCTGTATGCTCTGTTACTCCAGGTGTGTTGGGAATAACAGGTATTGAAACGGGAGAAATAGTAAAGGGTATTGTTGAAAAAGTAAAACCTGATGTAGTAATTGCTATTGATTCTCTTGCTTCAAGAAGAATGGAACGTGTAAATACAACTATTCAGATAGCTGATACTGGAATTTCACCTGGTTCAGGCGTTGGAAATAAAAGAATGGAGATTTCTGTAAATACATTAGGCATACCCGTAATTGCAATAGGTGTACCTACAGTTGTCGATGCTGCAACAATGGCTAATGACACAATAGATCTTGTTATAGATAATTTAATAAATGAAGCTAAGGAAGACAAGCAGTTTTATAATATGTTAAAAAATATAGATAGGAATGAAAAATATCAGCTTATACAGGAAGTATTAGAGCCCTATGTAGGAAACCTTATTGTAACTCCTAAGGAAGTTGACGATGTTATTGACAGAATTGCAAAGGTAATAGCTAACGGATTAAATATTGCTCTTCACCAGGGAATAACTTTAGACGATGTAAACAGATATATACAGTAGTGCCTGTTTCTTTGCTTTTTAAGAGGCCTTCTCAAAGGGCCTTTTTATTTTCTAAGAAAGTTCATTGCCTTTTTAAAAAATAAGGTTTTGAATGGCAGAAGGTTTAGGTGTTATGAAGGGAATGTAAAGGTTTACCAGACGAATTGATTATTTTAAATTTTTTCTAGATAAGCCAAAACGAAAAAAGGTATGAGCTGAATACTGAAGTTTCAAAAAAATTGATTCACATTTTTGCATAGCAAAATAGTACTCCTCAGTCTGGAAGATAAAAATTTTTATACTGAGGCTTGTGATACAAATAATGGATATTTAATTGTTTAAAACTTCTTTTATTAGCAAATAAGTGTATATTAATTATAAATAAGAAGGATTTTTTTGTTAGGTGTCGAATTAAATATATAAGTGTTGCATTTGATTATTTTTGGAAGTTACAGTAAAAGTATCAACTATCTTCTGCGATAAGCAGAAGGAAAATCTTTTGTGAAGTTTTAGAAGAAAGTTTAAGAAAATATAAATGACATTCAAATGGCAAAAATTATTACACCTGTTCTTAGACACACAAATTTCTTATAAGTAATTCTCTTATGGGATATGTAGCATCTGGAAAACTCTTATTTATTCACAAAAAATTGAAGTGTAAAATTTTGTGTTTTTATGCTAAGGAACGAGTAAAAAATTAGTTCCTGCTTTGGATAACGAAAAAAATTGATTTAATAGTATTTTCAGAATATAAAAATAGTAAGTTAATTTTCGATATCCCTATCTCTAGTTTTGTACTTTAAAATTTGCAAAGTCTACCTAGAAATTTTCTCATTGAAAGGCAGGCGAGTACAATTAATAATTCCGGCGGAAATTTATCACTAAAGTCACCTGCAAATTTAATAATATTGGTAGTTATTGCAATTATGAGTCTTGTCAGCAGAATATATGATATTCCTTTTTCTTATGGTGTAAGTTTCACTATGAGTAGTTTATTTATATTTGTATTGCTGAGGTATTATGGAGTGATAGTTGCATCTGCTGCTATTATGATTGTCAATATAATAGATTGGGTTTTATTTTATGGAAGCATATATACAATTTTTTTGTTTTTTGAGGTGTTAGTTGTAGGGGTATTATGGCAAAAAAAGCATCGTGATTTATTTGTGTTAGATACCTTTTATTGGATGGTTATAGGAGCTCCTTTGGCAATTTCATTATTTTATTTGAATAGAAATGAGGTGAATGTTGAAGGGTTACTTATTATAACAAATTTAGTTATAAATGGACTTGTTAATATATTAATTGCAGATTTATTAATATCGTATATACCTATTCGAAAGATATTTGGATATAAAGCAAAAAATCCTATAGATTTAAATAAAATGATATTTCACTTAACAGTGACTGCGGTTTTAGGTCCTTTTTTAGTTTATACTTCTATTGATGCCTGGTTTTCAAAAACTAGTTTGGAGTCTGATATTTTTCGAAATATGAATTCAACTAATATTAATATAACTGAAAAATTAAAGACTTGGGAAGACGATGATCTTAGAAGATTACGACTAAAATCTCCTATATACATAAAAAAGTTTAAGAATGATCTTAATAGTAACCCTTTGGATAATTCTGTTGAAGTATTTTTGGCAGATAAGAAAAGTAATATATATTTTACAAATAATGAAGATAAATATAAAGATGCGTATAATTGGAAAGAGGGTGGGTTTTATAGAGAGGTTTTTGATAATGTATATGAATGGTATCCTGAATACAAAGGTATGACCACAGACTTGAAGCATTGGAGCAATGCCTTTTATATAATGATTGTACCCTTTGAAACCGTGGATATTCAGCTACAGATTAAAGTACCACTCTCAAATTATGCTCTTGATGTATGGAAGTCTTATTTAAATAAGTTTTTAATATTGCTGCTTTTTTGTTTTATATCATCGCTTATTTCAATTATGACTAGCAGGTTTGTATCTAAGGATCTTTCAAAATTGACAAAAAGTTCAACGGGGCTTCCTGAAAAGCTTAAACGTCAGGAGGTAATTGAATGGCCGCATACATCTATTAGTCAAGTAAGCTCGTTGGTGTCTAATTTTCAGGTTATGTCAGATAATTTGGTTACTCTGTTTACAGAAGCAAAAATTATGAACAATCAGTTATTATCCCAGACAAAAGAATTGGAATTATCAAGGGAAAAAATGGAGCGTTTGGCTTATAATGATGCTTTGACAGGATTGCCTAACAGACTTAGCTTTAATGGATATCTAAAGAAACTTCTTGATTCTGAAAGCATTAAAAACATTGCGGTAATGTTTATAGATTTGAATAGATTTAAGCAGATAAATGATACGTTAGGGCATGAATATGGTGATATGCTGATAAAGGAAGTTGCCAATAGACTTAGTTTCTTTTTAAAAGAGGATAGCTTTGTAGCAAGGCTTGGAGGAGATGAGTTTGTTGTTGTTTTAAATCATGCTGATATGAAGGTGGCAAAAAAGGCTGCAATTCACATAAACAAAATTCTTTCAGAACCTGTATTTTTAAAGCATGAGGATGAAGTTCATGAACTTTATGTATCGGGAAGTGTAGGAATAAGTATATATCCAGAAGATGCCTATGAAAAGTCAACCCTTTTAAAATATGCAGACTTAGCGATGTATGCTGCAAAGGAAAGTGGTGACAATACATTTAGATTTTACTCTGAAATATCAGAGTCTAATATGAAAGAAAAACTTTTATTAGAACAAAGCTTGTGTAAGGCATTAGAAAGAAATGAAATAGTGATTTATTACCAACCAAAAGTTAATGTTTTGACAAAGACTATTACTGGAATGGAAGCATTAATTCGTTGGAATCATCCTGAAAAAGGAATGATACCGCCGGCACAATTTATACCGTTGGCGGAGGAAACTGGTATTATTAATCAGATCGGCGAATGGGTTCTTATAGAATCATGTAAGCAGACCAAGAAATGGATAGATATGGGTTTTCCTCATATGCGTGTTTCGGTAAATTTATCAATTAGACAGTTTTATGGTAACAATGTTGTTAAATTAGTTAAAAAAGCTTTGGAAATTTCAGGGTTGGAAGCTGGATGCCTTGAGTTGGAAATAACAGAAGGATTTCTAATAAAGAATACAAAATACGTTATATCCATCTTACAAGAAGTTAGGGATATGGGGGTCTATATATCAATCGACGACTTCGGAATGGGTTATTCATCTTTTCGCAGATTAAAAGAGCTTCCAATTCAGGTTTTAAAGATAGATAAAAGCTTTATAACAGATATATCTAAAGAAAAAATTAATAGCTCAATTGTAAAAGCTATTATAGAGCTAGCACATTCTATGAGCCTTAAAGTTGTAGCTGAGGGTGTCGAGACAATTCAAGAATTTCATACATTAGAATTTTTAGACTGCGATGAAATTCAAGGTTACTTGTTTTCAAAGCCATTGCCTGTTGACAAATTTGAAGAATTAATAAGAAGTTTTCAATTTTGGGTGTATGTATCAAATTAAAGGTTGAAAGGAGATTTTTAACATGAAAAAAAGAATAAGAAACATTTTTGTGACAGTCTTAATAATCAGTTTGAGTTTGACGTTAGGATGTTCAAAAAAGTTCACTGATGGTGAGAAGGTTGTAAAAGCTGAGGAAGATGTTAAGCAAAATGATCAGAATAATACTGAGAAAGAGAATGTTGAAATTGAACTATGGAGCTGGTTTGATTTTGGAGGTACTGTTGCTGCATTTGAAGAGCAGAACAAAAATATAAACGTGAAAGAGAGAGTTATACCTTTTGATAAATGTAGGGATGAATATATGAAAGCACTTGCAAGTGGTGAAGGACCCGATGTACTTGTATTTGACAGTAGTTTTTTTGGACAATATACAGCAGACAATATTCTTCAAAATTTATTTGAAGAGCCATGTGATGCGAGAAAATATTGGAAGGACATTATTGGTTGGAAAAGTGGGTTGTCTATTGATGATATGGAATTGTTGTCGCTTTCATACTCAACGGCACCATATTTAACTTTTTACAGAGCTGATATAATGAAAGAAAATGGGTTTCCATATGAGCCTGAAGAATTTGGTAAATTTATTGAAGATCCAAAAAACATAATGGAAATAGGAAAAAAATTGAAACAACAGAATAAGTATATATTTCAATATCCTACGGATATAACTGATATAGTAGGTGCAACGATGGGCTATTTTGACAATGAACTCAATTATGTACGTGAAGGTGAACTTTTTGCAGAAACTATAGATATGGCTCAGGAAATATATGACAGTAATTTGATGTCGCAAAAGAATTTCTGGTTAGATACAGGTAAAAAAGCGATACAAGAGGATCAACTTGTTATGCTTTTTTTGGCATCTTATGCTATGAATGATTTAGAAAGAATGGCACCAGAGCAGAAAGGAAAGTGGAGGATTGCAAAAGCGCCACTAGGAATTGCAGCGTGGGCTTCGGATACAAGATTATCTATAAATAATCAGAGTGAATATAAAGAAGAAGCATGGAAGCTGATTGTACATGCTGTAACTACAGTAGGTTCAATAGATAGCGTTGTACCTTCTTATATTCCTGCTTTAGAGAATGAAGATTATTTATCAAAGCAACATGATTTTTTTGGAGGACAAAAAATATACCCGTTGTTAGTTGATAGTGCAAAAAATATGACCCAGTTCAAGTTAACTCCATTAGATAGGGAAACACATGATTTGTATATTAAAGGAATGTGGCAGTCGTTTGTACAAAATGATAATGCTTATGCCAAAATTGAGAGGATGCGCAAGGAAATAGAACAAGAGATTGAAGATGAAAAGGAAAGCCTATTGGAATAGATATTAGGCAAAATCAAAAAATAACTTATCAACGGTCGTTTCAAAAAATTTGATGCCATTTTTTGCATAGCAAAATAATGTTCCTATGATTGGTAACTTTAAAGTTTCCATAATGGCTTTGTAACAGAAATATTGAATATGTATTTTTTTGAAACTTCCTTATATAAGCTTATATGTATGGAACTAACCGTGGAAGGAGCTTTTTGTATGTTGAAAACGGTTAAGATAAATATATTAATTGTTTTGGCTATAAGTTTGACATTTACATCAGGATGTGAGCAGAAATTTATACAAAGTAAAAACGTTGAAGCTAATAATGATAAAAAAATATCTACAATTCCCCAAAGAAGCAAAAAAAGTGATATAGAGCTGGAAATATGGAGTTGGTTTAATTTTAATGAAACAATTGAGGAGTTTGAAGCAAAAAATTCAGGTATAAAGGTAAAGAGAAGAGTTTTCCCTTTTGAAGATTGTGATGAAGAATATATGAAAGCACTTGCAAACGGAACTGCTCCTGATATTTTTGTTTTTGACAGTAGTTTTTTTGGGAAGTATACGGTGGATGGTTTTTTGCAAAACCTACTTGAAGAGCCTTTTTCAGCAGAAAAATACAAGGATGATTTTTTGGGGTGGGAAAGTGGATTTTCTTTTTATAATACAGAGTTATTATCAATTTCTTACTCAACCGCACCCTATATAACAATGTACAGAGCTGACGTAATGAAGGAAAATGGATTTCCATCAGAACCAGAGGAGTTTGGGGAATTTATAGAAAATCCAGATAATTTATTACAAATAGCTATAAAACTTAAACAACAGGGTAAGTACATTTTCCAAAATCCTACAGATATAACCGATATAGTTGGAGCAACGATGGGGTATTTTGATGATGATCTCAACTATATACGTGAGGGAGATTTGTTTGCAAAATCTATTGATTTTACACGGGAAATTTATAATAACCAAGTAATCTCAAATAGGACTTTCTGGTTTGATGAGGGTAAAAAAGCTGTGTCTGAAGGAAAACTTGTAATGCTATTTTTAGCTTCTTATACAATGATTGAGTTGGAAGAATGTGCCCCGGAACAAAAAGAAAAATGGAGAGTTGCAAAGGCACCGCTAGGATTAAACGCTTGGGGAACGGACACTAAATTATCAATAAATAAACAAAGTGAACACAAAAAAGAGGCATGGAAGTTGCTTGAGCATATTGTAACATCTGTTAAAAGTATAGAAAATGTTGTGCCATCATACATACCTGCGTTAAGTAATGAAGCTTATTTAGGCCAGGAAAAAGAGTTTTTTGGCGATCAAAAAATATATTCGTTAATATCAGAAATTGCAAAAGATATGACTCAATATAAAGTGACTCCTCTAGATAAAAAGGCTAACAATATGTATTTAGATGGAATGTGGGAAATACTTGTAGAGGAATACAATGCCTATGAAGGAATTGAAAAAATGAAAAAAGAAATAGAGAAAGAAATTGCTGAAGAAAAGAAAATGCTATTGAAAGAAGTTGATTAACAAAAAACTTCCACCTAAATACTAACATATGTCGTTTTTTGAAACTGCCTAAAAGTATGGAGTGAATGAATAGGATTTATTATAATCATTAAATATGAAATGGTTTACAAAAATGAGAAAATGTTCTTATAGAAAAAAGAACATTTTTATAGCATAATAAATGTGAAAAGGAAAAAAGTAAGCACTTGGGGGAAAAAATGAATGTTGTATTGAAATTTATTAAAAAATCATATTGTTCATATGTCAAGAATCAAAAGAAATTGAGGTTTGTATTTTTGATGCTTTTTTGTACACTGATTTTTGCTGTTGGTGTATTTGTTGGTGTAAGTATAGAGCACAACAAAAATAATGGTGGTAATATACACAATAAACAAAATATAGATGGGAGCAAAATAGAAGAGGATTTATCAAATAGTGGTGACAATGCACTTCAATTTGGTGAAGAGGTGAAAGTTGTAATAGATCCTGGACATGGAGGAGAAGATTTAGGAGCTGTAAAGGATGATTTGTACGAAAAAGATTTAAATCTTGACATTTGTTTAAAGATGGGTAAGTATCTTGAGGCTATTGATATAAATGTAGTGTATACCAGAGAAAAAGATATTGATGTAGGACTTGATGAAAGAGTCAATATTGCAAATGGCATTGATGCAACTCTTTTTATAAGTGTTCACAATAACTATATGCCTAATCATTCGGGATATATGGGTACTGAAACTTTATACTGTTCACCTCTAAAGGTTGATGAGGACAAAATGGATGGTGAAAAACTTGCAATTATTGTTCAAAATAAGCTTGCAAATACTTTAAAGACTGTTGATAATGGTGTAATACACAGACCTAATCTTGTAGTTTTAAGAAAGACAAAAATGCCTGCTGTGATTGCAGAGGTTGCGTATATGTCCAATTCTTCGGACAGAGCAAATCTTTTGGATGAGGAGTTTAGGAACAATGCAGCAAAGGCACTAGCTGAATCGGTAATGGAAGCTTTAGATTTTATGAAAGTAGAGAAAAATGAAGAAGGTAAATGGATTACGAAATAATGTTCCTTTGTTTGAAAGCTTTAGGTTCCCTAGATGGATTTTGCGAACTAAATATTGTATAGGTGATTTTTTGAATTTGCCTTAGGGAGTTTCAAAAAAATACCTATTCATTATTTCTGTTACAAAGCCTATCATGGAAGCTTTTAAGCTTCCAATCATAGGAACATTATTTTGCTATGCAAAAAATGGCTTTAAATTTTTTGAAACGACCGTTGACCAGTTATTTATTTTAAATCCCCTTATGTTATAAAAAAGAAAGGAAATCCCTTTCTTTTTTTATTTTCTAAATGTATAATTTCATATGGGAAGTTAATTTATATAGGGATTGTTTTTTCAAACAGTCTAATGAAAATATATTTAGGGTGGGTACATATGAAAAATATATGGAAGTATCTTTTGATTTTGACCTTTCTAGTTATTTTGTGGGATCAAGCTGTAGTAAGTTCATTTAAAGATCTGTCATTGACTTTTCATAAATTAGGTCATGCGCTTACATCAATGATATTTGGTTCTGGATTTTCGGGCTTTAAAACAATATTTGGCACGAGTGGTGACGTGATTTTTGGAGCAGACAGTTGGATTGGATGTTTTATAATTGCAAACAGCGGATATTTTGCAAGTATATTGTTTTGTTTGCTAATATTGTGTTTAAAAAGAACAAAATTAAAGAATTATTTAGTTGGAAGTACCTCAATTATTTATCTAGGATTTACTATAGCATTTGCTTCTTCAATTGGGGCGATAGTAAATGCTTTGATTTTTTCTTTGATTATAATTTTAGTATTGTTAATACAAAAGGATGGCTTAAATAATTTGATGATAAATATACTAAGTATGTCTGTGGCGGCATATGTAGTCTATGATACTTTTGTAGGAACGATTTTATTTAAGCTAAATGAACAACTTTCGCTATTTAAAAGCTGGAAGTCGAGTCCTCCAGCTGATATAGTAAAACTTACTGAATTGACAGGATTTCCTACGTTTGTATGGGGATTAATTTGGTTGACTATTGCAGTTATTTCTATAAATTTTGTATTGATTAAGGCAAAATCAAATAAATAACTGGCCAATTGTTGTTTCAAATAATTCGGTTTTTTACATTGTAACAAGATTTTCTTTTTTTGGAAGGTTTGAGTTTCCATGAGGGGATTTGTGATTTAAGGCAAGATCAAATAAATAACTGAGCAATTGGAGTTTCAAAAAATTCGATGCCATTTTTTGAATAGCAAAATAATGTTCCTATGATTGGAAGCTTAAAAGCTTCCATGATGGGCTTTGTGACAGAAATAATGAATATGTATTTTTTTGAATCTCCCTAAATATTGTATAGATTATTTTTTTGAAACTCGCTAAATTTAAAGATAAGAAAAAGGAATAATAGTCGGAGGGATATATGAATATAAAGAAAAGAATTGAAGAGTTAAGAAAGATTATTGAGTACCACAATGATAGATATTACAATAAGGACGATGCTGAAATTTCGGATTATGAGTATGATAAACTATCTTTAGAGCTAAGAAAGCTTGAACAAGAACATCCTGAGTTTGTCGTACAGGATTCGCCTACTAAGAAAGTAGGCGGTACTGTTAAACGAGAATTGAGAAAGGTTGAGCATGATGTTCCTGTAATAAGTCTTCAAGATGTTTTTTCTAAGGAAGATGTATATAATTTTGTAAACAAGATGATTCAGGAGTTGGGAAGTCCAACTTTTGTTGTTGAAAGAAAGGTTGATGGCCTTTCTGTTGTTTTGAGATATAATAATGGAAAATTGGTAGAGGGCATTACTAGAGGTGATGGGTATATTGGAGAGTCTGTATATGAAAATTTATTAGAAATCAAGTCTATTCCTCGAACAATTACTTGTAAACAACCCTATTTAGAAGTGCGTGGAGAAGTGTATATGTCCAATGAAGCTTTTGAAAATGCCAATAGAAAGCAGGAGGAGATAGGAGGAAAGGTTTATCAGACGGCTCGTAATCTTGCAGCAGGAACATTAAGACAACTAGATCCTAGTGTGGTAAGAGAAAGAAATCTTGATATATATATATTCAACTTAGAAATAAGTGAAGGTGAAGAGTTTAAATCCCACTTTGAAAGTTTAAATTGGCTTGCTTCAAAGGGATTTCCTATAAGCCCTGATTTTATGATTTGCAAAACAGCTGATGAGGTATGGGATTGTATTTCTAAAATTGGAGAAACTAGATGGCAGCTTTCTTTTGGCATTGATGGGGCAGTAGTTAAGGTGGATAGTTTAGAAGATCGAAAAAGGCTGGGTATAACGAGCAAGGTTCCAAGATGGGCTGTGGCTTTTAAGTATCCGCCCGAGCAAAAAGAAACAGTTGTTGAAGATATAAAAGTTCAAGTTGGTCGTACAGGAAGGCTTACTCCATTGGCAGTATTAAAGCCGGTGAAGATAGCTGGGACTACCGTATCTAAAGCAACATTACACAATCAGGATTATATTGATTCAAAAGACATACAAATTGGTGATACGGTAATTATTCAAAAAGCTGGGGACATTATACCAGAAGTGCTAAGAAGTATTCCAGAAAAGAGACCGAATACTGCCAAGAGATATGTTATGCCTGACAAATGTCCTATTTGTGGAGCACCGACCCTTCGAGAAGAAGATGGGGCTGAAATACGTTGTACCAATGAGAAGTGCTTTGCTCAAGTAATTCGTAAAGTTATTTATTTTGCATCTAAAGATGCTATGAATATAGACGGATTTGGTCCAAGTTCGATAGAGACTTTAATGTCTGAGGGTTATATAAAGGATGTATCGGATATATATTGTTTGAAAAGTTATCGTGAGGAGCTTATAAATAAGGGTATTATAGGCAAAGAAAAGACTATTGACAATCTTCTTTCGGCTATAGAAAAGTCTAAAGAAAACGATATTGACAGACTTATAACTGGTTTGGGTATAAGAAATGTTGGCAAGCAAACTGCAAGAGTATTGGCTTCAAACTTTCAGGATATGAAATCTGTTCAAAAAGCTACATACGATCAACTGATTGTGTTGCCAGACTTTGGGGACATTATGGTTCAAGATATACTTGGATTTTTTTCTAAGGATGAGAATAAACAACTAATAGATAGATTAAAACAGTCTGGAGTAAACATGAAGTCAAAGGTTTCCAGTACAAAAAAAGATGAACGCTTCTTAGGAAAAACGTTTGTATTGACTGGTACATTGCCGACAATGACTAGAAGTGAGGCAACACAAATAATACAGATGTATGGAGGAAAGGTTTCTTCAAGTGTGTCAAAAAAGACTTCCTTTGTCCTTGCCGGTGAAGATGCAGGCAGTAAGTTGACCAAAGCCCAAAATCTAGGGGTTCAGATTCTTAGTGAGGAAGATTTTAATAAAATGGTCAATATATAAATTATGAAGGTGATATTTTATGAAACTTAATAAAAGTGGTGCGGAGTTTTTTATATACGACAATGCTCCCTTAGAAAAAGCTATTAGTCGTACGACTCATATGGCCGTTTGTGCTCACCAGGATGATATTGAGATAATGGCATATGATGGAATACAAAAATGTTTTCAACAAGCTGACGAGTGGTTTATGGCTGTTGTTGTGACCAATGGAGCAGGGAGCCCGAGAAATGGGATTTATCAAAACTATACCGATGAAGAGATAAAGTGTGTTAGAAGAATGGAACAGAAAAAGGCTGCTTTTATAGGGGAATATGGATTTTTGGCAATGCTTGATTATGAGAGTGATGATGTTAAAGACAAGTATAACAGAGATTGTGTGGAAGATATAAAAAGACTTATTTTAGGTGCAAAACCAAAAGTTATATATACTCATAACTTAGCAGATAAGCACAGTACGCATGTTGGGGTAGCTTTAAAACTTATTAGGGCTATAAGAGAATTGCCTGCTGAATTAAGACCTGAAAAGCTATATGGATGTGAAGTTTGGGGGAAAATGGATTGGATAAACGACAATGAAAAAGTGATTTTTAATGTTTCAGATCATCCCAATATAGCACAATCTCTACTAGGTGTTTTTGACTCTCAGATTTGCGGTGGAAAAAGATACGATCAAGCTGTTTGTGGAAATAGGCAGTCAAATGCAACATTCTCATCGTCAGCTAATGTGGATAGATATTCTTCGGTTATATATGGAATGGATATGACCGAGCTTATTAAAGATGAAAAAATTGATATTGGGGAATATATCAAAGGTTATATTAATAGATTCTGCAAAGATGTGACGGATAAAATAAGTAAAATGATATAGGTTTCATATACGGCGAAAATTATCAAGCCAAGGCTACAGATTCCATGCGAAGGTCTTCGAATGCAATGGTTTAACACTATAACGAGGTGGGGGACAACCTTAATGTATTTTTATAAAGTATAGCAATTCATAAAACACCTAGAAAATGTAAGTGATATTAATGAAAAAGCAACACCAATAATCAAGTGAGTACAAACCTAATTAAAGATCGAACCTGTTTTAGTGTCAAATGACGTAATTCTTAGACCTGAGCATTAGAAGCTGTTGCCGAAGGATTGATAATTTGAAGCAAAAATGCCACGGATGGCATTTTTAGCGTCTAGGACAGGATGTCCTTAAGACGCGGCGAAAAATTATCAAGCCGAGGCTTACAGATTCTATGCGAAGGTCTTCGAATGGAGTCATTTGACACTAAAACGAGGTAGGTACAACCTTAATGCTAATTTACAAAATACCACTATAGCAAATTTGTACCCTTTAACTTAAAAAATTTAAAATAATGAGCGAAGTGAACTTTGTTAATAATCCAAATTATAAAACGAAAATATAAGAAAAACGAATAGGAGGAAGCTTGTGAAAATTTCAAAAGATGTAATTGAACATGTGGCGAATCTTGCTAGGTTGGAGATTACAGAAGAAGAAAAGTTGGCACTAACTATGGATATGGAACAAATTATATCCTATGTGGATAAGCTAAATGAGCTTGATACATCTCAAGTAAAGCCAACGAATCATGTTATATCTATAACTAATGTTTTTAGGGAAGATAAATCAGCAGAGTCATATTCAACAAAAAAGATTCTTCAAAATGCACCTTCAAGTGAAAAAGGGTGTTTTAAGGTTCCTAAAATTGTTGAGTGATTTAATGTGATCACTTTAAAAGAGTATATTATGGATTTTGTATCAGAATATTTAACATTTATTTTTGAAGCTACCTTACTAAAAAAGCATGATAAGGAGGATGAAAGTTGCAATTATACGAACTTACAGTTCATGAAATGAGTGATCTGTTAGCAAAGAAAAAGACCAGTGCAGTGGAAATTACGAAATCATTTTTAGATAGAATTGAAAATATAGATTCGAAGGTTGGAAGTTACATATCTGTATTAGGCGAAGATGCTGTCAAAAGAGCTATGAAAGTTCAAAAAGAAATTGATAAAGGTGAAATGAAAACCCCTCTTTCAGGAATACCAGTTGCGCTAAAGGATAATATTTGTACAGATGGAATGAGAACAACTTGTGCATCAAAAATGCTGCAAAACTTTGTGCCTCCCTATAATGCTACAGTATCTAAAAAACTTTTGGACGATAATGCTATTATTATTGGCAAGCTTAATATGGACGAGTTCGCAATGGGTGGTTCTAATGAAAACTCATATTTTAAACCCGTAAAAAATCCATGGGATTTAGACAGGGTCCCTGGGGGTTCAAGTGGAGGTTCGGCTGCTGCAGTAGCAGCAAATCTTACCGGATTTGCATTAGGTTCCGACACCGGTGGATCTATAAGGCAGCCAGCATCGTTTTGTGGAGTTGTAGGTATGAAACCTACATATGGTACGGTCTCACGTTTTGGCTTGATTGCTTTTGCATCATCTTTTGATCAGATCGGACCTCTGACAAAAGATGTTACCGACTGTGCTATTGTACTAAATTGTATAACAGGATATGATCCAATGGACTCTACTTCTTTTAAAGGGGAATATCCCGATTACAAAAAAGCACTTATTAACGATGTAAAAGGCATAAAAATAGGTATACCTAAGCAGTATTTGGGCGAAGGCTTGGATTCTGAAGTGAAAAAGGCGGTTTTAGAGGCTGTAGAAGTGCTAAAAAAGCTTGGTGCTCAATGTGAGGAGTTTTCGCTTCCGCTTACTGAGTATGCCATTTCGGCATATTATATTATCTCATCAGCCGAAGCAAGCTCAAATCTTGCAAGGTATGATGGAATTAAGTATGGATTCAGAGCAGATGAGTTTTCCGATTTATTAGATCTTTACAAGAAGACAAGAAGTGAAGGCTTTGGCTCAGAAGTAAAAAGAAGAATAATGCTGGGAACTTTTTCTCTAAGTTCTGGTTATTATGAAGATTATTATAAAAAGGCACTTAAAGTTAGAACGTTGATTAAAAAGAGTTTTGATGAGGCATTTAAGAAATATGATGTTATTTTGGGGCCTACTGCACCTACAACTGCATATAAATTTGGTGAAAAACTAAATAGTCCTATTGATATGTATGTAGGGGATATATATACGGTTTCTGTAAATGTAGCAGGATTGCCAGGATTGGTTATACCCTGTGGTTTTGACAAAAAAGGGCTTCCTATAGGGCTACAGCTTATAGGCAAAGCCTTTGGTGAAAGTACTTTACTTAAGGTTGGTTTTACATTTGAACAAAATACAAACTACAATAAAAAGGCAAGTATTTGAGGTGAGTTATGATATGGAATATGAAGTGGTGATTGGTCTTGAAGTTCATGTTGAGCTTTCTACTAGATCAAAAATATATTGCTCATGTGCAACTGAATTTGGAGGACAACCGAACACTCACACCTGTCCAATTTGTACTGGTATGCCGGGAGTGCTTCCGGTTCTTAATGTAAAGGTTGTTGAATATGCCATAAGAGCTGGACTTGCTACTAATTGCCACATTGCAGAATTTAGCAAGCAAGATAGAAAGAACTATTTTTATCCCGATTTACCAAAAGCCTTCCAAACTTCCCAGTATGATATTCCAATATGTTCTAATGGGTATATAGATATAGAGGTTGAAGGCAAGACAAAAAGAATAGGTATTACAAGAATTCACATAGAAGAAGACGCAGGCAAGCTTATACATGGCGATGATGCAGCTCTAATAGATTATAATAGATGCGGTGTACCTCTTATTGAAATTGTTTCGGAGCCTGACATGAGGTCTGCAAAAGAAGTCAGGGCATATTTAGAAAATTTGAAGGCAATACTTGAGTATATTGATGTGTCTGACTGTAAGATGCAGGAAGGATCGTTGAGAGCAGATGTAAATATTTCGGTAAGACCTGTGGGACAGAAGGAATTTGGTACAAGAACCGAGATGAAGAACCTGAATTCTTTTAAGGCCATAGCTAGAGCTATTGAGGGGGAAGCAGAGAGACAGATACAGGTTATTAAGGATGGAAGAGTTATTGTACAACAGACGCGGCGCTGGGATGATGCAAAGGGCATGAGTTTTGCAATGAGAAATAAGGAGCAAGCTCATGATTATAGATTTTTTCCCGAACCTGATTTAATGCCTATAGTAATTGATGAAGAGTGGTTGGAAGAGATTAAAGACAGTTTACCGGAACTTCCTCAGGCAAGAAAAAGACGTTATATTAGAGAATTTGGACTTCCTGATTATGATGCCTCTATACTAACAGGCTCAAAGGTGCTGGCCGATTTTTTTGAAAAGGCTGTAAAAAAAGCCAGTAATGCAAAGGTTGTTAGCAACTGGATAATGGGCGAACTACTGAAGATACTAAAAGAAAAAGAGATGGAAGTAGAACAAATTCCTTTCCCGGGTGAATATCTTGCAAAGCTTGTTTTGCTCATTGAAAAGGGAACAATAAGTGGTAATATAGCAAAGAAAATATTTGAAAAGATGTTTAGTCAAAGTAAGGATCCCGAAGTTATAGTAAAAGAAGAAGGTTTGGAAGTTGTAAGTGATGAAGGAGTTTTACTTGTGGTTGTAAATAAGGTGCTTCAAAACAATTTACAATCGGTCACAGATTACAGAAAGGGTAAGAAAAAAGCTCTAGGGTTTTTAGTTGGACAGGCAATGAAGGAGACAAAAGGTAAGGCTGATCCTCAAGTTGTAAATAAAATGATAAAAGAAGAATTGGGGAAGTTCAAATAAATAACTGGTGAAAGGGAGTTTTTGATTTTGTAACATATTATTCCAAGAACTAAAGTTCCGAGGCTGTTCGTTTCGCTACGCTACACTGCTCGCCTATGCAACCTAGGCAAAGAGAATGTAAAACTCGATGCCATTTTTTGCATAGCAAAATAATGTTACTATTTTCACAGCTCGAATAAATTCACTTAGGGATAACGAAAAAATAACTTCTGGTTAAAAAATTTTTGAAAAAGCCATTAAATCAAGTTTTTTCGTTATCCAAAGTAGGAACTTATTTTTTTATCGTTCCTTAAAAATAAAAAAAATAATAACTTAATCTTGTATACAATAAACATTTTGTATATAATTAATACCTGATGGAATAAAGGCTTGGAGGTATCTGGTGTTATTACCAGGTGATAATTATCAGCATAATTTTTACAAAAATGCGAAGCTAAGGGATAACGAAAAAATAACTTCCGATTTAAAATTTTGAAAACCATTAAATCAAGTTTTTTCGTTATCCAAAGTAGGGACTTATTTTTTAGAGTATAGGAATTTATAAAAAACTAGTTTTTGGAAATTCCTATACTGGGGATTGGCAAGGGGAATCCCCTTGCCCGGTTTAAGGAGGGTGCTCAGGCTGGTCGTTCGCTACGCTACACTGCTCGCCCAAGCAACCTGGGATGCGAAGCATCCGTCGAAGGGAACCATAGGGTTCCCTAGCGAACAAGAAAAGTCATGAGCGAAGCGAATTTTCTTGATCGTTCCTAAAAATAAATGTAGAAAATTTAATAACATATAATTCCAAATTTTTAGAATCAATAGATTGAAAGGGGTAAAACAATGGGTTTTTTAGAACAAATTATGGCAAGGGCAAAGGCTGATGTCAAAACGATTGTGCTTCCAGAGAGTACAGATTTAAGGGTGGTAAAAGCTGCATCTATGCTTGCCACTCAGGGGATTGCAAATGTAGTACTTATAGGGGATGAGGCTGAGATTAAAAAGCTTGCAGGAGATCTCGATTTGTCAAAGGTTAAAATTGAAAATCCGAATGGTTCTCCAAACTTTGATAAGTATGCAGAAGCTTTTTGTGAGATTAGAAAATCTAAGGGGATGACTATTGAAAAAGCTAGAGAGACAATGAAGAATCCTCTTTATTACGGAGTTATGATGGTTAAACAAGGTCACGCTGATGGTATGGTAGCAGGTGCAATTAATTCAACTGCCAATACGTTAAGACCTTCTCTTCAAATTTTGAAAACAGCGCCTGGAACAAAGCTGGTATCGGCATTTTTTGTAATGGTGGTTCCTGATTGTGAATATGGCCATAATGGAACTTTTATATATGGTGATTGTGGATTAGTTGAAAATCCTGATGCAGACCAACTTTCAGAGATAGCGTTAGCTTCTGCCAATTCATTTAAGCAATTAGTTCAAGATGAGCCTCAAGTTGCAATGTTATCATATTCAACTTACGGAAGTGCAAACAGTGAATTGACTGAAAAAGTAGTTGCGGCAACTAAGCTTGCAAAAGAAAAAGCACCTGATCTTTCTTTAGATGGAGAATTACAAGCAGATGCGGCACTTGTACAGACTATTGCAAAATCAAAAGCTCCTTCTAGCAAGGTCGCAGGAAAAGCAAATGTATTGATTTTTCCAGACTTGAATTGCGGTAATATTGCCTATAAGTTAACCGAGAGACTTGCAAAGGCTGAAGCATATGGTCCAATAACACAGGGGATTGCAAAACCTGTAAACGATCTTTCGAGGGGATGCTGTGCTGAAGATATTGTTGGAGTTGCAGCAATAACAGCAGTTCAGGCTCAAAAAGCTTAGTTTAAAAGTATATTAAAGGATTGAGGCTATATCAGTCCTAATTATAGAATAGGAGATGTTAAAATGAAGGTGTTAGTTATAAATACAGGTAGTTCTTCTTTGAAATACCAACTTATTGATATGGAAAATGAAGATGTTCTTGCTAAGGGTGTGTGTGATAGAATTGGTCTTGAGCATTCTTTTCTTAAACATTCAAAGATTGGTGGAGACGCTGTTGTAATTGAGAAGGATTTGTATAATCATAAAATAGCTGTACAAGAGGTATTAGCAGCTCTTACAGATACTGAGACTGGTGTTATATCTAATATGTCAGAAATAGCTGCTGTTGGGCATCGTATAGTTCATGGCGGAGAAGAATTTCAAGATTCGGTTATAATTGATGATAAAGTAATGGACGCGATTAAAGAGTGTGTTGAACTTGCACCTTTACACAATCCTTCAAATATAGTGGGAATTGAAGCATGTCAACATATTATGCCTAATATTCCAATGGTAGCAGTTTTTGATACTGCATTTCATCAAACGATGCCTTCCTACGCGTATATATATGCTCTTCCCTATGAAATATATGAAAAATACCGTTTGAGGAAGTATGGATTTCATGGAACTTCACACAAGTATGTAGCACACAAGGCTGCTGAAATACTTGGAAAGCCTATAGAAGAATTGAAAATAGTTACTTGTCATCTTGGTAACGGAGCGAGTATATGTGCTGTAAAAAATGGAAAGTCCGTAGAAACATCAATGGGATTCACACCTCTTCAAGGTCTATGTATGGGTACAAGAAGTGGGACTATTGATCCTGCTGTTATATCTTACCTAATGGAAAAGGAAAAAATGACACTAAAAGATGTAAGTGATTTTCTAAACAAAAAATCAGGAGTACTTGGTGTTTCAGGTGTAAGCAGTGACTTTAGAGATGTTCAGGATGCTGCTGAAAATGGAAATAAAAGGGCTATGCTTTCGTTGGATATCTTCTGTTATAAAGTAAAGCGTTTTATTGGAGATTATATGGCAGTAATGAACGGTGCAGATGCTGTTGTATTTACTGCTGGAATAGGTGAAAATAATGCTTTGGTTAGAAGTAAAGTACTTGAAGATATGGAGTTCTTGGGAATCAGTATAGATTGGGAAAAGAATGAAATTATTGGTAAAGAAATAGATGTGAGTGCTCCAGATTCAAAGGTTAAGACACTTGTAATCCCAACAAATGAAGAACTTGCAATAGCAAGAGAAACTCAAAAGCTTTTGAAATAAATTTCTTTGTTTAAAATGCGTAAAATGATATAGTTTTTTACCCTCATATTAATTAAAGCTACCGTTACAAAATACAATTGTATTTTGTAACGGTAGCTTATTTATTTTATATTACCTAACAATAAAGAAAAAGGGAGCATATTTTAATTGTGAGACATATTATGGAAATAACATCTGCGTAGAGGCTTAGAGAATGTTAACGAAGCGAAGGATTAGTCGAATCACTTTTCTTCTTAGTAGCGAGTTTTGATTCGACCCGTAGCGAGTTATACATTCTCTTAGCCTAGGTTGCATAGGCGAGCAGTGTAGCGTAGCGAAACGACCAGCCTCGGAGCTTTAGTTATTGGAATAATATGGTCCGCGATGATTAAATACACCCTAAAGAAAAACTGCATCTTCTGTTTTAGAGTTATGTTTGATAAAATGGAGAGGGTGATTAAAAGTGAAAAAAGAATTTGTAAGGTTATATGTTATTTTTCGTGATTTAGCAATGTTGATTACATTTATGCTTGCATTATTTCTGGAAAGGGCGGTAGACAGCAGACTTTATTCGATTGTGTTTCTGTTTACACTGTTTTTTATTTGGCTACATGTAAGGGATTTATTTAAAAGCAGAATCGAAAGATTTTTGCCTTATACATATATTATTGACATTTTGTTATTGGTTTTGTTAGATGATAATTCAAAGTATCTAGTAAATCACTATTTTAACGTATACTACTTTTATGTTCTGATTTCAGCAGGGTATACACTTAAGGCAAAGAGTAGATTGTTTGTCAGTTTTGGAGTTATACTTGCGGCATTTATAAAGTACTATATATTTTTTGATGTTGTTTTTTCAGGAAATCTGCCTTCAAATATAACATTTATTATTTCGTACATTTTCTTTACATTTATGGTGTTTATTACAGTTGGCGTGTTTTTTAATTACTCTGGAATCCTTTCAGAACAAAAAGAAAAATTGGATGAAATGAACAGAGAACTAACTTTGGTAAACAAAATGCTCGAAGAAAGAAATAAGAAAATAAAGGAATTGACTGTATTTGAAGAGAGAAATCGTATAGCTCATGAAATTCATGACAGTGTGGGACATAATCTTACAGGATTGATAATGAACCTTGATTTTTGTAAGAGAATAGTCCAAGACAAACCTACCGATGCTGCTAATCTTTTAGCAAAGAGTAGGCGAATTGCAAAGGACTGTCTTGAAGATATAAGGAAATCTGTAAAATCTCTAAAAAACACAGAAGTTGAGGGGCTTACTATGCTAAGGTCTGTTGAAGAATTGGTTGAGAGTTCTAGAGGGAAGTTTAACATTGAAGTTGTACTTGATGTTAAAGGCGAAACATATAATACCCAGCCGGAGTTTAATCTAGCTGTTTATAGAGCGTGTCAGGAAGCAATAACTAATGCTGTTAGGCATGGCAAAGCTGATAAGGTGGAGATAGAAATAGACTTTGGAGTAAATAAATTTTCAATAAGAATTAAAGATAATGGATTGGGCAGCAAAAAAATTGAACTTGGAACAGGTCTTACTGGTATGCGCGGAAGGTTTGCGCTTTATAATGGTGTTGTTGATTTTAGCATTAATGAGGGATTTGTAATAAATATATTTGTACCTATGGAGGGAATACTAAATGAGTAAGATAAGAGTTTTAATAGTTGATGACCAGCCAGTTGTAAGAGATGGGCTTAAGATGATATTATCTTTAGATAGTGAAATAGAAGTTGTAGCTACTGCGTCTAACGGAAAGCAAGCTGTTGATTTATGTGATAGAAATGTAGACATTGTGTTGCTAGATATCCGTATGCCATTAATGGATGGAGTCCAAACAACAAAACTGATCAAAAAAACATATCCACAGGTTAAGATAATTATTCTGACTACGTTTAGTGACGATCAATATATCTTTGAGGCTTTAAAAAACGGAGCCAGCAGTTATTTGCTAAAAGATGTGGAGTCTGAAGAAATTATAAACACCATAAAAACTATATATTCCGGTGGAAATGTGCTTCACAACAATATAGCTGCCAAACTTGTAAGTAAAATAACTAAAAGTCAAAATGAATCTGATTTTATTCAGGATTTAACCTCAAGAGAACTTGAAATTGCGAAACTTGTTGCCGAAGGTCTTTCAAACAAAGAGATTGCACAGAGGGTTTTTATTGCAGAAGGAACAGTCAAAAATCATATTACCAATATACTATCAAAATTAGGGCTTAATCACAGAACCCAGTTAGCTTTATATGTTATAGAGAATAATTTATAGAGTTCTTTAGGCCATTTAGAATTATAGTTGTAAAGTTTTATTTGATTTAGGAACATTATTTTGCTATGCAAAAAATGAAATGGAGTTTTTTAAAACTACATTTGATTAGTAATTTTATGATTTTGCCTAAAAACATGACTAAAGTCATAGATTAATCATGACTTTTTCTAGATGTATATAATTCACTTTTTTTTTATACTTAAGATGTAAGGTAAGAACAAATAAAAACCCTTGCAACTGGAGTTTCAAAAAATTCGATTTAATGGGATTTGTAACAAAAATAATGGATATGTGTTTTTTTGGAATTACCTAATAAAGTTTTTTTAAAATTTAAAAATCAAAAAAATTTGAAAGGATAGTGAATTATTATGAAAAAAGTTTTAATTACTTTAGTTTTATTTACGATTATGTTTTCTTGTGCATCGTGCTCAATGCTAGGTTCAACAACCCAAAAATATCTAAATGCTTTGAATAACACTCAAACTGCCGACACTTTAGAGTCTAAAACTGAAACGAGAATTACTATTGATTTATCAAAAGCCTCCGATAAAGCAAAAAAGAATTTGGAAAATTTAAAAGAAATTACGTTCAACTCTGATGAGTCCATAGATAATAAGAGTGAAAAAATGGAGATGAACAATTATATAAGTTTTGGGAAATATTCCTGGGGTACTAAAATGTATATTAATAAAGATCAAGTTTTTATGAAAATCAATGATAAATATGCCAAACTAAGTTCCTTGCAAGATGGAAATTATGAACTAGAGAATAATGAATTAAAAAAAGAGTACAAAGAGTTTTCAAAGGAATTGGCTGATATCTGGAAAAAAAGTATTCAAAAAGAAATACTCTCTAAAGAGGGTAATACTATTGAAAGCACTCCCGATGGAGATATAAAAGTTACACAGCTTTCTTTAGAACTAAATGACGAAAAGGCCAAGAATATATTAGACAATTTGGCGAAATTACTCTATGAAAGTGATACTATAAAGAAGTTGGCTGTTGAAAATGCAAAGGAATATGCAAAAATTGAAGAAGAGGATAAGAAAGAATTGGAAAAAGATATAAATAATTGGTTTAATAATTTACCGCAAAACATGAAGGATTACAAGGAAAATTTTGCTATTGAAAATCTAAAGCTTACAGCAAAAATAGATAAAGATTCCTATATAATTGAAGAAATGTTTGAAGGTGAGATTGTCATAAAGACTGAAGGTGAGATAAGAATTAAGTTTAATACAAGCACAACAAGGTGGAATATAAATAAGGAAATTGATATAGATATTCCAGAGATTACAGAAGAAAATCTGATTGATGAAGAAAGTTTCGATGATGAAATGAAGGAGACTTTTGAAGAACTGTTTGGAGAATAAAGTTTAATTTTGCTGGAGGAATTGGTTATGGGAATTATAGATATAAAAAATGTGTGCAAAAATTATGGTAATCTTAAAGCTGTTGACGATGTAAGTTTCGCTGTTAGTGAGGGAGAAATATTTGGACTGTTAGGACCTAATGGAGCAGGAAAGTCCACTCTTATATCTATTCTTTGTACTTTGCTTACACCAAATAGCGGAGAAATATGGGTGAACAACAACAGTTTAAAAAAAAAACCAGTAGTAATAAAGAAATTGCTTGGACTTGTTCCTCAGGAAATAGCACTGTATCCTAGTTTGACAGCAAAGGAAAATCTAATGTTTTGGGGGAGAATGTACGGAATTGGAGGAAAGCTTCTTAAAGAGAGAGTAGATGAGGCTCTTGAGATTGCGGGACTCAAAGACAGGGCAAAAGAAGTTATAGAGGCTTATTCAGGTGGTATGAAAAGAAGGATAAATATAGCTTGTGCACTTTTACATCATCCTAAAATAGTAATTATGGATGAGCCTACAGTGGGGATAGATCCTCAGTCAAGAAATCACATACTAGACACGGTTATAAAGCTAAATGAGGAAGGAATGACTGTAATATATACTAGTCACTATATGGAGGAAGTTGAGTTTTTGTGCTCTAAAATTGCAATTATGGATCATGGTAAAGTAATCGCTATGGGTACTAAAGAAGAACTTCAAAAGCTTGTTGGAAGTGATGATACCATAAATATAACTATTACCGATATGCAATGTGATGCTATAGAGGAACTGACAAAAATAGATGGAGTTAAAAGTTGTTCTTTAGCAGATGGGAAAATTAGTGTTATAGCTCAAAGTGTAGATAAAGTTCTGGCAAAGATTATTTCAACATTGGATGATCATAAGTGCAAAATACAAATGATAGATATAAAGCAGCCAAATTTAGAAAGTGTTTTTTTGCACCTTACCGGAAGAGCTTTAAGAGATTAGGGGTGAATACATGATTATACACATAGCATTAAAAGACATTAAAGTTATTTTAAGAGATAGAAAAGCCTTTGCAATAATGCTTGTTATGCCTGCTTTAATTATGCTGATTTTGGGTTCTGCATTAAACCCTATGTTTGAAAATACTCTCTTTATTGATAAGTTCTCCATTGCTGTTGTAGACAAGGATGAAAGTCAGAATTCTCAGTATTTTTACCAGAATGTATTAAGAGGGCAGATGTCAGATATGTTTGAAACTTTTGTGGTGAAGGAAGAAAAGGCTGAGGAAATGTTAAAAAATGATATTGTTCCGTCTATAATTATTATTCCTGAAGGATTCGAAGAGAGTATATCTAATAATCGCTCTGTGGTTATAGTAGTTAAATCCAGTGTGAGTAATCAATATAAGACAGGTATTGTGAAAAGCGTGGCAGACGGCTATTCAAAAGGATTTTCAAGATCTAATGCGGTTGTAGTTGTACTAGAAGACGTATTGCAAGATAAATTAAGTGAGATTGACAGGCCTTTTGATAGTATGTCCGATCGGGATGCTCTTATGATGGATCTTGGAAGCGAGTTGAAAAATAATCTTATAGAATTTAACGAAGATGTGCAGCAAAAAAATAAATCTGTAACAGGAATGCAGTATTATTGTGCGGCAATGTTGGTGATGTTTGTTTTGTTTGGAGTAAGTACTGGGATACGAAATATGACTGAGGAACGTGAGACAAAGACTCTAGGAAGATTATTGACTACAAATGCAAAAAAATCATCCATTATTGCTGGAAAATTTTTGGGTCTTATACTTGTTACAGTTGCACAGGCTATGATTCTTATAATATTTACCTCTATAGTATACAAAGTGAACTGGGGAAGTTCTGTTTTAGGAATACTCCTTGTTACTGTGAGTTGTGTTTTTGCATCTTCAGGTATAGGTATGATGATAGCAGCTATATCTAAGACGGCAAAAGCAGTAGATGGAATATCACAGCTGGTAATACAGTTGTTTACAATATTAGGTGGAGGGATGATACCTATATATGTAATGCCTGCTGTTGTTAAAAACATAGTATCTAAGGTTACGATAAACTGGTGGGCGGTTAGTGGATATTATGATTTGATGTTGGGAAGCGGTGTTGTGGATGTTTTACCTTATTGTGGGGTTTTGGTTTTTATGGGAATACTTTATCTTGGATTTGGTACAGTTAAGTTTAGAATTTGAAGAAATTAACTGTGGTATAAGGGTAAGTTGATCGGTTATTTCAAGTTTTATTAGTCTTTTTGTAACATATTAGGCAGAATCAAATAAAAACTTTGTAACTCCCTTATGTAGAGTATATTGCTTAAAGGCTATAGAGAATACTGTTGCAAAGTTATAGGAGGGAAAAGAATGAGAATATTAAGTATAGTAAAATATGATTTTATAAAGCTTTTGAGGGATAAGACTCCTTTAATTTTCATGGTTGTATTGCCTATAGCTATAATGTTTTTTCTCGGTATGGCTTATGGTAAAAATGGAGAATCTACAGATAGTGCTAAAATTCCTATTGGACTTGTAAATTATGATGAAAGTGAATTGGTAAAATCGATGATATCAGATTTTGAAAAAAATGATACTATCAAAGTGGTGGAGATGGAAGAGGAGGAGCTTGGTCAAAGCGTACGTAATGCTGTTATTGAAATGGGATTTATTATTCCAAAAGATTTTAATAATAAGGTTTTAACTGGCCAAAAACCACAAATTCAACTTTTGAAATTGCCGACATCTGTAGATTATAGATCGGTAGAAGTTTTATGGAATGAAGCATTTGAAAATATTCAAATGTCTAATATTGCATCAAAGTATCTTAGGGATAATATTGAAAACATTGGTAATAATAATGAGAGGCTAATAATTTCTAGGTTTGAGGAAAAACTAAAAAATGAACTTGAAAAGCCTCCAATAATTTCTGTTAAGGAAATAAGAGTTTCCGGCAATTCTGAGAGCACGGAGTATAATGGAATAAATAATAGTGTAATTGGTATAACAGTAATGTTCGTTATGTTTTCTGTTATATTAGGCTTAGGGGATATACTGGAGGAAAAGAAGAATTATACCTGGGACAGACTAAGTACAACTCCGACAAATAGATTTATTGTTATACTTGGAAAAGTAATAACAGCTTTTTTTACAGGTTGGATTCAAATAGCAATATTAATGTTGTTTGGACAGTTTGTAATGGGGGTAGATTGGGGGGATTCTTATATTTCGACCTTTCTAATATTTAGCGTATATCTCTTATGTGTTACAGCGATAGGTATGTTTTTAATAACTTTTGTAAAAACCAATGCACAATTAGGTGCTTTTTCATCAATATTGATTGTAGCAACATCACTGCTTTCAGGGTGTTGTTGGCCAATAGAATTGGTTCCGGAATTTATGCAAAAGCTCGCTATGTTTTTTCCTCAATATTGGGCATTAAAGGGGTTGGGCAATACAGTAAATGCAAATATGGGACTTGATTCGGAAAGTATTCCTTTTATAGTATTGCTTCTTATGGGAGGTTTGTTTTTCTTGCTGACTATTTTAAGCGAAAGGTTGAAACAGGGTGCATTTAAACATTTTGTGCCATATTATTCCAACAACTAAAGCTCCAAGGCTAAGAGAATGTAAACTCGCTACGGTCAAACAATGATTTGACTAATCCTTCGCTTCGTTAACATTCTCTAAGCCTCTACGCAATGTTATCTCCATAATATGGTGAGCAATAAAAATATGCACCCATTGAAACAAGAAGCAACGTAATTACAAAAAAGTGATTATTCAATTTTAATTTCAAAAAGAATCAACCTGAGAATTTAAACTGAAAAATTCCTTGTGCGTCGTTATTGACAAAAGTTTCATTACTTAGTATAATATTTTCTGTCGGTTTTAAGAGGTGACTATATGAAAGTTGATATATCTAATATACTTAAGGTTAACGGTGAATCGCTTAATGTTGAGCTGGAAGAAGTTCTTGAAGGCTTCGATAAATTAGAAGAAGCTTATGTTTTTGATGCACCAGTTAAGCTAGATTGTAAATTTACTAATATAGGTGGTATTATAAAAATGGAAGGGCATTTGAACGTTGGTTATTTAGCCAAATGCTCTAGATGCTTAAAAGATGTCCAATCATTTTTAGAAATAGACCTTAAGGAAGAATTCACTCGAGAAGGGCAAATTGAGGATAATGACAACTATGTATATGATGATAAGGTTATTGTGCTCGATAAAGTTTTAAAAGATAATATAATATTAAATCTCCCTGCAAGGCAATTATGTAAAGACGATTGCAAAGGACTGTGTTCTAAATGCGGTGCGGATCTTAATAATGGGAGATGCAGTTGTAACAAAGAGGAGTTAGACCCTCGTATGGAAGCTCTTAAGGATTTTTTCAAAAATTAGGGATTTTTAGTTTGTGTATGACTAAAATATAAACGTAATTTTTTGAAACATCCCTATATAGAAGTGTTGTTTGTATGGATGATGAGGAGGTGTGTTATACATGGCAAATCCAAAGCGTAAATGGTCAAAAGCAAGGACAGGCAAGAGAAGGTCTCAGTGGAAGTTATCGGCACCTAATTTAGTAGAGTGTCCACAATGCCACGAACTTAAGTTACCACATAGAGTTTGTAAGCAATGCGGTTTTTATGATGGTAAAGAGGTAATTGAAGTAGGATCCTAATAAATTATTAAAAAAAGCAGCAGTATGAACTGCTGCTTTTTATTAGGGAAAACAAAAAAGGCAAAATCAAATAAATAACTGATCAATTGGAGTTTTAAAAAATTTGATTTTATGGGTTTTGTGCCTAAATTATTGAATGTGTATTTTTTTGATACTTCCTAACTGCTGTATATGTTGTTTTTTGAAACCGCCTTTTTAGAAATGTAAGTTATAATTTTTTAAATTAGCTTAAGGTCTGGCTGTATAGAGTTTTTTGTTAACAGACCTTTTTTAAGGGGATTGCAAACAAATAGTTGGTAAATAGCAATTTAAAGAATCTCATATGAGGGGATTTGTGACTTGAGTATTGTATAGGTTATTTTTTGAAACTCCAGTTGCAAAGTTTTTTCATTTTGCCTAATACTATATTTTTCTCGAAAAATATAGTATATTATTTAATTTTATTTTCGAGAAATAATACACATCTGACTATAAAAGTAAAAAAGATATAATCTAATAAACTTTTTGACTTCTATATGTTTATAAGTTTGTTTTATATTTGGAGGTACCTTTTGAAAGAACAAAAAATACCTGTTAAGAATGTTTTGTCAGGAAGCATAGCCCAAGAGGCTGGAATTGAAGCAGGTGACGCAATTATAAGTGTGAATGGTGAAAAAATTAGTGATATTTTTGATTATCGATTTTTAATTACCAATGAAAATTTAATGATTGAGATTGTTAAACAAGATGGTGAAGTGTGGGAAATAGAGATTGAAAAAGAAGAGTATGAAGACCTTGGAATTGAATTTGAAAGCTTGATGATAGATGATACTAAAAGTTGTAAAAATAAATGTATCTTCTGCTTTATAGATCAATTACCTAAAGGGATGAGGGATACTCTATATTTTAAAGATGATGATTCCAGACTTTCTTTTTTTATGGGTAATTATGTTACTCTTACCAATATGAGTTATGAGGAACTGGATAGAATAATAAAGTACAGAATGTCTCCTATTAATGTTTCTGTTCATACAACAAATCCTGACCTTAGAGTATTTATGCTTAAAAATAAAAATGCAGGAGATGTTGTTAGAAAGATACAAAAGCTTATTGATGGAGGAATTGAAGTAAATTGTCAGATAGTTTTGTGTAGAGGAATAAATGATGAAAAAGAGCTAGATAGATCTTTAGATGAACTAGGAAACCTCTATCCTGGAATTAATAGCATTTCTATTGTTCCTGTAGGAATTACAAAGCATAGAGATGGATTGAGCTATTTAGATCCCTATGATATGGAATCATCTTCAAAAGTAATAAAGCAGATAGAGAATTGGCAAGAAGAGTTTTTGAAAAAAAACAGATCTAGAATTGTTTATGCTGCGGATGAGTTTTATATTATGTCGGGAAATAATATCCCTGATTACGAGGAGTATGAAGGTTTTCCTCAGATTGAAAATGGAGTTGGACTTATTGCGCAAATGAAACGGGAGTTTGAGGAGTGTATTAAAAAACTAAATTTTGATACTTTAAGTGAAGGTCAAAACTCTAAAACTAAAGGAAAAAAGGATGTTTTAAAAAAACAGCCTAGAAATGTAAGTATTGCTACTGGGGTTTCTTCATATTTACATATAAAAGAAATGGCACAAATACTTCAAGACAAATATAAAAATTTAAATATAAAAATTTACAAAATAGAAAATGATTTTTTTGGGAAAAATGTTACAGTAACAGGATTGCTTACAGGTCAAGATATATGTAAGCAGTTAAAAGATAAGGAACTTAATGATGAATTACTTGTTTCTAGATCTATGTTAAGATCTGGGGAAGAGGTTTTTCTTGATGACTATACAGTGGGTGATGTTGAAAAGGAACTTAATATTAAAGTTAGTGTTGTAGAAAATAGCGGTGAAGATTTTATTGTAAAAGTACTTGGAAAAGCTTTATAATGTATTAGGGTATGATTTTGCCCAAATTCAAGTTTTTCTTTTATGAATAAAATGGAAAAAGGAAAAACATGCTTGGATTTTACATATGATATGTTAATTGGAGGGGAATATTTTGTCTAAACCTGTTGTTGCAATTGTTGGAAGGCCAAACGTCGGGAAATCGACTTTTTTTAATTATCTTGCGGGAAAAAGGATATCAATTGTAGAAGACACTCCCGGAGTTACAAGGGATAGAATATATATCGAAGTTGAGTGGAGGAGTAGAAAGTTTACTCTTATAGATACAGGTGGTATAGAACCCTATTCGGAGAATAAAATAATGCAGCAGATGAAAACTCAAGCTGAAATAGCTATAGAAACTGCTGATGTAATTGTATTTATGGTTGATATGAAAGATGGAGTTACTGCTTCGGATAATGAAGTGGCTACTATGCTTAGAAAGTCTAAAAAGCCTGTTATTCTTGTGGTAAATAAGGTTGATAGGGTTGGAGAACTTCCCACTGAAGTATATGAGTTTTATAATCTAGGAATTGGTGATTTGATGGCTATTTCTTCTATACACGGGCTTGGAATGGGAGATTTGCTTGATGAGATCTATAAGCATTTTCCTGATGAAGCTGATCAAGAATATGACGAAGAAGTTATAAAAGTAGCTGTCGTAGGTAAACCAAATGCTGGTAAATCCTCTCTTATAAATAAAGTACTAGGTGAGGAAAGAGTTATTGTAAGTGATATACCTGGTACGACGAGGGATGCTATTGACACCTATATCGAAAATGATGAGGGAAAATTTGTTTTTATAGATACCGCAGGTATAAGAAGAAAGAGTAGGATAAATGAAAATATTGAAAGATATAGTACAATCCGTTCTTGGACTGCTATTGAAAGAGCAGATGTGTGTTTGATACTTATTGATGCCGAAGAGGGTGTTACAGAGCAGGATACAAAGATTGCAGGTTATGCTCACGAACAGGGAAAAGCTTCGATTATTGTTGTAAATAAGTGGGATTTGGTTCAGAAGGATACCGGGACTTTAGAAGCATACCGCAAGTCTGTGCTCGATAAATTTAGTTTTATGTTATATGCACCGGTTGTATTTATATCGGCTAAAACAGGAAAAAGGGTTGATAGGTTATATGACCTTATAAAATACGTTGACAACCAAGCTGCGCTTAGGATATCGACAGGAGTGTTGAATGATCTGCTAAATGAGGCTACTGCAATGGTTCAGCCTCCGTCAGACAAAGGTAAAAGGCTTAAAATTTATTATATGACACAGGCAAGTGTTAAGCCGCCAGCGTTTGTGTTGTTTATAAACAGTATTGACCTTATGCACTATTCCTATGAAAGGTATTTAGAAAATCAAATCAGAAAGAGTTTTGGATTTGAAGGAACACCAATAAAATTCATGCTTAGAGAAAAAGGCAAGGAGTGATATTAGTGGGGGTTGTTTTAAAGTTCTTAATTGCATTGTTGATAGGATATTTATTAGGAAGTGCAAATACATCGATTATTGTAGGCAAATTCTACGGGGTGGATGTAAGGAAACATGGAAGTGGAAATGCAGGGCTGACAAACACTTTAAGAACTATCGGTAAAGTTGCAGCACTCTTTGTTATTTTAGGTGATATATTAAAAGGTGTTTTGTCTTGTATTATAGGATATTTTATTTTAAAGGATATACAGGTTGCAGATATGGTATCAATTGAAATTCCTTGGAATGTAGGAATGTTTTTAGGAGGTTTAGGAGCTATTTTAGGTCATAATTGGCCTTTGTATTTTGGTTTCAAAGGCGGTAAAGGAATACTGACGACATTTTCTGTTGTAATGATGACTGCTCCATACATAGGTCTTATATTACTTGGGATTTTTATCATCATAGTAGCTTTAACCAGATATGTTTCTTTAGGCTCAATAGTGGGTAGTGCACTATTTCCAGTTTTTATAGCGATTTTTTATAATAATATTGTTTTTATAACCTTTGCAATATTTTTAGCAGCACTTGCGATAATAAGACATAATCAAAATATTGTAAGATTGTTAAAAGGTACCGAATCGAAACTTGGTTCAAAAAAGAAAGTTTAAAGTATAGGAGGTCTAATATCTATGAATAGAAATATAGCAATTATTGGAGCTGGTAGTTGGGGAACCGCACTTTCAATTCTGCTTTCAAAGTCTGGTCATAGTGTTAAAATGTGGTCGATTTTTAAAGAAGAAATAGATATGATTAACAAACAAAGGGAGCATATAGATAAACTTCCCGGGGTACTGATTCCAGAGGGAGTTATTGGAACTATTGATGTCGAACAGGCAATGGATGGTGCTAATATTGTTGTGATGGTTGTTCCGTCTCATACTATAAGAGCAAGTGCAAAAGATATTTCAAAGTACGTAAAGGATGGAACTATAATTGTGTCTTGTTCAAAAGGGATAGAAGAAGATACGGGATTACGACTTTCAGAGGTTATAAAACAGGAAATTCCGAATTGCGAATCGGTAGCTTTGTCTGGTCCGAGTCATGCTGAAGAGGTGGCAAAAGACATTCCCACAGCGGTTGTGGCAGCATCAGAGAATATAAAAGCAGCGGAATTTGTACAGGATATATTTATGTCTCCAAAATTTAGAGTGTATACAAATACCGATATAGTAGGAGTTGAGTTGGGTGGAGCTTTAAAGAACTCAATTGCGCTTTGTGCAGGTATATCTGATGGGTTGGGTTTTGGTGACAATACAAAAGCTGCTTTGATGACTAGAGGGATCGCTGAAATAACAAGATTAGGTGTGTCGATGGGTGCGAAGAGAGAGACTTTCTCAGGTCTTGCCGGAATTGGTGATCTTATTGTAACTTGTACTAGTATGCACAGTAGAAACAGGCGTGCTGGAATTCTTATTGGACAGGGTAAATCCCTCAAGGAAGCCGTTGATGAAGTTAAAATGGTTGTTGAAGGAGTTACTACAACAAAAGCAGCTTACCAATTAGCAACTAAAAAAGAAGTGGTGATGCCAATTACTTCTGAAGCATATAATGTTTTATTTAATGGCAAAAATGCAAAACAGGCTGTTGCAGACTTAATGATGAGAGATAAAAAGAATGAAGTTGAAATATTGGATGAGAGTAGTTGGTTATAGAAATTATTGATAAAAATTTTTTATAAAAATGTATAGTTATATGTGTTGGTATACAAAAATATTACCTGCACATATTTTTTTTGTCCTTTTTGTAATAATAAAAGATTCATGACAATATATTTATATTGACAAGGGAAGTTCAAATAAAAACATTGCAACTGGAGTTTAAAAAAATTTGATTCAATGGAATTTGGATTTTACTTGAGTTTTGAGCAAATATCTATGCGATTGATGGTTTCAAATAAAAGTAAGGGGGGTTTGCGGGTGGAAAAGAATAATATATACCAGCAAATATCAGAAAGAACGCAAGGAGATATTTATATTGGTGTTGTAGGACCTGTGAGAACAGGAAAATCAACATTTATTAAAAGGTTTATGGATTTATTGGTATTACCCAATATCGAAAATGAATATTCAAGAAATAGGGCAAATGATGAATTGCCTCAAAGTGCTTCAGGACGCACAATTATGACTACAGAGCCAAAATTTGTACCTAATGAAGCTATCCAGATTGTTTTAGATGAAAATGTACAATTCAAGGTAAGAATGGTGGATTGCGTAGGTTATCTTGTAAAAGGAGCACTAGGGCATGTGGAGAATGATGCACCTAGAATGGTGTCAACTCCGTGGTTCGAGCATCAAATTCCTTTTGTTGAAGCTGCTGAGTTAGGCACAAGAAAGGTGATTAAAGAGCATTCAACGATTGGGCTTGTTATAACAACAGACGGAAGTATAACAGATATAAGTAGGGAAGACTATATTGAGGCAGAAGAACGTGTAATAAAGGAACTGAGAGAAATAAATAAACCCTTTGTTATTATTCTAAATTCCAAAGACCCATCAAATGATGATACTGAGCAACTTAGATTGGAATTAGAAGAAAAATATGGAGTCCCTGTAATTGGAACAAATTGTGCCCAACTGAGAATTGAAGATTTAAACGGAATAATGGAAAGAGTGTTATTTGAATTTCCTATTAGTGAAATAGGAATTAATATTCCTAAATGGATTGAATGTCTTGATGACAGCCATTGGTTGAAGGTAGATATGATTGAAGCAATCAGAGAAACTTTTGATGGTATTACTAAAATTAGGCAGATTAAAAGCAATTTAAACAAATTCAATGATTACAAAACATTTATAAAAAAAGCACAGATTGATAATATAAATCTAGGTACAGGATGTGCCTTAGTGGAGATTAGCGAGACCGATGGTTTGTTTTACAGTGTATTAAGCGATATAACTGGATTAGAAATTGATGGTGAATATAAGCTTATAAGCCTAATGAGGGAAATGGCAAAGATAAAGAAGGAGTACGAGAAAATAGAATATGCGCTCCATGAAGTTAAGTTAAAAGGCTATGGGATAGTTACTCCTCAAATGAGTGAAATGTCCTTAGAAGAGCCGGAGATAGTTAAACAGGGTAGTAGGTTCGGTGTCAAACTAAGGGCTAGCGCACCGTCAATTCATATGATACGTGCCGATATTGAAACAGAAATTGCTCCATTGGTAGGTTCAGAAAAGCAATCTGAAGAACTTGTGAATTATTTACTTAAGGAATTTGAAAATGAACCGGAAAAGCTGTGGCAGTCAAATATTTTTGGAAAGTCTTTACATGAATTGGTAAGTGAGGGATTACAAAATAAGTTATACAGAATGCCTGAAGATGCTCAACTCAAGCTGCAAGAAACGTTGCAAAAGATAATAAATGAAGGAAGCGGAGGACTTATTTGTATTATACTGTAAAGGTTCTATTAAGGAACGATTAAAATATAAGTTCCAACTATGGGATAACGAAAAAACTTGATTTGATAATGTTTCAAAATATGAGAATAGGAAGTTGTTTTTTCGTTATCCCTAACGTGATTCTAAAAAACTTTCACCTGTGAGATAGGATTGCTGGAACAAAGCTTCATTCGCTCAAGAAGTATACTTCCAAATAAAAAATCCGGCTTTTAAAGGAATGCCCTAGCTAATAGAAGGATTTTTCATTGGTTTTGAAGCTTTGTGTAAGGGGATTTAAAATAGATAACTGGTCAACTGGAGTTTCAAAAAATTCGATTTGATAGGCTTTGTAACAGAAATAATGAATAAGTATTTTTTTGAAACTCCCTAAGTAACCTATTTCACAGCTCGAAAAACTTTGCAATTGTGGTTTTAAAAAATGTAGATTGAAGGGCTTTGTGACTAGAATACTGTATAAGTTGTTTTTTGAAACCGCCTAATGCTGTTCTGTGGGAATAAGTGAATTGGAGAAATTATGGTATCTATTAAAAAGCTAGTATTTTTAATCATTTGAGATGCCATAATTTCTTGTAATACATTTTGATGCTTTTTTTAAAGCATTAATTAATATTAATTAATAAGTTTTTCTTGACTTATCTAGTGTTTGGAACTATTATAATATGTAGTGAATATTACATATAAATTTTGAAGTATTATTTTATAAAAAAAATATGGTAAAAATTACATATATGTAATTTTTGGATTAATTGTATTATGATTGCTAAATTACTTGGAAATTCAAATTCATTTTGTTTTGCGCCAATTGCTTGTGGCAGTAGGTGTTGCTTAAGGTAAATTCAATAATGATTGCAAAAAAGTGTATATATTAGCAAAAAATGTAGTGGCTAATGTTGTAAAAAAGATAAATATAGAAAAAAACGGACTATATTAAAGGAAAATGGTGTTGGTTTGCCTATATTATAGTATATTGCTTTAGAATAGTATTTTTTTACGTTGTGTTTTTGGGGATTAATTACTAATATTATTTATTGTATAAGTAATATTAGACTCACTGTAATTCTTAAAGTAAAAACAATTAAATATGAGTTGACTGAGAAAGTCAAAGCATTTATAGATAGACTATAAGCTTATTGTAGCGCTAAAGTATAAATCAATCTTCTGTGGAAGAGTAATAGTGTTTATAAATAGGCAATGATTTAGCAATGTGGATTCCATTTGTTTGGAGATAAGTGGAGCGAGAGGTAGAGTAATGTTTATGTGACGTTCAAGTATACATAATTTTTCAGAAAGAAAATAAGTCTAAATGTTTTCGAGGAATATGTTGAAGTTGAATTTTTTATTGATATGATTTAAAATATGATTATAAGTGATTAATCCATACTAATATACATATTATTTATTTGTATGGTTTAATAGAAGAAAACTTAAAAAAACAAGGGGGACAAAAAAATGAATAGTAAGTTTTTAAGAAGAGCTGCATCTTTAGCGGTAAGTGGTCTTATGATTACTTCTCTATTGGCAGGTTGTGGTCCAAAAGAAAAAGATCCTGAACCAACACAGGCACCAACAAAGGCGCCAGTAGCTTCAGATGAGGGCCAAGAAAAGAAACCAGAGGATTTTTCTGGAACTCTTTCCTTCGGACACTTTAATGAGGACGAGGCAACAAAATTAGTAGCAGCATTTGAGGCTAAATATCCAAACGTAAAAGTAGATTTGCAAGTTACAGCAGATACCAACGGTGCTTATCAGACTTTAATGACTTCCGCATTGAGATCTGGAGAGGATGTTCCTGATGTATACGGATCAGAGGTGGCTTTTGTTAAGAGATTTGTTAACATAGCTGACGGTTATGAAGATTTATCAGCTGCACCTTATAACGCTGAAGAATTAACATCAAAAATTGTTCCATACACAATTGATATCGGTAGAAGTGATGATGGTAAGATAAGAGCATTATCTCACCAAGCAGCTGCTGCAGCTGTAGGATATAAGAGAGAGATGGCTAAAGAATATCTTGGAACAGATGATCCTGCAAAAGTAGCTGAATACTTCTCATCTGCAGATAAAATTGTTGAGTTAGGTAAAAAGCTACAAGAAGAGAGTAATGGTAAAGCAATACTATTCCCAGGTATGGCTGAATTGATGAGAATGTACTTAGGTGCTCGTGATCAAGCTTGGGTAGAAGACGGAAAACTAACTATAGATCCAAAAATAGAAGAGTTTGTTGATACTGCTAAAAAGTTGAGAGAAGCAGGTGCTGAAGGTGCATTAACAGCTTGGGAAGCTCAATGGTCAGCAGCGATAACAGATGATATACACTTTGCATATGCAATACCAACATGGGGTATTCCATGGATTATCGATTGTAACCAACCAGAAGAACAGCAAGACAAAGGTGATTGGGCTCTTTGTAAAGCTCCTGCTCCATATACATGGGGAGGTACTTGGTTTGGTATGTACAGTGGTAGTGAAAACAAAGAACTTGCTTGGGAATTTATAAAGTTCATCACTGCTGACAAAGAACAATCAATTGCATGGGCTAAACAAAGTGGTGACTTCATAAGTAATCTTGAAGCTATTGAAGAGTTATCAAAAGACGATTCTATGATAAATAAAACAATAGATCAAAACCCATATGAATTCTTTGCACCAATGATTGATGACATAAATGGTGCTATAATAACACAGTATGATGACCAGATTACAAACGCATTCCAAGATGCTATGCTTACTTATCTTGCTGATGGCATTAGCGAGGAAGAAATGTGGTCTCAGTTCAAGGGTCAAGTTGAAAGTGACCTTGGAGACAAAATAACAGTTGAATAAGTTGGCAATAAGGTAGTTAGAAATAGTGTTTTAATTTGAAGGTCTATATTGCCCTATTACCCATATGGGTAATAGGGCAAAGAATTAATATGGGAGGTTATATTCTTTGTTTAAGAGTTTATCTAAACGTGATAAATATGCTCATTACGGATATTTGTTTATATTTCCTTTTTTCTTAGTTATGGCTATATTTATTATATATCCTATACTAAATACTTTTTATTTAAGTTTTACAAATTGGGAAGGTGCTACAATAGCTCCGGAATGGATTGGTTTGAAAAATTACAAAAGACTTTTTGCTGACATTGCAAAAGGCGGAATTTTTCTTCAAAGCATAAAAAATACATGGATATTGTGGATATTTAATGTTATTCCTCAGTTTGTCGGTGCGTTGGCATTAGCTGTTGTATTGACAGATAGACGTAATAAGATAAGAGGTAAGGAAACCTTTAGGGCTATTTATTATTTACCTAATCTTATTACAATGGCATCTGTGGGTGCATTGTTTTCCTTCCTTTTAGGATATCCAAATGGTCCTTTCAATGATCTTTTAATATCATTGAAGATATTTAATGAGCCATTCTATTTTCTACAGAATATCTGGGCTACAAGATTGTCAGTCTCCTTGATACTGACTTGGATGTGGTTTGGATACACAATGATTATATTCATGGCTGGTATAAAAGCTATTCCTGAAGAATTATTTGAAGCGGCTACGGTGGATGGTGCAAGTAAATGGCAGACATTTAAGAGTATTACTCTTCCGCAGCTAAGACCTATAATGACCTATCAAGTTGTAACTTCAATTATTGGTGGACTTAGTATGTATGATATTCCACAAGTTATGACAAATGGTACAGGAGCTCCCCAAAATTCAGTAACTACAATGGTAATGTATATTTATAAGCAAGGATTTACCAACTATAGCTTAGGTTATGCCTCTGCTGTTGCTATCGGGTTATTCTTGCATATATTTGTTGTTGTAGCTATAGCTTTAAGATTTATTAATCCTAAGGAAGAAAAATAGAGGAGGGGAGAGAATCTAATGAGTACGTTAACTGGTAGAAGAAGAGAGAATAGAATTGGTATAGTGGATATACTTTTGTATATTTTTCTAATAGGATTGGCGGTTGTTTGTTTTTTGCCGTTCTATTTTATGATTATAAACGCAACGCATGACAATGCGGCTATTGCGAGTGGGATGAATTTAATTCCAGGTAAATACGCTTGGGTCAATTATTTAGAAATGAGCGATAGAGTTAATATTTGGAGAGGTTTTTTAAATAGTCTTATCGTTTCCGGATCGGGTACTGCTTTGCTTGCCTATTTCGGTACATTAACTGCTTATGGTTTTTCAAAATACAGATTTCCAGGTAATAAGGCGTTATTCTGGGTGATATTATGTTCTATGATGGTACCACCACAGTTAAGTGTAATTGGTTTTTATGATGTTGCACAAAAGCTTAATTTAGTTAATAATTTGTTGGCACTTATACTACCAATGATAGCTAGTGCACAGTTTGTATATTTTGTTAAGCTGTATTTAGATGCTACTCTTCCAGATTCCATAGTTGAGTCTGCAAGAATAGACGGTGCTACTGAAATTGGCATATTTAATAAGATGGTTTTACCAATAGCAAGTCCTTCTATTGCGACGATGGGAATGTTTATTTTCATATTTTCATGGAATCAGTTGTTGATTCCTCAGATAGTTTTAAGGAAAAAAGCCCTTCAAACTGTACCGATTATTGTTGCTAATGCAAAAGGTGTGTATAGGACAGACTTTGCACCAGCATATATGGCAATTGCACTTTCAGTTGTACCTATATTGATTGCATTTGCATGTTTCTCAAAGTATATAATCGGCGGTGTTACTGCTGGTTCTGTAAAGGGATAAGAATAAGAGAAAGTATTATAGATAAAATTAAAATTTGGGTAAATAGGGTGAGTAGAGTTTCTACTCACTTTTTTTATTCCCCTTCTTTCGAAAGAAGGGGAATAAGGAAAAGCCAGGGTTTGATGACCCTGAACTTTTATTTGTTAAGAAAGTGTATTGATTTTATCAAAAAAAATAAACTATTGAAATGCAAAAGATGCAGGGTTTTCAAAAGGAGCGTAAAAGTGTACCAGTTGATAGAACAAGGGGGCGAAGCCCCATTGTTCTTGACTTTTATCTAAAAGCTTTTTTATTAAAGGTTTTTATGCCACTAAGTATTTTGTCATTAGGTTCAAAATATACAATAACCCTTTTGCTGTTAAATTGTGTAATGATAAAATATACATGCTCTGAATTCATTGAGCTAACAGAACGAATTTTTGACGTAACACTATTAACAGCGTTATTGTGCTTGTCACTGGGTACTCTATCTATCATTTCAAATTGTCTACAATCACCATAAAAAATTCTTTTCCTTTTCCTTTGTGCAATTATTTTTGATATCTCTAAATCTCCATTTGTTAGAGAATATTCATATTCAATATTTCTTGACGTTATAATTCTATATCCAACATATGCTAAAATTGCTATAAGCACTATTGCTATGCTAAAATAAAGAGGGCCTGCCACTAAAATAGCTATAAAAGCAACAATAAATGAAATTATAATAGTTCCCAATATTATAAGGTAATCTAAATAGTCGCTCTTTTTTTTCACAATCATTTCAATTAATAAATCCATTTAATCATCTCCAAATTTATAAGTATTATATAATTTTATATTTAATATTATTATAAATCAAGTTATTCAATTAAGTTATTAAGTTATTAAGTTGGGTGTATATTTTAATTGTGAGCCATATTATGGAAATAACATCTGCGTAGAGGCTTAGAGAATGTTAACGAAGCGAAGGAATAGTCGAATCACTGTTTGAGCGAAGCGAGTTTTGATTCGACCCGTAGCGAGTTATACATTCTCTTAGCCTCGGAGCTTTAGTTATTGGAATAATATGGTCCACGATGATTAAATACACCCAATTAAGTTTATTCAAATTTAAAAACTCTATATGAATTTATTATAAATTGATGTAGAATATATAATAAGGCAATTATAAAGAATGCCAGTGATTTATTGCGATGAAAGGAGCTAGTGTTTGATAAGATGATAAGAAAGAAAATAGAAAACTTTTGGTATTATCATAAAATTAAAGTGTTTGTAGTTATATTTGCAATTATAACAATAAGTATAGCAGGTAGTAATAGTTCGGGTGGAGAAGCTGACCTTGAAATTGGATATGTCATAGGAGATGAAGAAGTTCTCTTACAGGACACTGATAAAAATATAGCGCTTCTTGAGTCGTTAATACAAGGGAAGGATAAGGAGAATGCTTCTGTTTCAGTTCTTCCATTGACGCCTTCACGACTTGAGTTGGAGTTTACCATAGGAATATCCCATATTCTTATATTAGATAAAGAAACTTTGTTGCCGTTTGTTGACTATCATTTTTTTGAGCCACTTGACAAATATGTAGATAAATATAATATGGATATTAGTGAATGTCCAGAAGTAAAGGCAGATCCTAATGCAACGGACGACTACAAAGTCTATGCTCTTCCAGTAAAGCAAATTGATTTTCTTTTAGAAATGGGATTTCCAGAAAACTATTATTTTACTATAAGACTTCCTAAGCAAGACGATAGTGATGATATTGTGAGAAATAAAAATGCACACATTATCTTAGACTATATGTTGGAATATAGCCCCAAATAATAGTATATTACTTTTTTTAGTTTATAGGAGTTTGTAAAACCCTAGAACTTGGAATTTGATTACATTGAAACTATAAATATTGACTAAAGAATTTTAGAATTTTATTGAAACACCTTAAATGAATTTCTGATTTTTACGATATATATTTTGTACAATGAACTCAGATTAGTAACTCAAAACTATTATTTGATCCAAGTTCGTATTTTATTACATTGAAATTATATTGGAATCACTTTAGGCGGTTTCAAAAAATAACTATATAGTATTCAGGTCACAAAGCCCTTTAATCTAGATTTTTTGAAACAGCAGTTGACCAGTTATTTTTTTGGAATTACCTTATTTTACGAAATATTACGAGCTGTGAAATAGGTTACTTACATAAAGCTTCAAAACCAATGAAAAGTCCTTCTATTAGCTAGGGTATTCCTTTAAATGCCGGATTTTTAATTTGGAAGTATACTCTTGAGCCAATGAAGCTTTGTTACAGCAATCCTATTTCACAGGTGGAAATATTATACTGGGAGGATTAAAAATGCTTAAAAGAGTAATTGCATTTATGTTGATTTCTTTGATTTCTTTTGGTTTGGTTGCATGCGAAAACGATGCAAAAAATCCAGAGCCGACTATAAAAACAAATACTGAAGATGGCGGGGAGAATGCTAACCCAGCCGCATTTTCGGGCAATATCAATTTTTGGATAATGCCAAACAGTTCTTCTCCAGACAAAGACTTGTTGAACGTATGTAAACCTTTTTTGGATGCTAATCCAGAGGTGACAATTACAACTACTGTTGTTGATTGGGGAGCTGCATGGAAGAAACTAACTGCTGCGGCAACAAGTGGTGAGGCTCCAGATATAGCTCAGCTTGGTACAACCTGGGTAGGAGCTATTTCCTACATGGATGCTTTGGAGGATTTAAATGATGATATTGATTGGAGTAAGTTCCAAGATTCGGTTCTTGATACATCTTCTCTTCTTGGCTCAAACAAAAAAACTGCTGTGCCATGGTTTGCTGAGACTAGAATATTATTTTACAGAAAAGATGCTTGTGAAAAAGCAGGTGTAAATCCAGAAACTGATTTTGCTACTTGGGACGATTTTAAAAATGCACTTCAGAAATTAAATAATATTGAAATTGATGGAGTAGAACTACCTGCACTTGGTATGCCTGGTAAGAACGATTGGAATGTTCCACATAACTTTGCACCATGGATTTATGGAGCAGGTGGAGAATTTGTGTCAGCAGATGGTAAAGAAGCTAAATTTAATTGTCCGGAGGCTTTAGAAGGAATTAAGTTCTATTCAGAACTTGCATTGGAGGGCTTAATGGATAAAGCTTCACTTGAAAAGAGTACAAGCGATGTTGAAGCTGCATTTGCTAATGGAGCATACGCAATTTCGATATTGGGTCCATGGAATATAACTACCCTTGAGAGAAATAAACAAGAGGGTGTAAATGACCTTGTTGATAAAGTTGGAGTCGCAATGATACCAGAAGGACCTGATGGTAGAAAAGCATTCTTAGGTGGCAGTACACTTTCGGTATTTAAAACATCTAAAAACAAAGAAGCTTCTATAGCACTTTGTGATTACTTGAGTGGAAAAGATGCACAGGTTGCTTATGCTAGTATTACTGGTAATCTTCCTACAAACAAGGAAGCTTATGAGGATCCTTCAATATCTGGTCACGAACTACGCAAAGTATTTAAAGATCAAATGCAATATGCGAAGGCTTATCCATCAATTGCTTCATGGGGGCCAGCAGAAAACTATTTTAAAGAAGGGTTAAGTAGAATATGGGATAATGTTATGGAGGTAAATGGAGCATATGACTATGAAACTACTGAGAAGGTAGTTGATGATGTTGTTGAGCAGGTTAATAGTGTGATTGAGGAAACAAAATAGAATAGCGGGTGTATTTAACATTCTCTAAGCCTCTACGCAGATGCTATTTCCATAATATGGGGCACGATTAAAATATGCACCCTAGAATAGCTACTATATTGTTTATTTAAATAAAAAAGATTGAACAAATTTCTGGCCTTGGTAGAGTACTTTCTATCAAGGTCAGAATAATTTTAACAATTTTCTTGGAGTATAGGAATTTATAAAATACCTAGAAAATGTAAAAACAAAAATAAAGAGCCTAATTAAGAGTAGAACCTGTTTTAGTGTCAAATGACGTAATTCTTAGACGTGAGCATTAGAAGCTGTTGCTTGAGAGCTTGATAATTTGAAGCAAAAATGCCACGGATGGCATTTTTAGCGTAGTTTGCGAGGCATGTTGCCGAGCCGATGGTTTGAAAGAAAACCTGTTACCTAGCTAATGGGAAGACAAGCTGTAGGCAGGGGCGTTTTCGGTGACGAAAGGGTCTGAAGGA